>Ga0233442_1000013_pt1 | contig 247374 bp, 247 predicted proteins | sample SI_123_September_3_FD_182789 | JGI IMG/M metagenome (GOLD analysis project Ga0233442, IMG submission 182789) | Seawater microbial communities from Saanich Inlet, British Columbia, Canada - SI_123_September2016_150_MG | ecosystem: Environmental > Aquatic > Marine > Inlet | place: Canada... | reverse complement strand
ATAGCTACTAAGCGTCAACTTAAAGTTGGTGATAAAATGGCTGGTCGTCACGGTAACAAAGGTATTGTTTCTATAATAGTTCCTGAAGTTGATATGCCTTATATGGAAGATGGACGTTCAGTTGACGTATGTCTTAATCCACTAGGTGTACCTTCTCGTATGAATATCGGTCAGATTCTAGAAATGCACCTTGGTATGGCAGGACGTGAACTTGGTAACCAAATTCAAGAGCAATTTGATACTAAACAAAAAGACTATATCGATACCTTACGTTCTAAAATGATAGAGATAGCCGATGTTGCAGGAATGATGAATGCAGTAAAAGTTATTGGTGATATGAATGACGAAGTTTTCTTAAGATATGCAAGAGACTGGGCTAAAGGTGGGGTTAGATTCGCTACTCCTATTTTTGAAGGTGTAAATGCAGTAGAATTTGAAAAACTTTACAAACTTGCAAACATGGCTGTTGATGGTAAAACTGTACTTTTTGACGGTAAAACTGGTGAGCAAATCAAAGAGCGTGTAAATGTTGGTTTTATGTACATACTTAAACTACATCACTTGGTTGATGAAAAGATTCATGCTCGTTCAACTGGACCATACTCTTTAGTAACTCAACAACCGGTTGGTGGTAAAGCACTATTTGGTGGTCAAAGATTTGGAGAGATGGAAGTATGGGCTCTTGAAGCTTATGGTGCATCTGCCGTACTTAGAGAGATGTTAACTATCAAATCCGATGATGTTGATGGTCGTGTTCGTGCTTATAAAGCAATTACAAAAGGTGAATTAGTACCAGCATCTGGTATTCCTGAGACACTATTTGTATTAACAAAAGAACTTCAAGCACTTGCACTTGATGTAGAGATTTTAGACGAGGTTGAAGACGATGAGTAAATTAGTACCTGTAGAAGTAACTGAAGATAATAGACCTAAAGATATAAAACAACTGCAATTTCGCCTTGCATCACCTGAAAAGGTTATGTCTTGGTCAAATGGTGAGGTTAAAAAACCTGAAACTATTAACTACCGTACACTTAAGCCTGAACGTGATGGACTTTTTTGTGCCAAAATTTTTGGACCTGTAAGAGACTATGAGTGTCTTTGTGGTAAATACAAAAAGATGCGTTATAAGGGTGTGGTATGTGAGAAATGTGGTGTTGAAGTAACATCTACTAAAGTTCGTCGTACTCGTATGGGTCACATCGAACTTGTAACTCCTGTTGCACATATCTGGTATGTTAGTTCATTACCTTCTCGTATTGGTACTCTTTTAGGTATCAAGATGAAAGACCTTGAACGTGTACTTTATTATGAAGCTTACATCGTTGAATCAGGTGGAGAGTCATATTATGACGCAGAATCTAAGACACCAGTACTTCAGTATGATGTTTTAAATGAAGAGCAGTACAGAACTTTAGTACAGCGTTTTGATGCATTAGGCTTTAAAGCTCGTATGGGTGGAGAAGTTATTCGTGATCTACTTGATTCTATTGACTTAGTTGATCTTTTTACTACTCTTAAAGAAGCACTAGGTGAGACAAAAAGTGAAGCTAAAAAGAAAACTATTAACAAACGTCTTAAAGTTATTGAGTCATTTTTAAATAGTGGTAATAACCCTGCTTGGATGATGTTAACTGTTTTACCAGTTCTTCCACCAGATTTACGTCCACTTGTTTCACTTGATGGTGGTAAATTTGCTGTTTCTGACGTAAATGATTTATACCGTCGTGTCATAAACCGTAACCAGCGTTTAAAGCGTTTAGTTGAACTAGAAGCTCCAGAGATTATTGTACGTAATGAAAAACGTATGTTACAAGAGTCTGTTGATGCACTTTTTGATAATGGTCGCCGTGCAAACGCAGTTAAAGGTGCTAATAAGCGTCCACTTAAGTCACTTAGTGAAATCATTAAAGGTAAGCAAGGACGTTTCCGTCAGAACTTACTTGGTAAGCGTGTTGACTTCTCAGGACGTTCAGTAATTGTTGTTGGACCATCTTTAAATATGGACGAGTGTGGATTACCTAAGAAAATGGCTCTTGAGCTATTTAAGCCACATTTGATTGCTAAACTTGAAGATAAAGGTTATGCAACTACTGTTAAAGCTGCTAAGAAAATGATTGAAGATAAAACAAACGAAGTTTGGGAATGTCTAGCTGAGATTGTTGATGGTTATCCTGTTATGCTTAACCGTGCACCAACACTTCACAAGCTTTCTATTCAAGCATTTCACCCTAAACTAATTGATGGAAAAGCTATTCAGCTTCACCCTCTAGTTTGTGCTGCATTTAATGCCGATTTTGATGGCGACCAGATGGCTGTTCACGTACCTTTATCTTCAGCAGCTATTGCTGAGTGTAAAGTACTTATGCTTGCATCTATGAACATTATGCTTCCAGCATCAGGTAAGGCGATAGCTACACCTTCACAAGATATGGTTCTTGGTATCTACTATATTTCTTTAGAGAAAAATGGTGTTAAGGGATCAAATAAATTATTTGGTAATGTTGACGAGATTAATATTGCACTAGAGCATAAAGCACTTGATTTACATGCGAAAGTAAGAACACGTATTGATGGTCGTCTTATTCATACAACTGCAGGACGTTTACTAATAAAAGCGATTTTACCTGACTTTGTTCCTGCTGAATTATGGAACAGAGTTATGAAGAAAAAAGCTATTAATGAGATTGTTGATTATGTTCAAAAGCATGGTGGTATTGGTGTTACTTCTGGTTTCCTTGATCGTCTTAAAGATTTAGGTTTCAAGCATGCAACTGAATCTGGTGTTTCTATCTCTGCTGATGATATCCGTATACCAGAAATGAAAGCGGGTAAAATTGCTGAATCAAAAGCGAAAGTAATTGAAATTCAAAAGCAATTTGAAGCTGGTCTTTTAACTGAACAAGAGCGTTACAATAAGATTATTGATGTTTGGACTGATACAAACAATACTCTGGCATCTGAAATGATGGAACTAGTTGAAACTGATAAAGATGGTTTTAACTCTATTCATATGATGGCTGATTCTGGTGCTCGTGGTTCAGCGGCACAGATTCGTCAGCTTGCTGGTATGCGTGGTCTTATGGCTAAACCATCTGGTGATATTATTGAAACTCCAATTATCTCTAACTTTAAAGAGGGACTTAATGTAATTGAGTACTTCATTTCAACTCACGGTGCTCGTAAAGGTCTTGCCGATACAGCACTTAAAACAGCGAATGCGGGTTACCTAACTCGTAAGCTTGTTGATGTTGCACAAAATGTTAAGATTGTTGAGCATGACTGTCATACTCATGAAGGTATTGAGATTTCAGATATATCTGATCAAAATACTCTTATTGAGTCTTTAGAAGACAGACTTTTTGGTCGTGTTTTAGCTGATGATGTTATAGATCCAATTTCAAATGAAATACTTTTTGCCGAGGGTACGCTTCTTGATGAAGTATCTGCAAAAGTTATTGCTGAAGCTGGAATTAAAACAGCACACATAAGAACACCTACTACATGTAAAAGTGATGAAGGTGTTTGTGCATTATGTTATGGTACTAACCTTGCAACTGGTCATGTAGTTCGTGCTGGTGAAGCGATTGGAATTGTTTCAGCTCAGTCAATTGGTGAGCCTGGTACACAACTTACACTTCGTACATTCCACGTTGGTGGAACTGCGAGTTCTACTGCTCAAGAACGTCAAGTTATAGCATCACGTGAAGGTTTCATCCGTTATTATAACCTTAAAACTTATGAGTCTAAAGATGGAAAAAACATTGTTGCAAACAGAAGAAATGCAGCGGTACTTTTAGTTGAACCTAAAATTAAAGCTCCATTTGCTGGTACAGTAGAAATTCTTACTGTTCATGATGAAGTTGTTGTAACGGTTACAGGTAAAAAAGATACTGTGCGTTATTCTCTTCGTAAGAATGAAATAGCTAAACCAAATGAACTTGCTGGTGTAAGTGGACAAATAGAAGGTAAATACTACTTTCCTTATGTAAATGGAACAAAAGTCGTAGAAGATGAATCTATTGTTGAGACAATTAAAGATGGTTGGAATGTTCCATCTCGTATTCCATATGCATCTGAAATTTTAGTTGAGAATGGTGCACCTGTAACTCAGAAAATTCTTGCTAAGGAAGAGGGTACTGTTAAGTACTTCTTGCTTAAAGGTGATTATTTAGAGAGACACGATGGTGTTAAATCAGGATACGAAGTAACAGAAAAAGGTCTTTTTGCAACTGTAGTAGATGCAAATAATCGTGAAGCAATTCGTCACTATATCGCACGTGGCTCAGTAATTGTTGCTGATGATAATGAAATTGTAGATGCAAGTACACTTATTGCAAAGCCATCTTCTGATGAATCAGTTGTTATAGCTGAATGGGATCCATATTCAAATCCAATTATCTCAGAAGCAAGTGGTACTGTACAGTATGAAGATATTATTGTAGGAACTACTGCAAGTGAGCAACTTGATGAGCTTACTGGTAAAACACGTCTTATGATCAATGATCATATTTCTTCAGAGTATAAGCCAACAATTATTTTAGCAACTGATGATGGTGAGCTATTACGTTATTCAATTGAGCCTAAGTCTTCTATCTTTATTGCTGATGGTGCAACTGTTAAAGTAGCAGATATTATTGCTAAAACACCAAAAGCACTTCAAAAGTCATCAGACATTACGGGTGGTCTTCCACGTGTATCTGAACTTTTTGAAGGCCGTCGTCCAAAAGCTACTGCACTAATATCAGAGATAGATGGTACAGTTAGTTTTGGTAAAATGCTTCGTGGTAAAGTAAGAGTAGTTGTTAGTAACTCTGAAAATGGAATTGTTAAAGAGTATTTTGTAGATAAATCTCATGAAGCTGTTGTTAGCGTTGGTGACTTTGTTCATGCCGGTGAGCGTTTAACAACTGGTATTTTATCTTCTCATGAACTATTACGTATTATGGGTGTAAAAGCACTTTATAATTACCTAGTATCTGAAGTACAGCAAGTGTACCGTTCTCAAGGGGTTAACATTGCTGATAAGCATATTGAAGTTATCTTTACTCAAATGCTTCGTCAGATTAAAATTGTTAAATCTGGAGATACAAAGTTTATAGAGGGAGATCTTATTTCTAAATCTAAGTTTGCTGCAGAAAATGTAAAAATAATAAAACTTGGTGGTCGTCCTGCGATTGCTGAACCATTCTTGGTTGGTATTACAAGAGCTGCTGTATCTGCTGATAGTATTATCTCAGCTGCATCATTCCAAGATACGACTAAGGTATTAACAGAAGCTGCTGTATCTGCTAAAGTTGATAATTTAACAAATCTTAAAGAAAATGTTATTATTGGTCGTACTATTCCTGTTGGAACTGGTATATATAAAGATCAACAAGTTGTTTTCGAATCAGAAGAAGATTAATAAATCATTCTTTTTTAAGAAGTGAGTATAAACTCGCTTCTTAAATCCTCTTTCTCTTAATAAATCCTTAAAATAAGCTAACTTTAATTCAAGTTTCTGTATTATCTCGTGTCTATAATTCTCTATATAATATAGTCTATACAATAGAAGAGAATTAAATTCTACTGGAAAAATTAAGTAAAAAAGGAATTGTATGCCAACAATCAATCAACTGATTCGTAATGAGCGTAAACGTGTGATTAAGAAATCAAAATCACCTGCTCTTGTTTCATGTCCACAGCGTCGTGGTGTATGTACTCGTGTTTATACGACTACACCAAAAAAACCTAACTCGGCTTTAAGAAAAGTTGCAAAAGTTAGATTAACATCTGGTTTTGAGGTTATCTCATATATCGGTGGTGAAGGTCATAACCTTCAAGAACACTCAATCGTACTTGTACGTGGTGGTCGTATTAAAGATTTACCTGGTGTTAAATACCATATCGTTCGTGGTGCTCTTGATACTGCTGGTGTTGCTGGCCGTATGGTTGCAAGATCTAAATATGGTACAAAGCGTCCAAAAAAATAGTTTAAGACTGTTTTTTTAACATAATTAAGTTCAATAGCTACAGGATTAATCTTTAGTGATTGATTTTGAGTAAATTTGAAAAAATTGAAGAATAAGGATACTCAAATATGAGAAGAAGAAAAGCTCCCACTCGTCCAGTTATGCCAGATCCAGTTTATGGAAGCAAAATGCTGACGAAATTTATAAATAAAGTAATGTTAGACGGTAAAAAGTCAATAGCAGAAAAAATTATCTACAGTGCAATGGATATCATTAGCTCTCGTGGTGAAAAAACTGGTATAGATACGTTTAACGAAGCTATTGAAAATGTTAAACCAATTATTGAAGTAAAAAGTCGCCGTGTTGGTGGTGCTACTTATCAAGTTCCAGTAGAAGTACGCCCGGTACGTCAACAGTCTTTAGCACTCAGATGGTTAATAGACGCAGCTCGTAAGAGAAACGAAAGAACTATGGCTGAGAGATTAGCTAACGAGTTCATGGATGCTTCATCTGATAAAGGTTCAGCATTCAAGAAAAAAGAAGATACTTATAAAATGGCAGAAGCTAACAAAGCATTTGCTCATTACCGTTGGTAATCACTCTTTTCTAAATCGCTTAATGGGATTTTATCCCATTAGCAACATAACATTGACAGCTCTTTTGTAAGTAAACAATTTTTATTTATAAAAGAGCTTATCTCTCAACTAATTAAACAAGGTACTAAACTATGGCAAGAAGTCACAAACTTAACGACGTAAGAAATATCGGTATTGCTGCACACATCGATGCAGGTAAAACAACAACAACAGAAAGAATTTTATTCTACACTGGTGTTGAGCATAAAATCGGTGAGGTTCATGATGGTGCTGCTACTATGGACTGGATGGAACAAGAGCAAGAGCGTGGTATTACTATTACTTCTGCTGCAACTACTTGTGAGTGGGATGGTAAGCAAATTAACATTATAGATACTCCGGGTCACGTTGACTTTACTATTGAAGTTGAGCGTTCTATGCGTGTTCTTGATGGTGCTGTTTCAGTATTCTGTGCTGTTGGTGGTGTTCAGCCTCAATCAGAAACAGTTTGGAGACAACGTAACCGTTATAAGGTTCCTTCAATTGTTTTTGTTAACAAGATGGACAGAACTGGTGCTGATTTCTACGAAGTTGAGCGTCAAATTAAAGAAAGACTTAAAGGTAACCCAATGCCTATTCAGTTACCTATTGGTGCTGAAGCTGAATTTGAGGGTGTTGTTGACTTGGTAACGATGAAAGAAATTGTATGGGATGCTGATGCTGAAATGGGTTCTAATTACCATATTCAAGATATTCGTGATTCTTTAGCAGAAATTTCTGAAGAGTACAGAGAAAAAATGATGGAAAGTCTTGCAGAAGTTGAAGGTAATGACGACTTTGCTGAAAAATTCTTAGATGGTGGAGACTTTACAGAAGACGAAGTTAAAGCTGCTATAAAAGCTGCTACTCTTGGTATGGCTGTTGTTCCAATGACTCCAGGTACTGCATTTAAAAACAAAGGTGTTCAAACTTTACTTGATTGTGTTGTTGCTTACTTACCTTCACCGATTGAGTCAGAAGCAATCATGGGTACTCTTATGGATGATGAAGAAGTTGAAATAGCTGTTCCATCAACTGACGAGGGTGACTTCGCGGCACTTGCATTTAAGATTATGACAGATCCATTTGTTGGTGTTCTTACTTTTATCCGTGTTTACCGTGGTTCTTTAGAATCAGGTTCATTCGTTCATAACTCTACTAAAGATAAAAAAGAGAGAGTTGGTCGTATCGTTAAGATGCATGCTATCAAACGTGAAGAAGTAAAAGAAATCTATGCAGGTGAAATCGGTGCTGTTGTTGGTCTTAAAGCTACAACTACTGGTGATACTTTATGTCAAGGTGATGTGAAAGTTGTTCTTGAAAGAATGGACTTCCCAGCTCCAGTTATTTCTGTTGCGGTTGAGCCTAAAACTAAAGCTGACCAAGAAAAAATGGGTATCGCTTTAAGTAAACTTGCTGCTGAAGATCCATCTTTCCGTGTTAACACTGACGAAGAGACTGGTCAGACTATTATTTCTGGAATGGGTGAGTTACACCTTGAAATTCTTGTAGATAGAATGAAAAGAGAATTCGCTGTTGAAGCTGAAGTTGGTGCTCCACAAGTTTCTTACCGTGAGTCTATCAAAAAAGAAGTTAACCAAGAGTATAAGTATGCAAAGCAATCAGGTGGTCGTGGTCAATTTGGTCATGTTTATCTTACTGTTAAACCAGGTGAGCCTGATACAGGTTATGTTTTCCATGATGCTATTAAAGGTGGATCTGTTCCTAAAGAATTTATTCCAGCAGTTAGAAAAGGTTGTGAAGAAGCAATGTCAACTGGTGTTCTTGCTGGTTACCCAATGGAAGACGTTGATGTTACACTTTATGATGGTTCTTACCATGATGTGGATTCAAATGAAATGGCATTTAAACTTGCCGCTTCTATGGGATTCAAGGAAGCTTGTCGTAATGCTCAGCCTTCAATACTTGAGCCAATGATGAAAGTTGAAGTTGAGACTCCTGAAGAGAATATGGGTGATGTTATCGGTGACCTTAACCGTCGTCGTGGACAAATCAACTCAATGGGTGACAGAGCCGGTAGTAAAATCGTTGATGCTCACGTTCCATTATCTGAAATGTTCGGTTACTCAACTGATCTTCGTTCAGCTACTCAAGGACGTGCTACATATTCAATGGAATTTGACCACTATTCTGAAGTTCCAAAAGCTGTTTCTGTAGAAATTCAGAAAAAACGTAACGGTTAATACTTAACTTTTGCATGGTACTTTCTTTATGAAAGTGCCAACCCTTTTTTGCTCTTTACAATCATCCTCAGTTAAACTGCTATAATAACAAAAAAATCTAGGGTAAATATGTACAAATTACTAATAATAACACTTCTTACAACATTTTTAATTGCAGAAAATGTAAATCCTAAACCTTATTCTAATTTAGGAAATATCCTTTATAATAATTATGAAAAAATAGCTCACATGACTCAAGTGAATGCTTTTAAAATTTATTCTAAAGATATAAATGACTATATGGCTGATATAATTGTAACTAAGAAAATGGGTTTTTCCTTAGAAATGGAAGTAAGTGGTGTGAGTAGGAGAGATTACTTAGATAAACTTCGTGAATTATCTAAACGAAATGATACACTGTTACGTACAATCCAAAGTGGCTATAGAAATTCTATAGATAATGAAGATAGTCAATTTTTTTTACAGATAGTTAATAATAAACTGATTGATATAGAAATGAATAAGAACGAAATAATTTCTTATTACATAGATCATAGCGAGGAAATAAATTCTACAGGAATTCTAGAAGAACTTATAAAAAAGAATGATAGAATTAGAGCAGGCCGTGAGGCTAAGAAAAAACGCTATAAAACAAAAAAGATGTTAGAAGAAGAGAAAATTAAACGTATACGTCGTGATGACAAAGAAGCGAAAGAGAAACTAGAAAAAAGACTTGAAAAAGATCTACAAAGAAAGAAACTTGAAATAAGAAATAAGCAAAAACAAATGTTAGGGGTTTAGGTCCAGATAAATTTTTCATTCTCGCTAGGTCTACCATCTAGTGTTATAAATGGTGTATATTCTGCCTTATAAGATAAGGAAGGGCACTCTTTTACATAGTATCCCAAATATATCCATTTTTTTTGTGCTTCTTGTACATACTTAATCTGATTGTAAAGTGAAAACTTTCCAAGTGAGAGATGTGCGAACTCAGGGTCATAGTAAAAATATATAGATGAGATTCCATCTTCAAGTATATCGATTAAGTCGACAGCTATTAGCCTTTCCTCAATAAAATATAAAACTTCATAACCAAAATCTTCATGTCCTTGAACAAAAGATCCATAATAGTGCTCTGCAGTTGTTTTGTTGTAGTCCCATGATTTTTTATTACTCATATGTAGATGATACTTCTCAAATATATTGATATGTTCTTGAGTAAGAGTAGGTTTTTGTATAAAAGACCTAAGATGAGCATTTTTTTTCATAATGCGTTTAGCTGACTTAGAGAAGATATAGTTGTTCGCATCTATTTTTATACTTTTACATTCATTACAACTTGGACATATCGGTCTAAAAAACATCTTCCCAAAACGTCTATAGCCTCTCTCAACTAAATCCTGAGAATGTTCTTTCGAGCAATTATGTATAATTTTATAGTGTGTTGTTTGTGTTTTATTATCTAGGTATGAGCATTTATCTTCAAGCGAGAACTCTTTGAGTAGTTGCATAATTTACTGCTTGTTTTGTGCAATTAATACACCCTCTATCATTTTGTCTATATCACCATCAAGGATTGCAGATATATTTGAAAGGGCTTCATTTGAACGAGTATCTTTTACTTGCTGATAGGGTTGCATAACATAAGAACGTATCTGATGTCCCCAACCTATTTCACTCTTAGTTACACCATCTTGTTTAGCTTGCTGTTCTTCTAGTTCGAGCTCATACAGCCTAGATTTTAACATTTTCATAGCAGTAGCTTTATTTTTATGCTGACTTCTACCATTTTGACACTGTACAACGACACCTGTCTCGATATGAGTAAGTCGTATAGCAGATTCTGTTTTATTAACATGTTGTCCACCTGCCCCACTTGCCCTGTATGTATCAACACGTATATCTTTATCTTCTATCACTATATTTATATCATCATCAACTTCAGGAGAGACCATAACTGAACTAAATGATGTATGGCGTTTAGAGTTAGAATCAAAAGGAGAAATTCGTACAAGCCTGTGAATACCATTTTCAACTTTAAGGTAACCGTAGGTATTCTCTCCTTTTACTATAAAAGAAACATCTTTAATACCGGCCTCTTCACCATTTTGATAATCAAGTATCTCTATCTCAAAGCCATGTCTTTCAGCCCAGCGTTTGTACATACGAAGAAGCATCTCCGCCCAGTCTTGACTCTCTGTCCCTCCAGCACCTGGATGAATTGAGACTATAGCATTGTTAGAATCACTCTCGCCACTAAGCAGTACTTCTATCTCCATACTTCTTATCTGGTTCTCTAAAGTAGCTGCATCACCAAATAGAGCATTAAGAGATTCTTGATCATTCTCCTCTTTAGACATATCATAAAGTTCTGTTGCATCTTCTACTGCGGAATTAGCAATGTTGAATTTATCTAGTTTTCTCTGAAGCTGTGTTTTTTCTTTTTGTATTTTTGCAGCATAATCTGCATCATTCCAAAAATCCTGGTCACTTTCCAACTCTTCTATTTCATTTAGACGTGCTTGAATTTTTGTTGGTTCGACTACACCTGTTATATTGTGCATCTTTAAAGTTATATTTTTTAAAAGTTCAGTGTATTCATAATTATCCATAAAGATCCATTTGATAGTCTCGTAAAACGAACAAAGTCCATTTTACTGTGTTTTCACCACAGAGGTGACTGAAGATTGAGATTCAATATCTCAAATAAATAGTATAATTATGATTATATAAAATAGAGGCTTAAAATGAGGATTATTTCTAAGGTAAGAGAGTTAAAAGAGTACTTAAAAGAGCAAAACAAGATAGTTGGCTTGGTTCCTACAATGGGAGCACTTCATGATGGGCATCTTAGCCTTATTAAAAATGCAAAAAAAGAGTGTGAATTAGTCGTCGTTTCCATCTTTGTTAATCCTACACAGTTTTTAAAAGGAGAGGATTTAGATAAGTACCCCTCTCGTGATAAAGCAGACAAAAAAATATGCGAACTCTCTGGAGTAGATGTCATCTTCTTACCTCAAGCAGATGAGATATATGGGGATGATGAAGTAAAAGTACTTGCTCCTAATATTAGAGGTTTTACGCTTGAGGGTGCATCTAGACCGGGACACTTTAATGGTGTATTAACTGTTGTTAATAAACTCTTTAACATCGTAAATCCTGATTTTGCATACTTTGGAAAAAAAGACGCTCAGCAACTAAACCTTATAAGCCTCATGGTAGAACAATTTTTTATGAATGTTGTAATAGTTCCAGTTGATACAGTGAGAGAAAGTGATGGACTCGCCCTGAGCAGTAGAAATATATACCTTTGTGCAGATCAGAGGATAGACGCATTGAAAATATCTTCTTCTTTATATGAAGCATCTAAAATGGTCTCACGAGGCGATGTACAAGTAGATGATATAAAAAGAAAAATGAGTAAGGTTTTAGAACCTCTAGAAATAAGCTATGTAGAGATATTAAGTAGAGACTTTAAAGCTACAAAAAGAGTTGAAATAGGTAATAGCATAGTTCTAGTGGAAGTTTTAGTAGGTACTACTCGTCTGCTTGATAACATTTGGCTTTAGATAAGAGTCTTCAATCATGACATCAACTATCTTTTTAAAGACAGGAACTGCAGTCTGTGAAGCAAAGTGACTTTTCTTTGGCTGTACAACAATAACACCTATAGTATAGTTATTGTTTGTATCATTTGCAAAACCCATAAATGCAGTGTTATATTTACTAACATAAACACCTTTTTCAACTATATGGGCAGTTCCAGTTTTTCCACCAACAATCAAACCTTCAGTTATAGCTTTTTTCCCTGTTCCTTTATTGACTGTTTTAATAAGTATCTTTTTCATTCTTTGCGCAGTCGCACTTTTAATCACTTGAACTTGCTCTTTATAAGCACTTTTATCTTCTTTGCCTACTTCATCTATGTAGCTACTGATGAGTTTAGGGTAAACCATTCTCCCATTGTTATTAAAAGCACTATAGGCACGCATAAGTTGCATAAGGTTTGTGTGCATTCCATATCCATAGGAGGATGTAGCCTTATATATTTCATTTTGAAGTCTTTTTGGACTTGGTAGCGAGCCTACTTTTTCATAAATAAGATCAGGGGTGGAAGGTTTTGAAAATCCAAAACTAAGGAGTCCTTGATAAAAGTCATATCCAGATAATTTTTGTGCAAGTTGAGCTATCCCTACATTTGAAGAGTAGACGATAACATTTTCAGCAGAAAGCCAATCGAACTTATGTTCGTCTGTAATTATTTTTCGACCTATTTTAAACCTGCCATTATGACCATTAACTAAATCATAAGGGTTAACTAATCCACGTTCAAGTAAAAGAGAAAAAGTAATGGGTTTTATCACACTTCCTGGCTCAAAACTATACTCTATCATGCCACTGTTTAAAGATGAATAGTCACTGCGTTTAATATCTTTAGGAAAGTACCTATTAGAACTTGCCATTGCATACACATCGCCAGTTTTGGAGTCCATCACTGCACACATTATCTCTTTTGCATCGAGATCTTCTTTCGCTCTATCTAAAATTTTTTCTATTTTAATTTCAAAGGCTACTGGAATTGTAAGTTTGACATTAAGTCCATCTATTTCACTTTTTGTAAAACTATCTTTGTTGAGTATTATGTAGCTGTTTACATCGCGTTTACCACGACTTTTACCATTTTGTCTCGCACGAAGAGCACCATCAAATCTTTTCTCTAAACCTTTAACCCCTTCTATAAAGGTATATCCATCTTCTTCTATTTTATGTGGATAACCGATAATGGGAGTCAGAAGGTTTCCATAAGGGTAAATGCGACTTTCACCACTCTCTAAAATACTAAGACCATGAATAGAGTAAAGTCCAGTTTTTTTATTTTTCAGTTCCATAAAAACTTTAAAGTTTCGCAGCTCTCTAGAGAGAGTTTTAAGGTAATGGGCTTGTATCTGAGGAATACTATAGCTTAACACTACAACTCCTCTGCGTTTAGAGAGTTTTTTTCTAATGGTTTTAGTGTCTATACCGGAGTAAATGCTAAAGAGTTCAACAAAGAGTTCTTTTTTATCAGGGTCGAGATAGCGAGTGTTAACAACTGCTTTGTAGAGTTTTTTTGTTGTAGCAAGATGAAAACCATCTGCACTGATGATATTTCCTCGTCCTGCACGTGAACTCTCTTGAACAAATTGTGATGGGAGATGGCGTGGTTTGAGAACATTAATTAACATAACAGTTAAAAATATAAGAAAGCCTACGATAATGAGGACATATAAAGAGAATATTTTTTTACTTTTATTTTTGTTAATCATGGAGGATTATAACTGTGTTCTTCCTATCTCTTTATAGGCGTTTAAGGCTTTATTTCTGATTTCAAGCATTAGTTTCATACTTGTTTCAGCTTTTCCAATAGCAAGAGCCGCTTGATGAAGGTCTTTTACTTGACCAGTTGCGATGTCTGCTACAGCTTGAGTTTTACTTTCTTGGAGTTCATTGATTTCATTGAGTGCTGACTTTAGGTGACCAGCAAAGGCTTCCCCTCCAGTTTGTTCCGCTTTAGACTTCTGTTTAAGAAGGTCTGCTGTTCCTACACTTGAAACATTGTTAATATTATTCATAATTACTTTCCTTCTCCAGAAAAGTAATCGCTATATAATGTAAACATTATTACTCTCCTTTTATCTTATTGCAACAGTGAAAGAGAAGCATTTGCCATATCTTTCGCACTTTGAAATGCCGAAACATTCGCTTGGTAAGAACGTGTTGCTTCTACTAAATCGGCCATTTCTATCACAGGATTAATGTTTGGGTAAGCAACATATCCTTTTGCATCGGCATCTGGATGGTTTGGTTCAAACTTCATCTTCGGTTTACCATCATCACGTGATATCTTATCTACTATTACACTCATTATAGCAGGATTTACAGTTTTTCCAAACTCGCCAAGCTTTAAAGGGTCTTCATATTTTGCACTTTTAGTTGTGGCATTAAGTGCTTTGTTGAACTCTTGGTTAAAGTCTATAGCACGAAAAACAACTTCTTTTCGACGGTAAGGACCACCTTCTGTAGTTCTTGTAGTTTGAGCATTTGCGATATTGCTCGAGATCGTATTTACACGTACACGCTGTGCAGAAAGCCCATAACCTGAGATATCAAAACTGTTTAAAAAATTACTCATCTATTTTCCTAGTTCACTTTTTGTGATGCTTCTATAACACTTTTGAAAATTGCACCATCTTTTTTCTTAGCTTGTATGATGGCATTAAACATAATAGAGTTTTTACTCATCTCTGTAGTTTCTACATCTATGTCTACACTATTGCCATCATTTCGAGCCATGTGACCATCTCTAAAGTAGAGAGTAGGTACAACACTACTTGACTCATTTTTAAAGGCAAGATGTTTATCACTTGTTTGAGCCATTTTGAGTTGCTGAGTGTTATCATGAAATATCTCTTCGCGTTTAGCACGAAGTGCCTGCTCAAAACTAATATCTCTTGACTTATAGTTAGGAGTGTCTGCATTTGCAATGTTTGAGGCTATCATATCTTGACGGGCTGCACGGTAGTCAAGAGCAGCACTAGCAAGTCCCGCTGCACGTGAAGGTGATATACTCATAAACACTCCTTGTCTGTATTTAAAGTTAATAAGCATTTTTTATTCCATTAATTCAAAATAAGTAAAAATAAGACATTTGTTTATAAATAGAGGTGATTTAAGCAAACTTTAATCAGAGTAGTTAGATAATGAAAACTAAGGTTACTGGTGTAATCCAAATTTTTATACATTCAAGGAGTTCTTATGAAAAGAACTGGTTTTACAATGATTGAATTGATCTTCGTTATCGTTATTTTAGGTATTTTGGCAGCTGTTGCCATTCCAAAGCTTGCGGCTACACGTACTGATGCGAGTGTTTCTAAAATGGCGACAAATCTTGCAACTGCTGTTTCAGACATAGGTGCACACTATACTTCACAGGGTACTCTTAATGGATTGTGGACTGATTTTACAAATGTACATTTTGAGACAACGGCTGGCGGTACTACTGCTGCAACAACATTTACTGCAGGTACTGCTGTATTTTTAAATGATGGTACAGATGCTACAAAAGGATGTTTTTCAATCTCTGCTACAGCTGATGGTAATGTGAGTGTAACTGGATTAGCTGCAGCAACTGATGCAGTTTGTGCTGGAGCACATATAGCTGCCATTAAAAATAATATGATTATTACAGTTGGAACTGCTCATGCACATGAATTTGGTGGAACAGGCGTAGTATACTAGACTACTTTATTTACTCCCATGCTAAGAGATGGGAGCTATCCTTATTCTTAAGCACTCGCTTGAGAATCTACCTATAAAACAGACTTCTAAGCTAACTTTAAAATTCAAATAATCAAACTTATGATACAATAGTGGACTTTAATAAGTGACTTCAAATATAAGGATTTTTTATGAAAACAACAAAAAAAGCCTTTACTATGATAGAACTAGTGTTTGTTATAGTGATTTTAGGAGTTTTAGCTGCGGTTGCTATACCAAAGCTGTCTGCCACAAGAACTGATGCACAAGCCTCTTCAACAGCAAGCTCTATCATGACAGGGGCAACAGAGATAGTCTCATATGCTATAGCAAAAGGAGAAACTGTTTCTGACTTATCTATTATGTCAAACTCCATCGCAGCTTTAGTAAGTACGAGTTTTGCTACTTTAAGTCTTCCAAACAAGAGTGCTATTATCAAGGCAGGAGTGATTGTAGACTGTGTGACATTGAAGATAGACTCAAATGCGACGGACGATACTGTAATAATTGAATTCGGAAGTGCAGACTCAGATGTAGAGTGTAGTATCATACAGTCACTTATAGATGCAGATGAGTACCCGATGAAACTCAGAGGATCATCAGTTGTTTACTAAAATAGATTTACAAAGGAACATAGCATGAGTATAGACTGGTCATCATATAGAATTACACTTCTCTTATACTTAGGAATTTTACTTTTTCCACTTAGTTTTTACTTCTCCTATAACTCTTTTGGCGAACTTCTTGAAGATACAAAAGTTATTAGCAGTTTTGCACGAAATAGTACTAAAATATTAACACTCCAAAACGAGAATAGTCTTAAAAAAAAGAGAGATATAAAAGAGGAGATAGCAGTAGAGTTTGAAGTTTTAAGGCCTTGGATACTTGCACATAGTACAAAGAAGTTTTATGTTGCAGCCGAGCCATTAGAACAGAAATATACTTTACTACAGAAGTGTTGGAGTGAAAATACTCTCTTTGACAAAGAAATATCATTTACTTGTTATAAACAGTCTAAGCAGATACTCTTTAGTTTGAACAACATGCTGATTTTACAGCAGAGTAGAATTTACAATATTTTTTATATAAACCTTGCACTAGATATGGCGTTTCTTTTAGTACTGATATTTTTCATAAGAGTCTATGCATTTAGCAATTTAAGAAAAAAAGCCATATATGATTTCAAGTCTAAACTATATTCAAAAGACTATATGCTCTCTACTTTAAAAAACACTAGTGCTCAGATGAAAAGAACAGGAGCGGCTCTCAGCGTTTTACAAATTGATGTTAAAGATTTAGATAGTGAGCATAAACTTACACAAAAAGAGCAAGATAAAATTTTACAGAAGTTTGGGGACTCGTTACTTAAAACACTTAGAGATAGTGATATAGCTAGTAGATACAGTGAGAGTAAATTTGTTCTCATACTACCAAATACTCCAGAGCAACAGCTTCAAATGCTAATACTGCGCCTTGAAAAAAACTTAGCTGACTTAGAGCATACTTTTAATGTTATAGAATATAGAGAGAACGACACATACGAAAGTTTTATTGAAAAACTCAAATAAGGGAATAAGATGATACACAAGAAAAATGCATTTACAATGATAGAGTTAGTCTTCGTTATAGTTGTTTTAGGAATATTAGCCGCAGTTGCTATACCAAGACTATCAGCTACGAGAACAGATGCTCAGATATCTAAAGGCCGTGCAGATATCTCTTCTATTCGTTCAGGGATTATGACAGAGAGACAATCGAGATTGATTACCGGTAACAATGCTTTTATATCTGGAATAGTATTAAATGCAGGTACAGGGTTGTTTGGTGGGGTGCTTACTTATGCGCTAAGTGATAGTGCGACAGCAGGCCATTGGACTAGTACGGGAAATGATGCAGTTGGAACAGCTACTTATAATTACAATGTTGCTGGAACAACTGTAGGTTTTACATATTATCAAAATGAAACGACTGTTGATGGTGTTGTGAATAGGGCGGGAACATTTGTGTGTACATCACCCACTGCTGCATTTTGTGATGAATTGACAAATTAAACATTAATTATTTAAAAGTATTGCTAGTTTTATCTTTGGAGGAGTTATAAATATGGAATTTTTAATTATAGTTACAGTTCTTTTTGTAGCAACTTTAGTGTATATCGTAAAAGATATTGTTTATTCTCACTAAATTGAAGGACTTGCAAAATGATATTAGCAATAATTTTTGCAGGAACAATTATTTATAGAACAGAACAGATACTAGAAATTGATAGTTAAGTTCTATATGTTCTCAAATTGAATTATTATACACTCTCAATTATAGGCTCGGCTCTTGGCGAGTTTACTTATCATTCTTCACAAAAAATAATTGCCGGAACAAAAGTTACCGTAGTATTTAGAAACAGAGAGAAAACTGGAGTTGTGCTTTGCTCTTGTGAAAAACCAGACTTTAAAACAAGCGAAATTTTAGAAGTAAGTGGTTTCTTTTACTCTGATAAACAGTTAACACTCGCTAAATTTATTTCTTCTTATTACATTTGTTCTATAGGTGATGCCTTAGCTTTGATGACTGCGTTTAAGCACTTAGGATGTGAGGCTTTAGACTCACCAGAAACTTTACTAGTACTCTCTAGTGAGGCTAAAGCCACACATCCTAGTTCTATTGATCTTTCGGAGAAACAAGAACAAGCATTAGAATTTTTACAAGAACATAAAGTATCTTTGCTTTTTGGAGACACCGGAAGTGGTAAAACAGAGATATATATGAAGTACTTTGAGCAAATGATGAAAAGTTCTAAACGCAGTATATTTCTAATGCCCGAGATTTCACTCACTCCTCAGATGAGTAAACGTCTCGAAGAGCACTTTGGAGGCAGTGTAGTTACTTGGCACTCTAAACTCACTCCTAAGCAGAAAAAAATAGCACAAGAGAAGATTTACAGTGGAGAAGCAAAGATAGTAGCAGGACCGCGTTCATGTCTTTTTTTACCCATAAAAGACTTGGGCTTGATAGTAGTAGATGAAGAACATGACGATAGTTATAAGTCCTCTTCGAGACCACGTTACAATGCTAGAGATATGGCAATTTACATGGGAAAGCTTTATGGTGCTAACGTAGTACTAGGAAGTGCAACACCATCTCTTACTTCTTATGCGAAATTTCCTCATATTCGTTTAAAGGGTGGACACTTTAGTTCCAACAGAGAGTTTATTTATGAAAAAAGTGTTGAATCACTAAGCCCACTTATATATGATGCATTAGAAGAGACGAAAAAAGCACAAGACCAAGCCATAGTTTTTCTTCCAACTCGTGCAAATTTTAAGTATCTTTCTTGTCAATCTTGTGGGCATAACTACGAGTGTACGTTTTGTAGTGTTGGTTTAAGTCTTCATAAAAAGTCTAATTCACTTAAATGTCATTACTGTAATTTTTCTCAAGCTATTCCCCAAGTCTGTTCTGAGTGTCAAAGCCCTAACTTGAGTAGCTCGCGTTTAGGAACAGCAGAAGCTGTAGAAAACATAAGAGAAAAACTACCAAGTACAGTAGTAGAACAGTTTGATAGAGATGTTATAACTACGGCGACTAAACTTAAACGTGCACTTAAACGATTTAATGACAAAGAGACAGACATACTTGTTGGAACTCAAATGCTCTCAAAGGGACATGATTATCATGGTGTGACTTTAGCCGTAGTTATGGGCATGGATAACCTGCTCAACATGAGTGATTATAGAGCCAAAGAAAAAGCACTCTCAGCACTTTTACAGGTTTCAGGAAGAAGTGGTCGAGCCAAAGATGCAAAGGTCATCGTGCAGAGTTTTAATGAAGAGTTTTTTAGTAAGTATATGGGTAGGTATGAAGACTTTTTAGAAATCGAGATGATATACAGAGAGGGTCTTTACCCTCCCTACAAAAAACTCTGTCGATTGCTTTTTTCACATAAAAACGGAATGAAAGCACAAGAAGAAATGAGAAAAATGCAGGACAATTTACAAAGATTCTCAAATGTAGAGATAGTAGGTTTTGGAAAATGTGCAATTGAGCGAGTGGCAGATAAATATCGCTTTGAGATATTACTTAGAAGTGAAAAAAGTACAGACCTTATAAAAGCCATACTCGCTTGTAAAGTTCCTTTAGTAGAAGTAGATATGGACCCAATAGAGTTTGGTTAAAACTAAAAGTATTCATATACCTTCGTCGTTTCTGCATTCGTCACATACTAGAGTATGCTTCCTCATTTGTGCCTAGAATTTATATAAATACTTCTAGTTTTACTGTGCTTTTATATTGTCAAAAAACCAGTAAAACGCCATCATCATTCCCGGTGTTTTTTGCAAAGAGGTATCAAACATAAATTTTTTTGCATCTTCGCACTTTATATAGATAACTTCTATATCTTCTTCGAGTAAACCGCCACCATCAGTTACTTTCATATATTCACAAAGCTCTGCATAGTAGAGTTCTTGGTGTGAACCTGATATACCAACATTTGTGTAAAAGGAAGTGATGTGTTGGAGTTTCTCCAATGGAACATCATATCCACACTCCTCAAAAACTTCCTCTTTAGCTATTTGTATATTTGATGTATTTTTATCTATTATGCCTGCGCAGAGTTCATGCATATAGCCATCACTTGGATGTACATTTAAGACAGCTGGTCGAAGTTGTTTTACTATAACAAACGAGTCTTTTTCTTTATGCCATAGAAGTATGGAAACACTATCATGGCTTATAACTGCTTCCCATTTTTTTTGCTTTCCCTTATGTGTGTAATCTAGTAGCATAGGTTTTACAAAGTTTGGATTTTGGAGTTTAGATATTTTTATAATCTTATCCATTACTGACACACTCTAGTGAATGGATATAACATTTATTACGAAATTTCAACGGTTTTTTGTACGAGGTATTATTACTAAGATGAAGGCCTATACTCTCATCATAATTTTTCTTGAGTCTTAAAAAGGCTTTCTTCTCTTTGCCCTTGAGTTTTTTTGTTGTTACCTGCACAACTCTCAGAGGGTTTACAGCACGACCATGTTTACGAAGTTCAAAGTGTAGATGTGAACCAGTTGAACGGCCAGTTGAGCCAACATAACCTATAGTCTGTCCTTTTTTAACATGTTTACCACGTCGTATACCGCGTCTAAAAGATTTTAAATGAGCATATCTTGTTTCGTATCCATCTGCATGACGGATTTTTATAAGATTTCCATAACTTCCCATACGAGCTGAATAGATAATACGACCACGACCAGCAGCTACTATAGGAGTCCCACGACGTGCCGAATAGTCAACACCTAAGTGTGCCTTCCATTTGTGTAAAACTGGATGGTATCTGCGTTTTGTAAAGTATGAAGAAATTCGAGCACCTCTTACTGGTCTAGCGAGTAAGAAACCTTCGACTTCATGGGCTTTTTCATCATAATATCTTTCATCATCATTGAGATATATATAGTGGAACTTTTTTCTCATTTCTATCATAGCCACTTTAAGAGTTGGCATAGAAAAAACCTCTCCCAATCTATACTTTTGCTCATAAATCATTACCAGTTTGTCATCTTTACGAATATCATTTTTAAAGTTTAGCGAATTTCTAAAGTTTGCAGTAAAAATTTGTGCAAGTTTTTTACTTCCTGTCTCTTTCATAATGGTGTAGTTTGGTGAACTAATTATTTTAGTAGAAAATGCTTCTGTTTTACTAGTACTAATGATGGGAATAGCTTCAAACTTATACTCACCATTTTTTTTATAAAGGTGAAGTTGAAGTTCATCGTTTAGAGGAAGTAAAACTTGTTCTATGTTTAGAGACTCATCTCTTAAAATTTGGTAATGAACTCCTGAACGCATCTCTTCTGTGAGTCTCTGCTCATCTTTATCAAGGCTATAGTAAAGATCATTTACTGGAAGGGAGTTTTTTTCTAGAAAAACTAGAAATGTTTCACCATTTTCCCATCGAAGTCTTTGAACATTGGAAGCAAAAATAGTTGTGCTGAGAAGAAAAAATAAAAATAATCGTATCAAAAATATAGGCCTAATTTTATAGTTTTAGTTTAAAAATTCTAAAACATTAACAAGTTTTTGCTTAGTCTGAGGTTTGTTTGATATAATCGCTTACATAAAGTATGAATAGTGTAGCATACTGTACAATTTTACCATAAAGAAGAGCGATGAAATATATAATTTTATTCACCCTATTAGGATTAGAACTTTTTGCAGTTATGACTAAATCTTCCGTACTGTCAGTCGATTTGAGAGCAAACAAAATAACAACAGAGATGGATAAAGTTGATGTTGGAGTCAGTGGATTTGTAGTGAAAACTATTGATGATGAACACACAGTTATCTTGAAAAAAGCAGAAGTTACTGCATATAACAAAGAGACTAGAACTGCAACTTTAATCATGAGTGATTTTACTGTTTTACAAAACAGTGCACTTCCTACGGGGACATGGGAAGTAGGTGTAGGGGATAGTATTGATCTTGCATATGCTTACACAAGAGCACTCCTGATAGCTCCGAGTGAAGAGATATACCATAGAATTACTAAAAGTGTAAAAGTACAATGGGTGCATCCTGATATATTTGCTACACAACTTTCAGGAAATGGACATCCAACACCTTTAAAAGAAGATTTTAATGAATTTGGAGATACTCTTGGTGTTGGCTTGGTTTTTATCTATTTAGATAAGAAACTTTTTACAGTGGATATCAACAGTTTTAAAATTTTAAATGTAAGTGAGGCGGAACTTTCTCAAAAGAGTGTCAAGCTTCCTTTTTACTCTCGTCTTGAGAAAATAAGTGCAAACTGGTTTGGTGCGGGAAGTAACGAGCTAGAGACTTATGAACCATACTATTATGAATTACTTAAAAAATCAAACCCAAAAAATGGAGACCTCAAATGATAGACGCAAAACATTCAAAACATTTTACATCGATTGTTGGTAGTGAAAATATCTACAGTGATAAGGCACACTTAATCGCTTACTCATACGATGCAACTCGTGAGCATTTTGAGCCGGATGCTGTTATATTTCCTCGTAATGAAGAAGATGTAAGTGAAATACTTAAATACTGTAATGAGCATAAAATAGTTATTGTACCGCGTGGAGCTGGTTCTGGATTTACTGGTGGTGCTCTTCCAAGTGCTGGTGGCATAGTTCTAGGCTTTGAGAAGCATATGGCAAAAATCCTAGAGATAGATATGAAAAATATGGTAGCAATAGTACAACCAGGCGTTATTAACATGGACTTACAACGCGCAGTAGAAGAAGTAGGTCTTTTTTATCCGCCAGATCCAGCTAGTCAGGAGTACTCGACTTTAGGTGGAAACGTAAGTGAAAATGCAGGTGGTATGCGCGCGGCAAAGTATGGCATTACAAAAGACTATGTGATGGCTACTCGTGCTGTTTTACCAAATGGTGACATCATTAAAGCTGGTAAGAGAACTATTAAAGATGTTGCAGGATATAATATTTCTGGTATTTTAATAGCAAGTGAGGGAACATTAGCAGTTCTAACAGAAATTACACTTAAGCTTATTCCAAAACCTAAAATGACTAAAACGGCGATGGGAATTTTCCCTACTGTTAAAGTGGCTATGGAAGCGGTTTATAAAACGATGGCAAGTGGAATTACTCCCGTTGCAATGGAGTTTTTAGACAACCTGACTATTCGTGCAGTTGAGCAGATACATAACAAAGGTCTTCCTGTTGATGCTGGTGCTTTACTTGTAACAGATGTTGATGGAAACTTAGAAGATGACTTAAACTACCAGCTCTCAGAAATCCAGAGAGTTTTTAAAGAGAATGGTTGTACTGAATTTAAAATTGCAAAAGATGAAAAGCAAGCCGCTGATATTTGGTTTGCAAGACGTAACGCTTCACAAGCTATCACTGTGTACGGAAGTAAGAAGCTTAATGAAGATGTAACTGTACCTCGAGCAGCTCTTCCTGAACTTCTTGAAAAGTTTAACGCAATTGCAGAGAAGTATGACATTAATATTCCATGTTTTGGTCACACTGGTGATGGAAATGTACATACAAACGTAATGGTAGATGGAAAAGACCCCGAACAAGTTAAAATTGCTTATTTAGCAATAGAAGAAGTTTTTCAAGCGACTATTGATTTAGGTGGAACACTCTCAGGTGAACATGGAATTGGCCTTGCTAAAGCTCCTTATATGAGTATGGCGTTTAGCGAAGAAGAGATGAACCTTTTTAAGTCTATTAAGATGGCATTTGATCCAAATAATATTTTGAATCCTGCAAAAATGGGACTTAAATAAATTATATTATATAATCAATCGCATATATAAAAATAGAGATACTATAAAGAATCAAGATATATAAAGACTCCTTTTTATAAATAGCCAGTATAGAGAGAATCATTTCAAGTATAAGCCATGTCTCAGAGAGAGAGATTTTTAGAGAATCTGTCTCAAGGTTTAACAGAAAATCGAGTAAAAAATCAAGCATACTTCCTGCATTTGTGAGATGTAAAAACATGGATATCGGATAAAAAAGAGTAAATAGTGATGTCCATATAATTGAGAGTGGATGATAGAGGCTGAAGTTTCCAAAGATACTAAGGGAGAAGGGTAGCATAGCTAAATAGACCCATACTGGCAGTAAGACAAACTGCATGAGTTTACTAAGATGTTTAAAATGAATCATAAATAAAAATATATAAAATACACCACTAACACTCAACCAAAAACCTATACTAAATGAGAGTCTAGGAAGTAGGGCTAAGAGAAAAAGTATACTGACGAAGAGAGTTTGCATGGAAACTATTTTAATACCCCTTGAGTAAAGAAAAAATCCAATAACTAACATACAAAATGCACGAATTAGGGATGGTGGGTAGTCTAAAAAATGAAGATAAGAAAAGAGAGTTAGACTTATAAATATAAATGAGTCGCGTTTATAACTGCTATATGGAAAATATCTATTTTGTAAGAACTTGTATGGGAAGCGAATAAGAAGATAAAGAAGAGAACTCAAAACTCCTAAATGAAAACCACTTATAGCAATAAGATGTGATATTCCAAGATTAGAAAACAGAGTCTGCATTGTGTAATCCATAGAGGAAGCAGTAAAAAGTGCTTGATAAATAGAGGCATTTTGTGGATTTGTATGTTGCTTGCTTATAAAATTGTTGAGTTTATCTTTTAGACTTGGCAACTTCTGTACATGAAGTATTTTACTAAAACCATAAAAGCCACTGAGGTACTCATAAAAGTTTATATCACCCGCATAAAGTTCTAGTTGTAGTTTTTTCCCTTGTATATTTTGAGTTTTTTTTGATGCAGTCGTATAGAATGAAAAGCCATCTTCGCTTTTAAGTTTTAAAACCTGATAACTTCTTGTTTTCCCAGTTTTTGTAAGTTTTGTTTTTGTGTATTGTTTAATTACTGTCGCGTTTACAAGAGCAGAGTCAAACTTTATGAACTTATTATAGTTATAGTATTCAAAGGAAAGAGTTATAAAAGAAAGCAACGCAAGAAGAGAGCTAAAGAGAAGTAAGTCTTTTTTTGTGTTAAAAAGAGAGACTTTTTCTAGCATATTTATATCTCTTTAGAGGGCTGGCATATCTATGTTTGGTATGTCTATAGTTGCTGAACTTGTGTCTATGTTTTCATAAACAGTCTCAACCGCATGTGAAAATGTAGGTGCATCGACAAAGCGTGTGAGTTTCTTTTGGAACACAAGTTTAACGTGACCAGTTGGACCATTACGTTGTTTTCCTATGATGATTTCTGCATCTTCTTCTTCTTTTTCTACATACTCACTTACAAACTCTTTACCTTCAGATTTAGCAGCTTTTTCACGTTCTTTTTCCTCTTTGTAGAGGTAAACATCATCACGATACACAAAAAGGATAATGTCGGCATCTTGCTCAATAGAACCTGATTCACGAATATCACTTAGCATTGGACGTTTATCATTACGAGCCTCTAGACCACGGTTTAACTGAGAAAGAGCAACAATTGGCATTTCTAGTTCACGAGCAAGCATCTTAAGTCCACGAGAGATTTCTGAAACTTGAAGATGTCTATCCTGTGTCCCAACGCCCTGCATAATTTGGAGGTAATCAATTACGGCTATCTCAATTTCAGGATGCTGATTTTTGAGTTTTCTTAGTTTGGAACGGAGTTGGTTTATATTTATACTACCTTGGTCGTCCACAAAAAGTTTAGCACTATTCATTCTGTCAATAGCCCCATTAAGGGAAGCCCATTGTCCATCATTCATATCTCCAAGGCGAAGTTGTGTAAGAGGTATAGAAGTTTGTATGGAGAGTAAACGCAGCATCAGCTGTTCAGCTGGCATTTCTAGAGAAAAGAAAGCAACACCTTTACCATCGAGTATAAGTGAATTTACAGTGTTGAGTACAAATGATGTTTTACCCATAGCAGGTCGAGCGGCGATGATAACTAAATCTCCCTTACCAAAACCTGTTGTCATACGGTTCAGTTCACCAAATCCGGTATCTACACCAACAAGGACAGAGTTTCCTCTTGCCTTCATCTCTTCTATGTACTTCATAGTATCATGGGTCATTTTAGGAGAGTCTTTAAAGTCACTTGTTTGATTGTCTTGCGTTATTTCATATAATTTTTTTTCTACTATATCTATAACCTCAGCAGAAGGAAGTTCTTCTTCAACTGTCACACGTTTTATTTCTGTTGTTAGTGTAAGTAGGTGGCGTTTAAGAGATTTGTCTTTTATCTCATCCACATAAGATTTTGTATTAGATATAGGGTTAGCAGATAAAATTTCTAAGAGTACTTGCTCATCGAACTTTTTTATTTTGAGAAGTTCTTTTTTGATGAACTCTTCGTCTATAGGCTGTTGCTTTTGTAAAAGTAGTGTCATTACCGAATAAATATCTTGATGAGAAGGAAGGTAAAAGTCATCTCGCTTAAGAGCGACACTTAGTTCATCAAACTGCTCTGGCTCAAAAATTATAGAGCTTAAAACGGAGCGTTCAAACGCTAGGTTGTATAGGTTGTCTTGCATTATTTAATCTTTCACTATGTAATTTACTTGATACTTCTTTTTGAACTCTTCTTTATACTTTTTTGTCACAAGAAGCCCCTCTTTTATTTATAGTGTTTATTTTAGCATAATTATTTTAAGGTGGACTAGAAAAGAGGTAGTTGAGCCAGCTAAAGAAAATTATGAGAGTTTGTGCGAGTTAGTTAAAATAGGTGAAAAAGAGTAGCTTTTATGTTAAAATAAAAAAATAAATATTTTTAAAAGTGAATTTTAATGTTTATCAGCTTGCAAGAGATTAAAGATAGTTTAGGTAGTGCATATTATAAACGTGGAGTTGAGTATAATTCTCAAAAACGAGTTCTTTCCATGACTAAAGAGCTCTTCCTTGATGAAGAAAATGTGGAAATTCTTAACATACACTCTAGTGTTCGTGGAAGTGGAAGAATCTATTCTCAAAATATAGAAATATATTTCGACTATGAGTATCAACTTCAGAATATTGTTGAGGGAACCTGCAGTTGTCCTGTGTCTTACAACTGTAAGCATGTGGCTGCAGTTTGTATTGCACATAAAGCTGATACAGATAAGGGTTTACTTGGCAAAGCAGCTTCAGTCTCATCAGTAGATAAATGGTTGCAAGATATGCATAACACTCAACTGCAAAAGAGCGAGAGTACTAAATTAAAGAGTGACAATTTTTTAACCTATAGACTCGATGGGGTAAAATCTTCACTGGCAGGAAAACTTCAGTTTTACAAATCAAAATTTTTAAAAAATGGAAAAATAAGCCGTGGTGCGGCATTGAATATAGAAAGAATATCTAATACTTATTCCTATAGTGAACTTAAAAATAAAGATGATGAAAATATTATAAAAATGGCAAATGTATTTGTTCCAAATAATTACTATAACTCAACTATGGAGGCACTTAGTGGATCGTTGGGGTATCTTCTAGTAAAAGAAGTTTTAGCAACCCAGAGGTGCTACTTCGACCACAATCCTGAACCACTTACTCTTGTTGATGAAACTTTTAATGTTAAGTTTGAGTTTAAACTCTACAAGGGCGAGTACACTTTAAAATCTAATCTTAGAAATAAAGAGTACAAAATCATAGAGACATCACCCCTCTTTTTGCTCAATACCGATAAAAATACAATGCAAGAGTTAGATATAGAGATACAAACATATAAGCAGATGAGTGAGGCACCTAAGTTCTTCAAAGATGATATTGCGAAAGTCTACACAAGAGTAATAGACACTCTTCCAGATATAAACGTTATTACACCAAAAGTCATTAAAGTTCAAAAGATAAAGGTGACCCCACGAGCTAGAATTTACCTAAGTAGTAACTCATTTTTAATCGATTTTTTATATGAAGATTTTTTAGTAAAATTTTATCCTCGTAAAGATATTGATAATAAAATAGTAAATTATGAGAAGGTAGAGATACAGAGAGATTTAGAGTTTGAACTCTTAGCAAAAGAGAAAATCGACTCTCTTGGGTTCTTTCTTGAAGAGATAAATAGTAATTTAGTTGCAAAGTTCAAAGGTACAAATCGCCAAAAAGAGCTACAAGTCTGGAAAGAATTTCTAAACAGTGAAGTTGATAAACTAAAATCTGAAGGCTGGCTTATAGAAGAGGATGAAACTTTTAACATGAAGTTTGAGCCATCAAGTGAAATTGTAGTAGAGAGCGAAGATAAAAATGACTGGTTTAGTCTCTCTTTTAATCTTGAGTTTAATGGGGTTTCTCAACCAATAGCCCCCTTAGTGAGTGGCATAATAACGGAATTTGATAATTTTGAAAATATGCCTGAACTATTACATGTAGAGGTAGAGCCTAATCATTTTGTAGAAGTTCAATCTAGGCAGATTAAACCTATATTAAATACGATTATAGAACTCGTGGATAAAAAAGATAAGGATGAAAATCTTAAAATCTCTTCCTTTGATGCACATCTTTTAGACTTTATGGATGATGATATTCTTTGGAAGGGAAGCCAAGAAATTTTAGCATTATCGCAAAAACTTAAAGATTTTAAGGGGATTAAGAAAGTAGAACCTCCAAAATGTTTAAATGCAACTCTTAGAGAGTACCAGCAAGATGGGCTTAACTGGCTTAACTTTTTATATGAGTTTAAATTTGGGGGTATTTTAGCTGATGATATGGGACTTGGTAAAACCATACAAACATTAGCACATTTATCACGTTTAAAAGAGAAGAATCTACTAGTAAAACCATCACTTATAGTCATGCCAACATCACTTATAGCCAACTGGAAAAATGAGGCAAAAAAATTCACACCAAACTTAAAAGTCCTTTCTTTGCACGGAAGTGATAGATTCCAAGAATTCGATAAGATAGAAGAGCATGATATTTTACTCACAACATACCCTCTAATAGTAAGAGATAAAAAAAGGTTCGATGAGTTTGATTTTATGTATATTATCTTAGATGAAGCACAAAAAATAAAAAACCATCAGACAAAAATGTCGGTTGCTCTTAAAACTTATAAGAGTGAGTATAGATTAGCACTCAGCGGAACACCCATAGAAAATCATCTTGGTGAACTCTGGAGTATTTTTAGTTTTTTAATGCCTGGTTTTTTAGATACGATAAGTTTTTTCAAAAACTATTATCAAACACCAATAGAAAAAGAGCATAACATGCAGAGACAAAATCTGCTAAATAAACGAATAAAACCATTTATGATACGACGCACAAAAGAGATAGTAGCCGATGAACTACCAGCAAAATCAGAGATAATAAAATATACACAGTTTAATGACAAGCAGTCAAAATTGTATGAATCCATACGAATAACAATGGAGAAAAAAGTACAAGATGCAGTTAGCACTAAAGGTTTGGGCTCTTCTCATATTACAATACTTGATGCACTTTTAAAACTACGACAAGTCTGTTGTGACCCAAGTCTTTTGAAGATACAAGAGGCTCAAAAGGTTCAAGAGTCTGCAAAACTAGAACTATTTTTAGATTTGATAGATGAGCTGCTACAGGAGAATAGAAAGATTTTAGTCTTTTCTCAATTCACTTCAATGCTAGCCATAATAGAAGAAAAATTAGTCTCGAAAAAAATTAGCTATACATTACTTACTGGTTCAACGAGAAAAAGAGAAGAGGAGATAGAGAAGTTTACAAGAGGTGAAGCAGATATATTTTTGATTTCGTTAAAAGCAGGTGGTGTTGGACTTAATCTTGTAGAAGCAGATACTGTAATTCATTATGATCCATGGTGGAATCCAGCTGTAGAGAATCAAGCAACTGACAGAGCACATAGAATCGGGCAGAAAAAAGCAGTTTTTGTCTACAAGCTTATAGTAGAAAACACTATAGAACAGAAAATTTTAGAGATGCAAAAAAAGAAACAGGCTCTTCAGGATGCCATTTATGATAGTGATAAGCAACAAGATGACATCAAATTTAGTGGCATTGAGTTGTTGGATTTGTTGAAGTAAGAGGAAGTGTAATAATTTTTACTTACTTTCCCCAGCCATCTTCTCAACCTCATCAACAAACCTATCAACAAGCTCACTCTCATCAAGATTGGCGACAACTTCACCATTTACCATCACAAGACCTTTACCCTTACCATAAGCAATTGCAACATCAGCATGCGCTGCTTCACCGATGGCATTTACAACACATCCCATAACAGAAACATTGAGTGGAGTTTTTATGTGAGCTGTGCGTCTTTCTATTTCTGCAACTGCTGTTACTAAGTCAGCTTCTATGCGTCCACATGTTGGGCAAGATATAATGTTAAGACCATCAGGCATAGCTCCACTATCTTTTAAAATGGCACGAGCAACATTTATCTCTTCTTCTAACTCACCTGTAATACTTACACGCATAGTATCGCCAATACCCTCAAGAAGAAGTGTTCCAAGACCAATGGAACTTTTCACAGTAGCATGAAAAAGCGTTCCAGCTTCTGTTACACCCAAGTGGAAAGGGTAGTGATTTTTAGGGCGAAGCATTCTATAAGCCTCAACAGTTCTTTGTACATCAGAGGCTTTAAGACTTATTTTAATGTCATCAAAGCCTAAATCTTCTAAGTATTTTATATTGTACTCGGCAGAGGCAACCATACCTTCTGCTGTTTGTCCGTACTTATTTTCAAACTCTTTTTCAAGTGAGCCTGCATTTACACCAATACGAATAGGAATAGAGCGTTCATTACATGCTTTTACTATCTCTTTTATTCTACTCTTGTCACCAATGTTTCCAGGATTAAATCGTATACAGTCTACAGACTCAGCAGCGATAAGTGCGAGTTTATAGTTGTAGTGAATATCGGCAACAAGAGGAAGGGAAATTTGTTCTTTAATAGATTTGAGTGCAAGAGCATCTTGCATATCTGGAACGGCAACGCGAACAATGTCGCAACCTGCAAAGTGTAAACGGTTTATCTGTTCTACAGTTGCTGCAACATCGTGAGTGTTTGAGTAAGTCATAGACTGTGTGCTTATTGGTGCATCACCACCAATAGCAACATCACCTACATATATTTTTTTAGTTGGGACTCTTTTTATCATAAATAGATTTTAGCCTCTTTGGGATAAAAAAGCCCTTTAAAAATTAAAATTATTTTAGAGCTAATTTTCAGCTTTTTATTGATGAGTCCCTTTGCTGTTCTTTAATACCTAGAGAGCAACAACCATATACCCAACTTCCAAAGCATCTTGATATGAATTAGCTCCTTTTAATATAAGAGAATTATATAAAGAGAAGTTTTAGAATTTGAAATCTAGATTTGCATAAACATAACGACCAGGATCATTCATAAGCATGATATCATCACCAGCTCCACTACTTGTTATAAGAATAAGGTCTGCATAAGTATTGCTATGAGCATATGTAGTGTCCAAAAGATTATTTACCCCAAGAGTAAAGTCAAATTTTTTGTTAATAGCATGTTTCGCTTTTAGATTTAAAATAGTCCATGCAGCCAACTCTTGTTCACCATTTTCCTCGTCAAACTCAGACCATTTGTCGCTAGCTTGCACTTCAACAGTTGCAATAGAATTAGTCATGTACTCATAATTAGCTGCAATATTAGCACGAAGTGGTGCTATGTCAGCCATATTTGTACCTGTCTGAGTAGTAAGTGGCTCATCTTTTTGACCTACTTTATACGAAGCCCCCATGTCAATTGAAATATCGTCAGTTACATATATAGAGCTACTTAATTCAGCACCATAAACAGTAACATTAATATTTTCAAAATTATTTTTAGCTAAACTTTTATTGTAGTAGATATAGTCCTGAACCATTGAGTAAAAAGCTTTAATCTTAAAGTCTAAAGTGTCATTGTTTACCTCGTATCCTAAATCAATTTCTTGATTTGTAGATTGTTTTAAATCATCTGTACCAGTTACTTTTACAAACTTTGTTCCACTAGGAGTTTTTGCATTTTGTTTGAAGTATAACTCTCTAGCATCTGGAACACGTGAAGCTTGACCAAGACCAAAAAAGATTTTATTTTCTTTGTTAAGGTTATATGTTGTAAATATATTTGCATTTAAGGCAGAGTAGTCATTGCCTTGCTGAGTAATATCATCACTTTGAATGTGTGTAGAGTCATATCTACCACCTGCTTTTATATTGAAATTACCATAGGCTTTTTCAATTGTTGCAAAGATTGCAGTATTGTCTGTAACAGCATTATCCATACTATTTGTAGATGTATTTATATCATTACCAACAATCATTACATCATTCATATAGTACTGACCATCCCAAGTTCTTTTACTTGTATCAAGTCCAAGACCAAGTTTATAGCTAGCTACTTCAAAACTATTTTTAAGTTTGAGACCGTCCATATCTGTTGTTAGCCAACTCTTCATCGTTGGCATTGTAGCTGAAGCCATTCTATAGTCAGTCGCCATTGGATGATCAACATCTGAGTGAAAATACTGAAGATTGATATTTTTGTATGAATCGCTAATATTATTTATATTATACTCAACACTATAAATATTTGAATCATCATAGAGTGCATCCATTTTAGAATTACCATAGAGAATATCGTCACTTCTGTTAGCAGTTATGCTTAAACGCAGCTCTTGGTCCTCAGCAGTTGTGATATAAGCTTTAGCCATAACACTTTTTTTAGTGTAAGCTGGCATATCCTTATATTCCGGTTGAAGTTGTGCAGAAGTAACACCATAGTTGTCAATTTGATCTGAAATTGTATCGCCATTACCATCTATATACTGATCACTTGATTCTGTTGAAACTGCTATGGAAACTCTGATAAAATCATTTCCACCACTTCCACTTACTCCAAACTTTCTATAGTTGAAAGAACCGGCACCGATATTTATTTCACCTTTTACTTCTTTAGTGGGTTTTTTAGTCTTTATCTTAACTCCACCACTCATAACACCAAAGCTAGTTACGTCATAAGGACCTTCTGTAACTTCTATAGAGTCTATTTGATTTGCTAAAATATGGGAAACTGGAGGGTCCATTCTGTTTGGACAAGCTCCATATGCTTTTGTTCCATCTACTTCTACATTGATATTGTCACGTTTTTGACCACGAATGAGAATATCATTAGCGATGCCACTACGTCTAGACATGTCAATACTGGGAACATTAACACTAAGTGCTGCTGCCACATCTGCTGAGGTTTGAGCATTTTGTGCCACATCTGTGATTAGGGTAGACTCAACACCTATGGGTGCAAGTTCTACTTCTGTAGCATAGAGTGATGCTAATACTACAAGAGATAAGGGAATAATTTTATTCATAAGTTGACCTTTTAAATTTATATTTTCATAGAATAGTAAAAAAGTGTTACATTAGTGTTAAGTCATTAGCTTTTTTAGATAAAATTTCAGTATGAATATATTTGATAAGATAAAAAGAATACTATTAATAGCACTAGGCTTTGGACTTGCAACTTACTTGATAATGAGCGGAAGTGCAATGCTCTCACAAGATTATAATGCAACTACTCTAGATCAAAATAGCACTATACAAGGGAAATAATGCCTCGTATAGAACTCTCAAAGAAAAACTTCTTTTATAACCTAGATGAGATAAAGAAACAGACAAAAAGCATAAATAAAATTGCTCTTGTTTTAAAAGACAATGCTTATGGGCATGGACTAATAGAAATAGCTAAACTGGCAAATGAATATGGTGTAAAAAAAGCAGTAGTTCGTTCAGACAAAGAAGCTTCTGAGGTTGAGGAGTATTTTGATTACATATTAGTCTTGTCTGATATACCTACAATTGTAAGTAAAAAAATACACTACACAATCAATGATATAAATAATATACATAAATTTCCAATAGGTTCTCTCGTAGAGCTTAAAGTAGATACGGGAATGGGTAGAAATGGCATCTCTTTGAGTGAGCTAGATATTGCCTATGAAAGTATAGAAAAACAAGGTCTAAAACTTAAAGCTATTTTTACACATCATGCCTGTGCTGATGAACTAGATGGCATTTATGAAGAACAAAAAAAGAGTTTTTTACAGCTTAAACAAAAAGCTCCAAAAGGCTTAAAATTTCACTCTTGTAACTCAGCAGCTCTTTTTCGTGAAGATGACTTTGATGAGGATATGGCAAGAGTTGGTATAGCGGCTTATGGCTGTTTAGAACTTTCTCACGAGTTAAGTGATGTAATCTTTAAACCTGTTTTATCACTCTACAGTACTAAAATTTCAACACGAACCCTTAAAAAAGGTGAAAGTGTTGGGTATAGTGCTTCTTATAGATCAAAGAATGAAGAGAGTGTGAGTAATTATGACATCGGTTATAGTGATGGTTTTTTAAGAGTTTTATCAAACAGTTATGAAACTCCAGACAAGATTAAAATTGCTGGAAGAATTTCAATGGATAACAGCTCATTCCTCTGCAATAAAGAAGAGCTACTTATTTTCAAGGATGCAAGAGAAGTTGCAAAGTGTGCGAAGACCATAAGCTATGAAATCTTAACATCTTTGAAGTCTTACATCAAACGCGAGGTAGTCTAAGAATTTATCTTTATGATGGCGTTTGAGAAAAGAACACCATCTACACCAAGTAAAACAAGTTCTTCAATCTCTTTTTCATCTTCAATCTTTACTAAAATTTTTGCATCAAACATATAATCTTCAGCTATGCTTTGAGCTGTTTTTGCTAATTCTGTTGCAATACAAATATATTTTGCATCAAGAGTTGAAGCATAGACTAGTTCTGTGATGTTTGTCACACTTAAAACGAATGAAATACCATTTTCATTAAGGTGTTTTATGATGTCTAAGTTGCTCTCATTAAAATCTACAAAAAGAGTAGACGAGGGTGGTGTTTTTAGAATAGTGTCAATATCGCAAATATGATAAAAACTTTCATTTTCAAGAAATCTGTGTCCAAAAAATAACATTTTATGAAGCCTCCGCTATACACTCTTTTGAGCAGTAGTAGTTTGCATTACTAAGTATGGCCTCATCTATATCGCAGTAAACAGAGCAATTGGCACATTCCACCATATCATTTGTTTTATCTGTTTTTTTATTTTTCTTAGAGCTTGTAGAAATATTTTTTTTCTTAAAAAACATAAAATATACAATAGTAATAACACCAATGACGAGCAGGACTTTTAATATCATATATTTTCTCCTAGAAGTAAATAGTGTCTATTTTTTGTTTCTATAATTTTATGATTTTTTATATCTTCTACTTCTTGAAAAACTTTCTCACCCTTGTAAAAAAGAAGTTTAGATGACTCATCACGAAAATTTTCACTTAGTTTTAGAAGCATTTTTGTGTCTGTTACAGCACGAGAAGTTATCATGTCAAATATTTTTGGAGTCATGTCCTCAACTCTTTTTTTAACAACAGTAACATTTTGTAAGCCTAAATCAGCTTTTATAAACTGTAAAAAACTAGCACGTTTCACTAGAGGTTCTACGAGTGTTACCTCTGTGTCTGGAAGGGCAAAAGCAAGTATCATCCCTGGAAATCCAGCACCAGTTCCTATGTCCATAAGTGTTTTTACTTTAGGAATAAAACTTACAGGATAGACAGCATCATAAATAAATTCATCTATTGTTGTGACATCTTTTGCACCAGTAAGGTTGTGTACCTTGTTCCATTTTTGTAGATGCTCTTTATACTTTTGAATGTTCTTGAAAAAATCATCAGGAAGTGGTATCTTTTCCTCGGTTAACATAGCTTTTAAATCCAATGAAATATCCTTTTTAAAAGATATTTTATCTAAAATTTAGTTAGTTTATAGAAGATATTTTTATAACTTGGCTTTAACCATAAAGTGATTATAATTTTAAAAAAATTTGGAACCTTATGAAATACCTTTTAATTACATTTGTATTGTTCTTTAGTGCTTGTAGTATACAAAAGTACGAGCAGAATAAACCAAAGATTATTATCATTAAAACACCAAAAATAAAATTTGCAGATGTAGGTTATTTACAATATAGTGAGGATGCTCTTTCTTTAGAACTTTTTATGGCAGGAAAATCTATAAAAACAATTACTATTAATTATTTAGTTTGTGTAGATGAGGGTTGTATGAGTCGTAGTACTTTTAACGCGGAGTATCTAAGCGCGAGTTATCCAGATAAGCTGTTGCAAAACATCCTTTTGGGAAAAACTATATATAATGAAGAAAATATTTACAAGAATAGTGATGGTTTTGAGCAAAATATAGAAAATGATTATGTAAGTATAAAATATAAAGTTAGTGCAAAAGAAATATTTTTTAAAGATAGAAAAAACAGTATAATATTTAAAATCAAGGATATAAATAAATGAGTAAGAAATTTGTAGGAGCACACTGTTCGGCGAGTGGTGGTGTTTATAACGCGATAACAAACGCAGAGGCTATAGGTGCAAAAGCTTTCGCACTCTTTACTAAGAACCAACGCCAATGGGTAGCAAAAGATTTAGATGCTGAGACTATAGATAAGTTCAAAAGTATGTTAGATGCAAGTGGAATACTTCCAAAGCATATACTTCCTCATGATTCGTATCTTATAAACCTAGGTCATCCAGAAGTTGAAAAGTTAGAAAAATCTAGAGTGGCATTTATAGATGAGTTGCAACGTTGTGAGCAACTAGGACTCGATCGTTTGAATTTTCATCCTGGAAGCCACCTTGCAAAGATTAAAAAATCAGATAAAGAAAACTTAGAAATAATGAAACCTATTGAAGATGTTTGTTTAGATGTAATAGCAGAGTCTATAAACATGGCACTGGATAAGACAACTGGTGTAAGTGCAGTACTGGAGAATACAGCTGGACAGGGTAGTAACCTTGGATGGCGTTTTGAGCATTTAGCTCACATTATAGACAAGGTAGAAGATAAAAGCCGTATTGGTGTTTGTATAGACACTTGTCATATGTTTACTGCAGGGTATGACATCAGAACACGTGAAACTTATGATGCAACCTGGAATGAGTTTGAAAAAGTGGTAGGTTTCAAATACCTTATGGGAATGCATATAAATGATTCTAAGCCACCATTAGGAAGTCATGTAGATAGACACCATTCCTTGGGTGAGGGTGAAATAGGACTTGATTCTTTTAGATTTCTCATGAACGATGAGAGAATGAATGATATACCACTTGTGCTTGAAACTATAGATGACACTATATGGAAAGAAGAGATAGAACTTTTATACTCTTTTGAAAAATAATTTAATTATAAAAGAGGAAAATATTTGAATACTTTAGTAAACTTTTTAAATGCAGACAAGATAGCAAAATCTGACATATTTATCCATCTCAAATGTAGTGTCATTGAGGGAAATATTCTCCAATATTTAGCGAGACAATATATGCAAGGCGAAGAGGATGTTCTTGTGTTAGCGCTTTTAGGTGAACTTTATAAAAGTGATACTTATGCACATCTTGAGTATTTAAAAGATATAAAAAACCTTTTAGAATTAGGATGGATTCATCAACAAAGTTTTACACCTCTTAAAATATCAGATGTAACTCCCTTGGAACTTTTAAATACAGCAGTTGGACTTACCCCTGCATTTTTAAAGTTACTTCAAGATGGCTCACTGGACCTAGATTTACCAGATATAAAGCCTTATGGCGATCATCTTGAATATTTGCAAGATCAATTTTTTCGTATTGAGCTTTATCAAAAAATGAGTCTTATTCGTCAAAATGTACATGAACACTCCCTTGGTATAGATAGAATTCAAACTAAACTTATACTTCTTGAGGCAAGAATCGATGAACGAATAGCTCAAACATCAGAAAATCTTGTACTAGACAAATTTTTTAAACAGAAAAAAATGTCAAGCTTAGAGCAGGTCATCTTCATAGCACTTCTCCGTGAAGAATATAGTGCTACGGAAACTCCACTTCGAGAGATGAATACTCTTATAGATTTGATTTCATTGGATGATTATGAGCGTATTAAAAATCGTTCACTTTTAGAGGAGGGTTCTAACTTGTTAAACAATGACATTATTGATTATGAGGAGATGTTAAACCCTTTTGGAGGAATATCTCGGTCTTTTTATATCATAGATGAAGTTTTACAGGGTATTATCCATCCTCAAAAAACTAAAAAAGTAACTCGTTTAAAACTCAATGCTCTCATAGAAGAACAAGATATCTTTGAACTTGTAGATAGTGAGACTTCCCTAGAAGATGTGGTCCTTCATACAAACACAGAAGAGACTCTAGATAACCTTATGCAACAGGTAGATAAAAAGGTAGTATCTCGTTTGGTTGAATGGGGAATAAAAGATAAAAAAAGTGGTATTGATGCGAGAATAATTTTTTATGGAGCTGCTGGAACTGGAAAAACTATGACAGCATACTCTCTTGCTAAATCTCTTAAACGCCAGGTTCTTGTGTTTGACTGTTCTAAAATTCTTTCTATGTATGTAGGGGAAAGTGAAAAAAATGTTCGTAAAATATTTGATACATTCTACGAGTTGAGTGAAAAAACAAAAACAGAGCCAATACTTCTGCTTAACGAAGCTGACCAGTTTTTAGGTTCAAGAAGCAGTGGAAACCTTACAGGTTCTGATCAAATGCATAACCAGATGCAAAATATATTTTTAGAGCAGATAGAGAGCTTTAGAGGTATGCTTATAGCAACAACTAACTTACTTGAAAATATAGACAAAGCCTTTTCTCGCCGCTTTAATTATAAAATAGAGTTTAAAAAACCAGATAAAGAACAGAGAGAGAGACTATGGAAACTAATGCTGCCAGAAGGTGCACCTTATGAGAAAGGATTTGATTCTAAGAAACTTGCTGAGCATTCACTCACTGGTGGGCAGATAAATCTTATAGTGAAAAATACTGCTTATAAAGTTGCGGTTATGGAAGAACCAGTTTTCTCATTAAAGGTTTTTATAGACGAGATTAACAGAGAAAAAGATGCAAATTTTGATGGAGTAAAGTCTATGGGTTTTTTAAACAAATAGCCTTTTATGCCACACTGGAATTATGTTTCTTTTTCGCTCTATTTTGTATTCAATAGAGTTTTCTGAATTATTCATTATTTATAACTAAATAATAAGATAAGTGCAATAATATTTCCAGTGTTGCAATAAGTGACATCTTTAATTACTTCAATTACTTCATTAAAAATACAATTAAATTTAATATACTTTTTGCTATAGTGCAATTAACTGTTTTTTCCTGAGAGTTTTGATAGGAAAACAAAAAAATAAAAATCTTGATTTTAAAGGTAGGGTATATGGAACATATAGTGACTGCAAATCCATATTTTGGAGTATTTGTACTTTTTGTTATGACATTTGGTGCATTTACTATGACAACAATAGTCGCACGCTTGGCAAGTCGTGCTCTAGCGGCGAAAGACAACGAAAAAATTAAACTTTCTGCATACGAATGTGGACCAGAAGTAACAAAACAACCAAATAGACTTTCTCCACAATTCTATTTATTTGCACTATTGTTTTTGCTATTTGATGTTGAAATAGTATTTATGTTCCCATGGGCAGTTGATTTTAAACTTCTTGGTTGGTTCGGTTTTGCTGAGATGTTAATGTTCATACTTTTATTAGCGATTGGTTTTGTATACGCATGGAAAAAAGGAGCCCTAGAATGGCACAACATAAAGTAAATTATACACAAGATGGTGGTTTACCAGTAGCACTTACAACTATAGATAAGGTAGCTAACTGGGGACGTTCAAACTCACTATGGGCAATGACTTATGGTCTTGCTTGTTGTGGTATAGAAATGATGGCTGCAGGTGCATCAAGATATGACTTTGACCGTTTTGGTACGATATTTCGTGCTTCTCCACGTCAATCTGATGTTATGATAGTTGCGGGTACTTTGACTAAAAAGCATGCTGAATTTATCAAGCGTTTATATGATCAAATGACAGAGCCTAGATGGGTTATATCTATGGGTTCATGTGCAAATACTGGTGGAATGTTTAATACATATGCAACAGTTCAAGGTGTAGATCGCGTTATACCCGTGGACTTATACCTACCAGGATGTGCTCCGCGTCCTGAGACACTTCAGTATGGTGTTATGCTTTTACAAAAGAAGATTCGTGCGAACAAAGCAAGTAATGCACAAAAACCAAAAAGGTTAATGTAATATGAGAGCCTATACTCCTAAAGACGATGTACAAGCAAAAGCTTACTATACAGATAGATATTATGTAGCGCCACAAGTGCCTAAGCAAGAAGTTGAGACTGATGAAGTTTTTACTGCAGACTTAGCAGCTATAAAAGGAAAATTCGATGTAAAAGAAGCATATATTCAAGTGAAGCAAATGGTAGTTTATATCAATGCAAATGATATATATGGTGTTTTAGAATTAATGAGAGATGAATTAGAATATACACAACTTTCTGAAATGTCTGCTATTGACTGGTTGGCAAAAGATAATACTTTTGAGATTTTTTATCAAATGCTTTCAATGAATAAACGTAAGCGTATCCGTATCAAATTCTTCATTAAAAAAGGTGAAGCTGTAGATAGTGTTGAAAAATTATTTCGTTCAGCTGACTGGAGTGAGCGTGAAATGTTTGACATGTTTGGTATAGAAGCAAACAATCATCCATTTATGAAACGTATCCTTATGCCTTATGATTGGCAAGGAAATCCACTTCTTAAGACTTACCCATTACAAGGTGATGAGTTTGCTGCTTGGTATGAAGTAGACAAGATATATGGAAAAGAAGCTCGTGATGTAATCGGTCCAGAAAATCGCGATCCTGCTAAAGTAGATAGATATGATTCTGAGCGTTTTGCACGTCTTGGTCATGAAGTTCCAAAAGGAACAAAGATTACAGGTAATGAACCTAGAGTAGAGCAAACGTACCAAGAAGAAGGTGGCGTTTTCCTTGTAAAGAAATTTGATAAAAAGTCATCAGTTATTGTTGATGATCCGCAAAGATAAGGTGGTATAAATATGGCACAGGTAAAAAATAGATTAACACCGTTTTTCGATAATATCACTTTTGATAGAGATGACAACGAACTAGTACTAAACTTTGGTCCTCAACACCCTTCTGCTCACGGGCAGTTACGTTTAATGCTTCACCTACAGCAAGAACAAATTGTAAAAGCTCATCCAGATATTGGATACCTTCACCGCGGTATGGAGAAGATGGCTGAAAACATGATTTATAACGAATTTATGCCGACAACGGACCGTATGGACTATATTGCTTCATCTTCAAATAACTATGGTTTTGCACTTGCAGTTGAAAAACTCATAGATGTAGATGTACCTCGTCGTGCAAAAGTTATTCGTATGATGCTTTTAGAGATTAACCGTTTAATGTCTCACCTTTTTTGGTTAGCAACGACAGCTCTAGACATTGGTGCCATGACAGTATTTCTTTTTGCATTCCGTGAACGTGAATATCTTATGGATATTATTGAGGGTTATTGTGGTGCTCGTCTTACTCATGCTGCTATTCGTATTGGTGGAGTGCCTCTAGATATCCAAGATACTTTTCTTTCTCAGTTAAAAACATTTTTAGATAAGTTACCAGCTAACATTAAAGATTATGAAGATTTACTTGATACTAACCGTATCTGGTTAATGAGAATGGAAGAAGTTGGAACAATTTCTAAAGAGATGGCTCTTTCATGGGGTTGTAGTGGACCAATGCTCAGAGCATCTGGTGTTGCTTGGGATATTCGTAAGGAAGAACCTTATGAGCTTTATGATGAAATAGAGTTTAATGTTCCTTACTCTGATAAAGGTGACAACTTTGCTCGTTATCGTATTTATATGGAAGAGATGAGAGAGACTGCTAAGATTCTTTATCAAACAATGGATATGTATGAGAAGTGTGTTGAGAACGGGGAAACTGCTTTAATGGCTCATTCACCTAAGTATATTTCAGCTCCAAAGATTGATATCATGACACAAAATTATTCTTTAATGCAGCACTTCGTACTTGTAACACAAGGTATGAGACCACCAGTAGGTGAAGTTTATATTCCAACAGAATCACCAAAGGGTGAATTAGGTTTTTATATAAACTCTCAGGGTGGACCATATCCATATAGACTCAAACTTCGTGCACCATCTTTTTGGCACACAGGTATTTTAACGGACCTATTACCAGGTCACTATATTCCAGATGTTGTTTCTATTATTGGTACGACAAACATTGTATTCGGTGAGGTTGACAGATGATTAGTTTAAGAAAAGTAAATGACTTTGCTTTTTTAAGCGAAGTAACTTTCGGCTTAGAATTTGGACTGCGAAACCAAGTTGATAGTAAGGATGTAAACTAATATGAAAAGATATGATTTAAGACACCTAAAAGATGGTTTTAAACCACGATTAAAAGAGCTTTTAGCTACTCATAAAGCTGGCGAAGTAGGTATTTTTCTTTTTGAAATTGGTGATTTCACATCAGTTCAAAAGTCAGCAGACATTGTAAAAGAGTCAGGTTTTGAACTTATGAACTCTTTAAAGTTTAACGAAGTCGACTGGACTATCGTAGTTAAAAAAGATTAAGAGAGAATAATATAATGAGTAAAATAATTATAAATATTGATGGTAAAGAGATTGAAACTGAAGAAGGCGAATTTGTATTAAATGCAGCCAGAGCAAATGATATCTATATACCTGCCATTTGTTACTTGACACGCTGTAGTCCTACTTTAGCTTGTCGTATTTGTTTAGTTGAGGCTGATGGTAAACAAGTGTATGCTTGTAATGCTAAGTCTAAAGACGGAATGAATATCACAACTACAACTGAAACTATCGAGGCTGAACGCCGTGCAATTATGGAAGTTTATGATGTAAATCATCCTCTTCAATGTGGTGTTTGTGATCAGTCTGGTGAATGTGAACTACAAAACTATACTTTAGAAATGGGTGTAGATTCACAAAGCTATACAGTAAAAGATGTTGATAGAAGTTCTCATGACTGGGGACACTTACATTATGATCCGGGTCTTTGTATCGTTTGTGAACGCTGTGTAACTGTATGTAAAGATATGATTGGTGATAACTCTTTAAAAACTATTGCTCGTGGTGCTGATGCACTCGATGGTGGATTTAAAGAAACAATGCCTAAAGATGCTTATGCAATGTGGAATAAACTCAATAAGTCTGTTATTGGTCTTACTAATGGAACAGATGTTCTTGATTGTACTTCTTGTGGAGAATGTGCGGCTGTTTGTCCAGTTGGAGCACTTGTAGATACTGACTTTATGTATGAGAGTAATGCTTGGGAATTAAATAAAGTTCCAGCTACATGTTCTCACTGTTCTGCGGGATGTCAAATAACTTATGATGTTAAACATACAAGTGTAGATAATTCTGAAGATAAAATTTACCGTGTAATGAATGAATGGAACTATGTTTCACTCTGTGGTGCAGGTCGTTATGGCTTTGATTATGAAAATGAAAATGTTACTAAAGATGAGACAGCATTTAATAAGGCAATTGAAGCATTTAAAAAAGCAGATACGATTAAGTTTACTTCTACAATTACAAATGAAGAAGCATTTATACTAGAAACACTTAAAGACAAACACGGATATAAGCTTGTTAATGATGAAGCAAAATCATTTCAAACTTTCTTAAATGATTACTCAGAAATCAGTGGAACAACTCTTTATGGAAGTGACTTGAAAACTGTAGCAAACACTAACTTTATAGTAAGTGTTGGTACAGCTATTAAAAGTGATAACCCAAATGCAAGATACTCGCTTAACAACTCGTTAACTGTAAACAAAGGTGCGGCACTTTATTTCCACCCAGTAGCTGACACTGTTGTTTCTGATATGAGTAAAAATATTGTAAGTATTAACCATAAGCCTTTACAAGAAGAAACGGCACTTTATTTAATCCTTGACCTTTTTGCAGACAAAGAAAAACTACCAACTGACATAGTTGAGTATCTAGCATCTTTTCATTCTGCAAAAACTATAACCGTTACTGAAACTGTTAAAGAAAAAGTAATTGAAATCGTTAAAGAAATGAAAGTAAATGAAGAAACTGGCGAAGAAGAAGAAGTTGAAGTAGAAAAATCTAAGATGGTTCCTAAGAAAGTAAGTAAAGAAGTTGAAATTGATGATAATAGACTCGTATCTATCTTAGGTATGGGTGATGATTTTGATGAAACTTTAGAAAAACTTCTTAAGAAAAAAGATTCTTTTTCTCTTATCGTTGGAGCAGATTTATATAATCATCCAAATTCTAGAAATTGTGCTCGTTTAGTTGCATTAATTGAAAAATATTCTGAATTTGAACTTGTTATGATTCCAACATTAACAAACTCTTTGGGTGTTGCACTTATTAATGAACTTTGTGATGAAGCTGGAAGCTACTCAATAGGTTATAACACACAAGCAGACTTTACTATCTCTGGACTTGGTGGGGCGAGCGCATGCGACCTAGACATGCCTGCAATTAACCAGCAAGAGGGAACTTTAACGTCTATTAATAAACGTGTGAATCCTACAAATGCTGCTTTACCTTATGGCGGATACACTTTAAGTGACATAGCAAACGCATTAGGCTTAAACGCAACAAACACTATTGACTATACAGTTCAATTACCAGTAGCAAAAGGTTTTTCAAATCTAGAGTTTGACTCTTTACCTAACTACTATACAAATGCTGGTGAAGAGATTCGTGGTTATGAACTAGTTTCAAACTCTGTTGGGGTTTCTAATGATGAAAGTGTTACGAAGATAGATGAGACACTTAACTTAGAAGAGGGTCTGGTTTATTTAGCCAACCCAGTAAGACAATTTAGTGAGTTTACAAATAAGGCAACTGGTGTAGATGAAGTTGCTGGTCTTTATATGAGTGCAGAGAGTCTTGAGGGTTCTGACTTTAATGCTGGTGATAGTGTTAAGGTTAAAACGGCTCAGGGTGAAGTGACTACTATGATTGTAAGTGATAACAAAATTGCAGGTAATATAGCATTATTACCTACTTTTGATTCTAAATTAAATTCAGAAGCTCTCTTCGGTGGTTACCGATTTAACACAGCTTCGATAGAGAAGGTGTAATCTATGGATACAGCATATTTAATAGAAACAGTTATAAAGGTAGTTATTCTTTTACTAGTGTTTTCCGCACTAGCAGGGATAGGTACATACTTTGAACGCAAGATACTTGCATTTATGCAACGTCGCCTTGGGCCAATGAATGTTGGACCGTATGGACTTCTTCAAGTAGCAGCAGATGGTATTAAACTCTTTACAAAAGAAGATATTATTCCTGCAAATGTTGTTGCACCAATCTTTAAAATTGCACCTGTTATAACAGCTGCAACTGCGTTTATGGCAGCAGCGGCTATTCCATTTTTACCACAATTTACACTTTTTGGATACACAGTGCATCCAATTATTGCAGATATTGATATTGGAATTTTATATGTTCTTGGTGTAATGGCTGTAGGTCTTTATGGTCCTTTACTTGGTGGTATGGCATCAGCAAATAAGTTTTCACTTCTTTCAGCTGCACGTGCTGGAGCTGTTTTTATCTCTTATGAGGTTGTGTCAGGTTTATCTGCACTTGCTCCTATTATGATGGTTGGTTCTCTTTCGCTCGTTGATTTTAATAATTATCAAGCTGATGGAATTGGTTCATGGATAGTATGGTCACAGCCTGTTGCGTTTATCCTATTTTGGATAGCTGCTTTTGCTGAGACCGGACGTACACCGTTTCACCTTATAGCTAATGATCATGAAATTATTGATGGTTTTGGTACTGAGTACTCTGGTATGAGATGGGGTCTTTTCTTCATTGGTGAATATGCAAACATGTTCTTTATCTCTTTTGTTATTCCTATTCTTTTCCTTGGTGGTTTTGGAGATGGTTCAGTTTTAGGTGCTTTTGCACTTCTAGGTAAAATGTCATTTTTCTTCTTCTTCTTTTTATGGACAAGAGCTGCATGGCCAGATGTTAGACCTGACCAACTTATGTGGTTGTGTTGGAAAGTACTTATGCCTATAGCTGTGATTAATGTTGTAATCACAGGTCTAGTGATGATGTTTTAAGGGATTATGAGAATGAATAATGAACAATTTAATAATAGAAATGTAAGTGAAAACGGTTATTTCCTTCTAGATATAGAGGATTATCCAACTGATGGTTGGGGTAAATTTCAACGTGTAGTTAAAAGAACATTCAGAGGCGAGCTTTTTGTTGGTCTATGGGTAGTTTTAAGAGAGATGATAAAATTTGACATTCATACAATTTCGTATCCAGCTGAAAAGATGCCAATAGGTCCTCGTTACCGTGGAGTACACGAAATGAAAAGACTATGGGAATCTGACGCTGAGAGATGTATTGGTTGTGGATTATGTGAAAAAATCTGTATTTCAGATTGTATTCGTATGGACACAAAAATAGATGAAAACTCTCGTAAAGAGGTTTCGTCTTACACTATTAATCTTGGCCGTTGTATTTTCTGTGGTTACTGTGCTGAAGTTTGTCCTGAACTTGCAATTACACACGGTGGTGAGTATGAGATAGCAGCAGATCAAAGAGCGAGTTTTATAGATTATGATCATATGTTGACTCCTATTGATACGATGAAAGCAAATGCTCAAAAAGAGTTTGAAGGTTTTGGTGCGATTACACCAAATGAAGATGCAGGTGTTAAGAAATCACCTCTATCATATTAAGGAGTTTGGATTATGTTTGAAGCGATAGCATTTTACTTATTTGCATTTTTAACAATTGCAATGTTTTATATAACTGTGACAACATCACAAGCACTATATGCACTAAGTGCATTAGCGGCAGGGATGATTTTTATCTCAGCATTTTTCTTTATATTAGGTGCTGATTTCTTAGGTGCAGCTCAGATAATAGTTTACACTGGTGCAGTAATGGCTCTTTATGCTTTTGGTATGATGTTCTTTGATACAACAAGAGATGTAAAAGAAAAACAGGGAAATGAATTTATAGTTGTTGGATTTGCTACATTTGCAGCAGTTTTAATTGTTGCTATTTTTGCAGCTCCTTTAGTATCAACAAATATGACAGCTTTTTATCCAATGGTAGAAGATGCTGGTAATACTCAACAGGTAGGTATGGTTCTTTTTACGAAGTATCTTATTCCTTTTGAAGTAGCAGCGGTTATGCTTCTAGTAGCAATGGTTGCAGGAATTGTACTTGCAGGAAAGAAAATGGATAAATCTCTTACTCTTATGAATGCAGAAGAAATTGAACTTTTAGATGCATCAGCTAACACAAAGGTACTTTCATGATGGAAATAGGTTTAAATCACTATCTTGTTCTATCGACAATACTCTTTACTATTGGTTTAGTAGGTGTAATGCGTAGGAAGAATCTTCTATTATTATTTTTCGCAACTGAAATATTACTCAATGCGGTTAATGTTGCATTTGCTGCGATTTCACACTACTATGGCGACTTAACAGGTCAGATGTTTGCATTCTTTGTAATTGCAATCGCTGCCTCTGAACTAGCTGTAGGACTTGGTCTTTTAATTTTATGGCACAAACGCCATGGTTCAATAGACTTAGATACTATGACAAGCATGAGAGGATAATTAGAAAATGGAAAAATATTTATATATAGCACTTTTTGCACCTCTGGTAAGTTCTCTTTTTGCAGCACTTTTTACAGCTACTCCAAAGAAGCAATTCGTTGGAATTGTTGCAAGTTTATTAATATTCTCAGCATTCGTTGCAAGTACTATTCTTTTAACGCATGTTTTAGGTGGCGGAGAAATTGTTCATGTTGAGTTAATGACTTGGATGGAAACTGGAAACCTTTACATTCCTTTTGGTTTTGTTGTTGATGAAATCTCTATTACTATGATGATGGTTGTTACTCTTGTTTCTACAATTGTACATATCTATTCAATAGGATATATGGATCACGACACTGGTTTTAATAGATTTTTCTCTTATCTTTCAGCTTTCGTATTTTCAATGATGATTCTTGTTATGAGTGATAACTTTGCTGGTCTTTTCATAGGTTGGGAAGGTGTTGGTCTTTGTTCTTGGCTACTAATTGGTTTTTGGTATCACAAGGAGAGCGCAACTTGGGCTGCTAACGAAGCATTTATTATGAACCGTGTTGCTGACCTTGGTATGCTTATTGGTATCTTCTTAGTATTTTGGAATACTGGAACACTTCAGTACGATGGTGCTTTTGCTGCAATGGCAAACCTAGATACTGAGACACTTACATGGATAGGAATTTTCCTTTTCATAGGTGCAATGGGTAAATCAGCTCAGTTTCCACTTCATACTTGGCTTGCAGATGCGATGGAAGGTCCTACTCCAGTTTCAGCACTTATTCATGCTGCAACGATGGTAACGGCTGGTGTTTATTTAGTTGTTCGTTCAAATGAGTTATATGCACTGATTCCAAATGTTGGACTGTTTATCGCAAGTCTTGGTGCTTTTGTAGCAATATTTGCGGCAACTATGGCACTTGTAAACCGTGATATTAAAAGAGTTATCGCTTACTCTACACTTTCACAGCTTGGTTATATGTTTGCTGCTGCTGGTCTTGGAGCATATTGGGTTGCACTATTTCACCTAATGGCTCACGCATTTTTTAAAGCACTACTTTTCCTTGGTGGTGGTAATGTTATGCATGCTATGAGTAATGAATTGGATCCATTTAAAATGGGTGGTTTAGGAAAGACTATGAAGGGAACGATGATAATGATGACATTAGCTTCAGTTGCACTTGCTGGTATATTCCCACTTGCTGGTTTCTTCTCAAAAGATTTAATTTTAGAAGTTGCATTTGTTGATCATCATTTTATTATCTATACAGTACTTCTTTTAACTGCCGGTTTAACTGCATTTTATTCATTTAGAATCATTGCACTTATTTTCCACGGTGAAGACAGACATACTGCTTTAGGTTTTCATCCTCATGAAGCGTATAAGTTTATGCTTGTTGCTATGAGTCCTCTTTTAATCTTAGCAATCATTGCAGGATTTACATTTAAAATGCCATACTTTGAAATGGTTACTCAGCTTTTACCAGCTACAGAGTACCATGTACATTCACAAGTTGCTTACTGGATTATGACTATTGGAACTCAACTTTTTGTTATTGCTTCTATTTTCTTTGCTTACAAAAAGTACATGAGTCCAAGTATTAAAGTTCCAGATGGAACTAGTAAAATGGAAAATAGTTTTGCATATAAATTATTAATTAACCAATACTACATTCCTTACTTTTACGAAGAGTATTTAGTTAAACCTTATAGAGAACTTTCAACTATTCTTTGGGAAAAAGTTGATCAAAAAATTGTTGATGCTACAGTTGATGGAATAGCTGGTCTAATTCATGCAACGGGTGAAAATACAAGAGATATGCAGAGTGGAAACTTATCTACAATGTTAAAATGGATGGTAGCAGGTACAATCGTACTTCTGTCATTAGCTGTAGTTTTTGGACTATCAGTTAGATATTCTGGTGAGATTACTACAATCTTATCAGGTTTAGGAGTTTAGTATATGTTAGATCATATTTTAAGTATTTTAATTTTCTTCCCAATGGTTGCGGGTATCTTTGGATTTATGGTTCATAAAGATAGTATGCGAGCATATGGTGTAGCTGTAGGTGTTATAGAATTTTCATTATCACTATGGTTATGGTTCGCGTTTGATAACAATGTATCTGGTATGCAGTTTATGGAACACCTTCCTTTAGTTCCTGCTTTTGGAATTAATTATATCTTAGGTGTTGATGGAATTTCTCTTTTCATTATAATCTTAGCAGCATTTTTTACAATGATTGGTATCGCTTCATTACCTGATACTAAAGATGTAAAGAACATGATAATTACACTTCTATTTTTACAAATGACTATGATAGGTGTATTTGCAGCATTAGATGCGATTGTATTTTATGTATTTTGGGAGTTATCACTTGTACCGATGTTATATATAATTGGTGCTTGGGGTGGACCAAGAAGAATCTATGCTTCTATTAAATTCTTTTTGTACACTTTTACAGGTTCTCTTGTTATGCTTGTTGGTATGCTTTTTATGGCTTACTTCTTTTATCAAGCAACAGGTACTTGGAGTTTTGCGATTCTTGATTGGTATAGACTTATACTTCCTGAGAGTTTTCAACTTTGGTTATTTGCAGCTTTCTTTGTTGGTTTTGCCATCAAAGTTCCTATGTTTCCATTTCATACATGGTTACCATATGCTCACGGTCAAGCGCCAACTATTGGTTCGGTAATACTAGCGGCCATCTTACTTAAGATGGGAACATATGCGTTTATCCGTTTTTCTTTACCACTGTTTCCTGATGCTTCTGTTTATTTTATGTATCCAATAGCAATAATAGCTATTATCATGATTATTTACACTGCGATGGTTGCATATGCACAAAAAGACGTTAAACAAGTTGTTGCTTACTCATCAGTTTCACATATGGGTGTTATCGTTCTTGGAACTTTCGCTTTAAACGTTGAGGGTATCTCTGGTTCAGTATTTTTAATGCTGGCTCACGGTGTTGTTTCAGGTGCTCTATTCTTACTTGTTGGTGTTATCTATGAAAGACGTCATACTAAGATGATGGATCAGTTTGGTGGTTTAGCCAAGGTTATGCCTAGATACGCAACTATTTTTGGTCTTATGATGATGGCTTCTGTTGGTATGCCTCTTACAATTAACTTTGTTGGGGAATTTTTAAGCCTTCTTGGTTTTTATCAGCAATCTCATATATTAACTCTACTTGCAGGTATTGCAATTATTGTTGGTGCTATTTATATGCTAGCCGCATATAAAAAGATGTTTTTTGGTGAAGTTACAATAGAAGAAAATAGAAATCTTCCAGATGTAAATAAACGTGAGCTTTTAGCTCTTATCCCATTAGCCATGATTACTATATGGTTAGGTATTTATCCTAAGCCTGTTTTAGGACCTATTAATAACTCAGCTGAAGCAGTTGTACAACTTATGCACAACAAAGCTACAAGTGAAGAGGCAAAACTAAGAATACCTAATGTATCTGGTGTTGTTATTAGTAAAACTTCAATGAAGGAGGGGCACTAATGTTAAGTCCTGTAAATGTTTCTCTAGAGTCTTTGAACTTAATGACTCTAGCACCAATGATTATTCCAATAGTAGGTGCACTTTTAATTTTAATTATAGACATCTTCAAAGGTGGTCTGGATAAGACTCTTTATGTAATGATAAGTATACTTTTCTTACTTTTAGATTTTATTGCTTTGTTAAACGCAGGTGGTGTTTTCGCTAAAGACGGTATTATGCTTGGTGTATTTGATGTCATGCTTATTGATGGTCTTGCTATACTTTCTCAGTATATTATTGTTGGTGCTTCTATTTTCTTCATTGCACTTGCTCTTAGTAAGAAGATATTTCATGAATATTCATATCCTGAATTCTTTGCACTTTTCTTATTTATGATTAGTGGCTTTCAGTTTATGGTTGCTAGTGATAATCTAATTCTTATCTTTGTTGGATTAGAAACAGCATCTTTAGCTCTTTATACACTTATAGCACTTCATAACCGTGATAAATCATTTGAAGCAGCTGTCAAGTACTTTACAATGGGTGCATTAGCTGCTGGTCTCTATAGTTTTGGTTCAATGGTATTTTATGCACTTACTGGTTCCATAGAGATTAATCAAATAGCAACAGTGCTAGCAGCAAACGAATATGCAGATATAGGCTATGTTTTAGTAGCTGTAGTTTTCATGCTTGCTTCATTTGGATTTAAACTCTCTTTAGTACCATTTCATACTTGGACTCCTGACGTTTACGAGGGCTCTTCAGCTGCAATGGCTGGTTACATGTCAATCGTTCCTAAAATCGCTGCATTTGTAGTGGCAATGAGACTTTTTGAGTTCTTGATTCATAGTAATGTTGTTTGGCTAGAAGTTGTTCTTTATGCGATGGTTGTGATTACTATGACAGCTGCAAATATTTGGGCTTTAGTTCAATCAGATGTAAAGCGTATGCTTGCATATAGTTCAATATCTCATGCTGGTTTTGTAATGGCTGCTATCCTAATAGGAACTACACAATCAAACTCAGCACTTTTCCTTTACTGGATTCTTTTTAGTTTCACTAACTTAGGTTCATTTACAATGTTATGGATGTCTCGTCAAAAAGAGTTACCAGGGTATCAAAAAAGTGACCATAGTTTTGAGAAGTTCTCAGGCATGATAAAAACATCTCCAATTGCAGCAGTTGTGATGGCTATTTTTATGTTAAGTCTCGCTGGTTTACCACCATTTGCACTTTTTTGGGGTAAGATTTATATGATTAGTTCTGCTGTTACTGGAGGATACACTGTGCTTGCTCTTATAATGGCATTAAACTCTGCAATCGCTGGATATTACTATATTAAACTAATAGTATTTATGTTTATGAAAGAACCAGTTGTTGATAGCAATGGTGAAGTATATGTTGGGAATGCAACAACTGCTACTAAAGCTATTGTTGGTTTTTCTCTTATAGGAACTATATTTGCTTTTGTAGCACTAAACCCTATACTAGAGTTTGTTACAACATATGTTTATAACAGCGGATACTAGTAATATATAAAAAGGAGAAGAGAATTTGTTCAAACTAATACTCTTCTTTTTACTCTGCTTCGAAGCTTTAGCACTTGAAATTTCTATGGATAGTGCAAAAGACAATTATTCAAAATACTCCACACTCCACATATCCGATAAAACAGATTTTTTATGTCAAGAAATGAAAGATGACTTTCGTGTAACTACTGAAATAATATGTGCATTTTCAAAAAAGCCTTTACGATCTGTTCAAATACTACAAAATAATTTTTTTAGAATCGATACATTTATAGAAAAAGATACATTCTTTATAAGTATTAAACCATACCAAAAGATTACAATAATTCCAGAGATTTTTACACTGCATGAAGAAAATAGTATATATAGTGTTCCTGTGAGTTTAGCAAAAAGTTGGTTGATAATTGGCTTTAAAGATAAGCTTCCTCTGATTAATAATAGAGAAAGAAATGATAAGAGTATAAACTTTCCATTTTTTATGTCAAAGGATAAATTTCCATATGTTGGTAGTTTAGATCTTAAAGGCAATGTGGTACATATAGAAAAAGTAGAAGATGTTACAGACTATTTAAAAGTAAAAAAGCTTTATAAAAAAAGATATTATCAGAGATGTAAGGAACTTGTGGATGAAATTCTTATTGATTACCCCAATACACTGTTCAAAGCTGAACTCCTATACTATCGTATAAAGGCTAATTCAAAGCTTTTAGATAATGATGCAGTAATTAAAGACTCGAAACATTTTTTTAAAGATTACTCTAGTGATGAGAATATACCAGAAATTATCACTTATACAGCAAAGGCATATTCAGAAACAGGACTAAAAACTGATGCTGATTATTTTTTTGATAGACTTTTTAGGGAAAACCAAGATAGTAAATTTCTAAAGTTGGGATATATATATAAAGGTCAGATGCTAGAAGAAGAAGGCGGGAGTAAGGGAGCGATAAGGTTTTATAAAAAAGCTCTTTACTCAACTACTAATATTGATATTGCAGCCAAGGCAGCATTTAACTTAGCATATATAAAACTAGGTTTAGGTCAAAAAGACTCTGCAGAGTTTATAGATAAAATTGTAAATGCTAAACCTAGTTATTTTAAAGAAGAATACGAAAAATCTAAGATGATGGTGCTAACGTATGAAGCAAGGGAGAATTATCTTGTAGCAGCTAAGATAGCAACAGCCTTATTAGATACCATGAATGCAACAAATGACGACTATGAGATACTTCTAAAAGATAATGCTCTTTGGCTTACTAAAACGAAGGAAGAAGAAAAAGCACTCCTAGCACTTAACAAATATATAAAGCAGTTTCCTGATGGTGATTATATACGTGAAGTAGAAATGAGTAAGGATGCGATATTTTTTGAAACTAATGAAGATAATGCAACTGTAAAACTTCTTGAATATGATAAATTGATTAAAGAATATGAAGAGGATTCTATTGGAAATAAGGCTACTTATAAAAAAGCAAAACTTTTATTAAAAGAACAACTATTTACTAGTGCTTTATCTATGGAAGAAAGTTTAAAAGATTTAGATAGTACACTCTACGAAGATGTGGATAAAATTATCACAAGTGCAGCAGTAGGTGTTATGAAAGAGTCTCTTACATCTAAAGAGTGTAAGGATGCACTTGTTATCGCAAATGAGTATAATATTACTATTTCAAACGAATGGGATGATGCTATATACGAATGTGCCATGAAGGGTGGTGACTATCAACTTTCAAAAGCAATGGCTTTGAAAAATATCACTTCTAGTGATTTAGAATTAAGAAAAAAATGGCTTTATAGATATGTGAAAATTGATTTTTCTATAGGTAACTATAGCGATGTGTTAGAAGCATCACAAGATTTAATTGCATTAATAGAAGATGATATTAAGTCTCCATATCGTGATGTATATAGATACATGTTTGATACATATGAGAGATTAGAAAAAAATGAAAGTATGATTAAGGCTATAGCCAAGATAGAGACTTTTTATGGACTTGATTATCTTGATATTGAGAGGTATGTTTCTGTAATGTCAATAGGAAGTAAAAGAAAAGATAACAATATAATAATAAACTATGCTACAAAAGTAATGGATATACAAAAATCATCAAACTCAAGTGCACAGAGTCCTTATGTTGAGTTTACACTTTACCAGGCATATATAGATATAAAAGACTACTTAAAAGCTTTAGATGTAATCCAATCTTTAGACTCTGTAGTTCTTACTAAAACAGCTCGTGCTAGACAGAAGTATCTTTTAGGAAACATATACACAAAAATGTGGCGAGATGATGAGGCTAAACTTGCATATGAAGAATCAATACAAGCTGATAGCAGTTCTGCTTGGGCAGAGTTAGCACAAAGTGCAATGGGAATCTAAAAAAGTAATTTATTAGAAAGTATTATGAACAATAATAGATAGTAAATATAGCAATATATGTGAAGATATATTTTTTAAAAAATACTATAATTCCGTATAATATTTTTTAAAGTCTTAATAATCATAATTGGTGTGTTACGACTTTGAAAATTATCTGGGTGTATAGAGAAGAGATAAATTCTTCTCGAAAACTTCTATGAAATACATAATTAAACTCTTACTAACAAGGAAAAAAAATGATTCACGAAAATGGAAAAATAGTAGATATCGCAGTTATTGGTGCAGGACCTGGTGGAATGGCATGTGCTATTGAAGCAAAACTTGCAGGAATTGATAATATCTTAGTTATAGACAAAGCACCACATCATAATGACATGATTCATAAGTTTTACAAAAAAGGTAAGCGTGTAGATAAAGACTGGATGGGAATCAAGTTTGAATTTACAGGTAATGTTTCATTTGAAGAGTGTTCTAAAGAAGAATACATCGATCAGATGGAAGATAAACTAAGTAAAGCAGGTGTTCTTGACACATTTGAGTATAACCATGACATCATTAGAGTACTCAAAGGTGAAGACGGTCTTTTCGAGATGATTTTTGGTCATGATAATGTAGCTGAAGGTATTGAAAGTGTAAAAGCTAGAAATGTTATTCTTTCAGTTGGTCGTATGGGTAAACCAAATAGACCTAAGTATAAATTTCCAAAAGAAATTAAACCAATGCTAAACTTTAACCTTTCTAAGGTACAAAATGGCGAAAGAGTTATGATAGTTGGTGGTGGCGATACTGCTGGTGAGTATGCTTATGGCCTTGTAGAACTAGAAGGCATGGAAGATTGTGTAGTTACACTTAACTATAGAAAAGCTGATATTACTCGTATGAACCCTATTAACACTGAGATGTGTAATAAGTACCTTGATAATGGTAAGCTTATTAATAAAATGGGTGTTGATGTTGAGAGTCTTGAGCAATCTGAAGATGGTGCAATCAAAGTAAACTTTACAGATGGAACAACTGCTGAGTATGATAGAGCAGTATATGCCCTGGGTGGAACTACACCTAAAGATTTACTTGTAAATTCTGGTGTTAAAACTGGTGAGTGGGATGTTCCTGTATATGATGCAAATACATTTGAAACTAATGTAGCAGGTCTTTATACAATTGGTGATGTTGTAACTGATCAAGGTAGTATTGCACTAGCATTTAACCATGCAAGTGATGCAGTAAAAAGTATCGCTTCTAAATTAAAATAATTATTTTATAGGAGTAAGTCAGATTTGGCTTACTCCTTCTCTCATTAACTTTTTTTCTTAAATCTTACTAATTTAGTTCTAAACAATCACTTATAGAGTAAAGACCTGCTTGTTTATTTACTAACCAAGAACCAGCACGAATAGCACCCTTGCTAAAAGTATTTCTTGATGTTGCTGTATGGTTTAGTTCAAGAAATTCTCCATCATTATAAAACCCTACAGTATGTCGGCCAACAATATCCCCACCACGAAGAGCCATAACTGCTATTTCATCTTTTGTGCGTTCCCCAATATTTCCATCTCTACCACTTATTCTCACTTTATCTATATCTAAGTCACGACCACGTGCAGCAGACTGACTAAGAGTAAGTGCTGTACCACTAGGAGCATCTTTTTTATGTTTATGGTGCATTTCAACTATTTCTATATCAAAACCTTCTAGAGCAGCTGAAGCTTGTTCAACTAGTTTATTTAAAAGTGCAACACCAAGTGACATATTTGTAGCATAGAGGATAGGCATTATTTCACTAGCATCTTTGAGAAGATTAAGTTGATGAGTATTTAAACCGGTTGTACCGATAACTAAAGGTTTTGGTGTTTTAATAGATGCTTCAAGAAGTGATTCACAAGCATCAGGTAGAGAGAAATCTATAACGAGATCACAAGCATTTAGAAATGACTTTAAATCTGTTGTTATTAAGATAGAGGGATCGACTGAAAAGTCTAGGTTATGACGAATAAAAACAGTACTTACACTAATATCTTCTGTATCTTTTAAGTCTTCAATAAGCAGTTTACCAACACGTCCACTAGCACCAAATACACCAACTTTAATCATAATATTACCTTTAGAAATTATTTTTAAAATCATACCAAAGATTTAATATCTTTTTGATTAACTGCCGTTTTGTATAAGTTTCTTTATAATCTCTTTCATTATCTTTGCACTAACTACTGGTTGATCAGATATAAATTCCTTAACCTTTTCTTTGGATATAGTTAAAGTACTCATTGGTTCGATAGCTTTTACTGAAGCAGTTCTTTTGCTATCACCTAGAATAGCAATCTCTCCAAAGTAATCGTTATCACCCATAGTTGTAACTTGATTCGAAGCAACTTCCACTATTGCTTTTCCTTTGATGATTATATAGAGTGTGTCACCAAGTTCTCCCTCTCGAATGATGTATTCATTTGGAGAAAACTCTTTTAGTTTTGCGGACTCAGAAAATTTTTCTAAATCACGAAAGTATATATTGTCAAAAATTGGAACACTGTTGATATACATCATGCTTTCATAGGTTGTTATTTCATTCAAGTTATTTACAATTTTGTTAGCTAATGAATAGACTTCGTTACTAAGATTAGATTCAAATTGATTATCGCTAATGGCGACAAGAATTGATTTATCAATAAATTTGAGTGCGGTTAATGCTGCTTTGGCGATTTCGTCATGTTCACTGGAGAGTAAACCAATGATTATCTCTTTATTATTGTTTTCGCTTGTAGCTTGCCCACTCATATCAAAATCTTCTTTTAGTAAAAGTATTTTACGAGCAATCTCATTATCCATGAAAGCTAAAGCTTCATGGTTAAGCTCAAAACCTGCATCTATGTCATCTTCTTTTGCTATTGCTTTTAAAGTGTTTAGAGTCTTTTTGTGGTCGGAATATATTCTTTCAAGATTGTAGAAAAGGTGGTCTAATGTGTCGTGAAACTCATTTTTAATGGTGTATTTTAAAAATGATATTTGCCTTGAACCATCACTGTAGAGCGATTTTTTTATTTTTAAAAGTGTATATAAATCTTGTAACGAAACTAAAATTTGTGAATGCACTTTACCATGAGGGTTTACAATGCTTTCCATAATTATATCGTGAACTTTGTCACTTATTCCAAGTTGAAATTTCATTGATTTAATTAATTCATTGTCTAATTCAAAGTTATGAGAGAGACCATCCTCAAGTAGCTTTTTATAGGTCTCTTTTTGCCGATTCATTTCCGTAGATTGTGAAATTGAATGATCAAAAAGATCTTCATCCTCATGTTTTAACTTTTTCATTATTTTCAAATGGTCGTTTTCAGTAACCCCAATTTGCTCTCTTAATTTAGTGAGTAACATTGAGCTATTTTCATGTAAAATACCCTCTTGGAGTAAATCTCTGATTGTAGTTTCATATGTATTTAACCTATCTTTTTGATTTTTAGTTTCATTGATGTAGGTATAGTATATTTCTTTGAGGTTTGTTGGAATCGGCTTGCTTTTATCCCACTTTTTAAGAATTTTAAGAGCGAATCTCTCTTGAACGAAAAAACTCTGCTCTCTATAAAATTCCCTGTACATATATACTGAAGAAATAGCAACAACAACAAAGTAAAAAAGGCCATAAGAATCTGGATATTTTAAGTAAGTTGGAGCTCCGGCAAATGCATAAAAAGTGTTAAAAGCGATATACGATGCTATAACCTTTACTTTATGTAACATGGTTTCGTATGTTGCATTTTTAAACTTTCTTTTATTCCCTAAATATTTCTCTAAGGTATTAAAAGCAAAAAGACTAGAGAAAGAAAAAAGGGCTAGAGTGATAGGTGCCGCAATTATTGTTGGAATGAATGGAGCGAAGAAAAATCCATTACTAAAGATGGAAATATCAGTTTTCGTCCAATTTCCGTTAAAATAGTATTGGTAGCTTCCTGATTGTAGATAAAAGTATAAATAAAAACCTAAAACTAGACCTGGGAAAGAGTAAAATACAAAACTTTTTTGTTTGTCTACACTCTCTTTCCAGTAGTTGTTTTCCATATCTATATCCGGACAGTTTTTCTTACATGCAGTACATGGAGAACAAGCTGAATTAGTACTGTAGTTTTGCGAATTTGATATACAGTATATCTTCTCGACTACTCCAACAGGACAAAAGAAGTTACACCAGCTCTTTCCTGTATACACAATATTTATAGCAAATGCTGAAATAATTGCAAGAATAAAAAATACTCCAAGGTAAGAGTTGTTGTAATTTAGAGTAACTAGTCTCAATGAAAATGCTACAAATAATATAGAGTATTGAAAAAGATAGAAATTATTTTCAAACCAGACAGGAACTTTTCTTTTTTTAATCCAATAGAGTCTTTGCGATATTTTGGAAAAAAAAGCGAGAGGACAGATGTTTCTCCAATTTGAAAAGCCGATTATTATTATAAAAAGGGGTAAAATTGGAATTACCATTGTCCATACTATAGAAGTGGCATTCTCAAATAAGAATAGCAAAGGAATTAATGATACAAATACGATGAACGTAACTACTTTTAACGAGCTATAGAATAAGTTTTTCATTTTAAATCTTTAGTTTATTTTTCCATTGGAGTATTTTCTAGGTTACCCCATTGTCTCATAGATGCATCATATATTTTTACATCTTTAAAGTGTAGATACTGTGTTAAAATGTACCAGTTCATTGAAGCTTCTAATCCTCCTGTACAGTAAGTTATAACTTCTTTGTCTGTATTTAGTCCATTCTGTGTTAAGTATAGAGAATTGAGTGCTTTATCTGATTTTAGTTTATATTCATCGTTAAATTTTTCTCTCCAATAACTACTCTTTGCCCCTTTAATATGACCTAAACGCGAAACACCAGGTGATTTTTGTGAACCATTAAAGAACTTAAATGGACGAGCTTCTACCATTGAAATAATACCTATCCTTGATTTAACATACTCAAGGTCGACTAGTATGTTCTCTCTGCGTTTAGCTGTAAAGTTTCCTACTTTTGAACTGCTGGTTGTTTTTGAAACTAAGTCATCAAACTCATACTCGCTTACCCACTCAGGAAATCCACCATTTAAGATACTTACATCTTTGAGACCGTTTGTAAGCAGAACTAAGGCAGTGTAACTTGCTTTAAGTAACTCTTTGCCTATGTTATGTCCATAAATGACAACTTTTGAATTATTGTTTATGCCAAGTGAATGTAACTCTTTTTCTATTTCTTCTGGAGAGTTCATGAGTTGGTACTTTCCAACTTGATGTCTAAACTTTGCAACATTTACCATCTTTGCATTTGGTATATGGCCTTTGTCAAAAGTTTCTTTATTGGTTGTATCTAAGATAATAATATTAGCATCATTTAATTGTGCTTTTAACTCATTAGAGTTTATAAAGGCAGTTGATGAGAAGAGAGTAAGTGTTAAAAATAAAAGTACAAAGAGTGTTTTCATTAGGTTTCCTTAGTTTTGTTAAAATATATTATTAATTTAAAAGTTCATCCATATAAGATATAGCTTGTAGTGCAGCAACTGCACCATCTCCTGCGGCACTGATAACTTGTTTTGGTGCAGATATACGCATATCTCCTGTTGCGAAGAGACCAGGAACTGAAGTCTTCATCGTGATGTCTACTATAACCTGACCTTGATCATTCATTTCACAAAGAAAGCTTCCATCGTCTTGCTTAAGTGTTTCGTTATTAACATCGTTTCCAACAAATGTAAAAACACCGGGAACTATAATATCTCTCATTTCACCATTTTTATTTTTAACACGAATGCCTGTTACACCCATCTTGTCACCATAAACTTCATCGGGAGTCGAGTCTAAAACAAGTTCGATATTGTCTGTATTTTCTATACGTTTTATAGTATTTGGAGCTGAACGGAAAGTGTCACGACGGTGTATTATATAGACTTTAGAACAGATTTTAGCAAGGTATAGAGCTTCTTCTAATGCTGTGTCACCACCACCAATCACTGCGACTTCTTTTCCTTTGTAGAAAAAGCCATCACAAGTTGCACAAGTACTCACACCTTTTCCAAAAAGTTCATCTTCACCTTTAAACCCAACTCGACGAGGTGATGAACCAGTCCCTATGATAACACTATATGCTTGGTCTGTTGATCCATCTTCGTTGTAAATAGTGAAAACATCACCACTCTTACTAACCCGAGTTACATTTGACATTTTATGTATAAGGCCAAATCTTTGACATTGTTCAGGCCATGGATTCATTAACTCCATACCTGTTATTTCACCCGTAGCACCAGGATAGTTTTCTATCTCTGAAGAGTTGGTGATCTGTCCACCGGGCATTCCTTTTTCAAACATTGTTACATTTTCTAAACCACCACGAGTAGTGTAAAGTCCGGCTGTAAGACCAGCTGGTCCTCCCCCAATTATTGCACAATCTAAAATAGACATAGTTATTTCCTTTTGTATTTTATAGTTTATTTATTTCTTGAGATAATTCATCTAAATTATCGAGCTTGCGTATCATGCTATCTTGTTTATAAAGAGAGTCTTTGTGTTTCTTTATAAAAAAGATAGAAGGAGATTCATAAATATTAAAACGCTGAATAAAGGCTAGTGAATTCTTTGTGCCACTTCTTAAATAGGTAGTATACTCTGAATTTTCTCGTACTTTATTGTAATAGTCAATAGCTAAAATTGGAATATTTAACTCTAGACTAGCAAGTTTATTCATAGTGCCTTTTTCTCTGGAAGAATAAAATATAACAACATATTTTTCTTTTTTGGGTGTAAAAATATCACTTTTTTCGTAAAAAATCCATTCATTAAAGTTTATAAATTTATACTCAGAAAATTTGTAATTGAAGTATGCAAAAGAGAGTGCTATCATCGCTGCACCGAAAAAAGAAGCTAGAAATGTGGAAAGAGAGAGAAGACTTTTCCCACTCTTTCGTTTTGACAAAGTGTAACCTTAGCCTAAAAGACCGTTGATTTTATCTGCTAGAGCTTGTTTTGATTGTGCTCCAACAACTTGATCTACCATCTCGCCATCTTTAAAGAACATGATAGTAGGGATAGAACGAATACCAAATTTAACAGCAATATCTTGTTCTTCATCTGTATTTACTTTACAAATTTTTGCTTTACCATCGAAATCTTCCGCTAATTCTTCAATAACTGGAGCGATCATACGACAAGGTCCACACCATGGAGCCCAAAAGTCTACAAGAGATACACCCTCTGAAAGTGTTACTTCAAAATCTGAACTAGTTAATTCTATATATTTACCCATTAGTAAATCCTTTATTATTATTATTTTTATGCGTGCATTGTACTAGTTGTTTCATTAATTACATCTTTATTAAAGAAAATTCCAGTTTTATTATAAATACTAAAAGTTTATAAACTTTCTTATTTTTTTAATAAAATAAGCACACTCCAAATAACCAACTTCTTTAGCCATTTTGACTATACTCTCATCATACATGGAAATCTGTTGGGGATTATGTGCGTCAGAGGAAAATGTAATAGGAATTCCTAAGGCATATGCCTGTTTTAAAAGTGATTTAGAAGGGTAAGGTTCTTGTACTTTTTTTCTATATCCGGAGATGTTTAATTCTAAAACCATATCTGCTTTTTTGATGGCGTTTAGTGCATTTTCTGCCATCTCGTTTATGCTCTTATTTGGCATAAATTTGAAAACTTTTATAAGGTCTAAATGCCCTACAATATCAAAAAGTTTTGATTCTGCCATTTCTTCTATAGTATCAAAGTATTTTTGCCAGATTTCATCTATGTCTTGTTCTTCCCAACGACCTATAAATTCAGGGTTATCAAATCCCCAGCCCTCTAAAAAGTGAACAGAACCTATAAGGTAGTCAACATCCGCATTTAAGACTCTCTCGTCCATATGACCCTTAAGATAATCAACCTCATAACCTAAGAGAATATTTATTTTATTTTTATATTGTTCTTTGGCATCTAAAACATCTTTTTCATACTGCTTCATATCATTGAATTTCATTCGGTATTTTGGATCGAAATCCATAGGAGCATGGTCAGAAAATCCAAAGTATTGAGTACCTGATTTTATTGCAAAGTCTATATACTCAGGAATACTTCCCTCCGCATGGTTACAAAGTGGTGTATGGTTATGTAAGTCAACAATCATTTATTTCTCGTATTTAATTTTTATATGTTTTATGTTATTATAGTGTTAATAAATTAATTTTACTAATTAGATATGGAGAAACTTAAATGAATCAAGATGAACTAGATGCTTTAATGGGTAGTGCTATGGATGATATTGAAGATATTGAAGACCTTGAAGATGATGTTCCTGTAGAAGTAAGTACAGAAGTTGCTGATAAAAAACCTAAAGAGCCTTATGGTTATTCTGAAGAAAATGCTCATCACTGGCCACTTCCTGCAACAAACGAAAATCAAATGGTAAATCAACTTGATGAAGTAACAAAAGAAAGTGAAGAAAAAGCAAGTCAAATTTTTGACATTCTTGAAATTATAAGTAATGACTTAATGGAAGAAGAGACAAATATTGAAGTAAATATAAAAGTTTTAGGCGCAAATATAGAACTATTTACGACTCTTTCACAAAAATTTCCAGATGTAGAAGCTTTTAAAAATAGTTTACAAACAAATACTGATGCATTAAAAGGCATTAAAACAACTTTAGAAATACTTCAGAACAGCGGAGATTCTATTATGAATGCGATGGATATTATGCAATACCAAGATATTCACCGTCAAAAAATAGAACGTGTAATAAATGTAATGAGAGCACTTGCAAACTATATGAACAAACTTTTTGAAGGTCGTATAGGTGATGATAAGCGTGTTGCATCAGCACAACATATAGCAGGTGATACCCATAATGATGTCGTCTCTACAGAAGATATTGAATCACTTTTAGCTCAGTTTGGAAAGTAATGAAAAAAGTAGAACTCCTCTCCCCCGCGGGAACATTAGAAAAATTAAAAATCGCTCTTGATTTTGGAGCAGACGCTGTTTATGGTGGCGTTTCACATTTCTCTCTTCGTATACGTTCTGGAAAAGAATTTAGTATGGAAGACTTTAAAGAGGGTATAGACTATGCTCACCAAAGAGGCAAAAAAGTTTATGCAACTATAAACGGTTTCCCATTTAACTCACAACTTTCACTTCTTAGAAAACATATTATTGCTATGGGTGAGTTAAAACCCGATGCATTTATTGTAGCAACTCCTGGTGTTTTAAAACTATGTCATGACCTAGTTCCAGATATGCCTCTTCACCTCTCAACCCAAGCAAATGTGATGAATGTTTTAGATGCTCAGATTTATCATGAAATGGGTGCTACTCGTATTATTACAGCACGTGAAATTAGTCTCAAAGATTTAATTGCAATAAAAAAAGACTTACCTAATCTTGAACTAGAAGTTTTTGTACACGGAAGTATGTGTTTCGCATATAGCGGACGATGTTTGATCTCTACTTTACAGAGTGGTCGTGTACCTAACCGTGGAAGCTGTGCAAATGATTGTCGTTTTGAATACGAAATGTATGCTGCAAATCCTGATACTGGAACACTTTTTAGACTTGAAGAAGAAGAGGGTGTTGGAACTTACATCATGAATGCAAAAGATTTGAACCTTGCTTCACACATGAAAGAAATACTAGATAGTGGTGTTGTAGATAGTGTAAAAGTTGAGGGTAGAACCAAGACGGCTTATTATGCAGCGACAACTGCAAAAGCATATAGAATGGCACTGAACGATTACTACGATGGCCAGTTTAACCATGAAAAATATCAGTATGAACTTCAATCTCTACAAAATCGTGGGTATACAGATGCTTATCTGATTTCTCGTCCTTTTGAACGTAACGATACACAGAGTCTTGATTTTTCTATGCAGTTAGGAACACATCAAGTAAGTGGCGTTGTAAACCCAGAAGGTACTCACTTTTTATGTAAGTTTAAAACTATGCCAGGCGATGAGATGGAAGTAGTGTTTCCACTTGGTAGTGATGTTGCATTAGTCGATAATGAGATCGGTACTACATATGAAAAAGACGGTAGATTTTACTTGAAGCTTAAACGATTAAAAGCACAAAACAACAAAATATACGAAGAGATTCATAGTGGAAATACAAACGCAATAGAGTTACCAACTTCTTTTCCAGCATTTACATTTTTTAGGATTCCTTCAACTTTAGCAATGGGTACAAATCCTAAATCATAAAGATAAAACGATATAAACCAAGGAAAAAGTATGAAATTTGTGTCAATAGTATTGGGCTCTAAAAGTGATTATGAAGTAATGAAGTCATGTTCGGATACCTTTGAAGCTTTTGGTGTCAACTATGAGTTAATCGTCTCTTCTGCTCACCGTGCACCAGAGAGAACTACTGAGTATATGCACGAATCTGAAAAAAAAGGTGCACAAGTATATATTGCTGCTGCCGGAATGGCGGCTCACTTAGCTGGTGTTTTATCTTCAAAAACTGTCAAACCAATCATTGGTGTTCCTATGTCAGCATCAGCACTAGCAGGAATAGATGCACTTCTCTCAACTGTACAAATGCCAGCTGGAATGCCAGTTGCTACAGTAGCTATAGGAAAAGCAGGGGCAATAAACTCTGCTTATTTGGCTATGCAAATTTTAGCACTTGACAACAGCGAGTTGTCTATCAAACTTCAAGAAGATAGAATTGCAAAGGCTAAAAAAGTTGAAATGGATTCTTTAGAAATAGAGACTATCATCAAGTAAGACTTTGATAATTATAAGGGGCACAAATGACGTGGATGAGTGATGATGAATACTGTGAACTGACGGGCTTGGAACTTTCTTCTGTTGAAGATATGATAGGTGCTGGAAAACTAAATGTAAAGCAAGAAGATGGTATTCGTTATATAGATCCATCTAGAGGAGCTAAGGAATCTGTAGTTCCTATAAAGCTAGCAGAATTATCTAAACGCAACACTCATGAAATGATGGTGCAACCTGAATTTATTGAAAAAACTATAGGAACTATTATTAACCTTCATGAGAAAGTTCTCGATGCAAAAGATGAGACTATTGAGGCGGTTAAAGTTGAAAATACTTTTTTACGTGAAGCGCTAGAGTCTCTTCAAGAACTTTATGATGAAGATAGAAAAACAATAGCGACTTTGACAGAGCAACTAAAACTTTCTCAACAAGAAGTGGAGTTTATGCGACGCAAATATAAACTTATGTGGAACAAAGCAATAGAAGATAATACTAACCAATGAAAATTGATGAGGCTTGTGTCTCTTGCATAATTAACCAAAGTGTAAGAGTAGCAGATGCAATAACTACTAGTCATGAACTAAAAACAGAGTTAGTCTCTAGTATAGAAACTATGAGTAAAGACTTTTCTTTTAACAACAATCCCCCTGAAATAGCTTCCGATGTTTATGAGAAAATGGCAAGTATCGCTAATAAATATGACCTTTATGATGAGAAGAAAGAAGAATCAAACAAAAAAGCTAAAGCATTAGTCCCGCGTTTAAAAAAAGAACTTAATGTCTCAAAAGACAAACTTTTAACAGCTACAAAAATTGCAGTAGCTGGAAATGTCATCGACCTTGCCGCAAAAATAATGTATGATTTAGATGAAGAGTTGAATAGAGTCTTTTATACAGATTTTGCATATAATGATTTTAAAAAATTAGAAAAAGAACTTCAAAAAGCAAAAACTGTTTTAGTTATTGGAGATAATGTAGGCGAGCATATTTTTGATTATGTTTATATCCAAACACTCCAAGAACTTTATCCTGATGTGAAGTATTCGTATATGGTGCGTGGAAATCCCATTATAAATGATGTAACTATGAAAGAGGCAAGAGAAGCCAAGTTCCATGAGCTCTGCGAACTTGTTGATAGCGGAGTAAATACACCTGGGTTTGCATACAAGAGAGCTAATAAATACTCACAAGAACTCTTTGACAGTGCAGACTTAGTTATAAGTAAAGGCATGGGAAACTATGAGTGTCTTAATGATGCCCCAAGAGATAACATCTGCTTTTTACTCAAGGTGAAATGTAATGTAGTTGCTAATTCTTTAGGTAAAGAAGTTGGTGATATTATTTGTAAGATGAAGGTTGGAAAATGAAGAAAAATTTAATAATTTTAGCGATGGTTTTTATGAGCAGTATTTTATCTGCAAAAGAGAGTGGACTTTCTCTTTCAGTTGCTTTTATTGGTATGAGTATGGACTACCGTGAGTATGATAATAATATAATTCTAGATAGTGAAATCTCCACACCGAAGACGGGAGTAATGCGAGGTGCGGATTTAGGTCTTACATATACAGAAGTTCTTGGGAATGGAATTTATACGCAAATTAATGGATATTTCAACTTGCTGAGTGGTGAAACAGAATATGTTGGTTCTCTTTTAGATTCAAGTCAAGGATATGGAAGTTATGTTGGAGTTACAAAAAACATTCTTTTTGATACTGGGGTTGATTATCAGTTTATAAGTGTGTTAAGTCATGGTTATTCTTTAAATTTTGGTATAGGAACTGGGTATCGTGCATGGCGACGAGAATTGAGTCCATCACAAGTAGAAGTTTACAAATGGTTGTCAATCCGTCCTCAAGTTGGAACAACTTATAGTTCCCCAATATTTAGCCTTGGAGTAAATCTTGAGTATCAATATGGTATTCATCCAGAAATGGCAATTCTTGCGAATTCGGAAAATTCAGATATTACGGTGAATTTAGGTTCAGCTGACATCATACAACTTTCTATTCCTTTTAAGATTAGACTCGATAAAAGCTTAGATTTATTTTTTGAGTATATATATGAATATCAAACTATAGAAAAATCAGACACTGCACCGTATATTTTAGGTGGAGTAGAGAAGACTATTTACGAGCCTGCTAGTACAGCTCACAACTCGTATGTGAAGTTGGGTGTAGTATTTAAGTTCTAGATAACTATTCTTTCTTATGAGTTTTATGTTTATTTTGTCTGTTTGACCATAATTTGTGAACATCATTAATATTCAATTTATTTATATGAGCTATTGCTCTGGCTCTATTGGAGTTATTTTTTTGATATTTACTTCCAGAAGCTCTCATAGAACCATCTTCTATAACCGCATATTCAAAATTTCTACTATTAGGATTGTATCTTAGTATCTCTGCATCTTGCGTTTGAATCCAATGTAGGTGATGGTTACCTTTTGCTTGTGCCATAAAAGTTGAACCATCTGCATTCTTGAATTCTCTCAGTTTGTTAAATGCTGGAGCGGAAAATAAAAAAGAGAAAGATAAAAGTAAGAGTGTAAAGTGTTTCATAAAAAATCCTTAGTTTATATTGAGTGACATTAGAGTTCCCCGTGAGGATACGTTTGAAATTACATTCTCAAATGAGTTAACATTTGAATCATAATAAAGAGCACTCTCATCTCCATAGCTTCCAGCTGAATCAATGCTACCCATAATTGCCTCAACCAAGTCAACACCTTTGTTCTGTGTGTCCGCGTTTACATTGTTGTTGTCTATGTATGTTTGGGTGAGTCTTGATTCATCTATCTTCCACAGAGCAACTCCCCCATTAAAGATACCACTAAGTGCATTGAGGCCTTTATCGTAGCCACTGTTATTTCTATTTTCTACAAGGTAGTAGCTGGTTGAATCTATAGGTATTTTTACGACGTTATACTCAAGAGAAGAACTTTCATCTAAATTACTATAGCCAGTTTGTAGAGATGGGGTAAGCCAATTGTTGTACTGTTTGCTCCATGCGCAAAAATGTGAAGGTGTGTTTCCAGGATAGTCTAAGTTGTTTTCATATCCCCATGTTCCAAGCCCCATCAACCCTAATGCTCCAATTCCTCCACGGTTTGAGTTTGAGGTATTGTATAAGTCTGGAAGGTGAAAGGCAGAGTGTCCTAACTCATGAGCGATTATACCTATTGTTGCATCATGAGAATTATTTAGATTATGTCTCTCACCAAAAAGAGAAAATTTACCTTGGGCCGAGCAACTCATCAAGGTTACTGAATCTAGTGTAACTGTATCAACAGTAGATGATACACAGGATTGGTGCGCCCATATACCATTAGCGACATGGAAGCCTTCATAAGCGTCTTCATAACCAGCAATAATGAAAGTGATTACTAATTCATTGGATGATATATACCCATCGGCATTATTGTCAAAGTTTGAAAAATCAACATCGCTATCTAGCTCTCTCAATGCGTCTCCTAAATCAGGATAAAAAGAACTTGAAAAATTGGAACTATCAATATCAATATTTGGATGGTTTTTATTGAGGCTTACTGAGGCAATACCATCGTTGAGTATTCCTCTGTTCTCAGAAACTTTTGCAAATTCAAATTGAAAATTACTATTTTCCTGATAATAGTGGTTGAGCTGGTGATTGTTTTTTCCAAAAATTTTATCACTCCAGACAGAATCAGAAGATATAATTTTTTGGTCATCATAGTTTACTAAAATGCAAAGCATAGGGATAGAGGATTCTGATACCGGAAAAGGGACAGGCTCTTGCGGAGGTAGGATTTCAGGCTCTTGCGGAGGTAGGATTTCAGGCTCTTGCGGAGGTAGGATTTCAGGCTCTTGCTGAGGCAGGGTAATTGTGGTGGCAGAACCATCGCTACTTCCGCAACCTAAAAAAATAAGTGATATAATTGTTAAGACAATAATTTTTATCATTAAAAATCCTACGTTTATTTTTACATAAGTATACTACGAGATTTATTAATACACAAGCCGTATAAAGATAGAATAACGAATATTAAATATGTTTAGGAATATACATGATAACTTTTAGTTCAATGCTACTAAAACTACAAGAATTTTGGATGAATGAGGGATGTAATATTCTTCAACCTTATGATATTCCATCAGGTGCAGGAACATTTCACCCTGCTACATTTTTACGTTCTCTTGACTCAATGCCATGGGCTACTGCTTATGTAGCACCATCTCGTCGTCCAACAGATGGTCGTTATGGAGAAAATCCAAATCGTTTAGGTTCATACTACCAGTTTCAAGCACTTATAAAACCATCACCAGACAATATTCAAGAGCTTTATCTGAAGTCGCTTGAGTATTTAGGCTTGGATGTGTCACAGCATGACATTCGTTTTATAGAGGACAACTGGGAATCACCAACACTTGGCGCATGGGGTCTAGGATGGGAAGTATGGCTCAATGGAATGGAAGTAACACAATTTACTTACTTTCAACAAGTTGGAGGGATAGAGTGTAATCCTGTTGCCGTTGAGATTACATACGGTACTGAGCGTTTAGCAATGTACCTTCAAGGTGTAGACAATATTTTTGACATAGTTTGGAATGAAGATAAGCACGGAAATAAAACATACTACAAAGATATACATAAAGAAAGCGAAATAGAATTTTCAAAGTACAACTTTGAAGTAGCCGATACAGAGATACTTTTTGCAGAGTTTGAAGCTAAAAGTATAGAGTGCCAAAAAGTACTCGATGCTGAGCTTCCTTTACCTGCATATGACTTATGCATGATGATCTCAAACGTGTTTAATGTTTTAGATGCGAGAAAAGCTATATCTCAAACAGAACGCCAGAACTATATGCTCAAAATTCGTGAACTCACTAAAGGGTGTGCCGCGTTATATAAATCCCAAGAAGAAGAGAGAAATAAACGAGTAAATTCTTAATAAATATGACAATTCGTCATATTATAAGAAATCACAACTCTTTTTATGTATAGTTTATTAACTATAAAATAAAGAGCATATAATGAAATTAACCAAAGATGTAAAAACTAAGTTTGATAAACTCGAAATTAGTTCATATACCGAACTTGCTCTTTTAATCCCCCACTCTTATGAAGATTTACGGCTTCATGAGAAACTCTGTGAAGATACTTTCCAACTAATAGATGCAACGGTAGAATCCGTCTTTTGGGCTAAAAACACCATACAGATAACTTTTTACGTACATAATTTTGGACATACTATAAATGCTGTAATATTTCGTCCTAAACAATTTATGATGCATCAGTTAAGTGTAGGTAGTCGTGACTACTACTATGGAATGATTACATGTAAGACAGGGCAGTGCAGTATGAGTATGCCAAAAAAAATCACTACCATGGGTTCTATCATACCTAAGTACAAATGTGGGCTTAGAAGCGACGTTATGTGGCGTTTTATTCAAAAAGAGTTAAAAGAAGAAAACTTACTGAAAGAGGGAATACCACAAGAGATTATAAACGCAGTGCTAAGTCTACATTTTGTAAATCCTGAGATACTTCAAGCCCAAGAGCTAGAAGAACATACGCTCAATGCTTTAAAGTTTATGGAACTGCATGCTTACATGAAGTTACTTGCCTCTAAACGCAGAGAGTTTGAACCTTTGGTATCTCAAGTAGGTGAGTATAAAGAATGGGCACAACAGCTTCCATTTAAACTCACAAATGAACAAATAAGTACCATAAAAGATATTCAAAAAGATTTCTCACTAAACAAGGCGTCAAAGAGAATGATAGTTGGAGATGTAGGAAGTGGAAAAACTATGGTTATTTTGGCGGCAGCACTTATGATGCTTCCTCATCGTTCTATATTGATGGCTCCTACAACCATACTCGCAAACCAACTTTTTGAAGAAGCTACAAAATTTTTACCAAATGTCAAAATAGTTTTAGTAACGAGTAAGAGTAAAAAAGTAGACCTCTCTGAGTATGACTTTATCATAGGGACTCATGCCCTTCTTTATAGAGAACTACCAAGTGCAGCTTTAGTTATGGTGGATGAACAGCACCGTTTTGGTACTGCTCAGAGAAGTATGCTTGATAAACTTGTAAGTGATGGGGCTAAAAAACCGCACTTCCTTCAGTTTTCAGCAACCCCAATACCTAGAACCCTAGCGATGATAGAATCAGCACACATAGATGTCAGTCTTATAACTTCTACACCATTTAAAAAAGACATAGATTCAAAAGTGATTCATAAGAGTGATTTTAAAGAACTCATAGAACACATAAAAGAAGAACTCTCTCATAACAATCAAGTTTTAATAGTCTATCCACTCGTAGAACAGAGTGAAGTTTTAGACTATCAGAGTATAGAAGAAGCTCGTGGATTTTGGGAAAAGAACTTTTCAGATGTATATGTGACTCATGGAAAAGATAAAGAAAAAGAGCAGGTGCTCATAGACTTTAGAGAAAAGGGAAATATACTTATAAGTACAACAGTTGTTGAAGTGGGCATCTCACTTCCAAAACTTACAACAGTGGTTATAGTTGGTGCTGAAAGATTAGGCCTCTCAACCTTACATCAACTGCGTGGTCGTGTAAGCAGAACGGGATTAAAAGGTTATTGCTTTCTTTATACTAACCAAGACGCATCATCGCGTTTAGACTCTTTTGTTAAAACTACGAGTGGATTCGATATAGCGAACCTTGATTTAAAGTATAGAAAAAGTGGAGATTTACTAAAGGGGAGTTCTCAGAGTGGAAATCAGTTTCGTTGGTTTGATTTTGGGGAAGATTTAGAAATTGTAAAGAGTGTTAAAGAGAGTTTATCTCTTTAACTTTAGGGGCTAGTATAGTCCGAACTTCTCATCATGGCGTTTGTATAAAACACGCGTTTTACCATCATGGTCTATAAAAATCTCGAACATTTTACCACCTTCTTTGAGGTCGTTTAAAACATCTTCAACTTCACGAGGTTTGTAAAGTTCTAGCTCAACAGGAACTATCTCATCTTCCATAGATTCAGTAGCAACTTTTACATCTATATTTTCTGCTTTAGCCGCGTTTAGCCCAACTTTATGATGGCCAACATCTTTGTCATGCATACGACGAAGAGCTTTTTGTGCACGAGATGTTGCTAGGTCTATAGCTGCATAAAGATCATCATCGTTTTGTTTGATAACAACAGAGTTTTTATGTGCAAGGTTTATAACTAACTCAACAACTGAGTGTTCTTTACCTTTTTTTGTTTGTGCTGATGCTACTACATTTACAGAGATTATATCAAGATGAAATTTATTAAGTGTTTCTACTGATGTATTCATATGTGCTTTGATTGCATCTGTTAGTTCTAGGTGTCTACCGGTAAGTGAAATATTCATTTAAAATCCTTTTGTATGTATATATATTAATTATATCACACAAAAGTTTATATAAAATAATTTTGTTATAGTTTTTGAATAGTTCTTTTGAAGTATGTGATTGGTTCTGTAGCAACATTCGCTGCTTGGGGTACACTTACTGTAACATCCATTAGTACTGAACCATTTTGTTCGGGGGTTACAACAGTAGCATATTGCAAAGCACCAGCACATGTTCCTACTGTATTATATATGTATCTGACAGATATGTTAATGTCATAAATTCCATTTTGAGTAAAGTTATCACCTGTAAAATTACAAGGATTGGTAGCATTATTGTCTCGAGCTATTCTTAAAAGAGCATATTCGGTAGCACTTTTTGAAAGTAACATTGCCTGCTCGTAGAGATATAAGTCAGCAGTTCTTTTAGTAGTCTGTGCAGTCATAGCTAAAGAAAGAGCCATAATAGTACCGATAATGACTATAACGGCTATAGCCATTATCATAGCCATACCACTTCTACTTCTATTTAAAATATTGTTTTTTCTTTGCATAAAGAGTACTCCTCCACAACATCGCTTTTAGCACATACTTGAATTTTTATAATAGAACCTATGGAGATAGCCCGAAATGTACTAATATCTTCCATTATTATGGCAGAATCTCCATCTGTCATAATTTCTCCATCCCATGGTTGATAATCATAATAAAGAGTCAAGTTCCCAATATTAGTTCCAGTTGTTGTAAATACAATAGCATATGCAGTCCATGCCAATTTATAATATTCATATACATCTATTCCTGCAAAATTTCCTATTGCTGGAACGAAGTTTGTAATGATAGCATTCCTGTTAATTGGGTGCATAACTGAGTTTTGATCAGTAATTGATGTTCCTGATGCAGTATTGTATCCATACATGTTAATATCTGTGTTTGAGCCTACAAAGTATAAGGCTGCATCATTTATGCCACTAGCTGCACCAGCAGAACCACCGGCAGATAGAGTCGCTATTAATGTATTCGTTGTATTTGTATCTGTGGCAGGTGACATAAGTAAATTAGCTCCTGCTCCAACATCTAAGTCTATGATTCCACTCCAGTTTGGAGTTATATCTCCTCGAAATCCATCTATATCGGAGCCAATCCATTCTAAAACAGTGTAGTTAACATTTGGATTTACGCTTCCTAAAGCTATGTGACCTGTTGTAGGTGCTACTCGTGCGACAACAGAATCTTTTATACGACTCTCAAGACGTTTAGCAATGAACTCCACGGCGCTTGCACTATTTGATTGTAAAGTATTGTTAATACTGGAGAATATAAAACTTTTATATGCTTGTGCTAAAAATTCTACTCCAAATTTTCCAATAATCCCCATGACTACGATTACAAAAATGAGCTCAATCATAGTAAATGCAGTACGATTTCTCATTAGTATTGCCTCTTGTAGAAATCTGGCGCGCCGATATTTGCACTATAGGTTGTTAATGAAACAACAGTTGCACCGCTTGTTGTATCTGTTATATTAACATCAACTCTTTTCATATCATTAAGAGCAGCTCCGTCAAAATTTGGAGTTTGTGTAACTGTAACAACTGAGTTGTAATTTTCTTTGTAGCTTGATTGATTGGCAACAGTTCCAGCACCTGTTACGATAAAAAGAGGCGTTGTACCAGCCATGTCATCAAGTGAGGTTATATTTACATTACCGCGTTGGTTTAATGCACCAGCTGCAGCGGTACGACATCTTCTGTGAAAAGGCTGATTTATATGACCGGGCATCTGTCCAAATGTAATTGCATTAGGATTGTTGTTGCAGTTAGCATTTATATCTATTACTCTTGAAAGGGAATTAATTTGATTTGCCTCTAGGGATTGTTCATCCCACTGTGCAGTTACTGCTTCATTAAGCTTTGTAGCAGCGGCAAAAATAGCCTCTTGCTTAATGTTTTCATCAATACCTTCTGAAATTGCTTGATTCATCATTGGTAAGGAAACTACACTAATTGCTATAATAACAATGGCAAAAATCAGTTCTATTAAAGTAAAAGCAGATCTTTTTACCACATTGCTCTCCTATTTGTTCTTTGTGCTGCAGTTGTGGCGGTCGTTGAATTTGTCTCATGTTGTCCAGCCCAAGTTGTATTAGCATTGGTAAATTCTACTTCAAACTCATTTACACCCGCACCCGCATTGTATTGATTATATATTAGCCAAGTAGAAGCATTGTTTTGCATAGTGGTTTTATATGGAAAACTTGCACCGTTGTAAATTAAAGGGACTGTCGTCAATCCAAGTGCATCTGTTACTCCTGCTGGATTTGTGACTAATCCAGCACCACTTCTTTGATTGACTACTCCAGTGTTTCCAGATATCATTGGATCATGTCCGTTATTTACAAACCATCTTGGATCATTAGTAGTTGTAGAGTTTACCCCACCTGGAAGCATTGTCTTATCGCAACCTGCCCCAAAACAATAACTTTCATAGGAGATTGGTACAGTACCTATGTTTGCCTGAAACATCTGTCTTGGAGCATTTGTTCTTCCGTAAACAAAAGTTGTATTTTGGTCTGCAAGACTAGAACCAGTCACTGTTATTGGTGGTGTACCTGTAGAAGATGTGTAAACTGATGAAGCTGTTACATTTACATCTGTACCACGTACCATAAGAGGATTCCTAACGGCATCATTAGCTCTTTGGAAATTGAACATCATTTGTTTAAAACCTTGTGCTTCATTCCAAGGAATCATTAATACTCCATTTTGAAAATTTAGGTTACGTGTCTGATTTACATCATCTTGATGCGAAGTCATTCCTGCAACGGCAGCGAGATTCATTGTGATATCAACAGGATTTTCCCAATCGTTTTGTGTAAAGTTTCTTGTGGGATTGCCATTATCATTTACTGCTGTTGCTGTGAGTTGAATATGTGCTGACATACTTAAATCGTTTGAGATATAGGTAAAGTTACCGTTATTATTGTTATGCAAAGTAACAGCGTTTAACAAAAAGTTAGCTGGAATAAAAGTAGCGTTTATGTCACCACAAACATAAGCTCCCGTAGGACTACAATCTGCAGTTGTGTCATTATTAGCTATATCTATTTGAGCCCATGTCTTATCTACAAGTTGAATGATGACATTTCCAACATCATCAAAATTCAAACCAACTGCATTTAGAGCACTACCATTAATGATGTTAAATTGGGTTGCTAAAAATGAGACTGTTCCATTCATACTATTATCAATAGATCCATCTGGTTTGCGCAGAGATTGATTTATATCAAATACTGTGTTGTTGACATTGGGAACATTATAAGTAGTTACTGGTGTAGTAGTGTTGAATTGTACAGCATCGAGTGATAGATTATAATTTCTCGCAGATGTCAATAACTCTATATCTTGTCCTGCTGGGGCAGTGAGGATAAATCTATCAGGACGTATTGCAAAAACATCACGTGAACAGGCTGAAGATGATTCACTATACTTTATCTTTATACTTGCATTTTTTGTCGCAACTTGAGAGTTGAATGTTGCATTTATCTGTTGAAGACCATTTAAAAGAACAACTTGTTCTGTGTCTAATGGCACTGCATTATGGCATAATTGTGCATCTGTATTGGTATCTCCTGTCCATGAAGGAGTAGCTATAATCGATACATTTACATCTTTAGTGGAATATACTAATGTTTCTTCATCGCTACGATCAAGAGATAATATGGCGAGAGTAAAAGGTTTGTTTACAACTTGAGTTTTTAAGTAGTTCTTAGGATCAACAACTGTACCATCATTTATAGGGTCTTTACTGTATGTAAAGTTTGTTTGAACTGCATTGTATAAGCCATTTTGTCCTAGAGTAGCACTAGTGTTTAAGTCTTGACATTGTTCGATACGCAGAGCATTATTGGGATCAATTGTGATTGTGTCAGTTTTAAATGAAGCACTTACTTCTAAATAGTCAAGCAAGTCAAGTGTTTGGGCATCAATGCTAGTTGTTATTTGACCATTTATTTTCACTTTTACTATATTTGGAGTATCATTAAACCCAGATGCAACATTTAGTATTCCACCTTGTTGTGTGTTTGCCCCGTAACCAACCCTCCAGGTAGAGTTATTAGATATATATTCACCTAAGTCATTGGCTGCTTTTGAATAGTTGTTGTCAAAGTTGTAACTATCTGACATATCTTGATAACCACTTGTACCAAGATTGTAAATGCTTGAAGAGTTTGAAGTGTAGTCAAAGTCTTGCATATTTAAGTATATCTGTACAAATTTTGCTGCTTCTAATTCAGTGTCAGTTTCTTCTTTCTTCATATTTGAAATCCAGAAGTTAAAAGTGTACTCTGTGTTAGATTCTATGTCTTCTATAAATTCCCCATCATCAAATATTTTATTTCCTCTAGCACCAACAATAGTGTCTATATAGTAACAAACACGAGGAATATAAAGCTCTGTTGTAAAGCCTACCATACTTGGAAAATATGTATCTTGCGAAGAAGTAAGTTTAATAACTGCTGAAGTTTGATCATTTTGAATGATTTGTGGATGCGTTTGATCGCCATCAGTACCAATATTATAGTTTTGTATATCTATACCTTGGTTGTTTATGTAGTCAGGATTAGCATCGAAACCACTCGTTGCTGAGTTAAATGCATTATTTCCATTAAGTGAAATGTTATCAACATAAAATTTATCTCCTCCAATATTTTTATCTCCCTCTCCAGCAAAAACTGAAATCGTAGATTTTACATCTCCATTACTAGGTGTTAAGAAGTCAGTGATAGGAATTTCTACACTACTGAAACCTCTATTTTTAGCAACACGGCGGTAACCATCAAAAATAGAAATATTTTTAAGTGTTTCACTTTCATTTTCATAAATAACAACAAATGTCCATGCTCCAAAGTTACCTAAACCACTGCGGTCAGTTCCAATATATGACTTTATGTTTGCCCCTGTTATCCAGCCATTTAAGTCTGTCTCCGTTAGTCCAACAAGAGCTGGAACATCAGTAAAGGTACTATAAGTATATCCATTGTTGTCATTAGGGTACAGGTCAAGATTGTCCGGTGTTAGTGAAAGTGTTCCAAATACTGGATGACTTAGTCGTGTAGGTTCATTTGCCTTACTAATACTTTGACTTTTGTTTAAGCCTTTTAAATAACCTTGAGAGTAAAAACCAGCCCATACAATTGTTGACTCTGCTGGAAGTTCTAACTTTGCTTGTGAGGAGTTATATGTATATTGATCTCCATCTGTATCAATATACTGTAAGTTAAGATTAGCATTACTGGAATTCCCTTTATAGTTATAGCAACTACCATTCTTTTTGACACACAAGACGGTATTTCCTATTACTTGTATATTCCCTTTAATGTTACGTGTCTCTAAAGGATTTCTAATTGTAAAATCTCGTAAATTAGTAGTCACTTCAACTTCTTTGCTAGGCGGTGGTGCACATGCTTTTATTTCACCTTTATAGAGGTAGCCATTTTTTTCGTAAGTGGCTTGAATCGCACCAGTTATACTAAAAAAACTGTTAATGAAGTCAAAAAAACCAAAACCAAAACGATCGTCATATGTACTAATGGAACGGTCTTGATTTTCTGAAACATCTCCTAAACTAAATGTCCAGCCCTCATTGTTAAACATACTAACGGGACCGATACTGTTTCCACTGCTATCTTCTTCACAATTAACACTTTTCGCACCATTATCGACTGAACAGTCATCTATGGGACCTCCTCCAAAAATTGAAATTAGACTGGAAGTGTCAAAATAGACAATTACGTTTTCTAGTGTATTATCTATAGAATTTATAGGAGTAGTAGTTTTTCTATCTGAAGTAGTGGGCGAGTCATAACATACACCGTCGGCTGTTCCTCCATAGGGTAAATTTATGGTAATTGACATTTTATCAGTGTCATAATCACCTTCTGGATCGGTAGCAATAAATGTTAGTGTATAAGTTCCTGTATTGTTAGTGGGATAAACAAAGGATTTTGAAGTGGCTAATACTTGACCACTTGAATTCTCCCATTTGTATGTAAGACTATCTCCGTCTCCATCTGTTGCACTACCAGAAATAACTATGTAAGTATTGGTAGTTGTTGTAATATCAGGACCTGCATTTGCAACAGGTGGATTATTGGAAAACCCGAAGGACTGTGTACTTAGTAAAATAAGTAAAAGTAAGTGTTTTATAAATAATTTCATAACTGACCCCTTGGTTTAGTGTAAAATCACTGCACCAAAAATTGGACTCAGCGGCAATTTACATATATAAGATTACATTATCTAATTTCTAAGCTTTATATGTACTGAAAGTAAATACATTTTTAAAATATATAAAAACAAATAAGGAAAATAAGGTGTCAGGCACTTATCAATGCTTTTTATTAATATAAACTTGAATATTATTCTTTTTTTAGTATACTGGTCAAAATATTTAGGACTTGTGGGAGAATTATGCCAAAATAAGGTGTCAGGCACTTATCAATGCTTTTTATTAATATAAACTTGAATATTATTCTTTTTTTAGTATACTGGTCAAAATATTTAGGACTTGTGGGAGAATTATGCCAAGAAGAGAAAGAATTACAGAAGCCGGAATATACCATATTGTAAATCGTGGAGTAGAGCGACGAAAAATCTTTCTTGATGATTTTGACTATGATTTCTTTTTAGGGCTATTACTAAAACTTACTAAAGATTATGAAGTCATAGTGCATACGTATTGTCTCATGACAAATCATTACCACATATTGCTAGAAACTAGTCAAAATAATCTCTCAAAAGCAATTCAATTTTTAAATGACAAATATGCAAAATATTTTAATAAAAAGTATAAAAGAATAGGGCATTTATGGCAAGGGCGATACAAATCATTTCCGCTTTATGATGATGCACATTTTTGGGTGGTTGCTAAATATATTGAACGTAATCCTATAGCCGCTAGTATGGTAAATAGTGTAAGCGACTATAAACACCAGTCATTCTTTGGATGGCTTCATAAATCTAAGTATTTTACATTGTTAAACAATTCAAAAATCTTTGATATGACTTTTAAAGAGTACTCAGAGTATATATCTACCGCCTTAGATATTGATGCTATAGAGATAGTATATAAAAGTCCAAAGCTAGTAAAAAAAGATGGTAAATTAAAAATACTTTCTAAAAGAATAGAAACATTTTTTGAAGAAGATATGGATATAAACAGAAATATTAACATGAAAAAAGCTTATGACTATGGTTATACAAAAAGTGATATAGCAAGGTTTTTGAGTTTAAATCCCTCTAGTGTGTCGAGGATAGTATAAGTTTAAAACAACTCACTACAAAACAGTGTTTTTAGTTGCAGTAACAACTTAGAATTTATTTTTGCTATTTTCTTATCTACTATATCAGTGTTAATTGTAAAACACTTATCATATTTTATGAATGATTTTAATGCTAAAGTACTATTGTCTAAGTCGTCATTCTCAATTTTTAGTAAATTTGTTTGTTTATGATTTGATGTTATTTGAAAACATACTATATCTTTTAATTCATTTTCTGATTTTACTACTACAACAGGTCTTTTTTTAGACTTCTTCAAGTCTGCAGAAGGAAACTTCACAAGTGCGATATCTCCTGCCTTATAACTCATCCCAAGCCTTATCCTCATCATTATCCCAAGTTTTAGACATAGATAACTCTTGTGCTTTCATCAAGTCGTCATCCTCTTTATTTTTTTGTATAGTTGTGATGCTAAAAGGTATTCCTTTCTCCATAGCAACCTTTGACAAAAAAAGATTTACAGCATCCCCAAAAGTTAAGCCGACTTTTTTAAAGACTATCTTCGCTTCTTGGTAAAACTCGTCTTCTACTCTTATACTAGTTTGAATTTTCATAATCTGATCCTCATTTTTTAAGTATACACCAAATGAAGTATTTTGTCAAAATAAAAATTATTTTATGATATAATCATTATTATGAGATTAAACAAATATTATATTCATTCAATTAAAACTGTTTTTGACACTATATTTGCAAATGGAACTATTTCACTTTTTGGTAGTCGCGTTGATGATAGTAAAAAAGGTGGAGACATAGACCTTTTTATAGAGATTGAAGATAAAACAGACTTATTTGAGAAAAAAATAAGATTTCTTTCTCTTTTAAAACAGAAGATAGATGACCAAAAGATAGATGTTGTTTTTAATGAAGACAGTTCGAGACTTATAGAAAAAGAGGCACGAAAATGGGCGATAGTACTTTAGTTTACAAAACAAAGTTTCAAAAAGTTTTTCAAGAGTCACAAATACATTTGAAAAGAATTGATGAGGCTTTTTCAGAGTTAGGAAAAAGTTATGAATTTCCACTTGTAGTGAAAGATTTTGATAGTTTAACAAAAAATAGAGTTCACTTGGCATTTGCAGATCAGATAATATATAGGTTTTCAAAGGCACAAGATAGTATGGGTGGAAAGCTTTTTAAAGCTTATATGTTGTACCAAGGTACAAATGTTGATAAACCATTTTTAGATATCTTAAACTCATTGGAAAAGCTCAATATTTTAGAAGTAGATGAATGGTTTGAGTTAAGAGAGATCAGAAATGAAATCGCACATGATTATGCAGATAACGAAAAGTTAGCTGTAGATATTTTAAACAATATTTTCAAACATAAAAAAGAACTTGAAAATATACTAAGTGCTATTGCTTTAAAAAGTTAGAGCATTTCAAATAGAATTTAAAGAGAGATATAACTCTTTTAGATAAAATTACAAGCTAACTAACAATAGGAAAATATTTAATGCACGGATACACAAAACTACTACTCACATCTTTGGCATTTATAATGCTTTTTTCATCTTGTTCTAAAGAACTTGAAGAGTATAACAAGCCTGCTATTCACTGGTACTCTCAGATTATAGAGAGTATCTCTAGGGGAGATGTTGATAAGGCAGACAACTACTACTCATCACTACAAGGAGAGCACATTGGTTCTCCTCTTTTGCCAGAAGCTACGATGATCTTGGCAATGGCTCATTTAGAGAGTGAAGAGTACATCTTAACGGAGCACTTTCTTGACGAGTACATCAAACGCTATGCTAACCCTAATGAGAAAGAGTTTGCAGAGTTTTTAAAAATAAAAGCAAAGTACATGGCATTACCAAATCCAAGACGCGATCAAGTTCTTATAAACGATGCCATAGAAGATGCTCTTGCGTTTAAGAGAAATTATCCAAGATCTACTTACTATGCACTTGTTGATACAATGACTGTGAACTTATATATGGCAGATAGTGCTTTAAACCAGACTATTGTTGACCTCTATGAAAGAATAGATAAGTATAAGTCAGCAGAGTACTATAAAAATAAAAAGCAGCAAACTTGGATTGACTGGAGTCAGATAAAAAGAGCTGACACCCCATGGTATAGAGAATGGTTTGAGGGTGATGGCACATCAAGTTGGTATGCGTTTATGATACCAGATACAAGAAGTGTAGTTTCTAGAAACTCTGTTTCAGATGATAATACAACAAAATAAAAGATAGGAAATATATATGAAATTAAGTAATTACGGCGAGTTCCCAGCTGATGTACCAGTTATAGCAGAGGATGAACTTTTTTTATACCCATTTATGATTAGTCCACTCTTTTTGAGTGATGAGAGTAATATAGCAGCCGCAACAAAAGCCATAGAAGATAACACTTTGGTGATTGTATGTACAACTAAAGCGTCAAAAGAGGGTGCAAGAGATTATGACTCTTTATACTCTGCTGGTGTTGTTGGCTCTATAATGAGAAAAGTAGCACTACCTGATGGACGAGTAAAAGTACTTTTTCAAGGTTTAGCTCGCGGAAAATCTATTCATGAAGTTTCAACTGATCCACTTATAGCTCATGTTGAAGTGATAGAGTCTGTTGAGGTAAACACTTTAAAAATAGACGCTATTTTAGAAGTAGTAAGAGAGAAAGTAAGAACACTTTCAAGTGTAAGTAATTACTTTCCACCTGATTTACTCAGAACGATTGAAGAAAATCATGATCATAATCGTATTATTGACCTTATCTGTTCAAGTGTTAAGCTTAAAAAAGAACAGGCGTATAAACTTTTTGTAGAGACAGATACTGAAAAAAGATTTTTAGGTCTTATTGATTACTTGATAGAAGAAATAGAAGCAAATAAACTTCAAAAAGAGATTCGTTCAAAAGTTCACACACACATAGAAAAAGTGAATAAAGAGTACTTTTTAAAAGAACAACTCAAACAAATACAAAAAGAGTTAGGAACTGATAACTCTCGTGATGAAGAAATTGAGGAGTATAGAGCTAAGCTAGAAGCTAAAAAAGTAAAAATGAGTGAAGGCTCTTATAAAGAGGTAAACAAACAACTTGAGCGTTACTCGCGTATGCATCAAGACTCGTCAGAAGCTTCAATGACACAAACATATCTTGACTGGGCTTTAGACATACCATTTGGAGAGATTTCTAAAAAACCACTTCATATAGACAATGTAGAAGCACAACTTGACAAAGACCATTTTTCTTTAGAAAAACCTAAAAAGCGCATAGTTGAGTACTTTGCAGTAAAAGAACTACTTGAACTTCGTGGCGTTTCACAGAAAAAGAGCGGAGGGGCTATTTTATGTTTCTCGGGACCTCCAGGTGTTGGAAAGACTTCATTAGCAAACTCAATAGCAACTGCTTTAAAACGCCCACTTGTCCGAATAGCTCTCGGTGGACTTGAAGATGTAAATGAACTTCGAGGTCATCGTCGTACTTATGTTGGTGCAATGCCAGGTCGCATAGTTCAAGGTATCATAGATTCTAAAAAGATGAATCCAGTTGTAGTTCTTGATGAGATAGATAAAATGTCACGTACAGGAAGGGGCGACCCAACCTCTGCACTTTTAGAAATTCTTGACCCTGAACAAAATAGTGAGTTTAGAGATTATTATCTTAACTTTGATTTGGACTTGAGTAATGTAATATTTATAGCTACGGCAAATGATGTTGGACGTATTCCTGCACCACTTCGTGATAGAATGGAGTTTATAGGTGTGAGTTCTTATACACCACAAGAGAAGTTTGAAATAGCTTCAAGATACTTAATTCCTCAAGAAATTAAAAAACATGGTCTTTTGAAATCTGAACTGAGCATATCTAAACCGGCACTTAAAGAACTTATACATAGCTATACTCGTGAAGCAGGAGTTCGTAACTTGCGCCGTAGAGTAGCCGATATGTGCCGGAAAGTTGCTCGTGACATCTTACAAGATAGTGATTTGAAAAAAGTTTCTGTAAGCGGTAAAAACTTAAAAACTTTCTTTGAAAAGAGTGTGTTTGAGATAGAAAAAACCGACAAGATTCCTGTTGTGGGTGTTGTTAATGGTTTAGCATGGACGGCAGTTGGTGGAGATGTACTTAAAATAGAAAGTATTCGCATTAAAGGCAAAGGAAATATGCAACTCACCGGTAGCCTTGGTGAGGTAATGAAAGAATCAGCAAGAATAGCGATGAGTGTAGTAAAAACTCTTATAGATACTAGAAAACTAAAGATAGATACTAAAAGTATTCCAATGAGTTTTAAAGAACAAGAAGACAATATCACAGTTGATGCTAGCGAAGTCTATAAGCGCTATGACCTTCACCTGCATGTTCCAGATGGTGCAACACCAAAAGATGGTCCTAGTGCAGGTATAGCTATGGTAAGTGTGATTGCTTCTATACTTAGTGGTAAAAAGATTCGTTCTGAGATTGCTATGACTGGTGAGGTCTCTTTAAGTGGAGATGTATTGCCGATTGGTGGATTAAAAGAGAAACTTATCGCGGCGCATAAAGCTGGAATGACAAAGGTTCTTATACCTGCAAAAAATTATGAACGTGACTTAGAAGATATTCCAGAGGAAGTAAAAGAAGCTATGGAAATAGTAGGTATGAAAAGGGTTGAAGAGGTGTTAAAACAGATTCTTATATAAGAATCTGTTAGTTGTTAAAGATGACTAAACGATCACTGTTTTAATTTTGTTTATGAGGTCGTCTTTTCTGATGGGTTTCATAAGGAACCCATTTGCCCCACATTCTAGTGCTTCTACTTTTTTTGTCTCATCAGTCGTAAGAATGATGATCGGAAGTTGACGTAGATTATCATCAGCACGTACAACTTTTAGCATATCTATCCCACCCATTACGGGCATAATGATATCTAGAAGAATCAAGTCTATGTCATCTCTTCCTTTTAACTCCCCAATAGCATCGGAGCCATTTTTCGCTTCTATGACTTCTTTTACAAAGCCACTTTTTTTCAACATAGATTTTAGAAGTTTTAGGTTTATCATATCATCATCAACTGCTAGAATAATTAAATCATTTCTCATTTTTCAGGCCTTTCATGAAATAAATTTTTCTATTAATAGTCTAAGTAAATCTTTATTTACAACATTCTTTATACTTTCATCCACTAATGATAAATCATTTGGATCTTCACTTTCGTCGGTACTGTTGATTAGTAAAAGGTTAGTTTTTAATTCTTTTGATGCATTTGCCTCTTGTATACTTGAAGCAAATGTAGCTAAATTAAGACCCTTACACTCTTTATCAAATAGAATAACTTTATAAGTATTATCTTGAGACATTGTCTCAAGTTCACTTACAGAATCTGCTGTATCAAAGCTATAACCTAGTGAGGTTAATACTTTTGAATAAAGCTTAGACTCAAAAGAGCTTTTCTTCGCTAATAAAATATCATGAGTAAAAGAGTAAACTGGTTTCGTCGATACTGGCTCTTTTTCTATGACTACTTCTATAGTTTCATCTGAGAATTCTTCAATAGTTGGTATTACTTCGGGAATTACTATCTCTTTAGCATCTTGAACTGCACTAGTTGTATCAACAATAAAATCAGCTAAGAAGATATTTAGTAAAGAGATTATCTCAGCACGAACGAGAGGTTTAGTTGTATACTCATCTAATCCAGCAGCTAAGAATCTTTCTCTATCCCCCTTAAGTGCGTTCGCAGTTAAAGCTACAATAGGAACATGAACTTGATTATATGTTTCTTCCCATTCTAAAATTTCTTTAGTTGCTTCCATCCCATCAAGGAAAGGCATCTGAATATCCATAAAGACTAAGTCGAAGTTTCCATCTTTACGCTTTTGAAAGGCTTCAAGACCATTAGAAGCAATTGTGATATTTAAACCTAAATCTTCAAGTGTTCTCTTAATTAGTTTTTGATTAATGATATTATCTTCAGCGATAAGAATATTTGCATTAAACTTAGAAGTGTCTGCATTAAACTTTTTACGGTTTATTTTTTTCGTCTTTTTAGCACCAAAGTTTTCTGTATGGTAGTTATCTAGTGCCTGTCTTAGTTTAGAATTATTTAACGGCTCATATATTCTTTTGAAAACATTAAGATGCATTGAATCGATTTTCTTCATAAAGAATGATTTAGTGAGTAGTACTAACTCTTGAGAGAGTTTATTATATTCTACTAAAGAGTCTTCATCAGCATAGTCATAATCAACAATAATCAAGTCATAACTTACTTGGCGTTCTAGTACTTCTAACTCTTTTTGGTTTTTAAAGAATGTGTAACTCACACCGTAAAAGTCAAGGTACTCTTTAAGATAAATCTCTTGGCGTTTTGTTTTGCTATTTGACTCTAAAATAAGAGCGTTAATGCTTGAATAACTTCCCCTAACACTTTCATTAAGAGTCTCTACTTCTTCAAAATCTATAGTAAAGAAGAATGTCGTACCTTCTCCTGGTTCACTATGAAGGTCAAGTGTACCGCCCATAAGTTCGATAAATCTTGATGAAATAGTTAAACCAAGACCTGTACCACCATACTTACGTGTAATAGATGTATCGGCTTGTGAAAAAGCTTCAAAAATTCTAGATTTTTGCTCACTTGTTACACCAATACCGCTGTCTTGTACCTCAAATTTAACACGAGTGATACCCTCTTCAGAGTCAATTTTTCTAATGTCCACATTGATTGCACCAGCACTGCTCGTGAATTTAACTGCATTAGAAAGAAGGTTAATAATAACCTCTTTAATCTTAGTTGGATCACCTTTAATAGGGTGCTCAAGTTGAGGATCAATAAAACAACCAAGGTCAATATGTTTTTCACTTGCACGAACGGCATATACATCAACTGCAGATTCAAATTCTTCTGCAGGATTAAATGCGATATCTTCGATTTCAAGTTTATTTGATTCGATTTTAGAAAGGTCAAGAATATTATTAATAATCTCAAGAAGGTTTTCAGATGATTTTTCAATAATCTCAACAAACTCTGTTTGCTCTTCTTCAAGACCAGTATCTTTAAGAAGTTCAGTAAATCCAACAATACCATTGAGTGGTGTACGAATCTCATGTGACATATTTGCAAGGAACATTGATTTTGCTTCACTTGCTTCTTGTGCAGATTCTTTATCGAGTCGTGTTTGTGTAATGATACTTTCAAGAAGTTGGTATGCTTTTTCTGTACCCTTAGTATTGTTAAGATTAATGTTGTTGTCTTCTCTACCATCATTCGTATCTTTTGCAACACGCTTTAAAACCTCTTCTAGGTTTCTGATATTTTTTGCAATTTCATTAGAAAGGAGGTAGCCTAAAATAGCAAGTAAGATAGAGACAGCCCAAATAGTTAATGTGACAGTAAGTAGTTGAAGAGCATCAAGTTTTACAACTACAGCTCGTGCATCCATTTCATTAAGAACTAGTTCTTCAGCTTGAAAGATTATATTATCTTTTTCAGAGATCATTGCAAACCAGATTCCTGAACTTGTCTCAAACTCCCCACTATCAGCTGCTAAAATAACATCTGTTCGTTCGGTGTTAATATCATCGAAAAGTTCTAATGCATCCTCAGTTGTATAGATGGCATCTAGTGCTGAAATAAGAGTTGAATTTTTAAGAGTGTCATAACTAAGATTATCTGCTTTTGAAATAAGTGACATCCAAGTATTAAGCTCTCCCTCCTCAAACTCAGAAGCACGCGCAATGGCAAATGAAATGAAGTCACGTTCGTCAGCACTTGATGCGTTCGCACGAATTAGTGTAGTATACTCAATCGCATATGTATTAATTTCTGGATCAATTTGATTAGATGTAATTTTTTCTAATTCTGCAACAGCACTTTGTATAACTTTTCCATAGACATTTTTATATACGTCCTCAAAGTTAGTTTGTTGTTCATCTACAAGGATACGCATTTTTTTAATCTCTTCTAGATTTTGAGAAATAGTTTTAATGCTTTGACATGTTTTACAATTACTCATACCATTAGAATGTTCATGTAAAACTGATTTTTCTTTAATATGGCTAAGATATGAGAGTTCTTGTTGATCAACAAGTGCTCTTTGTTTAACAAGTGAACGTAATGTATTTTGAGATGAATTTCCAAGGTACATTACTGTCATTCCACGCTCACGTGAAATATTGTTCACTAGTGAATTTAGCTGTCTATTTACAGAAAGTTTATCCTGTAAAACTTGAGCAATTTTATAATTTTCATATGACTGATAAACATAATAACTCGTAATTGAAAATAAAATTACAATTGGAAAAAGACTGATTAGTCTTAGTCTGTTTTTTAATCCTAGTTGCATATTTTAAACCTCCGCTTGTGATATTTGAGCTATGATAGCATCAATTGTACTAATTGCTTCTCGGATTACTTCATTATCTGAAGAGTTAATAATAGTCTTGAGTTCTTCATTGAATGATGTGATTCGCATGTTGTCACCCATGCCTCTAAGCTTTATAGCTTCATGACTTGATGTTACAAAATCACCAATTTTTGTTGCTTCTTGTATGTTTTGAATGATAATTTTTGACTCATTAACATAGTCGTCAAATAATTCATTAAAAGTTTCTTGGTCGAGTCCTATGTCATTTGCCGTTGATACTTTAGAATAAGTACTCTTGGGAGCAGCTTCCGGAGTTACTTCTGGTTCGTCTATATCAAGAGTAGACTCAGGCTCTGTTGTTTCTACACTAAGTGCAGGTTCTGGCACTTCTACAGGATCACTATAAAGATCATCATAATCATCTTTAAAATCGATAGTGAATTCATCATCTTTCTCTATTTTAGGTTCTGGTATAGATTCTATTACAAGTTTTGTTGCTATTTGTGCTACTTCGGTTGGTTTCTCAACAGTAATTGTATCTCCAGCTAACTTAGCAATTATATTGTAAAATTTTGCAAGGTTTTCTTCTATTATCAAAGCATCCTCTGATGAATTAATAAGAACTAGTGCTTCAAGTGCATTCTCTATTCTTAAGTTTGCTGCAACACCTTTTAGTTTATGAGATAAAATCTTTAGGTCATCGCAGTTACATTCATTTAATGATGCATATAAAGCATTTTTAAAGTCTTTTGATTGTTCAATAAAATCACAAATAAATTCTTCAATTAGCTCAAGAGGAAGACCTAACTCCTCTGCAGCAATAGATGGATCAAATACATATCCATCACTAAAAGTTTTTTCTGTTACCGGAGTTTCACTACCTTGAATACTTAAACTATCTTCAATATCTAGAACTAAATCTTCCATATCTATAGTTTCTTCAATGATCTCTGGGGCAACTTCTATACTTTCTTGGAGTTCAAGAGGAGTGTCATCAGTTTGCATATCTAAATCAATTTCAAGAGGTGTTTCATAAGGGTCATGAGTAACACGATTATACTCTTGTGTCGCTGGTTCACTATTATGAGTTGCTACAGGTACTAAAGAATCAAATGTTTCTACAGCATATGGTTCTCTTGAAGGTATCGATTTATTAGCTATATCTTTTGATATTTCTTGTGTATCTTTATTGCTTAATTCTACTAATTTATTCAAATGAATTAAATAAGCTTTCGAAGAAGGACTATCTACAAGAAAAGCTCTGTTAATCGTTATAGTGGCTCTATAGTTTTTATTATTAATATTAATAATAACTTTTGATTCTTCGCTTGAGTTTGCACAGGCAATAAAGTCAATCCAATGAACATGTTTGAAATTATGAATATAGCCTGGGGTTTTTACAAAAAGATCAGCAAAGTCTGAAGCTTCTCGTTTTAATTCTTCTAAATCTTTAAGTCCTAAGCTTTTTAAATCTGACTCATCAATACCTAGAAATTCTTTTTTATAATTATAAATTAGCATATATCTCTTCCTTTACGCTTCAGACTGCAACATTTTGTTATATGTCTCTTTGTTTTCATCAATATCTTTTCTTGATGCAATTTTTCTTACGGCCATATATCCAGTAATGTTTCCATCTTTATCTTGAGATGGAAGTATTTCAGTATCTACCCAATAATATTGACCATCTTTTCTTAGATTTTTGACAAGACCATTCCATGCTTGAGCACCTTGGATAGTTACCCACATTTTAGAAAATACTAACTCGGGCATATCAGGATGTCTTACAATACTATGAGATTGTCCAACAAGTTCATCAAGGGGATACCCAGATATGGAACTAAATGCCTTGTTTGCATAGACAATGACACCTTTTAAGTCAGTTTGACTAACAATAATTTCATCATCAAAAAAATATTCTTGATCAATTGGTGTTACTTTGTTCATTTAAAACCTTTATATAGTTGTGAAAACTAGAATAAGTAAAAATATATCATAATTGAATAAAAAGAAAACTTATGTATAATATTTTTTTATGATATTTGCATCTTTTGTATTTAAAACTGTACTTATTTCCCCAACTGATACATTTTTTAATTCTTCGAATGTTCCAAAATGTTTGAGTAGTTTCACTATTTTAGCCTGCGAAATTCCATGTAAACTTAAAAGCTGACTCTCTTTATCGAGTTTTAGTTTTGTTTTTTTATGGAAAGTAATAGCACTTCTATGGGCTTCATCTCGAAGATTCTGTACCCATTGAAGTCTTTTATCAGAATTTTTTAGTCTAAATACTTCATCTTTTGTATAGATAATGTCATTCGCTTTACCTTTAGCCCTATGTGTTTTTGCATCTATCTTTTCTTTAGATATAGCTAATACATCTAAAAAAATTCCATTAGAGTTTAAGATTTCAAGTGCAAGTTTGAGAAGTGTGGCTCCACCGTCTAGAAGCCATAGGTCAGGTGGTGATTCTTTACAAAACCCTGCCACTCTTCGACTTAGCACCTCTCTCATTTGTCCATACTCATCCTTAGCCTCTAAATGGTATGTTCGGTAAGATTTTTTATCAAAAGAAGAATCATCATAAACTATCATAGCCCCGACAACTGCTTGACCCGATATATGAGAATTGTCAAAAACTTCAACTCGGTAAGGTGTCTTTTGAAGTTTACAAAGTTCTTGTATATCTTCTTGAATTTTATGTGAAGTAACATTTTTATCTTTTTTTAGCAGTTCATTAGCATTAAGCACGGCAAGTTCTATTAGGTCTTTGCGTTTACCTTTAATAGGCATAGATATAGAAGCCTTCTTTGAAAATATTTTACTTAAGTGAGTTTGCAGTAGGTCTACAGAATCAATCTCTTGTGCTATAAGAATAGGTGCTATAATTGGAGGCTTTTCGTCCTTATAAAAATTAAGAATCGTTCGAAAGTAAAGTTCTTGTGTTGTAAAGCTATCATCAACATGTATGAAGTTATGCGAAGAAGATATGATTTTTCCATTACGCATAAACACTCGTATGACAACAGCTCTCTTTTGAGTGTTTTTGACAACAAAAATATCATAATTCTCATTACTTGCAAAATCAATCTCACTTTTAATTTGAGAACGAGAAATTCTTTGGATTCTATCTCTAATCTCACCTGCTTCTTCAAAACGCATCTCTTGTGCATAAAATTCCATTTTTTCTTGGAGTTCATTCACGAGTAATTTTTTATTTTCAATGAGAGATATTGCTTTGTTTACCTCTTGAGAGTACCTTTCTTTTGAAATAGGGAGTTCACAAGGACCTAGGCATTTTTCTATCTGGTAGTACAAACAGAGTTTTTTGGACTTTAAACAGCTTTTCTTTTGTACTAGTTTACACGTCTCATAAAGAGAATCTAGAATATCCCGTGCAGCAACAGAGTAAGGCCCATAGTAAGTAATGTCTTTGGATTTTAAAATTTTTCTTGTAATATCAAAACGTGGGTACTCTTGTGAGTAATCTATGTATATATATGGATAGGTTTTATCATCTCGTAGTAAAATATTATACTTAGGGTTGAGCTGTTTTATAAGAGAGTTTTCTAGTATAAGTGCATCATGTTCGGAATTTACAACGATGTAGTTTAAAGAAACAGTTTGCTCCAGCATGCGTATGATTCGTAATGAAAGTTTAGCATTAGGTCTAAAAGGAGTAAATTGCCAATAACTTTTGACACGGTTAGCTAAGTTTTTTGCCTTACCTATATATAGTATATGTCCATTTTTATCAAAGTATTGATAAATTCCAGAAGATGAAGGAAGTTGTTTGATTGTTTCTTCAAGTATCATTGGTCTCTTGTCTCTTTATGTATAGTTTAAAAACATTTTAATCCTATTTACTATATTATCCATATAATATTTTACGAGTGGGAATTAATTTGAATAATATTTTTTATATGTTTATTATAACAATCTTTGCATTAAGTTTTAATGCTTGTGGATATAAAGGGGCACCTTACTATGAAGAAGTGCCAAGCGAAGATGAAAATGTAAAGTTTATTCTGAAAAAAAAGAGTTTTCTTAATCTTGAGAATAATACGAGCTGTGAATAATGTTTAAATATGATGTAATTATAATAGGTGCTGGTATTGCAGGGCTTTATGCCGCGATGAAGTTACCAAAAGAGAAAAAAGTTTTAATAATTAACAAACGAGAAACTTTCAAGTGTAATTCATTTTATGCTCAAGGTGGAATCGCTTTAGCTAGAGATAAAGCAGATATTCCTGTGCATATAAAAGATACGATAAACGCAGGGGATGGGCTTTGTGATGAAGCAGCTGTATCTGTTTTATCAAAGTTTTCTCGTGAAGTAATTGATGACTTAGTTGATAGCGGTTTTGAATTTGACAAAGATAATGAGGGTGAGCTTCTTTATACCAAAGAAGCTGCACACTCTTGTGAGAGAATTTTACATGCGGGCGGAGATGCAACAGGGCGTTACGTACACCACTTTTTACTCTCCAACAACCCTCATGCAATGCTCGGAGATGCTAGAGTAGTTGATCTACTTATAAAAGATGGTATTTGTTATGGTGTGACGGTTTTGGATCATAGAGAGACAAGAAATATTTATGCAGATAATATTATCATCGCTAGTGGTGGATTAGGTTCGCTTTATGAGTACCATACAAATGCACCTTGTATCAGTGGAGATATTCAAGGACTTTGTGTTGAAAAGGGGATAGAGTTAGAAAGAATGGAGATGTTACAGTTCCATCCAACGGTTTTTGTGAACAGTTCTGATGCTCAAAAACTTCTCTTGACTGAAGCTCTAAGAGGTGAAGGGGCGACAATTGAAGATGAAAGTGGTGCAAGATTTTTGTTTGACTATGATGAGCGGGGAGAGTTGGCATCTCGAGACATAGTGAGTAAATCTATATATCTTCATAAAAAGAAGACAGGACAGAATGTTTATTTAGTATTTAAAAATTTTGATGAAAAGTATTTTGAGCATAGATTTCCAAATATCTGTTCAAACTTAAGAGGACTAGGCTTTAATGTTCCCTCTCAAAGAGTGCCAATTTCGCCAGCATTTCACTATGCTATAGGTGGAATTAAAACGGACTTAAATGCAAGAGTGCCAGGTGTGCAAAATCTTTATGCTATTGGTGAAGTCGCTTCAACTCGTGTCCACGGTGCAAATAGACTTGCTTCAAACTCCCTTCTTGAAGGTCTTGTTTTCGCAAAAATAGGGGTTGAAGATATCCTAAGTAAAGATAAAGAGTATGACACTTGCGAATTTGAAGTGAACAACAGGGTAATGAGTCTCAAAGAGGATAAAATAAAGAAAAATCAATTAAGACGAATTATGTGGGAGAATGTATCTATAATAAGAACAAAAAATGGATTAAATGATGCTTTAGAGTCAATTAATGCACTTTTGAATGAAAAAATTGGTACACTACTGAAATTTCGATTATTAACAGCAAAAGAGGTCGTTCTAGGGGCAATTTCTAGAAAAAAATCAATTGGTGTTCATACAATTCAAGAGGAGATATAATGGAACAAAGTCCAGTAACAGACACAGTAACACAGGTTATTTCACATGCTGCAGCAGATGTGAACCTTGCCACAACATGGGTAGGTTGGTTAAGTTTAGCTATTTTCGTATTAGCTTATTATTTTATAGCTACAGAAGACAAATATGAGGTAAACAAAGCAAAACCAGCACTTTTTGCAGGTACATTTATGTTTATGCTTATTGGTGTATATTATGCAATTAATGGATTGAATCCAGATCCACTTCATGATGAGCTAGAGGTACTAATCTTAGAAATCGCAGAGATTTTCTTCTTTTTACTAGTAGCTATGACATTTATAGAAACTCTTATAGAACGTGGTGTTTTTGATCTTATGAAGTTTAAGCTAGTTTCAAAAGGCTATTCGTACAAAAAACTTTTTTGGTTAACTGGTCTTTTAGCATTTTTTATCTCTCCAGTTGCAGATAACTTAACAACAGCACTTATTCTTTCAACCGTACTCTTTACAATTGATAAGAAAAACCTTGCATTCTTAGTTCCTGGTGCTATCAATATTGTTGTTGCTGCAAATGCAGGTGGTGCATGGTCTCCATTTGGTGACATTACTACACTAATGGCTTGGACAGCTGGTAAGGGTCAGTTTGTAGACTTCTTATACCTTTTCCCTGCTTCTGTTGTTGGTTGGGTAATTACAGCTTCTTTACTTAGCATGTCAGTTCCAAAAGGGCAACCACCATTTGATGCTTCAACGGAAACGAAACCAGTTGTTGCAGATGGAGGAATGGGTGTTGCATATTTTGGAATACTGACAATTGTTATGGCTGTTCTTGGTCATCAATTTTTTCACTTCCCAGCAATGTGGGGTATGATGTTTGGTATGGCTATACTTAAACTCTATGCTGTTCATCTTCATAAAAGTGGGAAGAATGGTTTTAATATCTATATAAATATGCAAAAAGTTGAAAACGATACACTTCTTTTCTTCTTTGGTATTTTATCAGCAGTAGGTGCATTGCATTTCTTAGGTTTCCTCCACTATATACATGACCTATATACATCGTTTGGCCCAACTATTTCAAATATTGGTGTTGGTTTTCTTTCAGCTATTGTTGATAATGTTCCTGTAATGAGTGCGATTTTAAAATCATCTCCTGAGATGGGACTTGACCAGTGGTTGCTTGTAACTTTAACAGCAGGTATCGGTGGAAGTCTTATCTCTTTTGGTTCTGCAGCAGGTGTAGGTGTTATGGGTAGACTTCATGGTATCTATACTTTTGGTGCACACATGAAACACTCTTGGACTATCTTAGCTGGATATATAGCTTCAATTGCTGTTTGGTATTTTCAGTTTCAAATTTTGGGTCTCTACTAACCTTAATAACACTAGCTGCATTTAAACGCAGCTAGACTCTCTTTCGTGTAAATCAAAAATTAATCTTATTTATAGTATCCTGTCATCAATAAATTATTCCATTTTTTAAAGGTATTTCCATGACAAATGTTAGCATCATCGTTTTAGATTTCGGTTCTCAGTACACACAGCTTATCGCTCGTCGTCTTCGTGAAGATAAAATATATTGTGAAATTTTACCTTACCATACTTCAGCAGAAGAGATAAAAACAAAAAACCCAAAGGGTGTTATTTTAAGTGGTGGTCCATCTTCTGTTTATAATGAAGATGCATATAAAGTAGACCAAGGTGTTTACTCTATGGGTATTCCAGTTCTTGGTATCTGCTATGGTATGCAGTGTATTGCTGTTGACTTTGGTGGAAGTGTTGTCCGTTCAGATCATCATGAGTATGGAAAAGCAGAACTTAAACTAGAGACTGCTTCTCCTCTTTTAGCAGATTGCGATGATGATAGAATTGTTTGGATGAGTCACTCTGATAAAGTAGATGTTCTTCCAGAAGGTTTTGCACCAATTGCCACATCAGAAAATTCTCCATATGCAGCTATTGCAAATGAAGAGAAACGTGTTTATGCAATGCAATTTCATCCAGAAGTTCAACACTCAGAAGAGGGTTACTTAATGCTTCGTAACTTTGCAAAAAATATCTGTGGTGTTACTGAAAAATGGAAAATGGAGCACTTCTTGAAAGAACAAATAGAAGGTATCCGTAAAAAAGTAGGAACTGGTAAAGTTCTTTGTGGTTTAAGCGGTGGAGTTGATAGCTCTGTTGTAGCTGCTATGCTTTATGAAGCTATTGGCGATCAACTTATTCCTGTATTTGTAGATAATGGATTGTTAAGAAAAGGTGAACGCGAGCAAGTTGAAGAAGTTTTTAAAATCAATCTTAAAACACCACTCATTACAGTTGATGCTGTAGACAACTTTTTAGGAAAACTAGAAGGTGTATCTGACCCTGAGACAAAACGTAAAATAATCGGTCATACTTTTATTGAAGAGTTTGAAAAAGAAGCTAAAAAACATGATGGAATTAAATTTCTTGCTCAAGGGACACTTTACCCTGATGTTATTGAGTCTATCTCTGTAAATGGTCCATCGGAGGTTATTAAATCTCATCATAATGTTGGTGGATTACCAGACTGGATGGATTTTGAATTAATTGAGCCACTTCGTGAACTTTTTAAAGATGAGGTTCGTAAAATTGGTTTAGAGTTAGGTCTTCCAGCAAGTATGATTAACCGTCATCCATTCCCTGGACCAGGACTTGCAATTAGAATCATGGGTGATGTTAATGTTCCTGACTTAACTATTCTTCGTGAAGCAGATGTAATACTTCTTGATGAACTCAAAGCTAGTGGGTACTATGCTAAAACTTGGCAAGCATTTGTAGTTTTGCTTAACGTAAAATCAGTTGGTGTTATGGGTGATAACCGTACATACGACAATACAGCATGTGTAAGAGTTGTTGAAGCAGTTGATGGTATGACTGCTACATTTGCACACTTACCACACGATTTACTTGAGAGAATTTCAAGAAGAATTATCAATGAAGTTGATGGAATCAACCGTGTTGTTTATGATATTTCAAGTAAACCACCAGCAACAATTGAGTGGGAATAAAGTAAGAAAAGCACAAAAGAGTAGGAAGTTTTATGTCTAAGCAAATATATCTCTTCTCTACTTCTTTTCATCCAGATGTAATAAGTGTGAACTCTCTTGATATAACACTCCTTAAACCTTCTATAAATTTTTGTGATTATGATTATTTAATTATTACATCAAAACAAGCAGTGAGAGCACTACAGCAGTATGACACAACAACCTTTATAGATAAGAGAGCACTTTGTATCTCAGAGGTCACTGCTGCCTCATTTGAAGAGATTGATGGAACAGTTCTAGAGGTAGGCAGTGGTTATGGAGATGACTTACACAAGAGTGTTAGTCAGTATCCTAAAAAAACAAAATGGCTTTACCTAAGAGCAAAGAAGGTTGCATCAAATTTTGTAGAGACTTTAACTCATGAGGGTTATTGTATTGATGAAGAGATAGTCTATGAAAGTAAATGCTCTGATGAGATGAAGAATATAGAGATTGAGGACAATGCAGTCCTTGTATTTACTTCACCTTCTAGTATAAATTGTTTTTTGCAAAATAATCAAATTTCTCTAACGAATAATGTAGTTGTAATTGGCACTACAACGGGAAAATCACTTCCTCCTGGGCTAACATTTAATATAGCAAAAGAGAATACAATTGAGAGCTGTATAACACTGGCTAAATCTTTATAAAAAAAAATAAAGTTTGAAAGTGTATAATATAACATATAGATAATCTGAGTGGTTCGAGCAATCGCACCAATGAGGGTTCTACATTTTCACTTTGAGAACTAGTAGAGCTTTTGTGTGTCAATGTTTTCACTTGAGCTATGTTATGCATAGCGAGAAAATGTCGCCGTTATAAAGCACTCACTTCTCCTAAATTAGGCTTTTAGAACCAAGCCAAATGCGAGACGGCTGCTCGGGTTATCTTTTTATAATAAATCATTCCCTCCACTATATTTTTCATATAAAACAGCTATTTAAAATTGACTCTATGTTATAATAAAGAGAAAATATAATGTCTATATAATATTGGAGAATAACATATGAAAATTTTGATTTTAGGTAGTGGTGGTCGTGAGTACTCTATTGCAAGAGCTATAAAAAATGAGACAGAGGATCATGAACTTTTTTTTCAACCAGGAAATGGTGCTACTGATAACCTAGGAACTAATCTAAATATTAAAGACTATAATGAACTTGCAGTATTTGCACAAGAAAATGAAATAGAACTGACAATTGTTGGACCTGAAGCTCCACTTGTTGATGGCGTGGTAAATATTTTCAGAGCACAAGGACTGACTATTTTTGGACCAACCAAAGAAGCAGCTCAACTTGAGGGCTCAAAAGTTTATATGAAAAACTTTTTAGCAAAGTACAATATCCCTACAGCCGGCTTTATTGAGAGTGACTCAATCGAAGATTTATATAAATTTACTGATACACTAAGTACACCCATTGTTGTGAAGGCCGATGGTCTTTGTGGTGGAAAGGGTGTAATCATTGCTATGAGTCATGATGAAGCAAAGCAAGCAATCGGTGAAATGTTAAGTGGAAAAAGTTTTGGTGATGCAGGTAAAAAAGTAATAGTTGAAGAATTTCTTGATGGTTTTGAACTTTCAATGTTCGCTATTTGCGATGGGGATGACTACATACTTCTTCAAGCAGCACAAGACCATAAGCGTTTACACAATAATGATGAGGGACCAAACACTGGTGGAATGGGTGCATATGCTCCTACACCTCTTGTTGATGAAGAACTTTATCAAAAGGTAAAAGACAGGGTTATCGTTCCAACACTAGATGGTATGAAGAAAGAGGGTGCTCCTTTTGAGGGTGTTCTTTTCATTGGAATTATGGTTGTTAATGGTGAGCCAATTACACTCGAGTTTAATGTACGTTTTGGCGATCCTGAATGTGAAATCCTTATGCCTCTTATGACTTCATCTGTTTCAGATATGTTCTTAAAAGCTTCAACAAACCGTTTGAATGAGATAAAAGTAGAGTTCTCTAAACAGTATGCAGTTGGTGTTGTAATGGCATCACAAAACTATCCTTACTCAAGTTCAACTCCTGCTGAAATAATCGTAGATGAAGTACATCATGAAGAGATAGCAAACAATACTCATATTTCTTATGCTGGAGTAAGCAAAGAAGATGATGTTTTATATGCTAATGGTGGTCGCGTTTTAGTATGTGTTGGATTAGGTGACACTATTAAGCAAGCTAGAGACAGAGCATATCTGAGATGTGGACAAGTTCATTTTGTTGGTAAAAAACTTAGAACAGACATCGCTTATCAAGCACTTTAGGATATAAATTTGAATGAAGATATAGAAACATTACTTCATAGAGAAAGTATAGTCTTGGCACCTATAAAGAAAAGAGCAGTGGCGTTTATGATAGATGAAACATTACTTTCACTTTTACTGATATTTGCTCTGTGGGATTCTTTTGTAAATGCTCAAACAATGGAAGAAATGATAAACCTTACAAACAGTTTTGTTTTAGAGTACATGATGATGAAGTTTATTTACCAAGCATTTTTTGTAATGCAATATGGTGCTACTTTAGGGAAAATGGCGATGAAAATAAGAGTTATCGAACTTAAAACTGTGGCAAATCCAAATGTTTTAGTATCTCTTAATCGCTCATCTGTACGCATTTTGAGTGAAACAATTTTATATCTTGGTTTCTTATGGGGAATGTTAGACCCATCTCGCCAAGCATGGCATGATAAAACAGCAAGAACTCTGGTTGTAGATGCTTAAACTTCTTTTTCTCTTCACACTCTTTTTAAATCTTTATGCAATGGATAAAGTAGAAATATATGCCTCCTCGATGGATACTAAAGATTCAACTGTAGAAGCGAGGGGAGGGGTTAGTGTAATCTATAAAGATTATGTTTTAAGTGCGCAGAGGGCTATTTATAATAAAACAAGTGGTGATTTAGAACTATTTGAAAATATTAGAGTAACTAAGGGACGCGATTATAAAATTCTTGGTAAATATGCAAAACTCAATATTGCTAAAAAAGAAAAAACATTTGAACCATTCTATATGTCTGAACTTAAATCCAAAGTATGGATTAGTGGAGAAGAAGGAACTTCAAAAGAAAATGATATAAAAATTAGTTCTGGAAGTTTGAGTGGATGTGATCCCTTAGACCCACTTTGGAAGATGGAATTTAGTTCCTCTGAGTATAACTCAAAAACTAAATGGATGAACCTTTACAATACAAGACTTTATATAGGAAGTGTACCTGTTTTATATACTCCATATTTTGGATATTCTCTTGACACGACAAGACGTTCAGGACTTTTAATGCCATCGTTAGGAGTTTCTGACCAGGAAGGCACATTTTATGAACAACCTCTTTACATTGCCGAGTATAATTGGTGGGATACAGAGATTAGACCTCAGTTAAGAACATCTCGTGGATATGGAATCTATCAAACAACTAATTTTGTAGATTCAAAAATTTCTCATGGTCAGTTTAGTACGGGTTACTTTAAAGAGAATAAAGAGTATTTTGAGCAGAATGAACTGCAAAATGATTCACACTTTGGTTTTGATTTTAATTATGTAAATAGCGACTTTATCAATCAATGGCTTGGTACTGAATTTTCAGGACAATCGGGCATATATATAGATATAAGTCACATGAATGATGTAGATTATATAAATCTTTCTTCAAATGATACACAAAATAACTCTACTGCAACACAGTTACTATCGCGTGTAAATATGTTTTATAATACAAATGATAATTATGTAGGCACATATCTTAAGTATTACCAATCTTTAATCCTGCCAAGTAACGATGATACTGCACAAAAACTTCCATCTTTACAATATCATTATTATATTGATGCACTTTTGAAAAACCATTTACTTTACTCTTTAGATGTCAAATCTAAGAATATAACAAGAAGTATAAATAAAAAAGTTATTCAGACAGATCTCAATATTCCTATTTCTTTACAAACACCACTTTTTGATGAATACTTAAATATTGAATATAGGGCAAATGTTTATGTACAGCATTCAAAGTTTAGTGGTACTGAAGATACTGATATAACAGGAGTTGATTATAATGATGGGTATATTTTAAGAAATTATCATACTGTTTCTTTAAATAGTGAACTTACTCGTGCATATGAGGATGTGACACATTTTGTAGGACTTGGAGTTTCTTATAAGAAAGCTGGAACAGAGAGTAAGAATGGCTTTTATGATGATAACGATGAGTTTTGTTCAAATATATTAAATATAGATAGTAGACAGTGCGAGTTTTATAATATTTCAGCAGTTCAAGAGGAAGCACAGATAGATGTAGTCCAGTATTTATATAATGAATCGTCTGAGGAAATTTTATATCATAGACTAGCACAACGTATATCTTATGGAGAAGTTGCAGATAGATATGGTGAACTTGAAAATGAGTTAGAGATAAGGCCGACTAATTATCTAAAGTTTTATAATAATATGTTTTACAATTATGAAAAAGATCAATTTTCAAAAGTATTTAATAGCGCGACTTTGAGTAACTATGGAGCTAATCTTGGAGTTTCGCATCTTTATAAAAATAGTTTCATTGAATCACCTGAGCAGTATACAAGTTATTTAACATCTACTCTAAGCTATACTTATAAGAGCAGTTACTTTTTTAGTGGACAATATAGTTATGATATGGAAAGAGAAGAGGCGAAGAGTTTGGCGATTGGGCTTACTTATAAGAAAAGATGTTGGGATTTTGGAATCAAATATAGTGAAAATAATCGACCTATATTAACGACAAGTTCTTCAACAGGTTCTTCAACAAGTTCTTCTATTTATGATAAGTATATCTATGTCACTATAGTTCTTAAACCATTAATGCAGTCTAATTCAGCTTCATTTTTAACATATCAGTTACCTCAAGAGTAGGAGAAGTCTTTTTATGAGAAGATATAAAAATTTTATTGTTGATAGAGAAGATGCAGCTCAAAAGCTCAAAGAGATTATTCCAATGGCAAGGCTAAAAGAAGAATCTTGGGATATTATAGCTGTTTCCAATGGTGGTTTAGCGATTGGTGCTAGTATAAAGGGAAAATTAAAAAATCCTCTAAATATACTATTTTTAGAAGCTATTTATGCTCCTAATAACGATGAATGTGAAGTGGCACGTGTCAGTGAGAGTGAAGAACTTGTTATAAATGAAAGACTTGTGAACTCTTTTGAGATTAAATATGATTATATTTATGGAGAAGCACACCGCAAGCATGAAGAGAAAATTTTAAGTTCTATTTACAAGTACCGAAAAGGGCATCCTTTTCCTTCGATGAAAGATAGAGTAGTTCTTTTAGTTGATGAGGGTAGTGAGAGTGGTAGTAAGTTTATGACGGCTCTTAAAACCATACTAGTGCAAGAACCTAAGGCGGTATATATTGCTGTTCCTGTAATCCCAAGTGATATACTAGAAGAGTTAGAGAGTTTTGTAGATGATATATTCTTTTTGCATGAAATAGATGATTATGTTGAAACATCACTTTATTATAAAGAATTAGAAAAGATAGAAGACGAAACAATAGAAAAATTATTAGAGGAAAACAAATGAAATATGATGTAAATTTAGAGTTAGAAAATAGAGAAGAGTCCTACTCTTTTGGTGATGTTGCAAAACAAGCAAATGGTTCTGCATGGATAAAGTCAGGGAAAACAGTAATTTTAGCAACTGTAGTGATTAATGAAACTGAGATAGTTAAAGAGGACTTTTTACCTTTAACTGTTCAGTATATTGAAAAAACATATGCAGTTGGAAAAATCCCAGGAGGTTTCTTTAAACGCGAAACAAAACCAAGTGACTTTGAAACACTTACTTCTCGCATAGTTGACCGCTCACTTCGTCCACTTTTTCCAAAAGGATTTGGACATCCTACTCAGATTACTATTATGACTTTTTCAGCTGATAGTGAATCTGATTTACAAGTTCTAGCTTTAAACGCAGCATCAGCGGCTCTTTTTACTTCAGATATTGATATTAATACTTCTGTATCTGCTGTTCGTACTGCAAAAGTAGATGGTGAATTAGTTATAAATCCTACACTTTCTCAGTTAAAAGACTCTACTTTAGACCTGTATCTTTCTGGAACTAAAGATGACTTACTTATGATAGAAATGCGTAGTTTTGGTGGAGAAAAGATAGAAGTGACTGATATGATCATTGATCCTATGTTAGATCCAGCTATGAGTGGGGCTGTTATGAGTTCTCATGTTTCTAACGCGATGAATGAAGATGAACTTATAGAAGTTTTTGAGAAAACTCAAGAAGCACTTTTCGCATCAAATGCAAAATATGAGAATGAATTTGCAGCATTTAAAAAAGATGTAGTCTCTACTGATCTTAAAGCACATACTCTTAACTCTGAAATGGTTTCATATGTAAAAGATAATCACCTTAGTGATATTGCAAACGCGATGAAACAAATGGCAAAATCAGAACGCTCTACAGCTTTGAGAACACTCCGAAAATCTATACTTACACTTAAAGAAGAATGGGCAACAGTTGAAAATGAAGTTCAGTTAAAAGATGCAATAGACAGTGTTAAAAAAGCGGAAGTTCGTGCTCAAATTTTAAATGAGAATGTTCGTGCTGATGGCCGTACTTTAACAGAGGTTAGACCTATTAGTATAGCTACAAATGTACTTCCAAATGCACACTCATCATGTCTCTTTACTCGTGGTCAAACGCAGGCTTTAGTAGTCCTTACTATGGGTGGACCTAAAGATGCACAAATGTTTGAGTCACTTACAGAAAGTGGTACTCAGAACGAAAACTTTATGGTGCATTATAATTTTCCAGGTTTTTCAGTTGGTGAAGCTTCTCCTGTTATGGGAACAAAGCGTCGTGAACTTGGTCATGGAAACTTAGCAAAACGTGCACTAGATCCAATAGTTGATTTAGATGGCCAAACAGTGCGTTTAGTATCTGAAATATTGGAATCTAATGGTTCTTCATCAATGGCTACTGTTTGTGGTGGTTATATGGCTCTTAAAGCAGCAGATTTTGACACAACTGACACTGTAGCTGGGATAGCTATGGGTATGGTTAGTGATGCAGGTAAGTATGCAATCCTTTCAGATATCAATGGACTTGAAGACCATGATGGAGATATGGACTTTAAAGTAACTGGTTCTAAAGATGGAATCACTGCAATGCAAATGGACATAAAACTTGGTGGTGTAAGTCTTGAAATACTTAAAGAAGCACTGTATCAAGCAAAAGAAGGTCGTTCTCACATCATTGACATTATGTTAGATGCAGAGAAAGAGATAGAGTTTAATGATGGTGTTTTACCAAGTGTTGACTTTTTTCATATAGATCCAAGTTTTATCGGTGAAGTTATCGGTCAAGCTGGTAAAACTATCCGTGAGATGATTGAGAAATTTGAAGTTGCAATTGACATTGACAAAAAAGATGGAAAAGTAAAAATCACTGGTAAAAATAAAACTGGTGTATCTGGTGCTCGTGGACATATTGAAAACATAGTAAATACTCCAAAAATTGCTAAGATAAAGTATGAAGTAGGGGACAAATATGAAGGAACTGTAAAGCGTATTGTCGATTTTGGTGCATTTATAGAGTTACCTGATGGAACTGATGGACTTATCCATATATCTAAAATTTCAGATCAAAGAGTTGAAAAAGTATCTGATGTATTGACTGAAGGTGATAAAATCTCAGTTGAAATTTTAGAGTTCAAAGGCAATAAAATTTCTTTAGGCCGTGCATAGATTTTTTATATAAAACTCACTACTTTTTAGTCTTGAGATTTTATATAGGCTAGAACTTCTTTTTCATTCCCTCTAAAAACGATTGGAATGGCAGTTTGTTTGATCTGGTAATCGTACATCGGATCATAATAGTTTACTAAAAGTTTTTCTATCCACTTTTTATAAAGTACAATATCTCTATTTAGTAAATACTGTTGATTAGCTTCATCAAACATTTTTTTTAATTCGATATGAAGTTCACTCCCCAATCTTTTTTTGATTTTCTCCAAACTCTTGTTAACATCATCACTCCACTCTTTAAAGCCATCATCACCATACATTTTGGTATATGAGTTAATTGCCTCTGTAACATATTCATTGTGAGTTATATCTACTCTTACATCCATTGGTGTTTCTAAAATAACAAGATTGCCAGCCATCAAGTTGTGAAATACTGGTTTAGGTATAAAAGCTCTTCCAATATGGTGGCTCTCATGTTCAATAACAAGTTTAGAAAAACCTTTTTCTTCAAACTGTATGAGCTTATAGGCTAAATTATTTTCAAAATCAATTTGTGCAGGTTGAGAGAGAGCAAAATTTCCAAAAGAAGAACCTCTATGGTTTGCTAATCCTTCGAGATCAATCATATTTTCAACTTCTAAAAGAAGTATAGTTTTACCAGAACCAGTTCTTCCACCGATGATGATAGTGTCTAGTTTAGAGCTGATTCTCTCGGACTCTTCCATAAGAAAATTACGAAATTTTTTGTATCCACCATTGAGCCTAGTTATGGCAATACCTTCTTCTTCTAACCAAGCTTGAGCGATACCTGAACGCTGTCCACCTCTAAAGCAGTACAAAAGGGCAGAAGGGTTCTCTTTTATGAATGCCCTCCATTGAAGTACTCTCTCTTGCTTACCTGTTTGCTTTATGAGCTCTTCGGCTAGGACCATAGCAGCAGCGTTTCCATTTGCTTTATATCTTATACCGACAAGTTCTCTCTCTTTATCGGTTAATATAGGGAAATTTACTGCATTTACAAATGAGCCTTGAGTAAATTCAACTGGTGCACGAACATCAAGTAAAGGAGTGTTATTTATAACAATAGAACGAAAATCATCTGTTAAGAGAGACAAATTAAGCGACCTCTATAAAAAATTCACCGCGTTTATGAGTTGTTCCAATTGGAGTTAAATCCAAGCCTGCTTCTTTTGTAAGTTCTAAAAATTCTTTGACTGTATCTTTACTTACAACACATAAAAGTCCACCAGATGTTTGTGCATCACATAAAATATTTTCTTGCTCTAAAGTCATACTTGAAATTTTGTGTCCGTAACTGTCAAAATTACGACGAGTTCCACCAGGTACACAACCCATATCTAAATATTTTTTTACATTTTTAAGAAGTGGTACAGATTCGTAAATAATTTTTGCACTTATGTCACTCCCTTCGCAAATTTCACTTAAATGTCCGAGTAGTCCAAATCCAGTTACATCAGTTATGGCACTAACTCCTTCAAGTTTAGAAATTTCTGCACCAATTTTATTAAGTTGGCACATTGCATCAATGGCAATGTTAATGTCATCTTCCTCAATTTTCCCTTGTTTTTGGGCAGTTGTTAAAATACCAATTCCAATAGGTTTTGTAAGAAATATTTCACTATCCACCTGGGCAGTATTGTTGCGTTTAAGGTGCTTGTTATCAGCCATTCCTGTTACAGCAAGACCAAATATTGGTTCAGGTGAGTCAATACTATGTCCTCCAGCCAAGGGGATTCCAGCTTCTTCACAAACTGAGCGACCACCATCTATGACTTCACGAGCTACATCAGCATCAAGCTTATCAACAGGCCAGCCAAAAATAGCAATTGCCATAAGAGGATTTCCACCCATGGCATAAATATCACTGATGGCGTTTGTCGCAGCAATTCTTCCAAATGTAAAAGGATCATCAACAATTGGCATGAAAAAATCTGTAGTACTTAAAACAGAAGTACCATTTCCTAAGTCAAACGCAGCGGCATCATCTTTTGTAGAGTTTCCAACTAATAACTCAGGATAAACAATAGTTTCTCTCGAGCTTTTTAAAATACTGTCGAGAAGTTTAGGTGATATTTTACAACCACAGCCTGCACCATGACTATATTGTGTTAATTTTACGTCTTTCATAATGTATAATGTCCAATGAGAGTTATTTTTCATATTTTATCTCAATTGAGTTTAAGAAGGGCAACAATGCAAGAGACAATAATAGAGATACCTAATTATAAGACGATTAAACTTATTCATATCGTTCTGGATTACAATGGGACAATAGCTAAAGATGGTATTTTAAAAGATGAAGTAAAGATAATCTTGCCGAAATTAACAACTAGATTCAAAGTGCATGTGATAACAGCAGATACATTTGGAAGTGTAAATAGAGAGCTAAAAGGTTTTGATGTTTGTGTTAAAACACTTAAAAGCGACAATCATACTCTTGAAAAAGCAAATTATGTTCAAAGTTTAAATGCAACAAATTGTGCGGCAATTGGAAATGGAAACAATGATATGCAAATGATAGAATTGGCAGAAATTGGAATTTCTATTATTGGAGATGAGGGTTGTAGTACGAAAAGCATGATGAAAAGTGACTTGATTTGTAAATCTATAAATGATGCATTAGAGCTATTTTTAAATACAAAACGTCTCATAGCAACTTTGAGAGAGTAAACTACTTAGGCATCATATTTAGAATCTCTAGTGTTTTAGTGGTATCATATATAGCACTGTGGTACTGTTCATCATCAAAGTCAATATTATAATATGCACAAGTTTCAATAAGTTTAGGGTTTTTTAGATTACCTTTAACGTTAGTGGCTTTAACGATCTTTTTATTCTCTTTCATCGTACAAAAATGATTGTCAAAGGAGACCAAATCTCCAATATGTCTTAATTCAAATGATATATTGTGAGCAACTAAGGTTGTGGCATTTTTGCAAAATTCTACAAAGTCTCTGTCTTCTTCAAAATATTCTACATAATCCACATCTTTTCTTAGTCTTGCTAGTCTCTCTGGAGAGAGTTTATGTACAGCGAGTGCATGAGGATTTACTTCATACTCTGAAAAATAGTAACGATGAAAGGTATCTAGGATTTTATATTCATCATTTACGAGTTGGACACGAAAAGCAGCCACTTCTATGACATCATGAACATTAGATGAGTTGGTCTCAAAGTCTAGTATTATCATTGATTATCCTTATTTAATGCAATCCAATTTTTATTATTTGTAGGTTCTTTTTTCTTTGTGCTTGTTGCATCTATAAGTTGTTTAATAATTGAAGCTTTTTGCATCATATTATTTATAGGTAGTATTTTAGATAGGTTGATGTCGTGTTTAGTTTTTTGTGGAGCTGTTTGAGTTTTATTTAGGGGTTCGATTTGAATCCAGTTTTTATCTGAAAGTAAAGTTGTTGTTAGGAGGGTTAAAAGTGTGAGTGAGATCATTTTCATAATGACATCATATCGATATTTGAGAGAGACAGTCAAGTAGCAAAAAGCTACTTGAAATAAAAATTACAGACCTGTAACGTTTTCTGCTTGTGGACCTTTGTCACCTTGACCAACTTCGAAAGTCACTTTTTGACCTTCGTCTAGTGATACACGTTCGTGACCATTGCTGTTTACTTGACGAAAGTGTACAAATACATCTTTACTGCCATCTTCTGGTTCGATAAAACCGAAACCTTTTTCGCTGTTGAACCATTTAACTGTTCCGTTTGATAATGTTGCCATTGTAATTCCTTGTTTGAGTACAGCAAATTGCTGCATTTTTAAAATCTAATGTAAAGCTTTTCTTAAGGTGTCTGTACTGTTAACAAGAAGTCATCAATATAAAGCAAACGAAAGATGGAACTTAAATCATCTTTTATTAATCACAGTATAGCTAAATAAAATATAAAGACCAAAATATTTGTGTTCTTAGTGTGCTTTTGGTGTTTTATTTCGTATTTTGTGTCTATATGATGCTGGATTGATATATTTACCACTACTATCATTAGTCCCAGAATCCTCTTCCCTGATGATAGTATTTGTCTTTGGTTGGTATTGTGTAGTACGTTTTTTAAAAGATTTAGTATTTGTTTGGATATTTGTAATTAATCCATCTTTTAAGTTATTTAGTAAAGTTAGTACTACTTCTAAGTTTTTATCATCTACTGATAGTTTGATCTCGTTCATTATATTTCCAATATTTTTAAAACATTATACTAAAAATGATAAGATACCTGATGATAAATTATGATTATCCACTATTTAGAGGCTTTTAAATCTTCTCTATTAAGTAAGATTATGGGATAATGCCGAAATTAAAAATATAGTACAATTTAAAGGTGCAAGATGAAACCCTCTCCTAAAAAAAATTATAAAGCATCAGATAAACCAAGTGAAGCTAAAACTCCTCACAATAAACAAAGAAAAGCTCCTCCAAAAAGCAACGGAGAAGTGAATTACAAAAATCAGGTAAAACAGATGTTTAGTAACTGGTTTAAAAATCACAATAGAGTTGGTTATGTGATGAGTAAGCAAGATATTGTTAGAAATATTATCACTCAACTGAATTCAAAACAAGAAAACTCACTAGAAATAGCAATACGTGAGCTTAACAAAGATGGATATGTAGAGGTACAAGAAGACGGTCTTACTCTTGTACTCACTCAAAAAGGTGTAAATGACTTTAAGAAAATGTCTTTTTAATTTCTAGTTTGTCATACATTTCAAGCATATTTTCATAGTCTTGATGAAGTGTGACATCTATTAAAAAGTCATCTCCATCTAAAATTCTAAGTGCTTTTTGCACTTTTTCTTCTGTGAAAACATTGTTAAGTCCTTCTTCATATTCTCCTAAATCTTTCTCTAAACTTTCCATCCGAGCAAGTTCAACTATAATGTGTCCGAGTTGATTGCTTCCATATTCTAAAAGCTCAAGAGCCTCGTCAAAATCTTTGAGCATTAAAAGTACATGTGCTTTAAACTCACCCATATTAAAATTATTTTTAAATATAACACCGATATATTTTTCAATATTTAAAGATTCTTCAAGAGATTCTATATTTATCAAAATATCTTCTGGGTCATAATCTTTAAAGTTTAAAACCATATCTCTTATGAGTTTTCCGTTGTTTTTGTTGTTATAAATCATATCTTCGATAGGATAGACTTCAGATACACTTGGAACTATCATCTGGCATGAGTAAAAATCAAGGTAGTCATACTCTCTGAGATACATCTCTTTGTCCATACTTTTAAGTATATCTGTAAGGTAGTTGTACTCATCTTCACTTTTTTTACCATGGTAGTCACAGGCAGAGTACTCAAAGCTTTTTTTAGAACTTAAAAATCCAAAACCTAACTTTCCATTAGAGTCTATAAAGTGAGACTCAAGGTTAAAACTGTCTGAAACCAAACTCATGTCAAATGTAGGTACAGCAAAGCCATCTAAGTCATCTAATGAGCGACCTTGCATGAGTTCTGTCATAGTTCTCTCTAAAGAAACTTCTAAAATAGGATGTGCTCCAAAGGAGACAAATAGTGTTGAGGTTTTAGGGTTTATAAGAGAAATGGCAGTAACAGGAAATTTTCCACCAAGTGAAGCATCTAATACTTCTATAATATATCCGAGTTCTCTAAGTTTTACTACATCTTTATTGAGTCTAGTAAAAGATTGTAGTAATTCCTCGGGGAACTTAGGAAGAGCATATCCATTTTTAATGATTTCTATCTTCGAGTAGCGTTCAAAAATTTCACTTAAGGCTTGAACTTTTGCTTCTAACGCAGTGTTACCTGTTGCTAAACCATTACTAACATATAGATTACTAAGTATATTAATAGGTATGTATGTTTTTTCATTATTAGATTGTTTTATAAAAGGAAGTGCGACTACTTTGTCTTCGTAATCGCTATTATAATCAACTAAATCTTCAGGGTTTAGCTCCTTCGAGGGATTATAAATTTTAAAGAGTTCATCGTTGAGGTATTCACCTCCGAACTCAAAAGCAATTTCATCAGGGTAATACTTTCTGTTAGGTAAATAAAAGTCTATGAAAAAATTATTTGTTTGTAGTCTCTCAATGTATTCACCTAAAGCACTTGCAACAGATGCATCTGAGACGATACCTTTACCATTTGAGTATATGTGGCGGGGTGCTTCAACTGAGCTAAGGTTTACGGAGTAGCAATTATCAAGAGGATGTTTCTCGAAAGAAAAATTTGTTTTACATCCAACATCATCTAAAACTGCTTTCATTGTTTTAATTGACTCTTCTAAGGGTGCATTTTTAGATAGTAGATTCATGATAATATATCCTAGTTTGATTTGTACACGAATGATATCTAAATGTTGCATAGCTCTAGGTGTCCATATAACAGTCAGATATATACAATTAATGACTGAATATATAAACTAGAGTATATTACAAAGATAGAATAAATATTTCTTGAGCTAAAATGAAGTATTAAAATAAGGACTAGTTTTGAATATAATCATTTTAGATGCTAGTGAAACTGCTCGTATAAAAGTAGAAGAATTATTAAACGATATAAACATAGATAGTCACAATATTCAAAGTTTTGAAAATAGTAATGAAGCACTAGAATATATAGAAGATTCAGGAGTCGATTTAATTATCTCCTCAGTGGAGCTAGCAGGAATGGATGGTGTATCTTTTGTAGACATGATACTTTGATATATGCGGACATTGGAGCAATGGAGAAAAATCCCCCAAACTTTGCAACGATAAAACCTAAAATTGAAAAACTTATCATTACCCCTAATGCAAAAAGTGTTGCAAATGCATAGATGTATAATGCTTTTTTCTTCCCTTCTAAGTCTTTATTTAAAGCTACGGAAGTCCCAACTAGTAATGGAACTGACACAAGAGAGCAGGGTGCGATAGCTGTGATGCTTCCCGCTCCAAACGCACCAAGGAATGCTAAAAGTGAATTACTCTCTAAAGGGGCTAAGATAGTCTCTTACAATACTTTAGCCGTTCATTAATACTAACACTTCGTCTATACTAAGAACTTTGCCAGTGCTTACTACTTTACCATCTATGACAAGTCCTGGTGTACTTACCACTTGGTATGCCATTATCTTCATAATATCATCTACTTTTTCAAGCTGTACAAATTTTCCACTTTTTGCAATTGCCATTTTGACAACATTTTCAAGTTCTGTACACTTTTTACAACCCGTTCCTAATACTTCTATTTTCATCTATTTTCCTCATCTATTTGGTAAGAGTGCCAAATATTCTTATTGGCTACAAATGCTATCCATGTTTGTTTATGTAAAGCACTCTCTTTTGGCATAAAATACCTCATATTTTCATCTCTATTAATATCTTTTGCTAAAAGGTAAGTTCCTGAGAAAATAGCTGTCGTTTGTAAAAAGTCTCTTCTTGTCATCCTATCTCTTTTCCTAATGTATTTTGCATTCTATACACTTTGGGACTTACTCCCTCATAGCGTTTAAAGAAACGCCCTAAGTCAGATGAATTTTCAAAACTAAGAATAGATATAATTTGCTTTATACTCATACTTGTATACGACAAAAGGTATTGTAATTCTTTCATAACTCTTTGGTGTATCAAAAATAATACTGATGTATCTAATGTTTTTTTAATGGTTTCACTTAAATGTTTAGGAGTCAGTTCAAGTATGTCAGCATACTCTTGAACACTTTTTAGATTGTAGAAGTGTTCTTCTATAAGGCATAAAAACTCACTCGTTATCTGTTCTGCTCTGTTTTGAAATTCTATTCTTGGCTTGGAGAGTTTTTCACGTTTAAGTAAGTACAGTATTTGGGTAAGAAGCGTTTGTCCTATTTCTTTGTAGTGGCTCTTTTTATTTTTATATTCTAAGTTTAATTGTTCGTAAATATCTAAGATTCTTTTAAAAAGTATTCCTTGTAAATCCACAAATTGAAGATGCTCCTTATGAAAGGCTAAAAGGTTTTTTTCATCCAAAGATAAATATTCCTCATCAAATAAAATCACAAAAGATTGTGAATCATCACTTGTATCTTCAAAGGAATGTATAGACCCTGGAACAAGTAAGTGTAAACTATGTGATTTTATTTCATAAGTAAATTGGTTTACATGACGGAAAGAACCACCACTCAAAGTAAGAATTAAAGTGTAGTGACTACACCGAATAGGAATACCCTTCCTCCCTCCACCATTGTTTTGTAAAATTACAAAACCATAAGGCTCAAACTCTTCATCATACATATCCATCCCAAAGGATGGATTCTTAGCATGTAAAGATTTATATGTTTCTAAACTTTGAGCTATATTTAAAAGAGTAAGTGTTTTCATCTCTTACCATGTAGGTTCTACTGGTAAGTTTGCACCTCTACTTAGTATTTTTTGTGCAATAGGTGTAGTTGAATTTCCTTCAAATAAATCAAACTCTAACTCAGTACTCACAGCACCCACTTTTACTACAGAAATATCAGCACTATCAATAGCACCACTTAAGTCTCTATCGTAAGTAAAACTTGCACTTCCATCATATTTACATGAGTTTGTAGGTGCATATGTTATATCTGAACCCCCTAAAGGAGTTTCAAAAAACTTATTTGTTGTGTTAAAAGTTAAAAACTGTCTTTGCCCATAAAAAGTAGGTGAATGTTGCGCACCTGGTCCAGCCCAATTACAAATAAGACCTAAATTCTCACCAAATGTAGCATTTGTATCGAAGACTTGAGCACCATAACCAAAGTACGATTCACCATCTACTGGAGTATGGTTATTTAAATCTATTTGTAAAACTCTACTATGGCTATCTTGTGGCCCTGCTTGCCATACATAAGAGTATTGACCAGACTTGTTACTCTTTTTATAATTAGCTATAAAACGGTTATAGTTATTTCCCCATCCATCTGGGTTTGTTGTTACGTTATAAGTATCACTAGCGTTTAAAATTTTATTTACATCAAATCCGCCTGCAAAACTATGCGAACAAAAATCAGCTTCTCTTGCATCTACCTTAAAGTCATCTTGTGATGTTCTTTCATAAAGTAGACTCCCCTTTCTTGTTATGTCATTACTACCCGTACCACAATTTCCACCATTCATAGTATCTTCTATCTCATAACTCATAAGTCCTTTATACACATCTCCAGTAGAAGTTCCCTTATGTACAGTTTGAAATTTAACATCATAGTCTACGGCAGAACGTGTATATGTAAATTCTATTTTATAAATATACTCATCTGTTGCATTTTGCTCCAAACTAACACTTGTAAATGAGACATCGGGTACAGTTGGCATAGAAGATGTCAAATCTAAAACGCCTGCACCAACAGAGGGGATACTAAGATTTGCATCGTACATACTGTCTAAAGAACCTGCAAGTAAAAACAAGCCTGCAAGTGAGCGTTCTTTTACCCCTTTCATTCGAGCATCAAGCTGTGCAGCTGTACAAGCCTGTGTAGTATTTCCCTCATTTAATGTCCAAATCCCTAAGTCGCCACTTGGAAGTTCCCCACTATTTGTTGTGTTAACATCTGGATTATTTTTGTAGAGTAAATTTGGACCATAACATTGTGCATCTATGGAAGTTGCAAACAGTAAATTAGGTGTAAAGACATTAGTAAGTGGCAAAGTACCATTTAAAATTTTGTCTATTCTTGAAAGTTCTGGAAGAGGATCAGCCTTAAATGTAGGAGCTGCTTGTGGAAGTGCATTTTGTGTAGGAACACTTAGAGAAGTTAACTCAAAACCTTTGGGGAAAATAGCATCACTCACTGTTACATTCGTATCTACTGTGACATTTGAATCAGTAGTAGTTGAATTGGAAGTACCCTCTCCACCACAACCAATAAATAATAAACTACTTAGGGCTATTGCCATTGTTTTCATCTGCATCATATATCCTTTTTACTTATAATACTTTTTTTCATAAAACAAGCATATAAAATTTATGCTAAAATTTTACTTAAGGAACTAAAGGTACTTACATATATACTTTATATACATTCATGAATTTTCAAATACGGAAGATACAAACCTGAAAGTAAGAAAATTTCATTTGAATATCAGTTAGTTAAATTATGTGGAAATTGCAGTTATTTTTAAAATGAAGATTTCTAGTGTAACCCTATTTAATTTTTTTAGTTCTTCACGAAAGGTAAAGTTATTTATCTATCCACTTATAAATATCAAGTACCGAAATTCTATCTTTATCATTCTCAATAAGATATGTTATTGTGTAACCTTTAAAAATCATGTCTCTAACACTTTCATCATTATGGTTTATTGATTGCTTAAACTTATATGGAAAATTAACTAAGTTATTTATTTTATTATCAAGTTGGCTTTTAAAGCTTAATGCTCTATTCCTACTATCTTTTGAAATAAATGACAATATAACTTTTAGTGCTGTTAAATATTCTCTTTTTCTAATTACAAGCATTTACAATGACTTCATAAACTCATTCATTTCTTTGTCATACTCTTCTTGGGTTAAAAGTACTGCTTCACCATTTCTCACTTCTTCAACTGCTTGTGTTACTCTTTTTCTTGCTTCATCTTTAGAAATTGTGGGATAACCATCATCCAATGATAATTTAACAAATTTTACAAAATCACTTAGTAAATCTTGAGTATTATTGCCATATTGAGAAGATATAAAATTTTCTATTTCAGGGTTATTAATTTGTATTGTTTGCATTTAATAATCTCCTTTTTACTTGGTATTATATCATTATTTGGTTGATGGAAAATCATCATATGGCTTTTTGATTATGAATTAAATCTTTTGAATGATTCTGAGCATACTCAGATTGTAGAATAATGTATGATATCCCATATAAATCTTGTATCTTCTCTTGGATTTTTGTACACACCGCGTTTGCTTTACTAAGTGTGAGGTTTTCTTTAAAATCTATATGTGCTTGCATATGGATTTCGTGATCATTGAGTCTCCAAACATGTAAATGGTGAATATTTAAAATCTCTTCAAAATTTTCTACATTTTCTTTAATACTCTGGATATCTATGTCCGAGGGTGTCCCTTGCATTAAAATGTTTATAGATTCTATGAGCAAGGAATACGATGCTTTGATTAAATAAAACGCTATAAGAAGTGAGATTATAGGGTCTATGCAAAAAATATTGAAGTAGTACATTAGTAAGCCGCCTATAACAAGAGCTACTGATGTCATAACATCAGTGAGAAGGTGCAGGTATGCCGCTTTTATATTTATACTTTTGTCGGCATCACCTTTAACAAGTAAGACACTCAGAGCATTAAGTACAATGCTAAGAACCCCTAATCCAATGACTAAAGTAGAGTCAACACTATGTGGATTAAACAATTTGCTGAGTGATTCAATAATGAGATAAATTGCTATACCTATAAGAGTTGTGGCATTAAAAAGAGTTGCTAATATTTCTGCATGTTTATAACCAAATGTTTTCGAAGCAGTAGGGTCTTTTTTCGCAACTTGATTGGACCAGTATGCTAGTACAAGTGCAAGTACATCACTAAAGTTATGTAAGGCATCACTTAAGAGAGCAAGTGAACCCGATAGGATACCTCCTATTATTTGTGAGAGTGTAATTATTATATTTAAAATGATTGTTAAAAATAAGTTTTTACCACTTACTTCATGATGATGGTGATGGTGCTCTGACATTCTTAAACTCCTTATAAAATTAAATTAAATAGATACCCAATAGCGATAATTCCACTACCTACAATTCCAAAAAATATGCCTATAAGTTTGAATGAAATAATCTTTTTGAGTATAAGTGCTTCGGGTAGACTCAGAGCAGTAACAGCCATCATAAAACTTAGTGCGGTTCCAAGTAACATTCCTTTGCTTGTAAGTACTTCGACAAGCGGCATAACGCCAGCTGCGTTTGAGTACATAGGGATTCCCATAAGTACAGCAAATATAACTGCAAAGGGATTGCCCTCTCCCGTATACTGCACGATAAAATCAGTTGGAATATAGCCATGTATCCATGCACCAACACCAACACCAACCATGACATAGATATATATTTTTTTGAAAATGTCTAGTGTATAGTCCCAAGCTTCGTTAGCTCTCTCTTTAACTGACAAGATCACTAAACTAGCTTCAAGATTTTGCTCCATTGGTTTGACATCCATTAAGATCTCTTTTTCAAGGTTTAATTTTCCTATGAGCCAACCACCAAATATGGCAACACTCAAACCAAAAACTATATAGATTGAAGTCACTTTCCATCCAAAGATGCCAAACAGCATAGCGATTGCGATTTCGTTGTTCATAGGTGCAGAAATTAAGTAGCTAAAGGTAACTCCAATAGGAATTCGTGCTTGAATAAATCCTAAGAATAGAGGTATGGCGGAGCATGAGCAAAATGGTGTAACTATTCCAAAAAGGGATGCACCAACATGTCCATACATTGAGGATTTTCCTTGTAAGTGAGCACGAACATATTCTGTGTTAACCCAAGTTCTTAAAAAAGAAACAGCAAATATAATGCTGATAAGTAAGAACCAAATCTTTATAGTGTCATAGATAAAAAAGTGAGAAGCATCTGCTAGTTTCCCTTCTAAACCTACAAAGTTATAAATAAATTCTCGTGAGAGTTCATGCCACATTTAGCAAAGCTCCTTTTGAACAACTGCTAGTAACTCTTGTTCAATTAAATTGAGTGTTTTAGCATACTCTTCTTCGGCTTTACCACTTGGATCATCAAAGCCTAGATGAATTGTTTTTACGGCCTTAGGAAATATAGGACAAGTTTCTTTTGCATGCTCACACACGGTGATGATTAAATCAAACGCAGTATCTAAAACCGTCTGGATTACTTTGGAGTGATATTCATCTCTCCAATAACCTTTTTTTTCTAATAATGCTTGTGCCCTTGGGTTTACAGTTCCACTGGCTTTTACTCCTGAACTTTGAGCAAATACACAATCACTTAGCTTCGCGTTTATGAGTGCTTCTCCCATGATAGAACGACAACTATTTCCAGTACATAAAATTAATACATTTTTTTTCATACTTTGCACTCTCCAATATCAGATACTTTTTTCAGTTGAGGCAACTCTATATCGAGATATTTAATCTCTGCTAATGCTTCACTTCTAAACTTGTCTAATGGGCTTCGTATAGAGTAGTATGCCCAAGTTCCTTTTCTCTCTACTCTTATAAATCCTGCTTCTTTTAAAATTTTAAGATGACGAGAAAGTCGAGACTGAATCATGTCAAGTGAAATTTGCAAATCACAAACACAAGATTCCCCATACTCATCTAAAAATCGTAATATTAATACTCGAGTTTCATCATTTAAAGCTGATACACTTTTTAAAAATATGTCCATATCTAGAGTATATCTAAAGTAAACTAATATATCAATATATATTGATATATTAGTTTTTCTCTTTTATTTTTTCATAATAATAAAAGAGTTGTAGTTTTGCTCGGTATTTTTTGGTGTAGTATGTGTGAATGCATGTGTCTTAATCAAAGTTAAGTCAGATGGTAATGCCTCAAGCATTCTTTCCTCATCATATTGAACTATTGGAAGTCCTGCACATTGAGTTTGAGAATCAATTGAAAAAGTATTAATTATTGCGATACCACCAGAAATAAGTGCTTTACTTAAAACTTCAAAATATTTTTTTCGCTCTTTTTGGAGCAGTAAAAAGTGGAAGAGGGCCCTATCGTGCCATATATTATACTTTGCTATTTCTTTTAAACCAAGAATATCTGAGCAGATATATTTGGGGAGCTTAGAGTTGGCATTTAACCTTGTTTTGACTATATCTAAAGATGTTTTAGAAGTGTCAAGTAGAGTTATATCTTTATAGCCTTGTGATATTAAACTATCTACTAGAAACGATGCTCCACAACCTACATCAATGATAGAATCTCCCTGGTTTGAGTAGTGTTCTATAAGAGATAAAGATTTAGAAGGCACATTTTGATGCCATAGTACTTGAGTATAATCTTTTGTTTGAAAAACATTTTCCCAATGTTTTTCTCGTAAGCTATCTGATGGAATTTTTGTAGCTTTAAATGTAGTGTCCCTCGTTGTTTTTTCTATTATCTGAGTGTTATCAGACATTACTGTGCATCCACTACTTTAAGTACAGTTCCTAGACCATTATCATAAGGGTACTGAGCTCTTACCCAGCCCTTAAGACCAGCACTCAGGTTATAAACATGAGTGTATCCTAGTTTTTGTAGGGATTGTGCTGCAAATAAACTTCTCGCTCCCATACGACTATAAAGTACTATTGGCATTGCTCTATCTTTTACTGCGTTTAGTATCTCAAACTCTAGGTTTGTACGAGGGATTGCAAGCATCTCATCAGCATAAATCTCACCTTCTGCATGCTGGATAACTTCTCTTACATCAAGTAAAATAAACGCATCTTCATTATCTATCATTTTTTTAAGGACTGCAGGGGACATCTCTTGTACATCTCTTCTTGCCTGTGCCATCATGTCATCTAAGGCGCTATAACCTGTTCCAGCACATGCTACTTGACCGCAAGCTGTAGGGTTTTCTTCTTCATCACTCATGTACTTTAAAACAGGTAAATCATCAATATTAACAGTTTGTGTTACTGGTTTCTCTGTTATATTAGTATCACATGCCCCTATTGCACAGCTCTGGGCAGTTGGAGCGGAAGAAAACACCTTGTTACCCCATTGAGGAAAACTTAACATTACTACTACAAAAACTGTAACCATTGCTAAAAAAGTTTTACCCGCAAAGAAACTAGATTCATCGCAGGCACAATCCAATGCCTTACTTCGTTTTAACTTATCATACCATGCATAAACAAGTACAAGTATAGTAAAAACTACTAAATAATTATGATAAGGTGCTAACCAAGAGAAAGAAGAAGCAAGAGAACTTGAACCTGCTAGAACAGCTAGAACTGGAGTGACACAACATAAAGAGGCTGCAATAGTTGCACCAATAACTGTGATAATATTTTTCATAAAATTCCTTTTATATTTAGCTAAATTGCTAAATTGATTTCAAAAGTTTACAGATATATTTCTTAATATAAAGTTAATTGTCTAAATTGCTAAATAGAATTCTTTTAGCTATACTTTTAAAAATTGTTAAATTTGAAATAGAGGTGAATAATGTTAGGCATGGATGATAAAATAAAAATTTTCAAAGCACTAGGTAATGAGACAAGGTTTAAAATTTTTAAGAGTATCTTTACTGGTGGTTATGCTTGTTCTGTTGATGATGCCCAACCAAAGGACGACCTGATTGCACAGGCTACTTGTGTATCAAGTATTGCAGAACAGTTTGATTTTGCTTTGCCTACTATATCGAGACATTTAAAAGAAATGAGAGATGCAAAAATTATTACAATGACAAAAAGTAAAAATAAGATTTATATTGAGCCAAATATTGAGATTATGAAAGAGATAGCAGAATGTTTTACTACCTTAGTTGGTGACTATGAAAAAGGTGTTGTCTATCAGTTTGACAACACCAAATAAGTAAAGGTTTTTAGTGCTTTTTGAGCTCTTTTAAAAGCTGATACGCTTGGTTTATTTCCTGCGTTTTAGCTGTTGCTTTTTCTATATATGCTTCATCTTTATTTTGTGATTTTATGATATCTGGATGATACTCTCGTACAAGTTTTCTATAAGTCTTTTTAATGGTGCTTAAATCATCGCCTTCATTTACACCTAAAACTTTACAGGCTTCTTGGGGACTCATAGTTTGCTGCTTATTTTTGCTAGTGCTTTGGAATTTATGCAACATTGAGGTGTATTCATCAGCTGAGATATTTAACTCAGTGAGAATTTCTCTTAAAATCCTATCTTCCTCGGAGCTAATTTTCTTATCTACAAACGCGAGTTGTATTAAAAATCCTACAAATTGTCTGCGTTTTAATCTACTACGACCCAGCAAGTGATTTAAGGCTTGTGCTATCTCTTTTGTATTGTCAGTTCTATCTTTTTCTTCATTGAAGATCTCTTTTAAAATGTTTCTTGTTTTTTCTTTATCTACAAATACTTTGGAGATATCATCAAGCATCATGCCTACAAGTTGTGCTTCTAGTTCATGAACTCTTCCATCTGCTTTTGCAACTTTTGCAACAAGTGCAATAAAAAGTCCTAACTGACTTTCTCTAAACAACTCTTTAGAACTTGACAACTTGTTTAACTTCTTTCTAGAATAAACCTTATATAATTTTATAGCTAGGTATAAAGAAGCTATAACCCATAACGTAACAAATATATTTACAATAAAAATATAATACAATAGACCCAAGGTTATTGCTAAATAAATCCATTTTTTCAATTGAATCCTTTAAATTCCTGTAAGTCAGAGAGAAGTTCATTTTTAAGTATTTTTCTTAGTAATAGTCTAGTATAGAAGGTATTTAAGAGTTTAAAAGAACTCCATTTCACCTTCTTCAATTTCTGCAGGTGAGATTAAACCAATAACTTGTTGAATACTAAGTGAGGTTGGATGGTGAATATGATGTATGTTCTTCATAGCCATACTCTCTACTGAAAACCTTTCAATGTATAGTTGTATATCGATTCTGACTGCGTTAAAGAGTGCAAAAACAGCATCTTGATTATCTGTGAAAACATTGGAGAAATCAGTTATATGGTTTACTATAGCAATGCCTAAAGCACACATACTTGAAGCTAATGGATCTAAAAAAGGTGTATACTGATAAAAAAGTGAACCCACTTTATTAAATGATTGACCTAGATCTTCTAAATGTTTAATATTTAAATCAGTAGAGTAGATAGATGCTAGCTCCATGACCTCTTCCATTGTTTCCTTTATTTCAGCTGCATCATCAGAAGTGAAAAGAACATTCTCATGACCTTCATCTTCATCAGTTTTAAAGTAGTCTTCCATTAGTTCGCTAGCCGCTTTATCAACTGGTGGGGCAGTTTCCTCTAGTAGGACTTCTACTTGGTGATTTTTAATTGATGTAGCATCTATCTGTGCTTTAAGCTCTAGGTTCTGTTTTTCTAGTGTTGCAGTTTGAATACTAAGCGCTTCGAAAAGTTCTTCATTGAGTTGAGATGTTCTAGCATCACGACAAACAGAATAGAGTGCTTTGTACGCATCTTCGTTATTAATAGGTTTTAGTATAAAACTACTTACCCCATTTTTGATCAGGTTTATAAGAAGGTCAGACTCATTATGTGCGGAAATAACAAGTATCTTTTGGTCAGGATTAATATCGTGTATATGATGGCTCATATTGATACCGTTCATATTGGGCATGTTGATATCTGTTATAACTACATTATAATGATTGTTATTGTACTTATCAAGCCCTTGCTGACCGTCAACTGCAGTGTCAACCTTAGCAAAAAATTGCTCAAAGAAAGAGAGGGTTGCCTCTCTTAATATATCATCATCCTCTACATATAATGCAGTTAATGTTCGTGAAAACTCAAATATCGCTTTAGCTGTTACCATGATGTATCCCTATATATATATTTAGGGATGATAGCACAAAGAAATAACAATTGATAACTAAAATATATAAATCCCTAAAATTGGTCCAATTATTTAGAAATATCACCTAAGTCTATAATCATTCCAGAGTTACCTGCTTGAACTTTAGACTTAACTCCATCCCATTTTAGGATTGCATTATTTTTAAGAATTTGTCTAGTAAGTGATTTACTGACCAATTCATTTGCTTTTGCTTGAGCAGTTGCTTTGAGTAAGATTGCATCAGCTTCACCTTGTGCTGTAATTTTGACTGCGTTTGCCGTACCTAAAGCTGCTGCTTCAACAGATTTAGCTTCATTTTCAGCTTTAACAATTAATTCTTTAGATTTAAGAGCTTCTTGTTTTGCAACTTGAACCTCCTCTTGTTTATCACGAATTTTTTGAGGAACAATAATGTCTTTAAGGTTAATATTTACAAGCTGAAAGTATGGATTTTCGGCATAACTTTTGTTAAGTAAATCTGTGAGAGTTTTCTCAACTGCTGATCGGTTATCCATAATGCTATCTACACTAAACCTTGAAATTGTACTTTGTACTGCATCTCTGTTTACTTGAAGAACTTTTTTATAAAATGAATTGTCAAAATCTCCATCTGATTTATACATTTCAGCTAATTGCTCTGCTACTGGAGCAACTTCAATAGATAGAGCCAACTTAATTGGAATACCTTTCTTATCTAGTCCCTTAAGTACTGGCTCGAAGATAAGTAATTCAGAGTCTTCTTTGTGCGCTTCTGAAACTGAGTAGTTAATCAACTTAGGACGAATTGTCTTGACATCAACTGTAGTGTAAATGGGTATAAAGAAATGATAACCAGGATTCATCTCTGTCATATCATAAGTCGTACCACTTTTTTTGACACCTCTTTCACCATCATTCACGATAGCAAAACCTGTTTTTGTTACAGCCATAAAAGCTAATGCAATTACTGCTAGAAACGCAATTCCAAAAGTCCAGCCTAATGTTTTAAATAATTGTTTCATTGTATTTCTCTTTTTTGTTTTGATTTATAAGATGATTATAACATTGTCTTTATATTTTTACTGTAAATACTCTCTTTTGATTTTTTTAGAGAATAATACTAGCTATTTTTGAGAATATTATATCCAGACCACTAACAACTTTGTTTGCTGTAGAAACAGAGTCACTAGTTTCTTGAAGATCTTGGATAATCTTTTGGGATACTTCTTTTATAGCATTAAGTTGCTCATGTAGTGCATTTATGTCTTTTGACTGCTCTTCAAGTGCTTCGATGTCAAATGTTTCTAATAAGTCAGCTAATTCTTCATGTCTTACTATCATCATTGAATGTTCTCGTCCAAGTTGAGTCTTTTCTAGATAGACTCTTATCTTAAGATATGTAATCTCTAGTGAATTGTATAGTGAATTGTCTATTGCCATGTACTGCTTCCTTATTCATTTATCTTTAAATTTAATATATTATATACTTAACTTTTGCACCTAAATCCAAGTAAATCTTAAGTAGTGCTTCGTTATGTAGTGATTATACTTGTAAAATCCTTATTGTTCTTTACAATCTCATCAATCTGTGCTATTTTGACCATGATTTCAATAAATGCTTGCAAAGTAATAGATAAATTTTGAAGTTCACACTCCAAATCTTTAAAGAGTCCACCTATAGTTTTAGGTTCATTGCTCATTCTGTTAATGTAGCTGACAATAGTATAAGCAAAAATAAAAAAGACTTTAAGAGACCAATTGGTCCCTTAAAGTTAAAAGTTATAAGTAAAGTAAAGTTGTATCGTAGACATAGCATTAACATAATCTACTGGTTTTACAGCATCTTGATCGAACATGTCATAAAGTAATGCAACTGATGTATCTAGTGAACCAAAAGATTTTGAAGCAGTTAATGCGACTTCTTGTACACTATTTTCAGAAACACTATTGTCTGAACTATAAAGTCCTAAGAATAGATCTACATCAGACACACTTGCTTCAGCACTTAAGCTCATAGAAGTAGCACCTACTGAACTTACCGTACCAAACCACCACCACATTTCAGTATACAGTGAAGATGCAGCTCCAGATGTTTGGCCATTAGTAGCCATGTTTACTACTCCATTCGTACCAGTATCAGATACTACTGAATATGCAGCCGTAAGAGCAACAACATCTTTGAGTGTATAACCAAGTTTAGCAGCATAAGCTGTGTCATTTTTAGAACCTGTAGCTTCATAACCTATATCAGTATACTGAAGACCAGCAGATAGACCAGCTATTTCTAAGTCAGTCTGAAGCCAGTAAGCACTTCCATCAGATGGCATATTATAATACCAAGCTTGAGCGGTAAGTGGCTCAAAAGAGTTATTTACTGCACCTAAAACTAATGCTCCATTAGATCCAAATGTATCAAACTTACCACCAACAGCTGTGATGTTTGCAACATTTGCACCTGAAGTGTCATCTGCATAACCATTAGATTTTCCGATAAACGCAGCGGTGATAGTGGTAGAAGGGATATCCTCATTTGTTATCATCCCAGCTTCAAATGTGTTGGTGTCAATACTCCATGTTTCTGTAAATATAAGTGGTGTTTGAAGTTCCATTCTACCTAGAGTACCAGTAGTTTTACCATAAGTACCACTTATCCATAGATCTGAAATCCAAGCTTCAACATTATCATCTGTCGTACTATGAGATCCAGACCATCTACCATCTGCTATTCCATCGGTACCTAGAGTAGTTATTGCAAGTGCAGTTACCCCCATACTAATATCTTTAGCTAAATCACCTGTGAAATTTAAACGAAGAGCAGCATCTGCATAACTACTTTCTTTTTGAAATAAAGAAGCATCTTTGTTAAAATCATTCCACTCTTGAGTCTGTGTTCCATAAAAGAATCTTGTATCCCCTTCAAACTTTATATTATCCAGTGCATAAGCACTTGACCCTAGCGCTAAAGCAGCTATTAAACTAATTTTTAAAAATTTCATTTTTCATCCTAAGTATGATTTATTAAAACATGGCAGTAAAGTTATTACAAAAGTTACTACAAGGAGAGAATAAATTTTCTACCATGTTTTGTGAAGATAGTTTAATATAATAAATATAGAAAAAATATGATTTAATGATTAATTTATATACAATGATATGATTTTTTATATCAGCAAACTACCATAAAAGAGTTTTTTGACTTATTTAAAAACAAGAACTGGAAAACCTTGTGGTATGAATTATTTTATACAAAGTGAAATTTATAGCATATATTTAAGCTGTAGTATACTTTAAGCAAGGAGTAAATTTGAGAAATAAAAAATAGCAATATTGGGTACAGGCCCCAGTGGATAAGTACAGTAACTCATAACTATATATTAAATGAACACCTTATCATCAAGTACTCTACGGAATGTCTCCTGTAAACTAGATAGTTACTAAACCTGTAGAGTAGGTCTTACTAAGTCAGAATATTGCCACAGGAAAATTAATTACTTATATCCTACAGAATAATATATCTTGGATAGTGTCTTTTCTATTTGTCTTCAGTCCCTAACATTAAAGCTCCTCAAAATCTAGTTACTAGCTTTTCTAGGAAAACGGAACCATTGAACGAATAGGTCTCTTTTTGTGAGTTATATTTAAGTGTATTATTTTAATGACTATACAGTAGTATAGTTGATTGTAGTTCGTAGTGTTTTGAAGGGTTAAAGTAGTAATAAAAGTGGCAGTATGTAGGCAGTTGAATCTGCCTATTTAGTATTAAAAGAGTAGATCACATCCCAAGATAAGGTTTTAAAACGTCAGGGATATCTATAGAACCATCTTCGTTTTGATTGTTTTCCATAATAGCTACTAATGTTCTACCAACAGCGAGAGAACTACCATTTAACGTATTAACGAAGCTATTTTTCTTTCCATCTTTATAACGGATTTTTGCTCGTCTTGCTTGGAAGTCTCTTGTGTTTGAGATTGAAGAGATCTCGCGGTATTGGTTTTGACCTGGTAGCCAAACTTCTATGTCTGTTGTATGTGCCGCACCGAAACCTAAGTCTCCAGTACATAAGTTTACAAGACGATGAGGTAACTCAAGAGCTGTCAAAATGTCTGATGCACATGAAACCATTTCATCAAAAACTTTTGCATTTTCCTCGGGTTTTACTATAGCAACAAGTTCAACCTTGTGAAACTGATGTTGTCTTATCATTCCACGAGTATCACGTCCTGCGGCTCCTGCTTCTTTTCTAAAACATGAAGTATAAGCAGTCATCTTTTTTGGAAGTTCATCTGAGACAAGTATCTCATCTTGGTATAGATTTGTTACAGGTACTTCAGCTGTAGGGATTAAAAAAAGTTCTTGTCCGTCCATTTTGTACAGGTCATCTTCAAACTTTGGAAGTTGTCCTGTTCCTTCTAGCGCAGCACGATTTACAAGAGCAGGAACACTGACTTCCTCAAAGCCGCGTTCACGGTTAAAGTCAAGCATAAAGTTTATGAGTGCACGTTCAAGTCTCGCACCCATCCCAAAAGAAACAGAAAAACGTGAAGTCGCAAGTTTTACACCGCGTTCAAAGTCTATCCAACCATTTTCTTCTGCTAGTTCCCAATGTTCTTTTGGAGTAAAAGAAAACTCTTTAGGAGTAAGAATCTTTCCTATTTCTATATTGTCCTCTTCATCTGCACCATCTGGAACAGAATCATCAGGTATATTTGGTATAGCCATAGCCATTTTCTCTAACTCTTCTTGTCTCTCGCGTTGGATGTCAAGTGCTGTAGTTATTTCTATCTTGTTTGCGTCTACTTTAGCTTTGAGTTGTGATACATCTTTACCTTCGCGTTTATAAACACCAAACTCTTTACTCATTGCATTTTGTGAAGCTTGAAGAGCTTCAAAAACCTGCTTTGCAGCTCTGAGTTCTTCATTTTTTGTTTGAAGGTTTTGCATAAGAGAAGCATCAACACCTTTACGTGCTAATTTTGTACTAAGTGTGTCGAAATCTTTTTGAAGTAGTTTTAAGTCAATCATTTTGTTCCTTGAGTTATGTGAGTATGTCTTTGGCAACTTGAAATTGGTTTGCTGTCATAAGATGTATTTTTGGGTGGAGTTCTTTTAGGTCTTCAAAGATTTTTTTACTAAGTTCAAAACCAACTTTATATTCTTCTTCTGGACCTTTTTCATGTGCAAGACGAAGTTTTTCTATCCAAATGTCAGGAACATTTATTCCTGGAACATGAGCGGATAAAAACTGAGCAGTTCTGAGTTTAGTTATTGGGAAGACACCAAAGATGAGTTCACCTTTCTTTTGCTCAGGGCAACACTCTTTGTTTGCATTTTCTTTCATCTCAAGTAAAATCTTTGCACTTTCCATGTCATAAACTGGCTGAGTAACGATTCCTAATGCCCCGTTTTTTATTTTCTTTTGGATCTTCTTTTGAAGTGTTTTAGGATTTTTTGCATAAGAGTTTACAACAGCAAAAGGATAAATCGTTTGGGGTGCGACTGCTAAAGGCTTACCGGCATAGTTCATTCCTGAGTTAAACGCAGAGATCATTTGAAGTAAAAGTGAACTATCACCTTCAAAAACACCTTTTGTATGTGGTTGGTCACTCATGTTTGCTGGATCACCAGTGAGTGCAAGTATTGCTCGGATATCTACTTCGTTAGCGCCAAGTAGGTCTGACTGAAGGGCTATCTTGTTTCTATCTCTCATACTCATTGTTGCAATGACAGGTTTGTGAAATCTATCTTGAAGCATTTTTGCAGCGAAAAGAGCATTGTACTTTAGTTTTGCAAGAGGGTTGTCTGTTGTAGAAAAACCGTCAACATGCTTGTCTAGTCCTAACTCTGCAATCTTTTGGATAATAGGAGCAAAAACAGGAGAGTGACCAGGAGTAGTCTCAAGTGTAATCAATGTACCGTTATTTAGTTTATCTATGAGTGTGTCAAACAAATCTAAAGTCCTCTTTCGTTATAATTTCAGCATTATAACAAAAGAGAGTATTTTATATGTTAAAACTTGCAGTATTTGACTTCGATTCTACACTTATGGATGGGGAAACTATCGATTTTTTTGCCAATGAGCTGGGAATCGGTGAAGCAGTAGCTAAAATAACAGAAGAAGCTATGAGTGGAAGACTTGATTTTTTTGAGTCACTACAGCAGAGAGTAGGGCTTTTAAAAGGTCTTGATTTTTCTGTGGTAGAGAAGATAAGTCAAAACTTACCTTATATGCCAGGTGCTGTTGAGACGATAGCGGAACTTAAACGCAGAGGTTTAACGGTAGTCTGTTTTTCTGGTGGTTTTAGAACCGCAACAGGACATGCAAAAAGTATCTTAGGTTATGATGCAGATTTTTCAAATGTTTTACATGAGAAAGATGGCGTTTTAACAGGGCTTGTTGGTGGAGACATGATGTTCTCTCACTCAAAAGGCGATATGCTAGAGCGTCTACAAAACATACTAGGAGTGACTGAGCAAGAAACTTTAGTATGTGGAGATGGTGCAAATGACTTGAGTATGTTTGCTCATGCGGGAATTAGAGTGGCATTTTGTGCAAGAGAGATTTTAGAAAAAGAGGCAAATATAATCATAAAAGAGAAAGATTTGACTCAAATATTGGAGAAGATATAAATGTTAGATAACACAGTCTGGAGACAGTACCACAAAGATAATAGTTTTAGAACTTACATAGCAGAGTTTTGTTCTATAGATGAAGTAGACCTAATAGTAGAAGATAATGAACTTTACACTGTTCTTAAGGCAAAACTTACAAAAAAAGAATTAAAACTTTTTGCTATGGATTGTGCAAACAGTACTGAGAAAGCTTTGAAAAAAGAGTTTTCTTATGAAGATGCAGATTTAGAAAAGGCAAAGTTTAAACTCTACAAAAAGCTTAAACAAGACAAAGTAAGACTCGACTTTCGTGAATCTTCAAGAGAAAGATAATTAGAAATATTTTCAAATTTCTTAGATTAACCTACTCTTTATCTAAGAGACTGTAACATTATGGCAGACTAATTCAGATACAAGGAACAAAAATGAAAAAAACGACATCACTATTATTAGCAGCAATGGTTGCTGGATCAGTATTGACTACAAGTGCAATGGCTGAAGCTAAAAAAGGTCAAAAGTATTACCTTAAAAAACTAAAAGTTTGTAAAAAAGACGGACTTAAGAACGGTGCTGTTTTCGCTACTAAGCATGCACGTAAAGAATGGGCCGCAATTAATGATAGTGGAAAGCTTCTTGATGAGTGGAAAACAATCTGTCCAAGTGGTGCTAAGAAAATTAGCAAAATGAAAGAAAAAGACATTAAAAATCTATATGATTTCGTTTGGAAATTTGCTTCTGATGGTGAAGTACCATCTTGTGGTTAATCCCTTAGGGTTTAGCACAACTACTTCAAAACAATCTTAAAAGTAACTCTTCGTGAGTTGCTTTTATCTTCTTCCATTTTCTTCATTACATTTTTAGAATAATTAAAACCACTTCCCTTTATAATTTTACTTAACAGTTTTTGCTCATTTTTATTTTGTGACTTAAATATATAACTCAGTACAGAAAATGAACGATTAAAAGAAAGCTTTTCATTTTTAAGATATCCATCTTCAAAATTAGTTTTCGCCCACTCGCTAGATGTATGTCCATTTATTTCTAAGCTTTTAATATGGTCCTTATTCTTTTGTAAAAATGGTATAAGTTTTGCACTAAATGTATCTAGAAACTTTTTTTGTGCTTTGGAAAGTTTATATGCACCAACTGAGAAATAAAGTTTTTCATTATTTAGGTTTAAGATGAGGTCTTTATCTATTGTGAGGGTATTTGAAGAAATTTCTTTATTAAAGACTTTTTTCAGTTGAGGCAGTATCTTTTTATTGCTAGGTTTTACTTCTAGTATAGTAGCATCAGAGTTTAATTTTGTAACCCACATATTTGACTCTTGAGATTTGTTGTCTGTATGTAGTCCTGCAACTGCAACTTGAGAGTTATGGAGGATACTAAGAGCATTAAAAGAATCATAACTCTCATCACCGTAGTGTTCTTGGTTTAGAAGTACTAAGTTTGCACTCAGTACCATTGCTAGAGCATCACTATTTTGAATGTCTTTTACATAACCAACAGCCATGATAGTACTATCTGTAAACTCTTGTAAATCATTTATAGCACTAGGGTAAGTAGTAAATATCTCTTTATCTATAAGTATATTTTGATATATATCAAATTTAACTAAGCGAATATGCTCTTGTCTCATATGGTTGTATTGTGCAAGTGAAACTAAAAAATTATTATCTTTTAGTTTGATGATCTTTTTTGGTATAAATGTATCATCACTTTGTAATTGTGACCCATAATATTTAATCCATAGTTTATTTCCATTTTCATCTAAACGCATAAAACTCACATCTCTCTTGTTCTCATATGAAGTACTACTAAGAACCATAAGTGAGCCATCTCGAGATTCAACTATATCAATACCTTTGTCATCATTTTGAGTACCATACTTTTTACTCCAGAGTTGTCTTCCGTCTTTAGTAAATTTTGTAAGTGAAATATCACTTCCTCCAAGTCCTGTTTTAAATATTGCATCAGAAGAAGAACGCGATGTAACAGAAGAACCAATAGCGAGAACCCCACCATCTCTTAAAAGTAAAAGATTACTCATAGTGTCGTTATTTTTCGTACCAAATATTTTTGTATAAATTGGCTCTGCATTAGCAGTTAGTTTCATTAACATCATGGAACCATCAAGGGTATAACCACCTATAAAGTATCCATCTTGAGGAGTTTTTACAATAGCAACAGCTTCATTAAAACGCGAGAGAGAAGACATTTTTGATAGTACTATCTTGGCATCTTTATCTATTTTTAAAAGGTGCATTTGTGAACCATGCTTGCTAGAGAGACTTGAAAGGTAGTCAAAAGCATTTGAGTAAGAATGATTTGTAGTAGTGTTTGCTTTTTGAAACACTTTTGAAAAACCTACAGCAGTTATAGTTCGGTCATAGTCCTCAGTAACATCAAACAATGCAGCATTAAATGGTTTTTTAACGATAACTGAGAAGTCTACTTTATCTGCGAAGAGTGAAAGGGTAATAAATAATAGGATGAATAAGGGTTTCATTGAGCTACTTTTTTATTTTAAATATAGCAATAAAGGTACCAGAAAGTATTGGTTATGGAGGGTAGTAAAAAATTGAATGATTTTCTACAATATGGCTTAATATTTTTTTAGCATAACATAAAAATGGCTTAATATTTTTTAAGCATAACATAAAATTTAAAGTAGTATTATCTAACTATAATTAATTATAATTATAATAATTATGGAGGAAAATTATGTTTGAATTTAATACACTTAAAGAAATTCCATCATACTTAAATAAAAGCATATTTAATGATAGTTTTTTAAACTACATAGAAAATGGCAAATATAGAAGTATCTCTTCTCAAAAATTTGTTGAAAATATTTATAAATTATCACATGCATTTTCAAAAGTGGGGGTAAAGAAAGGTACAACGGTTGCAATAGTGTCAAACTCATCGCCATTTTGGCTGATGGTAGATTATGCACTCCAAGATTTGGGGGCTATATCTGTACCAATCTTTGCAAATATTGCAGAAGAAAATTTTATATATCAATTAAATAATGCAGATATAAAATATATATACATTGCATCTCAAGATAAATATGATCAAATTAAAGATAATATTTCTTCTTTAAAACTAGTCATTACACATAATGTAAACTGTAACAATATAAACAGTGTTGATTTTTTTGACTTTATAAATGAAGAGGCTAAAAAAAGTATGACATCCGTACTTGAAAACGATACGGCAACAATCATTTATACTAGTGGCTCTACGGGTACACCAAAAGGAGTTGAACTATCTCATAAAAACATACTAACACAACTTAGAAATACATCAAAATATTTTCCATTGCTAAATACAGATAAAGCACTGAGCTTCTTACCTTTAGCTCATATATTTGAGAGAATGGTGATGTCTCATTATTTAACAAGTGGTCTCAGTATTTATTTTGCTGATAATATTGATAATGTGGGTAACCTGATAAAAGAAGTTAAACCATCAATAATGACAGTTGTTCCGCGTTTACTAGATAAGATGTCTATTAAAATGCATGATAAGATCCAAAGTTATAGTCCTTTAAAAAAGTTTTTAGGATCTTTAGCCCTTAGTGAGGCTGATAATAAAGAGCTTGAAACTAGGACTATATTTACTCCATTATTTGAAAGACTTGTATATTCAAAACTTTTAGAGGCTCTTGGTGGAAATATGCGCTTTGTAATTTGTGGAGGAGCACCTCTCAGTACTAAAACAGAAAGATTCTTTACTAACATTGGCCTAAATATTTATCAAGGTTATGGGCTAACAGAGACATCACCCGTAATAAGTGCAAACTCGCCAAACAATAAAAAACCTTTTACTTGCGGTAAAGCTTTTGATAATGTAGAAGTTATGATTGCAAAAGATGGTGAGTTATATACTCGTGGTGACTGTGTAATGAAAACTTATCATAAAGATATAGAAAAAACTAGAGATGTGCTTAGTGCGGAAGGGTGGTTTCATACGGGTGACTTAGCATCTATGGATAATGAAGGTTATATCACTATAAATGGTCGGAAGAAAGAGCTATTTAAAACTTCAACAGGAAAATATATATCAGCAATACATATTGAAGAGTTACTAACACAAAATAGATGGTCTGATTATGCTGTAATTGTTGCAGATAACAAACCCTTTGTTAGTGCTATTATATTTTTAGATTCTGTAGTTATGAAAAACTATGCAGTGCGTAAAAATCTAAAATATTCAGATTTATCAGATTTATATAATACTAAAAAGGTTAAAGACCTTATTGCTAAAGTTATAAAAAGAGCCAATAAGCATCTGAATTATGAGGAAAAAGTAAAGAAATATCATATAGGTATAGATGAACCAAGTATCGAGAATCTTATGCTGACTCCATCCATGAAGGTGTCTCGAGGTGGGGTTTACAAAAAATACGAATACATAATAAATTCATTATATGGAGAAGAATCATGAAAGAAAGAATTGCAATAATAGATGGCCTTAGAACCCCTGTAGCTAAGGCCGGAGGAAAATTAAAGAATATTCAAGCCGAATCACTTGGTTCATTTATTTTAAATGAATTAGCATTGAGGGTTGGTTTGGACTTAGATATGTATGACGAGATTATCATAGGTAATGTGTCTCAACCAGGACATGCTGCAAATATTGCAAGGGTAATTTCTTTAAAAGCTGGTTTTCCTGAAGCAACACCTGCTTATACAGTTCATAGGAACTGTGCTTCGGGTATGGAAAGTATTACAAGTGCTGCTGAAAAAATACTAGCAGGTCGTGGAGAAATCTATATGGCTGGTGGTGTTGAAAGTATGAGCAATATACCTCTAATGTTTAACAAAAAAATGTCTGCACTTTTTGAGGCACTTTTTAAGTCACGGACACCTCTACAAAAGATAAAAACTCTCTCTACATTTACTCCATCACATCTAAAGCCTATTATAGGATTGATGCAAGGTTTGACAGATCCTCTAAGTGGTCTTATGATGGGTTCAACTGCTGAAATATTAGCTCAGGATTTTGGTATTAGCAGGAAAGAACAAGATGAGTTTTCTGTTTTATCTCACCAAAAAGCAGAAGCCTCACAAAAAAACAAGATTTTCGAGGATGAAATAGCACCCATAGTTTATGACACTGTAAAAGGTTTAATAATGTGTGATGATGATGGTATTCGTTATGGACAAAATATGCAGGCACTGACTAAATTAAAGCCATTCTTTGATAAGAAGAATGGAACAGTTACTGCCGGGAACTCCTCTCAGGTCTCAGATGCTGCAGCTGCAGTTGTACTTATGAGTGAGAGTAAAGCAAAAGAGTTAGGACTCAAACCTCTTGGATTTTTAAGAGAGTATACCTATGCTGGACTTGATCCTACTAGAATGGGATTAGGACCTGCATACTCAACTGCGAAAATTCTAGAAATGACTAAGATGCAAATGAGTGATTTCGAATTAATAGAATTAAATGAAGCATTTGCTTCACAAGTTTTAGCAAATCTTGCAGTATTTGAATCACAAAAGTATGCAAGTGCTCACCTAAACCGCACGACGGCTCTTGGTTCTATTGACACTAATATTTTAAATATAAATGGTGGTGGTATTGCACTTGGTCACCCTGTAGGTATGACAGGCACACGTTTAGTTATACACACACTCAAAGAGTTACGACGTCAAAATAAAAATATTGGCCTTGCCACACTATGTATTGGTGGTGGACAAGGTGCATCTATGATTTTGGAGGTAGAGTAATGAATGCTTTTAACTTACAAGTCGAAAATAAAATTGCGACTTTAATGTTTGATATGCCGGATTCCAATGTTAACATCTTATCAATAAGTGTGATGAGAGAACTTGAAACTATTTTAGATGAACTAAAAAATTCTAAAGATATTGATGTACTTCTTTTTAAATCAGCTAAGAAAGATATTTTTATAGCTGGTGCAGATATATCAGAAATTAAAGCTCTCAGTGATGAGCAAGTAGCTTATGAAGTTGTTAGAAAAGGACAAACCATCCTTTCAAAAATTCGTATCTTACCCTTTCATACTATTGCAGTTATTGATGGGGCATGTCTTGGTGGTGGTTTTGAGTTAGCACTCAAATGTGACTACAGGATTACAACAGAGAACCCTAGTACAAAAATAGGATTACCAGAAGTAAATTTAGGTGTACTCCCTGGTTTTGGTGGTACTCAAAGTTTAAAAAATCTTATAGGCAAGCAAAAATCCCTCGAGCTTATTTTAGGTTCAAAGCTTATCAATGGTCAAAAAGCTCAAAAACTCAAGATGGTTGATTCTTGCGTACCAGTCGGCTACCTAGATTTTAAACTACAAAGCCTTATAAAGTCTATTATGAATCCATCGGAGAAAGAGAAGATAGATGCTCGCCGCTACAAGTCTAATCTAATAGAGAGGTTTGCTCCATCAATAATTTACAGTATTGCACAAAAAACAGTTATGAAAAAAACTAAGGGTAAGTATCCAGCAGCACTTGAGGTCATAAAACTATTTCGTGAGACAGACAAGTTACCGGTTAATGAAGCACTTTCGCTAGAAGCATATGCCTTTGCTAGACTTTGTGTTACAGATGTATCTAAAAATCTTATTTCATTATTTTATGCGTCGGAACAACTAAAGCATGATTCTTTTGTAAGTAAGGATATAAATGCCCTTCCTATTCATTCTCTTTCAGTTGTAGGTTCAGGGATTATGGGTGGTGGTATTGTATGGCTTTTTAGCAATATTAATAAAGCAGTACGATTAAAAGCAAGAACATATGATTCTATCGCTGCATCTTTTAAACCAATATCTGCAGCATACAAATCAGTGATAAAAAGAAAAAGATTAACACCAAAGCAGGTTGAACTCAAAATGGGTCATATCTCATATACAACGGACTACAATGGTTTTAAAAATATAGACATTGTGCTGGAAGCTGTAGTAGAGAGTAGAGAGACGAAACAAGCTGTGTATAATGACTTAGAAGAAGTAGTTCGTGACAATTGTATTATTGCTTCGAACACATCATCCTTATCTATTAGTATGTTAGCAGAGGGAATGAAAAACCCTGAACGTTTTATTGGTATGCACTTTTTTAACCCAGTACCAAGAATGCCACTTGTAGAAGTAATAGCTGGAGAAAAAACTTCAGATGAGACAATAGCCACGGTTGTAAAACTAGCTCGTGATGCTGGAAAAACTGCAATAGTTGTTGGAGACTGTGCCGGATTTTTGGTAAATCGTATACTGTTACCTTACATCAACGAATGTGCCAGACTATATGAAGAAGGTGGTAGCATTGAAAATATAGATAAAAATATAGAAGACTTCGGTATGCCCATGGGTCCTTTTACTTTAGCAGATGAAGTGGGACTTGATGTTGGTTATAAAGTCTCTAAAGTGTTAGAAGATGCTTATGGAGAGAGAATGACTGTAGCACCAATACTGCAAAAAATGTTAGATATAAAACTACTTGGTAAAAAGAATAAAAGAGGCTTTTATATACATGAAGGAAAGAATCAAAGTGTGAATCCAGAGTTAAAAACCTTCCAGTTTCATAATAAAACATTTATAAAGGCAGAAATAGTCGATAGAGCTATTTTAATGATGGTTAATGAAGCAGCTAGATGTTTAGAAGAAGGTATTATAAAAGATGCTTCTAGTTTAGATATGGCCATGATTATGGGCACTGGTTTTCCACCATTTCGTGGAGGACTTCTCAAATATGCAGACTCTATTGGTATTGAAAAAGTACACCTTACTTTACTTCATTTAGAGGAAAAGTATGGTTCAAGATTTGCACCAGCACAGCTTATTTGTACAATGGCTGAAAAAAAAGAATATTTTTACAAAGGATAAATTATGGAAATTTTAACTTATATACTTATTACATTCGGATTGATGCTTTTTGTTCCTCCAATTAGACGGGGACTGATTTCTGGACCACTCGTTTTATTAGTAGCTAAACTAAAACTAATGCCGAGTATATCTGAGACTGAAAAAATTGCTCTTAGAGCTGGTGATATTTGGATAGATGGTGACTTTTTTTCTGGTACTCCTAACTTTAAAAAGATACTATCAGAACCATATCCTCAGCTTACAGAGGAAGAAGACAAGTTTTTAAATACTACTGTTGATGAGTTGTGTAGTATGACTATCGACTTTGAAGTATTCTCTAAGCGTGACCTAGATAAAGAAACTTGGCAATACTTAAAAGACAAAAGATTTTTTGGTATGATTATTCCAAAAGAGTATGGCGGTCTTGGATTTTCAGCACTTGCACACTCTGCTGTAGTACAAAAGCTAGCTTCACATTCTCAAGTTTTAGCGATTACTGCTATGGTTCCAAACTCTCTTGGGCCTGCTGAACTCATCTTACATTACGGTACAGATGAGCAAAAGAAACATTATCTTCCTCGTCTTGCAGATGGACGAGAAATTCCATGTTTTGCACTAACTGAACCATTAGCTGGAAGTGATGCAACTTCAATTAGCTCACGTGGTGAAGTATTTCTTAAAGATGGTGAGATATTTATACGACTAAACTTCAACAAACGCTATATCACACTTGGATCTATAGCTACAGTTATAGGACTAGCATTTACTCTAAGTGATGAAGATGAGTTACTTGGTCGTGGAAAAGATTTAGGTATCACTTGTGCCCTTGTAGATTCAAAACTACCTGGTGTAGTTCAAGGAAAACGCCACGATCCGCTTGGTGTTCCTTTTGTGAATTCTCCACTTAGCGGAGTTGATGTAATCATACCATTATCTAATGTAATAGGTGGAGTTGATGGAGTATCTAAAGGCTGGTTAATGCTTATGGAATCCCTCTCAGTTGGCCGTGGTATCTCTTTACCTTCAACGAGTACTGGAGGGACAAAACTAGCAACTGCTGTCGCTGGTTCTTACTCAACAGTCCGTGAACAGTTTGGTTTATCTATATCGAAATTTGAAGGAGTTGAAGAGGTACTTGCTCGTTTAGCAGCAAATACTTATATGCTTGATGCTGCTAGAATTTTTACATTGGGTGCCATCGATTCTGGAAAAAAACCAGCTGTAATCAATGCTATTATGAAGTATCACTCAACAGAGATATTTAGAAAAGCCATAAATGATGGTATGGATATTATCGGTGGAGCCGGTATATCTTTAGGTAAAAAGAACTTACTAGGTAATGCTTATATGGGCGCTCCAATTGCAATTACCGTAGAGGGTGCAAATATTATGACTCGTACCCTTATAATATTTGGTCAAGGTGTGATTCGCTGTCATCCTCATGCTTATAATGAAATTACAGCATTAGAAGAGGAAGATGTTAAGGCATTTGATAAAGCATTTTTTGCACATGTCGTGTTTACATTCAAAAACATGTTTAAAATGGTACTTTATTCTCTTACTCGTGGGTATGCATATTTTACAGTATCTAAAGGTGCAGCTTCATATTATGAAAGAAAAATAGCATGGGCAAGTGTAACTTTTGCTTTTTTAACTGACTTTATCATGGCTTACTATGGTGGCGGTTTAAAACAAAAAGAGAAAATTACAGCAAGGTTTGGAGATATTTTATCAGCTATGTATCTTCTCTCTGCGACACTTCGTAGATATAAAGAAGATGGAAATAAAGATGATGATTTTGTAAAATATATAGGTGATGAACAACTGCGCATAATTCAAAATGCTTTTAATGAGATAGCAGCTAATCTATTTACCGGTGGTATTATGAAGGTTCTATTTAAACCTTTTAAATGGTACATGTCGGTTAATTCACTAAGCCGTGATGTAAGTGATAAACTATCTCATAAACTAGCACTATCAATCAGTACAAACAGTGAGTTAAGAGGAAGGTTGGTTGAGGGAATTTATCATAGCAATGTATACAATAAACTTCAAGAGGCATTTAAGCTTCATGAAAAATCTATTCCAACTATACACAAAATAAAAGCAGCTATAAGAGCTAAAAAACTTCCTAAAACAAGTGTAACTTCACTTATAGATGAGGCAACAAAACTAGGTGTTATCACGGAAGATGAAAGCTCAACTTTAACATTAGCCCAGCAGCTCAAGGAAGAGGTGGTTCAAGTTGATGGCTTTGATGATGAGCAGTACTTAAAAAGAGAAATCTAAGGCTTAATTATGCAAGATCAATTGTACGATGTATCTCAATATGTGTTTTCTCTTTTAGAAAAGACCATGTCAAATCATATAACATTTTCTGGAGAAGAGAATCTCGATGAGAACTTCCCTACACTATTTGTTGCAAATCATTTTACAAGGATTGAAACCTTTCTAATACCATATGTGCTATATAAAAAACTAGGATTTAAAGCTAGGTCACTTGCTGACTCGTCTATATTTACTGGTGTGCTTGGTGAGTATCTATCTGCCGTTGGTACTGTCTCTACAAATGATGAGAAAAGAAATGAAAAAATACTAGGTGATTTGATTACAGGGCGTTATAACTGGATAATCTATCCAGAAGGTTTTATGATAAAGAGTAAAAAAGTTCTGCTAAGTGAAGATACATTTATGGTTGAAAGTGCAGAAGGTCTTTATCCTTTGTTTACAGGTTCTGCTGTCATTGCCCTTCAAAGTGAAATAGAAAAAACAAAATATATACAAGCAAAAAACAACTGTGATGCCCAAGTAATAAGAGAAATGAATGAACTTTACTATATTGAAGGTACTGAGGAGATATCTTATCACAACACACAAATTATACCTCTGAATATATCTTATACTCCAATTAGAGGTGGTGAAAATTCTATTTCAGACTATGTACATAAATATGTGAAAAGTGATAGTGAGCAAACGAAAGAGGAAATTGAGATAGAAAGTAATCTACTCTTAAATTCACAACTGCATATACATTTCTCCAAGCCTATAGATGTAAAGGATTATTTATTAAATACAAAAAAAGAGCTACAGAGGCAAAACAAAGATTTTGATAATACTGCAGTACTAGAATATGCTAGAATCCCCCTCACTAATTTAATGATGAATGAGGTATATAAAAATATTTTGATTAGTTTTGATCATGTTTATGCTCTTTGTTTGGAGTACTTCGAAAATAAAGAATTTATTCTCAAGGAGTTAAAAGCTAGAATATATTTAATATCTAGAGAGTTGAAAAGTTTAGGAACTTATCGTTTAGATGATGCATTAACAGCCTCTTTATATAAACTGATGAATGATGAGACTTATGAATTATTTGATGATGTATTTACTTTATCTTTAGAACAAAATATTTTAAAACTAGTTAAAGATGATATATATACTGTTAATGTAGAAAACTACAAAAATGAACATAGTTTTTATACCATTAGACTGAAAAATACTCTCCGTGTACTAGTAAATGAAACAGTAATCTTACATGAGCTTCATAACATTATAAAAACAGTGATGAATAGGGATTCTAAAGCTGTATATAGAGATGTGTTTTATGTGATTTATAGACGAGATTTAAAAGAGTTTAAACATGACTACAACAAATTTTATTCTGTCTTCTCTACAAAAGAGAAAGAGATAGGTTCACCTTTTATTTTGTATGATGAAAATAATTCTACCTCTTGTGTGATTTCCCATGGATACAAATCAGCACCACGGGAGATAGAACCATTGGCAAAATACCTTTTTGATAATGGTGTTAATGTGTATGCAATTAGGCTTAAAGGGCATGGCACAATGCCTGAGGACTTAAGAGATAGAACTCATCAAGATTGGTACGATTCATTTGATGTTGGCTACTCTGCAATAGCTGCAGTGAGTGAAAAAATATATCTTTGTGGTTTTTCTACAGGTGGTTTAATAGCTATGCTAAAAGCAACTAATGTTAAAGATAATATAGATGGAGTTATTTGTATAAATTCAGCCATATCTCTTCAAGATATTAGAGTGAAATATATAGTACCAACTATCAATATTTTAAACAACTTTTTATCTTTATTTAACGCCGATATGGATACTTATGAGAGTGAAGCGGAACATCCTGAAATCAATTACAAAATGCATTACCTTACATCTCTAGGGGAACTTAAATCGTTAGTAGATATTGTAAATAATAAACTCTCCCTTATTACGGAGCCTACATTAATAATCCAAGCAGATAATGACCCTGTTGTTAATCCAAAAAGTGCAGATATTATCTACGATAAGATAGCTTCAAAAAAGAAAGAAAAATTTATAGTTAAAAGTTCTAAACATGTTATTACACTTGATGAAAAGGTGAACAAAAGTGTGTTCGAGAAGATTGTCAAGTTTATAAAATCTACTTAAGTGTTAACTTTACGTGCTTAGTCTACTTGTAAGAAATGGTTTGCATCTTTGATATAAGTTACTGTTGCTACTTGAGTAAAAAATTCTCTTGCACTTTTTACATCAATAATTTTATCTGCTGAACCTATATAAACTTCTAGCTTAATGCCCTTGTTCACTAAGTCTTCAAACTCATTCAAAATCCATTGATGATTTAGCAGCTCTTCTAAATCTCCTATTGTATTTTTTTGGAACTCTATCTCTTTATGTGGGTATGGTTCAAAACAAGAATCTAAGAACTTTGACATATATTCTTTGTTGTTTGTGTTGTAAGCCATAGTTTGAACACGCTTAAACCTTTGACTTTTTGTCTGAAAAAATACAGGCGATAGTAGTTGCAGAATATCTACACTTTTTCCATCTTCTAGTAGTTTTTTAGCATGCTTAAGCGCTTTCATGGAACCATACGAGAAACCACATACACAGTATTTACTTTCATTTATAAACTCTTTAAAAAGGTGTTGCTCGTTTTTAAGAGAAAAGCCGCTAAAAAAAGTCATATGTTTTCCTGTGATTTATTTTATACATTATATCTACTTTTTATTGAAACCTAAAAGTATTAATAAAGAAATGAATCAAGGGTCTAGAGGTAAAGGTGGTGCTGGAAAAAGATAACTCTTTAGTTCCAGCTATTGAGCATCTTCTTTAAATTATGAAATACTTCATTCATATGATTTTTAACCATATCATCTATGTCAAAGTTTTTCGTAATTTCATCCATTTCGACAGTACTGAGAATTACTTGTCCATCTTTTTCATATACAGAGACCCTACATGGAAGATATACTGAAACTTCAGGGTATTTACTTAATACTTCTTCTGCTGTAACAGGATTGCATAGCTCATATACCGTTATATCTTGTTCTATAGGATGACCTTTTGCCTTAAGAATATCTTTAAATGGATACTCATTTAAAATACCCAAACCATTATCTTTAGCTTTCTCTGGAATTTCATCTTTGATTGTTTTTAGATCTACATTTGATTTTACAGTATACAACATGGATTATCCTTATATATTTTTTGAATTATATCTTAACTATGTGAAAATTAAAGAATTACTTATAATAAATATAAATAAAAGAACTTAATTCAAGTTTAGTAGGAAAAGTCCTGTATTTAGCCTAGAGAAACTCTTTTAAAGTCTCATATAACTCATTCTCATCTATAGGCTTAGCTAAATAGCCATCCATTCCATGTTCTAAGAATTTTTCTTTATCGCCTTTCATAGCGTTTGCTGTAAGAGCAATTACAGGGGTAGTCTTTTCTTGGTATTTCTCTTTCATAGCTTTCATTGCTTCAATACCATTAAGGTTTGGCATATTTTCATCCATAAGAACTAAAAGGTGCTTTTGTGGAGCATACATTGCAACAGCTTCTAACCCGTCGTTCGCTACATCACATGTTAATCCAAAGTCTGTTATTAACATTTTTACTAGCATTTGATTGGTTTTATTATCTTCAACTATGAGTATATGACCTTTTAAAGTATCTTCTTTATTATCTTCAATTATCTGAGCTTGAGTATCTGTGTTCCTTTGTTCTTCAACCTTTTTCAATGGGATTGTGACTTTAAAAGTTGTTCCTACTCCCTCGGCTGATTCAAGTTCAATATATCCACCGATAAGACCAACTAAACTTTGAGTTATACTTAGACCTAACCCCGTACCACCATACTTTCTTATAGTATTTCCATTAGCTTGAGTAAATGGTTCAAATATTTTGTCTTGAAGCTCTTTATTCATTCCTATACCATTGTCGGTAACACAGAGAATTAAATTTTCATCTTTATAATCTCCATTAAGGATAATGAGACCATTTGCTGGAGTGAACTTGACTGCGTTAGATATCAGGTTTAAAATGATTTGGCTTATTCTATCCCAGTCTCCAAAGAATATTCCTCTTAGCCTATCATCGATATTAATATTATAACTCAAAACTTTTTTATTTGTTAAACCTTCAAACTGCCATGAAAACTCTTGAAGTTCTTTATACCCATTAAATTCATAAGGTTCTATCGTAAAATTAGAATCTTTAATTTTAGCTAAGTCTAAAATGTCATTAATCAGTTTGAGTAAAGACTTAGCACTTGTATTAATTGTGCGGGACAACTCTTTATGACTTAAATCAGTTTGTTTTTTATTTAGGATTGAGCTAAAGCCAAGGATTGCATTTAATGGTGTTCTAAGCTCATGGCTCATGTTTGACATAAAGTTTTCTTTAGTCTTTTGCGAAGTTATATCATGTCTAACAGATGAATAACCTACAAGTTTATTCTCGTTATTATACTCGGGGATTATTTTTGATTTCACCCAATAAAACTCCCCATTTTTATTTTTATTTTTAATTTCACCAACCCATTTTTTTCCTGCAAGTATAGTTTCCCAAAGCTCTTTATAAACAGCAGTTGGCATGTCAGGATGCCTCAAAATACTATGACTATTCCCAATGAGCTCTTCTTTAGAATAACCTGAAATATCGCAAAATGCCTGTGAGGCCTTAGTAATCAATCCATGTAAGTCAGTAGATGAAGATATTACATTATTATCTATTATGATTAAATACTCATCTAGCTTAATTTGAGTATTCTTACGTTCTGAAATATCAGCATGCGAGCCAACCATTCTCAAAGGACTACCATCAGCATCATAGCTTACAATCATAGCCCTATCAAGTATCCATTTATATGAACCATCTTTACATTTTACTCTATGTTCATTTCTATAAGCATCACAATGACCTTCGAGATGTCTTTTTACATCAGAGAAAACATCCTCCAAATCATCTTTATGTACCCTTTCTTTCCATTCATCTAGAGTCCCAGCTATTTCATCTTCATTAAACCCCAACATTTCTTTCCATCGCTTTGAGAAAAAGACCTCATTTGTTTTTAGATTCCAATCCCATAAACCATCGCCAGTACCTTCAATTGAGAATTGAAGTCTCTCTTCTGATACTTTCAAATCTTTTGAAAGTTCATTTGCAATTCTTTGAGCATTCTCTTTAGTATTTATTAATGATTTCATCAATAAATAGAGTAAGAAAGTTGGCATAATAATAAAAAATGGAGCAAGTATAAGCATAAAGATATTATTATTTTTTAATGATTCGTTAATTTTAAATTCAATAGTCCAAGTATGTCCATTAGTAGAAAGCTCTACTTTTTTAAATAGTGTTTTAGATTTATTATTAGTATCTGAGTTGTATAGAAGGGTCTCATCAGTAGTTATACTACCATCATAAATAGCAAAATCAACAGTATGTAACTCGCTTCCTAAAATACCATTCATTAGGTCATCTACACGAAATGGAGCACTGATAAGACCTTTAATGGCTAAGGTTCTTTGGGAAGGAGTATCTACTTTAAAATGTTTTTTATAGACTGGCAAATACATTAAAAATCCAGCTTGAATGTCTTTAGCATTTTCTTGAACAAGTTTTACTTTTTCGGTAATAGTGGCTTTAGCACTTAGAATAGCTTTCGTTATAGCTTTCTTACGTATTTTTTCCGAGAATACATCATATCCAAGCACTTTTTTATTGCGTTTATCAAATGGCTCAAGATATACTACAGGAGTATAAAACTCTCTTTTTCCTTCTGGTTTTATTCTATAGTTAGGAAAGCCTTCTTTTTGTATGCGTCTTTCATGCTTTGTCTTATTTTCTGGAAAAACCACTTCTGAATAACCAAAGCCTTGTATCCCTTGGAAGTTTTCATTGAGTTTATGTGCATCTACAAATATAGCCCATTCTTTACGAGATACATTATTAGAAGCCATAAATAAACCAACAGCACTTTTTAAAATTTGCTCATACCCTGCCATGCTTTTTTTTATGAGGATAACTACTTCACTACTTTTGAGTTCTGCATCAAGATTTTTTTCTTGATCATAGTAATTATATGTATACCAACCCGAAAAAATAGTTAAGAAAAAACCAATAAAGAGAATAAGATTTAATACTTTGTTGTTATGTGTCTTGAACATGGCCACCCTTGGATTAATTTAACTATTTGTTAATATAAGAATAAGTATAAGTATAGCTAATTTTTAAAAAAAATCAAAATATAATTTTAGATAATAAATTTATGGAATAATTAAGCTTATATTTTAATATAGGTATGTGCAGATTGGAAACCTATAGTTAACCCTTAAAAAAAGAAACTTTAATTAATTTTGACAGAGGATTGGCTGCTGTTTAATGGCTTATGGAAGTAGTCTGCATCAATTGATTGATAGGAGTTTAAAAGAGGAAGGAAAGTCTCGAGAAAAGTGTCACCGTAGAACAGTTGTATTTATAATAAAACTGTTACAAAAAGTACATAAAGCCCTATATTAGGGCTTATATGAAACCTATCTAAGGTTTTCGAATGGAGCAGTTACAACTGTTTTACGAGTTACAGTATATGGCACTAACGCAGCTGCACGAGCACGTTTGATCACTACTGAAATCATGTCCTGGTGACGTTTACAGTTACCTGTTAAACGACGTGGCATGATTTTATATCTTTCTGAAAGAGAGAAACGTAAAGCTCCTGCATCTTTATAATCCATGAAGTCAACTTTAGCTTCACAATACTTACAATATCTTTTTTTATATTTTCTTTTTTCTGCCATGTTAATACCTTTGTTGTATATTTTTTAAAATGGAATTTCGTCTTCGTCTATGTCAATCGTTGGGATTGACTCGCTACTCGGCATTTGGCGATTCTGTGGTGCTGCTTGATTATTGTTATAACTTGGCTGTTGCTGTTGTTGATAACTTGGAGCTTGCTTCTGCTCTTGCGCTGGAGCGTAATAGCTCTGTTGCTGTTGCGGTGCTTGATAACTCTGCTGTTGTCCTTGGGCAGGTGCATTATATCCACCTTGATTGTCCGCGGGAGCATTAGCTGGTGGAGTATATCCACCTTGGTTATCACCCTTTGAATCTAGCATTTGCATAGTTTCAGCCGTTACTGAGTGCTTAGAACGTTTCTGTCCATTTTGGTCTACCCATTGTTCAAAGTTTAATCTTCCCTCTACTAGGATTTTACTCCCTTTTCTGAGGTATTGGTTAGCAACTTCAGCACTTCTTCCGAAAAAAGTGATATCTACAAAACATACTTCTTCTTTCTTCTCACCATTACTAGTGAACTTACGGCTAGTAGCAAGTGCAGTTTTTGCAATTCCCATTCCAGCTTGAGAGTATCTGAGTTCGATATCACGTGTTAAGTTACCAACTAAAATTATTTTATTGAACATAAGTTTTCCTTAAATTTCTTAGCGCTAGCTAATTACTCTGCTGCTGCTTCAGTTGTTTCAACTGGAGTTACTGCTTCTGCTACTGGAGCTTCTGCTTCTGCTGGAGTTTCTTCAACTGCTGGAGTTTCAACTTTCGCTGGAACTTCGGCCGCTTTTAAAGCTTTTGCAACAAGACCGTTGTAAGCAAGTATTTCACGATTTGAATCGTATTTAATTGTTACAAAACGAAGTAAATCTTCGTTAATACGGAAACGTCTTTCAATTTCTGAAATTGCTGCTGGAGCAACTGAATAATATACAACATGGTAATAACCACGTTCGTTTTTATCTATTGGGTATGCTAATTTTCTCATTCCCATAGGACTTGTAGCTGCTATTTCGCCACCGTTTGAAGTAATAACTTCTTCGATTGCTTTAACGCTAGCTTGAATTTCCTCTGCTGTAAATGTAGGTTTTACGATTACTAAGTTTTCGTAGTTTCTCATATAGTATGATCTCCTCTTGGTATTTGCCTCTCGGCGTTTGTTTCCCCTTTGGATCTAAATATAGCATCACAATCGATGTTACAAAGAGAAAGGAACTCGGGATTATACAGAAATTTTACTTAAATAATGTTTTAACCTTTAAGCAGGTATAGTTACATAAAATATGAAAAGAGCAGAAATAGATGGCAAAAAGAAAGAGTTCTAAAAAGAAAAGTAATTCTAAAGTATTAGTATATATTGCTTGGGTACTTGCATTTATCGCATTTATACTCAGTACTTTAGTAGCTGGGTATTATTTTGGTTATAAAGATGCTAAAACTGATGTGTCTAAGACTATACATAGTGATAAAGAAAGAAGACTGGAACTTATAAAAAAGTTAGAAAAAACAGTACAAAAAAAACCAGAAAATATGACTAAAAGACTACAAGAGGTACTTAAAAAAGCCACTAAAACTGATGTTTCGGCTTTGCACGAACTCGATGATGTGAAATTAGTACAGGTGAAACGGAAAATAAAACGCAAACCAAAGCTTTCATCAAAGAAACCAAGACTTTCTATAATTATAGATGATGTAGGGACTCGTTCTCAAGTTGCTGCTATTAAAAATTTAAAATTACCTTTGACTATGTCTTTTTTGCCCCCAAGTAAAGCTAGACCAAACACACCAAAGTTGGCAGAAAAAGAAAATTTCTATATGATTCACCTTCCTATGGAAGCAAAAAACTTCAGTGCAGAAGAACCGAATACTTTGAGGGTTAGTGATTCTCAAAATACTATAAGTTGCCGGATAAAAGAGATAAAAAAACTTTTTCCTAAAGTGTCTTATATAAATAACCACACTGGAAGTAAATTCACATCAGATGAAGTTGCTATGAATAGACTGATTTTAGCCTTAAATGATAATAAAATACATTTTCTTGACAGCAGAACAACAGCTGAAACTAAAGCACCTAGAGTACTTAAAAACTTTGGGCTAGAATACATAGCCAGGGATGTTTTTTTAGACCATCATATGGAAAAAGAGTATGTGTTAGGACAGATAAAAAAAGCTATAAAAATAGCAAAAACTCATGGAACGGCAGTGGCGATTGGGCACCCTCATAAAAATACACTTCAGGCTATCTATGAGTCAAAAAAGCTCTTTAAAGATGTAGAGCTCATTTATATAAATAAAATCTTTTAATTACTATGATAGAAGAAGTAAATTTCCATATTGGCGAGTGTGAGTCTATGAAAAAATACCCTACAAAACTTTTCTATATTGGCAACACAAAACTTCTGACAAACAAAAAGATTTCTATTATAGGAAGTCGGAAACCAAACCAATATGCAAGACATAAAACACAAGAGTTAGCACAAAAACTCTCAAATGCAGGAGTTTGTATAGTTAGTGGTGGGGCAATAGGTGTAGATGCAATCTCTCATAAGGCTGCGGGCTCATCAAACACTATCCTTGTCTCTGCAACAGGGTTGGACAAACGCTATCCAGCTATTAATTCGACTCTTATAGCAGAAGTTGAAAGAAATGGTCTTGTCATGAGTCAGTTTGAAAAAGGCTCTCCTTCTACAAAGTATAATTTTGTGCTTCGAAATGAGCTTGTCGTAGCACTTGGAGATGTTTTAGTAGTTACTTATGCAGATTTGAACTCAGGAAGTATGAGAAGTGTTGAGTATGCTCTTAAGATGGGAAAAGAGATATATGTCTTAGCTCATAGAATAGGGGAAAGTGCGGCAACAAATAAACTTCTAGAAGAGGGTAAGGCAAAAGCTATTTATGACATTGACACTTTCGTATCAATGTTTGGCAAGAGTAGTATTATGGTAAATAAGAGTAGTGATGATTTTCTAGAGTTTTGTAAAACAAATCCTACTTATGATGAGGCACTTGCAAAATTTCCAAGTAGAGTTTTTGAGGCTGAACTGAGTGGAGAAATAGATGTGCGAAACGCGAGAATTTATTTAGTATAAATTACTATATAATCAACATTGCATCGCCATAAGAGTAAAAACGATACTCTTCTTTTATAGCCTCTGCATATAATTCCTGAGTTTTTTCTAGTCCTACAAATGAAGCAACTAACATAAGAAGTGTAGACTTTGGTAGGTGAAAATTTGTTAGTAGATGATTGACTCGACTAGGTTTGTTTTGTGGATGCAAAAAAAGATTTGCTTCGCCTTTTTGAATTTTTCCATGTTTATCATAAAATTCTACCGTTCTTGTAGACGTTGTCCCTATACTCAAAACTGGTATGTCTGAGTCAAGTACATCTTTGGCCGCGTTTGATATATCGTAATACTCTGAGTGCATTGGATGCTCAGTAATGACTTCGGCATCAACAGGTTTAAAAGTACCACTTCCAACATGAAGTGTTACATACGCATGCTCAAAATTTTCACATACTCTTTTATGTTGTTCCTCAGTAAAGTGAAGAGAAGCTGTTGGAGCAGCTACTGCACCTTCTTCTTTGGCAAATACACTTTGGTATTCACTAGCATCTTCGTCTTCGTCTTCTCTCTGGATATAAGGAGGAAGAGGTATGTGACCGATTTTATCTATTATAGGGAGTAAGTCTTCAAAACGTAGGTCTATACTATTTTGAGAAAAGTTTACATTGCGGCTTCCATCACTGTTTAAATCTTTCACTTTTGCAACTAAGCCCTCATCGAATAAGATAGTAGTCCCAACTTTGATTTTACCACGAATATATACATTGATATCTACTGCATTTAGGGCTCTATTTATAAGAAGTTCTAGTTTTCCACCACTGGGTTTCATTCCAAAAAGTCTTGCTTTTATAACCTTCGTATCGTTAAAAATAAGGGCACAGTCTTTGGGAATATACTTCTCAAAATCATAGAAAAAACTATGTGTTATAGTGTCTGTTTTTCTGTCATATACGAGAAGTTTTGCATGGTCACGAGGTGAGGCAGGATGGGTTGCTATGAGATTCTCTGGAAGAGTGAAATCATAGCTGGCAGTTAATAGTTCAGGATTTTCCATTTAAGAAGTCTGCTGCTCTTCTTCATCTAACTCATCTTCATCATCCTCTTCTTCTTTGTAAGGGTTAACAGCCTTTACTATAAGAATAGAAAATCCATAAAGTATGATAAGTGGACCGGCCATAAGAAGTTGAGTAAGAACATCTGGCGGTGTTAAGAGTGCTGCAACTATGAAGATTATAACAACGGCATATTTAAAAAAGTCACTCATCTGTTTATCGTTTACAAGACCTAACAGAGCGAGAAAGTAGGCAAATACTGGAAGCTCAAACGCGACACCAAAACCAAAAAGAATCTTTGTGAAAAAGCCCACATAATCTTCAATGTTTATAAGTGGGGTAAATTTAAAGCTACCAAAAGTAATAAGAAAGTCAAAACCAAAAGGTGTCACAATATAGTATGCAAATAAAACACCTAAGAGGAACATCAGTGTTCCTCCTATAACAAAGGGAATAATCATCTTCTTTTCACTAGCATATAGACCTGGCGCGATGAAAAGCCAGATTTGTGAAAGAACGATAGGAAGTGAGGCAATGATAGCCGCAAAGAACGAAACTTTGAGTGCGACAAAAAATGCACCACCTACTTGGGAAGTTGTTACCATTCCCTCTGCTGCATGAAGGGACTTTTTACCAACTTCTATAAGTGCTACATTTAGAGGTTCTACCATCCAGTTAAGAATGATTTCATGAAAGTAAAACATAGCAAAGAACATAACTATAAGACTTAAAACAGAAATCCCAAGTCTTTTTCTTAACTCTACAAGGTGTGGTTTTAGTTCATCAAACATCAGTTATCTCTTCTTGTTCTATATTCTTCTTTTTCTTCTTGAAGGTTACTTCTTGAGGTGTAGTATCAGCTTTTTTAACTGTATCTGTGGGTAATTCATTATTTGTTACACTCTGTGCCATACTTGTAATTTCTTTACTAACAGTTCCTTTGATATCTTTGAAATCATCTAGACCTGAAGCAGCTTTTTCTAGTTTGGCTTTGTATGCTAAAGCTTCTTGTTTGATGTCACTGACATTCATCTCTTGTTCAAGAGAGTCTTTGACCGATCCTACTGTACTTTTAACATTTTTGAAAAATTTTGCTATATCAACTAGGGTTCCCGGAAGTTTATCTGGACCGAGAAATAGTATGGCGATAACAGCGATGATAAGTATCTCAGTAAATCCCATACCAAACATAGTAAACCCTCATAATTATTTAATAAATGTGATTTTAGCTAAACAATACTTTTATGAGGTTAAAAAGAGAACAATTTCATCTGCTAAGAGATAGTCGTTATTGTAAAATATATTATTTTTAAACTCAAGTTTTTTTTCATCTAAAAGTAATTGTGCACGTTCTAATTCTTCTTTGCGAAGTAGTGATTCATTTACCCCTATGACTGAACGCAGACCTAATAGTAATTTTTCAACATGAATGTCTTCATCGCTTAACTCTTCAGTCTCCATAACGGTAGGATTTTTTATATACTCTTCAATAATGGGGTTTGGATAAAAACGCTGATTTGTTAGTTTTCCAACAGCTCCAGCCCCAGCCCCAATATAATCTTTGTATAACCAGTATCCTTTGTTATGAGAAGATTGGTATTTTCCAAAGTTGCTTATTTCGTATTGAGGAAGTCCTTTTTTCTCAATGGCCTCAAAAATCCACTCAGTAAGTTCTAGGTGTTCTGAACTCATATGTGGTTTGTTTTGAAATGCAGTTCCTTCTTCAATAGTAAGAGCATAAGCACTAAGGTGGTTAATAGGGAGAGTAAATGCAGTCTCAATGTCATTTTGGATAAGTTCTTTCGTGTCTCCAAGTGTCGCATATATAAGGTCAAGTGAAAGATTTTTAAAGCCGACTTTTTGAGCATTTAAAAGAGCTTCTTTTGCCATCTCTGGAGTATGGGCACGGTTAAGTACTTTTAGTTTATCAGCATTAAAACTTTGCACTCCAAAACTGATTCGATTTACACCAAGTTTATGCATTCCCTCTAGCCATGCGTAAGTGGCACTATTTGGGTTCGCTTCACTTGTTATTTCAATATCTTTTTTAAGATATGGCTGTAAAAGTTGGAAAATAGGTTCGTAAAGTTCGGGTGAAACGGTAGAAGGTGTTCCTCCACCTATAAAAACTGTTTCAATTGAATTTTCTTTAGTTTTAAAACGTTTAAGTTCGTATTCTAGTTGGCATTTAAGTGCAACCATGTAATCGCGTTTGAGATGGAACTTGTCTACATAAGAGTTAAATGCACAGTAAGAACATTTTGAGTCACAAAAAGGGATATGAATATATAATAGCATGGCCGAAGTATAGCTATATATTTTTAAATTATATTACTTTAATCACTATTTTTGTATAATCGCGATAATTAATAGACAGGTTTAATGAATGAATAAAAAAGATTCCTATCGTCCAAATGTGGCGATGATTATTGTTTCACATCACTACCCAGAGAAAAAAGAAATTTTTATTGCCCAGAGAAATGACTTAGCCGATATGTGGCAGTTTCCTCAAGGTGGGATTGATAAGGGTGAAGAAGTAGAAGAAGCACTTTTTCGTGAAATGGAAGAGGAAATTGGAACTGCTGATGCAAGTATAGTCGCTCAGTACCCAGAATGGATCTCTTATGACTTTCCCGCGAAAGTAGCAGAGAGAATGAAGCCTTTTAAAGGGCAAATACAACGCTATTTTTTAGTAAAACTTAGTGAAAACGCGAAGATTAACTTAGATACAGAGCACCCTGAGTTTATCTCACATAAATTTGTAAGTGTAGAAGATGCATTAAATGTAACAGCTCATTTTAAAAAACCTGTGTATGAAAAAGTGATAAAGTATTTTAAAGAAGAAGGATTATTGTAGATGTTAATAGTGCAAAAATTCGGTGGAACAAGTGTTGGGGATTTAGAACGAATCCAAAATGTGGCAAATCGTGTAAGTGAATCGAAAAAAGCTGGTAATGATGTCGTAGTTGTTGTTTCAGCAATGAGTGGAGAGACAAACAAACTTGTTGGATATGCAGAAAGTTTTTCTAAAAATCCAGCACAACCTGAAATGGATATGCTTTTAAGTGCGGGTGAACGTGTAACAGCTTCTCTTCTTGCTATTTCACTTCAAGAGATGGGACATAGTGCTACTGCAATGACTGGAAGAAAAGCAGGAATAGTAACAGACATGAACCATACAAAAGCTCGTATAGAAGAGATAAACCCTGTAAATATGCACAGCGCTCTTAAAGAGGGAAAGATAGTTGTAGTAGCTGGTTTTCAAGGTGTTAATGAAAAAGGGGATGTAACAACTCTCGGTCGTGGAGGAAGTGATCTCTCCGCTGTTGCAGTTGCTGGGGCACTCAAAGCAGACTTATGTGAAATATATACAGACGTAAGTGGTATTTACACTACAGATCCACGTATTGAACCAAAGGCTAAAAAACTAGATAAAATTTCTTATGATGAAATGTTAGAACTTGCTTCATTAGGGGCTAAAGTACTTCAAAATCGTTCTGTAGAGATGGCAAAAAAGTTAAATGTAAATTTAGTAACAAGAACAAGCTTTTCTCACGAAGAAGGCACATTAATTACCAAGGAAGAAAATATCATGGAAGCACCATTAGTAAGCGGAATAGCATTAGATAGAAATCAAGCACGTATCTCATTAATGGGTGTTAAAGACAGACCTGGAATTGCTTCTGATATTTTTAATAAATTAGCAACCGCTGAGGTAAATGTTGATATGATTATCCAAAATAAGGCACATGATGGAACTACTAACATCGACTTTACTGTTCCTGTAAGTGATCTTCATGATGCAAAATCTGTTGTAGATTCATTTGTTAAAAGTGGAGAAATCGAAGCTGACTCTTATAACGAAGACATTTGTAAAGTTTCTGTTGTTGGTGTTGGTATGAGAAGTCATGCCGGTGTTGCAGCAAAAGCATTTTCAACAATGGCAGAAAATAACATCAATATAAACATGATTTCTACATCTGAGATTAAAGTTTCTATGGTTATAGATGAGAAGTATGCAGAACTCGCTGTTCGTGGACTTCATGAAGCTTATGAGCTAGAGAAGTAGAACCTTATGCCAACAACTCAGACATCTAATTTTGCACATTGGAGTTTAGATGCTATACGTGATGAGGGTGCAAGTCTTTCTTGGTTGGAAGAGTATAGGTTTGAGTGGGCAAAAACTACTGCTCTTGCACTTGAACAAGTTCTTCAAGGTCGGACTATTATTCTCATTACAGATGAGAAAAGAAAATGGCTTGAAAACTATATAATTACCTCATTAAATGCTAGCACAATTGAGAGACCTCTTATTCCTATTATTAGCATTGACCATATTTATCCACATTATGACAATGTAAGTGGCGGAGAGATGATAGATACCGTGGATGATATAATCTCACTTTCATACAAAGAAGACTTTTTCTTTTGGTACATTGGCAAGGGAAATGATAAACGTGCAGATATTGCAAAGAGAAAAGGCGATAGTTACTTTTGGATGTTTGACGAAGAGTTTAACAATGCTTTTACTCTTAAATCATATGACCCAATCTTGGATATTAAGCTTTTACAACTTTATAGACTCTTTAATAGTTCTCTTAATGCTTGTATGTTCGGAGAAGTAGATGCAAGCTCTTAGTCAGATAAGAAGCCATATAATTATCTCAGACGAGATAGAAGCTGAATTTGAGCGTTTAGAGACTGAGCTGAAGCCAAGCAGAGTAGTAAAATTTTTACTTATAGATGAGAGCTTTAAAATTGAACATGCCAAAGCAGTTCTCGCAGAAGCATATATAAGTGAGTCTCAGACTAAGTACATTGTAATTGGGTCTAAGGACATTACAGATATTGCACAAAATTCTCTTTTAAAACTACTAGAAGAGCCTCCTGAAAATATAGAATTTATTATTATCAGTCCAACTAAATCAAACCTTTTAGCAACTGTACGTTCGCGTTTACCTATTTTAAAACAAGAAAACTCACATAAGGTTGAGTCTTTGGATATTAATCTTACGAGACTAGACTATAAAGAGGTATTTACCTTTTTAAAAGATAACGCAAGAGTAAAAAAAGAGGATGCAAAATCTTTAGTGGAGTCTATCTTTCACAGAGCAACAGTCACAGATATGCTTATTCTTTCTCCTCTTCAGCTTGACAATTTTGATAAAGCCTATAGACTCCTTACTCTAAACTCAAGACCTCAAAGTGTTTTAGCAATGCTTCTTATGAGCTTCGCGCAGGATAGATAATGATTGTAGAAAAACTATCTTCAAGTATAGATATAAAAAGATATCTCAAAGAATTAAATGTAGATGGTGGTGGAGTGAGTATTTTAGCTTCAAAAGCGAAGGTACATATAATCCGTATCAAAAATCTCAATGTTGGTGGGGCAAATATTCTTAAACAAGATGCTCTCTCCATCGGTGCGGACTTAGCTGTTCCTCGTGGTACAGTCTTAGCTAAAACTCCTTTTGTAGATACTCTTCTTATAGCAACAACATCTCAGCTCAAAACTTTAGCAAGAAAAGAGTTAGCACAGCCTTTTGGTTTAAAAGAGTTAGCTCATAAGCTTGGAGAGTTTGTTAAGGACTTAAAACCAAGTAAGATAGATGTTATGGGAATTATAAATGCAAATGATGATAGTTTCTTTAGTGGAAGTCGTTTTGTAAATAATGATGCTCTGCATAAAATTGAGAGAATGATAGAAGAGGGTGCTACCATTATAGATATAGGTGGTGTTTCATCCCGTCCAAATGCTGATAGTGTGAGTGCAAGGCAAGAACTTCAAAGAGTCAAGCCTATTATTGATCTTATCAAAGTGAAAAAGCTTTATGATAAAGTGAAATTTAGTATAGACAGTTATGAACCGAGTGTTATAGAATATGCACTTAGTTCAGGTTTCTCTATTGTAAATGATATCACTGGATTGCAAAATGATGAAGTGTGTGAGTTATGTGCAAAGCATAAAGCAACTGTTATTATTATGCATATGCAAGGAGGACCTCAGAGCATGCAAGATAACCCATTTTATAAAGATGTACTAAGTGAAGTCTATACCTTCTTACAAGAGCGAATAAAGAAAGCACAAAGCTTTGGTATAGACGGTATCGTTGTAGATGTTGGGATAGGATTTGGAAAAAGACTAGAAGATAATCTTAGCTTGATTAAAAACTTAGAACATTTTACTACTCTAGGAAAACCTATACTTATAGGTGCATCAAGAAAGTCAATGATAAACAGTATTATTGAAGCTGAGGTAGAAGATAGATTGAGTGGGACATTAGCTATTCACTTAGAAGCTCTTAGGAATGGAGCTTCTATAGTGAGAGTTCATGATGTGAAAGAACATGTTCAAGCACTTAAAGTTCAAAATGCTTTGGACATGGTTTAGAATTAAACCATTATTCCTCTAATCATGTAAAAGAGTATAGCTGATAATGTGGCTGCGGCAGGAACAGTTATAATCCAAGCTGCAATTATTTTCTTTACAGCATCGCGTTTAACATACTCAACTTTTTTAGTTTGTTTAATATGTTTCTTTGTTGTTCTTATGAGTTTTTCTTCATCAGAAATAAATTTATACAGCTGTACAACTCTCTCATACTCTACTGCATCTTTATCACTTTTTGCTTCTAGTTTCTTAAGCTCAGCCTTGTATGCATTGAGTGTTGATTTCTCATCTTTGATTGTTTCTTTATCTTCCTCTATCGTTGTTGTGTCATTTAAATGTAGGTACTCTCTTAAAAAACCAACACCAAAAACGCCACCGATGGCAATATGTGTAGAACTTACTGGAAGTCCAAGCTGAGAAGCGATAATAACAGTGATAGAAGCCGCCATTGCAATGGAAAAGGCTCTTATTTGGTTAAGCTCAGTAATCTCACTACCAACTGTTCGTATAAGTGCTGGACCATAAAGTGCAAGACCAATAGCAATACCGATAGCTCCGACACCCATTACCCATAAAGGAATACTTGCTTTAGATGAAATACCACCATTTACAACAGCATCGTTAATAGCCGCTAATGGACCAATAGCATTTGCAACATCATTTGCACCATGAGCAAAACTAAGAAGTGCTGCTGCAAAAATAAGGGGAATAGTAAAGAGTGTGTTTACTGATTCTCTTGAATTCGCCAGTTCTTTTTTATCTGAGTTGAGTCTATTTCTTACTATAAAATAAACAGCAAGAGCTACGACAAAGCCTAAAGTAAGAGCTGTAAGTAAAGATGGTTTTTTAGTCATCTCTAAAGATATAAAAGGAATGAAGTTTAACATTTCAACAATCTCTGGCCATATCTTTTTGAGACCCTTAAGTGTTAAGTATGTTACAAAGGCTAATGCCATAATAGAAACAAAAATAGGAACATATGTTTTTGCAGCCTTGACCTTGTCTTCTTTAAAAACTATAGATTTTTTGATAGAGTAAAGAAAAGCAGCTGCAATTAGTCCACCAAGAACAGGTGAAATAACCCATGAAGCTGCAATCTTTGCCATAGTTGTCCATGAAACTATACTAAAACCGGCTGCAGCAATACCTGCACCCATAACACCACCAACAATTGAGTGTGTCGTAGAAACCGGAGCTCGCATCATAGTTGCAAAGTTAAGCCATAGAGCAGCCGCAAGAAGAGCTGCCATCATTGCCCAGATAAAAGGATCAGCATTTCCACCAAATGCAGAGATATCAATAATACCTTTTTTAATAGTTTTCACAACTTCGCCACCAGCGATGAGTGCACCAGACGCTTCAAAAATAACAGCGATAACAATAGCCATTGTCATTGTCATTGCTTTGGAACCAACAGCAGGTCCTACATTGTTAGCTACATCGTTTGCACCTATATTCATTGCCATATATGCACCAACTAAGGCGGCCACGGCTAAGAACATGTTATTTGGTATACCACCATTACTTAAAAAACTAAATGCAAGAACACCTATCATAAAAAATAGAGCAAAACCTAAACGTGTAAAGTCTGTTCTACTCTTTTTTAAAGCTTCTTTTTCTAGTTTTTTCATAGTTTGTATTTCCATCTACTTACCTTCATCTTTAATATATGCTTTTATGATTTCTTGGCGTTTAAGAGGTTTGTCACCATAGCCCGTTTGTGTGTTGTTAAGTCTCATTAATATTGACATACTAGAGGGTGCAATTTTCCCAAAAATTGTATGTCTACCATTGAGCCAAGGTGTAGGAATTGTTGTGATGAAAAATTGACTGCCATTAGTATTTCTTCCAGCATTAGCCATTGCTAAGATTCCAGGTTTGTCAAAAACAAGATTTGTAAACTCATCTTTAAAAGCTTTTCCCCAGATACTCTCACCACCACGACCACTCTCAGTAGGGTCACCACCTTGAACCATAAAGTCTTTTATTATTCTATGAAAAGCAATGCCATTATAGTAACCATTTTTTACATGTGTCAAGAAATTTTCAACTGCTAAAGGAGCAACATCAGGATAAAGTTCAAGCTCAATATTTCCCTGAGTTGTTTCTACAACTACATGAGGATTTGCTGCAAAAAGAGTAGTAGATAGTGTTAGTAGTAAGATAAAATATAGTTTTTTCATTATGCTTCCTTAAAGTCTAAACAGACTGAGTTTATGCAGTATCTAAGACCTGTTGGTTCTGGTCCATCGGGAAAGATATGTCCAAGGTGTGCATCACATGAGGCACAGGTAACTTCAACTCTTATCATTCCATGTGTAACATCTTTGATTTCTGTGATAGAGTCTTCAATAGACTCATAGTAACTTGGCCAACCTGTTCCAGAGTTAAACTTAGTAGATGCTTCAAATAGTGGTGCATCACAGCAGATACAGTGGTAAGTACCATCTTCTTTATTATCATTATACATACCAGAAAAAGGTGCTTCTGTCCCATGCTGACGACATACATTAAATGCTTCAGGGCTAAGTTGTGCTTTCCACTGGGCATCAGTTTTAGTTATTTTCATATTTATTCCTTAAATCTTTAATCTCTTGAGAATTTTTTTCATATATAACAGTTACACTTTTAAGTGCTAAATTTAATGCATATTCTATCTCATTTACACTTGCAGAATATAAATCCATTATAATGATATGATGTGGAGATAAAGAATTTATATCTTGAGCATGACTGAGTAATACATTTGTAAAATTTTGATTCATGAGGCTAATGTGAGATTGAAGTACACTTACCTCTCTTTGCATCGTTCTCATCTCTGCAAGAAGTTTTTCTCTATTTTTTTCATTAGATATTATAAGTATTTTTTCTTCATTTTGATTGAGTAGTTTTTGGATTAGAGAAATGGACTTTTTTAAAGGAGTTGATTTTATAAAGGTAACTCTCTTTTTTTGATTTTTAAATGTTTGAAGGGGAGTATCATCTTTTATATTTTCATCGTTTACTAGAAGAAGTTTAGACTTGTTACACTTTTCTTTGAGTGAAAAGATAAATTCTTTTTCAAATAAATGAGCATCGTCACACATAACTATTTCAAAAGTATTAATCTTTTTTGGATTCATTCCTTTTAGTTGACTCTTAGAAATGATGTTAATTGAGGTTAAATCTATACTTAAGATGGAGTGCTCTAAAATACTTAGTAGTCTTTTCTTTAATATATCTGCACTTAAAATTGTTGGTTTGATAATTAAAATATTGCGAGCTTCTTTTTCTATGATTAAGAAGATAGATTTTAGTAATAAAAGAGTACTTTTCCCACTTCTTGGTAAACCTTGAAGATGTGTAATATTTAGTAATTTTTGATCTAGAAATAAAATTTGTTCTGGAGTACAGAGAGTAGTTGTTAAATCTTCTTTGAGAAAAGAGTACTGAACAAAGATACTACTTGCAACTATATTTACATCATTGTAACTAACTGGGGTATTTGTGGCACCTGAAAGTTTTTTCAGTATTTCATTTTCATTTGAATCGCAAAAGATAATTTTTTGATTAGGCAGTAAATCTTGAAGGGAAGCATTAAGATGAGAGTACTCATCTGTACTTAAATACTCCATTATAAGATAGTTAAATATCCCAACTTTTATTTCTCTAATAGATTGGAGCTTTCTTTTGAGAATTTCTTGAACATTATCGAAAGAAAGAGTCTTTGAAGAATATTCTTGTTGATATGCTTTTTGTGCTGCGGCATTCCTTAGTTCCTTGAAGGTCCACTCTTTAGTTTCAAAGACATAAATACCAGTACTATTAATTAATATAAGTTTTGTATGATAAATATTTGAATTATGATAAATATTTGTATTTACAAAGATGAGAAAATTATTTTTTAGGGAAAGTTCTTTTAATTTTTTGATAAGTATTGAATTAGGAGTTTGCAAAAGTGTAGATTTTTTTTTGAAAAGTGAGTTAAGTAAAGAAAGTTTCATTGAAAATAAAATATTATCACCTGTGAGGGTGACAATATATTAGTTGTTACTTACCAGCTGCAACACGGTCTTTAAGACCTTTACCAGCTTTAAATTTAGGAACCATTTTATCTTGAGTTGTATAAGCCTTGTCAGTACCTGGTACTTTGCCACTTTTACCTTTTTGAAGTGCAGCGTTAAAACTACCAAAACCTACTAAAGAAACATCTTCTTTTTTAACTAGAGCAGTTGTAACTGCTTCTGTAAATGCTTTAATTGCAGCTTCTGCTTCTACTTTAGTCTTGTAGTTACCACTTTCTTGTACTAATTCAACGAATTGTGCTTTATTCATAAATTTACCCTTAGATTTAAAATATTTCCGAACTTTCATCAAAAATGTGAATCATTCAGCTAGAGACACTTTATAGTTTATTTGCTTAATTTTTTCTTCTTTTTAGTATGTTTTATAATAAAAGTGGACAAACTGTTCTCTTTGAATCCATAAGTAGCCACTTTGAAGAGGTTTTTAAATTCACAACCGGTCTGTTGATTCATTATCAATGCAGATAAGTCTTTTATTTTTTGGTACTTATTTGCATGTGAATGTATAGATGAAAATACTTCATCAAGACCATCTCTTTCATTTTTTGTAAGTGCACTCATCAACTTATTCCTCTAGTGAATTAATTTTTCGAACAGTTCTTATTATCTCTGAATCATCTAACATTCCTAACATTTGCATCACAGTAGCTGCAGCTTGTGGTTTAGCACGTCCAAGCTTCCAGTCTTGATATGTACGCATAGAGAGACCAAAACGTTGGGACATATCTTTAAGAGATATTTTCTTGCCATTATTTTGAGACTCTAGAGAGTTATGAAGGATGTTAAATAGGTCATTAATTTGCATAAGAAAGATTATACGGATTAAATACTTTAAAATACATTAATAACATATATATATACATTAAAATTTGTATTATAGTATATAAAGTAACAATAATATAAATTATACTATATATTATCATATATAAATACAATATTATATACGGTATTCCGTGTATATTTACTATAAAATGAATATAATGCTAAGATGTTATATAAATATATTAGATAATAAGGAAGTTTTTGATTGTTTTAAAGATTAACTGGATTGTTTATGCAAGATTTATATCTGTATTGAGCTGTACTATTTAAATACTTTCATAATTTATTTCTAAGTCTGATTTTATTTTTATCAGCATAGGTTTCGGACAACTATCCTGACACAGAGGGGGTCTCCCCAATATCACTAGTCTTTAATGTCAACTCTTGTCCTTCACTCAGGGCTATTCCAACAAATCACTATAATCGTATTTAGAAAAATCAAGATAAATTTTTCCATTTTGTTTAATGACACGAACATCTTTTCCATAAGATGCTAAAAATCTGCTTTTGATTTGCTTTCTTTGGTTGGATTTGAGGTCTAGACTTTTAAGATAGTACTTGAGTTCTACTATCTCTTCTTGCTGCGTTTGTTGTTCTATAGTCTGAACTTCATGGACAGTTGTGGATTGTTCTTGTTTAAACTTTGCATTAATTATCTCGACGATGCTTTTAAGTTGTTCATCTTTTGAGTTATAAAGATTTTCAATTTTATTCATTTCATCACGAAGCATCTGTTCTTTATCATCAATGAGTTTATCTATTTTCTCTTCTAGTTCTACTATTTTTTCTTTGAGTTGTTGATTCTCTTTTTGATAAAGAGAAATTACCATGGCAACAGTAGTTTTTTGTTTTACTGGAACAAGTAATTTAGGTGTTTTTAGTATAGGAGTATCGAGTAAGATATAAGTTATGTCATTCTCTATGGTATGTGATAACTTTTTTGTAGTTATCTTAGAAATCACCATCTCTTTAGACATTTTAAATTTATGTGAGTATTCATCTATTGTAAGTTTCATTGTGTCCTTGTATTCCTAGCTTTAATTTTATATCATTGAGTTAAAGTTTATATCTGGTGGATTAATGATTCCAGATTGTCTTAACCAGACTAAACAACCTTTTTTCTCATTTGCATGTTTATCGCTAAATGTTTGCATACTCGCATATTTAAACTCTCTACTGAGTAAGAGTCGACTAAAGTCTTTATGTATATCTAAAAACTTTTTTAAACTCTCAAAAGCATAGTCTGAAACCATTACCGTAGAGATAGTAAAGTTTTTAATTTCTAAGTATCTCGCACAATCATTAAGTCCATCACCAATAAAGTTTTTACTTCCTAAAATATCGGTAAACTCATTTACTTCACCTGTATGAACAGCTATCCTAATGCCTTCAAAGTAAGGATAGCGTTTAGAAATATGCTCAGAAAAGTGATTAAAACTAAGACCAAGCATAGTTCCAAAACCTTTAAGTCTTGGGTTTAAAAGGCAGTAGAAACCATCACCAGTTGAAACAAAACCTAAAATAAATTTTGACAATGTCATATTTGAATTTACTAACATTTTTTCTATAATTTTTTTGAAGCTTTTAGTTAAAAATTTTACTATTTCTAACTGTTCACTTGAATTGAGCTTTGAAAAATTGATGATATCAATAAGAACAATATCTGTTGTTATTGCTTGTGTTTTTTCTCTAATCATTTTCTCTTTTCTGTGTTACATAATTAGCCAAGTTTACCATAAAGTTCTTTTAAATGAACTTTTTAATATAATAACAAAATTAAAATTTTAAGGTGAGTCATATGAGTAAAGGCATTTTAGATATAGTAAAACCAGGGGTACTTTTTGGAGAAGATGTTCAAAAAGTATATGCACATGCTAAAGAGGTTGGATTTGCTATCCCTGCTGTAAATGTAGTGAGTACAGACTCAATAAATGCTGTTTTAGAAGCTGCTGCAAAGGTTAACTCACCGGTTATCATTCAGTTTAGTAATGGTGGAGCATCGTACTATGCAGGTAAAGGACTTTCAAATGAAAATGAGAAATCTGCAATCGCAGGTGCAGTGTCAGGAGCAATACATACACATATGATGGCTGAAGCTTATGGTGTAGCAGTTATCCTTCATACTGACCATGCTGCAAAAAAACTTCTTCCTTGGATAGATGCACTTTTAACTGCGAGTGAAAATTATTATAAGGCAAATGGAACTCCTCTTTTCTCATCACATATGCTTGACCTTTCAGAAGAGCCTTTGGAAGAAAATATTCATACTTGTAAGGCATATCTTAAACGTATGAGTGCTATTGAAATGAGTATAGAAATAGAGCTTGGTGTTACAGGCGGAGAAGAAGATGGTGTGGATAACACAAACATTGATAATGCTCTTTTATATACTCAACCAGAAGAGGTTGCATTTGCTTATAAAGAGTTAAGTGAAGTTTCTTCCCACTTTACTATTGCCGCTTCATTTGGTAATGTTCATGGCGTTTATAAACCAGGAAATGTCTCTTTAACTCCTAAAATATTAGATAACTCACAAGACTTTATAGCAAAAGAGTTTGGTACAGATGCAAAACCCGTAAACTTTGTGTTTCACGGTGGTTCAGGTTCAGAGCCAAGCGAGATAAAAGAAGCTATCGGTTACGGTGTTATAAAAATGAACATCGATACAGATACACAATGGGCAACTTGGATAGGGACAAAAAATTATATTGAGAAGTATACTGACTACTTACAAGCTCAAATAGGAAACCCAGAAGGTGACGATAAGCCTAACAAAAAGTACTACGATCCAAGAAAGTGGTTACGTGCAGGACAAGAAACTCTAGTAGATAGAGTTGTAGTTGCGTTTAATGACTTAAACGCGATGGATAGAAACTAAACTAACCCTTTCTCTTTTTAACCTATTTTCCGAAGATACTTTAGGTGTTGTGGAAAATAGGTGGAATATTGTAATGTTACTTTATAAAATAACAATTTACATATTGACCTTAGCATTATTTCCCAGGTATCTGATCTTTGTCAATAACTAAGTTATCCATATTATTTTCAGCCGCATATACTAATAGATTAAATAAAGAGTGTATCATTGCATTATCATCAGTATAATCACTCGCAGTTACCACTGCTATAAATATTTTTTTATTAAAATTTTCTAATTGAAATTGATTGTGTAATTTTGATGTGGCTCTTATCGCAGAATCTGAATCTGTTCCTTCAAGGATTAAGCAAGCAAGATGATCTTCTAAAACTATGAATTTGTCGCTTTTTCTTTTGTAGCCAGAAAAACTATTAAGATTAATTTGACCACTAACTAAAGCTATTGCAATTGAAAAATTTAAACTATACCTTTTATTTCTATAAGAACAAGATTTAATTTCTTGAACTATATCCGTATAATATTTTTGACGATTGACTTTGAATGAATCTAACATATATATCCTTTACTTTAGAAACTTAAGTAATTATAGTATGAATTTAATTAGAATTAGTAGATATACTCGATAATTCTGAATTTTTAACTTTTAAAATTAAGATTATAACATAAGACTTAAAAGTAAAGAGTATAGTTTATCGCAGTTTGGTAGTGTTCTTTTATATCAATATTATATGAAAAACTAAAATTAATTGTGTTGTTTTTAAATACTTTAATGTGGCTATTTAGATCTAATCTATGTGCTTTGATTTGGCTATTAGAAGATTCGAAGTCATAGAAATATCTATGTTTATACACTATGTCAAATATGTATTTATGTACTTCTTGATACTCTAATGAAAATTCTGCTGAAGCCATATAAATATCTTCTTTATGATAGTAAGCCCCTGTTTGAGCTGATATATGATATGTCAAGTTCTTGTTTAACCTATATCTATATCCTAGGCCATAATTTATATACGCATAAAGATGGTCATCATAAAAAAGCCTCTGGGCACCTACCTGCATTCTTTTTGTATTTTGAGTAAAGAATATACTCGATATTGGTAAGGCTTCAAGGTTTATAAGGGTAAGCTTTTCTAGGTCAATCTTGTCATCTTGTAATCTAAACATAAAATCCATAACTTCAACACTTCCATTTTTCTCAATCTTATCCATGAGGTCAAATCTATTTCTATATAAGTATCGATAACCAAGATAAGCATAATTCACTTTGTCCATTTTGTAACCATGACCGACTACAAATTTATGAAATTTATTCGAAAGAGGGATATCATCATAACTAGTATTTTCATCTAGCTGCTCCAAGCTATTCTTATTTTTTATTTTTATTAGTTTCATGAGTGGATAGAGTAGTTTAGTATCAAAATCACTTTTTGTAGACTCTATCTCTATGAAATTGATTGCTGCTAAAACTATATTTTTTTTATCTTTTTTGGTTATTCTCTTATCATTGTAAAAATTATATACACTTCTTTTTCTTGTAATTATCTTTTTTAATATGTTTATATTGTTGTCATCCATCTTAAAGATCACATTGTTGAATTGTTTAAATTTTGATGCACTTGAATTTATGTTTTTAATATATCCGGAATTTTTTAAAATATGCACAATATCTATGGGCACTGTGATATGAGATAATTTTGAAGTGAGTTCCATATCATCCCTTGCGAAATCAATAAGTTTAATAAGCTCTGAACTACAGTTCCTACTCATAAAATAATAGTCTTGGTCTGTGTCTAAAATTTCATAAAGATGTAATAAAATATTTTCAATTTCATCTTCTTTAAAGAGGAGATCAAAACTGATTAAATCACGAAACTCTTCATTTCTATATTCATGTTCTTTTGCTAAAAATGGCAAAAATTTATATTTACTTTTATAGCCGCCAAATATTCCTTTATAGGCATATACTGGAGAGCTAACCTTTATTGGTACCTTGGCAGTATAATCGATCACATACTTAGCATCATCCGACTCTACTTTAATAAATGTATGCCCAAATACAGATGCCGGAGAGTTATAGCGTTCAGAGGTGAAAACTAAACTTATCTTATTAAAATTTGGTTTGAGAAAATCTTTTAATTTCTTGCACTCAGCATGCTTAAGATTTAAATGCAGTTTTGAGTTTATCCATTTATATCTTGCGGGGTATTTACAAATTGAAGAGGAGTTGTTTTGGAATGCTTTTATAGTTTCGAGAAGTTCATCTTTTAAATCTATATTTTCTTTTTTAGATAAAAAAAAATCTTTATTATTTATGAGAGTTGTTTTATCATAGTGAAGTAGTTTAGCCCAATATGGATGAACAGAGAGTTCATCCAAAATCAAGTTATCGTAAGCGAATAGTGAAGTGCTTAAAAAGAGCAAGAAGAGAAATCTGCATATAAGTTTTCTCATTTAGTACTTTTGACTAATTATTTGCAGTGTCTAAAAGGATGTTTAATATACCTTTTTTCTTTATCTCATTTTCAAATTTAGGAGTCTTAATGGCTGCCGCCGCATACCCGTCCTTTGAAATGTTTAATACTTGAATTCTATTCTGAGCAATAACCTTATTTGTACTGTTTAGAGTCGTTAATGTAACTATTACATCTGCGAATGAAGCACCCTTAAGTCTTGGATCAGAAGTTTTAACATTTTTAGGCTTATCTGTTTTTCTAACCTTTACGATGATTAGATTATTTTTATTTTTCACAGACTTTGGATTATCTACCAAGGTCATTCCATATGAAGATATGTATTGTTTTACAACTTCTGCGAATGCAGGTACCTTGCTATGAGTTACATGTACCATGGCATTTGGTATAGAATCTCTTAAGCCTTTACTTATCGCATCTAACTTGGATTGATATTGAGCTTGTTTGAAATCTGCATTTATTGCTTTTAAAATTGGCAATTTAGATGCTACCGTACTAACAAGTTTTTCAATTTTTGACTTTTGATTTATTAAAACAAAAATATTGTTTAATTTAGCACTATCAAACAGAGAATTTAATTTGTCATACTCTACGAGCATAGCATTCTTTTGTGCTGAAAATAAAACATCTCTGTCGACTTTAACATAACTATAAAAGTTACCAGCATTATATGCATTTTGCATAACTTCAGCACCAGAGAATTTAATCTTTTCTATTGATGACTTCGTTTGAGATTTCATATATTCATCAATTTGGCCATTAGTTTCGGTTGTAGTCATATCTAAATCAGCGGATACACTAATAGAAATTTCACCACCTATCTGAGATAGAGCATTAGCTTTGGCAGTATCTTTACTAGAACCTTCACCAACACCATAATAAAATATTGAATTTGAGTGATTAGGATTTAGGAACCATTGTGGTAAATTACCAGCGGATGGAGTGGGCTGAGTGCCCGCTCCACATCCAACTATTAAAGTACTTATAGCTATAAGTAAAATACTTTTAGAGATGTTTAGCATTATTTAGTAGCTTCATCAGCACTTGATTTAGCTGCCTCTGCACCATCTAACACTGCATTTACAATGTCCTGATATTTTCCTATTTTACTTGACTGTGAACCTGCATAGTAGCTACCAATAAATATATTTGGAAGAGCTAATAAAGTACCTACTCCAAGTCTTGATAATCTTTCACCTATAAATTCTTTTTGATTACCAACTAAACTAGTTAAGCCTTGTGCTATTGTCATTGCCTTTAATTCCTTTTCTATCATTCCGGAACCTCTTGCCATACCTGCAGTTGCTGATGCGAACATACTGACTGCACCAAATGCGTTATTATCAACTGCATCTAATAAATTTACAAGTTTTTTAGCTAAAGGAACCTTAGATTCATCAAAATTAGATTCGATAGCTTCTGCTCCACTCGTAATTAATTCAAAATAAACATTTTCTTTCTCTTCAAAAGCAGCTCCTCTCTCTTCTTCTAGTACTGTCGCTGTCTCAAGTTCTGCTTCTTTATCAGCTCTTTCACCGCTTTGTGCATTAGCATCATCATCTAACCAAGCATCGATTGTTTTTACATCTGATGTAGCACTACCTAGTTCATCTCTTGCTGTAATATATTCAGACTTTGCAGAACTAACCGCTTCTTGTAAATCTTCTGGAAGTAATGATATAACAGCATCTTCAACATTGTTATATAAATTTCCACTAGCAGCTTCAACATCTATGAATGAAACTTTTGAATCTGATTTAAATGAAGTGTATGTCTTTGTGTCTGAAATATCAGGAAAAACATTCATATTAGGTATATTAAAACCTTTATTTCCATTTGTTTTATTTTTGTATAGTACAGATGCTTGCCAAAATAGTCTAGCTTCAAGAGGACTCATTCTAATAGAAACTGCTTTACCAAGAAGGGCATTAGTAACGTTTACAGTAGAGTAATATGCATCGTACTTCACTGCATCTAAATTATTTACAGTAGCATAGTCTACCGCTGAAACAACTTTATCAACCCATTCACTATCTTGTGAAACAGGCATACTCTCTAAGATGTCAGTATTGATTCTTACTAAGTTTATACCAACATTAATTCTTACTATCTGCTTTTCAAAACTTGGGTCTTCTAGCATAGCACTTGAAGACTCTGAAGAACCTTCAATCATTCCTCCAGCAGAAGCTGCATATAATGAAAACGGACTTACAGCTAATGCTGCAACTATACTTAACTTGATTGATGAACTTTTAATCTTTTTTAACATTCATTTTCCTTGTTGTTTTATAGAATTTGAAACATGCTGTTGTCGTCTTGCACAGCATTTTTGGCTTTTTGATCAGCAACTTTTTTTATTATCTTATAGTACTTGTCGAACTTAGATTTCCCTTTTGTAATGATTTCATTTGATCCTTCACTCAGTTGCATTGCTTTTTCATAATACTCATCTGCTTTTGTCAACAGTGCTAAATCATCAGTTTTAGAAGCTAATGCTTCATAATATACAGCAAGGTTAAAATAATACTCATATGTTTTTTCACCATCGTACTTCTTCATACCCTTTATAGCACCCTCGTAATTCTTGTCTTTTGCATATTTCTGTGTATATTCAAGTTCACTTGGAAGTGACATAATCTCAACAAGTTTACGTGTCTGCATAGGAGAGATGTCTTTAATGAGTTTTTTAGCTAAATAGTCCGATGCTTCAGAAAGTAGTTGCGCTCTAGAAGGTAAACCTTGTTTTCCAGCTTTTGAGTATCTTTTAATATTATGTTTATAATTTTGTGAATAAAAAACTGTTCCATCTTTTCGAATGTTAAACTCTACACCTACTAAACCTGTTATAGTATTTGAAGTAGTTTTATATTCAAATACTAAAACTTTCATGTCAAGAGAAAGACTTCCCTTATCTTCAACCTCACTAATAGAAATGAAATTAGTTTGTGTAATGAATTTTTTCAAACTTGAAAGAAGTTTACTATCAAAAGATTTATCCGACTTTATTCCATCGGCTTTTAAAATATTTTTCACTATTTCTATTTCTAAAAAACCTGCAGATGATGTGCTTTGATCAAGCATTTGAGTAACTTCTTTAGGCTTTTTAGGAGCTACATATGTATTTAGAAGGAGTTGTTTTTTAGCACAACCTCCTAAAATCATTGTAAGACCTAAGAAAAATAGAGCTGTTCTGATAACATTTGTAAACATTATTAATTCCCTTTGTCAATTATAAGATAAATACATAATATGTAAAGATTATTTAACTAATGCTTAATTTTTCTTAAAAAAAGAATATTACTTAGAAATTTTCTATTTTTCTACACAAGTGTGGTTTTATTTTTCCAAGGTGGTATAACTTACTTTAATATACTAATTATTAGTAAAGTGTTCCCGGTCATGAGCTTTAATAAGGTGGTTTAAACGATTTTGATTAAAACGCCAAAAGAGTTTACTGTCAAAATCCTTATCTTCTTTCATTTTCAAAAAGAGTTCCTCTCTTTTTAAATCTTCATTATTTTCTTTTATGATTTTTAACATTAACTCTTTTAATTGCATCTGGGCTTCATCCGTTTTATCATTATCTTTGAGCGTTTTTGTTTGTAAAAAAGGATAAACCTTCCAGAGACTTGTAGTTAAAGCAAATAGAAAAAATAACATCATTAAGTTTGAGACAGAAAGTTCCATTTGACCCCTTTTTGTTTAATTATATGCTAATTTAGATAAAATTACATTATGAATGATACAGTATTTACAAAACCGATAAAAAAGCAGTTTGAGTTTGATGAAGAAGTTGCCGCTGTCTTTGATGATATGCTTGAACGCAGTGTCCCTTTTTATAAAGAGAGTCAAAAAATAACTCAGTTTTTTGCACTTAAAAATTTAGAAGAGGGTGGTGTGTTATATGACCTTGGTTGTTCCACCGCTTCATTACTCTTAAATATTCACAGAGGGCTAGAAGTAAATGCAGAACTTATTGGTCTGGATAACTCAGAAGCTATGCTTGCACAAGCTCGCCGAAAATGTGAAGCATATGGTGTGAAAATAGATGTGAAAAATGCAGATATCTTGGAATACGAGTATAAAAAAGCAGATGTATTTATAAGTAACTATACACTTCAGTTTATTCGTCCTTTAGTTCGTGAAGAACTTGTAAAGAAGATAGCTGATTCTATGAGGGAAAAAGGTGTTTTTATTTTTAGTGAAAAGGTTATTTCTCATCAAACAAAACTCAACAAAGATTTGATAGAATGCTATTATGACTTTAAAAAGACTCAAGGTTATTCTGAGTATGAAATTATGCAAAAACGCGAGGCTTTGGAGAATGTATTAGTTCCCTATAGTGAAGAAGAAAACATTAAAATGGCGCTTAATTGTGGATTTTCTCATTGTGAAGTTGTTTTTCGTTGGGCAAATTTTGCGACCTTTATAGCTATAAAGTAGTCGCTTACTTTTTTCCTCTGTCGTCAGCTCCAAAAATTTTAGCACTTATGCTGTCAACACTAAAAATAACAACCACACCAATACCTATAATGGTAGTAATCACAAAAAATACTATTAGTCCTGTACTCATTTTTCTCTTCCTTTAATAAACGTTACCCTTAGGTGTCGTATCTTTCTTTTTTAAAAATTCACCAGCTTCTTTATATGTAAAAATGTCATCTTCTCCACACTCTTTATGATAGTAACCCTGTAAGTCATAATATTCTTTACAGCCACTATAGTATTTTGCTGAGACACCATGCTTGTTGATACATGCAGTGAATAAAATACTCATAAAAACAAGTAAAAAGAATAATATAATTTTTTTAATCATAATCAAATTATATCTAAACTTTGAAAGTTTCTTTTGTTTTACAATACTCGGTTAAAAAACACTCATCACAGCTAGGATTTTTTGCCTTACATATATAACGACCAAAAAGAACCATTCCTTGATGCAAGGCATGAAGGTTGTTTTTGAACTTTTTAGCTAGTGTGGCTTCTGTTTTAATTGCTGTTTTATCATCACTTAAACCAAGTCTATGTGCTACACGAAAGACATGAGTGTCTACAGCCATAAGGTTTGCACCCGTATATTCTATCATTACAACATTTGCTGTTTTTTGACCGACCCCAGCAAGTGTCTGGAGTTCTTTACTATCTAAAGGTATCTCACCATCATATACTTCCACAACTCTTTGTGCCATAGCTATAATATTTTTAGCCTTGTTATTGAAAAATGAGCAAGAGTTGATAAACTTCTTGACATCATCAAGCTCTGCAATAGCTAATGACTGAGGAGAAGGGTAATTCTCAAATAATGGTGGAGTTAGAATATTTACTCGTTTGTCCGTGCATTGTGCTGAAAGTGCTACGGCTACAACAAGTTCATAAGCATTTTTATAAGTAAGCTCTGTAACCGCATCATCATATCTATCAATAAAAAGCTGATGTATTTCAGCTATCTCTTTTCTTGTGGCTTTTTTCATAACTGTATTCTAGCAATATTTTGTGTTATAATCAAAGTATATTTTTCACTTAGGAGATATCTTATGGGTATGTTATCATTATTTTCATCAGATAAAAATACAAATAAAACACGGCGAGTAAAGAGCTCAGAGTTAGATGAGCAGCTAGATAAAGATTTTTATCTTGACATAGTTAACAATAGTCGTTTAATGATACTTTATTTCATGGATGGTCCTGGTTGGATAGGCTCTAACCAAAGATTCCTCGATGTGATGGGCTATGATGATATTAATATGTTTAGGGAACAAAATGCAAGTGTTCGAGACCTTTTTTTAGATGAATATGAAGAAATATTTACCGAATCAGATAAGAGCTGGTTAGACTATATTAGGAAGCATCAGCAAGGTGGCTATCGAGTTAGTATAGCAAGTAAAGATGGTTCGATAATGACTATAAGTGCAGTGGCCCATAAGTCCCAAAAAAACTCTAAAGTTTATATTTTAGAGTTTGAAGATATTTCTAAAGTCTACGAGTCTGAACTAAAAATTCATGAAGTGGAACAACTAAAACAAAATTTCTTATCTAATATAGGGCATGAGTTTAGAACACCAATGAACTCTATACTCGGGTTTATTGAGCTTCTTGATAAAACACAACTAACAGAGAGCCAACAAGAATATCTGAGTCTCATAAACCGTTCTTCAAAAAATTTGATGACAAACATTGAAACTCTTTTAGACCTTTCTCAACTGCAAGCAGGTCGTTTAAAGCTTCAGTTAAGTGAATTTAATTTTATCCATGTTGTTGAAGAGCTTTTTTCGGGTATTTATTTTGGTGCATATGAAAAAGGTATTAAAGTCATTACTTTTATAGATCCCAAAATTCCAAAAGTACTTCTTGGTGATCCAAAGAAAATTTCTCAAGTTTTATACTCTATCGCAGAAAACGCAGTAAAGTACACAGCTAAAGGCTCCCGAGTAAACATAGAAATAAAGCTTTTGAAGCGCTTGAGTAGTGGAGAATGCACTATTGGCTTTACTGTAAGAGATAAAGGGAAAGGTATCTCTAGTGAGCAGGTAGCCATTCTTAATGAACCTTTTACTTCAACAAATCAGGCAGATGAAAGACTGGGTGTTGGACTGAGTCTCTCTTGTGGTTTAGTTAACCTTCTTAACTCTGAACTTAAGATTAAAAGTCAGGATGATGGAACAAGAGTGCATTTTGTTTTAGACTTTAAAGAGTCCAAAGATCAAAGTTTTGAGCCAATACCTAAGAAAAAAGTCAAAGTTCTGTTACTGGATAATAAACTACTAGACGAAGCAAATCTTTTAACACTCTACCTACGTTCATTTGGCATTGACGTTGTAAAATCAAATATGTTGGATGAAAATATATATGATGGTGTTGATGCACTCTATCTGTTGGCAGATCAAAGTGAGCCATCATGGATAAATGAGTTTGAAACTTATGCAAAAGGTACTCCTATAATTTTAGTATTAGCAACTGGACAAGATATCGTAACTAAGCTTGAACATAAAGTAAACTACACGATAAATCTTCCTCTTCACCCAAGTATCATAGCACAACAACTATACTTTATTTACCATGTTCATGGGTTCAAAGAAAAGAGGGAAATGGAACTTAAAAGTAGAACTCATGCACTTGTCGTGGAAGATAACGTTATAAATCAAAAGCTAATAAAAATACTTTTAGAGACATATAACATTAAAGTATCAATGGCTTCTGATGGGAATGAAGCAGTTGACGCATCAGCAGAAACTAAGTATGACATTATATTTATGGATATAGATATGCCACATAAAAATGGTATTATCGCAACACATGAGATAAAAGAATCTTTTGGACAAAATATAAAGACTCCAATAGTCGCACTTACTGCAATGGCAATGGAAGGTGATAGAGAAATGCTTCTTGGAGAGGGATTCGATGATTACTTAAGTAAACCACTAACAAAAGAAAAGTTAGAGAGTATTTTAAGTAGATACTTATAGCAAAGTATATTCGTTTGTTTAATAAGTGTTAGTTAATAAAGATTACACTTCCTAATAACAATAAATGAAGGAATATAAATGAACACAGCTACAAAACTTCTCTCAACTCTTTTACTAAGTGGTATTGCACTCTCTGCAACTACTTTAGTAACTGTTAATGGCAAAGCAATCACTCAAAGTGAAGTGGATAATGAACTTATGAATGCGACTCAAGGTCGTCTTAATGAAGTTCCAGCAAACAGAATTAACGAATTAAGACAGCAAGTTCTTCAGCAGTTAGTTGGCAAAGAACTAATATATGGCGATGCTAAAAATACTGGTATTCTTAAAACAAAAGAGTATGAGGCTGAATATAAAAAGCAAGAAGAGAGAATGAAAAAAGAGTTGGCTGTTCAAGTGTGGCAAAAGAAGCAACTCAATAGTATTAAAATTTCAGATAAAGACCTCAAGAGTTACTATGACAAGAATAAAGAAGAGTTTAACCAAAAAGAGACACTTCATGCACGTCATATCTTAGTTAAAACCGAGGACGAAGCAAAAAATATAATTGCACAGATTAAACCACTAAGTGGAGAAAAACTAATGTCGAAGTTTATAGAGCTTGCTAAAGAAAAGTCAACAGGACCTAGTGGACCAAAAGGTGGAGATTTAGGTTATTTCGCTGATGGACAGATGGTACCTGCATTTAACAAAAAAGTATTTAGTATGAAAGTTGGAACAGCAACATTGTCTCCAGTGGAAACAAACTTTGGTTTTCATGTTATTTATCTTGAAGACAAAAAAGCAGCAGCAACAAGAACATACAAGGAAGTAAAAGCATTTATCGAACAGCGTTTAAAAATGGAAAAATTTAAATCATACATGAAAGATGTAATGAAAAAACTTCATGAAAAAGCAACTATAAAATAAATCTAGTATAGATATGACTATGTCCCCTCTCTCTAAAATCACTTTAGATGGACGGGATTTTTTAGTTAAACGCGATGACAAAATAGACAAATACCTCTCCGGAAATAAGTACAGAAAACTGTACACTCTTTTAAATACTCCAAAAAACAGATATAAAACGATCATCTCTTATGGTGGAATGCAGTCAAACGCCATGCTTGCTATAGCTGCTATATGTAAGGTAAAAGGATGGGAGTTTCTCTACTATACTAAGCCTCTAAGTAAAAAACTCCATAGTGAAATAGAAGATAACCTTTTTCATTCGCTTAGCCTAGGAATGAAACATACTGAGATAGAGTTTGAACTCTATAGAAGTTTTGTAGCTTCTCTTTCATTAAGTAATGATGAATATACATTAGTAGTAGATCAAGGTGGAGCTCATAGAAGTGCAAAAGAAGGTCTCGAAGTTTTAGCTGATGAAATTAGAGCCCAAAACTTAGAGGTTAAGAGTGTGGCTACTCCTTCTGGAACCGGGACAACAGCTCTTTACCTAGCATTAGCTCTCCCTGAGTACAAAGTTTACACTACTCCCTGTGTTGGAGATGTAACTTATCTTCGAGAACAGATGAGTGCATTAGCAGAGATTCCAAGTAACCTTATAATCTTAGAGCCCCAAAAGAAGTATCATTTTGCAAAACTTTATGATGAGTTTTATGAAATTTATGAGAAGTTAAAAAGTGCTGGAATAGAGTTTGACTTACTGTATGCACCAGCTATGTGGATGGCACTTATGTCCCAAACAGAGGAGTCGGTGTTATATATTCATAGCGGGGGAGTAACCGGAAATGTTAGTATGTGTGAGAGGTATAAACGAAGAAGATAAACTTCTTCGAGTTTCTTAGTCTATGAAAGTAACAGACTCTCCTAGTTTTACCTTTTCTGGTTGATATGCATTGATTTTTGAAGATTTATCTTCATAACCTAACACAACACTATATAAAAGTGCAAGATTTTCAGGAATATCTAATGTACGAGCGATTACTTTACCAAATTCAGTTGTAGATCCTTGAGGACAAGATTCTATTCCAAAATCTTGAGCTGCAAGCATAATACTTTGCATATAAGCACCACAATCTATAAATGCACCTTGTGCTTCATCAATATTTGCTTTTGCTGTAAATACAAAAATTACTGTGTTTGCACCAAACCATCTGAAGTTATCTTTCCACATTTGGACACGAGTTATATCATCTTTTCTATCTACATCCATATGTTTATAAAGGCCAGCACCTGTAACGATACGACGTTTTTTATATGGATTTGTCCACTTTATTGGATAGTACTGAATAAACTGGTCGTTTAAAACACCTTCATCCATTTTTTTGATTACTGCATCACCAACATTTTTTAGAACTTCTTCATTTGTAATAGCATAAGTAACCCATGGTTGCATGTTGGCCCCACTTGGAGTAAGTGCAGCTGCATTGAGTATCTTCTCTAAAGTTTCTTTAGGAATTTTCTCATTAGTATATGCTCTTTTTGAAGAACGGTTCTGTAAAGCTTCTAAAACTGTTGGCATTCGCAATCCTTTAAGGAAATTATAGTAAAAATTTATTAAGAAAATAATAAAAGTAGATATGAATTAAATAACTAAACAAACTTGACAAAGATAGACTCAAGTTGCTATAATGAGTGTAACTATAAATTAAAGGATTAACAATGAGTCAAAATATATTTGAAAAACTAACACATAATATGACAGAAGCAATAGAAAGTGCCATTTCACTGGCACTACATAATAAAAATCAAGAAGTAGAAATAGAACATTTTTTATGGGGACTACTTACAAATTCAGATTCTATTTTAAATCAAATGTTCAATAAAATGAATATTGACAAGATTACTATAGAATTAGATATAAAAAGTTTAAGTGAAAAGTTTCCAAAATCTTCTGCTATAACTAAAGAGAATATACGTTTATCAAAAAACTTTGCACAGACTTTAGAAAATGGTGCTGGACTAATGACTCAAAATGGAGATAGTTTTCTTGCGGTAGATACATATATACTTAGCAACTTGAAAACTCCTCCATTTTCTACAATACTTCCAAAATACATAGATATGCTAGAGTTTACTAAAAACCTTGAATCATCTCGTGGGGGAGTTAAGATAGACTCTCAAAGTGCAGATGAGAAGCTCGAAGCACTTTCGAAATATGGAATAGACTTAACAAAAGAAGCGGCAGAAGGAAAACTAGCTCCCGTTATCGGTCGTGATGAAGAGATAAGCAGAATGATGCAGATTCTTATTCGTAAAACAAAAAACAACCCTATCCTATTAGGAGAGCCTGGAGTTGGTAAAACAGCTTTAGTAGAAGGTTTAGCTCAGAGAATCTATAATGGAGATGTTCCTACCTCTTTACAGAATAAAAAAGTAATAGCTCTTGATATGTCCGCTTTAATTGCAGGGGCTAAGTATCGTGGAGAGTTTGAAGATAGACTTAAAGCAGTTATAGACGAAGTAAAGGAAAATGGAAATATCATTCTTTTCATAGATGAGATTCATACAATAGTTGGTGCAGGTGCATCAGAGGGAAGTATGGATGCTGCAAATATCTTAAAACCCGCTCTAGCTCGTGGAGAGCTTCATACTATTGGAGCAACTACACTTAAAGAGTATAGAAAGTACTTTGAAAAAGATACAGCACTGCAGCGTCGATTTTTGTCTATTAATCTTGATGAGCCAACAGTAAATCAGTCTTTACAAATCCTTCGTGGCATAAAAGAACGCTTAGAGTCTCATCATAATGTGACCATTACAGATAGTGCTCTTGTCGCGGCTGCAAAACTCTCAGATAGATATATAGCAGATAGATTTCTTCCAGATAAAGCGATTGACCTTATAGATGAAGCTGCAGCAGAGTTAAAAATGCAAATAGAGTCAGAACCAAATATCCTCTCCGCGGCTAAACGCAGACACTCTGAACTCATGGTAGAAAAAGAGGCTCTTAAAATGGAGAAGACACCTTCAAATGAGAAACGTTTAGTGGAGATAGAAAAAGAATTAGCCGATGTTGTAGAGACTGTTCAAAAACTAAAAGCACAGTTTGAAACTGAAAAAGAGGTTTTTGAAAAGATAGCAACTATTAAACATGAGATAGAATCTAAACGCCATGATGCACAGAGTGCAAAAAGTAGTTCAGACTTTAACCGTGCCGCTGAGATAGAGTATGGAGACATACCAAAACTCATCGAAGAAGAAAAAGCCATTAATGAGAATTGGGAAAGATTGCAAGAAGAAGGAACACTACTTAAAAATTGTGTAGATGAAGATTCTATAGCTTCGGTAGTGTCCCGTTGGACGAAAATCCCCGTTGCAAAAATGCTTCAGACTGAACAAACAAAAATTCTTAATGTGCAAGCTGAGTTAGAAAAAGATGTTATAGGGCAGAGTAGAGCAACTCATACAGTTGCACGTGCCATTAAACGCAACAAAGCAGGTCTTAGTGATAGTAATTCACCAATTGGAAGTTTTTTATTCCTAGGACCAACAGGGGTCGGAAAAACGCAAACAGCTAAAACACTGGCTAAGTTTCTTTTTGACAGCGAAGATGCACTTATACGAATAGATATGAGTGAGTATATGGAAAAACATGCAGTCTCTCGTTTAGTTGGAGCGGCACCTGGATATGTAGGATACGATGAGGGGGGACAACTAACAGAAGCAGTCCGTAGAAAACCTTACAGTGTAATACTCTTTGATGAGGTTGAAAAAGCACATCCAGATGTCTTTAATATACTATTGCAGGTTTTAGATGATGGAAGATTAACTGATAACAAAGGTGTAACAGTAGACTTTACAAATACCATTATAATTCTTACTTCAAATACACCTAGCGATGAACTTAAACAGACTTTTAAACCAGAATTCCTAAATAGACTTGATGATATAGTAACTTTTGATGCATTAGGTCAAGAAGAGATAGTAAGTATTATAGATATCTTCTTTAATGAAATTGTTAAGAAACTTGAGTCAAGAAACATTGAACTTACTCTGAGTGAAGATACGAAGAAATTTATTGCTGAAGCTGGATTTGACCCTGTGTATGGTGCTCGTCCACTTAAACGTGCTCTTTATCAAATAGTAGAAGATAGACTAGCTGATCTTATACTAGAAGGAAAGGTGTCCGAAGGATCAAAGGCGGAGTTTACGATGGAAGATGGTGAAGTTAAGGTATTGGTCTCATAACCTTAATGACATTTTAAGTAATATTTTTGTATTATTTCGAACTTAAATTTATATAAGGATATGTCAAATGAAAAGAACATACCAACCACATTCAACACCTAGAAAGAGAACACATGGTTTCAGATTACGTATGTCCACTAAAAATGGTCGTAGAATAATAAACCGTCGTAGAGCTAAAGGTCGTAAAAGATTGTCAGTTTAGGCGGATTTAACACACTGAAACTCCATAAGGAGTTTCAGTATGTTTACAATAGAGGCAAAAATCAACATTCAAGTAGTGTTGTCCTTTTTTTTCTTCCTCAAAATGGAATTCATAAAGTAGGCTTTACCGCAACTAAAAAGTTAGGTAATGCCGTAAAACGCAATCGTGCTAAACGTAGAATGCGAGCTATCTTTACTGAATACTCCAGCACACTCAAAGATGGATCTTATGTTTTCGTTGCAAAAGTTGGACTCTTCGAATCTTCACATGAAAAATTAACACATGACTTCAAAAAAATACTCACTAATGCAAAAACTCTTACTTAAACTTTTATGGCTCTACCAGAAGTTTTTTACCCTTATTGGCTTCGGTTCTTGTCGTTATTATCCATCTTGTAGTGAATTTGCACGATTAAATTTTGAAAATAACTCAATTTCAAGTGCGTTTTACCACTCTTTAACTAGAATACTACGTTGTAATCAATTATTTGATGGAGGAATTGAGTATCCATTACTCGATGAACTCCGATGTAAACCCGTAAAATTAAGGGTTGAGACTATAAAGTATTGGCTGGTTCCAGATTCTAGGAACCGCTATTACATAATAAAAAATTTTTCATATAAAGGCTAGCCCGTGTTAGACCAAATGTCACCAAATCAGAGACTAATAGTAGCAGTACTATTATCAGTAATTTTTTTCGTAGGATACACTGCGATATTTCCACCCGTTGAACATGAGGTAGCAGAAAATGCTCAAAGTACTATAAACAAATCTACTAATTCAGCTACTGTTAAAGACACAGTGGATACAGAGGCCGGACATGTGGTTTCCTCAGTAGAAAGTCTACCAGTAGATGCTGGGAATACAATTCTAACTGTTACGAGTAAGGATTTCATTTTAAAAATGGACACACTTGGTCGTATATCTTCAAAAGAGTTACTCGATGCAAGATATAGAAATAAAGATGATGGGCATGCACAGCTAATACCATCTACTGGTACTAAACCTCTTTATTTGAGATTTATGGATGAGGCACTTAACAAAGAAGCATCTTCAGTAGCATACACAGCAAATTCAAGTGAAGTTACTTTAGTGGGTGAAGCAAAGAAAGTAGTTTTAACACAAAACTTAACAAACTTAACCATCACAAAAACATTAACATTTTTTACTGATGGACATTATGATGTAGAGATAGCTGTTTCCCAAGATAAAAGATACTATGTGTATCTAGGTCAGAGACCTCGTGTAAATGAGTCTGAGCAGATGATGACAGTTGTTGGTGCTATGGTTTATACTACTACTAATGAAGATGAGTTAGTTACTATAATCGAAGATGGTGATGCTGAGGGGAGAAAAGCTTTTTCAGCTGTAGCGTTGATCTCTGCGTTTGATCAGTATACCGCTTCAATCATGTACGGTTTTGATAAAGAAAGAAACATTATTGTTGAACGTGACCGTGAAGATAATCCTGTTGTATATTTTGATGGTTTACAAAATATTAAATTTAATGGATATGTTGGACAGAAGAATTATAAAACATTGAAAGCTATTAATCCTGTTTTAACAAATGCGATTGAATATGGTTGGTTTACATTTGCGGCCAAACCACTCTTCGCACTTCTTTCATGGTTGTATAGTATCTTTGGAAACTGGGGTTGGTCGATTATTGCACTAACGGCTATTATCCGATTTGTTCTGTACCCTCTTACTTATAAGGGTATGGTTTCTATGCAGAAGATGAAACAACTTACTCCTAAGATGAAAGAGCTTAAAGAGAAGTATAAGGGCGATCCAGCAAGACTAAACAAAGCAACTATGGACATGTACAAAAAGAATGGTGCGAACCCTCTTGGTGGCTGTCTTCCTATGTTAATGCAAATTCCTGTTTTCTTCGCGATTTACCGTGTTTTACTAAATGCTGAAGAACTTCAAGGTGCAGAGTGGATTTTATGGGTAAATGACCTTTCACGTATGGACCCTTACTATGTTTTACCACTTCTTATGGGTGCATCTATGTTTTTTCAACAAAAACTTACACCTACTACTTTTACAGATCCAATGCAAGAAAAAGTTATGAAATTTTTACCTGTAATATTTACATTTTTCTTCATAACTTTTCCATCAGGTCTTGTTCTTTACTGGTTCGTAAATAATCTTTTCTCAATTCTTCAGCAGTTTATTGTTAATCAACAATTTAAGAATGCTAAAGATGCTAAAGAAGCGATAGCGATAAAAAGCGAGAAGTAGATATGATTAAAATAGAAGCACAAACATTAGAAATCGCATATAAAGATGCAGCTACTAAGTTTAACTGTTCAGTAACTGAACTTATCATAGAAGTTGTACAAACTCCAAGAAGTGGTATTTTAGGTATGTTTAAAAGAACAGCAATTATTGTTGCTGTTCGTGAAACACAAGTAGCAGAGACGGTTAAAGAGAGTACTCCTGCAAAGATAAAAGAGAAACCTACTATGGCAGCAGAACAATATTTAAAAAAAGAAGAACCCAAAGCATCTAAACCTCCAAGAAGTAAGAAACCTTTTAAACAACAAGAGAAGCAAGTAAAAGTAGAAAAAATAGAAGAGCCCGAAGTAATTCTTAATGATGCTATTGGGCCTATCTCTTTTGTAAGTGATCAAGATGATGATGACTTAGGAAGTGGACTTGACTATACTGCTGACTATGACGATGAGTTTGATGAAACACAAGACGATGGACAAGAAACTTCTTCTGAATCTCTTAATATAAATGGAATCGTTAAAGAAGTCGAAGTTGAAATTAATGCTCTTTTTAAATTTGCATGTTTTAGTATCGATAAAATCGAAGTAAGTAAGTATGATGACCAGACTCTTCTTGTTGAGTTTAAAGGTGATGATGCTGCTTTACTCATAGGAAAAGAGGGTTACAGATATAAGGCACTCTCTTATATGATTTTTAACTGGATAAATACTAAGTATGATATACAGTTACGTTTAGAAATAGCAGAGTTTTTAAAAAATCAAGAAGAATCTGTAGGACGTTACCTTCAAAATGTTTATGAAAACATAGAAAAAGATGGACGAGCTCAAACAAAGATTCTTGATGGTGTTTTAGTACAAATTGCTCTAAAAGAACTTCGTGAAAAGTACCCTCAAAAATATGTAGTAATTCGTACTACTAAAGATGGACTGAAATATATAATCGTAAACGATTATCACAATAATTAAACTCTCATGACAGATACTATATGTTCAGTAGCAACGGCTAATGGCATAGGCTCTATCGCCATTATAAGAATTAGTGGTGATAAAGCTCTAACGATTGCAAAGACCCTCACAAAAAAAGACACCCTGAAAACTAGATATGCTACATTGAGTGATGTATATAACTCTTCGGATGAACTCATCGATGAAGCAATTATAATCTACTTTGAAGCTCCGTATTCTTTTACTGCTGAACATGTTGTAGAGATACAGTGTCATGGAGGATATGTTGTAGCTCAGAGTATACTCAAGGCGACACTAAACGCAGGGGCAAGACTTGCCGAAGCTGGAGAGTTTTCTAAAAGAGCTTTTTTTAATGGTCGTATAGATTTAAGTGAAGCAGAGGCAATATCACAGCTCATAGAGGCTAAAAGTGAAGATGCCGCAAAGATACTTGCCTTACAAATGAAAGGCTCTTTAAAAGAGTTTATAGAATCTGTTCGTGATGAGATTATACATATACTTGCATACTCTGAAGTGACTATTGATTATGCTGAAGAAGATTTACCAGAAGATTTAGTCTTACAAATAAGAGCTAAGCTTGATGAGTTGTATGTACTTCTTAAAAAAACTTTGAGTGCTTCAAAAGCGAGAGAAGGTCTTATGCAAGGCTTTCGTGTAGCTATCATTGGAAAACCAAATGTTGGAAAGAGTTCACTCTTAAATGCACTACTAAATTATAACCGAGCCATAGTCAGTGAGATAGCAGGTACTACTCGAGATACTATTGAAGAACAAGTAAAAATAGGAACACATCTCATAAAAATTGTAGATACGGCTGGTATACGTGATGCTAATGATGAGATAGAACGCATAGGAATACAAAGAAGTTTAGAAGCAATAGAAGAGAGTGATATCGTGGTTGTTCTGTTTGATGGTTCTCGTGAAGCAGACAGTGAAGACTTAGAAATAGCAAGACTTGTAGAAAACTACAGAGAAACAAAAAATATTATTATTATAAAAAATAAAATAGATTTACAAAATAAATTTAACTTAGATAACATCGCATATGATTTAGAGCTAAACTCAAAAAATGATGTGAGTTCGCTTATTGATTCTCTTGAAGAGATTATGAATGTTAGTAATGTCTCTGATGAAGTTATGTTGATATCACAGCGTCAAATTTCAGCAGTTGAAATGACAATGCAAAATATTAAAGAGGCTTTCATACCACTTGAAGATCAAGAATTAGAGATTTTTTCTTTTCACTTAAATGAGGCGGTAAAAGAGATGGCTGGAATAACAAGACCATTTGAAAATGACGAAATGCTGGACAAAATGTTCGGTTCATTCTGTTTAGGAAAATAACATGAAATATATAGCGATTGACTTAGGCTTAAAACGCATAGGTTTAGCTTACTCTGCACATAAAGATTTGGTAACACCACTCCCAGCAGTTATCCGTACAAATCGTGACCAAGCTTCGCACGAAGTACGAAAGGTCATAGCCGAATGGGAAATTGATACTGTTGTTATCGGTATTCCCCTTGGTGGAAGTAGTGAAGATGAAATGCGACGAAGAATCGCACACTTTATGGGGCTTGTCGCATTTGAAGGCGAAGTTATTTATCAAGATGAAGCAGGAAGCTCACTTGAAGCTGAAAACCTTATGAAAGGTGAAATAAAATACATAAGAGATGGCAGAATAGATTCTATCTCTGCAATGATTATTTTACAAAGATACCTCTATAAAATGAAACAAAAAAAGAAATAATGAGACTTGTCGGACTAGATGTATTTCGTGGCCATGCAATTTTCTTGATGATAATTTTTCATCTATTTTTTGATTTAAATAATTTTCATATTTTAGATATAGATATTCTTCATGGTGCTTTTTGGAAATATTTTAGATACTTTATCGTGTGTATGTTTCTGTTTTCTGCTGGAATCAGTATAAAGCTAGCAAATGAAAATGGTTTAAATTTTACTAAATTAAAAAAGAGAATTTTAATCTTAGCACTTGCTTCACTTTTTGTAAGTATTGGAAGTTACACTCAGTTTCCAAACTCTTGGATATATTTTGGCATACTTCATTTTTTTCTTTTTGCTTCTATCTTTGGACTCTTATTTTTACATATACCCAAAACTTCACTGATTGTTGCAATCCTAATCATAACAGCTTACAACATTGGTACACCAAATATGCACTGGCTTTTTAACATACTCCAAGAGCCTCTAAACTTACCTATAAAGTACACAGAAGACCTAGTTGGACTGTTTCCTTGGTTTGGTGTTTTTTTACTAGGAATGGTATTTAGTAGTTATAATCTTCATTTGAAATTCTTTGATAATAGTTTTTATAAGAGTGATTCTAAAATAAATATTGTCTTTGCATATATGGGAAAAAACTCTCTACTTATTTATCTTCTTCATCAACCTCTGCTATTTGGAGTTTTTTTTGCTATAACTTAATCATTAAGTATTGAAATTGTTTAAAATATGGGTATAATTCCCGACCGAAACACCATAAGCTCGATTAACTCAGCGGTAGAGTGCCTCCATGACATGGAGGTGGTCACTGGTTCAAATCCAGTATCGAGCACCATCCATAAACCATTTCCAGCCCTTACTTTCAATATGTTTAACGAAATTGTAAAATACTTTAAGAATACTGAGTTATGTAGTTCGAACCTCTTCAAATCACTGCTAAATACCTTATTTTATCTTTTTTTTGTCGTTGTTTAGATCGCCACTTATCTACTTCTTCAACATAATAAGTGATTTTTTCACCTCGTGCTTCCTGATAATAGGGCAATGGATCTTTGATCCGATTTCTGCAATGTCCTTGTAGCTTTACTGATAAATTATATATTTCAGTGTATTGTTTTGGTGTAATAATTGTTTTAGCTTGGATTTTATTCATCTCTATCTCGATATCTAATACTTCTTGATACTTTGAGTCAGCTTTACCCATAAACCATAAGTGAGTTTTTCTTATTTCTAATAAATTTTCTATTACATCTTTGATATTTTCATAGAAACAAGATTTTCAGCTAAAATAGTCCCTATTTTTAGTATATTTTTTACTTAGGTTAAAAGTTATCTCAAGGATAGCAACTAATAACAAAATTTAGAACTTTAAAGATAAAAAAGAAAACTCTCAATGCTATTTATGAAAAACATAAAATGCAGGTAAAATTACTCTCTCATTTTTGCTTATACTATTGTCAGCTTCATTAACAGAATGAGCAATGAACCTAAAACCATAGGTGGACTCTTTAAAGATTTGTAGTGTGAACTTCAAAATTTATCTATTACTTTGCAAGCATTTATTGAAATCATGGTCAAAATAGCACAGATTGATGAGATTGTAAAGAACAATAAAGATTTTACAAGTATAATCACTACATAACGAGCACTACTTAAGATTTACTTGGATTTGGGTGCAAAAGTCGCCATGCTTAAGTTGAGTATGATAGTTACAGGATTTGAAGTTAGTATTTCAATCTCAACAGAGTAATGCATCTTTGATTTAAAGTCAAAAAAACTTTAAAAAAAGATGTGTTATTAATAAAAGTATTTATACGAGGTTAAAAGATGATTGCTAGGGAATAATCGCTCTCTTAAATATCTATTTGTATGTATGTAACAGAAATTTTTGCTAGAGGAACAAAAAATATGACTAAGTTGGAAGTTTGTGATTTACTCCCTAATGGGATTATAATCTTTAAAAACAAAAAAATAGACCTTATTAACCGGTACATGTTGAGAATCTTAAACATTGAATCTCTTAGTAAGAAAAATGCCATTGAAGTTTTTCTCAAAACAATTAATATAGAAAATGAAGAAAATCTATTCTTGCTTTTTACGAATAATGAATATTTTAAATGCAAAGATGCAACAATTTTAATCTCAAAAAATCAACATGACGATTTATATATATTTTCCTTTACTACACTTACAGCATCTCTGTGTGGCTCAATCGCGAGTGATGGAAGAGAGCACACGAGAGTCATCTCGAAGAATGTTGATACGGAGGTCGCAAATTTTTTTAAAATTAATCAAATTTCTAAGGTAAATGTATTAACTTTCTATAAAGGTCTTCCCTTAAATAAATTTGGTAAGATTCTCAGACTTAGTGAAAATTTCATAGAGGTATTAGTAGACCGTAAGCATCATATCTCACTTCTAGAAAGTACAAGTATCCTACTTATTTCAAATACCAAAAAAGGAAGGCTTACTCTACGTGGGAATGTTGCCAATACAAATGAAAATATCTTTAAGATTAATAATTTTGTTTTTGCAAAAGAAGATATGCACAAGAGACAATCAATTCGCATTGAACCTACAGTAAAAGTTATTGCACATGTGGAAGACTCAAATGCTAAAGTTTTTGAATTCAATGTATGTGACTTATCAGAAAAAAGTATTAGTATATTTATAAATAGTCCTCAAGAAGAAGAATTTTTAAAGAAGCAAACTTCAATATACATTACTCTGAATGACGATATAATCCTTGTACAAACCAAATATCTTAAAACAGATTATAAGGAAGAAGAAACATTAAAAGTAATATTTTTGATAGTTAGTTCAGGAAAAAGCAGTAAAAAAATTATTGAATACCTTTTTAAAGAGCAAAACATGATTATTAGAGAAATACATAACTATCAGAGTTAGGACTATCCACTACAAAGTTACTTATCTCTAAAATAAGTCCATATAAAATGAAGGTTAAGAGTAGTATTAATTTAAATGTATAAAGATTTGTGGTGTTAACTTGATTGACATACACTCAACTCTTATGATATAATCACACTAATAATTAATATAAAAAATTTATCAGGAAAAACAGTGGCAAAATCCCTTTACAAAACTTTAGAAATAAACGAAAGTGCGAACGAATCAGAAATAAAAAAAGCGTATAGAAAACTAGCTCGTCAGTATCATCCAGATGTAAATAAAGATCCAGATTCAGAGGAGAAGTTTAAAGAAATAAACTCTGCGTATGAAATTCTCAGTGACAAAGAAAAGAAACAGCAGTATGACATGCAGGGCGATTCTATGTTCGGTGGACAGAATTTTCATGATTTCTCACGTAGTCATGGTGGTGCAGGCGCTGGAAGTATGGAAGATATACTTCGTGAAATGTTTTCAAATGGTGGCGGCGGTGGCGGTAATCCATTCGGTGGCGGCTTTGGTGGAGGTGGCTTTCAACAAGAAGTTAATCTTGATATTGAAACAAATGTAACGATTCCTTTTATCGTGTCTATATTAGGAGGAAGTCATCCTGTTTCTGTTCAAGGCGATAGATTTGACATTAAGATTCCTGCTGGTGTGAACTCTGGTGAAAAGATGCGTGTTAAAGGTAAAGGTCATGCTCAGTCTGGTCGAGTTGGAGACCTGTTCCTTAAAATCACAGTAGCATCTAGCCCAGATTATGTGAGAGAAGGTGATGATTTAGTTAAAAGTTTTGATGTACCTCTTTTTGCAGCACTTTTTGGAGAGAAAATTGCTATAGAAACTTTAGAGAAAGAGATAAAACTTAAAGTACCTCAAAATACAAAGAATGGACAACGTTTTCGTGTTAAAGAAATGGGTGCAATGAACCGTAAGTTGAAAACACGAGGAAACCTCTATCTAGAAGCAAATATAGTTTTGCCAAATGTTGAGACTCTCGATGAAGACTTAGTTGAAATAATGAAAGAAAAACTACCAAAAGACTAGAAGGGTTTAGCAAGTGATACACAAATATGATGAGCCAGTTTATTTAATAAGTATCGTTGCTAAAATTTTAGATATACACCCACAGACTTTACGTCAGTATGAACGTGAAAACCTCATATGTCCTTCGCGATCTAATGGTCGCATAAGACTTTACTCTGAACGCGACGTAGATAAAATAAAACTAATACTTCGTTTAACTCGTGAGTTAGGGGTAAACCTTGCCGGGGTAGATATAATACTTCGCTTAAAAATAAATGTTGATGAAATGGAAAAAGAGATAGCAGAACTTCGTCATGAGGTAAACTGTGCTCAAAACTCACACTCCGTTTCACCAGATAAGGCTCTTGTTACAACTAGATCAGTTTACGAAATGATTATATTTAAAGATTAAAGAGTTACTCTTTTAATCTTTGTATTTTTGCTCCAACATTCCCTAATTTTTTTTCTAAAGAATCATATCCACGGTCAAGATGGTATATACGGTGAATATTGGTCTCACCATTTGCAACTAGTGCTGCTAAAACAAGTGCAGAAGAGGCTCTAAGGTCTGTCGCCATAACATCCGTACCACATAACTTTGTTTTTCCGCAGACTGTTGCTGTATGACCATTGAGTGTTATATCTGCACCCATACGTTGAAGTTCACTCACATGCATAAAACGATTTTCGAAAAGTCTTTCTTCTATAATTGAAACACCATTTGCTTGAGTTGCTAATGTTAGAAATTGAGCTTGCATATCTGTTGGAAATGCAGGGTATTCTTGAGTGACAATCTTTACAGGTTTTATTTCTTGGGCAGGATGAATGGTTATAGTGTAATCAGTAATGGTAAAACTATTACCCATCTCTTCGAGTTTTGCTAAAACTGCTCCAAGGTGTTTAGGCTCTACACTTGTTAGTGTGATTTGTGATTTTGTAATAGCTCCAGCACAAAGGTATGTTCCTGCTTCTATTCTATCAGGAATAACAGAAAATTCTTTTATGGCGATAAGCTTTCCAGCTGTTCCTTTGATAGTTAGAATAGCAGTACCAATACCTTCTATCTCTATTCCGCTTGCACTTAAAACCTCACAAAGTTGTACTACTTCAGGTTCTCTCGCTGCGTTTGTAATAGTAGTCTCACCTTTCGCAAGGGCAGCAGCCATTACAATATTGGCAGTTCCAGTTACAGTTATTTTATCAAAAATAATATTACAGCCCGTTAGACCATCAGGTGCAGTTGCTTCGATATAACCAGCTTTAATTGCTATTTTAGCACCCATCTGCTCTAACGCTTTTAGATGTAAATTAATAGGACGCTGACCAATTGCACAGCCTCCTGGTAGAGAAACTTCACAATGTCCGAAGCGTGCAAGGATTGGACCTAAAACAAGGATTGATGCTCTCATCGTTTTAACGATGTCGTAAGTTGCCTTTGTTTCATGTAGGGATCTGGTGTCAACAGTAACTCTATCTTCATGAAATTTACAAATAGCACCAAGGTTACTAAGAAGCTTCAGAAGTGTTTTTATATCCGCAACATTAGGGAGATTCTTTAAAGAGACAATTTCACTTGAGAGTATTGTCAAGGCAATAAGAGGAAGGGATGCATTCTTCGCACCAGAAATTTTTATTATACCATTGAGTGATTTTACACTTTGTGCTTTTAAGTAGTCCATAAGTCTCTTTATTTAGTAATTTATGACATTATATCTAATTATTTTTTGATATACTTTGATGAAAGGAAATAGGTATGAGTTCAGCATTAGAGCGATTAAAAAACTTAACAAATAAAATCTCTAGTTATGAACTAGCGAGAAAAAATAACCTAAAAATTTTAGAAGAACTATATCTAGAAGTTGGTGTCGATCAAAAGGTACCCAAGTTTAAAAATATTTTTATATTTAAAGCTATAAATCTTTCTGGTGCTTCACTTTTAAATGAAAATTTAGGAGAGATAAAAGAAGGAAAATACCTTCAAGTTCTAGCAATACAATATGATAAGAATACAGATGTCAAAAGTAAAAATATTTCTTTAGCCTATTTTGGAAGAGTGGAAAATGTTGAGACTGAGTTCAAAGATAAGGTTGTTGAGTTTATTATTCGTTATAGATTTGAGAAGAGCTTTATGACACTTGAGCATTATCATACTATGTTAGATAGATTTAGTAAATAAAGATGAGTAAGTTTTACTTTTTCATTTGGTTAAGATGGGCTCTCTTCGTTTCATTTTCTAGTATCTTTTTCGCATCAATTTTCAGTGCTATTGTAAGCTTGTACCTTTATGTAAAACAGGGTTTACCCTCTTTAAACACAGAGCTGATAAGTGCACTGTTTGAAATTTTTAGTTTTTGGTTTGTTCTACTTTGGAGTATTACACTTTTACTTTCACTTTTTTTATCACTGAAGTATATTTTTAATATATGTTACGGGGAGTATAAAATAGAACTTTTGTCTTGTCTTAAAAATGATAAACAGGAGCTTATAGAGTTTATAGGTTATGGAGATTTAGTGAAGGTATGGAGAAAATGGTTTATGCTTCTAATATGGATAGTTGCTTCAGAGATAATAATTGCACTTGCACTTGTATATTTATTTTCATCGTCAGTCTCACTTTTCTCATGGTTTAATACTTATATACTTTATGGATTTATTCTTTTAGCGGGCTACTTTTCCTTTATGATTCTTACGATGAAATGTAAACGCATAAGGCTGACGAAATGTTAATTTTTTTAGACATGGAAACAACTGGGGTGGAGGTAAATGATAAAATCTGTTCTATCGCGCTTTTAAATGAGGAGCATTATATATATGAACTTCTTAATGAGGGTAAAAAAATATCTCCACAAGCATCAAGTGTACATCATATCACGAATGAAATGATAAAAGAGAAAGGTTCATTCCTTGATAGTAAAGCTTATCATTTTTTGTCAGATAATAACAATGAAGAAAGTATTCTCATCTCACATAATGCAAACTTCTTTTTAGAAAAACTTGTAGGAAGTGGACTATTATGGAAAGGAAGTGTTATTGATTCCTCTAGAGTCACTAAACATCTTATACCAGAGTGTGAACTGTTTTCCTTACAAGTGTTACGTTATGAACTCAAGCTATATCGTAATGAAGAAAAACAAAAAGAGTGCTATGGAATTAAAGATGCTTTATATGCGAACAACGCACTTAGTGATGTTATAGTGACAGAGCTACTTTTACACTACCTCGAAGATATGGCATCCATTGAAAAAATGATAGAGCTTAGTTCCCAAAATGTGCTAATTTGTAAGTTTAATTTTGGAAAACATAAGGGTCAGTTTATAGAAGAGGTTTGTCATGTTGATAGGGCTTATGCCGAGTGGCTTTTAAATAAAGCCGATGATTTAGATGAAGATATAAAGTATAGTATAAACTACTACTTACAAGGATAGTTATGAAAATTGCAGTAGAGTGTAAGTCTCCCTTATTACAAAAGTCATTGGAACTTTTTTTAGAGAAGTATCTTAGTAGTACAAAAAAATGTGACATAGTGGTAAGAGATCAGGAGTGCCTTAATGATGATAGGTGCTTTTATATTGGAAGTGGTGAGAATGTTGACTTACTAAAACCATTTTCAAAATCACAGCTGATTCTTGCACTTGAAAGTAGATATAAAGAGTTAGGTGGAAGTGAATCAGAAGAAGAGCCTTATAGTCATACTGAATGTATGGATTTTAGTATTTTAGAAAAACGGATAGAACTTTTAACACAAGAGTATCAGTCTAATATTATAAGAGCGGTAAAAGCATTTTATGAAAAATAATAGTAATAAGTTTACAAAAAAGATTATCTCTGGAAAGTATAAGGGTAAGGTTCTCAATATACCCAGTAAAGTGACAACAAGAAGTTCAAAAACCATAGTCCTTGAATCTTTTTTTAATACTCTTCAGTTTGACATAGTTGATTCAGTTTTTGTTGAGGTTTTCTCTGGAAGTGGTTCCATTGGTCTTGAAGCTTTGAGTCGCGGAGCAAAAGAGATCTATTTTATGGAAAAAGACAGAGATGCACTTCGTATTTTAAAAAGTAATATAGCTTCTCTTGGTGCTTCGGATTGCTATGTTTATAGTGGGGATAGTTTTACAAATATAAAAGAAGTTGTTGCCAAACTCAAAAAGACACAGCAGAGAGCTTATGTTTATGTTGACCCACCTTTTAGCATACGAGAAGGAATGGAAGATATCTATGATAAAACAATGGCTCTTATAGCCGCTCTTCCAAGTGAATATGTCGAAATGGTTATAATTGAGCATATGACAGGTTTAGAAATTCCTAATAAATTAGGAAACTTTGAACTTAAAAAATCTAAAAAGTTTGGAAACACTACTCTTAGCTATCTTATCGAAGAGTAAAGTGGAATAGTAATTGCTTTTTTCTTGTAAATGCAAGGAATTTAATGAAACTCTTTATCCTTTTTATACTTCTTCTTAGTACTCTCAACGCGACAAAGATTAATGATATATCAAATATCATTGGTGTTCGAGAAAATCAGATTATTGGTTATTCTCTTGTTGTCGGTCTTAAAAAGACTGGTGATGGGACAACTTCAAAATTTACCCTCCAATCTATTTCAAATATGCTCAAAGCAATGAATATAGATATGAATCCCATAGACATAAAATCTAAAAATGTTGCAGCAGTGGTTGTAACAGCTACAATAAAACCTTTTGCGAGACAGGGTGATAAGTTTAGTGTAAATGTTTCCTCAATTGGTGATGCTAAATCTCTAGAAGGCGGAACACTTCTTATGACTCCTCTTAAAGGGGTTGATGGGAAGATTTATGCATTAGCACAAGGTTCAGTAAGTATAGGTGGAAGAAATCTAAGAGGATCGGGTGCAGAGTCACACCCTACAGCGGGTATGGTTTTCGATGGTGGTTTTATAGAACGTGAAATAAATATAGATCTATTTCACCAAGAGTATGCAACACTCTCTTTAAAAGAGTCAGACTTTAAAAACGCGGTGGCAGTACAAAAGGCTGTGAATAGTTTTTATAATACACAAATAGCTGTTGCAATGGACTCTAGAAGTATAAAACTAAAACGCCCAGAGAATCGTTCTATGATAGAGTTTTTGGCAGAGGTTCAAGAAATTGATATGGACTATACGACTAAAAACAGAATTATTATTAATGAAAGAACGGGTACGATCGTTGCAGGTGTTGATATAACACTAAAGCCAATTATTATCACGCATGGTGATATCACAATTAAAATAGTTGAACAAAAAAGTGTTATATCTCCTGATGGAGCAATGGAAGTCGATGAAAACCTTGTAATAGGACTGAACCAAAATGAAGTGTATACAAAAGAAGGAACGACTACAGTTGCAAACTTAGTCCGCTCTCTTCAAAAGCTAGGGTCTACACCTAAAGATATCATTGCGATATTAGAAGCTATGAAAACAGCAGGTAGTATATCTGCAGACTTAAAGGTGATTTAATGAGCTATCCAATAAATACTTCGCAAATACTTTCACAGCAAAACAGTGTTCCAGCAATAAATAAGAATGTTGAAGATAAAGAACTACGAGATCAAACTGATGCTTTTGAGGCTGTTATCATTAAAATGCTTATGGATAACGCAGCCAAAGATGAAAAAAATATATTTTCTCAAGAGAACGATCCTGGTGATAAAATCTATAAGTCAATGTACAGAGATGAACTCTCGCGTGCAAGTGCAGGAGGCTTTGGATTTTCACAGATGTTATATGAATATCTTAGTAGAAAAAATTGATAAAACACTAAAGAATATCTATCCTTTGTCGATATAGTTATATATAAAAAAACCAAGAAAATGTTAAAGGATAGATTATGATTTCAAATCTCAATAGTGCAGCGGTACAGTCGGCTTATGCAAGTAAGATGAATGACTCAAATACAACAAAACAAGATGTCGTAGCTACAAAGCAGGATGATATGAGTGGTGTTGAAAAACTCAAAGAGTCGATAAACTCTGGAGAGTATAAAGTTAACTTAGATGTATTATCTCAAAAGATAGCGGACGAGTTACTTTAAAACTAAGTAATCAACAGGAGTAAATTATGTTATCTCATCATTTACAAAATGCCTTAAATGATTTAAGGGATATAATTAAAATTACAGAGTCTGACATGGAAGACATCAAAGTTGCAAAACATGATGCACAGTTCCAAAGACTATCTTTAAAAGAAGAAAAACTTAAAAGTTTTGAAGCAAAAAAAGCAATAATTGATCACGAAATATCATCTTTAATGACAAATAATTCAGGTGTAGAACTGACAAACCTAATTAATCAAGAACAACATAAACTTCTAGATGAACTTAAAATAGAACTTGCTACACTTAGAGATGTAAACAAAAAATATGCTAAACAAGTACTCGTTGTAAGCAATTTATACAATACTTTCCTAGAAAGACTTATTCCTACAGAGATGCAAGGCTATACAAAAACTGCATCAAAAAATCCAACAATATTAGAAATTAGGGTATAAGATGTCTTCTATATTTAGTACATTAGGCATAGGGTATAGTGCTTTAAATGCGGCACAGGTTGGAATAAGTACAACAGGTCATAATATAGCTAATGCTGAAACAGAAGGTTATACAAGACAAAGAGTAGTTTCAACATCCGCTACTCCGATTCCTTTAGCTGCAGGAAATGTGGGTAATGGTGTGGAAATTCAAGACATAAAAAGAATTTTCGATAATTTTGTTTTTGATAGATACTCAGCAGTATCTGCAGATAAAGAGTATAGCGACTTTGAGCAACAAACTCTTGATCAACTCTCTACCTATTTTCCTGAAATAGATGGGGTAGGTATTAAATCTGATATGGCAACATACTATGGCATGTGGCAAACATTTGCAGATAATCCAGAAAATGATTCGATTAAAATAGCTTTAGTAGAGCAGACTCAAACACTTTCCCAGCATATTTCACAAACTGTTGAACTTGTTGAAAACTTACAGTCGCAAATGAATGAGCAGTTAGTAGTTAATGTAAATCAGGTGAATGAATTAGCAGAAGAGTTGGCTGGTTTAAATATTCAGATAGAAGTTTCTGAAACTACAAGTGGATATAGTGCTAATGATTTAAGAGATAAACGTAATGTAATTGAAAGAAACCTTTCAAAACTGATTGGTGCAGATGTGACGAACTCTAAACTTACAGCAAATATGAATATACATAGTAACTCGAATACTACCGAAGGGAGCTATACTCTTTCCATAAATGGATTTAATATTGTTGATGGAAGTAGTTTTCATCCTCTTTTTATCACAAACAAAGAGAACCCCTCTGGTTTTTATGAGGTTTCTTATGACAGACAAGATGGACAAAAGATTCCGCTAGAAGAAATTATTAGCGACGGGAAGATTGGTGCTATATTTGATTTACGGGGTGGTACAATAGACACAACAAGTGGAGTACCTTCAGATGGAATCTTACAAAATGTAATTAGCCAATTAGATGCACTTGCACAAGGTATGATAGAAGGTACAAATAATCTTTATGCCCAGAATGCAACTGGGAAGATGGAGTCAAATGTAATTGATGTAAATGCAGGAGATGCTCTGATTACATCTGGATTAAACATTAATAAAGGTTCTTTTGACATTTTAATTTATGACATTGATGGAAATGAAGTAGCCAAAAGAAATATTAAGATTGATGACTTTACTTCGATGAATAGTATTGAAGTCCAAATCGCAGCAAATTTAGATGATAATGCAGATAATTCGGCAAACAATGATATAGATGACTTTATATTGTTTAGTTATACTCCTTCGGCAGCAGGTGAAAAAAGCTTGAGTATGAATATGAGGCCTGAATTTATTTCAAATGGGTATACATTTTCAGTCGCAGATAATCTTACAACTAACGAGTTTGCAACTGGGAGTAATTTTGCAGGGGCTATTGGACTAGGAAGGTTTTTTGATGGAGATAGTGCAAAAAATATGAATTTGGCAGTTGATATAAGAAATAATCCAACAGATCTTAGATCTGGATATTCTACTAATATTGGGGATAATAGAGTCGCTTTAGATATGGTTCAGCAGCAGTTTGAAACTTATAGCTTTCAAGCAGCAGATAAATCATATGATTCAACGATATACGGCATGTATGATATTACAGCAACTTATGTAGGTATTTCAACAAATTCGGCAATAACTAGAAATGAAACTGTTTCAACGCTATTTAATTCAACACAGATGGAATATGACTCTACATCTAAGGTTAGTATGGACGAAGAATTGACAAATCTTATTAAGTATCAAACATCATATGGTGCAGCTGCTAAAATTATTACAACAGTAGATCAGATGATGCAAACACTCTTAGGTATTAAACAGTAATTTTTATGCCTAAATTCAGTATATTTGTTATTTCGTTTATCTTTATATTCTCTTTTTTTGGAGTTTTTATATATGCTGATGATGCAGGAACATTACACAAAGATGCTATACTTATTCCTCCCTCATTAGAATATATTTTAGGAACAGATAGATTAGGTCGAGATATTTTAGCTCGTCTTATCGAAGGGGGAAAAACTTCTTTAATTATTGGTGTTGGCAGTGCTTTTATTGCCTCCTTCATAGGACTTATTGTAGGGTCAACAGCTGGATACTTTCGAGGAAAAGTTGACAAGGCACTTATAATTACAGTAGATTTATTTTTAACTTTTCCAACATTCTTTTTGCTTTTAGCTTTAGTGAGTTACATATCAGCTTCTATATTAGTCCTAATCATTATAATTTCTGTTACAGGTTGGATGACAACAGCTAGATTAATCAGATCTGAGAGCTTTAAAGTGAGCTCTCAACCTTATATTAAAATCTTGAATATAGCAAAGGTAAATAAATTGAAAATATTATTGAAATATTATGCTCCAATTTTAGCTCCAATTTATTTTGTAAGCTTTACTTTTGGTGTGGGAGGAGCCATCTTAGCAGAATCAGGACTCAGCTTTTTAGGCTTGGGGATTGTTTCTCCACAGATGAGTTGGGGAACTATTTTAAGTGGAGGAAAAGATGTCATTGAAATAGCATGGTGGGTAAGCTTTTTTCCTGGACTCATGATTTTTCTTGTAACATTTTCATTAATTAATATATCAAATTATTTACAAAAATTGACAAACAAAAAAAAGGTTCAAAATAGTATCTAATAATTCTAACAAGATAATAAAGATATAATTCTATACATAAAGAATAGAGGAAAATAGAATTGATTTTAATGATAGATAATTATGATAGTTTTACTTATAATATAGTTCAGTACTGCCGAGAGCTAGGAGCTAATCTTAAAATAATTAGAAATGATGAGATGAGTGTAGAAGAAATAGAAGCACTTTGTCCTGAAAAAATAATAATATCTCCTGGTCCTGCTTCTCCTGATGAAGCAGGAATTACTCTAGATGTTATTAGGTACTTTGAAGACAAACTACCTATTTTAGGTATTTGCTTAGGTCATCAAAGTATAGCTCAAGTGTTTGGTGCTGATGTAGTACGTGCAGAAAAAATGATGCATGGAAAAACATCTCTAATGAAACAGAGTGCTAGTTGTGATTTATTTAAGGATTTACCACAAGAATTTATTGCTACGCGCTACCATTCTTTGATAGTAGATAAAGCTAATTTGCCTAAAGAGATAGAGGTAACTGCATTTAGTGAAGATGATCACGAAATAATGGCATTAAAGATTAAAGATAAAGAGATTTATGGTGTTCAGTTTCATCCAGAATCAATAATGAGTGAGTATGGACATAAAATAATTGGAAATTTTTTACGGTTATGATACATAGGTACATCTTCTTTCTTATATTAGGAGTAGATGCTTGTATACTCTTCTTTCAAACATATAATGTTTCTATATCTTTCGATGAAGCTGCTCTGGTATATGATGATTTCTCATTTCTCCAGTTTTTAGTTCAAAAATCTTTAAATATATTTGGACAAAATGACTTTGGTCTACGTTTTGTAATGATATTTTTTCATTTGATGAGTGTCTTACTTATGTACGATATTTCAAAAAGATATATTAATCTAGGGCGAGATCGAATATGGTTAGTTTTAGTATTTATCTTATTGCCGGGAGTAGTTAGTTCTGCTATTGTAATTAATAGTGCAGGAATGGTTATTTTTGGATTACTCCTTTTTATATATTTAGAGCAAAAGTTCCCAGAACCTTTTATAATAATATTACTCCTTGTTTATTCAATAATTGACATTGGGTTTGCATATTTATTTTTAGGATTATTTTTTTACTATATATTGGCAAAAAGAAAATATTTAGTTCTATATAGTATCTTCCTTTATTCGCTTACAAGCTACCTCTACGGTTTTGGTGCATCTGGTTCACCAACCGGACATTTTTTGGATACGATCGGTATATATAGTGCTGTATTTAGCCCAATCATTTTTATATATATCTGCTATATCCTTCACAGAAGATATATGACTGGTAAGATAGATTTGATTTGGTACATAGCAGTTACTGGCCTTATTCTCTCATTAGCTCTTTCATTTAGACAAAGAATTGCAATAGAACATTTTGCACCATACTTAATTATATCACTACCTCTTGTAGCACAATCTTTTATTAGCTCATATAAAGTAAGACTAAAGATATTTAGAAAAGGATATAAACTCATTTTTGTGAGTTCATTTGTTATTTTAATTTTTAATTCAATTATTGTTTCTTTCAATAAGGAGTTATATAACTTTATAGATGAGCCCAAAAATCATTTTGCTTATAATATGCATGTAGCAAAAGATTTATCTCGTGAATTAAGAATAAAGGGTATTAATTGTGTTGAAACAAATGCGAATATGCAAAAAAGATTAAAATTTTATAATATCTCTTATTGCAAAAAAAATGTTTTAAGAGAGAGTAATAATAGCGAAAACAATACATCATTTGTAACAATAAGTTACAAAAATAAGACTCTATACAGAGCAAATGTTACAAAAATAAACACACTATAAACTACTTTTATACTAAAGATAAACACAGCATATTAAATTAATAACTTTACGCTAAAATACTGTACAAATATTAAAATAGGGAATTTCACATGGCTCAAAAAGCGATACGCGAATATGATGCTAAGTCTATCTTAGCAAAACATTGGGATAAATACTTTCCAGACTTTACTTATGCATATGAAACAGTAATGGTTCAAAATGGATCAGAACTTAAAGAGGCTGCAAAAACTGCATCTTGGATTAAAGATAAAAAGTTAGTTGCAAAACCAGATATGTTATTTGGTAAACGCGGCATGAATGACTTAGTTCTTTTTAGAGATAAAAAACCAGGTGATGTGTCTTTATCTAAAGCTGCTTCATGGATAGATGAAAAAGCTTCTGGTAATCAGAGTGTTTATTTCTCATTTGATGGCGACAAGCCTACAGGTGAACCATCAGTAGATAAACTTACTAACTTTATTGTTGAACCGTTTACTCCACATACTGATGCTGAAGAGTATTATGTTTCTGCTACTTGTGTTGGTGATGATGATGTTATCTATATGTCTGCAGAAGGTGGTATTGCTATTGAAGAGAACTGGGATGAGAAAGTTATTGAAGTAGCATTCCCGATTACTGCAACAGAAGATGAAATTGCTAAAAAGATTAGAGCAAGTGTTCCTAAAGATGTAGCTGATAAAGATAAAGCAAACTTTGCTGAATTTTGTATTGGTTTCTTTAAAGCATACCGTGAGTTAAACTTTGCATATCTTGAAATTAACCCATTTGTAATGCAAGACACTAAGGTTGAACTTCTTGATATGGTTGCAAAACTTGATGATACTGCTGGATTCATGATGGTAGAAGAGTGGGGTGATGTTGAATATCCTACTGCGTTTGGTATGGAAGCTAAATCTCCAGAAGTTGAAGCTATTGAAGAAGCTGATGCTAAAACTGGTGCTTCACTTAAACTTACTTTACTTAAACCAGAAGCTAGAATTTGGACTATGGTTGCCGGTGGTGGTGCTTCAGTTGTTTATGCTGATACTATCGCTGATATGGCTGGAATTGATGATCTTGCAAACTATGGTGAGTACTCTGGTGGTCCAACTACAGGTGAAACAAAGTTTTATGCAGAAACATTACTTGATTTAATGACTAGAGAAAAAGATCCTCAAGGTCGTGGTAAAGTTATGATTATCGGTGGAGCCATTGCTAACTTTACTGATGTAGCAAAAACTTTTACAGGTATCATTCAAGCATTTGAAATATATGCTGAGAAAATGAAAGCTGTTGATCTTAAAATCTACGTTCGTCGTGGAGGACCTAACTATGAAAAAGGTCTTAAAGATATCAAAGAAGCTGCAGATAAATTAGGTCTTTACATTGAAGTTTATGGACCAGAAACACACGTGACTGACATAGTTCGTATGGCACTAGCGTAGACTAAGGAGAAAATATGGAAAAATTATATACTAAAGATACACAAGCAATTTTTTGGAACAACAACAAAACTGCTATCCAAAGAATGTTAGACTATGATTACACTATTCAAAGAAAAACTCCATCAGTAGCTGCTATAGTTGCACCTACAAGTGGAAATAAGTTTGAAAAATTCTTCTTCGGACCAGATGAAGTTATGATTCCACTGTTCAAAACGACTGCAGCAGCAAAAAAAGCTCAGCCTCAAGCTGATGTTCTTTTAAACTTTGCATCTTTTAGAACAGCTTACGATGTAACTATGGAAGCACTTGAAGTTGGTGGTTTTTCATCTATGATGATTACAGCAGAGGGAATTCCAGAGCGTTTAGCTCGTGGTATGAACCAAACTGCTCGTGAAAAAAATGTAACAATTATTGGTCCTGCAACTGTTGGAGCTATCACTCCGGGCGCATTCAAAGTAGCAAACATTGGTGGAACTATTTCTAATATAGTAAACTCTAAACTACACCGTACAGGTTCTTGTGGACTAGTTACACGTTCAGGTGGACTTTTCAATGAGCTTTCTAACATAATCTCTATCAATGCTGATGGTATTGCTGAAGGTGTTGCTATCGGTGGTGACCGTTTTGTTGGTTCTGTTTTTATAGATAACCTTCTTAGAATGGAAAAAAACCCTGATGTAAAATACATGATTTTATTAGGTGAAGTTGGTGGTACTGAAGAGTATAAAGTAATTGAAGCTATTAAAAATGGTACGATTAAAAAACCAATCATCGCATGGTGTATTGGAACAATTGCTAAGTATTATGATTCAGGTGTTCAGTTTGGTCATGCAGGTGCATCTGCAAATGGCGAAATGGAAACAGCAGACTTTAAAAACAATGCTATGAGAGAAGCAGGAATCCATGTTCCTAAATCATTTAATGATTTACCAGAAATTATTTCTGCAGTTTATCATGAGTTACATGCTGAGGGTGTTATTCAAGATATTCCTGAACCACCTATGGATAAAGTTCCATCTGTAAGAAGAAGTAAAGAATTTATCTGTACTATTTCTGATGATCGTGGTGAAGAGTGTACTTATGCAGGATTCCCAATCTCAAGTGTTGCTACTCCAGCTACTGGTAAAGGCATAGGTGATGTTGTATCACTTCTATGGTTCAAAAAGCAGTATCCAAAATGGGCAACTGACTTTATTGAGACTGTTATGAAAACTGTTGCTGATCATGGTCCTGCTGTTTCTGGCGCTCACAATGCAAAAGTAACTGCAAGAGCTGGTAAATCAGTTGTTGAATCACTTGTAACTGGTCTTTTAACAATTGGGCCACGTTTTGGTGGTGCAATTGATGGTGCAGCTCAACATTTTAAGTATGCTGATGATAATGGATTAACTCCAAAAGAGTTTCTTGGTTATATGAAAAAAGAAGGTATCCCAATTCCAGGTATTGGTCACCGTATCAAGTCTCTTAAAAATCCAGACTTACGTGTAACTGGCCTTATGAATTTCGCGCACGAACATTTTCCATCAACTCCACTTTTAGACTATGCAAGAACTGTTGAAGCTCTTACTACATCTAAGAAAGAGAATCTAATTCTTAATGTTGATGGTACTATTGGTATTTTAATGGTAGACATGTGGAGAGCCCTAGGTTACACTGAAGCAGAGATAAATGAATTTATCGCTTCTGGTACTCTTAACGCATTCTTTATTGTTGGTCGTTCAATTGGTTTTATTGGTCACATACTTGACGAAAAGCGTCTTGCAATGCCAATGTACAGACACCCAATGGATGACATCCTTTACGATGTTCCAGTGGCTAAGAAAATATAACTATTATTTTTTATAACGAAAGGGAATTTGCTTCTCTTTCGTTACACTCTCTTTAAATACATCCTCACTAAACTTTTAAATCACATACTTTTTAGATATAGTTTAATTATGAAAAAAGCATTCACTATGATTGAATTTGTTTTTGTAATAGTAGTTATTGGAATTATAGCGGCAGTAGTAATTCCAAGTATAAGAACAAACCCTCTTCAAGAAGCAGCTATACAACTTTTGTCACATATTAAGTACACACAGCACTTAGCTATGGTTGATGACAAATATGATGCTTCTGATGCTGATTGGTATAAAGGTAGGTGGCAATTAGTGTTTAGCAATAGTAAATTTACTGATTATGTTCCGGCGTATACAATATTTGCTGATAGGGATTGGGGTTCAGGATACGGCGGTGACGCAATTGAAAACGAAATGGCAAAAAATCCAGAGAATAGTAATCAAGTTATGACGGGTGGCTATGGTTCGACAGCGGCGATAGATTACACAAATGCTGGGTATAAAGGAATGAAGAAATTAAATCTTGGAAAAAGTTACGGAGTATTAGGTGTTAACCTTGACGGTGGTTGTAAGAAATCTAGAATTGCTTTTGACCATTTAGGTAGACCATTACAGGGTGACCAAAGTAGTATGACTGGTCCATATAGTGCTGGAAGCCAAAGATTAATAGTGGCCGATTGCAATGTGACATTAAGTAATGAAAGCGATCAAGTTAGTATAATAATCCGACCTGAGACAGGCTATTCAAGTATAACTTTTTAGGTAAATCCGATTAGAGTAGCTTTTGTACTAACTCATCATACTGATTACTGAAATGAGGAATGTTAGTCTTTTCCCAAGGCGATAAAACTATACAATCCCAGAAAAATCTAACAACATTTTTTAAATTCTTATTCTACAAGAGCTACAATTATAATAGAAAATAAGAGGGCAATTAATAGCATATTTAATTTCATAAATGGTTCAAGTAAATTTAACTTAATAAAATATAGTAAAATTAAATTGTATGTAACTATAATATTAGATAATTGTATAATAAAGAAAAATAAAAGGATTTATAGCTATATGTCTTATTTAAATGAATTAAAACAACTTGTTGACATCAACTCCTATACTAAAAATAAAGATGGGGTGGACAAAGTTGGTGACTTATTTGGCTCATGGCTTAAATCTCTTAACATGAAGGAATGCATATATGAGCGTGCGATTATAGGTAATCATAGACTGTATAGTTTTCCTGTTGATCATAAAGCAAAGAGGCTATTGCTTCTTGGCCATCTTGATACAGTATTTCCTCCTGATACCTTTGAAAACTTTTCCCAAGACGATTTATGGGTCTATGGTCCAGGTGTTTGCGATATGAAGGGGGGGCTTATTGTAGCTTTGAAGTCATTGCAAAAACTTTATGATGATAATATTGAAGTATGTAATATTGACTTTTTACTGGTTAGTGATGAAGAGACGGGTAGTGATGATTCAAAATTTCTTTCCCAAGAACTAGCATCTAACTATGACTATTGTCTTGTCTTTGAAGCAGCCGGAGAAGCTATGGAAGTAGTTGTGGGACGTAAGGGTGTGGGGACCTTCACTATCGATATAAAAGGTTTAGCAAAACATGCAGGAAATCACTATATAGATGGCGTCGATGCTAATCTTGAGGCTTCTTACAAACTCCAAAGACTTGCGGCTTTAACAGATTTATCTAAAAACACAACTGTAAATGTCGGAAAAATATCTGGAGGTATAGGTGCCAATACCATTTCTCCTTATGCCTCTTTACTTTTTGAGCTTCGCTACGATAGAGTCGAAGAAAAAGAGCGTGTGCTCTCTGCAATTGAGGAGATTGTTAACACTTCTTACATCCAAGGGACAAGTGCTAAGCTTAGTGGTGGTATTCAGCGCGATGTAATGCAAACAAGTGATAATGTCTTAGAGTTTGTAAAAGCTATTGAAGTTATTACGGGTCAGGCACTCAAAACAGAAAAACGCGGTGGAGTAAGCGATGCTAATATTCTTTCCGCAAATGGTGTTATCACCCTTGATGGTCTTGGGCCTTTTGGAGATGGAGATCATACAGAACATGAACGAGCACTAATAAGTAGTTTTGATTTACGTATTGATTTAACAAGTAGCATCTTAAAATATTTTACAATTAATAAAGGGGTTTACAATGTCTCAATATAAAAGAAGTATAGGAATGTGGATGTATCAAAACAGCGGTGGTTCAGAGATTGAAAGAAAAATCGTGGCACAGCTAAAAGAGCGTGAAATAGAAACTATCACGGGTCTTGATCTTCGCTACAGCGAAGCAAGTAGAGATGGTATGTTTTGTCAGGGAATTAATATGTGTAGCTTAGACCTCTTTTTCTCTTATAATGCAGGAGAACAGACAGTCTCACAAATTTACTTTTACGAGCAACTCAACAAAACAATTGCTACTCTTAACTCTTTTGAAGCATTTAAACTTAGCGAAGACAAGTTTCAAACAAATATGGCTTTACGTAAAGCAGACATTAATTGTGCAGAATTTTTTCTTTGTCACCGTGAGAATCCTGAACGTATAAGAGAGTTGTTCCATAAATGGGGTAAAATGGTTTTTAAACCAGTCGATGGATGGGGTGGTATGGGTATGGCTCTCATTGAAAATGAAAATACACTTAATACACTTATGCCATTTCTAAACCAGATGGATATTCGCCATTATTATGTTGAAAAGTATATAGATAATGATTATACTGATTTTCGTATAGATATAGTTGGTGGTGAGTTCATCGCATGCTATGGGAGACAGGCAGGTGATAGTGATTGGAGAACAAATATTTCTTCAGGTGGAAAAGTAATTATGCGTGAGCCGAATGAAAAAGTTATTCAACTCGCTATTGATGCAGCGAAAGCGGCAAATATCGATATAGCAGGTGTTGATATACTCTATGATAGAGAACAAGAAAAATACATAGTTTTAGAAGTTAACGGTATCCCCGCATTTGCAACACCAGATCAAGAGGCAATTGGGCTTAATTTCAATGACAAAAAGATTCAAAAAATTGTAGAACTTATAGATAAAAAAACAGCAGGTATAAAAAGATGAGCACAAATAAACTACCAAAGATAGGTTTCGTATATTTAGACTATGTTATGCGTTTCTTTGACTACAGTAACTTTAAAGGCTGGCCGGAAAAGATTGAAGAAGTGACTTATCATTGGAAAAATGATAAAGATCGTTTTATAAAAGAAGTTAAACGTAAAAAAATTGAAGTTCTAATAGGAAATATTCCGGCAACTGCCTATGAAACCTTTAGAGACATTGCCAAAGCATTACCTGAAGTTAGGTTTATCCCATCAATCGAGACACAGTTTTCAAACAAATCTAAAGAGAATGTGACAATATTTTGCGAAAAGCATGGCATACCTATACCAAAAACAAGAATTTTTTATGACTTAGCAAAGGGTGATGAATATTTAAAAAGTTGTTTTTATCCTCAGATTGTAAAACGATCTTATGGAGCTTCAAATTACGGCGGTTATTTCGTTCACAAAGTAGATAACTACAAGGAAGCACGAGCACTTTTTGACAAAAAAAAGTACAATCCTATATATACTCAGGACGCAATTCCTCTTAAAGATAGTGGTGATATTCGTGTTATGCTCATTGGTCATAAACCTATTTGTGCATTTTGGCGCTACTCGGGAGATGGTGAGTGGATTACCAACACTTCACAGGGTGGAGACATGAATTATAATAATGTACCTATGTCTGCATTAGAAGTTGCCGTGCAAGCCTCAAAAGCTGCTAAGGCTGAATTTTGGGCTTGTGACATAGGTATCGATGAAAATACGGGAAAAGCTTATATCATTGAGTGTGCTACAGCTTTTGCTGCCTTTCCTTATGTTCGTGACTGGATATGTCAGTATCTTATGTGGGATCTTTCCAATGGAAAATTTAGATTGCCTCATGTCCCACTTTTTTCTTGGGAAGAACTAGGGAAAATGGATCCAGCTATATTAAGAACACTTCGTCATCTTTATTTTTCTAAGTATACTCCATCAGCCGATGGAGAAATATATATGAGCGACACTGGGACATTTGACATGGAGCGTACTAAAGAGGGTGACGATTCTATTCTACCAGATGCAAGAAAAGTTATAACAAATGAAGAAAAGTTACCTCAAAGTATAAAAGATGCTTCTTCTGCGGGTGAAGAATCAACAGTATTTAAAGATAAAAAGCTTGATTTAACTACAGCAACATTGACTGATCTGCTCTCCTTGTACGGAATGGATGAAAATGTTGCAATAAAGATTAAATCACTCGTGGACGAGCAAAAAGTTAGTTGCTTTGAAGAGTTATCTCGCTATAATATAATTTCAGAACAGTATTTGATAAAATGGAGTAAATTCTTTGAGAGAACAGTATAAATCATATAAACAAACTCAAGATTTTTTTTATAATGCTCAAAAAAAGTTTCCGAATATATTCCGTGTTGAAGTTATAGGCAAAACATGGGAAGACAGAGATATTATTATCGTGACAATCTCTAGGGATCTAAAAAAAGCTGACGATAAACCGGCTCTTCTATATACTGGAAGTATTCATGCAAGAGAGTGGATTGGAATTGAACTTGCCTATGCATTTGGGGAGTACATTCTAGAGCATATTGAATATGATCCCGCCCTAAATACTGCTCTATCAAATGCTACACTATATATGGTACCTTGTGCAAACCCTGATGGATTTGAGTTCTCACGCACACATTTCTCTTTTTGGCGAAAAAATCGTCGTCATAATGCAGATGGAAGCTATGGTGTTGACTTAAACAGAAACTTTTCTATTGGTTATGCAGCTAGTAGAGATACATATTCTAATGTCTATTCTGGACCTCAACCTTTCTCAGAACCTGAAACCTTAGCCTTAAAAAACTTTGCACTAAGTCATCCAAATATTTCAATAGCTTTAGATTACCATTCTCAAGGTAATGTTATTTTCCCTGCTCATAATTTTAAGCATGAAGATGCAGTTGATGCAGTTGACTTAAATACACTTGCTGCAAACATGTCGGAAGAGATACGTAAAGTATCAGGGCGTGAGTATGGTGTTCATATGGGGAAACCACCTGTTCGCCTTATTAGTGGTAGTGGTCGTGAGTTTTACTATTCATTGGGCGCATTAGCTCTTACTGTGGAAGTGGGTACACGAAATATTTCCGACTATATAGGAAATATGACTGAACATATTAATGAGCATGTCCCCGCTTTGATATATGCTCTGGTTGAAACTGTTAACTATGATAAACAAAAGGCTTTTAATCGTGTAGAAAATTTTTCTGCTCACAAAATTTCTATATCAAGAGTTGAGCTTTCGTGGGAATATCCAAATGACCCAGATTTCTATTTTGAAATATATAGAAGCAGCAAAGAGATTAGCCACTGTCAGGCATCAAATTGTGTTGGAACTACTAAGGCTAAAACATATATAGACAATCATTTAAGCCCAAGCACAAGCTACACCTATTTTATTCGTGCAGTTTGCAAAACAAATCATGTAAAGTCACCTTTTGCCCAGAAAATAACTGTTAGAACACTTAGTGATATAGATTCTTTTTCTAAAATCCTTTTTCCTTCACAAGAAAAGATTGGTTATGTTGGTGAAAAAAGTAGTATTAATGCTGAACATTTTGGATACAACTCTCTTTTTGTTGGTATTTCAAAAAATCGTGGAGTATGTTATGGACTCATAGGCTTCTCGCTTGATTCAGTTCCCGATAATGCTATAATAACTGACGCAAAAGTGTCTCTTTTCCCTATAGACAGAGTCAATGTGCAAGTCGAAAAATTTGGTGAGTGGAGAATAGGTATTTTAGATGAAATAAACGGAAGTTTATCTTCATTTAATGCTATTAAAAATACACGCATATTATCATATATTGATAGACCCACTAAATCACATCAGCTTACTCAAGGTATCTGGAGGACATGGGCCTTTGCAAAAAATGAACGTGATCTTCTTCAAGATGCTCTTAAGCGCAGAGAAGTAATCTTTAGAATGGATGGACCAACAAGTCTACCTTTAGATAGATCTTCTCAACTGATGCAGTGGGATATAGGGTTTGCTAAATTTAGTGGTGGCTTGGACTACAGACCAAAGTTAGAAGTTACCTACACTGTTCCTGGGGGTAAACTAGAAGTTGTCAGTTCTGTAATCACAACTATTTCAGAGGAAAAAGTTGAAACAAATAAGTTAGAAGTAGGCTTTGATAAAAATGGCTCAGCACAATATGGCTGTATTGAATTTAACTTGGATGTTTTACCTGATATAGAGAGTACCGTGATATCAAATATTTATATAGAAATGGATGCTAGCAAGATAGCATCAACACAAAATTTACGCTATCATGTAGAAATGATTAGTCCCACATGTACAGAGAAGAGTATCGCAAATATCCAAATACGCGATACTATTGAACGTATTGGATACGATGTAAGTATTGAAGATATTAAAAAAGAGCCAACACAGCGTTTTGTATTTGACACTTATGCTATTTCTCAACTCATAGAAAATATAAGAGCTCAGAAAAAGTTACTCTTTTTATTGTTACCTACTAGTGAGAGGAGCTTTTCTGGCTCTCAAATAACTAGTTGGAGTGATGATAAAAACCAAATGCAGCCACGCCTTAAGATTGAATATATAAAAAAACGTCGTAATGGTGTTCAAGCTGTAAGCAATTTAAAATATGAAATTGAAAATGCTATGATTAAACTCTCGTGGACTAATCCTAAGGATAAGGACTTCGAGGGTGTTATCGTAGTTAAAAATTCCTTTCATATGCCTTGCTCACCTTATGATGGGCAAAAACTTTTTGGTGGGAAAGATACTTATACATTTGATAATTTTGGGGCTCTAGATGAAGATAAATATTATGCAGTATATACATACGATAATGTACCAAATTTTTCTGAAGTAGCTTCTATTTTCTACAAAAAATAATTTTTAAGCTATCTAGTTGAAAATCATGAGAGCCTTGAATAGGCTACATGAGCTCTATTATAATTAGATAGAACATACTGTAGATCTCACAGGACTCTAAATATTTTGAGAGTGTAATTCCCTTTCTAAGCATGGCCCTTCAGAAGAGTTGCCCAATACTCTTTTTTTGTCTCATAAAGGTCATATTTCCATAAACTCTCACTTGAAAGTTGAGACATTTTTGTGTTCTCTACTAAACCTTGATAGTCAAACTCTACTAGAATTATTTTTCCAAATGCAACTTTAATTGGACAGACTGAATAGCCTGTGAATTTTTCGATAAGTTTAGTTTTAGTAATTACAGAGAGTAGGTTTTTCTCAATAATAAGAGCTTGTGCCGCAACAGTAGCGACCGTTTTACCAAGAGGAGTTCCACAGATGTCTCCTATGCCAAATATATTTGGATACTTAGAGTGCTGAAGGGTCTCAAGATCAACATCTAACCATCCTTTAAAATGTCCATCTTCTACTGCAAGTTCTGATTCTCTAATATCTTTTGTCGCTGACATAGGGGGAACTATATGGATATAATCATAGTGCATTTTTACAATTTCTGTTTTTTTAGTAATACTTTCCCACTCTTGAAAATCTGGATCCCAACCAGTTTTAATTTCATACTTATGTTGATAGGTTGCAATCTTCTTTTTAGTATCTATCTCTATTAGGTTATGGCGAAATTTAGTTTGAAGAGAAAGGTACTCTTTTTGAACTAAATGAAGTCTTTTATCTACATCTTTTAATCCAAAAAGTCGTTTTGAATTTGTAGTGTAAGTTAGCTTAGCACTTAAAGAGTGCTTTTGTAGATAGTCTGCAGTAAGGTAGGCCATTTTTTGTGCAACTGCTCCACATTTTACAGGAGTATTTGGCATGGTATAAAGGATATGAATATCTTTATTTTTCGCTTCTTCTTGGATAGACTCAAACCATTTTAGAGTTGAACTGCCACCTTTAGCCGTTCCTTTATCTGTATCATTGAGATAAACACTTGCAATATTTTTGGTACCTATGTCTTCTTTATGTAATCCCTTTATCCATTCATAGTGATACTCAAGTCCTGTTGCAACTATGAGATAGTCATATTCTACTGTTTGTCCATCTTGTGTAGTAATAGAGTTCATCTGGGGTGCATAAGATTTGACTTTATCTTTTATCCAGATTACATCTTTTGGTATATAGTTACTGTTATTTTTGATGATTTCATCTGTTTCATAGACTCCAGCCGCAACATATACTTGACCAGGTTGGTAAATATGCTTTTCATTAGGGGCAATAATAGTAATTTTTGGATTATGGAATATTTTTGAGAGTTTAGTGAGGATAGTAATAGCACCAGTTCCTCCACCTATAATGAGAATCCGTGGAGAAGGAGAAGACTTTGAAGCATACAGAAGTGATGCGACTAAAGGTGAAAGACTAAGAAGCCTTATTGCCTTACGCCTAGTAATCATTTTTAAAGTCCACATATCGCAGTGCACCTGCATAAAGTTCTGCGACTTCTGCATCTGTTAACTCTCTTACAAATTTAGCGGGACTTCCCATAATAAGTGAACGCGGAGGAAAAACTTTTCCTTTAGTAACAAGTGAACCAGCACCAACTATGCTTTCTGTACCTATGACAGCATTATCTAGTATAGTTGCACTCATACCAATGAGACAGGCATTTTCAATTGTACAACCATGAAGCATAACTCTGTGACCAATTGTTACATCATCACCTATTATAGTGGGACTTCCATCACTTCTATCTGCTTTTTTATGATGAGTAATGTGTACCATACTTAAATCTTGAATACTTGTTCTTGAACCAATAGTAATATAATGAACATCGCCTCGAACAACTGTTCCAAACCAGATAGATGAGTCTTCACCTATTGTAACATCTCCAATGACATCACAAGATGGTGCTAACCAAGTATTCTTACCTATAGTTGGTGTCGTACCCTTAAAAGTATGTATCATATTAACCCTCGTCTGCTTTATAAATTTTTGAACTTAACATTGCTATATGTGTTGAAGACTCTTTTTTAGAAGCCTTGGAAATACGGTTTACATAGTCTTCCATGTGTTTATGGTTGTCGAGAGCTTTATCTGAAGTGTTTTTCACTTTAATGTAAGAACCATCACTTTGAAGTTCATGCGAACGAGCACTATCAGAACATTGAAGGCTTAGTATTTGTTTGATTTTATCCCCAGAAGCTTCATCTTTTATAGCTGTTAAAAGTTCTATTCGTCTCACAAGATTTCTTGGCATCCAATCAGCACTTGAAATATAAACTTGTGATGCATCATTTTTAAAGTAAAAAGTACGAGGATGCTCTAAATATTTTCCTAAAATAGAAAAAACACGGATATTTTCACTGATACCCTCAAGTCCTGGTTTTAAACAACAGATACCACGAACGATAAGACTGACTTTCACACCAGCTTGACTTGCTTTATAAAGGGCACGGATAACATCTTCATCAACAAGAGAGTTTATCTTAGCAATAATTTCTCCATTTTCTCCTTGTCGCGTTTCATTATGGATAAGAGATAAAATTTTTGGTTTTATCTGTGAGGGTGCCATATAAAGCTCATTAAGTTTCCCTTTTTTACTAAATCCCGTGAGAAAATGGAAGAAACGAGTAAGGTCATTGGTAATCTCATCTTTACTTGTCATATAGGACATATCAGTATATATCTTAGCTGTTGCAGGATTATAGTTACCTGTCCCTAAGTGTGCATACTGTTTGAGCTTTCCATTTTTACGTCGTGTAATAAGAGTGGCTTTAGCATGAACTTTAAAACCTTTTATTCCATAGATCACATGTGCTCCTGACTTTTCAAGTGCCTTAGCCCAAAGAAGATTGTTCTCTTCATCAAATCTAGCTTTAAGTTCAACCATTACTGTTACTTGTTTACCCCTTTCACTCGCGTTCATAAGGGCTTGAACAATCGGCGAGTTAGTACCTGAACGATAAAGAGTCATCTTAATTGAAACTACATCAGGGTCTTTACTAGCGTTTTGTATTAACCTTACAACGGGTTCAAAACTTTCATAAGGATGATATAAAAGAATGTCTTGCTTTTCCAAAGTAGTGAAAATATTTTCAGTATTATCTAACGGTGGAAGATTTTTTGGTTTAAAAGGTGGTGCTAAAAGATGTGCAAAGTTTTTATTACCTACTATTTCCCATAGGCTAGAGATATTTAAAAAAGTATGAAACTTATATATATCATCTTTATAAACATTAGTATGACGGTTAAAAAAGTTAATAATTTCATCATCCGCGTTTGAACCAACTTCAAGTCTTACCATTTCACCTTTACGGCGAAGTTTGAGACCTTCTTCTAAAATCTCCATAAAATCATCAGCTTCTTCTTCTTCTATGGCAATATCTGCATTTCTTGTAACTCTAAACGCAGCATTTTTTAGAAGTGTAAATCCTGGAAATAATTCTTCAACATGTTGTGCAACAACAGATTCAACTGGGATATAAACGCCATCACTAAGTTCTACAAATCTTTTTAATACACGTGGTATTCGAATGAGACCAAAATGTTCAATTGAAGCATCATCACAATCTTGGAGTTTAACTATTAGCCCAAAACTTAAATTGTTTAGATGAGGAAAAGGATGTGTAGCATCAATCGCAATAGGAATGATAACCGGGTAAATGTTTTCATTAAAAAATTTATTAAGAAAATTCTTTTCATTTTGATTTACATCATCATAGCTTTTCACACTAATTCCCTCAGGAATAAGTTTTTTTAGAATCTCACTACGACAATGTTCAACAACTTGTTGTTCTTGATGAAGATAAGATCGAATCTCTAGGAGTTGCTGAAGGGGAGTGAGTTTGTCAGCTCCTGAGACGATAATACCTGCAGCAAAAAGTTTTTTTAGACCAGCAACACGAATCATATAAAATTCGTCAAGATTAGTTCCATAGATTGCTAGAAACTTTAAACGCTCAAGAAGTGGTAGTGACTCATCTTGTGCTTGTTTAAGAACCCGAGTGTTAAATTGGAGCCAAGAAAGCTCACGATTATTATAAAGATTTGGGTTTTTAAGATTATGCATTATAAGGACCTAAAGAGTAGTTTTAATAAATTATAGCGAATTTTAGAGAATTGATTTAAAAGGAAGTCTCTTAAGTACCGCTTATCGGACTATTCGAGTACCTTTATCGTTAGTAGAGTGGTAAATTGTAACACCATGTTTACGAGCATAGTACTTCATTAATAATTTTTGTAAGGTAGGCTCTATTGAAGGTGTAAACCAAGCATTATTACTACTTGCAAGAACAAAGTTGACATCATCACTATATATCTCAGAGGATGTGGCTTCATAACAGATGGCATTTCTAAACTTTATACCCTGAATTATAAAATCGGTAGGCTTGTCTGCATGCACAAAGTCGCTTGCACCATGAAAAAAAGTATCATTTATGATTTTTTGAGCAAATTTCGGTAGTGGAATATACTCTCCAAAAGGGAGTAAAACTACTTTTTTTGCTATTTGATACTCACCATTAGTAAACATATATGTAACATTATAAGATTTATCATCTTCGCGAAGAAGTGAACCAACAACAATAGTGATTTTATCTGACTTTTGTAGAAGTTCATTTATAAGTACAGGATTTTTATTCATGTATAAAGGAAAAACAGACTCAGGAAAGAGAACAATATCCACTTTCTCTTGAATTGCTTTATCAATATCTTTAAATATCATACTCGTAGTTGGAAGAAGACTTTCTCTTTTCCATTTTGCTTCTTGCTTTATATGTGTTTGTACAAGTTTTATTTTTAATGGAGCATCATTTTGAGGTGGGTAGCCATAATTAAATGCGACTAAGAGAAGTAGTAAAGGTGTGTATTTTAGTTTATCTTTTAGAAACGATGGCAATGATAGAGCAAGTAAAATAGCAATAAATTGATACTTATAAACTCCAAAATAGCTATCGACAAAGAGAAGTTCAATTTGCATCCAGTTGTTTCCTAAAGGTTCAAAGAAACTAAGTAAAAAAAGTAAAAATGCTCGAATATAGACTTGTTTACTAAAAGCTAATGGAGCAAAAAAGAGCATATAAAAAAGTCCAAAAATAACAGTTACAATTGATTCCATGTAACCAACACCCTGATACTTAAAACTATAACCAACCCAGTAGAACCAAAAAAGACCTATGAAAAAACCAGCAATAAGTACAGATTTCTTGGGTATATAGAGAAAAAGAGCAATGGCAATAAGCCCAAATAAAGAGTTTATAAGCTTGTTTGTTAGCTCATACTCTTCAAAATAAATAAAGGCACTGAAAAAGAGAGCTGTCAAAAGACCTAGTAAAATTGTTTGTAAAAGTTTATTCATAATGAAATTGTACTAAATTTAGTAGCGTATTAGTATAAGTTTTGTATAATTGCCACAAATTTTATTAACAAAGGAAGTTATAGATATGGAAATCATCTCTCAACTATTACCATTCGTATTTTTAATCGCAATTATGTATTTTGTGATTATTCGCCCACAACAAAAAGAGGCAAAAAACAAAAAAGCAATGATCGAAGCTCTTGCAAAAGGTGACAAAGTTGTTACTGCTGGTGGTTTTATAGTGACTATTCACAAGGTTGAAGAAACATTTTTAAGTGTTAAACTCAACAATGACGTAGTCAGTAAAATAACAAAAGATTCTGTTCTTAAAAAGTTCGAGGATGAAGCTTAATTATCGCATAGTTATTTTCGCACTTGCGATAGCTTTTGGTGTATTTTTTTCAATTCCTTCTCTGTTACAAACAGAAGAAGGAAAAAAAGTAACTCTAGGTTTAGATCTACAAGGTGGACTTCATATGCTTCTTGGTGTAAAAACTGAAGAAGCTGTATCCTCTCGTATGAAATCTATGGCAGCAAGTGTGAAACACTTTGCTGGTCGAAATGACATCCTTATAGATGGACTTGCTTTCAATGAAAAAAATGTGCAATTCGAAGTCTTAGATAGCGATGATATACTTACAATAGATGAGTTTTTAAAAGATTTTGAAGGGATTAATATCTCTAAGGATTCTTTAGTTATTTCTATCTCCTTAACACCAGCAGAAATATTAAAAACTCAAAAAGAATCAGTATCTCAAGCGATTGAAACTATTAGAAATAGACTTGATCAGTTTGGTCTTTCTGAACCAGTTGTCGCTCGTCAGGGTGATGAAAAAATCTTAGTAGAGTTAGCCGGTATAAAAACACAAGAAGAAGAACAGCGTGCTCGTGAGCTGATAAGTCGTGCTGCAAAGCTTGAGCTTATGGCAGTTGATGAAGACAGAAATGCTCGTGTTTATAACATGAGTGAAGCAGATGCAGCTGAGTATGGTGACATTATTTTAAATGATGTTAAAAATCCTTCTATAAAGTATCTTGTACATGAGATTCCAGTTTTAGATGGCGGTATGCTTACTGATGCTTCTATGGGATTTGATGAAAATAACCGTCCACTTATTAACTTCAAGTTAAATGCAGAGGGTGCCGAAATATTTGGTGACTTTACTGGTCGTAGTGTTGGTAAGCGCTTAGCCGTTGTTTTAGATGGTAAAGTGTATTCAGCACCTAACATCAATGAACGTATTGGTGGTGGTTCAGGTCAAATAAGTGGAAACTATACTGTCATGGAAGCAAAAGATTTATCGATTGCTCTTCGTTCTGGTGCACTTTTAGCTCCTATTTATCTTATGGAAAAACGTTCAGTTGGTCCAAGTTTAGGTGCAGATAGTATTAAAGCTTCACTAGTAGCACTTATAGGTGGTTTTATACTTGTTATCATTTTTATGGTTTTTTATTATCGTTTAGCCGGTGTAATTGCAAATATCGCACTTATCGCAAACTTACTTATTCTTTTAGCTGTTATGAGCCTTTTTGGGGCAACATTAACACTTCCTGGTATGGCCGGAATTGTACTTACTGTTGGTATGGCAGTTGATGCGAATGTTATCATCTCAGAGAGAATTAGAGAACTGATTTATGAGGGTAAAAGTATGCATAAAGCTATAGAAGAGGGTTATGCAAACGCAATGAGAGCAATACTCGATGCAAACATTACTACTCTTATCGCTTCTGTTGTCCTGTATGCTTATGGAACAGGTGCAATTAAAGGTTTCGCAATAACTATGAGTATTGGTATCTTAGCTTCTATGCTTACTGCTATTTTAGGTACACATGGAATTTACGAGATGTTAGAAAATAGAATTGTAAAAAGTAAAAACAACCGTTTATGGTTTGGGATTAAAGGGTAATTATGGAATTTTTTAAATATACAAGAACCTTTAATTTTATGGGACGTTCTAAGGGTGCTATGGCATTTTCAATAGCGATACTTTTAGCTTCATATGTACTTCTTTTTACTAAGGGTTTAAACTATGGTGTTGATTTTGCTGGTGGAACCGTTGTACAAGTAAAGTATGATACGGTAGCCCCTATTGATAAAATGAGAGACAGTTTTAAAGGCAATGACATTTTTAATGGTGCTTCAATCAGTGAATTTGGTTCACCAGAGGAAGTTATCATCCGTATGAAAACAAGTAGTGGTAATGTAACTACTGATGTGGGTGATATAACTCGCGAGGCACTCAAAGGAAGCGGAAATTTTGAGATTCGTCGTGTAGACATTGTTGGACCAAAGGTTGGAAATGAACTTAAAGAAAAAGGGATTATGTCCCTTGTTCTAGCAGCTATAGGAATTTTGATTTATGTGGCGTTTAGATTTGAGTGGCGTTTCGCTGTTGCTTCTATTGTAGCACTTGTTCATGATATCTCTATAGCATTGGGCGCTATAACACTTGTTGGTTTAGATGTCAACTTAGATGTTCTAGCCGCACTTTTAACTATTTTAGGATACTCACTTAATGATACTATTATTGTATTTGATCGTATCCGTGAAGGTGTTATAAAGGGTAGAAGCAGAGACTTAGCAGATACTATTAATGAATCTGTAACGAGAACATTAGCTAGAACTACTTTAACATCTTTAACAACTTTCTTTGTTGTTTTTACTCTGTTTATGTTTGGCGGAGAGATTATTCACGCTTTTGCATTTACTCTTTTAGTGGGTGTAGTCGTTGGAACATATTCTTCAATTTTTGTAGCAAGTCCAATACTTTTATGGTTCGGATTTAGTGTGAAAAATTATCATAATAAACTGGCACAAAAAGAACAAAGAAACACAGAGAAACAGAGAATGCGTGATCAGTATGACTCTGGAGTAGTTTAGATATAATATAAATTGTAAAATAAGAAAAAGGCATAAATACCGTTGAGCTTTTCGCTGAGAAAAACCAAGGGGTAATGTAGATGAAGGGATCAAGTTACTCTTGAGGGTATACTCCCGACATCGTGATTAAATAAAATTAAGGAATAAGATAATGGATTGGGGTAAAGTAATATATGTATTTTTTTCGTTAATGAGTTTAACTTCTATAGCGGGGTTTTTATATGACCATACTGCTATTTCTTTGTTTATAGCAGCGAGTGTTAATCTTATAAGTACAGTTCTCAAAATAGGTGTTAGAAACCTGCTTTCAGCAGAACTATTAGCATCTTCTCTTGTAGCAGACTTACATCTTATACCTGCATTTATATTTTTTGTAATTGTTGGCAATGTGCAATGGGCGATAGCTCTTGCAATAGGTGCACTTATTGCAAATGTGTTCTCTATGGGACTTGTCTATGTAGAGAGCTTAAAAACAAAAGAAGAGTACTAACAATTTGTACACTAAATAAGTAAAGTCCATTTAGTTACGCTCGCGCCGCTAAGGCGACTTTTTGGCTAAAGCCATTATAAAAGAAAACAACTAAATTGTTTTCTTTAAAGATTGATTCATATCTGAATCAAGATTACAGGAATAAATAATTTTGGAATACCAATCACAAACAATAGAAAAAAAATGGCAGGAGTATTGGAAGCAAAACAATAGTTTTGAACCAAGCGAAGATTTTACACAAGAAAAAAAGTACATATTAAGTATGTTCCCCTTTCCTAGTGGACGTTTACATATGGGACATGTTCGTAACTACTCTATAAGTGATGCTCTTGCACGTTACCACAGACAAAAGGGAAAAAATGTACTTCATCCTATAGGCTTTGACAGTTTTGGAATGCCTGCTGAAAATGCAGCTATTAAAAATGGTTCACATCCAAAGGGCTGGACTTACGATAATATTGACTATATGAAAAATGAGTTTTATTCTTTAGGTTTTTCTTTCTCTCGCAAACGTGAAATGGCAACATCTGATGAACTTTACACAAAGTTTGAACAATCTTTCATCATAGATATGTATGAAAATGGTCTTCTTTACCGTGAAAAAGGGATGTTAAACTGGTGCCCACATGATGAGACTGTCCTTGCAAACGAGCAAGTAGTAGATGGCTGTTGTTGGAGATGTGATACTCCTATTGTTAAAAAAGATATGAATCAATACTATTTTAAAATAACTAAGTATTCTGATGAACTTTTAGATGATTTAAAAAAGCTTGAGGGTGGTTGGCCTAAGCAAGTACTTACAATGCAAGATAACTGGATAGGAAAATCAAATGGACTTGCATTTGACCTATTTTTTGATGATGAGTCAAAAGCTAAATTAAATGGTACCTTTGAGAATTTTGATGTTTTTACTACTCGTCCAGATACTATATATGGTGTTTCTTACACAGCACTTGCTCCAGAACACAAGATAGTTACTTATATGATTGAAAATAATCTTTTAGACGAAGCTACTATAGCTCAAATAACAAAGATGAAAAATACATCATCTATTGATAGACAAAAAGAAAAAGCAGGACTTCCTTTAGGACTTAATGTTAAACATCCTCTTACGGGAAAAATAGTTCCAGTTTGGATTGCTAACTTTGTACTTATGGATTATGGTTCTGGAGCTGTTATGGCTGTTCCTGCCCATGATGACAGAGATTATGATTTTGCTAAAAAGTATGATTTAGAAATAAATGCGGTTATTAAACCAAAAGATGCTGATGTAGATGTTTCATCTGCTGCATTTACTGATTCAGGAGTGCTTTTTAACTCTGAAGAATTTGATGGTTTAAACTCTAAAAAATCTCAATATAACATTATAAAAATGTTTGAAGAAAAAGAGCTTGGTAAAAAGACGACTAATTACAAACTTAAAGACTGGGGAGTAAGTCGTCAACGTTACTGGGGTGCTCCTATTCCTTTTGTTCATTGTGAGGATTGTGGTTTAGTAATGGAGAAGAAAGAAAACCTTCCAATAGCACTTCCAGACGATGTAGAAATCAACGGAGAGGGAAGTCCACTAGAAAATCATCCAACTTGGAAGCATTGTGCTTGTCCAGAATGTGGTAAACCTGCTATTCGTGAGACAGATACTATGGATACTTTTGTCCAGTCATCTTGGTACTTCTTACGTTTTTGTGCTTCACCAGAAAATTTAGAAAAGACAGCATTTACTCCAGAAGAAGTAAAGTACTGGATGGGAATTGACCACTATGTTGGTGGAATAGAACATGCAATTTTACATCTTTTATATGCAAGATTTTTTACAAAAGTATTTCGTGATTTAGGCTATTTAGACTTTGATGAACCGTTTGACAAACTCCTAACTCAAGGAATGGTTCTCAAAGATGGGGCTAAAATGTCCAAGTCTAAAGGAAATACAGTAGACCCTGATGAAATCATTGCTAAATACGGAGCAGATACTGCAAGGCTCTTTATACTTTTTGCAGCTCCTCCAACGCAAGAGTTAGAATGGAACGATAGTGGTGTTGAGGGCTCTCATAAGTTTATAAAACGCTTTTTTGATAGAAGTCAAAATGTAGTAAAAACTGACACTATTCCTAAAATAGACCATAGTACTCTTTCTAAAGAAGAAAAATTCGCTCGCAAAAAAGTTTACGAAGCACTTTCGCGTTCAGAAGAAGTGTATGGTGAACGTTATACGTTTAACACGATGATAGCAGGAGTGATGGAAGCTGTAAATGCTCTAAACACTCAAACTAATTCTGATGTTTGGAGTGAGGGTTATTGGATTTTAGCTTCGATTATGGAGCCAGTAATCCCACATACTTGTTGGGAAATAAGTAATACATATTTTTCACTAAATAACCTTTCTAAACAAATAGTATTAGAAGAAGTATTTGTTGAAGACACTATTATGATGGGTATATCTATCAATGGTAAACGCAGAGGTGAAATCGAAGTAGCAATTGGTGCCAGTAAAGATGAAATTTTATCTTTAGCTAAAGAAGTAGTGGCAAAGTGGTTAGAAGGTAAAGAATTAGTTAAAGAGATAGTCGTTCCGAAAAAACTAGTTAACTTAGTTATAAAAGGTTAAAAAACGATGTCAATGAAATTGTTAAAATTTACCTTCATTTCTTTACTTTTACTTCAATTAAATAGTTGCGGGTATAAACCAAGTGCAAAATTTGCTAGGGATATTATTGGTGAAAAAATAAGTACCACAGTTGTTATCTCATCAGAGGATCCTGAAAATACCGTTCTTCTAAAAGATGCAGTGGATAAGGCAATTATTACTGTTTTTCATGCTTCATTAACTGATAAAGAACATGCAGATACAAATTTAGTTTTGAGTATTGGCACTCCAGCATATTCACCTATTGAATATAATAATAATGGTTTTATTGTCTCTTATCGTGCTACAATAGTACTCAGTATTATACGAGAGACTAAAGATGTGAAAAAGAAATATACAACTCATGGGACATATGACTTTTCAGTTGTTCCAAATGCTGTGTTAACTGATCAAGAGAGATTTGATGCTATAAAATTTAGTTCACTTAAGGCGATTACATCTTTTATTGCAGTGGTTTCAACTGAGGGTGTTCATAGAAAATAAGGGGTTTTAAGTGACGGTACAAAATATAATTAATAATGCAGTAAAAAGATTAAAATTAGAGGGTAAAATAATGACCCCTGATTTTTATGCAGAAGCTTTTTGCAAAGAAGCATCTCGTGCTAAGGTAAGTGTAGAAGATTGTAACCATGTAAGTAAGTTTACTAAAACACTCAACAAAGAATTTCAAAAAGATATAAAAAACTATCATATTAAGACTATTCATGAGTTTATACGATTTATCGTTTCTAAACTTAATCGCACAAATCCTACTCAATGTACCGATACACTAGAATCACAAAACTTACTTACAAAAAGAATCCTACAGGTTGTCGAAGTTCTCCATAATAAAGAAGCAAGTGAATTAGCAAAAAATACCATTGAGATTATTGCCCTTGGCTCACAGCCAGATCAGTTAGATGCCTTTAGACAAAGATGGGTGAATTTCTTAACTACTTATGACGATACATTTTTAAAAAAACTTGATAGTTATGGTGATATTGATACTAAAAACTTGAAACGTAGTGTTGAAAACCTTCAAGAAAATAGTTCTTTAGTAGATCATCCACATTTAGATTTAGAAAAAATATCTAAGCTTCTTATTTCATCATTTGTTCCTTCGATTGCGTCAAGTGTGAATGATACTATTGCAAATTTAAGTGAAAAAATACGAAAAAATCCATCTCTTCTTGAGAGTATAAGTATTGAAAAAGAGATACGCTTTGCCATATCACTTAGAATAGCACTTGATAAAGACAGTGTTAAAGAGATGGTAGAATCTATAGATGGTGTTTTAGATAAGTTATCTCTTTGTTTGATAGATATTATTGAATATTCAGACAGTTCCACAGTCGCAATTCAAGCTATAAAAAAAGAGCTAGAGTCGTACTCCAATGGAAGCACTGGAAATTTTAAAGTAGCACATAAAAAACTATATACCATAGCGATAGCTTTAGAAGAAAATACACAACTTTTAAGTAAAGATTTAAAGGACCATAGTGGGGATGTTCAAGCACTTTGCGCAAAGATTAAGCGATTAGAAAATGAGCTGAAATCTTCAAGGGAAGAGTTAAAAGAAGATTTCTTAACAAAACTTTATAACAGGCGTGCACTTGATGAGTTGATGACTGTTAAAGAGGCAGAATATGAACGTTATGGACATGACTTTACTATAGTTATGTTTGACCTAGATAAATTTAAAGTTGTCAATGACAACTATGGCCATAATGCAGGTGATGCAGTTCTTTCAGCCTTTGGAAAAATTTTAAAGAAAGAATGTAGAACTGTTGATGTAGTTGGACGATTTGGTGGAGAAGAATTTTTAGCGATATTAAGTAAGACTGATATAAATGGTGGAATTGTCTTTGCCGAGAAGGTTCGTAATCATATCCTAAAGGCACGTTTTATTTACGCAGGAGAGCGAATAAATGTGACTGTGAGCTGTGGAGTCAGTAATAGAGACTCAAATATCTCACTTGAAACAACTATTAAATCAGCAGATAAATCACTGTATAAGGCTAAAGAAGGTGGTAGAAATAGAGTTGAGTCTAAAAAATAGTGTTAGAATTTTTTTTAAATAAAAAACCTCTCTATTATGATGAAATTGATTATTCTCGTATGCCCAGAGTCTATTCTAAAGTAAAATCAAAGCTAAAAATTCCGAAAATTATCCATCTCATTGGAACTAATGGCAAAGGCACAACAGGTCGTTTCTTAGCACAAGCACTTAACTCACTGTCCTTTAATGTTGGACACTATACTTCCCCTCATATTTTAGAATTTAACGAAAGGATATGGCAAAATGGTTCAAATGTTAGTACTGGTCTTTTAAATGAGAAACATTTAGAATTATTAAAACTTCTATCTAGTGATGATGCTAATTCTCTTAGTTATTTTGAATATACGACTCTACTCGCAATCATGCTATTTCAAGGTTGCGATTATGTAGTTTTAGAGGCTGGCTTAGGTGGAGAATATGATGCAACAGCTGTTTTTGAGAATATTCTTACCTTAGTTACTCCCATCGATAAAGATCACGAAGCCTTTTTAGGCGATACCATAGAAAAAATAGCTACAACAAAACTAAATGCCATCCAAAAATATGCGATTATTGCTTCTCAACCAAATAAAGAAGTGTATGATATTGCAAAAATGATAGAGAAAAACAATAGTGTATCTATAAAACAAGTTGATAGTTTTATTGACGAAGATGATGAAAAAAAGATACAGAAGATAAGAGAAGACAACAGTCTTGAGACGTACTTAGTTAATAATCTAAGATTGAGTATTGCCGCTTTAAAATTTTTGAGTCTAGATTATTCGAGTGATGATTTTATAAAGAGTAGACTTTTTGGGAGATTGACACAGTTTAGACCTAACGTAATCATCGATGTTGGGCATAATGTACTTGCAGCAAAATCGATATATGAGAGTTTAAAAGAATCTAAATATACTTTAGTCTATAATAGCTATAAAGATAAACATTATGAAGAAATTTTGAGAATATTAAAACCAATTATAATAGATGTTGAGCTAATTGAGATAGAGGATTCAAGAATAGAATCCTTAGAAGTTATGCAAAAAGTACTCAAAGAATTAGATTTAAAATATAGTAGTTTTATAAAGACTAAAGAGGATAAGAATTATCTTGTTTTTGGTTCATTTAGTGTGATAGAGATGTTTTTAAAGGAATATGTTGGATAATCATTTTACAGTTACTATACATGATGACCATGGTGTAAAACAATTTAATGTACATTCATTCGCAAAAAAAGTATTTCTTTACCTTTTTAGTTTTATCATAATTTTTGTTTTTTTAGGCATGGGTACAATTCTTTATCTTAACAGTAGTGTAGATAGTATCAAGTTGAAACGCCATAATGCAGAAATAGCATATAAAGATATAGAGAGCAAGAATCAACAACTCCAAAAGAGTATGCAACTGACGAATAATACACTTGTCAGCAAGAAAAAAGAGTTAGAGGAACTTTCCGACTCACTAAGAGAGATAGAAACACTTATAGGTCTAAAACCCGTTGAAGAAACAAGTATCCAAGAAAGAGTAAGTGCAACTAAACTTGATTCACAGCATAGAGCTATCTTACTACAGCTCATTCCTAATGGTTCACCAATCGTATATCGGGGTGTGACAAGTATATTTGGTTATCGGATACATCCTACACTAAACAGAAAAGAGTTTCATCGTGGAATAGATCTGAAAGCGAGTATGAAAACACCAGTATATGCTCCTGCAGATGGTATAGTTGAATATGCCGGATATCATAAAAAAAGTGGATTTGGACGACTTATAATATTGGAACATTCTTATGGCTTTAAAACTTATTTCGCACATTTAAACAAAGTTGTGATAAAATCTGGTAAATTTGTGAAAAAAGGGGCACTTATTGCTTATACTGGTAATTCAGGGTTGAGCAATGGTCCTCATTTACATTATGAAGTACGATTTATCCATAGAAATGTAGATCCTTTTTCATTTCTAAAATGGACACAAAAAAACTACACAGATATATTTCAAAAGGAGAAAAAAATACCATGGCAATCTTTAATAATGGCGACAGCACATCTGAGGCTGTCCCAACAAACTCAAACACCACTATTATCACAGCAGGTGCTAAGCTTAAAGGAGAACTAGAGCTTTCTTGTAATCTTTATGTAGATGGAGAACTAGAGGGAACAATTAAGTCTACAAAAGAGGTAAATATTGGTAAAAATGGTTCTGTAAAAGGTACTGTAAGCACCGATAAAGTAATAGTCAAAGGCTATATGGAAGGGAGTATTAAGGCTAACAGAGTAGAGATAAAAGCGGCCGGACATGTGAGTGGAGAAATATGCTCAACGGAACTTATCATTGAATCTAAAGGTATTTTTGAGGGTAACTCAATTGTAAAAGGTTCAACCAAATCATCAAAAAGACCTCTAGAAAATAAAACTACAACTAAAACTAAAACAGAAGTGTAATGTCTCAAACTTCTTTATTTAACTACTACAAAACAGCAAACTCTTTTGATTTAGAACTACTAATATGTGAAGATGAGAAAGAAGCACTTGCTTTAGAAAGTGTAGTTCATTTCTTTAAGCGCGAAGTTATTGTATTTCCAGATTTTCGTCCAAGTTTTGGGGATGATCTGCGTACTTATAAAGAAGAACTTCATGAATTATTTTTCTCTCTAAGAAAATATTATAATGCAAAGAAAAAACCTCTCATAATATCACCACTTAAAACACTTCTTTTCCCTCTTCCAAAAGTTGAGCTTTTAGATTCTATGAAACTTGAATTTGGTGAAACTATTAATCTCACTGACTTTAAAGAAAAAATGCTTTTTTGGGGCTATACTTTTGTTGATATGGTACAAGTAGAAGGAGAAATATCTCACCGTGGAGACATCCTAGATATTTATATCCCCTCATCGCAAAATCCTTATAGAATCTCACTTTTTGATAATGAAATAGAACAGATTAAAGAGTTTGAACTAGAATCACAAAGAACATTAGGCGATGAGCTAGACTCTGTTGAAGTAAGAAGTGCATTTTACTCTTTTGATGAAGATACTTTTAATGAAGTCAATGCCCAGATTAAAAAAAGTGAGTTTGACACACTCATTAAAGATGTTTCTTCTTTAGGTTTTTGGTTTTTAGGGGATAAGGCCGAAAGCTTTTTAGAAAACAAAGAAGTGAGACTCTCTAGAAACTTAGACAACATCTTAAAAGATGCCTACGGTATCAATGAACCTGTTATTTCACGAGAAAAATTTGACATAGAAATATTAGAAGAGAATGATGATATAAAAGAATTAGTTGTAGCAAATGCAGAACAACTTCTTAATGTACATAGAAATAAAAAAATAACAATCATAGCAGCAAACACAGCGACAATTAAACATGCAGGTATTTATAATACCGAGGGCATTACAAAAATAACAGCTGGGTATATACTCAACATTATTACTCCAGAAGAAATCATTATATCTCTAAATAAGGCCGATAAAAAACGCCGTCGTCGTAAGAGTTCGATACTTTTAGATGATCTTAAAACAGGTGATTATATTGTTCATGAAGATTATGGTGTTGGAATTTTTGAGAAGATTGAGCAGACTGAAATTCTTGGTGGAATCAAAGACTTTTTAGTGATTAAGTATGTGGGTGATGACAAGATTTTACTTCCTGTGGAAAACCTAGACTTTATAGACCGTTACATAGCGAGTGGAGGTTCAACTCCAGTACTAGACAGACTAGGTAAAGGAAGTTTTGGAAAACTTAAAGCTAAGGTACGTAAACGCCTACTTGAAATTGCTGGACAAATAGTCAACACAGCTGCAGCACGTGCTCTTATTAAAGCACCAAAGATAAATTTAACCAAGACTGACCTCAAAGAGTTCCAATCCCTCAGTGGCTTTGAATATACTGATGATCAAACACAATCAGTCCAAGAGATACTTTCTCAAATGTCAACGGGAAATATAATGGACAGGCTTCTAAGTGGGGATGTTGGATTTGGAAAAACAGAGATAGCTTTAAACACGATTTTTGCCGCGTTTAAGTCTGGATACCAGTCTGCATTTATAGTACCTACGACACTTCTTTCAGCACAGCACTGGCGTTCTTTAGATGAGCGCTTTAAAGATCTCAAAATCCGATATGCAAAACTAGATAGGTTTGTGAGTACGAAAGATAAGTCTGCAGTTATAAAAGGTCTTGCCTCTGGTGAAATAGATGTAGTTGTCGGTACACATGCTCTTTTTGGTTTAGAGTTTAAAAAATTAGGTGTAGTTATCATTGATGAAGAGCATAAGTTTGGAGTCAAGCAAAAAGAGAAGATAAAAGAGTTGTATCATAATGTACACCTTTTAAGTATGTCTGCAACACCAATTCCTCGTTCATTAAACCAAGCAATGAGTTCTATAAAAACTATGAGTCAGTTACTTACTCCTCCTGGTGAACGCCAAGGTGTAAGAACTTTTGTAAAAGAGTATGAAGAGAAACTTATAAAAGAGGTCATACTCCGAGAACTTCGTCGTGGTGGACAGGTGTTTTATGTGCATAATAGCATAGACCATATGCCTATAAAACTAGGAGAGCTCAAAGCACTCTTACCAAACCTTAGAGTAGTAATGTTGCACTCAAAAATCTCAGCAGTAGAGACAGAGAAAGAGCTTTTAAAGTTTGAAGCAGGAGAGTATGACTTGATGATAGCAACTTCTATTATTGAGTCAGGTATTCATATGCCTAAGGTAAATACGATTTTAATTGATGGTGCAGATAGGTTTGGAATAGCAGACTTACATCAACTTCGTGGTCGTGTTGGTCGTGGAAGTGTAGAAGGTTTTGCATACTTTGTAGTTCAAAATAAAGAGACACTTACCGATGAAGCAAAAAAACGTCTTCTTGCTCTTGAGTCTAACTCATTTTTAGGAAGTGGTTCTGTGTTAGCACAGCATGATTTAGAGATTCGTGGTGGTGGTAACTTAATTGGTGATGCACAAAGTGGACACATAAAAAACATAGGTTATTCCCTCTACCTTAGAATGTTAGAAGACGCTATTAAAGAGCTTTCTAACACGAAAGAGGGTGAGCGTGCGAAAGTAGATATTAAACTTACTATCTCTGCGTTTATTAGTGATGAGGTTGTCAAAGAAGATAGACTGCGTTTAGATATATATAGACGACTTTCACAGTGTGAAGAGCCTGTAGAAATCTATGAAATAGAAGAAGAAATCATAGACCGTTTTGGAGAGTTAGATGAACCAACAAAACAGTTTTTTGAACTTATGGTTATTAAACTACTTAGTCTTGAAAAAAAGATAAAGAGTATTATGAATTATGGACAAAACATTACCATCATATATGTTAATGAATCAAAAGAGAGCATCAAGTCCGACTCAAGAGATGATGATGACATTATTAAAGTCACTCTTTCATACTTGAGAAACTCTAAACCAAAGGTATTGTAAATGAAGATAGCATTTATAGGAGATGTAGTAGGGAAACCTGGGCGTGATATGTTAGAAAAACACCTCAAAACTATTAGAGATGAGCAAAGTCTAGATTTTGTAATAGTCAACTATGAAAATGCTTCTCATGGTTTTGGACTCACACAGAAGAACTGTAATGAACTTTTCTCTTATGGCATTGATGTTATGACTGGAGGAAATCACTCATGGGATAAAAAAGACATTATTCCTCTCTTTGATACACATGAAATTCTTCGTCCTCACAACTACCCAGAGGAAGTCTCTGGAACTGGCTGTAAGGTTTATGAAGTTGCAGGAGAAAAACTTGGGCTACTTAACCTTATGGGACATTTTAGTATGCCCCAATCAGATAATGCTTTTCGTTGCGCGAAGTTAACTGTGAAAGAGCTAAAAGAGCAGGGTGTCCAAAATATATTTATAGATTTTCATGCTGAGGCTACGAGTGAAAAACGCGGGATGATGATGTTACTTCAAGGCCAAGTCAGTGGTATTATAGGAACGCATACCCATGTGAGTACAGATGATTTTCAGATTGCTAAAGGTACTGCATATTTAACAGATATTGGACTGACAGGTTGTCGTGATAATGTTATTGGTATGGATGAAAAGGTACCGCTAAAGATGTTTTTAACTGGAATGAAAGGGCATTTTGACATACCTAAGAAGTGCAAAAAGATACTTCAAATAGCAATAATGGATCTCAAAAATGGTAAATGCGAAAGTGCTTATAAGTTAAAGTATTTTTGTAATGGAAATATTTTGAAAAGTGATGCTTGGGTAGAAGACTAAGCGGCAGTTATACGATAGTAGTTGTCGTTTGCTATATATGCATTTACCATAGTGCTTCTTATTACACTTTCTTTTGCATCTTGTGCCTCTATAGGCATTTTTTGATCTATTTTTGGAGTCTGATTTATAGTCTGCTTTGGCTTGACTAGAAGTGAAAACATTTTGGAATTGTCACCATAGGCAACCTGTGCATTTTTTAGTAAACTTACTTTTTTAAACTTCATGCTAGCAGCTTGTTTTGTAATGTCATTGTCTTCTAGTTGTTGCTTATTGTTAAGTGCCTTGTAATTAGAAATATAGTCAATAGGAAGTTTTTTACCAAGAATAACATGTTGATTGAAAGTAGGAGTTGCTTTTATCTCAAATTTTGAACTTGGTTTATTTACACTCTCATCTTTTTCTTTTTGGGCTTTATTAGTCGTACTAGTATCGATATATGTGTTATATGATGATACAAACATAGTACTTCCTTTTATTTATTATAACTATATTATAAATCATTAATACTTTAAGGTTTATAAAAAATTAACTAGAGTGTCATAAAGATTAGGTAAATCCGATGAAAAATAAAACGAATCTTAATCATACAAGAATACTTGGATAGAAACTTGCTTATGCTCCTTAAACAAGGAGTATATCATGAAACATACCAAAACTACAGAACTTATTAAAAATTACACCCCTGTGAATGAATCTCCATTTTTATGATATAATTTTTAACTATCGACATAACAAAAGAAATAAGGATTTTTAATACCTACAAGATTAAAAGTAGATATTGCTGGTTATCAATCGTGGTGTAAATCGTTGTAATATTTTCAACTCAGATGTTGATAAAGATATGTTCTTACAGATTTTAAATAAAAGTGCTACTTTAAATAAAGTCATTATACATGATTACTGTTTGATGGATAATCATTATCATCTGCTTATAGAGACTACAAAAGAGAATTTACCTGTACTCATGCGTACTATAAATGCTAACTATGCAAAATATTTTAATAAGAAATCTAAACGCAGTGGACATCTTTGGCAAGATAGATACAAGTCTAAATATATCACTTCTGAGGATTATCTATATAGTCAGTGGCAAAAAATAATCCGCTTGCATTAGAAGAACTTTTAATCGCTTACTCAAATTATCTTTCTAATCCTAAGTTAGAAAAGCAGTTGTCACAAATAGTTTCACAAATTAAAGACCCAAAGGTTGAAAACTTTGCACAAGATCTTGCAACCTCAGAAGATAGACAACAAAACATTATAGGATTTGATTTATTAGGTGAATTGCAAATTCCTAATGAGAAGACACTTCAGATTTCAACAGAGGCTTTATCACAATTTAGTGGGGATAAAGAACTTACACTTTCAGCACTTCATGCAATGCCACACCTTAATCTTCCTCAATCCAAAAATAATGAGATTGTTATGCTGTTAAGTGAACTTAGTATTAGCCAGGATGAGGCTGTTCGTTCTGAAAGTATTATCACACTAGGTCAATGGGCTAAATCAGAGTTAGAAATTAGTGCAGTTGTGGATGCACTAAGCAGTAGTACTAATGATGATAGAATAAGTGCCGCCATAGCACTTGAACAAAGTCATGTTGTTGGAAATAGTTTAAAAACTGTACTTTTAGAAAAACTTGAGGATACAGCAGAATTATGGGAAGTTCGAGCAATGAGTGCAAATTCTTTAGAAAGGTTTGATTTAAATAATAATGAGTTTAGTATATTAGAGAATTTTAGGAAAAATCAAGTTGGTGGTGTGAAAAATTAATTGTAAGGTTTTTGAGGTGGTGGCCAATCTCGGAATCGAACCAAGGACACACTGATTTTCAGTCAGTTGCTCTACCGACTGAGCTAATTGGCCACGCTAATTATAGTAAGGTCTTCAAAAGAGTGGTGGCCAATCTCGGAATCGAACCAAGGACACACTGATTTTCAGTCAGTTGCTCTACCGACTGAGCTAATTGGCCATACTTTTAAAGAGCGAAATTATATCGTGTAGGTACTGAAAGTAAACTTATATGTAAAAAGCCTTATCTAAGCGGGATAGCCCACTTCTTATAATAAGCAATAATTCTAATCGATAAAAATATAAAAAATAGTAAAGTAATGGCCCAAAAAGAGATAGTGTAAAACTCATCTAGTATGTATAAAATTGCTCCTAAAAGGATAGCAATAGTACCATAGAAGCCCGTTTTTAAGACAAAGGGAACTTCATTAATAATGACATCCCTAGCAATACCACCACCAACAGCTGTTAGAAAGGCCATAGCTATCACTCCTGCCATATTTAACCCACTTTCTATCCCAATGAGTGCTCCAGAAATAGAGAAAGAAATAAGGCCAATGGAATCACTTAGAATAAACAAAGCCTTATTTTCAATTGAATTTCGTCTATGAAACTTAAATACTATAAGTATAATCATGACAGATGTAACAATAATGGCTGGATAGTCATGTGAAAATGTAAAAGGAATTTTATTTACTGTGATATCTCTCATTATTCCACCACCAAGAGCCGTTAAAAAAGTAGCTATTAAAACGCCAAGAAGATCAAGATGGTTTCTTGTACCAACAAAGAAGCCACTCATTGCAAACGCGATGATGCCAATGTACTCTGCTATTTCAAACATATGTTAAGTGCTTCAACTGTTATGCTAAGTTCTAATTTTTTTATTTTTGATTCTAAAGAGTCCACTGTTTCATTGCTTGATAATGAAATACTTTTTTGAAAAATAATCTCACCATCATCATAAACATCATTTACTCTATGAATAGTTACACCACTTACTTCTTCTTTGGCTTTAATAACGGCCTCATGAACAAACCGTCCATACATGCCAGCTCCACCATGTTTTGGAAGAAGTGATGGGTGTGAGTTTATAACAATAAAGCTATTAGTTATTAAAGGGGAAAGTTTTTTCATGTAACCAGATAAAAACACATACTTGCAGTTGTTCTCTTGTAGGAGTTTATATATTTCTTCATCTGGATTTTCATGAGTTTTTGAGTTTACTAAGAAATTATTTATACCGTAATCTTTGGCATTTTGTAATGCTACTGCATTAGTGTTATTTGAAATTAGTAAGGGTATGTTTGCATTTAAGGTTTTGTCTTTAATAGCATTGTATACTGTGTTAAAAGTGCTTCCGTTATGTGAGGCTAGAATTGCTATATTATGCATTATCTGATCTTCAAACTTATAAGAGCTACTAGATTTGAAAGGATAGAGATTATCCAAAATCGTACAATAATTTTATTTTCAGCCCATTTTTTCATTTCAAAATGATGATGAATTGGAGCCATTAGAAATACTCTTTTTTTTCTAAGTTTAAAACTTCCGACTTGAAGTATAACTGAGAGAGTTTCTATGACAAATATAGAACCAATTAGAAGTAGTAAAATTTCACTCTTAGAGATGATTGCAAGATAACCTAGGAATGCTCCGATTGTCAAAGAACCACTATCTCCCATAAATACTTCCGCTGGATGACAGTTGAACCATAAAAATGCAGTTAAAGCACCCATAAGAGCACTTGCGATAATGACAACTTCTCCTACATCCAAGTTCGGCATTAGCAGATATGCACTTAGTTTTGCATGACCTGTAATATAAATAATAATACCAAATGTTGTAAGTGCAATGATTGAAGGTACCGTTGCCAGTCCATCAAGTCCATCTGTCAAGTTTACTGCGTTTGAAGTTGATATGATAACTAAAACCCATAAAATGACAGCAAAGGCACCCATAGTTACTATGGGTGTTTTTATAAAGGGAACATATAAATCACTGTTAAAACCTGCATAAAAACAGAGAAATGCAGAGATAATAAGTGCTGATAATATTTGTAAGGCTAGTTTAGTTCTTGCTTTGAGTCCTGCTAAATTCTCATTTTTTCTGATTTTGGCATAATCATCTTGAAATCCAATAAGAGAGAAAAGAACAAGAGTTAAAAGTCCTCCTATTACATAAGCATTTGAAAACTTCACGGTAAGGGCAGAGGCTAATAATGTAGCCCCAATAAATACAATTCCACCCATTGTTGGAGTGGATACCTTCTCTTTATGTCTCTGGGGTGCCCATTCATTTATGGGTTGAACGCTTGAAGTTCTCTTTGCCCATTTTATAAAAATAGGGAGTAAAAAGAGTGTGAAAAAGAGGGCCAGAAAAAAAGCAATACCAGCCCTGATGGATATGTATCCGAGAATATTTATGTTAAATGAAGAGTGTAACCAATATAGCAATATATTTCCTCTAGTAAAAATTTTATAAATTAAAAGTGACATTATAGTATAATCATAAATAAATTTATAATAATAGGAATAAAATTGGATAAAAAAGCAATTTTAGTCATAACAGATGGAATAGGGTACTCCAGTAAAGAAGAGTATAACGCTTTTTATCATGCAGAGAAACCAACTTATGATAAACTCTTTAAAGAAACACCATACTCTCTTATAGATACTTTTGGTTTAAGTGTTGGCCTTCCAGAGGGACAAATGGGAAATTCTGAAGTAGGGCATATGAGTATAGGAAGTGGTCGCGTTTTGTATCAAGATCTTGTTAAAATTTCCTTAGCACTTAGTGAAAATACATTAGAAAAAAATGAAGTGTTTGAAAAACTTCTTGACAGTTCGGATAGACTACACCTTATCGGTCTCATGAGTGATGGCGGGGTACACTCGCATATAGATCATATTATGGGTATCGTAGAACTTGCTAAAAAAGCATCAAAGAAAGTTTTTCTTCATCTTATTACAGATGGTAGAGATGTTTCTCCAACTTCTGCGCAAAAGTATTTAGCAATAGTATCAAAGCACTTAGATGAAAATGTGAGTATAGCAACAATCTCTGGGCGTTTTTATTCTATGGATAGAGATAACCGCTGGGAAAGAGTAGAACGCGGTTACAACGCGATAGTCCAAGCAGAACCCTTAAGTAGTGAAAGTCCAGAAGTCTATGTCGGGCACTCTTACTCTTTAGGTGAGACAGATGAGTTTGTTGAGCCTACTGCATTTGCTGGATACGATGGTATGAAAGATGGAGATAGTGTTTTAACTATAAACTTTAGAAGTGATCGAATGCGTGAGATGGTAACTGCTATAGGATCTAAAGACTTTAATGGTTTTTCACGAAAAGAACTAGATATTAACCTTGCTACGATTACCGAATATGATAAGAGCTTTTCTTTTCCTGTACTTTTTAAGAAAGATGCACCAAAAAATACTCTTGCTGAGGTAATAGCAAATAAAGGTCTTAAACAGTTACATACTGCTGAGACGGAAAAATATGCACATGTAACTTTCTTTTTAAATGGTGGTATTGATGAACCATATCAAAATGAAACACGAGTTCTTATTCCATCTCCAGATGTGAAAACATATGATATGCAGCCTGAGATGAACGCTCATAAGGTAGGTCAAGCTGTTTTAGATGGAATGGATGCTAAGTACGACTTTATAGTTGTGAACTTTGCCAATGGCGACATGGTAGGTCATACTGGTGACTTTGAAGCAGCAAAAATAGCTGTAAACGCAGTGGATACCGAACTCGGTAAAATTATACAAAAAGCAAAAGAGAATGATTATGCACTTATTATCACTTCAGATCACGGTAACTGTGAAGAGATGAGAGACCATAATGGAGATATACTTACAAATCATACGGTTGGAAAAGTATGGTGTTTTATAGAAGCTCCAGGTGTAAGTGCAGTCAAAACAGGTGGTTTAAATAATATAGCACCAACAGTTCTTGAGCTTATGGGTTTAGATATCCCATCAGAGATGGATAAAAGTTTAATATTAAAATAAAAAAGGAAGTATATTTATGAAATTTAGTGGAAAAAATGTTTTAGTAACAGGTTCAAGTCGTGGAATTGGTGCAGAGATAGCAAAAACTCTTGCAACATTTGGTTTAAAAGTTTGGATTAACTATAGAAGTGGAGCAGTTGAAGCTGATAAAGTTAAAGAAGAGATAGAAGCGGCAGGTGGATTAGCTGCTGTTATAGGCTTTGATGTAAGTGATGAAGCCGCATTTGTAGATGCTATAAAAACTATTGTAGATAGTGATGGTGAATTTTCATACTTAGTAAACAATGCGGGAATTACAAATGATAAACTAGCTCTTCGTATGAAAACAGATGATTTTATGTCAGTGATAAATGCTAATCTTACTTCTTGTTTTATAGGGTGTCGTGAATCTATGAAGGCAATGCGTAAAAAGAAGTTTGGAAGTGTTGTGAATATTGCCTCTATCGTTGGTGAAACTGGAAACGCAGGGCAAACAAACTATGCAGCTAGTAAAGGTGGTGTTATCGCTATGACAAAATCTTTTGCAATCGAAGCTGCAACAAGTGGAATTCGTTATAACACAATCACACCAGGGTTTATATCAACTGAAATGACTGAAGTACTTTCTGATGAAATTAAGGCCGGAATTAATGCGAAAGTACCAATGGGAAGAATGGGAAGAGCAGAGGAAGTAGCCCAAGCAACAGCATTTCTCCTTTCTGATCACTCTAGTTACATAACAGGTGAGACTCTAAAAGTAAATGGTGGAATGAATATGGCATAATGGCTTTTTTAAGCTAAAGTTGTTATAATATCGCGATTAAATAAAAAAACAGGAGCTATAATGGCACTTATAGATGATATTAAAGAAGTAGTAGTTGAGCAATTAAGCGTTAGCGCTGATGAAGTTAAAGATGATGCAAAATTCGTAGAAGATTTAGGTGCTGATAGCCTTGATGTTGTTGAACTAGTAATGGCTTTAGAAGAGAAATTTGATATTGACATTCCTGATGATGAAGCAGAGAAAATTGCAACTGTTGCAGATGTTGTTGCATATGTAGAAAGTAAATAGTTTATAATTTAAACTTTTAACTGAGGAATTTATCCTCAGTATTTGAAGATTTTTATAAGTGAATACTTTAAATGTATTTATTTTTAAAAGTGTTTTATTTTTTGATGGAGAAGATTAAATGAGAAGAGTAGTAGTAACTGGACTGGGTATGATTAACTCAGTAGGAAATGATAAAGAAAGTTCATTCAAAGCTATATGTGACGGTGAATGTGGAATAGATACTATTACTATTTTTAACCCTGAAGGTTATAGTGCTCAGATTGCTGGTGAAGTAAAAGATTTTGATCCTGCTACTGTTATGGCTCCAAAAGAAGTTAAAAAAGCAGATAGATTTATTCACCTTGGTTTAAAGGCTGCTCAAGAAGCAATGCTAGATGCTGCAATACCTGAGACAACTGATATGACACGATTTGGTATTAGTGCTGGATCTGGCATAGGTGGACTTCCAGCGATTGAAAAAAACTCTATTATATTAGAAACACGTGGTCCTAGAAGAATTTCTCCATTTTTTATTCCTGGAGCACTTGTAAATATGCTTGGTGGATTTGTTTCCATAGAGCATGGTACTAAAGGTCCTAATCTTGCGAGTGTAACAGCTTGTGCCGCTGGAACACATGCAATAAGTGAAGCATGTAAAACAATTATGTGTAATGGAGCTGAACAGATGCTTGTAGTTTCTGCAGAGTCAGCAATTACAGGTGCTGGTATTGGTGGTTTTGCTGCTATGAAAGCACTTTCAACAAGAAATGATTCTCCAAAAACAGCTTCTCGTCCTTTTGATGCAGACCGTGATGGTTTTGTAATGGGTGAGGGTGCTGCTGCACTTGTACTTGAAGAGTATGAATCAGCAAAAGCACGTGGTGCTAATATATATGGTGAGATTATTGGTTTTGGTGAAAGTGGTGATGCAAACCATATAACAACACCATCTCTTGATGGACCTGCTCGTGCTATGAAAGCTGCTTATACAATGGCAGGTGAACCTAAAATTGATTATGTGAATGCACATGGAACATCAACACCTATTAACGATAAAAATGAAACAGCAGCAGTTAAAGAGTTACTTGGAAATAGTGCTCCAATGAGTTCAATTAAAGGTCAAATAGGACACTGTCTTGGTGCTGCTGGTGGTATTGAAGCTGTTACATGTTTAATGGCTATGAGAGATGGAATTATTCCTCCAACTATTAACTACACTACTCCTGATGAAAATTGTGACTTAGATTATGTTACTGAAGGTGCAAGAAAAGCAGAACTCAGTGTTACGATGAGTAATTCATTTGGTTTTGGTGGAACAAATGGTGTTCTTATCTTTAAAAAATTATAAGAGATAAGGAGTTCCTTTGGCTACATACTTAGATTTCGAAAATAAAATAAAATTTATTCAAGAAGATATTATATCTGCTCAAGTTCGCCATGATTATGGAGCAGGAGAAAAGCTTAAAATTTCTCTTGATAAAGAAGTTGAAAAGATATATAAAAATCTTTCTGATTTCCAAAAACTCCAACTAGCACGTCACCTTGACCGTCCATATGCACTTGACTATATAAATATGATTATGAAAGATAAGTACGAGATTCATGGAGATAGACATTTCCGTGATGATGCAGCTATCATCTGTTATATGGGATATATCAATGATGAAAAAGTCATGGTTATCGGTGAACAAAAAGGCCGAGGAACAAAAAATAAACTAAAACGTAACTTTGGTATGCCTCATCCAGAAGGTTATAGAAAAGCACTACGTGCTGCTAAAATGGCTGAGAAGTTTAATATTCCAGTTTTAATGTTAATAGACACACCGGGTGCATATCCTGGACTTGGGGCAGAAGAAAGAAATCAGAGTGAAGCGATTGCTCGAAACCTTTTAGAGTTAGCTGAACTTAAAACACCTACTGTATCTATTGTAATAGGTGAGGGTGGTTCAGGTGGAGCACTTGCTATCGGTGTTGCTGATAGATTTGCAATGATGCGATATTCTGTTTTCTCTGTTATTTCTCCAGAAGGTTGTTCAGCAATACTTTGGAATGATCCATCTAAAACTGAAGCTGCTACAAATGCGATGAAAATTACTAGTTCTGATTTAAAAGAACTTGGTCTTATTGATGATATTATTGATGAACCTCTTATTGGCGCACATCGTGAAAAAGAGTTAGCTGCTAATGCTATTTCTGATTATTTTTTAACACAACTAAAAGAATTGCGAGAGATGAGTGAAGATGAAAGAATGGATGTAAGATATGCTAAATTAACTGCTCCTGGAGCATTTAAAGAAGCTTAGTCTTCTTCTCCTGATTTATCTATAAGCTCTTCATTCTTAAGAAGAGGGTCAAACTTGGGCCGCTTAAGCCTATGTGCTTCTTTTGAAAACTTTATTAAATCCTCTACATTATTTAAATTCTCTTTACAATTATCTAAACAAAGTAAAAAAAGACCATATGTGGTCATTACATCACTCATTGCTCTATGGTGTGATGGATTTGGATTAAGTTCCAATGTGTCATTTAGATAAGAAAGAGCATATCTAAATGATTTTATTGTTCTCTCAGCAAGTGCAAGTGAACATAAGCTTCTGTTTAGTATTGGTTCTAAACCTACTTTTTTCATACTTCCTGATATATAGGTATAGTCAAACTTTACATCATGTGCAATAAAAATAGCACCCCCAAGAAAAAGTTTAAACTCCATCATAACAGTTTTAAGCTCAGGAGCATCAACAGTGTCTGCAGCTGAGATTCCTGTTAACTCTGTAATAATTGGATTGATCTCTTTAGTAAAAACGAGAGAGTCAAATTTATCAATAATCTTTCTATTTTTAACTTTTACAGCTGCAATTTCTATAATTTGATGCTTATCAATCTTTGAACCATTTGTTTCAATATCTACTATACAAAACTCAGCATCTTGGACACTAATATATTTAGTATCAAAAAAGAAGTAGCCTTGTTTTTTAATAATATTGACACCCTGTGCACTAGATATTTCTAGAAATATATCAATACTTTCGTTTATTTGGGATTTTAAAACCTCAAGGGGAAGTCCTCTTGTGCACAAACGCGAGATGCTTTTTTTATCAAGAGGAAATAATTTATCTGGCATTTAAAATAAACTCTTGAACTTTTTCTTTACTCTTTATTCCTGGAGAGACTTCTACACCACTACTAACATCCACACCATAAAAACCATATTTTTTAAGAGCATTTACATTATTTGTTGTAAGTCCACCTGCAAGGATTATTTTAGAACAATCCACACCTTTAAACCATTCAATGTTTATACGTTTTCCTGTCCCACCATAAGCTTCACAGTATGCATCTACTAGTCTATACTCATCACTGTATTTTAGGATATCTAGCTTCTCTTGTGCTCTTATAACTTTTATATAGGGTACTGTAAGAGAAGAGCAGAACATATCATCTACTTCATAATGAAGTTGAGCAAGAGTGGCACCACTCTCTATACAAATTGTATTTATCATAGAGGCATCTTCATTTACAAAAAGAGCGACTTTTTCAACAAAAGGAGGGAGTTCATTTATGATTAATTTGGCTTTTTGTGGTGTTATATAACGAGGAGATTTTTCATAAAAAACAAATCCAAGAGCATTAGCTCCTGCATTTATTGCATTCATTGCATCTTCATAAGAGGTGATACCACAAATTTTTACACGCATTAAATCTGTAGACTCTCAATAGCTGTCTTACGATTTTCATGTTTAAAAACATAGCTACCTGCAACAACAACATCTACCCCTGCATCTTTAAGTAACTGGATATTCTGATCGTTAACTCCACCATCCACCTCAATAAGACAATCTGGATTTAAGCGATTTCTCATTTCATTTAAACATGAAGCTTTTTTTATAACACTATCGATAAAAATTTGTCCACCAAAACCGGGGTTAACACTCATTAGTAGTACCATATCTAAGTCTTGAAGTAAATATTCTATAGCTTCCGGTGGTGTATGTGGATTTAAAACTATTGCGGGCTTAATACCAAGTGAACGAATTTTCTGTATAAGCCTATGTGGGTGTTTTTCTTCTTCTATGTGAAAAGAAATATACTCAGGTTTTAGGGGTGCAAAAAGTTCTACAAAAAAAGTATTATTTTCTACCATAAGGTGAATATCAAGAGGTTTAGTAGCACATGCTGCAACTGCTGAAACAACTACAGGCCCAATTGTAAGGTTAGGAACAAAATGTCCATCCATAACATCAACATGGACTAAGTCACAGCCACTTTGACATATCTCTTCTATGTCACGTTGAAGATTTCCAAAATCAGCAGAGAGTATACTTGGGGCTACTTTCATCATTCGAGCTACCTTTTATATTTTTAAAATTATAAACAAAAGTAGCTGTTATCTTGTTAAGAAAAAGAGAAACTTGTCATCATCAAAAGAAAGGTCTACTTGTACACCTTTTTTTCCTTTAACAATATCAAGAAGACTGGAGACATTAGGGTAAGTTCGTGGAAGAGTTATATTGACATTAATATCATGGTCTGACAAAAGTGTTGTTAACTTTCCACCGACGATATTTACAAGTTCTGCTAAAGTGTCTAAAATAAGTTCTGCATCCTCAGTACTTTCACCAATAAGAAGTTCACAAGCCTTTTTTGCAATCTCAACAGGAAATACTAAAAGTATCATACCATCCATGTCGCCATAAAAGCCTATTGAGCTTGCTATCATACCTTCTGTATTCTTAATACTTAATTCATTGACCTGTATAGCATCTTTTACTGCTGTTGAGTTTGTCATCATCTCTATAGTAGCTACCGTTGCATTAACAAAGTTTGGAAGCTCATTAATCATAACTTTATTTATGACTCGTTTTTGTTTGATATTTGCTATGCTACTAGAGCCCAATTCTGATAGCATGTCTTTATTTTTTAAAATATCATCCATTTGCTCGAAGAAGATTATCCCCGCATCTTCAAGAGTATTTTTAAATTCATTTTGTGTCTTCTCAAAACTCATGCCGACAAAGCAGATATTTGCATTATATTCTGCCCCTGAACTTGCAAGTTTTGAAAAGAAGTTCATAGCATGAACATTCATGCTCACAACTTTACTAGCATCAAAAATGAAGAGTCTAAATCCTACATTAAGAGAATGGAAATGGTAATCGATGTTAAAGGACTCTCCTATTTCGGCATCTAAAAAAGCATTAACAGTATAAATGATTGCATTACCGGTAACTCGAGTTGCTACATTTTGCTCAATCTGGCCTAGATAAGTAGTCTCAATTATAGTATCAAATGTACCACTATCAATCTTCTCTTGAAACTCTTTTTCACTTTGTGCGACAATGGGAGTATGCCCATTATCGTGAAGTTCCATAGCCATAGCCGTGCGTTGGGATTTGTCTTCATTATAAAGCAGTACATTAATATTTTTATTATCATAGTTAGTAGCAAATAATTGTGCAATCTTTTCTGTTTTAAATAATGAAAACATTAAGTCATCCTTATAGAATTTAAGAATTGTATTGTATTTTTTTAAATCGTAGTCACAAAACCCAACTGCTGTATGGTTTTCTTTTCTGGCTATTTTAAAAAGTTTTATAAATGGTTCAAGACCATTAGTATTGAAGAAGATCACTTTTTTAAGTGAGACCAAAATCATAGATGGATTACTTTTTACTGTTCTGTTGACATCGTCAATGCTGAGTAACTCTTCTGCTGCGGTACCATCTAAAAAGCCTTGAGGGAAAAAAATTCTAACACCATTTTTTGTGACAGATCTCAAGAAATATCCATTACTTTTGAAAAATCATCATAGATGTCTTCTACATAATCGATTTGAAAATCAATAAAATCATTGAGGCCAGCTTCTACGTACTTTGGTTTTGAAAGTATATAAAATAGAAGAAGATGCATCCATTTACCTAGTATATTTATATTTTTATTTTCAGAGGGTTTAAGTCCTGACGAAGCTTGAATAATTTGTGAAGTACTTACACCCATATCCCATTTTTCAGCAATCATCTGGCATAAGTCAAAAAGGTTGACATTACATAAACGCTGTAGTATTGAGTTTAAATCGATTGGATTGACAGAACGAAGTTGATTTACATCTTCGATGTTTTCACAAAATAGTGCCTCTGAAACTATAATAGTAGCAGGTAAGAGAGAGATAGAGCTTTGAATATGAGGGTCGATGATTTTAAGATGAGTCAGAATCTTTTGCCAATGAACAGATAGGTCAGACTGAAGATTGTGAAATGTAGTTTTATTAAGTTTGAAAAGTTTCCATTTATCAGGTGAAAGTAAGGAAAGCATATAGTTATAAACAACCTGCTGTGATCTTGGTACTCCGAGAACACCGAACATCTGGGGTATGTCACTAATTACATTTGAAAACCCATATATAGGACTGTTAACTAAGGTTTTGAGATATGAGGAGAGGGCATTGTCTTCTTGTGCAGCAGAAGCAGCCCTTGACAAATTCTCATTATTTAAATGGAGTAATGTTTTTTTTAGTGCATCCGGTGCTGGAGGAATTTTGGTGATATAGGTATTTATTTGCTCTATTGTTATCAAAGTATGCACTTCTTATAATTAAATATTTTTATGATTCTATCTATTTAATGATAAGAACAATATAAAGAGCAAAATAAGATAAAAATATCTGGCTTAAGTTTGAGTTTTGCTTTTATTTGATACAATTCGCAACTTTAAAATATCATTCAAGGATACCAAACATGGCAAGAAGATGTGCTATTAGCGGCAAAGGCCCTATGAGTGGGAACAATGTTTCTCATGCAAAAAACAGAACAAAGCGTCGTTTCTTATTAAACTTAAGAACAGTACGTATCACTCTAGAAGATGGTACAACTAAGAAAATTAAGATCTCAGCAAGAGAGCTCCGTACACTTAAGAAAAACTCTTAAGTTAAGGAATAAATTATGAATCTTTTACAGAGGATTCGTAAACTATTAAACTGGGAGATTGCTGCAAAGCCAGATCCCAAACTGCTGCCTGAAGTTTACCCCCACCTCAAACACTTTCGTTTACCCTTAATTCTTACTGTACTCGTTATGCTTATTGGAACTATTGGGTATGTTCTCATAGAAGACTTCCCAATTTTTGATGCTATCTATCAAACTGCAATTACTTTTACAACTGTTGGTTTTGGAGAGCTTTATCCTCTTTCTGATGTTGGAAAAATTTTCACGATTAATCTAATCATTGCAGGATTTGCAGTTTTTTCGAGTGCTATAGGTATTTTAGTTTCTGAGTTAAATAAAGGGCATATTGTTGCCATCATGAAGGAAAGAAGAATGTTATATAAGATTGTAAGACTTAAAAAACATTTTGTTGTATGTTATCATAATGAGTATACTATAGAAGTAACAAAGCAACTACGTAGAAACCATGTTCCATTTGTTGTGATTGACCCAAGACCAGAGATACATGAATGGGCTTTAGAACATAAATACCCCCACTTTTTACAAGCTGAACCTCATGCTGAAGTATCGATGTTAAAAGCACATCTATCTTCCGCTCAAGGTCTTATTACACTCTCAAGCTCTATTGCTGATAATATTGCGCTTATAGCATCGGTAAGACTTTTTGAAAAAGAACATGATTTACCACGCCCTTACTATGTTATCTCTTCTGCTGAAACTGAAAGTGACGTAGAAAAGCTTAAAAAATTGGGTTCCGATACAGTTGTTTCTCCTACTAAACTGACGGCGCAACGTGTAAGTGCTATGGCTGCTCGTCCAGATATGGAAAACTTAATAGAAGAGTTTTTATATAAGAATGACAACCCTTTAGATATGCGAGAAATAGAAGTTCCAAAGTATAGCTGGGCAGTTCTAAAAAAACTTAAAGAAACACATATTCGCCAAATGACAAATACATCTGTTATCGGTATAAGAAAAAAAGATGGTAAGTTTATAAGTATGCCTAAAGGCGATGTTTTAGTAACGAGTGAGTGTAAGCTTTTAGTTATAGGAACACAAGCAGGCATAAGAACAACTAGAGACTTAATTAGAAAGAGAGAAAAGCCAAAGGAATTAAAGTTTGTATAAACTAACCCAAAAAGATACTGGTGTTTGTACAGCAAATGGTTTTTTTGCAGATGGTATTAGTGCTGGTTTAAAAGCGAATAATGAAAAAGACATGGCGTTTATCTTTTCTGAGAATGAGTGTGAAGTTGCATCAGTCTTTACAACAAATAAAATGTATGCAGCACCCATTAAACATTTTAGAGCAAAGGGTGACTTTAAAACAAACTTTGTTCTTATAAACGCAAAGAATGCAAATGCGATGACAGGTAAAGCTGGAGTAAGTGATATAGATGACATTTTAGAGACGCTTCCCACTAACCTTGTTAATCCACTGATGAGTTCAACTGGTGTTATAGGTGTAAGGCTTGCAAAAGAGAAGATTATAAAAGGGTCTAAGCTTTTTGATCTCTCAAAAAAAGAGTCAAACGCAGCAGCAAATGCCATTATGACAACAGATACTTTCTCAAAAGAGATCGCGTTTAAAGTTGAGCTTGAAGATGGTAGTAGTTTTAGCATAGGAGCAATGGCAAAAGGTGCTGGAATGATAAATCCAGCAATGGCTACTATGCTATGTTTTATTACTACTGATGCAAAAGTTACAAAACAAGAGATGCAAGATATACTCGATGAAGTGACAATAACTACTTTTAACGCGGCAAGTGTTGACGGCGATACTTCAACAAACGATACCGTACTTCTTTTAGCAAACGCGAGTTCAGGAACTTATGATAAAAATGCATTTAAAGATGCTCTTCATAAAATAATGCTTTTCCTAGCTCGAGAGATGGTTAGAGATGGTGAAGGTGCTACTAAACTTGTAACATATGAAGTAACAGGTGCAAAAGATGATAAAGAGGCTGAAGTGGTAGCAAAAGCACTCTCAGACTCTCTTCTTGTTAAAACCGCTCTTTATGGTGAAGATCCAAACTGGGGGAGAATAGCTTCGACAGTTGGTGCAAGTGGAGTGGATTGTTCTGAAGAATCTTTAAGTATATCTTTTAACGAACACTGCGTTTATAACAAAGGCGAACTTATTTTTGATGATGCAATGGAAGAGAAAACCTCAAAAGTAATGAAGTTAGATACTTTTACAATTGCTTGTGATTTAGGTATATCAAATGGAAAATTCACATCTTTTGGATGTGACTTAGGTCATGAGTATGTTAAGATAAACGCGGACTATAGAACCTAACAGTCATTTATTAGAACAAAAAAATCTCCGGTAACAATTTCAAGATTCTTGAGCTCTTTGGAAAATACCCCTTATCCTTATACAATTAGAGGATTAGGTGAAGCGATGTTTTACCTCTCATAACAAATGTTATACTCTGATTAGGAGATAAAATGGAATATTTATATTATTTAGCAATTTATCTAGTCTTCATAAATATAGTAACGACATATAGATTAGTAAAAACAGAAAATTATAAAGTTACTCAAAAAATAATTCAATTTATACTCTTATGGGCATTACCGATTATTGGTGTTTTTATCGTGGTATTCTTTTTAAATCAAGAACCTATTGTATTAAATCTACCACCATCCACTAAAAACTGATAATTAAAAGAAGAACGATTATTGCTTTAAAACCTACAAGTAATTAGGTTGTTTATATGATACAAAAATTAAGAAGAAAATTAGCAGATAATCGTTCAAAAAAAGGTTACGAATAACTGCAAAAGAGAATAAACTTTTACAACTTCTAGAAAAGGTTCCGGATGAAAGGGGTAAGCAAGGAAGAAGACATAAGCTATCGCATGTTTTATACTTATCAATCCTCGCAACTTTAATGGGAGCAACTGATTACAATCAAATATACATTTGGATTAATAGTCATATTCAGAGTACACAGATAAAAAAACTATTAGGAGTTGAGTTTATAGTTGCTCCTAAAAGAAGTGCAATAGCTAAGATTCTTGCGGATGCAGATAGTACAGCAGTAGAGATTGCTTTTAGAAAATGATTTCATCTTCACATTTGATACAATGAACACACAAAAAAACTCTTGACAAGATAGATAAGAGTGGCTCAAAGTATATTGCAAAAGTTAAAGATAATCAAATAATGCTGCTTGATAAAATTGATAATATTTCAAGAAGTATAAAAGCTACAGATATTTACAGAGCACTACCAATGCAACAGGCTACAGAATGGATTGATAGAGAAGTGTAAGTTTATAATCCACAAACTTTTACCATATTGGAATCACACACATCCGTTCAATGATGAAAACTACTAAAAAAATTCATAGAGTTGACAATAAAATTGATGAAGTTACCAACAGAACAATTATTCAATTTAGTATTGCTAATTTCAGGGAGAGTGCTCAATTCTTTTATGATAAAATTTTAGACCATTGGAAAGTAGAAACGATGCATCAATACAAAGATAAATCACTTTTAGAAGATGCACATAATGCTCACTTAAATCCATTTCTTATTACAATTATTAGAAGTTTTACTTTAAATATTTTACATCTAAATAAAGTTAAATATATCCATAACCAACTTACTCAAAATAGATGGAATCTTGATAACACAATCTCTCTATTATTGAATTTTAGTTTTTAATGGATAGTGGTGTAAATAAAGAAACTCTTCTCATAATTTAGCAAACATTAAGCTACAACCCCCTATAATTCCCATCCACAAACAGAGACACTTAGTCGAAAGACAGAGAGTTCGAGAGTTTGAGATCATTGAAAACTAAGCAAGTAAGAAGACTTAATTTTAACAAATTA
>Ga0233442_1000010_pt1 | contig 269798 bp, 241 predicted proteins | sample SI_123_September_3_FD_182789 | JGI IMG/M metagenome (GOLD analysis project Ga0233442, IMG submission 182789) | Seawater microbial communities from Saanich Inlet, British Columbia, Canada - SI_123_September2016_150_MG | ecosystem: Environmental > Aquatic > Marine > Inlet | place: Canada... | reverse complement strand
CTTATTGTATATTCACCTCGCTTCGCCATGAGCTTGACAACATTTAGGAGGAACAATGAAAATATTGAAACTGAGTTTAATGCTTGTATTTGCCGCACTGGTCATGATCAGCTGTTCGGGAGCACCTGATGTAAATGATATGCCGGAAAGAAAAAATGCAACTGATCCAAAAACCCCCATGGATCTACCTGATTGGTATATCAATATCACAGAGGAAGATGATACCTATATTTATGCTGTAGGTATGGGCGAGTCGCGCAAAATGGATTTGGCTATCGAGAAGGCTAAACAAGCCGGTAAAGTAGAATTGTCAGAACGAATTTCTGCCAGCGTAAAGAGTCTGGTGAAGAGCTTTACCCAGGAGGCCGGAATGACAGAGAACACACAAATTGTTGAGTTCTACCAATCCACCTCTAAGACCGTTACTAATAATACATTAAACGGTGTGACTGTTCTTAAACGCTACCCCTATCAGAAAGCTGGCGGAACCTGGATTGCCTATGTTCAGCTGGGACTAAAAAAGGATGCTGTAAGTACTGAAGTGGTGAACTTGATCAAGAATGAAGAAGCGCTTTATGCTGAGTTCAAGGCCTCACAAGGTTTTAAGGAATTGGAAGCAACTGTTGCCCCATAAATAGCCTAGCATAAGTGTTGAACATAAAAAGGCTCCCAATTGGGAGCCTTTTTATGTTCAACACTATATTCACCAATTAATTCCCTATATACTTCACGTGCTTAAAGAATTGCTGCTTGAAGGCATCTCCAATAGGAATTTCTTTATTACCCATCTTAATAAACTGCTTCTGAATCACCTCGATCTTGTCCACAGAGACGACATAGGAACGATGAACTTGAATAAACTCACCTTCGGGAAGCAGTTCCAGAAGTTTTGCAAAGCTCATTCTTGAGAGCAGGTCTTTCCCATCCACTTTAAAAATGATGTAGTGACCATCTTTTTGTATATATCTGATGTTACTTGAGTTTACCTGATGGATCTGCGAGCCACTTTTAATAAATATTTGACGATGACCTGATTCAAGCTTGTCTTTAATGCCTCCGTCACCATTAGCTTGTGTGGCTTCCATTTTGTTTGCAGCTTCCAGAAAACGTTGGAATGGGATTGGTTTTAGTAAATAGTCCAACGCCTCCACTTCATAACTTTCCAAGGCATACTCTGCATAAGCAGTACAAAAGATGATGGGAATCTTTTGATCCTTGATAAGCCGTGAAAGTTGGATGCCACTTAGATCCGGCATATTGATGTCCATAAATATGAGATCTACTGAATCTTGGGAGATAAAATTGAGTGCTTCAAGTGGATCAGTAAAACTGGCGGAGAGCTCCATCCAGCCAACCTTGCCAACGTAGTTGCTCAAGATATCGATGGCTCCCTGTTCATCATCAATGATGATGCAACGTATCCGACTTTTCACAGTGTTATCCTCAGTTTAATTCGATGTTCAGTTTCACTTGAATTTATCTCCAGTAGATGCTTATCCTTATATATATATTCCAGTCGTTTTTTAACATTTTCCAAGCCGATTCCCTTATGTTCTGGAGAAGCTTTTCTATCCGGAAAGTGACTGTTGACCACTGAAAATTCTAATTCCTCAGCAGAAGTTTTGAGTAGAATCTCTATCTGTCCCTGCCCCTGATTGTCAATTCCATGCTTAAAGGCATTTTCCACAAAGGGCAGCAAGATCAAGGGCGCTACTTGACAATTCATGGGATTTCCATTAATCTGGAAATCTACACCGGGTGGATTTGTAGCTTTATACTTCAGCAGCATGAGATCCATATAGTTCTGAAGATGCTCAATTTCTTGTTGCAGGCCTATCTTATTCCCTGAGCTTTCGTAGAGCATATAGCGCATGAGGCCGGATAGTCTCAATAAAGCATCACTGCCTTCAGGATCATTATTCCGCTCAGTGATAGCAAAAATATTGTTCAGGGTATTAAATAGAAAATGCGGATTGATCTGGGAACGGAGATATTTGACCTCTGCTTCCAGGTTTTCCCGTTCTAAATGCTCTCGATGACGAATCTGTCGACGATAATCTCCTACAAAGCCATAGGCTATTCCTATGAGTATGAGTATGAAGTTCCCTCTCACAATGCTCAGTGATAGGGTCTGCCGATTGGGCGATGCCAACATTTTATCTGATACTTCTCCGACAGCAATGGGTAGATTAAACATTCTCAATGTGAGCGCATCCCAAGCCCATTCCATAACCGAAACCGCTAGCAGAACAGCAATCAGCATAAGGCTGTTCTTTGCAATGGATCTCAGGTTCAAACTTTGGGGAATTAACCACCGCGAGCCAAAGAGAATTAGGCCTACTGAAATAAGTAGATCGAAGAGGCGGACAGCATAAAGACTGCCATCAAGATTATTGAACTGACCTGCGAAGACGGGTAATTTTGCAGATTGGATGGGCACAAAATAGACCAAGCCAATGATGGTTATGAATATGCCGGGTTCAATCCATTTTCTATACATAAGGTGGGAATATATCCTTTTTTGAGCCTTCTTTGGTGAATAAGGCTGTCAATTACATGATTCATGTCATGAAGCCAGTCTGGCATGTCGCGAACGGCTCTGTGACTGAAACTAGCTATTTGGCACCATGTTTCAGTCTATTGATGCCAAAAGGAGAATTTATGCCTTTTCATCCCTTATTCTCGATGGTCAAAAAAAAGGAGCAATACATGCAATATCAAAAACGTTTAACCCTGGGGCTGATCTTGGTTTTACTCTCAACTCTTTCATTTGCCCAGGAAAGAAAAGTCATTACAATTAAAGCCAGCGGTCATAAAGATTCGATTCGGCACGAAATATTTATTGATGAAGACATGGAGTGGATTGACTCAACGATGGGAAAGGTCTTTATCCATAAAATGCCTCGCCACGAAAAAAAGGCTCGGATTGTCATAAAAAAATCAGGCTTTTTTCGTAAAGGCAAAATAGTCATAGATTTTGACCCTCGTAGTCAGGAGATCTCACACGTCACGGACAATGGAAAAGAAGTCCCTGAGAATAAATTTCACAAGTATCAGGATTACCTGGAAGAAGCGGGTGATTTTGCCGACCTCGAGGAATTACATCCCAGGATGGAAGAGCTCGAATGGAAAATGCAGCTAAGTAATTTGTCAGACTCGGAAAAAGTTGCAGATATTGAGGCTATTATCCTGGATTTAGATGCACTGGAATCTGATCATGCAAAATTGAAAAAAGGGCAGTATGCATCATTCAAAAGGATAATCGAGTTAGACTTGTTAACAGAAATTATTCAAGGAATATTGGAAGATGCCGGACAGACACCTCCTCAAAAGATCGAGGAAATCAAAATTGAGGATGGCAAGTTTATTCTAAACGGAAAAGAGATCGGTGGCAAGGTTGGGCAGAAATGTATTCAAGCCTATGCTAACCACTCAGGTCATGAATTCATGGGTGACAAAAAAATAAGTATTCATATGCAGTTTGATTAAGTAACGGATTATGGCCGGGAGTATAACAATCTCCGGTTTCATTTTTTCAGGACTTCTGGACCAAGGCTGAAGGTGTTTGACAACCATTAATCGCCGGTGCTTGCTGCACCAGAGCATCATCTTCCAGGGCTGCTACCATGAAAAGGGCAAAATCCACACGACGGGTCATATTGCTCTCCAGAATGGGATCACCCACATGCTCACTCCAGACAGGTAAACCCTGGCTATCCCCTTCTTCAAGATCACTACCCCGGACGACGGTCCATTTTCTGTCACTTGCAAAAATCCGGTGACACGCTTCCACCTGATCATCTATCTCAACAGCTCGAAGCAGCCGACCGAGCTTGCTTGCAACACTTACCATCCATTTGAATGTTCGTGAGTACACATCCTGGCCATCACGGGTGATATGCCAGCCACAGGAAAAGATGAGCCGTGCATCAGCATCGCTATAATCCAATACTGACTGGGCCGTACCACTTGAATACTGCTTGACGCCCCAGGGAACCAAGACAGTGAGTACACCATCACATCCGGCAACAGCCTGTTTGATGATACCACTATCATTTGTGGGTCCGGGAATGATGGTCATACGGTCTTTGAATTCGTCCAGCTTGTGCACACTCTTCTCTCGACAAACACCAACGACTTCATAACCACGATCCAGGGCGTGCTGAATCATGTATTCCCCCAGTTTCCCGGATGCACCAATTATGCAAACTTTTTTCATATCTATCCTTTTGTGCTAACGACTCTTCATTTTGTCACAACAAGTTTACTAATATAGTATTCATTGGCAATTACTATCGTTGTTTCCGGATAGGGCGAGACGGAGATTAGCTCAATTGTATAACTTCCCACATCAATTATTTTCGGCTCCAGTGTTGTGTTTAATGACACAGTATCCTGATTTGCCAGCAGCACTATCTCTGCATTTCCCTCCCAAACACAAACAGCGTCCAAGGGACATCTGGAATCCTCCACTACTTCCAGAAACTTGATTGATAGATTTTCATTATGAATCTCAGTGGTTTGGCCAAAAGCCAATTCAAATATGTCACCAAGCTCAGGATCTGTTGGATCGGTACAGAAACTGAGCAATAGTATGAAGAATCCGGTTATCAATATTTTAATTATCATTATTTTTCTGGTGTTTCACTTGAGTTACCAAGAACATCATCGTAGAAGGATTTTACATGTCCGTAAAAGATCTCTTCATAATCGTTTACAATATTGTTGTGCCCAGCACTTGGGATAATTACCATTTTTGTTGGGGATTGAGCTAATTTCTCCAGTGTTAGACTCATTTCCAAGGGAAGCACCTCGTCTGAATCACCATGAATAATTAGAATTGGTATGGTCAATTCAGCAATCTTATCTTTATTGTTAAATGGATCTCCAATAAATGGGATCAGATAGCCCATCCCTGAGTTTTTGGCTACATCTTTTCCGGATGAAAGCGGTGTCACCAGAATTAAACCTGCGAAATCATGATCCAGTGCCAGGTCAATGGCAGGTGCTGATCCCAGAGAACGACCTAACAGAATGATATTATCCGGAGTAATGCCCCTTTGCTTGACAAGAAAGGCTAGAGCTGCGCGCGCATCTATATATATTCCTGCCTCGGAAGGTTTCCCTTCACTTAAACCATACCCTCGATACTCAACGAGCAAAACATTGCTCCTAAGTTTGGCTAACGCGGTAGCAATTGGTAATCTCTGTGAGGCATTTCCCGCATTTCCATGGAAGTACATCACTGTTTTGTTGGCATCAGGATTGGGGATATAAAAAGCACTGAGCTTCACGCCATCTGAGGATTCCAAATAGTAGTGCTCGATGGAATCCGGTAAAGCAGTGATATCTAACCTTGATCCAGGCAGAGGATAAAAAGCAGAATTGTTTACCAGGCTCTCACCACAAATTGACAAAAGAAGTAGGGTTGCAATCACTATTAAGATAACAGGTAACACCCTTGCCCTCATATATACTTCTCCTTTAATCTGTGGACTTAACGTCCCGCTTTTCATCTGCTTGGTGTGCAGCACCTTAATTTTATCCACATCATGCCCACAATTCCGTCGAAGGGCAACACGTCCGAGACCCCGCCGAAGGGAAACACGAAGTGTCGGGGAAGTCTCGGGATGGGTCAGCTTTATACGTTTTGACTTTTAACACAGTGCCTTGTTATGCCTACTATAGACCTATCATTAAGATTTTCCAGGTAAGTATCATTTATGACCCAACAAATCTGGAATATCTACGATTGGGTATACACTGTATTCTGGATCATTTGAATTCAAGCTGGCAAATGCGCTACTTACCCCGATGAAATGAACCTCAGCCGCTTTAGCCATCTCATAGTCTGCATGGGCATCTCCGATATATACCACCTGGTTTGCTTGAACTCCAAGGTTCAACAAAGCTAACTCTATACTTTCTGGTGAGGGTTTAGGAGCTTGAATATCATCCCCAGTAACTATAGTTTTGAAGAAACTGCCAATTCCTGTCCGCATCAGGTCCTTAGTCACGCGACTTTTTGATCCTGATGTGACCAACCCCATGGTATAGCGATTATTGAGTTTTGTGAGAGTTTCAAACACCCTGGGAAGAAGCCCTGGATTTCTCTTCTCAGCTTCCTCAACCCAAAATATATCTGCTGCTTTCCAATCTTCCTTTGGCAATCCAAAAGCTTCATAAGTCTGATACCAATTTGGCGAGTAGGTCTCTAGGAACCTCTCTTTATTTATTTGAATTCCAAAATGGGCAAATACTATTTCATAGACTTCGTAATGTGTGGAGAAAGAGTCCAGAAGCGTCCCGTCAAGGTCAAAGAGTAGAACCTGGAAATTATTATTGCTTAGATTCGAGTAGGTCAATGATGTTCCCTAAAAGTGTTAGGCATAACGGGCCAGGCTTGAGCTGCTTCCCAAAACAGATCCGCTCTGTTCGATAATTGTGTGAATCCACTCTATGCCCTCGTTAGCCATGCGGTTTCTGCCTCATTCCCAAAAGTCTGATGCGATTTCTATCAAATTACCGTCCGGGTCAGTGAACATTGCTGACCTTATTTTCCACGGTTCATTTCGTGGCCCGTATACCGGTTTACCACCGTTTTGCGTAATTCGGTCGAATTCTTTGTCAACATTATCTGGCGAGCCAACATTTATCGCCAACTCAAAAGTTCCATTCAATTTTCGTGTAAATTCAGGTTCTTGCCCTAAAAGTTCTGGTAGCATTTTTCTCTCATACATTGCGAATCTTATTCCCTCGTGAGCAAATTCAGCATAAGGACCTTCACCATTCCACTGAATTTCTAGTCCAATCACATTTTTATAAAAGTTGACCATCATAGGCAGATCGCTGACAAAAAGTCCAATCATATCAAAATGTTTTTGCATTTAGTTTTTCCTTACTATTGTCTGACTAACGGTCCTGCGCTTGAATCCCGCCATCGGCGATGACTACTGCGAGGTTTCGACACTTAATGTTCTTGTTTCTTTTGGTCTTTATCATTCAATATCTGAAGAAATGGGTACTAATCGAAGTACCCCATTGTCAACACGAACTTTCAGTAAATGTGTTATTTTTCCTTCTCCTGAAATGGCAAACTCATACACATCACCTTCCTTTTTAAAAGTTAGATGTGGTGTCCATTCTGCCATCAACTGATCTGTACCACACCAGTGATTAATGGGATCACGAGTGTAAGGCAAATTCAGAATCTTCTGCCAGAGTGCATTACCATTTACTTCTCTCGAGATGGTGTACTTAGTGAGGCTAAATACCTTCACCTTATAGTCTTTACCAGAACCTATTCTTCTTTCTCGCGGGGTCTCAGAAAGTTTGACATAACCCAGTCCAAGCAATAGTGAATCTACGTCAGTGAAGCTGTTTGGTGGCTTAGTAGCTCGAAGCGAGTCAAGGAAGGTTCTATCGATCAAAAAAGAAAGGGTCTTTCCCCGGTTGAATGATTTGGGTGCAAGTGGTGTATATATTGGTTTGTATTCACTAACCTCGTCCCAAACCTTTTTGATTTCAGCTAATTTCGTCGAATCAAATTCAATGTCTTTATAAATACGTGTGTATATAGCCTTTGCAGTTTTTAAGGTGTCAGTTTCAATTTTCTTAGGCACTATCAGCCTTGCACGAATAGAGTCTTCTCTGGTAACTGTGTAGGTCTTTTTATCAGTAGCCTTAGCTTTTTCTTGAACAGCATTTGCCGATTGGTTTGCAGTAGGATGTACAGTAGTGTAGCATGAGGAAAGAACTAGTGACACATAAACGATTGCCCACAGAATCAATGGGGTTCGATTAAAACGAATCCATGCTATTGAAGTCTTCTGCATTTTAACTCAGCTAACGTCCCTGCGCTTTACTTGTGTGCCTGTAAACTTTTTCACTGTTGCTCAATCATCGAAAATAGAATGAAACTCCAGCGTTCGCATTGTTTCTGATCTCGTAATATATGCCCTCTGTGTGTGAGTCATACTCTACCCAGTTATATGTTGATCCATTATGATTACTATCGTCAGTACTTCTCCATCCCATTTTTATCGTCGCAGAATACTCAGCATGAAAACTAAGATTCTTATGAAGAAACCATTCCACTCCCACAACTGGTACAAGTCCTGTGTAGATTGCCTTTGTAGCTGTTTTCCTGTCATATGAATAGGTATATGGTAGTATGGCTCTTGGATCACGAGAATTAACGCCATCGTTAACTGAAAAACCGAAGATTGGACCTATTCCATAGAGCAAGGATAAATTTCCATAGTTATCGGTATACCGAATCCATTGAACCGCAAGAGATAGTGTAATCCTGTTTTCCTCTGAAGATAAATCTTCGTAAGTTGTATCTATCATTAGTGAATCACCAATTATCGTCCTGTATTGATATTTTTCCATTTCACCTGACTCATTGGACCCATGCGTGCTTAAATCCAGAATATATCTTCTTGCACGATTGGGTGAAGTGAAAGATTTAAGTGCAAAGGTGTTCCCCAGGTAACCCCGAAAATTGAGTAATCCGTACATACCAAACTCCAGCGCTTTCGAGTTGCTGTGAGGACGAATTACATTTGTGGTGTCAATAATTCCACCCGCTGCAGTTGAAATAACTATTAACACTAGCGCAACAATCATCTTCATTTGTCTCATCTTTTTATCCTCTTTGTGTACATAACGGCCAGAGCTTAAGCTGCTTCCAGACGGTTTATCCTTTTGTATTATTCCTGTATTCTGCGACATCATTTCCGTTAAGCAATCCCATGTAGTGAGTCAGGTTGAAGCCTCTGTTAGGCACCAGATAGGTCAAATTGCTTGATTGCCAGAGCTTGAACTAATGCATCTTCTGTTCCAAATAAAGTGTAATGATTAATGTTATAGTCATCCAATTCTTTTATTGCTGCCAGACGTTCAGAAGCAGGTATGATTATTTTAATATGTAAGTCTTGATTTCGAACATTTTGATCAAGAACAGACGAATGAGGTTTAAAATGTTGTCTTTTCATGCCTTCGTCAAATTGGGTAGTTATAGTGTATTGAGCTTTTTGAGAAAAATGTCTTACATCTGTGGTTACATATGGTCCCAAGGTATGAATTACTGGAGAGTTTCCAGAAAGAGTTTTTGTTCCTCTCGTTGATTCTATGTAGACATGAATAGCCACATCCTCTGCATGCGATTTATTAAAAAACGCAAAATATGCAGCAACATAAGGGGAGGAGGACCAGTCCAGCAGGGGTGATGGAAAGCCATGATGGCGTAGGTAAATTAAGTATTCATGACATCCCAAATCAATAAATGTGTCACTCTGCTTTTCAGCTATTCCCTCAATTAGTTCTCTGAACCCCTTAAGATTCCAATTTTTCCCCGTAAGTGCTTCGATTTCATGGTGACTTTGATGTGCTTTCAATAAATATAGATCTAATGAAACATCTTTATCTTCATATCGCTCGAGAGTAGTTTCTAATTCCCAGGTTGCATCTGAATGCCCTCGAAATAGGACTATGTTTTTATGCTTATAATCTTCAGTATATTCAAATATTCCATATTTATCACGAATATCATGAACTGTAGCTCTGAATTCGTTCCAAGATTTCAATCTAATTTCTTGCATCAAATTCTCCTGTGTTTCTAACTAGTTCTTATATCCTTTTTTAACATATAATAACATTTATGCTTTGCAGTATAAATGCAGAATGGTGTTGTTCTGTTGCGAATAGAATTCCATATAACTTCCTCACACTTTGGTAAATAGTGCTGGAAGGTAGGTAATTTGGATAATATTTCAATGGGTTATAAGGGGAGATTGCTTTGAGAAAATGTGGTGCTATCGCGTGAGAGTTGGGGGATAGGCGTTAGGTGTTAGGTTTGCATGTTTCTAGTTTCATCCATATACCCTTGCTCCCCTCGCGATCTCTGCAGTTTGGCTTTTGACCTTAACACCTAACCTCTAGCACCTAACCAAAAATGGAGATTCTTCACATCCGTTCAGAATGACTAACCAGTGGATGGTTGTGGGTTAAGGATAGTAAAGACGCAACGCATTGCGTCTCTCCAAGAGATAATAAAATCAGGTATCGATGCTCTGCTTCCATAAATGATACAGGTCACTCGTCTCTGAGTTAAATAGGAACAATTACTGTCACCTTTCGTTTGTCTCTTATGTATATTCTTAGCAATCACCTGGAAAGGATTGATGTATGCGTGTAAAACCATTTTTTATCAAGCTGGCAACCCTTAGCTTTAGCCTGCTTTTAGCCATAATTATTCAAGGACAGAAACCTATGAAGAACTATAATAAACTCACCAAAGAAGAAGCCCGAGTCATTATAAACAAAGGTACCGAAAGACCTGGTAGCGGGAAATATGAACATCTCGAAGAGGACGGAACCTATACCTGCAAACAGTGTGATGCCCCACTCTATCGCTCAGGGGACAAATTCGATGCTCAATGCGGCTGGCCAAGTTTTGATGATGAGATTCCAGGTGCTGTCAAGCGTGTGAAAGACGCTGATGGACGTCGGACGGAAATTGTCTGTGCTAACTGTGATGGTCATCTGGGTCATGTTTTCTTAGGAGAGCAATTCACTTCCAAGGATACACGTCATTGCGTGAACTCTATTTCTTTGAATTTTGAGCCTGCTACTATCAAAACGGAACGGGCAATTTTTGCCTCAGGTTGTTTCTGGGGTGTTGAATACCAACTTCAAAAGATGGATGGCGTCATCTTTACCAAAGTGGGTTACACTGGTGGATTCGTTCCCAACCCAACCTACAAACAGGTCTGTACAGGCACTACCGGTCACGCCGAAGCCGTGGAAGTTGTTTTTGATCCTGCAAAAGTCAGTTATGAAGAATTAACCCGACTCTTCTTTGAAACTCATGATCCAACCCAGGTTGATGGTCAGGGTCCAGATATTGGGACACAATACCGAACCGAAATCTTCTATTTCTCAGACGAACAGAAAGCCACGGCCGAGAAACTGATTAAAATTCTAGAAAAAAAGGGTCTCGATGTGGCCACAGATTTAAGCCCGGCGACAACCTTCTATGATGGCGAAGAATATCATCAGGATTACTACCAGAAATCAGGCGGAACTCCTTATTGCCATTTATACACGAAGAGGTTTTAATTTTTCCTCTCGCGGAGACGCAAAGGCGCAGAGGATAGTGATGCTATTTTTTTACAACGAATTTGACGAAAATTACGAAATATATTTTTAAGCTTTATTCAAAGGGACAAAAGTTCGTCTTATTCGTTCGTTTCGTTGTGAATCCAGTTTCCAGTTTCCAGTTTCCAGTTTCCAGTTTCCAGTTTCCAGTTTCCAGTTTCCAGTTTCCAGTTTCCAGTTTCCAGTTTCCAGTTTCCAGTTTCCAGCGTATACCCTGACACCATCTAGTCCAAAGGGAACATTATGCATTCATACTATACTGGTCTTTTAAGGCATAAACATCATTTTCCCAGACACGGGTGAAGCGCTCATGATTCACCACCGGTTTTTTAACCATATGGGAACAGAGATACATCTGGATATTAGTGCTGCTGGTTCTTGAGTAAAGTGTCAGGGCATTATCTGAAAAATCTCTCACCATAAAGTCAAAGATTTGATCGAGAAGATCATCCTCAATGCCATACAATTTCGCATTTTCAATAATGAGCTGGCCATAAACTACCAAGGTGAACAAATCCCCCAAGGCCAATAGAAAATCAATATCTTTTCGTTGTTCTTGATTCGGTTTTGCCAGCACCAGCAACAACTTCAGCAAACGGATCTGCTTTTTAAAGATGTTTATATTGGGAAGATTCACGCTTGCATAGACAGCCTTGTAGTCGTGAAATTTAATTTTCCCCAGTCCACGAGTTGGTCCTTGATTGAAAAGAAACTCATCATGCTCTTGCTGAGATTGTGTTCCCACTTCAGGATAATTACCCGGCTTAAAGAAATAATTCGCCATGAATTTTACGATGAGGGCAATATTGACATGGACTGTTCCCTCTAATTTTGGTAAGGCCCGAATGTCCCGGGCTGCCATTTCGAAAAAGGTATCTTTTTCAAAACCCTTAGCGGCAATCACATCCCACATCAAATTAATGACTTCCTCGCCTTGGGTAGTGACCTTCATCTTTACAACCGGATTATAGAGTAAATATCGTTTATCCTCCGGTGAGGCAACTCTCATGTAATCTGCTGCTCTCAAGGCAAATAGCTTCATGGCTATCAAACGTGAATAAGCATCCACAAAGAGCCGTTTAACATGGGGAAAATCTGTTACATACATATTGTAAAGACTACGTTTTGAGGCATGATCTATGGCCTCATACATGGCGTGGGTACACATTCCAATAGAAGCCCAGCCCAGGTTATATTTTCCAATATTCACAGTATTTAATACAGCATCCCAGGCATCTCGGCCTTTTGCCAGAATATCTTCCTCAGTTATGGGATAATCATGGAGGGCATATTCAGCGACATAACTCTGACTATTAACCACATTCTTGACACAGTCATAATTTTTATGCTGAAAGTTTGCGATAAAGGAAACATAATCATCGGTATCTTTTATTTTGCCAAAAGTGGAAACCATTTTGGCCACATTCCCGTTCCCAATATAATATTTGGAACCATTAGCTTTATAGGTTCCATCACTCTGCGGATTTAATGACATGGAAGTTGAATATATGTCGGCGCCATGATCCTTTTCAGAGAGACCAAACGCAAAAACTTCACCTTCGTCTAGTTGCTTCCCTGCCATTTGTTTCAGGTGCTCGTTTTGGGTCATCCAAATGGGGCCAAGGCCAAGAATGGATACTTGCCAAGTATACCAGTAGGCTAATCCATAAAACGCCAGGATTTCGTTGTAGTGAGCAATTCGCCAGGTGTCCCAGCGACTATTTTTATCACCGTATTGAGTTGGTCGAAGGAGTGCTGCAAAGACCTTCTCTTCCTTAACGAATTTCAGAAAATCGGCATACCAGATTCTATTATGATCATCATCTTTGATTTTTACGAGACCCTTGCTCTCAAAAAAATCGATGGTCTTTCGGATTATTTCCTGAAAATGTTTATCATTATGTTCAATGGTATATTTTTTGGGATTTAATAACACTTTGCCCCCCGCAATAAAGATTCTTTTGTTACCTTACAATACGCGCATTACACGTATAGCTGAATGAATACAACTTAAACAAATTGTATCCATTTCCCCAGGCTAAAGGTAGTATCGAGAAGCGGGAAAGCCTTACTGCTTAGAACTAGAGATACTGGGCTGCAGACATTCCGAATAAAGCGATAACCATAAAGACGATCGCCACTTTTCCAAAGATATCCATGCGTGAAGCTAATGTCTCCATCTGAGCCAATTGATCTTCACTTGGTGCACCCTCTTGAGACTTAAAGGTCTGGCCCAGTTTTTCTGTCCTATTGATAAGGCTTCTGATCACAAAGATAGCCAGAATCCAGGCAATAATACCCGCCAGAGAGCCAATGCTAATAGCCATTCCATACCCAGTATTTATAAGTGACACTATTGGATGAAACATTCCCAGACCTGAAATAAGGGTCAATGTTGCAGCTATATATACAGTTGACATCAATCTGGTCTTGCCACCCAGATAGCGCATGACTGACTGTCCATCAGATCCTGTGGCTTGAAAAGCTGGCTGTAAAAAAAGGAAATTGGTTATGGCAAAGCCCACCCAAAACACACCGCTAAAAATATGGATGACTCGGAAAATAATCATTACAGTATTCATTTAAGCTCCCGCTTTATAATTGGTCACGACGATAGGTGACTTCTGTTATCGCATTTAATGGGAAGCGCTTAAAAAGTCAACTGTAATCGGTTTGGATAGTTATGGTTTGCGGACTATTCTAGATAATCGTCGTAGATCTCCAGGTAGTGTTTGACCTTCTTGGCATCTTCAAGCTTGCCTGATTCTGAGAGCGCCTGAACTGCTGGAATGTAGCCGGTTAGGTACACGTGTAGCTGGTTATGGGCTTCTCCTGTCATGGTGCAACCCTTGATCAGACCATCTAGATCAGTTTGTAAACCGGCACCAACCTGTTTTAAGCCTTCGCCTTCCAGAGATATATGATCAGCTGTCAAAAATGACCCAGCCATTTGGGCAAAACTCGAGCGAGTATGCTCATCCATTTCCCATTTTTCACCATTATTCAAAACCAGACCATCTGGACTGGATTCATGAGTTGAAGTTTGATGTGAGTCATGAGCATCAGCCTTATGCTGCTCAGCTTTTGCAGGTTTATCACTACAGCTTACGAGAAGACCTGCGGTGACTATAAGGCTTAGAGCAATATGTGTTGATTTCAATTTTGAGTTCCTTTGTAATTTTATATTGAGCAGTTGTAGAATGAATTAAAGAGCATCAGGAGCATTAAGTTCCGTTTTGATATTTGGTAATTTCACAAAATAAATTTTTCCAAGAATGACCATCAAAATTCCACCCAGAATGATCATCGTGGACACCCCTAAACGGAAAGTGATCATTTCTGACACAAAGAGAACACCCCCAAAGGCCGCAATGACCGGAACGGAGAGTTGAATGACTGCCGCTTGAGTAGCCGATAGTCCTCGCAAGGCCATATACCAGATCGTGTAGCCAATACCAGAAGCCAGACTGCCTGATAAGACTGCAAAGAGGATCCCCTCAAGAGAGTAATGAGCCGTTTTTATACCCACTAAAAAAAGAATCAGGATTAATGGCAGGGTTCTTAGAAAGTTGTGCGCTGTATCTAACAAGGGGTTCATAGATCCTCGGCCTTTCAGCGTATAAACACCCCAGGCAGCACCCGAAATAGACATAAGTGCAAAGCCCATTACAGAAGGTGTACTCAAGTCCGGTAAAATGAGATACAAGAAACCGCCAAAAGCAGTCAAGAGTCCCAACCATTCACTAAGATGTAATTGCGTTCCCCGGATGACTGACAGCAATATCATGGTGGTCTGGACAGATCCAAAAAGGATCAAAGCTCCGGTTCCTGTATCAAGTGTTACATAGGCAAACGAGAAGGTAATTGCATAAAGGATTAACATGAGGCTAGCAGCCCAACTACCCTTTGTCGGTGGATAGACTGGTTCACGATTAAGCTTTAAAATGATCAGGAGTGTCAGGACGCCAGCAAACAGCCGAATGGTGGTAAATCCCATGGCGTCAATGGCACCCTCTCCAAGTGCTAACCGACATAGTACCGAATTTGCTGCAAAAGCACTGAGAGCTAGTGCAGTCAACAGAATGGTTTTCATTGATCCAATTCTGACCAGACGGAAAACTCGTTACCATTGGGATCAGTAAAGTGAAAGCGGTAACCGCCAGGAAATGAGTAGATGGGTTTGATAATCAAACCACCTGCGGTTTCAATATCTGATTGAGTTTGCTTCAATTGTTTACTATAGAGGACCACTAGAACACTTCCATTTGCTGTGGTTGCGGCTATATCAGATTTTGCGAAGCCTCCCTCAATACCGGCATCAGAAAAAGCAACATAGTCTGGTCCATAGTCTACAAAAGACCAGGCAAACACATCGGTGAAAAAGGTTTTTGTCGCCTCTATGTCTGTAGCTGGAAATTCTAGATAATTGATCTTTTTATGATTATTCATTTTGACCATCCCTATCCTATTCTCGGAATATCATATAGTTTCGACTCCACCATACTTAACTCCTGTTAAATAAGCCATATCTCGCTTCCAGGTCGTCAGATCATCTTGACTAAATTGATTGAGATGATCATGTCCGCAAGCCCGAGCCATAACCTGCATTAGTTCGGTTGAAGCCTGGAAAAAATTATTGAGCTGCTGAGCTCCTTTTTCAATCTTTAGACGAGCACGCAATTCTGGTTTTTGGGTGGCGATACCAACTGGACAATTGTTGGTGTGACAGGCTCGCATACCCAGACAGCCAATGGCTTGAAGCGCAGAGTTAGAGACGGCAATTGCATCCGCACCCATTGCCAAGGCCTTAATGAAATCAGCCGGTAAACGCAGACCGCCTGTAATAACCAGGGATACGTCTGAACGTCCCTGTTGATCCAAATAGTGACGAGCACGGGCTAAAGCAGGAATCGTCGGGACGGAAATGTTATCCCTGAAGATCAGTGGTGCGGCACCCGTACCGCCTCCGCGACCATCCAGGATAATGTAATCGACACCAATTTCTAGAGCAGCCTCTATATCTCGTTCAATATGTTGGGCTGAAAGTTTTACTCCGATGGGGATACCTCCGGTAGCTTCTCGAACTTCCTCTGCAAATTTTCGGTAATCCTCAAGATTCTCCCAGTCTGGGAAGCGTGATGGCGAAATAGCTGATTCACCTTCAGGTAAGCCTCTTACCTCAGCAATTTTGCCTTGGACTTTACTGCCGGGAAGATGTCCTCCCGTACCCGTTTTGGCGCCCTGACCCCCTTTAAAATGAAATGCCTGGCATTTCTGAATCTTGTCCATGGAATATCCAAAACGAGCTGAAGCCAATTCATAAAAATACCTGGAATTTGCCGCCTGCTCTTCTGGCAACATTCCACCTTCGCCTGAACAGATACCTGTCCCCGCTAATTCAGCTCCCTTTGCCAAGGAAATTTTAGCCTCCTCTGATAGGGCGCCAAAACTCATATCTGATACAAAAAGAGGTCGTTCCAGGACAAGGGGTTTCTTTGCATTTGGGCCAATGACGACTTGCGTACCAACTGGAGCATCATCCAGCAAAGGTACTTTATAAAGCTGAGCTGTGAGTAGCTGGATATCTTCCCATTTCGGCAGTTGATCATAGGGAACGCCCATAGCATCCATGCGTCCATGGTGGCCTAATTCTGACAGACCTTTTTCAGCTAAGTGTTGAATATACTGGGTGTGCGGTTCTTCTATTGTACCGTGAATATCTTTATAGGTACCCTGATAAGCTTCTCTGTCATAGGGTTGAGGATTGTCAGCTTCCCAGGCTCTGATTTCATCTTCATCAACCCATACCTGTCCATCTTCTATCCAAGCTGAAAACTGCTGTAATTTTTCTTCAGGGTTGTACGAGCTGATCCCACTTTTATAGTTATAGTCCCAGTTGTGGAGGCCACAGATAAGATCATCCCCACGGACATGACCATCAGCCAATATGCCTCCTCGATGATGGCAACGTCCATAGAGGACAGAGACTTGATCATCCCAGCGAGTGATTACCAGGTCAACATTGGCAACCAAAGCGTAGCTCGGTTCTAAAGGTTTTAATTGGCCCCAATCTGCAATAGCTATTTTTCTCATAGTGTCACTCTCTTTTCCAAAGCAAATGCTTTCATTTCATCAAATGATAGATGATCACCCTCATCTTGACCATAATATGCCTTTTGTATAACCCCTTCGGCATCAACCAGAAAATCGGCAGGCATGGTTAGCCAACTGCTGTTTAGTTCCTTAGGTATTAATCCACTAAAAAATGCTCTCAATAAGGTCGGGAAACGCAGGGTCATTCCTTTTACCATTCCCAATACTGACCTTTCGATGCCATATTCTTCATAATAGCTTCTGGACTCATCAGCCAAAATGTGAAACGGTGCTTTCTGATTACCTGAATGTCGAATCAAAGCATCAAGGGATGAATCAAAAACCGCGATTAGGGTAAAATCTTTCCCAAATTCATCAAAATTATTTATAAGCTTATTAACCCGTAAATTACAAAAAGGACAGCTGGCAAAACGATAGAAACTCAACATAAACGGCTTACCCTTAACCATTTCCATGTTAAACATGGATCCGTCGATGGCTGGCAGCTCTAGTCCCTTTACTTGGTTCCCAGGTTTTAATCTCATGTCTTTCCCCAAATTGTATTCGAATCAATATGGATCATTTGACCTGTATTAGTGTCTTGGTCGTTACAGTAAAGCAGATGATTATTACTGTTTGGTCTTTTTACCCAATAATTCCCATATCCATCGATGGAATTTGTGGAGACCTCGTGGATCTGCGTACATGAGGATACATTCTCCTGAGACCAGATCGATGTTGTTCTTTTTGCAAAACTCAATCGCTATTGATGATTCTGAGCCTTGCTGCATCCAAACTCGCTTGATACCTGATGTAAAAATCTCTTGAACAACTTGTTCTGTTTGATCAGGTGGTACAATTAGGATCAAGTTCTCCACCGTGGAGGGTAATTTTGCTATTGATGAGAAACAGGTCTTATCATTGATCTGATCCGCCCCCGGATGTACGGGCAAGATGTGATATCCCTTTTTTGTCAGTGTCTTTAGAACAATATTACCAAATTTTTTACCACTTCTAGAAGCTCCGGCCAATGCGAATGTCTTCGCTGATAGAAAACTATCAATCGAAACCTGTTGATTCATTGTTCCCCCATAATTGCATTGTCACACCCATGATTTTTACCTGTTGTGGCTTTTGCCGAAGATATTCTAGAGCAGGCTTTACACCAAGAATCCTTTCCATAATTAGTATAATTAGGCTAACTTGCATACTGGCTCAAAATTGAATCAGTTAAAATGACAATTATTATTCATAAAAGAATACGACTATGAATCAAAATAACTTTTCTCTATCAGGTAATATCGTGGATGTTTTAAATCAACGCATCTTCGCTGGCACACTATCCATTGAAAATGGAAAGATAACCAGTATCACAGAAGAAGAAGTTGCCGAGACACACTATATTCTTCCTGGACTCATCGATGCTCATATCCACATTGAAAGTTCCATGCTCATTCCTAGTGAATTTGCCAGAGCAGCGGTTACTCATGGAACCGTGGCTACCGTTTCGGATCCTCACGAAATTGCCAATGTCCTGGGCATGGCTGGCGTGGAGTTCATGCTGGACAATGCCAAACAGACACCTTTTAAGTTTCATTTTTCTGCGCCTTCTTGTGTTCCCGCGACTCCCTTTGAGACTGCTGGAGCAACCCTTTCAGCTGATGAGGTTAATGATCTCCTAAATCGATCAGATATTGTGAGTTTGTCTGAGATGATGAATGTGCCCGGCGTGTTGAATGACGCTCCGGATGTGATGGAGAAACTCGATCACGCTAAAAAACTTGGCAAAACGATTGACGGACATGCTCCTGGATTACGAGGTGAGGCCGTAAAAAAATATATCCAAGCCGGGATCACGACTGATCATGAATGCTTCACTCTGGAAGAAGCCTTGGAAAAGCTGTCTCTGGGAATGCAGGTTCAGATTCGGGAAGGATCCGCAGCCAGGAACCTGGATGACCTTATGCCGCTCTTAAATGGCCATTCTCGCAACTGCATGCTTTGCAGTGATGATAAGCATCCAGATGATCTGGCTGAAGGGCATATCAACGAAATGGTCAAGCGTTCCATTAACGCTGGGATTGATCCTCTGAAGGTTCTATGGAGCGCTTCAGTTACTCCGGTCAAAACTTATGGTTTAAAAGTGGGATTACTGCAAAAGGGCGATGCCGCAGACTTCATCATTGTTGACGCACTAGAGAGCTTTCGCGTTCAAAAGACCTTTATTGATGGACAATGTGTTTCTGAGCATAGCAAGTCCAAATTAAGCTCCGTTCCCAATGAACCCCTAAACCAGTTTGAAGCAGAAGCCCAGGCGCCAGAGAATTTCAGGATAAAGGCAAAAACTAGTTCTGTGCCGGTGATTGAGGTCATTGACGGGCAACTGGTGACTCATAAGTACGAGTGGAATCCAACTCTGGATGGAGATGGCTTTATTCAGACAGATCTAGAGAATGATATCCTTAAGATAGCAGTCTTGAACCGATATTCTCTTTCAAGGCCTGCAATAGCCTTGATCAAGAATTTTGGCTTAAAAGAGGGTGCGATTGCCTCGTCCGTTGCCCATGATTCACATAATATTGTTGCGGTGGGGACTTCTGATAGTGCTCTGGCAAACGCTATAAATCTAGTGATAAAAAATCAGGGTGGAATTTCTGCTGTTACAGATCAAGCAGATTATGTGTTACCCCTTCCGGTTGCTGGAATCATGTCCAATGATGACGCTTTTGAGGTTGGCAAAGCATACGCCAACATGGACAATAAAGCCAAAGCCATGGGGTCACAACTAGGAGCTCCCTATATGACGCTATCATTTATGGCTCTGCTGGTCATTCCTGACATCAAACTCAGCGATAAGGGTTTATTTGATGGTGTTGCTTTTGAATTTATGGATGTGTTCGCTTGAAACTGGAAATTAGAAATTTGATTTTTTCACAACCAACGGCACGAATTGAACGAACAACTCTTTTAAGCTATAGCTTGATTGATAAATTACTTGAAAGCGTCAGGAATGGAGGTTGGTTATGTTATTAATTTTGGCCGAATACCACTGCAGTTCAAACGTTTATCCAAAATGAATCATCAAACATCTGAGCAAACCATAAAATGAAATTCGTAAGTTTCGTAAAATTCGTTGCTTAAAAAAAGGATAGAGCCCTAGTCACCTAAAATGAACACACCAACCAACATAATTGGATCTCGATTAAATCGAGTGGATGCCACCGGTAAAACTACAGGCGCTACTCGATTTATTACTGATATTCATGTTGATAATATGGTACACGCCGCGCCTGTATATTCTCCTTTCCCTTATGGACGTTTAACTGGAATTGATACAAGTAATGTTCTAGATGACCCCGACTTTGTAGCATTTTTCACCGCCCAGGATATTCCCGGTCAGAATCAAGTAGGCGTTATTTTGGAAGATCAGCCCTTGATAGCAGACGAAATTGTCAGATATATTGGTGACAGCGTTGGAGTCCTGGTTGCGAAGACAGACGAAGCTGCCCAAAGACTAGCGGCTCTTATCAATGTGACAATTGATGAGTATGAACCTGTCTTATCCATTGATCAAAGCCGAGATGCTGTAGAACATTATCTTCATGAATCAAATTTGGCCTGTCAGCATCAGGTCAAACGGGGTGATCCTGAAGCTGGCTTTGAAACAGCTGATCAAATTATAGAGGCACGATTCGAGACACCTTTTCAGGAACATTATTATCTGGAACCTCAGGGGTGTATTGCTCAACCAGATGGCAAAGGCGGCATCTCAATCCTTGGTTCAATTCAGTGTCCCTTTTATGTGCAGAAAGCTGTTTCTAAAGCTCTGGATATTCCCTTTGCAAAAGTCAAGGTGGAGCAGGCACCCACAGGTGGTGCTTTTGGTGGTAAAGAAGATATTCCTTCCGAAGTATGCACTCGTGCTGCTTTGGCTGCCTTAAAATTAAATCAAGCCGTGAAAATGGTGTATGGCCGTACCGATGATGTCCAGTTAACCAGCAAACGCCATCCCTTTCAGATGCATTATAAAGTTGGGGTTTCTAAAGAGGGTGAACTTCTGGCCGCTGATATCAAGCTGGAAGAAAATGCTGGTGCTTATGCTACGCTTTCTTCTGTTGTATCTTATCGCTCAGCCATGCAAGCCATGGGACCCTATGTGATCCCAAATATCTCTGTAGAATCAAAATCTTATTACACCAATTTACCTCCAACCGGAGCTTTTCGTGGTTTTGGTTCCCCGCAAGCAGCATTTGGGCATGAGCGTATGATGGATGTCATCGCTAATGAATTAAAGATGGATCCCGTTCAGCTAAGGCTGAGAAATATTTTAAAGATCGGCACCGAAACTCTGACAGGACAACAGTTGAACGCTAGCGTTGGTGCTGAAGAGACACTTCTAACAGCGACTGAGGCGGCTCAATGGTCAAGCCAGAGCGTTTCTAAGAATGCTCGTTGGAAAACAGGATATGGTGTCTCTCTCATTCATTACGGCAACTGCCTCGGTGCAGCAGGTTGGTTCATGGATGGCAGTGGTGCTAAGATCAAGATTCATCGAGATGGAAGCATCTCTGTTGCCTTTGGCCTGGTTGAAATGGGACAAGGCGCTCTGACCGTGGTGACTCAAATGACAGCCGAGGCCTTAGGTGTTGAACCCTCAAGAATTGCTGTTTTACCCACAGATACAGATCAGGTTCCAGATAGTGGTCCCTCTGTTGCCAGTCGAAATGTTGTCATGACAGGCAATGCAATTCGTGATGCAGCCAGAAAAATTATACCGGTCTTGAAAGAGGCTGCGGCTGAACTAATGCAGTGTGACCTCAACGAAATTAAGATCGAAAAGAGTGTGGTTCACAATTCACGAAATGATGAAACCCTACCGTTTGAGGAACTCACTAATTATCTCTATCTTTCAAACAGACCCATGGATGTTCTGGGCTGGTGGCATGTCCCCCAATTGGAATACGATGCAGTCAATGGCATTGGTGAAGCCTATTTTACCTATTCTTATGCAACGCAGATTGCCAAGGTGGCCGTTGATACACTTACCGGGTTGGTTAAAGTAGAAAAAATCTGGGCTTCCCATGATGTGGGTCGAGCTATTAATCCTGCGGGTTTAGAAGCTCAAATTGAAGGTGGAACCGCTCAGGGTATTGGCTGGGCGCTGACTGAGAATTTTAAATTTGAATTGGGCAAGGTTCTCACTGATAACCTTACCACCTATCTATTACCAACGGCTCTGGATGTTGGTGATATTGAATCAATCCTAGTAGAAGATCCTGAACCAGAAGGCCCCTGGGGAGCAAAAGGGATTGGCGAGCCGGCCATTATCCCTACTGCTGCTGCAATAGCCAATGCAGTTAGTGATGCTATTGGCAAGCCTGTTAATAGTATCCCTATTATCCCTGAACATATTTTAGAATTATTGGGTGATTGATATGAGCCAACTATTATTAACAAACTTACGTCTTATGGATCCTTTCGGTGAAACTGAATTCCTGGAGAACTGTAGCATATTGATAAAAGATGGTGTTATCGAATCAGTTGGGGATCCACCCAATGATTTCAGTGGTGAAAGCATTGATATGTCTGGGAAAACTGTGTTACCTGGCATGATCAACGCGCATACCCACTTATATTCTGCTCTAGCCATGGGAATGCCAGCGCCAAAGAACACACCACAGAATTTCGTGCAAATTCTCGAGGAAATCTGGTGGAAGCTTGATTTGGGATTAGATCAGCAGTCCACCCAGGCTTCATTTGAAGCAGGATTACTAGATTGTATTCAAAATGGTGTTACCACTGTTATTGACCATCACGCCAGCCCAAAACATGTCGCTGGTTCGTTAGATCTCCTGGTTGAGACTGCCAAGCGTTTTGGAGTCAATATTGGTGTCTGTTTTGAGATTTCAGATCGAAATGGTGAAGTTAATTTTCAGGATGAGCTAGCTGAAAACCTGCGTGCTATTGATAAGTACAAAGGTGACTCTCAGGTACTTCCATTGCTTGGCCTGCATGCATCCTTCACTTTATCTGATGACTCACTGAAACAAATAGCTGATAATCTCCAGAAGCGTGATGATTGGGGAATCCACATCCATGTCGCTGAGGATCTCGCTGATGAAAAAGATGCTCAAACAAAAGGTTACGAATCTGTTGTGCAACGTCTGGATCATTTCAGCTTGCTTAACAATCGCTCAGTGATTGCTCATGGTATATATATCACCAGACAAGATCGCCATATACTATTACAGCATGGATGTAAGCTCATTCATAATCCTACCTCTAACGCCAACAATCAGGTTGGAATATTGGAGACTGAAATCATTGAATCGCTTAATCCAGGATTAGGAACTGATGGTATGCAAAGCAATATGCTCTCCGAAGCAAAGGAGGGTACCTTGATTCGGTCTGCTATTGGTGGTGAACAGATCAATTATCTACAGCTCCTATTCAGAAACAACCCGACTATTGCTTCCCGGTTATTCGGGAAGGAGTTAGGCCACATAAATGTTGGTCATCAAGCCGATTTGGCCTTTTATGATTACGACTCCCGAACCGAACCTCACGGCACAAACTTCATGAGCCACCTTCTTTTTGGTTTTGGGAAACCAAGTGACGTAATGAGTCAGGGAATATTCAGAATGCATAACTATGAAATCCCCGGTATTGACACTAAAGCAATATTAAAAAATGCTCGTACACAATCCATGAAGCTGTGGGCTGCAATGCAGGCAATAGACAGTTAGGATGGAAAGACATATATAATGAATATTAATTTTGATAAAATACTGAAACAGGCTGAAACTTATAAAGCGGATATTTCAAAGTTTTTGCGTGATATGATTGCTATCCCCAGTGAAAGCTGTGAGGAAGAGTTGGTCATTCTGAGAATCAAAGAGGAAATGGAAAAAGTTGGTTTTGATAAGATCGAAATCGATGAGATGGGTAATATTTATGGCACAATTGGACATGGCTCTCATGTGATTGCCATGGATGCTCATATTGATACCGTTGGCGTAGGTAATATCGATAACTGGAATGTTGATCCCTACGAAGGGTTTGAGGATGATGAAATCATTATGGGTCGTGGAGCCTCTGATCAAGAAGGCGGCATGGCCAGCATGGTATATGCTGGAAAGATCATTAAGGATCTGAAACTAGAAGATGACTACACTCTGGTTATTACAGGAACGGTTCAAGAAGAGGACTGTGACGGGCTCTGCTGGCAATACATCATGGATAAAAAGAAGATTCAGCCTGAATTTGTAGTAAGTACTGAACCTACCTCTTGCCGCATTTATCGTGGACAGCGTGGTCGAATGGAGATCAAGGTAAGCACTTCAGGAATTAGTGCCCACGGGTCTGCTCCAGAACGGGGAGACAACGCTATTTACAAGATGGCTCCAATTCTACTTGAATTACAAGAATTGAACAATCATCTCGGTGATCATGACTTTCTCGGTAAAGGCTCGCTAACCGTTTCAGAAGTGTTCTACACATCACCCTCACGTTGTGCTGTTGCAGATGGGTGCTCAATCTCCATCGATAGGCGCCTTACCGTTGGAGAAACTGCTGAATCGTCAATCAAGGAGATTCAGGAGCTTCCAGCAGTTAAGGCCGCGGGCGCTTTTGTGGAAATGTATGATTATGAACGACCCAGCTATACTGGTTTCGTGTATCCTACAAAAGCGTACTTCCCTACCTGGCTCATCGATGAAGATCATATAGCAACAGAATCACTGGTAGATGCTTATAAAGGACTTTTCAAAGAAGATCCCATCGTAGACAAGTGGACATTTTCCACAAATGGTGTAGCCATCATGGGTCAATATGGTGTTCCCTGTGTTGGTTTTGGACCTGGTGCTGAAGAGGAAGCACATGCACCTAATGAAAAGACCTGGAAGGATCACCTTGTGAAAGCGGCTGCTATGTATGCGGCTATACCATTAGCATATTTAACAAGAATTAACAGCACAAGCTAGGCGGGGATTCAAATCCCCGTCTCGCTGTGCATTTGCAATATATTGGAGAAAAATGAACACACTTATTGATAAGATAAAAAGTCTAAACCTGGGGAACTATGGTCACGATTTTCTACTAACCTGGGATAAATCCCCAGATGAAGTAGAAGCGACCCTGCTCCTAGCCGAATTACTAAGGGAGAGACACCGCCTCGGCAAACCAAACCTGGTTTTTGATTCCGGTTTAGCGGTTTCCATCTTCCGTGACAATTCTACCAGAACTCGTTTCAGTTTTGCATCGGCAGCCAATGCTCTCGGGCTAGCTGTATCTGATATGGATGAAGAAAAATCACAGGTTTCCCATGGTGAGACGGTCCGAGAAACGGCTAACATGATCTCCTTTATGACCAGAGCCATTGGTATCCGAGATGATATGTATCTTGGTGAAGGTCACACCTACATGAAAGAGGTGTCAGAAGCTGTCCAAACCGGATTTGAAGAAGGCGTTCTCCACAATCGCCCTGGTTTAGTCAATCTTCAGTGTGATATTGACCATCCGACACAGAGCATGTCTGACCTGGCGATGCTCAAAAACCATTTCGGCTCATTGGATGCCCTTAAGGGTAAAAAGATCACTATGTCATGGGCTTATTCACCCAGCTACGGTAAACCTCTGTCAGTACCCCAGGGGATTATTGGTTTGCTCACACGCTACGGTATGGATGTTACGCTTGCCCACCCCGAAGGTTATAATCTGATCACAGACGTCGTTGATCTGGCCGGCAAACAGGCCCAGGCTTCAGGTGGCTCTTTCAATATTGTAAATGATATGGATGAAGCATTTAAAGGTGCTGATATTGTCTATCCTAAATCATGGGCTCCTTATCATGTCATGGAAGAACGTACCGCTCTATTAAAGCAAAGTGATAAAGCCGGCTTGCAAGCTCTTGAGCAAAGTTGTCTGGCCAATAATGCAAAATTCACAGACTGGGAATGCACTGAAGACAAAATGAAATTGACTAAAAATGGTGAAGCACTCTATATGCATTGTTTACCTGCTGACATCACTGGTGTGAGCTGTGAACAAGGTGAGGTCAGTGCTTCTGTCTTTGATAAATATCGACGGGACACCTACATGGAGGCTAGTTATAAACCATTTATTATTGCTGCCATGATGTATCTCACCAGCCTTAAAGACCCCATGTCAGCCCTCAGTAAACTACAGGATTAATAATGTCTAACTTTTCACAACGAAGAAAACGAACAGCACGAACTTTCCGCTTTTTACATAATAAAAAGCATTCGTTTCTTTCGTCTGGTTCGTTGTAAAAGAAATGAACGATTACATTAACACGAGAAAGAAATAACTTTATGAATACCGACCAAGTCTTAAAGAACACCATCCAGCGCTGCAAAGAGCAGAATATTATCCTACCTACCTATAAACAGATGGCGAATCCTGAGCTGATTCCAGAAGGAATCAAAGCCGAGCTATCCCAGATTGGACTCTGGGACCTGAACCCTAGGAACCTTTTTCGCCTCACTTGGCAAAATGAGCCTGTCAAAACAGGTGGTGGTTTTGGTGATGTGAATTATTTGGAGTTACCCACTGAATTGACCGGAACGAAAGCCAGAGTGATTGTACTTATTGGTAAATATTTTCCCACAGGTGCTCATAAAGTCGGTGCAACATTTGGTCCTTTGGTAGAAAAACTGATCTCAGGTCATTTCGATCCCACACACCAGAAGGCTCTCTGGCCATCAACGGGTAATTACTGTCGTGGCGGAGCTTATGACGCCTACCTACTGGGCTGTCCATCTATAGCTGTTCTCCCAGAGGAGATGTCTAAGGAACGCTATGACTGGCTCGAGAAAGTTGGCTCAGAGATTATTCGCACATCGGGTGGCGAAGCCAATGTCAAAGAGATTTATGATGAAGTAAGGCGGCTTAAGGCCGAGCGTGGTGATGATATCGTGGTCCTGAATCAATTTGATGAAATTGGGAATCCCTTGTGGCATTATGCAGTCACTGGAAGCGCTATGGAAAAAGTATTCAATAACATGAACACAGGCACTCAGCGTTTTAGTGGTCTATTCCTTACTCAGGGATCGGCAGGCACTTTGGGTTCTGCCGATTACCTGCGAGCAAAATTCCCCTCGCTAAAAGTTGCTGCTGGAGAGGCTTTACAAGTTCCAACATTGCTACAGAATGGCTATGGTGCACACAGAATCGAAGGTATTGGTGATAAACATGTGCCTTGGATCCATAACATGAAGAATATGGATATGGTCATTGGTGTTGACGACAATATTTCCATGAATTTAATTCGACTCTTTAACGAATCTTCTGGCCATGACCTTCTCAAAACGAAGGGCATTGATCCTGATCTTATTTCAAAATTGAATTATATGGGTATCTCCAGTATTGCCAATATTGCCGGTGCCATTAAGATGGCAAAGTATTATGAGTATAATGAAAATGATGTGGTCTTTACAGTCGCTACAGATTCAATGGAGATGTATCAGTCACGATTGGCCGAACTCCAGGATGAACATGGCGATTATACAGAGATCCAGGCCAATGTGGATTTTGAACATTTTCTGAAGGGAATCAACGACGAGGGTGTTTTAGAGCTCACATACCGTGATAAAAAACGGATGCATAACCTGAAATACTTCACCTGGGTCGAACAACAAGGAAAGTCAGTAGAAGAACTTGACGCTCAGTGGTATGATGACACTTACTGGACTTCCAGATTTGATCTAGTAGATGACTGGGACGCTAAGATCGAAGCTTTTAATGCTGAAACAGGAATGCTCAAAAAATATGTCTAAGTTCTATAACCACACAAATTTGGCAAGTCTTTGCGAGGAGTGAAATGACGAAGCAATCTCACATTAGAGATCGCCGCGCTGCGCAAACATTTCATGTTTGCTTACTCGCGAAGACGATGTTTTACAATCTTCCACGGGAAGGGAATCGCCGTGAAACCTAATGCTATAAAAGGGCTAAAATGTCATCACTGCGATACAATGGTGTCTGCAGACCCTTTTCACTATACCTGCCCAGAGTGTGGTAGGAATCTTGATTATACCTATGATTATGATCAGATTCAAAATTCATGGTCAAAAACAGATCTTCAGCTGAACCACGATCTATCCATTTGGCGATATTTACCACTATTGCCTGTTATGAAGGCACCTGAAAACACATCATTAAGAGTTGGTGGAACACCGCTGGTAGATTATCCTGAAACTGCCAAAGAACATACTTTGATGTCCTTCCAGATTAAAGATGACAGCCGGAATCCCTCAGGTTCGTTAAAAGACCGGGCCAGTGAACTGGGCATACAGCACGCACGCGAATTAGGGAAGTCAACATTAGTTGGAGCGTCAACAGGAAACGCTGGTTCTTCCTTGGCTGCATTATCGGCTCATCATGGGATGGAGAGCATCATCTTTGCTCCAGCATCTGCTCCTGAGGCGAAACTGACTCAGATCCGCCAACATGGTGCCAGGCTTGTACCTGTTGAGGCAAATTATGATCGCGCATTTGACCTCGCCTTCGAATGGGCTGAAAAACACAATCACTATTCTCGAAATACGGGCATTAACCCTATCCTGGCAGAAGGTAAGAAAACCGTGGCACTGGAAATCGCCGAGCAAAACAATTGGCATGCACCGGATCATGTGTTTGTGCCTGTGGGCGATGGGTGTATCATTTCTGGTGTCTACAAAGGATTTTTTGATCTCCTCTCTATGGGATGGATCAACAAGATGCCTCGAATACATGCAGTTCAAGCTGAAGGGTCTGCTGCCATCGTTAATAGCCTTAGCATCAGTGGAGATATTACTAAAGTTGAGGCAAATACCATTGCTGATAGCATTAGCGTTGATCTTCCTCGTGATGGTGACAAAGCTCGACGAGCTATTCTGGGTAGCAATGGTCTTGGTATTAAAGTCAGTGATGAGCAAATACTGGAAGCTCAATATGATTTGTCGAGATCAATGGGCATCTTTGCTGAGCCTGCAGCTGCCACAGCATTTGCTGGTTTTCTTAGTGCATCCTCAGAACACTTATTTAATGCCGAGGAGCATGTCGTCGTTCTAATTACGGGAACCGGTTTAAAGGATATTCCATCTGCCCAAAAAACTTTGGGGAAAATTAAACCAATAGCTGCAAACATGAGCGAAATTGAAACCTTTTTAAAGAAATAATTATGCTGAACCATGATAAACCACACGCTTTTAAACTCTCGTTAACTATCAATGGTCATTTGGTAGAACGTGAGATTCCCACACACCTCCGCTTGATTGATTTACTAAGAGATGATCTGCGGTTAACTGGCACAAAAGAGGTTTGTGGTGAGGGTGAGTGTGGCGCCTGTACTGTCATTCTAGATGGACAAACGGTTAATTCTTGCCTGATCCTCGCCGTTGAAACTCATGGTCGCAACATTACTACCATTGAAGGGCTGGCTGATATTGGCGACTTAACCCAGCTCCAGAAATCATTTGAAGATCAACACGCCGTACAGTGCGGCTACTGTATTCCAGGCATGGTACTCACTGGTGACAAACTGCTGGAGCGTAATCCACATCCATCCAGAGACGAGGTGAAATACGAACTCTCAGGCAATATCTGTCGTTGTACTGGCTATCATAAGATCGTGGATGCCATTGAATCCGCTGGAGATGGTAATTGAAATACTACGCCCCAACTTCTGTGAAGGCATATTTTGAACTACAATCTAAGCTGGATAGTTCAAGCGCGGTCGTGCTAGCAGGTGGCACAGACTTAATGCCACGCTTTGAAAGAGATCTACCATTACCTGATCATCTAATTGATCTAAAAAAACTATCAGAATTAAGTTCCATCGTTGTCAGTGATGAGCAGATTGAAATTGGAGCCCTGGCTACGATTCAGGGATTACACGACCACTCAATCATCCAGGATGAGTTTGTGGCAATCTATGAGGCAGCCCATGAATTCGCTGGAGCTCAAATTCGTCACAGGGGAACCATTGGCGGGAATATCTGCAACGCCTCGCCAGCAGGGGATCTCCTACCCCCGTTGTATGCTTTTGGTGCTGTACTTACTTTAGCAGGACCCTCTGGAAAACGACAGTTACCGATCCATGAATTTATTCTCGGCCCTGGTAAAACCGTTCTCATGGATTCAGAGTTACTAGTATCAATCACACTGGAACGGAAGCAGCTTCAGTCTCAGTTTCAAAAAGTAGGATTAAGACAATCCATGGCTATCTCGGTGGTTAGCCTGGCTTTTGTCTGGGGTGAAAACATGCAGAATCTGACCATTGCCATTGGTGCCGCGGCACCTACGGTTGTGACTCTGGATTCAATCAACCCAGCCCGGCTTTCAAATCAAATAGACTTGATTGATATTGCGATTGCACCCATTGATGATATTCGTGCGACTGCTAAGTATAGAATAAGAGTGATCAAGAACTTGATCCTAGAATTTCTGAGGCAGCACTGACATGAGTGATAAACTATATCCTGTTTCCATTCAACACCTGATCAAATGGATGATGGCAGAGCTAAAAATAGATCATCTCTTTGGTATGCATAAAGACCTGTTCTTCACTCCAAAGAACTCAGACCCATTCCGGATGAATCGCTATGGGCAAATGCTGGAAACTCCAGTTGGTGTAGCGGCTGGTCCTCATACGCAACTTTCCCAAAATATTATTGCTGCCTGGCTCTGCGGTGCCCGGTACATGGAATTAAAAACGGTTCAGACCCTTGACGAGCTAGAAGTCAGCAAGCCCTGTATCGATATGCAGGATGAGGGCTATAATTGTGAATGGTCACAAGAACTCAAACTTGAGCAATCTTTAGATGAATATCTAAACGCCTGGATCGCCATCTACATTCTCAGAGATCATTTTGGTTGGAGTTCAGATCAGGGGCCTGGTGTTATTTTCAACATGAGTGTTGGGTATGATCTGGCGGGAATCATGAAACCCAACGTCCAACATTTCATGGATCGCATGGAAAACAGCCAGGAATTACTTGACCACAAGCTTGAACTCCTGGAACCCATATATCCCAATATTATGAATCTGTCAATACCAGCTCGAATGACTGATAGCATCACCCTGTCAACCATGCATGGATGTCCCCCGGACGAGATCGAGCGTATTGCAACCTATCTCATCACTGAGCGAAAACTTCACACAGCAGTCAAGTTGAACCCGACCCTATTAGGACCAGAACAATTAAGGCAAATTCTGAATCATGATCTAGGGTATGATTCTGTTCATGTACCAGAAGCTGCATTTGACCACGACCTTAAATATCCTGATGCTCTAAATCTGATCAATAACCTTCAGTCACATGCAGATGAAACAGGTGTGGAATTTGGTCTCAAGCTGACCAATACTTTAGAGGTTGAGAATCATCGTCCGATCTTTCCTGAAAAAGAGAGTATGATGTACCTCAGCGGGAGAGCACTCCACCCTATCAGCATCAACCTTGCAGCGAAACTTCAGAATGAATTCAAGGGCAAGTTGGATGTCTCCTTCTCAGCTGGTGTGGATGCCATTAACGTTGCTGACACTTTGGCGTGCAATCTGCGCCCTGTCACCACATGCACTGATGTTCTTAAACCAGGTGGCTATACTCGGCTGGGCCAATATTTAAGTAATCTTTCAACTGCCATGCAAGCTGTGGAGGCGAATAACCTTAATGAATTGATTTTGACCAAAGCTGGTGCTGAAAAAGATGTATCGCAGGCAGGATTAGACAATTTGACCCAATATGCTGAGCAGGTTATTCACAATACTCACTATCATAAACATAGTCACCATTTTGACTCTATTAAGACCAAACGACCGCTCAATGCATTTGATTGCATATCAGCACCTTGTATTGATGCCTGTGCAACGGACCAAAATATTCCTGAATACCTTTATCAGACCTCACAGGGAAACTTTGATCTGGCTTTCAAAGCTATTCAGGACACCAACCCCCTACCTGGTGTCACGGGTAACGTTTGTGATCATCTCTGCCAGTTAAAGTGTACCCGAAATAATTATGATTCACCTTTGTTGATCCGAGAGATCAAGCGCTTTGTTACCGAACACGAGATCGCCAAGCCAAACACTTTGGAGTTGAACTCTCTTGATCTACGGGTTGCCGTCATTGGTGCTGGCCCTGCAGGACTCTCCTGCGCCTATTTCCTGGCAAAAGCAGGTGTTGCCGTAGAGGTCTTTGAAAGCAAACCCTTTGTCGGGGGCATGGTATCAGATGCCATACCAGAATTTCGACTACTAAATGAAACCATAGATCTGGATATCTCGGTCTTGCATGACTTGGGGGTTCACTTTCATTTTGATCACCCTATCAATAAGGACCAATTCCAGCATCTACAGAAGTCTCATGAGTTCATTTTTATCGGTGTGGGCGCCCAGAGTGCTCTTAAGCTTGGAATCGATGGTGAAAATTTACCTGGGGTTTTGGATCCACTTGATTTTCTCTCAGAAGTTCGCAGGGGAGCCAAACCGGATCTGGGTAAAAATGTGGCCATCATTGGCGGTGGAAATACTGCCATGGATGCTGCCCGCACGGCGCTTCGATTGTCAGAAGGAACTGGTAATATCAGTATCGTTTATCGCCGGACTCAATCTGAGATGCCAGCAGATATTGACGAGATCGAAGCTGCGCTGGCTGAAGGCATCACCTTTCATGAGCTCGTAGCACCCCTGTCTTTTAGTGGAACTGATCATATCACGCATATCCAATGCCAGAAAATGGACTTGGGTGAGCCTGACGCCAGCGGTCGCCGCCGCCCGGTTCCCATTGCCGGTGAAACCTTTGAATTTCAAATGGATACTGTGATTCCAGCCATTGGTCAATCCATTAGTGTAGATTTCTTAGATGATGATGGACTAAAAGTCGATCCAGAGACTTGTGCAACGTCTATGGCTAAAGTCTATGCCGGCGGCGATGCCGTGCGGGGTGCCTCCAGTGTGATCAATGCTATTGGAGATGGCCAGATAGCAGCTAAACATATCCTATCACATGTTAATTACCCAATCCCCACTATCGACCAGGAACCACGGGTAATCACCATCACTGATTTAAAGAAAAAAGCCGCACTCCGTGAATATGGGGTTGAAATGCCTCCTGCTTTAAAAGATCTTTCTTCAGCTTTCCCACTGGTTCACCGGTCCCTCTCAAAAGAAGAAGCTATTGAGGAGGCAAGCCGCTGTCTACTCTGTGATGATTATTGCAGCGTTTGTGTCGGCGTTTGCCCCAACCTGGCAAACCTCACCTATACCGCCAAAGCCGTGACAATTCCAGTCCAGGAAGCTTCATATATTGAAGGAAAATTAACGGTAAAAGACCTAAGTGTCTTTACAGTCAAACAGGAACCCCAGATATTGAACGTGGGTGATTTCTGTAATGAATGTGGTAACTGTACGACATTCTGCCCAACAGCTGGTGATCCATATATAGACAAACCACAAATACATATTTCCAATCAAAGTTTTGAAGATGCTGAAACAGGTTATCACTTCAGCAATAATACCCTTATCTACAAGCGACCTCATTATGAATCTGTGATATTTTTTGGGGGTGGATCATACCATTATAAAGCTCCAGATGCCCAAGTAAAGTTCGATGGAGTAGAGAAACAAATAGAAGTTATTGATTTGAACTCCAATACTGAGAAATTTAATACACATGAAGCTTTAGAGATGATGGTCTTGTACGATAGCTTAAAAGACAATCCATTACTACAATAAGGAACGCATACTGCGAAACTGGAATATTGAAATTTGTATCAATAAGTACTTGGATATGAGAGATGATATGTTGATAATAGATACACGGTTCAACAACAATCAACCCATACATAACAGACATATTCGTGGTCACCTCAACGACACGAATAGATACGAATTGAGATCGAATATGGTCAATCTTATTTACAAAGAATTATCCTACAAAATCACCGGTTTAGCGATGAAAGTACACGGTCAGCTAGGCTATGGTTTTCTTGAAAAAGTGAATGAAAATGCATTGTCAATACTGCTACGCCGGGAAGGACTAAAAGTACAAACCCAGCACCCTATTACTGTACACTTTGAAGGCGAGGTTGTTGGTCAATATTTTGCAGACATGCTGGTTGAAGATAAGATTCTTTTAGAACTTAAGGTTGCAGAGAGAATCTCATCAAGACATATGGCACAAACACTAAACTATTTAAAGGCAACAAATTTAAAGTTGGCACTTATTCTTAACTTTGGACCAAAAAGGTTGGAGAGCCATCGTGTTGTCAATTAGTCTTACAAATTTTTGCTCTGGCACGAATTACACAAATGGACATGAAATCAATTATGCTTGAGTCTTACAAAACTTATTCGTGTGAATTTGTGAAGAATTCGTACAATTCGTGTCTAAATATGAAAGCCCGTAATTCATGAAAACAATACTCATAACGAATCCACTCCATGTTGCCACCATGAATGATGAACAAGTGGAATTCGCTGGCGGACATATCCTCATTGAGGACGGGATCATCAAATCTATCAGTCCTGAGACCCTGAATATAAACGCTGATGAGGTCATTGACGCCAGCGGTATGCTTATTACCCCAGGATTCATTAACACCCATCATCACCTGTACCAATCCTTGACCAGAAATATTCCTCTAATGCAAGATCAACCCCTATTCTCATGGCTAAAGAACCATTACGAGGTCTGGAGGGAGATCACAACGGAAGCCATTCAGATCAGCACTCAGGTTGGATTATTGGAATTAATGAAGTCTGGCGTTACCACGAGTTCAGATCATTTATATCTCTTTCCCGCACAAGCTAGTCCTGAACTGATTGATACAGAAATCGAAGCCGCAAAATCTTTGGGAATCCGTTTCCAGCCAACCCGAGGCTCAATGTCTCTGGGGAAATCATCTGGAGGACTTCCACCTGATGATGTGGTTCAAACAGAAGAGACGATCCAGAAGGATACCGAACGCCTCATTGCTAAATACCATGATTCAAGTGATGGAGCTATGACTCGTATTTCATTAGCTCCTTGTTCTCCTTTCTCTGTCACGCCTAAACTCATGAAACAGACCGCATCTTATGCCAGGGACAACAAGCTCCAAATTCATACTCATCTGGCAGAAACCCTGGACGAAGAAAAATTCTGCGTCGACACTCTAGGACATCGCCCTGTTGGACTCATGCAAGAACTTGACTGGATGACATCCAACTCATGGTATGCCCATGCCGTTCACCTCAATGATGCTGAGATTAAAATCATGGGCGATAATGGCGCAGGCATCTCCCACTGTCCTTCATCAAATATGCGACTGGGCTCTGGCATAGCTCGAATCAGAGAACTACTGGATGCAGGAGTCAAAGTCAGTCTTGGAGTGGATGGAAGCGCCTCTAACGACTCTGGAGATATGCTTTTGGAAATGCGTAATGCGTTGCTGATTTCGCGACTTCGTGATGAACAATATTGGTTAAAAGCCAGGGATGTTCTCGCAATGGCAACCCGAGGTGGTGCTGCGGCTCTGGGACGAAATGATATCGGTGAATTGAGTATTGGTAAACAGGCTGATTTAGCACTTTTTGGCATGGGAGGAATATCCCAGTCAGGCAGCCGTTCAGATCCTTTAGCTTCTTTGATATTCACTACCCGTCATCAAGCTGTTGATTATCTTATCGTCCGAGGGAAGATTGTGATCCAACATGGAAAATCCGGGACAGATGAGGCTGAGTTAGCTTCCCAGCAAAACAACATTGCAAATTCAATGCTTCAGCGCGCCGAAGAGCACTCGGGCATAAACTTTAAGAATCGTTAGGTGTTTTATGTGGTCATCAATTGAACAAATCATTAAACCGGAGAGTTTTGAAGAAGCTCTTGTTCTTCAGGAGGACTCAAGTTCCACCCTATTTGCTGGTGGATCCTATGTGGTAGCAAAAAAAGACCTCCGCATACAAACCTTGCTGGATATCAATCACCTGTTATCAGATTCCATGGAGAATCTCGACGATGGACTACACTTAGGCTCTGGTATCACTCTCCAGCAAATGCTTACAACAGAGAACGAAACTTTATCTAAAGCCATAAAATCATCCTGCCCGTCCAAAAACATTCGGAATCAAAGAACACTTGGTGGCGAAATTGCCGAGTCTCGCCCTGACTCTGATCTGCTGGTTTATCTCAATGCAGCTGGGACCATGCTACAACTCAATGACACTGATACATTTGTTTCATTAAATAACTGGCCCGGCCAGGGAGTCATTACAAGGGTTCACATTCCAAAGGGGAATATTAAGATAGAGCGAGTCGCCGTTTTAGATTCAGCACCTGCATTTGTTATTGCAGCTCTCCTAGAATCCAGCGAACGTTTGATTCTTGCAGTCGGTGGAAAGTCCAGCAGGATCTGTACTTGTGAGACTCCAACCCCACCCGGAGAAGCTGATATACGCCATTTTATGGATGAGGTTGAATCTATCTTTGTAGATGATCACCTGGGCTCGTCCGCATATAAACGTCAACTGGTTTCAAACCTATTTCATGAAATATCTATTACACTATGAAAATTACATTTGAACTAAACGGTAAATTACATCATGCAGATGCAAAGGCAGGCATGACTCTTCTGGAGTACCTTCGGAGTATCCAACTTTACAGCGTTAAATATGGGTGCGACCATGGAGAATGTGGGGCTTGTACTGTCCTCATCAATGATGTAGCTATCAATGCCTGTCTGACCTTAATGCATACTGTTGAAGGTAAGCGAATCGAAACGACAGAAACCTTTTCGTCCCACGAAGAACTTCACAGCCTGCAAGAGGGCTTTCTTCATGCAGGAGCCGCTCAGTGTGGGTTTTGCACACCGGGAATGATTAATTCCCTAGAGGCTTTAGATCGTGAAGGACTTGAAGTTAATGAAACTGCGGTCCGTGACGCTTTAAATGGGAATCTTTGCCGCTGTACCGGTTATCTAAAACCGGTAGAGGCTGCCCTTGAGGTTTTGTCTAAGGACAAGGGGGCAAAATCATGAAGGTGATTGGGAAAGATGTCCAAAGAGTTGATGGACGTAGTCTGGTAAGAGGAAAACCTGTTTTTTCTGATGACATTCAGCTTAAGGATGTCCTATATGTGAAAATTTTACATAGTCCAGTTGCTCATGCAAAAATTATAAAAATAGATACTACCAAAGCCGAAGCTCTGGAAGGAGTCATTGCTGTTTTCACCTACAAAGATTTCAAGCCTCACTACTATACAACGGCAGGGCAGGGCTACCCCGAACCGGGACCAAGGGATATGCTCATTCTCGATTCCACTGTGCGATATGTCGGTGACCGTGTGGCTTTTGTTGCTGCTGAATCTGTGTCAATCGCTGCAAAAGCACTTGAGCTTATCCATGTAGAGTATGATGAGTTACCCTGTATTTTTGATGCTCAGAAATCCATGACGGCAGGCTTTGCCATACACCCTACTGAGGGTACAACTGGGATTCATGATGTCGCGCATAATATTGCTGCTCATCTAGATGCTGAGTTAGGAGATGTTGAAACTGCCCTGAAAGATTCGACCCACGTATTCCAGGGAACCTATAGCACACCCTTTGTTCAGATGGCCCATATTGAACCCCATATTTCGCTTACCTGGTTAGATAACAATAACCGGCTCGTGATCAGAACGTCTACTCAAGTACCCCATCACGTTCGTCGCATTGTTGCTGAAGTTTTAGATATTCCAATTGCCCGTATCCGCGTTATCAAACCTCGGATCGGTGGAGGATTTGGTGGTAAACAAGAGATCCTCAATGAAGAAGTTGTCGGAGCAGTTACCCTCAAAACTGGACGACCGGCTCGTATAGAATATACCCGTGAAGAAGAACTCTTTGCTGCCCGCGTTAGACACCCTGAGCTGATCACCTTTCGACTGGGTTTTGATAATGATCACCTGCTTACTGCCATTGACCTGAATATTCTTGAAGATTGTGGCGCCTATGGGCCACATGCGTTGACCGTCATGTCTGTAACATCACAAAAAGCACTCAGTATGTATAAGGCACCCAATATTCGAGTAAATGGAGATGGCGTATATACCAATCTGCCAATTGGTGGTGCTTACCGTGGTTATGGCGCACCTCAGGCCTTTTTTCCCTTGGAAAGTCTTATGGATGAAGCAGCCGAGAAACTTGGAGTTGATCCCATAGAACTACGTCTCAAAAATGTTTTTCAAGTCGGCGATGATGTACCCATTGCAAAGATTTTGGGTGAAGGTCGAGAAGGTTTTCCAATGGTGCTCTATAGCACCGAGATCGCTGCCTGCTTAAACGAAGGACGCAAACTTAGCAACTGGGATAAGCTTAAAGCTCAAAAACAATCCGGTCGCTATCGAACAGGTATTGGAGTAGCCATAGCAGGTCAAGGATCTGGAATTCCCGGAATTGATATGGGTGCCGCTTTTATCAAAATGAATGAAGATGCCAGTTTTAATCTTCAAGTGGGTGCTACTGACCTGGGAACCGGCTCAGACACGGCACTGGCGCAAATTGCTGCAGAAGTTTTAAATGTTGGCGTGGAAAAAATAATCGTCTATTCATCTGACACGGATATGACGCCATTTGATACAGGCGCTTATGCTTCAAGTACAACTTATATCTCTGGAACCGCCGTTTTGAAGGCGGCTGAAACCTGTAAAGCCATGATTCTAGTCCAAGGCAAGAAACTATTACAGGTCGATGATGCAAAGATTGTAAACATGGATGTTGTCGCAGCTGATGGTCAAAGTATCTCCTATGCTGATATCTGTATGAAAAGCTTTTACACTGAAGAACAAGTACAAATCATGGGTACAGCCTCTCATTTGAGTTATGATTCCCCTCCACCTTTTAATGCAACTTTCGCAGAAGTTGAAGTAGACACACTCACGGGTACCACGCGTGTGGTCAAGGTGGTTTCCGTCACTGATGCTGGTCAGATCATTAATCCAAAAATGGCTGAAGGTCAGGTTGAAGGTGCCATCCCTCAATCTCTGGGTATGGCTCTAACTGAATTCATGCCTTTTGATGAAAAGGGTCGGTTCTTGAATCTTGATTTCAATAGTTATCATATTTACACCGCCCAGGACATGCCTGAGATGGTTGTTCGTTTTGCTAAATCTCATGAACCAACCGGTCCCTATGGTGCTAAAGCAGTAGCGGAGATTCCTATCAATGCCCCAGCACCGGCCGTAACCAATGCAATTTATAATGCGGTTGGTGTTCGCATTAGACACCTGCCAGTTCAACCTGAAGAACTCCTGGCAAAAATCCAAGGGGATTAGAGATGAGTGAATCAGTCCTGCGCTGTGGATGGGTCCCCCTCAACAAACCCACTTATGTAAAATATCACGATGAAGAATGGGGAGTTCCTGTTTATGATGATCTTAAAATGTTTGAGTTCCTGGTCTTGGAGTCATTTCAGGCCGGCTTGAGTTGGGAGATTGTCCTGAACAAACGCGATAATTTCCGGGCAGGTTTTGCTCATTTTGATTTTGCTAAAGTTGCTAAGTTTGGAGAAGACAAGGTTCAAGAGTTACTCCAAGACAAGGGCATCGTCCGCAATCAACTCAAGATTCGAGCTGCTATCAATAATGCTCAACGCTACTTAGAGGTGATCGAAGAATTTGGTAGCTTCTGTGATTATTTTTGGGGTTTTACTTCTGGAAAGCCAATCATAAATAGCTTTAAAACATTGGCTGAGATTCCCGCGAATACCCCGTTGTCAGATACAATAGCCAAAGACTTGAAAAAACGTGGTTTTAAATTCTTGGGAACCACTGTGATTTACGCCCACATGCAAGCCATTGGAATGGTTAATGATCATCTGGAGGAGTGTTTCCGATATAAGGAAGTGTAACTATTTTTTGGACGTTGAGGCTCTCGAAACGTTCACTGTCAGACAATAATCCTTGGCTTCGAGAACCTCAGCCATCGTTCAGGTTCCCTCTTGAAAAATCAAAGTTTCAATGATATCTGCCCTCGAGGCTCGGTAAAGCGAGGCCCAGGGAAGCTGGTTCACTCTGGAGTCTTATCGTCTAATAAAGGCCTGTTTTCTTTAAGAGAAAGACAGCAAGATTATAGGATGCGATGATCACAAGCACCCAGGATATCATTAGAATACTGTTCATAATAAACCTCTAATACGCCTTTTCTTTTAAATCAGACAGTGATAGTTTTTTTAAATCCATTGCTCGCCACACATAAATGATATAAGCAATTACAAATGGGATCAAAAATGCAACATACGTCATGACTGTCAACGTGTAATGAGTGGATGATGCATTGTATATCGTTAGACTTGATTGCGGATGGGTCAGGCTCGGATATATGCAAGTTCCATTGTAGCCTACGAGAAAAAAGACAAGCAAACCAACGAGAAAGGTTCCCGCTCCACTATACCAGATGCCATTATTGGCATTCTTAAATTTGGTGATATAGACACCCCATATTACCGTGCTCAGTCCGCCAAGAAGCAGTAGAAGATTCAGGGGATTAGCAAACAGGTTAGCTGAAAACTTGTAAGTCATTAACTCCACTTGTCCGCCCTGCACCACACCATATCCCGACATCAACAGTAGACTGACCAGGACAACCACAAGGAAGACCAATTCAATCATAAAGTTCATGACTGTCGATTTTCTCAAGCGATCCTCAAGTAGCGGAGCAGAGTTAAAATCTAAATTATTCAGCAGGTAAAGAGCACCCAGCACTCTGGCATTAAAAACCAGGAATAAACCGAGACTCACGTTGAAATAATTAAAGGCTGCTTCTAATCCTCTGAGGGGGTGGGTCCAGGTCACAAAATTGTAATCATTCAGGCTAAAATTTGCACCGGTAAAAAACGTTCCAACGGCTGTTCCAATCAGCAAAATGCCAAGTGTCCCATTGATCAAAAGAAACACTTCATAAGTCTTTTGACCCAAAAAGTTATTGGGCTTTTTGCGATACTCATAACTTACCGCTTGGATAATAAAGGAAAATAAAATGATGGTCCACACCCAATAAGCCCCACCAAAGCTGGTTGAATATAATTTCGGAAAGGCGGCAAAAATGGCTCCACCAAAGGTAACCAAGGTAGTGTATGTCAACTCCCACTTGCGTCCCAGTGAATTGACGATAAGGGTTTTTTCATCTTCTGTCTTTGCCACATCAAACAGCAGGGTTTGTCCCCCTTGCACGAAGCTGAGGAAAAGAAAAAGAGCGCCCAGGGTGGCTATAAGTAACCACCATATTTCTTGCAAAGTCGTTATGTCTAGGTTGCCAATCATTTCACTTCCTCCGGACCTTTTTTAATCTGGGTGAGCATAATTTTTACCTCTGCAATGAGGAGCACCGTAAAAAGGGTTAAAAACATAAAAAAGGTTGCTGCAACAGTACCAGTATCCAGATTGGTGCGCGCAATACTCACCGGTAACATGTCCTGAATGGCCCAGGGCTGACGACCTACCTCAGCTACTGCCCAGCCTGTTTCCTGAGCTATTATCCCCAGAAAAAACATGGGAAGGCCAATGATCAAGAGCCACTTGAGTTGTTCAATATTCCCTTTTAAGATAAAGAAGAGAAAGGCGGCGAAAACGGTAACAAAAAGTCCAGCCAGGATGACCATGATATGGAAACTATAAAACATAATTCCTACTGGCGGAACCGCATCTTCCGGTTTCTCAAGAAAACCGTATCCAAAGTATGCTTCATTCTCCCTGAAGTTCGCTAGGGCGATACTAGCCTGAATCGTATCACCAGCTTTTTGGGCCGCTTTGTAATCTGCTAAACTTTTTACCGCAATCTTACCTAATGGAATCTTTTGTTTGGCACCCATGATGCCTTCTGCTTCATTGCCGTAGACCAAATCATTTATTCCAGCTACATACCCCACGGTGGAGCGCTGTGCTAATAGAGAGAGTACGCCTGGTATTTTTAACTTAAAGTGGAAAGATTTTAGACTGTCACCTGGCTTTTTGTTTGTATTAACAATCCCCATTGCCACTAACCCAGAGGGATCCGCTCCATCAAAATGCCCTTCAAAGGCCGCCAACTTCATAGGTTGATGTTGTGCATCTTCATACGCTGCCTCATCTCCTGAAAACCCAACAAAGAGTGAAGCAATCAGACCAAAAGTGGCCGCAACAACAATGGACCGTTTAGCAAATAATTGATGTCTCTTTTTAAGAAGGTACCAGGCTGAAACAGAGATCACAAAAAGGGATGCTAGCACAAAACTAGAACTGGTCGTATGGGTAAATTTTGAAACTGCGACGGGAGACAACAGCACTTCCATAAAGTCCTGCATTTCAAATCTTGCAGTATCAGGATTGAACTTCATTCCGACTGGGTATTGCATCCAGGCATTAGCAACCAGAATCCATAGGGCTGAAAGATTTGAACCGAGAGCCACCATATATGTTGAAACCAGATGGAATTTTTTTGAAACCCGATCCCACCCAAAAAACATGACGGCAAAGAAAGTGGATTCCAGGAAGAAAGCAGCGATTCCCTCAATGGCTAACGGTGCTCCAAAAATATCGCCTACCATCCAGGAGTAGTTTGACCAGTTTGTGCCAAATTCAAACTCAAGAATAATCCCAGTTGCAACACCAATAGCAAAATTGATCCCAAACAGCTTCATCCAAAACTTGGTTAAGCGCGACCATGACTCGTCCCCGGTGCGATAATAAATTGTTTCATAAAAAGCAATAATCCAAGATAGCCCCAATGTAAGCGGTACAAAAATCCAGTGATACATTGCCGTTAAGGCAAATAAGGCTCTCGCCCAATTCACCATTTCCACATTTATGGTTTCGACCATGAACTAGCTCCTATTCGATATCTTTTACAATTATTTGTTTGTTCGTCAATTCATTGAGTACATGTTCTGCTCTTGCTTCATCCGTGCTAAAATTGCTTTTAAGGAAATTCGGAAAGATGAAGACTTTCAGAATGGCAAACATAATCACCAGTTTAACTATGATAATTTTCCATAGAGAACGACCCAGAGTCATGCGCCTGAATCCATCCCGATAAAAACGGTAAATCCTGATCGGTTGTGACAGATAATTCATAATGTAATTATAATGACTAGCTGCCTTTTGGCAACTATTTAGTTTCATTAATTTTTCTATATTTTAGCTTTTTTAACATCAGGACTTTAAGTTTTTAGGGTCAACCGTTTTGTCACCGAGCACGTAGGCCGTGGGAATGGTCAATGATCACCTTGGCAGGGTGTTTTTAGTATATTGAGGTACTGCAATAATCTTGATCTAAGGCTGGGTCTTAATCCCGACGGGGATCCAAATCCCCGCCTTGCGTATACTCATGTACTCAAATTGAACGAAAGTTGCCCACGAGGCTCAGTGAAGTGTGATCCAGCAACCCCCAACAGACGTACAGGTTCTCCAGGTATCCAGTTCCTTACCAGTAACTTGCTTACTATCCTGTAGATTTCGAGGCCATCATCCAATGGCTCTGAAACTGTGTGTTGGCGAGTAAAGGTGGTAAAATCACCATAGCGCATTTTGATGCTGATAGTGGCAGCCATAAATTTTTTCTTTTTTAATTGTTCCGACACTTTGAAACTAAGTTTCTCCAAAATATCCAGCAGTTCTTCCTGAAGGACAATATTTGTCGAGAAGGTACGCTCTGTACTGATGGATTTTGTCTCTCTTTCCTCCTCTACTGGTCGATCATCAATCCCCTTTGCCCAACGAGTCATAGCTTGGCCGAGTTTGCCAAACTGTTTTACCAATTTATCTTCTGATATACTTGCCATATCTGAGATAGTATAAATTCCATATTTTGCCAGACGCTCATTGGTTTTGGGACCAATTCCCGGGATTTTTTTCACAGGAAGGGGTGATAAAAATGCAAGCTCCGTTCCGGGTGTTACCACAGTCAGTCCGTTGGGCTTCTGAAAATCTGATGCGATCTTGGCAATCATCTTATTGGTGGCTATCCCCACTGAGATTGATAAACCAATGTCTCTCGATATTCGTAATTGTATCCTTCGAGCAATCTCAGTTGACTGGACCCACTCATCTATTTCATCACTTAAATCCAGATATGCTTCATCTATACTGACTTGCTGAATAATGGGTGATTCAGCCTTAAGGATTCCCATAATCACTTTGGAATACATCCTATACAGACCGTGTTGAGTGGATATAATGATAAGATCATTACACCGTCTCATAGCCTCTATCATAGGCATGGCTGAGTGAATCCCATACTTTCTAGCGGGATAAGACGCAGCAGCGACCACACCCCGATTTTCACTACGGCCCCCAACTACAATCGGTTTTCCCGCTAGTGATGGATCCCGTAAAACCTCAACGGCACAAAAAAAGGCATCCATATCCAGATGCATGATGGCACGGGGTTTATTTGTGTAAGGCTGGTTGCTTAGCATCTAAAGCATATAATATAAGCTACACCTATTTAAAACTGATATTCAGTTCAAGAGCTGGTATTAATGATAATTTATTATTAGAATCCCATACAGAAAGAGCAGTTGGATTCAGAGAGATTCGGTTTGAGTTAGCTTTGGCTAGGGATCCATCTGGACCGATATCCAACATCTTTCTTGTGAGCCATGTTCCTGTCCCATAACCTGCTAATGCCAATGTGAGCATAGGCTCCTTATTTGTTATGTCCAACAAAATTGCTGTTCCAAATCCGAAAACCACTCCTGAACCTGATCCCAACATCATTAGTGTAGACTGTCCAAAAGTAAAATCATCGTCCTCGATCCATCGGTCATACATATAAACATGGCCAATTGCACCCAGGGAGGCCATGAGGAAAAACATATCCTCATCACCATCATCAAAGAAGAGTGATTGAAGCATCATGGTGTTGAAATATCCGTATCCCCATCCCTGCATGAGCATGAGGGCGTCCCCAAAGGTGTATTGCTTATCGCTGGTTAGATAATAACCCGCCGCGATACCAGCAGGATAAGCAATTAACTGGGTAACCGTCTTTCTTGTATCCCAGTCATCCATTTCCTTATCATGTTCATCCCAGGCAGCCTGATCATAATTTCCCCATTGATCCCAACTGTCTTCTGGCTGTTTTGGTTGCTCATCTACAACGCTATGTGCCAATCCTGCTGTTATACCTGCTATACCTGTCCACATGCTCCAAGCCCAGGCTTGGCCGTTGGTTGGATTATATTTTTCGAATAGAATTTCTCCAGCATAATGGCCCGCTGGTATAGAGCCCATCAAAACCCACATCCAGACGGTTTCCTTTTCATGGCCATCTCCACCATCCAATTCCAGGAGTTGATTAATACCGAGACCATATCGAAGACCTAGAAGTGACCCGTAGCGCATCATCTGTGTTCGAGCATGTGACATTTCCATATCTTTTGTATATTTGTAGGTCAGATAGAAAGCTCCACCTGCCGACATCATAGTGCCACCAACATACCACCGGCCATCATCTGCATGCAGAACATAGGGAATTCCCCAGCCATACAGTCCAGCACCAATTACAATATTTTGAAGAACTAAAGGCCAGCGACCCGATTTATCCAATGTTTGACTAGATTTAATTGTCAACTGTGGTTTCGGTGCTTTACTCTGATCAACAGCTGTGGATTGAGCCCCTATAATATCCAACAAAGCCTTTTCATCAGCACTGATAATACTGTCCTTCATGACTACATCCCAGGCTTGTTCATAGGCTGATTTTACTCGTAAGGAATCAGCTTGTTGAGCAAAAGAAGTTCCGAAAGATATGATCAAAATTATACCAGGCAGAATTGTTTTCAAAATCGCCCCCTTGGTTGAGATGGAAGTTAATCATTTATGTTGCCTGGCTAAAGTATAATCGAACTTATTTAGTTCTATCGTCTATTGCAAATCGGTCATTACTAGCTTATTTAGTATCGAAATTATTGAACTAATTTCAGTTAAGGATATTCATGACGATATGAGCGTTCCTCCAAATAAAGAACAGATAAAAAAACTCCGGCAGCAGCTCAATCAACGCCGTGCTCGCTATGTCGGGCTCCAGAATCTCTTGTTCAAAATAAAATCTTTTGATCAACTATTTGTGATGATCATGGCCATGCTAATCGGCGTCTTTGCTGGGGTCATCTCAGCTGGTTTTCGCACGCTGATTGACTCTTTTCGCCATGGATTGTGGGGTGAAGGCGCACTCATAGATGTTGTTATGGCTGCACCAATATATATGAAAATTGGTATCCCAGCTGTAGGGGGAGCCCTTGTGGCATGGAGCGTTAATCGCTTTGCGCCTGAAGCCAAGGGACATGGTGTGCCTGAGGTAATGAATGCCGTTGCTACTCAAAATGGCTTTATTCGTATGCGTGTTGTTGTGATAAAGGCTTTTGCCTCTGCCATGTCTATTGCTACGGGTGCCTCTGTTGGACGTGAAGGTCCCATCGTTCAAATTGGTTCAGCATTTGGTTCTACAATAGGGCAACTATTTCAGGTATCCATCAGGCGCATGAAAACGTTTATCGGTTGTGGTGCCGCAGCTGGAATCGCGGCAACATTCAATGCCCCAATAGCTGGGGCTATTTTTGCCTCTGAAGTTATCCTTGGAGATTTCAGTGCCGCTGCCATTGGTCCCATTATTATTGCCTCGGTTTTTGGTACTGTTGTGAGTCGTGGTCTATATGGAGATTTTCCCGCTTTTGTCCCTCCGACTTACACCCTGCATTCACCTATTGAAATAATCTTTTATATCATCCTGGGTATTGTTACTGGAGTAGTGGCCTGGTTCTTTGTTCGCTCTCTCTACAAGACAGAAGATCTGTTTGATGCATGGAAAGCCCCTGTAGCACTCAAAGGCCTATTGGGTGGCGCCCTTTTGGGAGGTGTTGCCGTTTATCTGCCTCAAATTTTGGGTGTAGGCTATGAAACCATGGAATCCGTACTCAGTGGTAATCTGGGTTTTGCCATTGCGGCAGGACTGGTCCTGGCCAAAATTTTTGCAACCAGTCTCTCCATGGGTTTTGGTGCATCCGGAGGCGTCTTTGCCCCTTCATTATTTATTGGATCCATGCTTGGTGGAGCTTTTGGGCTTATTATTCATAGTCTTTTCCCTGAGATCACCGCCAGTAGTGGCGCCTATGCTTTGGTTGGAATGGCAGCTATGGTAGCTGCAACCACGCATGCCCCGGTTACTGCAGTTCTCATTATTTTTGAGATGACCACAGAGTACACTGTCATTCTCCCTCTCATGATTACCAGTATCATTGCCCTAATCATATCATCCAGACTCCTGAATGGCTCAAATATCTATACTTTGAAGCTTATCCGTCGCGGTATTGATATCTTTGGTGGCAAGGATATCAATGTCCTCGATAAAATCAGTGTAAGCACCTTGAAGAAAAAGATTGTTGACACTGTTCCGCAGACCATGACTCTCCAGGAACTACTGGAAAAAATATCGGTGAGTGCTGCCTCAAATTTTTACGTGAAAGATGAAAACAATCGACTCAGTGGAATCATTACTCATTCTGCCATGCGTCGCTATTTAAATCATCACGAAGACATTCCAGTGGATGCTACTGTAAAAGACATGATGAACCGGCAGTTTGAAATTATTTCCGATATTACTCCTGTTCATGAGGTGTTACGTAAGATGATCGAAATGGATCTGGAAGCCATGCCTGTAGTGGACGAGGACCTCAAATTAAATGGAGAAGTAGAACGATCAGCGATCGTCCATCAGTATCAGGAATTATTAATTCATGCTGAATCTGCGAAAGCAGTGGCCCATTCCATGAAGTTCATCCAAAAGCAATACCATGAGAAGACAGAAGTTTTGCCTGGTTTTTTTATTGCACGGATCAATGCACCCTCAACTTTTGTGAATCAGTCCCTGAAGTCACTTAATGTGAGACAGACCTATGGTGTTGATATTCTTCTCATACGGAGAGAAGACAGGGATATCATTCCTGAGGTCAATGATAAGCTTAAACTTGCAGATCAACTTCTCGTCTTTGGAGAGCAAGTGCGTGTCGAAGCCCTGTGTGAGCTGCTTTAGCCTTCTTTACTTTTTTCAAGCCTAACCTTCCTTCAGTTCAGTTTCTCAAACTTATTTCATCAGTATAGGGTTATCCACTTTAATTGTTTGCAATTGAGACTGATTCGCGTTATTATTGCGTGTTAATAACAAGAATAAAGGATTTTATCTGTGAAAATAAAACTAGCACTGCTCTTGATCACTGGCCTTCTGGCCATTCAAGTCCATGGCGATGGTCGTCGTTATGTTTGGACCTACGAATATCAAACGCTCCATAAGGGAGATGCAGAACTTGAAAGTTATACGGAATTCTCTCATATGGATACCGATTCAGGTCGTCAGGCAGCAACCTCTTTACAATACGAGTATGAAATTGGGATGAATGAGCGTTTTGATGTCGGAATTTATCAAAAATTCAAGCAAGCTTATGATTCCCCCCTCTCCTATGATGGGTTTAAATTGCGTTTCCGCTACCGCTTGAGAGAGAAACGTCAGTGGTTTATGGATCCCTTGATCTATCTCGAATACAAAAGCAACTCTGCCCTTAATGATAACGTGCTTGAGACCAAACTTATTTTAGCCCGAGATTTTGACAAATTTAACCTTTCACTGAATCCGGTGCTGGAGTTTGAGTTCGGAGAAGATGAAACGGAGACGAAGTTTGAATATACAAGTGGTTTGAGTTATGAGTTGCACCCGCTGTTAACATTAGGCCTTGAGCTTAAGGGTGATACAGAGAGTTACTATTGGGGTCCAACTATCTCCCATGGAAAAGAAGAATTGTGGTTTGCTATTGGCTTGCTAACTCCCGGTACTTCTGGGGCAGAGCTTGACCGCAAGATACGCTTCATTATTGGAGTAGGGTTGTAGAAATTTTTCACACCTCTGTTTCGTCACCCCGAGCGGAGTCGAGGGGCATCAAATGCTGGAGATGTCAATCAAACAACTATATTATTTCGGGAATGAAACCTAGAAATCACTATCCCTCGACTCCGCTCGGGATGACGACAAATGAAAACCGATCTAACTAAGGTTTATTCCAGTAATCTTCCATTAGTTCAGAAACCCAGGGCGGTTGTTTTACATCCTTAGGGAGAAACTCTTGGAATACGGGCTTAATATCCAGGACAGGTGAACCATTCACTGCATCTAAGCCCTGAACTGTAAAAGTCCGCCCTTCCACACTTAGAATACGGACAACAGTGAGTCCAATGGGGTTTGGATGATGCACTGACCTTTGGGCAAGGCGACCTACGTTGGGCCATTCCTGATTGTCTCTAGGATGTCGAGTGGGAGGCAATTCTGGATCTACAATCATACGATCAAAAGAGAAGATGACCTCAGCATGCGAAAATGAGTCTAGACCCTTCAAAAGTTTTGGAGAGAGATTCTCATTCAGAGTGATTTCAGAAACTACGTCTCCCCAATTGTCATCATGAAGTTCATCACGATGATTGGAGACAGTAGCAATAGCTTCGAGTTGAATCAACAGTGTTTCTCTTACCTTAACAGTACGAGTTTTTTGATGGCTGTATTCGACCCGGCCTCTAATTTATAGAAATACACACCAGCTTCTGCAGCTTTTCCTGTATGATCAAAACTATTCCAGTTGGTTCTATATTGTCCACTTGACTGCCATGAGTTCATAAGCTCGATCACTTCTCGACCTTCAACATCAAAAACTCTTAATCGAACATTCCCGTCTTCACCGAGACTATACGGGATAGTCGTTGAAGGGTTAAAGGGATTTGGATAGTTTTGATCCAGCTTGAAAGTGTGTGGTGTCATTGATTCATCATTCTCCACACCTACTGTATAGCTAGCAGTATTTAACACCCAATCGTCGCGATCCAGAACCAGAGAACTTACAAGCTCTCCATCAGCAAGTTCATGAGTAAAGGACATTGTTTGTTGGTCAATTCTTACTACTGTGTCAATTATCGTAGTATTGCTTGAGATTCTCAGATCAACAGGCATGTCAAAAACAGTCCCGAACTGATTGATCTCAACGCTGAGCTCATTATTTGCCTGACTCCAGATAACCTGATATTTTGGATAAAGTGATCCATAGATCCACTGCTGGAAAAATGAGTCTAGATCTATTCCACTAACGTCTTCACAGACCATTTGGAACTGTGCTGTCGTGGCTGTCTTATGCTTAAACCTTAGGTCTGCTGCATAGGTCTGTAAGATCTCAAAGAAGGTCTCATCCCCTACAACACCGCGGAGCATATGTAAAACCCAGGCGGCTTTCGCATAGGAAAGGCTCCAGGTAAAGATACTTTGAGTTTCAGGGTCTTCCACATAGATGGTACCTGTCCCATAATACTCGAAGCTTGCCATCTTCTCTTTATATCCCGAGATGCCGTATCGGTGTTCCCACCACAGTGCTTCCGCATAAGTTGCAAACCCCTCATTCAGCCAGATGTCATGATAACTATTACAAGTGATCATATCTCCAAACCACATATGGGCCAATTCATGAGCCACACGCCTTTCGGTGGGATCTCCCATAGAGGTCAGGGTCTGATGCTCCATCCCATAGTTTTCACCCCATTCAGCATGGCCATACTTTTCATCCATAAACGGATAAGGACCAAACTGTCCTGCGTAAAGCGTCATCATTTCCGGCAGCAATCGATAATTTTGGGTCATATACCAGGGAGAAGGATTCTCTGGCGGGGTATAAGTATAAAACAGAATGGGGAGTGAATTATTGTTTTCATCCACATAAACATCATTCCACTCATAGAAATCATAAATAGACAGAGAGACAAGATAGGTGGCAATGGGATAACCCACATGCCAATGCCAGGTCTTATATCCATCATCAATATCCACAGTTGAATCCAGGCGACCATTTGATGCCACAATCAGATGATCATTAATCCTGACCACCATATCAAGGGAGTCTGCTTTATCTCTGGGATAATCCACTGAAGGCCACCAGTCTCTGGCATCATAGGGTTGTGAGTTTGTGTAGACACCCTCGCGAGCCTTGTCCCAGTTAAAACCCTGGTTGTCAGTACGCTTTTCATCGGCAATGGAGCCTGTATGCGAATAGATTAGAACCGTCATCATTTCACCGAGTTCCAGGCTGTCAATAATAGGGATAGAGATTAGATCGTTATTATGGGAAAATGCTACCGTATCACCGTTTAGGACAACTTCTCGCACAGTGATATTGTCAACCCCAAGGTTATAAGTAGAATAGTCTAATTCGATAGTTTGTAAGCTGGTGTCCAGCACAGAAAGATCGATCTGAAATTCACAACGCATGGAACGGACAAAAATATTCATATCAAAGTAAAGCTTGTAGTAATGGATGTCTATTTTCTGTTGTTCTGCAGAGGAAACAGCCACTTTTGAAAGCGAGTTCCCTGAATGAGCATGACCACAAGGTTTCTCTTCATCTATGATGGCTTGCAGGCTTACAGCCAAGATGAGTAGCATTAACATTTTTTTCATGAGCTAATATCCCCTTTTAAGTATGCTTGTCTCTCCACTTCAGGAAATTTTTCAATGGCGTACCTTAACATGGTACGAGGCATTTGCATATAATGTTTTCTCAGAAATTCCACTTCTGTGGGTTTGGATTTCTTACCCACCTCACGCAGCATCCAACCCACAGCTTTGTGGATCAAGTCTTCGGAGTCGTTTAACAAGACCGCGGAGACCTCCAGCGTATCCTGAAATTCATATTGACGGATGAAATAAAAGGTCGCAATAATGGCAATACGCCGCTCCCATAGATCCTGTGATTTTGCCAGATGAATCAAATGTGAACGATCTTTATCATGGAGATAGTGTCCAACGATCTGCAGAGCCGAGCTATCTACCAGATCCCAATTATTGATGTATTTTACATGATCGAGATAATCAGTGTAGAGTTGCTTTTTACCTTTTTCATTCGCTTGATTATAGAGGTTCACCATGAGGAACAGGGCAGTGAGCCGAGCTTCGTGATACTTTGAATGAAGTAAGTTGATGCCATCCTCACGGGACGCATGTTTATACTTTTTTGCGAGAGCTCTTAGCTTGGGGACACGTATGCCTAGAAAAATGTCACCCTCGCCATACTCACCAGGTCCCGTTTTAAAAAATCCCTGAGAATGTCGAGCTCGAACAGGATCACCCATGTCAATGAGTTCGTTTCTGATCTCATCAAGCAGTTTACTCATTTAAGTGACCATGGTTTACGAGAATTAGAATATTTCACAACAATGCCCATCCCATCCGCTTTCCGAATCTGGCAAGTCTTGAAGAAGGGTTCACCATGAAGGCATGTTCCACTTTTTCCATAATTGGAATATCCAGATGTGAATTCCCATAAGCGTATGAATGAGCCAGATCTATACCTTCAGCATTCGCCAATTTAGCAGACAGGGTGACTTTGTTATTTCCCACACAAACAGGTCCATCAGAACGTCCTGTTAATAGACCATCGGCGCCCATTTCAAGATGAGTACACAATAAATGATCCAAACCTAGATCCTTCATAACAGGTTCCAAATAGTAGTCGATAGAGCCCGTGACCAGAACAGTTTGATGCCCTTCCTGTTGATGCCATTTTAGCCTTTCCAATACGCTTGGGGAAAGATTGGGCTTTAAATATTCCAGGTAAAAAGCGTCAGCCGAATCAATAAATGGTTGAAGTGTTCTTCCCTTGTAGAAACGAAGCATTGCTCTAGCTAACACCTCTTCATCAATAAGACCAATTTTTAATAGCAGCATCACGATGATCATTTTCAACATGAAAAAGTTAGAGATATAACCTTCTTTTTTTAAAAGCTTGAACCCGACACCAGCACTATCGATAGCAAGTAGGGTTTCGTCAAAATCGAAAAAGGCTGCGATGTTGCTCTTTGTGTTCTGCTTTGGCATATCTATCAATAAGCTATCATGTTCTACACGATCAAAAAGTGGTTTTTAAGATATAATTAAAACTCAAACCCGTCGTTCTTATGTATGATGTTTGTTTGTAACTTATACAAACAATGCTTGATTTGCTTGTCTAGACATGTTATCCTCTACATTAATAAAAATTAAAGGTTATACTCATGGATATCGTCCAAAATTTTATCAAAATGGCACAGTCTAAGCCAGCCCGTATAGTTTATCCAGAAGCACAAGACCCTCGTATCCTAGAAGCGGTTACACAGGTTCGTGACAAAGGGATTGCCCGTCCTGTCCTTATCGGGAATAAAACTGAGGTCGCGAGTCACGCAGAACAATTAGGTCTTTCTCTTGAGGGCATCGAGATCATTGATAGCAAAACAGATATACGCCTGGAATCTTACGCAAGCGCCTATGCTCAAAAACGAAATATGAGAGAGGCAATTGCAAAAAAACTTGTCCGAAAGCCCCTCTCCTTCGGCGGTATGATGGTGAGCCAGGGTGAAGCTGACGGCATGGTTGCCGGTGTGGCAACAGCCACAAGCATCGTTATTCAGACCGCAACCTTAACTGTGGGTTTTCAAGAAGGATTATCAACACCAAGCAGCTTCTTTCTTATGATCCTGCCGGAGTTTCAAGAAGAAAAGGATAAAATATTTATCTTCGCAGATGCGGCTGTAATTATCCAGCCCAATGCTCAACAACTGGCGGAAATCGCGGTTGCCTCCGGGACGAACGCCAAGTCTCTACTGGGCATCGATCCAAAGATTGCTTTCCTGTCATTCTCCACCAAAGGATCTGCCACCCACGAAGATGCTGATAAAGTCTTAGCTGCGCTGGCAATTGCCAAAGAAATCCAGCCTGCTTTTGATATGGATGGAGAAATGCAGCTGGATGCGGCCATAGTCCCCTCTGTAGCGGCAAAAAAGGATCCCGAGAGCTCCGTGGCCGGACAAGCCAACGTGTTGATCTTCCCTGATCTAGATGCCGCTAATATTGGTTATAAGCTGGTACAGCGAATGGCAAATGCCAAGGCTGTTGGCCCTATCCTGCAAGGCTTTGCTAATCCAGTTAACGACATGAGCCGCGGTGCTAGTGTAGAAGACCTCATTGCCGTCTCCGCTATAACCTCAGTTCAGGCACAGGGATAAATAATTCATCATGAAAACACTTGTATTCAATTGTGGTAGCTCTTCAATAAAATTTAAACTTTTCCAAATGCCGGAAGAGTTAGTCCTGGCTGAAGGTGTGGTCCAGCGGGTTGGCAGTAACGATGCCTCTGCTTCTATGAAAACCGCCCGTGGAAGCCAAAATATTAGCCAGGCTATCATTGATTATCCCAGCGGGTTTTCGCTGATCAAATCCATGCTCATTCATCCAGAAAAAGGAGCATTATCTTCCCTGGATGAGGTTGGGGCGTGTGGACACCGCGTCGTTCACGGGGGTGAAGCTTATGGCGGCTCAATGCTTGTAGATGAGGACCTTGAAACTGGTATCGAAGCTGTTTTTGAGCTAGCTCCACTACACAACCCGCCTAACCTTACCGGAATCCGTGAGTCCAAGAAAATGTTTGGTGAAATTCCCCAAATAGCATGTTTTGATACTGCCTTTCATCACTCAATCCCTGAAACCGCTCATCGCTATGCAATCCCTGAGAACTTCTATAAGGAAATGCATATCCGGCGCTATGGTTTCCATGGTATGTCCCATCAATTTGTTGCCCGCCGCACTGCTGAAATACTGGGTAAACATAAGTACGGTGTGAATGTAATTACCTGCCACCTGGGTAACGGAAGCTCAATTAGCGCGGTCCGCGATGGCCATTCGGTAGATACCAGCATGGGACTTACTCCCCTTGAAGGCCTGGTCATGGGTAGCCGCAGTGGGGATCTGGACCCTGGCATTGTGTTCTACCTGCATCGTAAAGGCTATAGCACTGAAGATCTGGACACCATACTGAATAAAAAATCAGGCTTGCTTGGTCTATCCGGGAGCTCCAACGATGTTCGTGATCTGGAAGAAAAAGCAGGAAATGGTGACGCTAGAGCCGAAATGGCCCTCAATATTTTCGCCTATCGTATCAAAAAATACATTGGTTCCTATGTGGCTGTCCTGAACAAGGTGGATGCCATTGTATTTACTGGTGGGATTGGTGAAAACGGTTCCAAAATGCGAGCTCGGATTTTGGCTGATATGGATCAACTCGGTATCAAGCTAGATGATGAAGAAAACAGGAAACACATTGGCGTGGCTGGTGAGATTCAGAGTTCTGATTCGAAGATCAAGGTCTTTGTCATTCCCACCAACGAAGAACTTGCTATAGCACGAGATACATATGCCATGACTAATGGAAATTAGCGGTAGTCCAATGATTAGAATTAACATAGTCTTCGCGAGTGAACCCTTCGACTCCGCTCAGGATGAACTTCGAGAACGCGGCGATCCCATACACGAGATTGCTTCGTCGCTCCCCTCCTCGCAAAGACGTTAGCTATATAATTAAATCGCAGTAAATAGGAGTTTTATATGTCAACCATAGACCGAATTAAAAGTGTGTGCACCGAACTACTAAAGGTCGAAGCAAGCCGAGTTCAAGAAAATTCTCGCTTTGTTGAAGACCTAGGTGCCGATTCCATGCAATCCATTGAACTGGTTGCCGCCTTCGAAGAAGAATTTGATATCGAAATGGATGAAGATGCCGCCCTGGGTGTAAAAACCGTAATAGATGCCGTTGTCTTTATTGATAGGGTTATAGCCGAAGGCTAGCGAACTGTGACTCCCGACCAACTGCTAAAAGGGCATCATATTGACAAGAGTGGTTTTGTACCTCTCTATATACAGTTACGCGATATTCTGAAAGAGTTGATCAATTCAGGGAAGCTCACTCCGGGGGATCGGATCCCAAGCGAAAATGAATTGTCCTCTGCCTTCAATATCAGTCGCATGACTGTCAGGCAGGCTATTCAAGAACTCATGCGGGAAGGCTTTATCAATATCCGTAGAGGTGAAGGCACCTTTGTGAATGCTGTCCCCCGTACGCAGATGTTGTTAAAGCTGGAAGGATTTTCATCGGAGATGGCCAAGCTTGGCTACAGAAACCACTCTAGAGTGCTGGACATTAAAAAGATTGCCTCATTTGATTCCTACGAAATGGCGTACTCTGGTCTTGGAAAGCCACCTGGTGAACCCCTGGTTCGAATCCGCCGTGTACGCTATGTAGAAGAGACGCCCTTCGCCCTGGAGACATCCTTTTTATCATATAGAACAGGAGCCGGCTTGATGGATCCTCCTATGGCAGATGATACATCGATCTACAGCTTTATTGAAAATGATCTCCATATTCGACTATCACGAGCAGATCATATTATCCAACCGGATCTGGCCAATAATGAGATTGCTAAACATCTCGAAATTGACACAGGCAGTCCCATCCTCAAACTACACGGGACGACATTCTCCATGACAAATAAACCCATTGAATACCTTGAAGGAATCTATCGGGGTGATCAATACGAACTTAAAGTCGTCATCACCAAATAGGAAGCATGACCATGAATAATAATCAGTATTTACCCTTAAGCCCTGATGCCATCGTCGTTCTCAAGAAAAACGGCTGTTGGTCCAGACATTGGTCAAAGGTCCTGGTCTCAAAGGGGTTTGATCCAACACGTATCGCTGGAACCATCTTCAGAGGTGAAGTTAAGATTGGTCGTCTCGATGGAGAGTTTGTCCCAAGAGATGGTATCAGACGTTACGCGGGAATCTTCGATGCCAATCTTCATAATGTCAGCATCGGCGACAATTGCCATATCTCCAATATCAATGGCTGGCTTTCAAATCTGGTGATTGAAAACAATGTTTTGATCGAAAATGTTGGCTCCATTGTTTGCCAGGGAGAGACCTCCTTTGGCAATGGACATGCCATAGAAGTCTTGAATGAAGGTGGTGGTCGAGAACTAAAGATCACCGAGAAGACTAGCGCCCAAACGGCCTACCTGAACACGCTATATAGACATGATCCAACGCTGATTGCGGCCCTGGATAAACTGGCTGATGATTACGCTAGCAGTGTCCGCTCTGATCGGGCAACCATCGGTGCGGGAACCTTCATCTTACACTGCCAAAATATTGTCAATGTTAAGATCGGTCAATCCGCTGTTCTCCGCGGTATTCAGAATCTAAAGGAAGGGACCGTTGCTTCTTCAGCAGATGCTTCAACATTTGTTGGTGATGGTGTAATCGCTAAAGATTTTATTATTCAAAAGGGTGCCCATGTTTCTGATGGTGCCTTATTAAACAGTACTTTGATTGGTGAGGGAACCCTGATCGGGAAACAGTTCTCATCAGAGAATTCAGTCCTTTTCTCAAACTCAGAAGGGTTTCACTCTGAGGTCTGTTCTATTTATGGTGGACCTTATACGGTCACCCACCACCGATCAACTCTACTCATCGCAGGCATGTTTTCTTTTTTTAATGCTGGCAGCGGGACCAACCAATCAAATCACATGTATAAGTTAGGGCCTTTACACCAAGGCCTACTCGAACGTGGATGCAAAACCGGGTCTTCCTCCTATCTCCTGTGGCCATCGAAAGTGGGCGCATTTTCAGCCATCATGGGTAAGCACTCTGCCAACTTTGACACCTCAGATTTCCCCTTCTCATACGTGAATGAAGAAAAGGGACAATCCACTCTCGTTCCAGGGATGAATTTCTTTACCGTGGGAACCATGCGGGACGGATTGAAGTGGCCCAAGCGTGACCGTAGAAAGAATGCTGACAAACTGGACCAGTTGATCTTTAATGTGCTTTCGCCATACACCGCGCAAAAAATGATCAAAGGACAAGCGACCCTCCTTGAGCTGTACGCTAATGCTGAAAGAGGCCAGGAATATGTCAGTCATCAGGGAATCCTGATCAAGAGACTTCTGCTGAAGACCTGCAGCCGTTACTATCGTTTGGCTCTGGAGAAATTTTACGGGGATGTTTTAGTAGCTCGTCTTAAGGATAAAAAGCCTTCAGACCTGAAAGCCCTTCTCTCAGCCGATGGTGGAACACCCACAGAAGAGGACCGTTGGATTGATATTTCCGGCCTGCTCTGTGGAAAATCCAGACTCAGCTCTCTCCTGGGCAAAATTAAAAAGGGTCAAATTGCTGACCTGGACGGTATGCAAACAGAGCTAAAAGCCATTCATGCTCACTATGGAGAAGATGAATGGGCCTGGGTGTTAAAAACCATGCCTGAGTACTTCGGTTTCGAATCAGAAAACTTTAGCGTAAGCGACCTGCAATCACTCCTAGAGAAATGGAAAACCTCCACATCGAAACTATTGAATATGGTGGAGATGGATGCTACCAAGGAATTTGAAGGTAATGTTCGCATCGGTTTTGGTGTTGACGGACATCAGAATGAAGATTTTGATGCCGTTCGCGGGACTTTTGAATCTAATGCCTTTAAACTTCAACTCGATGAAATGCGCCAAAAGGTAGAACATGATTTTAATAACAGTAATGAACTATTAAACACTTTATAGACAGAGGAAATTATGAGACTTATTATCCAGCCCGATTATGATCAATTAAGCAACTGGACTGCTCACTATATTGCTAAAAGCATCAATGATTTTAACCCTACCAAAGAAAATCCTTACGTTTTGGGGCTACCCACTGGGTCTTCACCGGTTGGGACATATAAAGAAATTGTTCGCCTGGTAAATTCAGGAAAAGTCTCTTTTGAGAATGTCATCACCTTTAACATGGATGAATATGTCAATATTGAAGAGGGGCACCCAGAGAGCTATCACTCATTCATGCGCCAAAATCTCTTTAGTCAGATTGGTATCCCCGAAGAAAACATCAATATCCTCAATGGTAATGCAAAGGATCTGGTTGCAGAATGTGAATCCTTTGAGGCAAAGATAAAAGCCAAAGGTGGGATAAAACTATTCCTGGGCGGTATTGGACCAGATGGACATATTGCCTTCAATGAACCCGGCTCCTCGCTCCACTCAAGGACTCGTGTAAAGACGCTCACCTATGATACGAAAATGGCTAACTCTCGTTTTTTTGGGCATGATATTGATGCCGTTCCGAAACTAGCATTGACGGTAGGTGTGGGAACAGTCACAGACTCAGAAGAGGTCTTACTTATTGTAAACGGTCACTCCAAAGCCAGGGCTTTGTACAAAATGATCGAAGAGGGCGTGAATCATATGTGGACTTCTTCAGCCTTGCAGCTACATCCAAAATCAATGGTGGTTTGTGATGAAGAAGCGACCTATGAACTCAAACACGGAACCTATCGTTATTTCCAAGATATTGAGCAGGAGAATCTTGCTCCCATATCTCTTTAGTCAGATGCTCAAATAATTTTCAGGATCAGGTTTTTATTTTAAGCGCCTGATCCTGAAATCAAGACCTTCGCTTCGCCATTTATGCCGGTTGTCGCTATTTCTAACTGAAGCGTTGTCGGAATAGACTCATCAGGTTTAGAATCCTGGATAGTGATCGAAAAGGTTGTGAACCCCGGGCCCCTGGCTTGAGTATCGATCAGAGATGTAGCTACATCTCCACTTACATCCACATTTTCACCTGTAACAGAAGCTGTAATACTGGTTCCTTGGGTCATGGGATTACCATTTTCATCTGCCACTGTAAAGGTAATGGTTTGACTACCCCCATTAGGAATATTTAAGGATGCAGCACTTACGTCTGAAATAATTGGAGGCCCTGAAAATAAAACCAGCACAGTATCAACAATGGTTTCGTTATTTTTGTTCGCCGTGCGGCCGATGATACTTGCAAAGCCATCTACAAGAGTGGGAAGTGTCGGTGGTCTCGGTGGACCCGTAACCAAAGTTGCAGAACAGCGGCCATCATTGGTTAAGCCCGAGCCCTCGATCATACCCCCGTTTGTGGTAAAGTAAACGGCTACGCCAGGAGCACAAAAGTTCCCATACTCATCACCCACAAAGGCAGTAACACTCGCGGTGAGACCCCACTGATCCCAGCCAGCCACATTGATTGGCTTAGAGGCCAATCCAAAATGCGTCTGATCTGGCAAACCGCCATGAATAGTGATGGGGATGGCCTGTGAACGAATGCTTGAACCAGGCGAGACTATGACTGTAGCCAGAATCTGAACTACACCTGATACAGTTCCAGAGACCAGGTTAACGGACACCTCCCCCATTTCATCTGTACTTGCTATGGCAGGTGATATATACTCACCACCATTCGGTGTAGAACCGAAGGCAAAGGTAACTTCAACCCCTTCACCTACCGGCAAACCGCTGGAATCCTGAACCAGAAATGAAAGGCTGGTAAAGTCTGTTCCGCCAGATCCAATTACCGAAATAGTTGGGGTAGTAATGTTCTGTATCGCAATCGTAGCGGGACCTGAAGTTCCCGTTACTGGTGTTGTGGTTGTATCATCTCCACCCTCCGTTTCCAGTAGGGCAAGATAGATAGTAGTCAGAGCTACATCCCGCTCTGGGATAGCCAGGGTTTCTAATGTATCTGAGAGATACCCTTCTTTTGTAGTAGTCAGGGTTACATCTACTGTCGTATTGCTGTCCATGGGGAATTCGAATGAAAATGCACCTGTAGAATCTGTAAGCTCAACGATTTCCGGCAAGGGCGAGATTATGCGTACAATTGCATTTTCCAGTGGTGCATTATCAGCCAAGGCCAGTACTTTGCCGCTAATGATGATGGGAGCAGTTTCTGTCACTGGTTCCGAACAGGTCTGAACCAATAGCAATATTAAAGTGATAGATAATATTTTAACCAGATAATGTCTCATGGATTATCCTTTCAGAACTCAAGCCAGTTGAATTATACTATTTGTTTAAAGTGTGTCTCCAAAATTTAAGGACAAGCTCCTGTGATTCAATACTATTCTATACTTTGGGATGTGGGTGTGACCTAGGCACAGTCCACGCTAAAATTAAATTTTAAACGTCTCTTTTTCACGCTCATGATCTATAAAAAACCTCAATAACTCCTCAGCATTTCTACCAGCCGACAGAGGCAATCTATAGACAGTGATTCCTTCTCTGGCAATAGCCTCCTTCATGTGTGGACCAACCGCCCGAGCCAGAATTCCATCCACGCCTTTTAATGGTTTAATATGTTGTCTGTGGTTTTCAATTTCTGTTTCATTGTTTTCTTCGTGATGGTGATGACCCCCCTGGTCATGTTCTTTGGCATGCTCATTTTCAGCCAGGTTGATTAGCTTAAACTCAGATGCTTCCACATTGAATATGGCAAACCAGGGTGCATGACCCATTCTCTTGGCGACTTTCATTTTATCAGATTCCACGGCAATGGCAATTTTCATAGCAACCTCTTATTATATGGTATTTAACAATAGATACATGGCGCAAATATATCTATTTAATGGTGTAGATTATAGCGTTTTGTCGGATTTACTTAAGCAATAGGGCTTTTTGGGAAGCTACAAATTGTTCGGTTTCGAGGCGGATGATATAAGTACCACTTGGAAGGATATTTCCGCTTTCATCTAATCCATACCAGGTCAGGTTTTGATCACCTTTTGCCAGATTATTTCTAAAAAACGTCTTCACCATATTCCCCTTGCTATCATAAATGGTCACGTTCACATCACCAACTTCTTCCATCTGAAAGTGAATATTGGTCCCACTATTGAATGGATTGGGGTAATTGAGGACGAGACGGCTAGTTGACGGCTGTTGGCCTGGATTGGTATCTGACGGGCCAGCAAACAATTCGTCTAAAAGGCTTGTTATTGCCGTTTCATTAAAGCCAATAGAGTTGTAGCGAACGATGCCTTCCGAATCGATGATAATATTTCTAGGAACAGCACCGTTGCCAAAGAGACTCCAAATAGCGGTATTTCGATCATCAATAATTGGATAACTGGCACCAAGATTTGCCCATTCTGTACAGGTGTAAAACCTGAAGTCATTCCCCAATGAAATAATTCTCAGGCCTTCTGCTTCTCTGCTATTATGAATCTCTTCCAGATGCGGAACCTCCGCAATACAGGAGCTTCACCAGGAGGCGAATAAATTTATCCAGACGACCCGAATAGCTTGACCATCAACAGGGGTGAGCAAACCGCCAATGGTAGAGCTTTCAGCCATATTTTCACAGACCATAAGTTGCGTATCCAGGGCTTGTTGATCAAGTGCTTCACCCGCCAGGTATTGGCCATGCACACCAGCTGGTGCAATCACAAAAATCCAAAACAACCGAACATAGCTAATAAGAAATCTCATCTTAATCTTGTGACTCATTTGGTTTCTTCCATTCCATACATTTTTTTAAATTTCATCTTCTCCACGCCTATATGTTATATACTCCTCTAGAAATAAATGTCTTTATGGAGACAAAATGGCTCTGTTGTTCTCCTTTTATGATTTTTGTATTCTTGAATATGATTCAGAAACTTACTTAAATTATTTCTGAACACGGATAACTTGATTAAATTATTAAGTTATATTTGCTATTACTTAAAATATTTAGGAATGTAAAATGATCGATTCACGAGATATCCAAATCTTAGAACTGCTCCAGGAAAATGGACGAGCCACGGCCAGCGAAATTGCAAAAATTGTCCAGCTCTCTGTGCCGGCTGTGGGTGAACGCATAAAAAAACTTACTGAACAGGGTATCATCAAAGGCTTTTCCACTGTGGTTGACCATAAAATGGCAGGTCTTGATCTAACCGCCTTTGTATTTATTGTCTCTGAGCACTCTGATCACTATGAGGCTTTTGTAGATAAAACTGAAAAGTCCAATTCTGTCCTGGAATGCCACTCTATCATCGGAACCGGTTCACATATTCTTAAAGTTCGTGCTAAAAATTCTCACGCCCTGGAGGACCTGCTTTACGAGATCCAAAATTGGCCTGGAGTAAACAGAACCCAATCCAACTTGGTCTTATCCTCTTACAAGGAAACAACTTCCATCGACTTGAAAGATCTATTATCAAAACCATAAACCACCTCATTCCTTAAATATAATGGCACCACATACATTATAATTTTAAGTATATAGCAATTATATCTTAAATAATTATTGACTTTGGGCAGATAAACTTATTAATTGTGCCCATGTTACAAATGAGTCATAAACCAACAGTTAAGTGTTAAAGGATTTACAGCATGGCAAAGGTTAAAGCAGAATACATTTGGATCGATGGACATAAACCCACCTCCAAATTACGTTCAAAAACAAAAATTATAGACGGTCCCGTTACCGATATTAAGCAAATCCCGGAATGGAGTTTTGATGGCTCCAGCACCATGCAGGCTGAAGGGAATGATAGCGACCGTGGACTGCATCCGGTTGCTTTTTACCCTGATCCAATTCGTGGGGGTGATCACATTTTAGTCATGAATGAAATTCGCTATCCTGATGGTGAGACCCACGAATCAAACCACCGGGCTAATCTGCTTAAACTAGCTACTCAACATGCAACTGAAGAAGCCTGGTATGGTATCGAGCAAGAATACACGTTTTTTAAAGGACGCAGTCCTCTGGGTTGGCCAGATGGAGGCTATCCTGCCCCCCAGGGTCCTTTCTACTGCGGTGTAGGTGCCGACGAGGTTTATGGCCGTGATATTGTTGAAGACCACATGGAAGCCTGCTTGCTGGCAGGAATCGAAATTTCCGGAGTCAATGCTGAAGTCATGCCGGGACAGTGGGAATTTCAAGTCGGTCCACTGGGGCCATTAGAAACTGCTGATCAATTGTGGATCGCACGCTGGTTACTCTACAGAATTGCTGAAGATTACGGTGTTAATGTCAGTATCCACCCCAAACCAGTTAAAGGTGACTGGAATGGTGCCGGCGCACACACCAACTTCAGTACCAAGTCCATGCGTGAAGATGGTGGCTTTGCTGTTATTGAAAACGCCTGTGAGAAACTTGGCAAAAAACACGAAGAGCACATGGAAGTGTACGGTGCTCACAATGGCGAGCGTCTGACAGGGCTACACGAGACCTGTTCAATTCATGAATACCGTTATGGTATCAGTGATCGTGGTGCCTCCGTCCGTATCCCGCTGGCAACAGCAAAAGACGGCAAGGGCTATCTGGAAGATCGTCGACCCTCAGCCAATATGGACCCCTATGAGGTCTGTGGTATCATATTAGAGACCATCTGTTCCTGATATATCAGATTCACGAGTCTAAATTAAAACCCACTCTCTCAGTGGGTTTTTTTATACCTAAAAACAAGCAGCCTATAGCTCGTCTTCCTGAGCAAGCCTGTCCTGAGCGTAGCCCAAGGGTCGAAGGAGAGAGCGTATACCTGGGTACTGTATCTTAGGACTATTTCAAAAATGACATCTTGATAGTCTTGCTATAGTCTCCAGCCTGAATTCTGCAAAAATACATTCCCGTGCTAACTGAATTACCCTGTCCGTTTATACCTGCCCACTGCATCTCATGGAAACCGGCCCTCTGGTCTCCATTGGCAAGCACAGCCACTTCACGACCCTTGATATCATAGATGATCAAGCTCACTGCGGCATCATAAGGCAGATCATAGGAGATTGTAGTAACTGGGTTAAATGGATTAGGGAAATTCTGATGTAAGGCAAACTGACTGGGCATACCCGAAGTATTACCAGCTGTAAAAAGTGCATCTGCTTGAATCTTGATACTATCAATAGCCCAACCCCAGGCAATGGCAAGACCATCAGCATGTAGTCTATATCTGATAAAGATCTTTTCACCGGCATCAAACTTTTCCAGCAGGTTAATTGTATGGGTATAATACATGGACTCATTCCCCTTGGTGGAGGAGTCCCAACCATCAAGGCCATTTCTATAGGCAGTCAACCAAACCGAGTAGAACCTTGAATCATATCCCGTTTTCAAGGGAATCCAATTGACCCCATCCCTGGTTCCTTCAATGATTACAAAGTCATAGAAATTGGGATCCAGATGACTGGTTCCATAACCTTCCTCTATCAAGGCCACGTCTTGATAACTCAACACCGCATTTTCAGCTTGCACAATGATGGGCGTTTTAAGCTGGATGATATAATCTTTGGAGTTTTCATAGGGGTGTACCGAGTGAATTGCAGGATTGGAAAATCCGCTAACAGGTTTGATACTAAATCCAACACTGGAAAAATCATCCATAGCTGAGAGCGAACTAAGATCGCTTATATAAGAATATTGCGCAGGGGAAACTGAAACCTCCACCGTCTTTTCCGGCGAGCGGTAAGCCCGGCCGTCTTTATAGGAAAGGGCATATACCTGGACCGTCTCATCCTGGACAATGATTTTGGATAGACTGGTATCAAGCGAGGTTTCGGTGGCTCCAATAGTTAAAACTGAAACCCCATTCTGAATGACCTGTGTTGAATCATAGGGTGAACGTAGATTCACATCAATGACCAAATTCCCCTGCGGCGATTGTCCAACATTCAATAAACGCGGTGATAAAGTTACCGCAGGTGACGTAAATGCACCCAACTGATCCACGGCACTCCAGACACCACGACCGTATGTGGCAGCAATGATCTCGTCATCAACAACTGACATCTGGAAAATACCCACATTTGGAAGTCCATTGTCCGCCAGTTGCCAGTTTGCACCGGAATCATAAGAAACAAATAACCCGATCTCTGTTCCAGCCCACAGGGTGCTTTCATTATCTGGGAGAACCAGCAATGAATAGACCGCTACATTGGGAAATCCATTACTACTGACAGAATTAGCAGGTGTAAACCCTGATATATCCACCCAGGTTTGTCCCAGATCCGTGGTGCGCATAACCTTGGGTCCATTGGCTGCCGAGAAAAGCATATAGGCCGTTTCAGGTTGAGAGGGATGAGTCCCAATTCCAGAAGCCTCTACTAGATTCGCAGGAAAGTTTTGTGATATTTCTGTAAATGTGAGTCCACCATCATTGGAAACATGAATACCGCCCTGTTTGCCAATCCATGTTTCGTAGTTCATCCGGGAACTGATCCAGACCACTTGTGGATCCGCCACTGAGATTTCCACATTATCAAAAGCTCGCCAACCGATCCAATTTCCGCTAATGGGTGTTAGCGTCCAGGATTTCCCAAAATCATCAGAGCGTTTAACGCCCGCATTCCCAACGGTGAAGACCAGATCAGGATCAAGTTTACTATGAGCAATTTTGCTAATAAATGGAGCTGCTGTTCCGGCCTTGGCCTCGGGCATAGCTGCAAATGAATACCCACCATCAGTAGAACGATACAGGTTCCCGTTTTGATAACCCAAAAGCATTAAATTTGGATCAGCATAATTCCAGGCAACTTCTACTCCATCGCCACCAAAGGCTCTGGTCCAGTTACTATTGGCACTTGGGTCTGAACCGGAGAACCAGGTACCATTATCCTGCATGCCACCAACATAAGCACTGACACCCGCTTTCTTGTCAGCACCATAGAATTGTGTGGTTCCCATGCCCGTAACCGATGTCCAATTCACTCCACTATTATCAGAATAGGCAAGTCCGCCATCATTGGCATTAAAGATCCTGAATGTACTGGCACCAGTGGGAACCATTTCCAACCAATGATGATCAGCATGAACTTGACCGGTTGATGCGATCTCAGTGGTGGTCCTGGTGTTGTCGACTAAATCTACAATAATACGGTATATCTCAACCCCACCTACATAGACAATATTTTCATCAAAGGGATGAACCGCGATAGTATTGTCAAACCAGCCGGCTGTGTAAGCCCCAGGAACAGCACCGGATGTGGCACTGCTGTTAAACCAATTGGGGTCACTGCCGGTATCCAGAACCTCGATCCAGGTAGCGCCGGCATCTTTGGTCATAAAGAGTTTTGAGACGCCATAACGACGCTCTACGGCGGCATAGACTCTAGCTGAATCTGTAGGGGAAACAGCTAATTCAGTGCGGGTACTAATTCCCTGATAGGTACCTTCACCTATACCAACATCTTGGGCTCTAGCAAAATTGTCAGCTGAGATAGTCCAGGTTAATCCCATGTCGACAGACTTAATGACACCTACTTCATTCACACTGGCGTAGAGCGTATTAAAATTATCTGGGTTGGCAATGATCTGCTGGACACGATTGTCAGTGGCTGGCCCAAAAACATCCTCGGGAAAGAAGGTCTGAGTCCAGGTGGTACCTCCATCGATGGAGCGAAAGATTCCTGACTCACGACTACCTCCATTGGGACCAAAAGAGGTATAATCACCATTACTACAGACCAGTACAATATTTTCATCGCTAGGACTGACCACGATACGATTAATGGCTGGGAGTAATTCATTATTGGCTGTACTGGTCAATTGGTTCCAGGTCTCACCATGATCAATAGTTTTCCAGATGCCGCTACCGGCTAGATCGATGACTCGCCCATAACCCATTCCGGTCCCCACATACATGACATCCGGGTTGGAAGCTGCCATGGCAATGGTGGTTGTGGTCAAGGTAGTCAGGTCGGGAGTTTTGTTCTCCCAGGTCGCACCATCATTGGTGAATTTCCAGACACCGCCACCTACAGTTGCCACAAATCCTGAGCTATGGGTCGGATCAGCAGGATCCATGACGATAGCCCTTGCTCTACCACTGACATTCCCTGGTCCGCGCTCCACCCAACCCGCCGTATTCGTTGACCGGATGCTGAGGCGTTGTACTGAGCTTGTCGAAGTGTTCTCGAAGTGCCCGGTCTGGACAGAACTTTTTTGAAGGATTGATGTCTCAACTGCCAATTTCCTCGCCTTAGCTTTATTCAGCTCAACATATTTGTAATTGGGTGAATAGGAGGTTCCATCAGGAGCGGTTTTGATCTCACTTTGTGCTTTGATAAAAACACCGGGATTCTCAGCTCGAACTTTTTTGGCTCGTTTTTTTATCTGGAGCTTTGTCTGGACTGCTTCCGCACTGAGTGTGGGTTGTTGCTCTTGGCTGGCTGCAAATTTACGCGCCTTGATGGATGCTGTATTATGCTTCACGGAAAATAGAAAACTGATGATCAGGGTCGCTGTAAGGAGTGCAATAAAAAGATTTGATTCGCTTATATTCTTAAGTGATTCTCGCATAAGGGGTCTCGATTCCGGGTTTATTTAGGAACGAAGTTATTCAAAGATGTGGAAAGGGACTAGAGGTTTAGGGATAGATAAAGTTTTGGCTGCTCACTGTTTGCCACCCAGATGGAAACTCTGGACAGTTCATTCTTTTTATCCTTTTGAAGAACAAATCGTACCAGGTGGTTAATACTTCGATTGAGGGCAACCCCCAGCAGATCCATTTTAACATCATTGGCGGAAAAGCCTTCGCCTCCGATGGCTCCCACTCGCTCCCAGGGAAGAGTGATGGCATCCGTTTGCCACCAGAGCAGGTGATCATCCAGGATTCTGGCCAAACCGGCCGAGCCTGCCAGATGCATGATTGAAGCGTCTAGATTAAACTCAATGGGTTCATTGGAGACCCGCCAATCACCAATATCAATATCGGGATCCTCCTCAGGGACATAGCTCTGTCCAGAGAGGGAAATAATAAGGACGAAAAATAGGATACCGTTTTTCATGTTTTGGCAATTCTCGATAGAATGTCTAGAGTCAACTGCTGTTAGTTTGCTAGCGATTACGACTCTGAAAGTAAAATGACCAATTCAAAATAAAAGCAGGAGTTGAGATTAGCAAGGGTGGTATTTCGAGATGGAATCTATATCACAATCCCAATCTCGTTTAATACTAGCTGATTATGCTTGGCTTTACTCCTGATTACGGTACAACATCATTAAGCTAGACAATTTGTTTCAGGAGGTCTTCATAGACTCGAACAATGTGCTCTCCCCCATCTTTACCATAAAGTGAGCTACACGCTTCGTATGAACGCTTAGCATACTCCTCCCTGGTAGTGAAGTAGGCAAGATGGCCTTCTGTTAAACCCATGACCCAGCAAGAATCCCAACCAGCAGCTTCTGATTTCAAGACGAGCTGTCGCCCCAAAGCCGCAGTTGGTTCTCCAGGCCATGATAACATGACCATATTGTCCAGTTTGATCATATGTAGTTTGGTTTTGCTTGGCATCATACGCTTTAATGGTATGAACAATCTCCTTACGAGACGCTTAAATATTCCTTTTTGTTTCGTACATAAAGCCACCTTTAACCTGGCCTTGCCAATCTTAACATCGATTGGGTCTACTTCCCAATTTGCTTTAACTTTCTTGAATGTATCAATATGTCTGGAGAATTCTTGTGTAATTATGTCAGCCGTTTTCGCAATACCGTCAAGACCTCTGTAAACCGGCGTAATATCACCCTCAGCGCCATTGATGAAGAGCATTTCAATGGGGAATTTGCTGGCATTTTGATTGACCTCATCCAAATATTTGGATAACCCAGATTCAATGCCTCCAGGCATATCTGCGCTGAACTTTAAATTGGAGCTCCCTAAAGCGGTGGCATGAATCGCCATATTGACCAGACCTCCCATCCAGTGATTCTGCTCAGATTTGGCAAGCAGGATTTTAACTGTTTTATCAATATACCCATCTTTATCACGTCGGTTTTTTTGGATACCCTCAACCTGAAATGCATCCGTATACAGGGTAGCCGGCTCTCGGTTTTGAATGGCATTTTCTACCGCTTTTTCAATATCCAGCAGAAATTTATCAAAGATCTTTTGTTGAAACCGATCCGACCCCAGGGGTTGCCATATTTTGCTTTTACTCAGGGTGCCTGATCCACTATGGGTATGGGTGGCAGAAATGTTGATCTCAGATTCACTCAGCCCAAGTTTTGATAATCTTTGCTTGATCTGTTTGCTCATCCAGGCGGTTATAGCAACGATATCAAGACTAAGAAAGAGGAGGCGCTGATCGGGTTTTTCCAGGTACATTGCTTTGGCACGAACCGGATCAAGCACGCCAGTTGATGGTTTTAAGTAGGTGCAATAGGAATATTTGTTGAAAATATCCCAGGGAATAATCCGGCGGCGCTCACCGCCATACCCCGCTAACGGAACACCAATTTTTGGTGTCATGTCCACGCTCGCAAGACCAACCTGAAGTTTATTACTCAATGGTAAACCTCCTTTGGAAGCAGTTCTGTATTCGGTTTCAAGTGATTACATCAACCGTATTTTTATATCGCTCATAGCTGTCATTGGTGACCCAATTTACATTATCAGCCGGAATGTTTTTAGGTGCATATGATTCATCACCCTCCTGTTTATCGTGAACACTCCTATGAATGTTTGGGCTCTCTGGAAGATGCCTGTCAACACTGCACCAAATTTTCCAGAATCCTTTCCGCGAGACATGGATCGGTTCCAGTTCATCCTGATTGAGATCATCGCGCCAATTTGACTTTAATTTTAAACCACAGGCTACCGCTTGATCCATCATCCAGGCAAATGCAATATCTGACAGTCCACGTTCATCATAAGAGCCGCCCACATCAGAATGGACACCTGAGAACCAGACCTGTTCCAGAGTTTGCCCCTCAACACGCCTGCTTTCATCCCAGAGACTGACCGGAAACTTTTTACGTTTTTCATCAATTGACATGGCCTGATAGGCATATTTAACATCTCTGTTGAGTTTTTGATCAAAAAATGTTTTTCCGTATATATGTCCCAAGGATTTAACGGTGTCCCAAACACCAATAAAGTGGGGTTTACACTCATGGCAGAAGGTCTTTTTAAATTTCTCAGCTATATCAAATTCACGATTATTATACATCTTGGATACATAGGGAATGAGATTCTTGCTCCCTTTTTGCAAAATGCCCAGTTCATGGATCATCCCGGCCAGTGCACGAGCGGTAAAGGCGCCCCTACTAAACCCGAAGATGAACACTTTATCGCCGGATTCATAATGGTCCATGAGATACTCATAACCGTCCTCAATATTCTGTTGCAGACCCGTGCCAAAAGCCAGGCCCATCCAGATACCAACGCGTCTACCCAAATTTCTGCCGAGGAAACTGAATGTCCCTACTCCAGGGTCATATAAGCCGATCTGGTCTCCATCTCGAACAATGGACTCATACGTCTTTACCACGTTTGTATTATGATTTCCATACTCGTTGCCTGTGCCATCATAGGCGATGATAATATTCTTACTCATTTGTAGTTCCATCCATTTGACGAAATAATGTCTGTTTTGATGACATGAATATAGCTGAGATTCTCAATATATCCATGAGGGTATCCCTATTTCTGTCACTTTGAGTTACTCACTGGGGTTGGATATGTGCACGGGTTCTGAGATTAAGCCGAGTAAGGATTTTGTGCTTGTTAATAATTAGTGGCTGGGTCTAGAAATTTTATCCCGTGCTATTTGTCAACTTGCATGTCAAATTGCTACCATGCGTATTCTACTTACCGGCGGTTCAGGTGATCTGGGGACTGCCCTGGCACCCCTCCTCACCCAGCATGGACACCAGGTCAGCATCCTGGATCCAATTTCACCGACTTTTGACTGTCATGACTATCACCCCGGTTCAGTACTTGACCTGGAATCACTACTTATGGTTTCAGCTGGAATTGATGTTGTGATTCACATTGCTGCCTGGCATGGCATTCATGAGGCATCCCAATTGAAAACTCAGCAAGAATTCTGGACTCTGAATGTTATGGGTACTAAACGGGTTTCAGAGATATGGGCCGCAGGTGTCTTTCCGTCATTGATACATATTTCTAGCAGCAGTGTTTTTAAGACCACAGGATATTATGGTTTTACCAAGCGTTTGGCTGAACAGATCATTACTAATACCGCTAAAACACATGGACTGCAATCAATCACCTTGCGTCCCAGGGGATTCATTCCTCCATGGAATAGAGAGGTTTACGCCTCCTTCACAGAGTGGGCCAGGTATTTCTGGCAGGGAGCTGTCCATATCCAGGATATGGTCCCGGCTGTCCAGAAAGCGTTGAGCAGTCTTGCAAGCGTGGAACCTGGTAGCAATCCCCGACTGATAGTGGATCGCTACGCTGAATTTAGTCAGGATGAATTGGATAATTGGGACAAGCACGGACCTGGGACGAGTTTCTCCGAAAAATTTCCCGAATATGCGTTTGTGGCTGACATGGCTGAACTGCCTATTCAGCTCAAACCGAAGACCTACGATATCTCCGAGACTCATGATCTTCTGGGTTATGAACCTCAGTATTCGTTGGAAAGGATGCTTGAAGAACTGCGTGAGGTAATAGCATCTTAATCTATTTCAATTTTGCGCATTTGAACCGCTTCAACATATTCACCATGAAGATGAAGATGGTCTTTGAGTCCTGCCGTATTAAGGAATATCTGATCCAACTAGCGAATCGGGTAGCGCCCGAATTCTTCAACGGCATCAACCATGGCCAGTACATTCTCAGCGGGCACATCATTCATAACGGTGTGGACAGCGGCCGCCATAAACCCACCTCCTGGTCCTAGGAATTCCAATACTCTTCTCACTTCCTGGCGCACGCTTGCGGGAGTACCATGGGGTAGGATGTTTTGAGAATCAATCCCACCACATAATACCAGATTCTTACCCACGTATTTTTTTAGTCCTGCAAGATCGCTCATCTGACCAGCCGAGGTCTGAATAGGATTAAGAATATCTACCCCTATTTCAATAAAATCATCGATGAGGGGGAATACATCGCCATCTGTATGGAAAAAGACCTTGGCCTTGGTGCGCTCCTTAATGAATTGGATAAAATCCGCGTGAAGTGGTTTTAAGATGTCCCGATACATCTCAGGAGAGATCATCAACTTATCCTGCATTCCCAAATCGTCACCAATTTTGATAATATCTACATTGTCCCCCAGTTCATCCAAAAAGGGACCCATGAGTGACTTGCACACCTCGGTGATCTTTGTTAAGAGAGCGCGAGCAAATTCTGGATACAGGCTCATATTCATCAAGAAAACATCCATCCCCTGCATGGCAAACGCCCGCTCGAATGGAAATAACAACCACGGTGTAGCCATGATAGCATACTCATTTTGCTCGGCCAGGCGCCTCGCTGTTTCCTGCACATGGGCGATCCGGCTTGGATCACTCATATCCGGCCAGCCGGGATAAGCCTCAATCTCTGCTATGGCCGTTGCTTCGGAGAGTGGGTGAATCCCCGGGAACCACACACCAGGAGATGTCTCCATCTGTCCACTGCCCCAGGAGTCAATGAAAGGACTATGCGGTTCGCGTTCCTGGTTGCGTCTCAGTGTTTCCATGGGATGCATGTCCCTGACTCCACGTACATCACTATGCAGGCGTAGCATTGTGGCTTGGTCAATTTTAGCTGTACCCAGTTCGGGCCAGTCATAGATATAGGTGTTGGGTGCCTCAATACCGGCTATTTCCTTTATCCGCTGGTAGGTTCCCATTTTGATGCCTGTGGCATTGCTGACGCCAATCACAATGGGTACTCGGTCAGGTTCTTCATGATTCATAGCAGAAAGGACACGTTCGCGAGGTGTCATTGTCATTGAGTACCGCCTGTAGTGAAATTTATCATTTAAGTTTCTTTTTGCTTAGGTTTCTGATAATCCCAAGAACATGAAAACACGCTGAACGCTACATGGCTGATTTCAGGTGTCAGTAATTATAGCCATTTAAAATTCGAAATCAAAGAAATCAGAATGGGTGTGTCATACTACTGGATAGAACGCAAAACATCATGGTTCTTAGGGTTGCTTGCCTTAGTGAGGATCTCAGCCTATGACAGGTGTACATAAAAAAAGACCTCCAAAAGGAAGGTCTTTTTTTATGTACACCGCCCAGGACTCGAACCTGGAACCAATTGATTAAGAGTCAACTGCTCTACCAATTGAGCCAGCGGTGCTCCGAAGGACCGCGTCGTACCCCGCTCTGGCGGGGGAAGACGGAAGTTCTTGCTACCTCGATGGGATTTCGGCAAGCTCAATCACCATCTCGATCTTTTGCGTCGCTCCTCCTCTTTCGCACTTCGACAGGCTCAGTGTGACGAGTCGGTGTTGGTGTTCCAGAAAAGTGCCTCTTAATAACGCAAAAGCGGGGTGAATATATTCGCCGGAGGAAGGCTTGTCAATGGAACTTGCCCATGGAAATTCAGATCATGATCCTTCGAGTCGCGAGCAAAGCTCACCCTCAGGAAGACAAAATGATATCTTTGCGCTCTTCGCGACCTCTGCCTGCCAGGTCGTAGCTAACCAGCGTAGACTGCCGGTTAACTAAAACTTGAGATTTATCTATCGAAGCCTTGGCGTAGATAGATTGCCACGTCGTCCCGACTGCCGGGACTCCTCCAGCCTACGTTAAAAACTACGGCACGGCAGGCGCAAAGACGCTAACAAAAAGTTCGTACTATTCGTGTAATTCGCATCAAAAAAAGAAACACCATTGCTGAGCTTTACGGTTAAGGAAAGTCAGAGATTCTTCATCTGGTTCCTGAGCTTGTCGAAGGGCAGAAAGACACGCCAATAAGTCATTGGGGCGAAAAAATCAGGCTTTGAATGAATCCCTGTCAAAAACTATCTTGAAGCTTGAGAATTTCTTTCCTTAGCAACAAAATATATGGAAGACCAATTATGAAAATGATCCACATAGCTATCCTGATTCCCCTTTTCACATTCTTTGCCTGTCAAATACCTGGCAAATCTGCAGCCCCAGAGGAAGACAGCGGTTTTTCAATTGATTATGAGAAATATACCCTATCAAATGGTCTGGAAGTCGTCCTTCATGAAGACCACTCCGACCCAATCGTGGCCGTAGCGACCCTCATGCATGTTGGTTCTAACCGTGAAAAATTGGGTCGTACCGGATTTGCCCACTTTTTTGAACACATGTCCTTCAATGACTCTGAAAATGCTCCCGTGGGTGCCAATCGCAAACTGATCCCTGAATGGGGAGGCTCCAGGAACGGAGGAACCTGGAATGACGCCACCATTTATTACGAAGTCGTTCCCAAAGACGCCTTTGAAAAGATCATGTGGATCGACTCAGATCGATTCGGCTATATGATCAACACCGTAACCGAATCTGCTCTCGAAAGGGAAAAGCAGGTCGTCAAGAATGAAAAGCGCGAACGGGTAGATAATGCACCCTACGGCTTTACCAATGAAGTAATTCGGAAAAACCTATATCCAGAAGGTCATCCCTACAATTGGACTGTCATCGGAGCTTTACCCGATCTACAGGCTGCTACACTGGAAGATGTAAAAGAATTCTATCATCAATATTATGGCGCAGGAAACGCAACCCTGGTCATCGCCGGAGATATTGACATTGCTCAAACCAAAACTCTGGTGCAACAATGGTTTGGCGAGATTAAGCGGGGACCAGAAGTAAAAGCACTTCCACCTATGCCTGTCAGCCTCGAGGAAACAAAGTCCGTTTACTTTCCCGACAACTTCGCAACCCTCCCCGAAATTCGTATGATCTTTCCCACAGTGGAACAATATCACGCCGATGAGGCAGCCCTCAATATTCTTGGTCAACTCCTGAGCGGCAACAAAACCTCTCCCCTTTACCAAGTCCTTGTCGAGCAGAAGAAACTGGCTCCTGGCATCACAAGCAACCAGAGTAGCAGTGAAATTGCTGGTGAATTTGTCTTCCGTGTGAGAGCCAATGCCGGTGTGGATCTAGACTCAGTTAAGCTTGCCATTGAAGCAGGAATTGACCTCTTTGAAAATAATGGCTTCAAAGACAATGAATTAACACGCATTAAAGCCAAATTGGAAACTGACTTGTATCGAGGGATCGAAACAGTACTCAATAAAGCCTTTACCCTGGTCATCGATAACGAATTTACAGGCGATCCTGCACATATCATAAAATCAGCCGAACAAACCAATGCTGTGACACAGGAAGATGTTATGCGCGTGTACAATAAGTATCTCAAGGGCAAACATTACGTCATGACCAGCTTTGTACCCAAAGATGAACTCCAGCTCATGGTTGATGGAGCTGAAAAGGCCTCTGTCTATGAAGAAGAAGTCGTGAGCGGTGTTGCCAGTGAGGAAGTTGGCCAGGGAGAACAGGCAGAATATGAGAAGACGATCACTAGACACGATCGATCTGAACCTGAGTTTGGAGAAGTGCCTCTCTTTAGCATGCCGGATATTTGGACTACAAAACTTGAGAAGACCGGAATCAATATATTAGGTGTTAAAAATAGCGAGATCCCGCTGGTGACTTTCGACATTACGATTGATGGTGGCCACTGGTTAGACCCTTTTGATAAATCTGGTGTCTCGTCACTTTTAGCCAGCCTGATGATGCAAGGTACCAGCAATAGAACCGCAGCAGAATTGGAAGAAGCCATAGAGTTATTGGGTGCCTCTATCCAGATCAATAGCGGTGCTGAAGAGATTCGAGTGACAGCCTCTTGCCTGGCAAATAACTTTGAAGCAAGCGTTGCTCTAGTAGAAGAAATACTCCTGGAACCCCGCTGGGATGAACTTGAGTTTAAGCGACTAAAACAAGCTCTGGAAACCAGGCTCAAGGGCAATGAGGCAAATCCAACAGCCATCGCCTTTAACAATTTCAGCAAACTGATCTATGGTGATAAGCATATCATGGGCATTCCAGCAATTGGAACTATTGAGACTGTTCAAAGTATTTCGCTTGATGATTTGAAAGCTTTTTACCATGAAAATTTAAGTGCATCCATGGCGAGCATTCATGTGGTGGGTTTTGTGGATCAAGAGCAAGTAGTCAGAGCTTTTGATGGGATTGATAAGCGCTGGGAGGCAAAACAGGTAGCAAAACCAAGCTATGAACTTCCAGAAAACTCATTAGCCGGCAACCTTTACTTCATCGATGTCCCTAACTCAAAACAATCAACCCTTATTCTGGGTCGATTGGCTCTATCAGCATCGGATGTTGACTATAACAATCTGGATTTCGCCAACGAGATCCTGGGAGGTGGATCAGCCGGGAAATTAATGCAGATTCTACGTATTGAGAAGGGTTACACCTACGGCGCTTATTCATTTTTGAGAGAGTATCGTGAAGTCTCTCCCTTTATTGCTTACAGCAGGGTGAGAGCCAATGCCACCAAACAATCCATGGATATCATTGTTGATCTCCTTGAAAATTACGGTTCCAGTTTCTCGGAAGAGGATGTAGCCATCACGAAGAATAAAATTCTAAAAGGAAATACCCGAGCCTTTGAAAGTATGAATGCGAAACTGGGCATCATCCGCAATATTAGCAAATATGGCAAATCTCTGAAATATCTGGAAGATGATCAGGATGAATTGATGAACTTAACCCTGGAGGATTTCACCTCCATTATTAACCGTCATATTACCGAAGATCAAATGGTGTATTTGATCGTTGGTGACAAAGCAAGCCAGTGGGATGAGATCAATCAGCTTGGTAAAGGGAAACCTGTTGAGCTAGATATTTTTGGGAACGCAGTGAGTGCTAAATAAGCAGGGTGCTTTGACTAGCGTACGCTCTATCCTTCGACCCTTCGGGTGACATAACTATAAAGCTCTGCGCTCTCTGCGGCCGGCGTTTACCTCGCAGAATGCAGGGCGGTTAATAAAAACTAAGATGTTAATCTTGATGAAAAACACACCCCTGTTGTTTAGACTGAATTTCGGGTCGCGTTGATAATTCCAAAAAGTGAACGCAGAACCATTTTGTCATATTGCTCGGTGGACGCTTTTGATATTTCCGGATCTTGAAGCTTCATCAGTGCATACTGCTGAATGGTGAGGACGGGCAATACGATCTTTTCGCGTAAGTGGATGCTCCGGCGACTCCTGTGATTGTCCTCTAATAAACGGGATTGACCAGAGACTTTAAGGACCATCTCCAGGGTCAATTCGAATTCATCATGGATCAAGCACCAGAATTCCCCAAATTCGGCATCCTTTTCCATGTAGCGGGTCAGGTCAAAGTTTGATTTGCTCATGCTTTGCATACTGTTGGTTATGATTGCCCTGAAGAGATCCATTTTATGGAACAAGTCGATCAATTCATTCAGCCTGCCCTGCTTTTCCAGCTCTTTTAAAGCGGTTCCTAGCCCATAAAAACCTGGTACATTTTGTTTGATTTGGCTCCAGGCACCCACAAATGGAATAGCCCTAAGATCTTCAAAACTAAAGGAATCACTCTGGTTCCTCTGGGTTGGTCTGCTGGCAATATTGGTTTGTCCATAATATTTCAGCGGGCTACGATTCAAAAGATAAGGTATAAATAAGGGATGCTCCTTAAATGAGCGGTAACAGTCATAGCTGGCCCGCGCTATCTCATCCATGAGTGCTGACTGCTGATCATCTATCGCCGTTTCTTCTCCTGCCAACAGTCTGCTTTTAATCCCGGCAGTGAGCAAAAGCTCCAGGTTGTGCATAGCTGCTTCTCTGATTCCATACGAGGAGCTTACTGTCTGTCCCTGGATAGTGATCTGTATCTCCCGGTTCGCTACTGAATGACTCTGCGCTGTATAAAACAGGTGGGTTTCACCACCTCCCCGACTGGGTGGTCCCCCGCGACCATCGAAAAATACTACTTCCACACCTTCATCCCGAGAAACTCTCGTAATGGCTTCCTTGGCAGAATAGATGCCCCAATTGGCCATAAAATACCCACCATCTTTTGTCCCGTCAGAGAACCCCAGCATAACCGTCTGCATGTTCTGTCTTTGTGCCAGGTGTTCTATATAAATCGGAGAGCTGTAGAGCGTGCTCATGGTCTCAGCGGCATTGTTGAGATCATCCACAGTCTCAAAAAGGGGAACTAGATCAATAGTAAGTTTATTCTTCGGACCTCCGCAGAGCTTGAAAATGGCGTAGAGCCGAGCAATATCCAGACCACTACGACTGTTGGATATGATAAAACGGTGGGCTCCTGCTTCTCCATTTAAGGCCTGGATGTCATGAATAACTCGAATGGACTCCGCTGTATCTCGCAGGATGGGATCCTCGATAAGCCCAGGATCTATCTCGCCAGTGATATTGAATAAGTGCTCGATCTGTTCACCAGAGCTGAGCTCTTTGAATGTTGCAGGCAACAGGTCTTTAGAGGCGTTCACGATATGATCCAGGGTCTTCTGAATAACCCGGCTATCCTGTCTGAGATCAAGGCTGGCAAAATGGAATCCAAAGCTGTTGACCTTGCGTCTAAATGATTGGAACAGGTCCAGATAAAGGCTTGAATGTTCCTTTTCTAACAACTCCTCGATCTCCTCCAAAGCCAAGTTAAACTGGTCAAGTGTAAGCTTTTCCGAGTTATTGTTCATGTTACTGGGTAAACGGCCCAGTTCTTTCTGTAAGCGTCGGCGTAATGCCGTCAGTTTTTCATGAACCCCTTCGAAACTCAGTCGCCGAGTGAGCTGTTTTATATCCTGATAATACTTGGAAAGTAGGGTTCGTTTCAATTCCGCTGCCACCTGGCGGGTGGTGTCAGCGGTTATATTTGGATTCCCGTCTCGATCTCCACCGGGCCAGAATCCCAGGCGGATCAGATCGTGGTTGTACGCGGTGGTCTCAGGTGTGGTCCTGGCGATCTCATCCAGGAGATCTCCAACTGCCGAGTAAAAAACATGCTTAAGATGAGAAATAAGCTGCATGGCTTCATCGTGAGGTGTGGGTGCCCGCTTACGAAAGAAAGGGGTTCGTCCTAATTGTTCCAGCAACAGGCGAATCTCTACACTATTTCCTTCCCGAATCGCCATGGAAAGGTCTGAGATGATGGAGAGAACCGTTTTGGGGTAAAATTGGGTGGGGTGCGCGGTGAGAACAACTCGAATTCCAATATCTGTAAGGATCTCCTGGACAGCTTTTCGCGTAGAGTCACCCTCCAGCTTCTCAGCCATTTGATGCCAGGAGCCTGAGCCTTCCATATGATGAATCTGTGGGTAGGCTGCATCTTCCAGCGCATCGACCAACACGACCTGCCGTTCCACATATTGAATGACCCTGAACAGGAAATCGATGCGCTCTTGCTCATTCAAATCTTCTTTTTGGGTCGTAAGAAAACCAGAGATAATGTCCTCTGGACTTTTGCTCTCTTTATAGCCATCCTCGCATGCTTCCTGAAGCAGGGGTAGCAACATGCCCGTCTTTTGAACGGTATCAAGGGGAAGTGTCAGGAATAATCTATCATAAAGCTGATAGCGTAATTCCACCAGCTCATTGTAAGCTTTTTCGATTTTGGTTTGCATGGGCTTATTTTAGGTGCTGAAGAGAGAGAAGAAAGAACTTCTTATTAAGCCCATCCTTTTTGACAATATTTGTGAGACACTTCAGGAGAGATGCCTCAAAACGGTTGAGTGTCTATCCTTCGAGTCCCCTCATTCCATTCGGACTCAGGATGATGACAATTATAATCCTGGGGGTCAAAATATTTCTTTGCGCTCTTTGCGGCCTTTGGGTTAACTAAAACTAGAGATTGCCACGTCGTCCCTGAACTATGGGACTCCTCGCAAAGACTAAAAGAGAAAATTCGTTGTGGAGGAGAAAAGCCGGTCATTTCGAGAGCACTTCGAGAGCCTCAGTGACCTCCACATTGTCCGTCTATCTAAATTTTTTCAATGACTGTGGAGATACCCTGGCCCACACCAATACACATGGTGCAGAGGGCTAATTTCGCATCAGACTGTTGCAGTTGGTGAACTGCTGTAGTGAGTAGCCTTGCGCCACTCATACCCAGTGGATGTCCCAAAGCGATAGCGCCACCCAGTGGATTAATACGTGGATCATCATCTGCTAAACCCATTTCCCGAGTGCAACCCAAAGACTGAGCTGCAAAGGCCTCATTGAGTTCGATGATATCCATATCATCAAGCGTCATATCCAAATGTTTTAATAGTTTGGCTGTAGCAGGAACCGGCCCCATTCCCATGGTCCGAGGTGGAACGCCGGCAGTTTTCATCCCCAGAATTTTGGCCATTGGTTTAAGGCCATATTTTTCTACTGCTTCTTCTGAGGCAATGATCAGAGCTGCTGCCCCGTCATTGATACCAGAGGCATTTCCAGCAGAAATAGTCGTTCCTTCGCCCAGAATAGCTCTTAGGCTTCCCAGCTTATCCAGAGGTGTGAGCCTGGGGTGCTCATCCTTGTCAAAGACCAGGTCCTCCATTTTTCGTCTGGGGATACTTACTGACACTATTTCATGGGCCAATGATCCGTTTTCCTGGGCCTGCTTGGTTTTAGTTTGGCTCCAAAAGGAGAATTTATCCTGATCCTCACGACTTATATTTTTTTCATCAGCAATGTTTTGAGCGGTCTGAATTAATGATTGAGTATGACCTTGTTTTTCAATCTGTTTATTCACAAAACGCCAGCCTATGGTTGTATCAAACATTTCCGGTGTACGTGAGAAAGCCTGGCCAGGTTTAGCCATGACATATGGAGACCGAGACATACTCTCTACGCCACCTGCAATGATCAAGTCTGCTTCACCGGCATGAATAGTGCGAGCAGCTGTTCCAACAGCATCCATTCCTGAACCACATAGACGATTAATGGTGGCTCCAGATATGGTTTCAGAATATCCCGCTAATAATAAAGCCATCCGGGCAACATTGCGATTGTCCTCTCCAGCCTGGTTAGCACAACCCAACAATACATCATCCACTTCATCCCAGGGGATATTTGGATTACGGTCTCTTAATGCTTTGAGCGGAATTGCCGCCAGATCATCTGTTCGAACACTTGATAGTGAACCACCAACGCCACCAACTGGAGTTCTAATTGCATCACAGATATAGACATTTTTCATAGTGTTTCCTTTTCCACGAGTGAGATAATTAGCCGTGAGGATCGTCTTGTACTTCTATTAATTCTTCTCGGTTCGCCTTAAATGCATTGAGCATCCCTTCAGAGAGTTGATCAACTTCCTTCTGGGTAATGACAGTTGAGAACATGGCTGTTCCTGTATTCACCATAATGATGTTCTCTTTATAAAAGAGATGATCTAGAATTTTCCCCATAACAGTCTTTTCATTCTTGCCCTGATAGGCTTTACGATAAGAGTTCGGTATTGTTGTTCTGGGGTGCAATCTAAACATTGACCCTGACCCCGAGACAGACATGGGTACATCCGCCACTTGAACAGCTTCCTTAACCTGTGCTACCGCTTTGGCAGTTAGTTCATTTATTGCTAACACTGCATTCTCATCGAAATCTTGCATAGCAGCATAACCAGCTGTCATGGTAATGGGGTTGGCTGAAAAGGTTCCTGAGTGTGGTAGCAGCAGTGGGCTTTCATTGGGATCCATGACCTTCATTACATCAGCTCGTCCAGCGAATGCTCCCACAGGAAAACCACCCCCAATCATTTTACCTAGGGCTGTTATGTCAGGTTTTACTCTGTAGTTTTGTTGAGCGCCACCATAATTGGTCCGATAGGTAATCACCTCATCAAAGACCATAAGTGTGTTATTCTTGCGGGTCCAGGCATAGACAGCTTCAATAAATTCATTGGTAGCCTCAAATAAACCTACACGATGTGGAATAGGATCGACCAGCACACAGGCAATATCATCAGCATTCTCATCCAATAAACGAATGGTCCGTTCTACATCATTAAATGGGTAAATGACCACATCATCCAAGACGCCCTGCGGTGTTCCATAAGCCAGCGGATTACGATTAGGCTTATCGATATCACCCCAGTTATCTGGGCTGGATATTTGGCTGACTTCTACATAATCATAAGAGCCATTGTATGAACCTTCAGCTCTAGCAATTTTTGCTTTCCCCGTAAAGGCTCTGGCCGTTTTTATCATGGACATGACGGCTTCAGTACCGGAGTTTACAAATCGAATTTTATCGAAACCAGGAGTACGACTAGTGAGATGCTGAGCATAGCGGACCTCGATCTCAGTTGCCAATGTATAGGCTGTTCCTTTGCGTAATTGCTCAATCACTGCATCCACAATTTTTGGGTAGGCGTGACCGTGAATAAGAGATGCCATATTATTAGCAAAATCAACCCGTTCAACACCATCGATATCTGTAACGAAACAACCTTTGGCTCCAGCGACATAATGGGGATAAGGTTTATGAAATATAGTATTTCGGCTCACACCACCAGGTAGAACTTGGACTGCATCGGCATAGATGCTTGCGTTTTTATTTTTCTGCTCGTTCATTCTTAAAGCCCCCGTTAAAAAGATGATTACTGTATGAGTTTAGGTTCGGTTTTTTCCTGCAGATACGCGAAGGTAATTCCCGGAGCGAGCTCCCGTACCTGAAGGCCATTTTCCGTCACATCAATAATTGCTAGATTGGTATAAACTGTATCCACAACCCCTTTTCCGGTCAGAGGAAAGGAACACTCATCGACCAGTTTAAATTGACCATCTTTGGTGACATGATCGGTAATCACCCAAACGTTCTTGACACCAGCAACCAGATCCATGGCACCACCAACAGCCGGAATAGCGCCCGGTTTTCCTGTAGACCAGTTTGCCAGATCACCCTCTTTTGATATCTGAAGCGCTCCCAGAACCGAAATGTCCAGATGTCCCCCACGAATCATGGTAAAACTATCTGCATGGTGAAAATAACTGGCTCCAGGAATCGCAGTGACATATTTTTTTCCGGCATTGATCAATTCAATATTTTCTTGTCCTGGTTCAGGAACAGGTCCCATTCCCAATAAGCCATTCTCTGTATGGTAAATGATCTCAATTCCCTCAGGAACGTGATCTGCTACTAGCTCAGGGATTCCGATTCCCAGGTTTACGTATGAACCATCCGGTAGATCCTGGGCAACTTTCTGAGCCATTTCAATTCGGCTCCAGCCCTGGCGTTCATGCGTATTCATCTGGGATACCTGTCTTGATTTGCTACGAGGATCGATTCATGTTCAGGCTTAACAATTTGCACAACCCGATTGACAAAGATTCCTGGAGTAACTACCACTTCAGGGTCAATCTCACCAGGCTCAACAATCTGTTTGGCCTGGACAATGGTTGTAGTTGCGGCAGTACACATGATAGGGCTAAAATTCCGAGCAGTTTTGTTATAGGTCAGGTTACCATAACGATCAGCAGTCTGACATTTTACCAGACTGAAATCAGCATGAATACCATATTCCATAACATAGGTCTGGCCATTGAACTCTCGGGTTTCTTTTCCATCTGCCAACGGTGTATTCACTGATGACGGGGTAAAGAAGGCTGGAATCCCTGCGCCACCGGCACGGATACGTTCTGCCAGTGTTCCCTGAGGAACCAGCTCCAATTCTATTTCGCCATTACGATACAGTTCTGGAAATACCACCGAATTTGTTGACCGGGGAAAAGAACAGATCATTTTCTTGACCTGTCGATTGGCAATGAGGGCTGCAATACCCACATTTCCACTTCCGGTGTTATTGCTTACAACGGTGAGATCTTTACTACCAAGATCAATCAGTCGGTGAATCAATTCAATGGGACTTCCTGCTTCGCCAAATCCCCCGATCATGACCGTGGCACCATCAAAAATATCGGATATAGCTTCCTTATCCGACCCAACAAGTTTGTTGATCATTTTTAGTCTACCTCTACTGGCTCGACAACTTTCAATTGTTTAGACATTGCCATATCAAAATTATCTTGAAGTGTGTTCTCAATTTCCTTGAGCTCATCTTCGAAGAAATATTTATCTGTATCATAAGGAATCAGTTTCTCAATGGTGTTCTCCTCTTCGTCATAGACCGCAAGAAAAGCTTGATCCATCCATTTCATGTTCCTGGCTTCATTAAACTTCAGCGCGAAGGCATCCTTACCATTCTCCATCTTGACCTTACCCAGGAGTGAGATCTTCCCTGCAGAAGAAGTCATGGTAATGTAGCGTGATGGTCTTCCCTCTGATGGAAGTGAATGATAGATCTTGCTGAAGATCCGATCCATGTCAGCCAGAGGGGCTGTGAAGTAGCCATGTTCGCCAGTGGGTCTGGCACAATATATTGAGTGAAAAGACACACCTAACATCATCAAAATGTGAGCCAAATCGATCCAATTTTGAGCGGATCTGTCGATATCAACCTTGCCATTCTCATCCATGAATAGACTAATGTGGTTCATCATAGGACTCTGACTTCTAATATTTATACGGTGCTTTCTTAATCTACGAATGGCAGCAATGGTATGAATATTCAGGAACTCTTTGGGTGTTGAGAAATGTCCCATCCACAGGACTTGAATACCGTTGTCGATCAAGTCACCAAATAGTTGGAGAGTACCATCATACTTATTGTTGAGGACCACATCTGGCTCATAGGTAAGAGCTCTAGAGGCAATTCGGATATTTCTGATATGCATCAATTCCGGATCTTCCATAAGGGGACGCAGATAGGCGCTTAATCTGGATGTGGGCATGTAGCCAGCATCACCACCGGTAATTAGAATGTCGGTGACTTCTTTATGCCTTCTCAGGTACTCGTGAACCTGGGCCACATCATCCTGGATAAACATGTCTTCATCACCACGAACCTGGGCATGACGGAAACAATAGGTACAGTATGCGAAACATCCCTGAGTTGTTTTATCAAAAAGCAGAAAAACCTGGGGATATTTATGTTGGCCACCATCAACTGCCTCAAATTCGCCTTCCGTTGAGTAGAATGAAGGCCGATTCAGGATTTGCTTTCCATCATGTGGATTGGTCTGATCCCGATAATTCACAACCATGGCTGTTCTTCCAGCAGAATCCTCGATACTTTTGTATTCATCCACAACCTTTTGGTCGATCATGCCGGGTTGCGGGAACACCAATTGGAAAACAGGGTCTTCCAGATAATTCTCCCAATCGATGGTACTCAGAATGTGTTTGGTGGCTAGAAAGGCATAGACCTCAACGAAGAGTTCACGTTCTTTCATATCGGTCAGGGTAATGCCATTTTCTTCCAGAATTTCACACACCTGCTTGAAACCAGATAGGGCAGAATATTTGTTTTTGGCGTGAGTGAACATGCCTTGAGCTTCTTCTTTCAGAATGGAATGCTGGGGAAAGCTATTGTGTAATCTGTTAAGCAGGCTTGTAGGGACCAGGTTTTCATTAATGATAACATTTCTGGTTTCTTCACTCAGATCATGACGATCCATTAAGTTTTCTACATCTGATTGTTGGAAGTTGTAACTATTTTTTGAAGACATAATTTTACTCCTGATAAAAGAACAAAGGATCAGTTACTCTGGTTGACAATCCACAGCAGCTGAGAGATTCCTTTGTTCGTGTTTTTGAACAGGTGGTTTTCGTTAGATGTAAAATAGAAACTGTCACCTTCTTGAATAGCATAGGTGACAGAACCAATATTCACATCAAATGCTCCTTGAAGAACAAAACAGAATTCCTGTCTCGGATTGTTTGTTGTCATGATATCGGTGGAGTCAGCATTCTCCTGGAACTCCAAAAGGAACGGATCCATCAGTTTTGCTTGATCATGATTGGACAACAGGTAGGAACTCGTTCCTGTCTTGTTTTTCTTAACGAATTTTTTCTGATCCTGCTCTACAACGGGATGTTGATTTAAATTGCTTTGTTCGCCGATGATCTCGCCAACGGTGATATGCAGTGCATCAGCAATTTTTTTAAGGGTTAGAATGGAAGGATAGGCTTTCGCGCGTTCAATCTGTGATATTAAGCTGGCGCTCACTCCAATAGAACTGGCAAGGTCGGCCGCTTGAATATGCAGCTTTTCTCTTCTCTGCTTAATCCTTTTTCCCATCAAGTCCATCATAGGTAGAAATTAAACAATACTACGCCACTTAAGAAATACTTAATTAATTAACTAAATATTATTTTTATTGCCAAAATAACCCGGATAGTGTCTTTCTGAGGAGCTGAAAGCGAGCGAAGAATCTCCGATTTATGCTTGTTACAAGAATTTAGTTACTGAAGGATAGTCTGAGATCCTTCGGACTTACGTCCTCAAGGAAGACTAATGGATGGTTTCAGCCCAATTTCAAAATTTGTCCCAATGAGTCTTTCTGAATGGAACAAAGTGAAATGAAGAATCTCACTTTATGGGCAATCTGTCACAGTCAATTGGGGATTCTTCCCTTCGATAAGCTCAGGGCAGGCTCACTCAGGATGACTAGTGGAGAAGATCTATCTGCTTCGAGAGGGCTTCGAGAACCTCAGCCACCTTCTCAGCTAGACATAAGCTTACACTAACCCAATTAAGCTTTTGCTTAGTTTCAAATTTCCAGTTTCAAGTTTGCTCTAGAGCTTCGCTATAATAGCCTCAGCCATTTCTTTGGTAGATGCAGCGCCTTTTTTGGTGACATCTGGATGACCAGGTAATTTTGCCATATCATAGGTTCTGGTCTGACCCTCAGTCACCACTTTGGCGACGGCCTTACGAATCTTCAGCGCAATTTCTTGTTCATCAATAAAATCCAGCATCATACAGGCAGATTCGATCATGGCAATGGGATTAACAATGGAAGTTGCATAGTCAGCGTATTTTGGGGCACTACCATGGGTTGGCTCAAAAACACCAACACCGGTGTCCGGATTGTACTGGGCACTGGCTGCGAATCCAAGCCCACCGATCAGGCCGGCAAAGCCGTCAGAAACAATATCACCAAACATATTTCCAGCGACAATGATACCGTAGTCTTCCGGATTCTTTGTCAACCACATCATTTGAGCATCAATATTGGTATTCCACAATTCGATTTCAGGGAAGTCAGCTTTCTGAATCTGTTGAGCCATCTTGTACATCATACCTGAGGTTTCACGGATCACATTAGGTTTTTCGCAGACCGTAACTGATATATAGCCATACTTCTGTGCATATTCAAATGCAGCTCGCAGAATTCTCTCTGTCGCCTTTTGGGTAAATATCCTGGTAGAAATAGCCAACTCATTACGGGGAGTTTCAGCAAAGTTCTTTTGAAATTTGGGATGGGTCATGAAGGCATCATAAACCTGATCCGGTGGATTGCTCCACTCCACACCACCATATAAACCTTCTGTATTCTGTCGAAACACAACGACATCAACTTTAGGCTCCTCAATAGAATTTTCAGGACCACGCCGGATAAAATTTAAGGGATTGCCCTGGTAGGTATGACAGGGACGCATACAGATATCCAGTCCAAAATGCTGTCTCAAGCCAACAATAGGACTTGAATAGACCAGGTCTTTGTCCTTTAGCTCTGGAGCTAGTTCATCAAATGCATCATCTTTTGGCTTTGATGTAATAGCACCAAACAGCCCAATCTTATGTTCAGCCAAAAGATCTAGTGTCCTTTGTGGTAAGGGATTGCCTTCCGAACGCCAGAATTCCCACCCAATATCTGCTTCCACATAGTTTGCGTCAAATCCTGCAGCACCCAATACCCGGATCGCTTGATTCAGGACGGCTTTTCCAATTCCATCGCCAGGCATGGTTACAACGGTTCTTTTAGTCATAGTTTTTTTATCCATCAAGAACTCATTAACATCGTCTTTGCGAGAAAATCCGAGTGATACGAGGATTGACGAAGCAATCTCAGATTGGAGATCGCTGCGCTCATTTTATTCGCTCGCGAAGACAACTTAGAGATTTTTATTCGTTAAAATAGTGTAAGTATATGATTCACACAATCGAAGACCCCACTGCCAGTTACTCATGCTTTTAAATTTTAAATATTAAATCTTCAATCTTGTCAATCACTTTTGCACCAGTCGCTTCAAGCGTTTCCCGTGTCTGATGTCCCCCGGGAATAAGTATACAGTCAACCCCAATCGCTTCGGCGACCTCATGATCATGGGCTGTATCACCCACAAATAGCACCTCTGACTGGTCATAAGGCAAATCGGACATCCATTGGAGAGCATTATCAACTTTGCTATGGGCATAGTGATTGTCTAGGCCTATGATTTTCATAAAGCTGTCTGTCAGTCCAAAGTGTGCTGTCAGTTCATCCAGTGTATTTTGTTTGTAGGCCGATAATATTGAGTGGCTGACGCCTCTATCTCCCAGAGTCTTCAAGACTTCTCTCACACCCTCATGTAGATCGACTTCATATTTGTGGATTTCATAGCCTTCGATAAATTCCGTTCCTACAATCTCAAATGATTCATCAATAAATTCAAATCCGAGCCTACGGTAATAGTCGATCACGGGAAAACCAAAAATCTTCTGATAATGATCATGATCAATGGTGGGCATATTCCGTTTGGCTAAAGTTTGATTGATGACCATAACTGACATCCATGAGTCATTCAACAGGGTTCCATTCCAGTCCCAAATGATGTGTTTGTAGGGGTATTTAATCATATACGCTCTGGTATTCATATCACTTTAAAAGTACTTCTCGTCTTCAACTCTGCGTAGAAAGTAGTAGGTAGGGTGTAGAAAAGGGATGGCATTATTGAATTGATTGGATGAGTCTGGTTAATTTTGCACCTATCTTGTCAATATGTTCTCTAGAATCGCTTTGCACATACTCCAAATCTTTTGCGAGAATTAAAAAATAGGTTACTTCAGCCAGTGAAGCCTGGGCAATATTATAGAATCGAATCTTCTCTGGCTTTGTTCTCCGTCGAAACCCTTCTGCAATATTAGCGGGGACAGAAACAGCAGCTCGAATTAGTTGTTGAATGAGAGCAAATTTCTCCCGCTCTGGAAAAGAATCAATCAGCTTATAGACATGCAATACCAAAGCATGCGCTTCTTGCCATACAATCAAATTAGTGAAGTGTTGAATTTTTCCACTAGCTACCATTACTACCGTTACGCCCTTTCTACGTTCTACCCTTCTACTACCTACCTGTTACTCCGTCATCTGCGATTTGAATTCAATGATCACGCCGGCTCTAGGGTACTCTTTTTCCAGGGCTTCTCTTATAGCTTTCTCAATTTCATCTTTCTGATAACAATCAGGTGGAACGGGTAGTTCAAAAAGGATGGCTTCAACTGGATTTTCACCAACAACTCTTAGATCCTGAAGCCTGAACTGCTCCCCAAAATCTACTAAGACAGACTCTACAATCTCCCCAGTCTTTTTAACACATTCTCCAGATATGGCTACCGGGTCAGTATGGGTTACAACCTGAGCGTTCAATTCATGAGCTAGCTTATGTTCAACATTATCGGCAATATGGTGGGCGACAGCTGGAGATGTGGCTTCATCGATCTCAATATGCAATGAGATAAAGCTCTGGTCACCATAATTATGGACAACCACATCATGCACTTGCCTGGCTCCCGGCACTGATGTTGCCAACTCACTTATTTGTTGAATAAATTCCGCGGTTGCCGGTTTCCCTAAAAGATCATCAATGGCATCACGGGCAATATCATAAGCAGAATGCAATATCATTGCAGCAACAAGAATCCCCATAAGACCATCCACATGTGGTATCCCAAAATATGCTCCAATCAGTCCAGCAATGACCAACAGGGTCGTGTAAACATCACTTTTGTGGTGAACGGCATCGCCTCTCAAGGCATCTGAATCAATTAACTCTCCCAACTGATAGGCAAAACTAGCCATCCAAGCTTTACCGGCGGCAGTTAAGGTGATCACCCCGATAAAGATCCAGTTGATTTGAGAAACATCTATGTCAGTATCAGAGAAAAAGAGTCGGTCTACAGAACTTTTAAAGAACTCAAGTGCCACCACAGCCATAAGAATAGCAATGGTCAAGGTAGCAATTGTCTCTGCCCGCCCATGACCGAAGGGGTGTTCCTTGTCAGCCGGTTTTTGAGCAACTTTGAACCCAAAAATCACAACAATAGAGGTAGCGACATCAGAAAGGGTGTGAAACGCATCTGCAATGAGCGCAATACTGTTAATCATCCAGCCAAAGATCAGCTTTACCACAAACAGGATGAAGTTGCCCAGAATGGAGACCCATCCCTCCAACATTCCCACATGTCCTCTGAAGGCTGAACTGTCTGGCTCTACTCCCTTCGGAGTGGTTTTTTGAACTAAAAAATTAGTGAAATCCATTTTAATTTTCTCTTTACCAGTCTATCTGGTTTGTTAAGGTCATAATTTTGCTTTGACCCAATTTTCCAGGCCACCTGCTATGATCAACTCTTGAGCAGCCTCCCCTAGCGAGCTAATAGAATAGCTCTTCCCATTATACGACAATCTCGATTTAATAAAATCGATGCTTACTTCTTTTCCCGTTGCTTTTGTGGGGATTTCCTGGCCATAGTTTGCTTGCATATCTCTCACAAATTCCGGTGTTTCAAGGACTATGAATCCATTATTAATCGCGTTTCTTTTATACGTTTCACTAAACGATCCCGCTATGAGCAAAGCAATGCCACTATATTTCAGCGCTGTCGCTGCTTGTTCACGTGAACTCCCCGTCCCAAAGTTGAAACCACCCACTAAAAAGTCACCTTTCTTCACTTTCTTTGCAAAATCAGCATCATAATTTTCCATGGCTACTCCTGCTTGTTGTTCAGGAGTAAAGTCATCCATATAGGTGTATTTGCCTGGATAGATACCATCGGTGTTCAAATTATTTTGATGGCAAAACAACAAATCTCCGGTCAACTCAGAAGGAAAGTCCTCCAAAAGTGAGATGCCTTCTGTTTCAGGGTCTTGTTTTTTATTAATGTGTAAATTCCCCACAAGAAGAGTTTCAGGGTGGACAAAGGGTGAGACAATATGACCGGCTACTGCAGAAGCAGCTACAACAGCTGGAGATGCTAGATAGGTTTTGGCGCTTTTGACTCCCATGCGTCCTTTAAAATTTCGATTCGTGGCCGATATACCAACTTCGTTTTCTTCAAGAAGGCCCACACCCAATCCAATACAGGGACCACATCCTGGAGGGAGTATCTTAGCTCCAGCATCAATTAAAACTTGCCAGTCACCACGGGTTTCACTTTCTGCCTGGACCTCACTAGAAGCTGCAGCCACATAAAACTCCACGCCTTGTGCAACCTGCTTGCCCCTGATGATGGTGGCCGCGTCAGCCAGATCTTCGACTCGACTATTCACACAGGAAAGCAGGTAAGCTTTCTGAATCATCACCTGTGTCTGCTCCATATCCTTAGCCAAGGTCATGGTTTTAACAATATCAGGACCAGCGATGTAGGCTCCCACCGTAGCCAGATCCAGCGTTAACTCTTTCGCATAAAAAGCATCTGGGTCAGCATAAGGAGCTGAATGTTTCAGCTTAGCTATCCTAGCATAGTTTATCCGTGGATGAATACCATCTCGTGCGTCAGAGTCAGAAGCTACGCCTTCCAGTCCACGCTTCTCAACTTTCAGAGCACGTGCTTCCAGCCATTCAAAAGTGACTTTATCTGTTGGAAACACACCGGCCAAAGCTCCCCACTCAGTAGTCATGTTGGCAATGGTCAAGCGCTGATCAATACTCAGAGAAGTCAGGCCATCACCTGCAAACTCAACTGCATGATTTAACACTTCGTCCCTGTTGAAATAGCCAGCAAGCGTAATAATAACATCTTTACCTGTGACACCTGGTTGCAGTTCACCCGTGAGTTCAACCCTGGCTACTGGTGGGACTTGCCACCACGTTTTACCTGTTGCCCAGATTGCAGCAGCATCTGTTCGGACTAAAGGGATCCCTATGGCACCCAAGCCACCATACATATTGGCGTGACTGTCAGAAGCCACTACCAGTCTACCTGGCCAGACATAACCTTCCTCACACATAACCTGGTGCCCAATCCCACGTCCAGCGGGATAGAAATCCATGCCTGTTGTATTGGCAAAGCTTTCAATCCTGGCATATTTCTTAAGATTGTCTTCGCTCTTGTCCTGAATATTATGATCAAGAATGCAGACCGGCTGCCTTGGATCAGCTAGCTTGGTGGCGCCCATAGCTTTGAATTTATTCATCACAGCGCCTGTATTATCATGGGTCATGATATGGGCTGGGGAAATGGATATGAAATCACCACTCTGCACTTCATGGCTCTCTTCAATCCCTATTGCGTATTGTTGGGCTATCTTCTCTATTAAATTTTGGGACATCTTACATGTTACTATAAATCTATGAGGTTTAAAATCTTGAGATTCGCTTTTGGAAAGGCATAATCTTGAAAATTTTCAGGTTTTGCCCATGTGTTTTCTGTGGCTGCCAGAGTTTGTGGATCCCCATCAAGCCAATCACAATAATAGGCCGCTAGATTGATTTTGAAGTGAGTATAGGCATGTTTGATAGTTCCGATCTTCTCTCCCATATTCACATCCAAAGCTGTTTCCTCTTTGATCTCTCTGAGAAGGGCATCTTTATCACTTTCACCTTGCTCTATTTTTCCACCGGGGAATTCCCACAAGCCGCCCAACAAACCTTTGGCAGGTCTCTTCTGTATCAGAACCCGGTCCCCTTTCCGAATCAAACCGATGACAATATCATAGCTGGGAATTTTCCGCTTGATAGGCTTTACCGGATAAACATCCATGTCACCCACTACATACGCGGCACATTGACCTGAGACGGGACAAGCGTGGCAGCCAGGATTCTTGGGCAGACAGATGGAGCGGCCTAAATCCATGGCGGCTTGATTGAAAGACCCTGCTTGATCCCCAGGAATAAGCGTCTGGAGTAATTCTGTGATCCTGGTCTTGCTTGATATTTTGGTACTATCCTCGGATAAGCGAATAAGGCGACTTACGACCCTGATTACATTTCCATCGATGAGAGGAATGGACTCACCATAAGCAAAGCTGGCAATCGCCGCCGCCGTATAGGGACCTATTCCAGGTAATTTCATGAGTTCACTGGAGCTTTGAGGCAACTCTCCTGCGTAATCTTTCATAACCGCTTTTGCTGCAGCATGGAGATTGCGCGCTCTTGAGTAGTATCCCAGACCTTCCCATCTTTTCAGTACCTGATCTTGAGAAGCTAGCGACAAAGATACGATTGTGGGAAAACGTGACATCCATCGTTTGTAGAATGGTCTTACGGTAGCAATCTGTGTTTGCTGTAACATGATTTCGGCAACCCAAATAGCATAAGGGTCATCACTGTTTCTTCCGGGAACTGGAAGATGCGCACGTTCTTGACTGTACCATCCAATCAGCTTAGTTGAAAACGTCTTTTGGTCTAACAGGGGGTTTGTATTAGGAATTGCTCTGGTCTGCCAAGGCTTTGATGTGAGTGTGGTCTGAGCCACAACAGCCACCGATAAATTCGACACCGAGCTCTTTGACTTCATTCGCCCACTTTACATAGGCCACAGGAGAAATTTTGCCGGGTTTTTTCTGTTTACCTTTTGGGGCTAATTCTAGATTGGGATAAGCTAAAAGAGGAACTTCCACTACATCTCTTAATGCCTTTAGTGCTGAATATGAGGACTCTATGCCAGAACAATTCACACCGATGGCAGAAACACCTTTTTTTTCAAGGAATTTTGCAGTGGTAATAAGATCATCCCCATTAAAGATCTCACCTTCAGGGTTTAATGAAAAAGAGACCCAGACTGGTTTCTCATAGCGTAGGGCTAATTCTGTTAATCCTTTTGCTTCACGTGCAGAATTCATTGTTTCAAGTAGCAATATATCAGTTGAATGGTGAGATAGGTTATCTAACTGAGCATCGTGCCAGGGACGAGAAATAATATTTCCAGGGAAGTCTTCCGGGTGCAATGAATCAGCAAGAGGGGCAATTGCCGCAGCAACCTTTACATCTTTACCAGATTCTTGAACTGCTTTCCAGGCTAGGCGAATAGCCAATAGAGTTAGTGCTCTAGCGCGTGTATGAGCATCAACACCAGAAAGTCCAGCTTTATGCAGTGCGAAAGGTGTGGTTCTAAAGGTGTTGGTTGTGATAACCTGAGCACCAGCTTCAATATTTTCTTTATGAATCTGAGTAATGTCTTCCGGATTCGATTGAAGTACCGTCGCAGACCAAAGAGGCTCGGATAATTTATGCCCCATCTCTTCAAGTCTTGTTCCCATTGCGGAATCCAGAATAACAGTGCTCATAAAGACTCGACTACTCCGCCAACAACTGACTTAACTGAATGACATTACCGTCAGGATCTGTGAAGGAAGCAAGCTTAACCAAACCTGGGATTTCCTCTTTATCAAAGAGTTTAATTCCTTTACCTCTCAACCACAATTCTGACTGTTCCAGATTATCCACCTCAAAAACAAAAGCTCCGATAGGATTGGCATTGGTAACTTTAACACCATGTATGGCAATTTTAGCACCTGGGCTGATCTGAAATTCTGCCCACTTTGAATCCTGATCCTCCAGAACCAATTCCAGCTCTAGAGTATCCTGATAAAATGATTTAGCTTGTTCGTATTCCACGACTGGAACCCACGCAAGATCAAATTGTTTATACCAACTCATTCATATCCTTTATACGATGGTTAAAAGTTCTTCAAGTTCACCGAAGCTGTCAACAATAAAATTCGCCTCTTTTAAAGAATCCCTGCTACAACTTGTGGTAATAGCAACTGTTTGGCATCCAGCGACGGTGGCCGATCTAAGGCCGGTTGGTGAGTCTTCAATGACTAATGTCTGCTCAGGATCCACTTGTAGTAACTTACATGCCTTCAGATATGGATCAGGAGCCGGTTTGGTTTTCTGAACTTCACTTGAAGTCACGATATGGTCAAAGTTAACTTTGATTTGTGACTTTTGAAATATCTCTTCTAAAAGGGGTCTTGGGGTGGCTGTCACTAAGGCCGTCTGGTTCACATTCATAAGAACTTTGCTGAAAAATTGTTGAAAACCCGGAGTAAACTTGACCGAAGTAGAAAATTCACTCCAAAGCAATCTGCGACCATTGTCTTGAAGATCCTTTTCCTTAACATCGAGCTTAAATGTAGATTTAAATTGTTCATAGAATACTGATTCAGCGACGCCTCTATTTGCATCAACAAAAGATTTCGGGATATCAACCTTATATAATTCACCCAGTTTTCTGGTTGCCCGATCGTAAACTTCTTCACTTTGTACGACAACACCATCAAAGTCAAAGAGAACCGCTTTCAGATCACGCACATCTGGGAATTTATTCAAAATAGGGTTTATGCCTTCTCGACAGTAGAAAGAAATTGGGTAATGAGTCAACCACCATCTACAGTTGCCCAACCTGGATTTTTAGGTGTTGGGGGGAGATTTGAAATCTCGCTGAAATAGTGATTCCCAATATGCTTCACAATGTCCTTGATTGACAAACAAGCTACGGGATGATTCTTTTCATCAACAATTGGAACATGGCGATATCCACCCAGAACCATATAGTTCAAGGCAAAGGCCAATTGGGCATCGGAGGTCAGAGTATCGGGATCCGGGGTCATATAGTCTCTAACCTCGATATCCGCGTGGGATAGATTTCTACCAACAATTCGACGAATAATATCTCGTTCAGTAAAAATGCCAACAAGAGCGCCCTCTTCCACCACCAAAAGACAACCGATTCGGTTATCATGCATGAGGTCCAGGCAGTCAACCACACTGGCATCACCGTCTGTTGTAATTGGTTTCTTTAGTTGTATGGTGGCGATGGAATCATCAAGCCTGAAAGCCTCTGATTCATTTTTTTTTGCTGAGGAGCCCCCCTCATTCATCTGTTTTAGTTCGTCATCAATATGTTCATCGTAATCGATCATTCAGTCCTCCGTGACTCAATCTAGAATATAGGAAAATATTTGCTAAAAATCAGCTTGTTTGCTAACAATCTTTTCTCTGCAAAGTCTTCCCTTTGGGGGATAAATTAGCATATCAGCTAACATTGGTCAGTCTGCTACATGACGAATAGAATAATTAGGTGATATCAGATAAATCTATGGGTGTTATACAGCTACTTGCATTAGGACAAATAAAAAAGGCCACCCAAATGGATGGCCTTTGTAAAACCTTAACAATTACACTATCTGAGTGAAATACCAGCTCCTATGGTGATCACATCATTTGTCGGGGTCATGCTGTAGGCCACATTCACATAAGTCAAAGGAATGAAAGTCAAGTGTAAACCCGCGCCATATCTTAAACCAGGATCAACGGATGTGCTAAATTCTATATCCTGTTCTACACCTTCGAATTCGGCTGTATAGGCAATATCTATAGAGCTGGTTTCGTAAGCAACATCAGCGTATACACCCAGGCCAAAGAAGAGCAAGCTCAGCGATTTTCCCACTTGCATATTTATGCTGGTGTTCATGGTCTTCAAAAGCTCTTGGTCATCTGCAGTCAAACTGACTGACTGAAACGCAGCACCTGCAGTTATGTCAACTGGAAATAATGGAATGGGAATGAACTGATCGATATTCATTCGTACTCCTAAACCCAGGGCGCTAAAAGATCCAATGTCTGCACCGTCGACCTTAAGCTCAACTTCTGGTATTCCTCTGGCAGTAACTTCAATCCCCATTGGCAAACCAATAGCAAGCTGAGGCATAATTATAGGAAACGGAATATCGCCCAGTTCTACTACCCCATCTGGTAATTTAAAATTGCTAATTTTGGTGGTGTCACCTACAAAGGCAGAAACGGTAGAGCGAATTCCCGGCACCAGCGTTGTGTCAACCCCATTCTGATGAAGGTGAGCTAATATTTCGCCAGTTACAACCGCATTATTCACCTGAAGCGTATTGCCATCTCCACCAAAAACAGTAGGTGCTTCTGTATCTTGGTCTGCATAGAGCATTGCGAATGACAGAGGCAAATCAGGTACAGATCCCAACCCCAGCTCACTAATAGGGATATTAAATTGATTTTCACTCATAACGAAATTAAAAGTAGAAGCCTCACTTGGGATAAGAGCGAACATGGATTTAAAACTCAGATCAAAACCCAACATTTTGTGAACACGTGAGCGATGATACCATCCGGAGTTCATGTTTGCTCCAAAAGCATCGGTCATGGGTTGCAAATACAATTTACCATTCGATTCCAACATGTCCTTCAATGCATCTTCCAAACCACCTTGTCCAAATGCACCTAAAGCGAGCATCATTGCAATCGTTAATACAAGTACCTTTTTAATCATAAATCCTCCTTGTTCATCCTATTCAAATATTTCTTAGCGTTTAATATATGGAACCGTTTTCTTTAATTCCAAGTTTGTTTCGTGGCCTGTGAGCCATATCAACTAATGACTGAAAGTAATTTTTTGATTAGAGTATGCTACTACAAACTATTGATAAATGTAGAGTCGTAGCATGCTACGGCTCTACTGCTTCAAATCCCATTGACGGCGCAATTCATACAACATGATCCCGAAAGCCACGGCAACATTCATTGAACTTTTCATGCCGTTTTGGGGTAATTCAACAGCAAAGTCACACTCCTGAACGATCTCATCCTGTATTCCAACTCCTTCATTTCCCACCACAAAGACCAGGGGGAAGTCGTATTCAAGCTGAGTATAGGATCGACTTTGTGTCGTATGCTCCAAAGCAATGGCCGTGTAGCCTCTTTGCTTTAAGGCTCGAAGTGCGTCAACGGCATTAGGGACAAAGCGCCACGGGACAGAATACTCTGCGCCAAGCGCAGTTTTAGCAATCTCTTTCCGTGGTGGAGATGCTGTATAACCACAGATAATGATCTCCTCTAACCAGGCACCATCAGCCGTTCTAAACATAGAACCCACATTAAACATACTGCGGATGTTATCAAAGAGAACCACCACCGGCATCCGGGGCCGTTTCTCCAGTTCATCGTATTCTGGGTTGTTGTCCCGGAAGACATTATGGGGAATGGTTCGCAGGGGTTCTTCGTAAATATCAACCTTGGGTTTGGGTTTAGTCATATTTAGTTGTGTTCTATTAGTCTTCGCGAGCGAATGGAGAGAGCGTGGCGATCTCGGATTCGAGATTGCTTCGTCGTAATCCTCCTCGCAAAGACCCGCTATGAATTTCTGTGCTGACAACTCTTTGCGCTCTTAGCGTTCTCTGCAGTTCAATTGTTCCTCTCACGAGATTTGGTATTCCTTGATCAGAGTTCGGCGCAGAGAGAATCCCGAATATCCCGCAAGTGCTGCAACGATAAAGCCAATGAGTCCTGTGGCCAACGCCAGGACAAACCCTGAGCTGGCACCCATGACTTCAGCGACACGGCCTACAATGATCTCCCCTTCATTATTCCACTGAAAGAGACTCATGCCAAACCAGAGCAGAAATACGCCTAAACCATTTCCTACTGATGCCAGAAACATAGAGTCTTTTTCGAAAAAACCCAACATCAATGGAATTATAATAATCCACCACCAAGAGTAGAGTACAAGCTGCAATAAAAATACGAGAATAAGGGTTGCAAGGATGCTGATCATTGATAATTCCTTAAATGGGTCAATTTGAGTTTTGATTCCGTTGAAACTTCAGGGGATGTCAGAAAGTGAACATCATAATATTCACCCCTCGCCCATCCGTTCACAGCATTGTCATAAAATACTGATCCAGGGTTGCCTGATTGGCCTCCGGGATAAATAGCTTGAGCTCTAATCGAGTCCCCTAGTTCTACTATCATTCGCCAGGATGGACCATGGTCTTTCTTGCTGGCATTAACGATACCGCTTCCCCCTCCGGTAAAGAGACCTGTTCGACCCAAACCCTTGACTGAAAGTAAATGATTTATATTTGTTCCCCGTGCTCTACCAAGCTCCCAGGCTTCACCATAAGGTCCATGTGCTTCAGTTAGATCAGCGACCGTCCTCTCGAAAGCAATGTGAATAATGGCTTTCCGGTCCTCTTTAACCCCTGTCTGAATATCATCGTAATAAACCAGCTTCCTGTTTTTCAGGAGTAGCTGTTCCGTGACAGATCGGGTAGGAATTTCTCGGATTTCACCATAAAGGTTTAGCTCATCACTCCAGATCGCTTCTTCCAGGTGCAACCACCACTGTTTGTAAACCCAGGCCGCTTTTTCGCCAGGATCCGACATATAATTCCACTCTTTCAAGTCTTCCAGGACAACTAATTCCTCACCTGAGAGATAGCTTTCCTCAATCTGTTTGATCAGAAATGGCAAGATTCGCTTGGCCTGTTTGTTGAAATTATCCATCTGAAGCTGCTGCATATCATAAAAATCAACCCGCTGCATTTGTTTCAGTCGGTCATTGATACGCGAACCACGCTCATAATCATCATATTCCCAGCCCATATAGTAAGGATAGTTTTTGCCTACAGGGTTCTGGTTGGCCGAACTAACGTAACCTCTCCAAGGATTGGTAATAACTGGCAACTGATCCATGGGAATCCATTTGCGCCATTCGCCGGTCGTGTCACGCCCGGCCCGGACAAACTTACCCTGATCTTGTCCTCGCAATGGGTATTTTCCATTATGACGGATTCCGATATCCCCATCTCTGGCAATGAACGCAAAGTTTTGGCCGGGGGAATCAAACCTTTCAAGGGCTCCCAGAAATTCTTCCACATTTGTAGCTAGATTGATATCACGAATGGCGCCCATTTCATTTGAAGGATCATGGGCGGACCAGCGCATTGCTAAACCTACCGGATTACCATTTTCACCTTTTTGTTCACCAAAATGGACTGTGGTACCAAATCGTGTAACCGGAAAAGTGTCAAGGTAGGCTTTCTCTCCTTTTATGAGAATTTCTTCAACCCGGATATCAGCTTTTACCCACTCATCTTGATACCAATATTCTGTATGGTTTTCATCTCTGAATTCTATCTCAAACCAGTCAAAGACATCGCTGCCGGCATTGGTCAAGCCCCAGGCTATACTATCATTGAATCCAACAATTACTCCGGGGGCTCCAGGAAGGGAGACACCATAGACATTCATGTCAGGTGTGTTTAGCTGAATTTCATACCAGATAGATGGTAATTTCAAACCCAAATGGGGATCGTTTGCCAAGATTGGAAAACCGGAAGCCGTTCTTTTGCCAGAGACAGCCCAATTATTACTTCCATTATTCTTGTCTGGCTCACCCTTTCTTAATTCTTTTACAAATTGTGGCTCAAAGTTGTAACTGGAATCCCGGGGAATCAGCGGATCAAAGCGCCAGGGTTTGGCTGCCGGAATAATGGGATCGGTTCGTGGTGTGTCGTCCGGATAAAATTCTTCCACAAAGGCTTCTCCCAAAGCTGATCTGATAATGCTCATATCCATTTCAGTGTTACGTCCGGTGAGGTCCCAGGCCATTAGCTTTAAGAGTAAAGCGGTCTTGAGTGTTGACCATACTTCAGGCTCATAATCCAATAGCTTGTATTCCAGAGGAAGCATAGCTGGTGTCAGCATCTCGATCCAGGTGTTCACTCCATTGGCATAAGCCTGAAGAATAAGCTGACTCTCAGAGTCTTCCTTCATGGTATTAATGGCCACCTCAGCACCCATTAACAGACCTCTTCTTCTTTGCCTTTTATCAAATTCTAAAGCTTTTGAACCAATGATCTCAGAAACGCGACCTGCTGCAACATGAGTCTGGAATTCCATCTGCCAAAGTCGATGTCTGGCTGTAAGGAAGCCCTGAGCGAAGTAGGCATCATATGTGTTCTCAGCAAAAACATGGGGTACCTGTCGTTCATCCCAGACAACCTGAACTCCCTGCCGAAGACCTTTCACATCCAGGACCTCGTCAAAGGAATCATCCCCGGCACCGTTTTGCCAAAATCCCGCAAAAGGATTGAGGAATTTCCCAAGAGGAGGAATGCTGCCCAAACTGTTATTTAATAAAACAAACAGGGTTAATAGGAATCCAAAGGCCACCACAGTTTTTACTATTCTCATAGCAAATATCCTAATTGGGGGTATAGTTTTCTTAGCTCGGCCTCGAAATTTTCAAAACCTTTAAAACAGATTGCATTTAAACCCTGATCCCTGGCCGCAGCCACATTGGCTTCAAGGTCATCAATAAACAGAATTTCACCAGGCTGGAAACCACTCTTCCGAATAGCTTCTTCATAGATCAGAGCTTCGGGCTTCATGCTTCCAACCATAAAACTATACGTTCCCCCCTCCACCCACTGCATAAAGGGGAAATGTTGCTGTAATAAGTCATAGTGAAACTCATTGGTGTTGCTAAGTAGCCACACTGGAAAATCTTGAGTGACCCGCTTGATGAATTTGACTGTCTCCTCATAGGGGAACAACATGTCTTCCCAATAGCTTTTGAAGGTTTCCAGGGAAATATTATTTGCGCTTCCATAATTGAAAAGCAACTGCTCATAGAATTGGTTAGAACTCAGGTGTCCCTTCTCATAGGTTGCTAACAACTCACTTGATAAGGCTTGCTGAATCTGCTCAGGACTCACATCCAGCTTTTCTGATATTTTCCGAACAGCAGAACTAGGATTCACTTTTACCAACACACCGCCAATGTCAAAAAAGAAGGCTCTTATGTTCATTTTTTGCTTCATAAAGATTTTATAGCGTGTCCCTTTTAGTGTCCGATTTATTTCCACTCAAGACAATTGCTAAGATTCTGGGTATCAATGATAGATAAAGAAGAATTCCAATTAGGAAATTGTTCGGTTGTTGATGCAAACGGGTAAAGTGTTTCTCAAAATAACGAAAAAAGGAAACATGGGAACTGATGGTCATTTTCACTTTCACCTGTTTCACACTGGCTCCGCCCACATGCTCAACAATATATTCAGGCAGAAACCATATTTCATAGCCTGCATCAGTAACTCGCTTGCACAGATCCACATCATTAAAGAACATGGGGAAGTTCTCATCAAATCCATTTAGCTCTCTCAAAAGATGACCTTTGACAAGCAGGGCTGCTCCCGCAGGTTGATCCACCTGGCGACGAATCTTATGGTCAAAGTCACCCATCTTCCAGGCATTAAAGTGAGTAGATTTAGGATAAAGTTGAGCCAGACCAAGACTGTGATAGATAACATCTAAATGACGGGGGAAACGGCGACAGGTCTTCTGAATCCGGCCATCTGGAAACTGCAATTGGGGAGCCACAATGCCAATTTTCTCACTCAGATTAAGTTCTTTTAGCATTTCCAGTAAGGTGCCAGCCTGAACCACTGTATCGGGGTTCAAAATGAGAATATCTTGACCGTTTGCCAGAGCAAGAGCCTGATTATTCCCAACAGCAAATCCACGATTGCTTCGATTCAAAACGATCTGCAGTTGTGAATTTTCTACCGCCATAGTTTTCAGAAGCTCTGGGGTACCATCGGTAGAGAAATTATCGACCACAATGACTTCTCCAGACATTGTGTCCAGCTCAGAAAATACACTTTCGACACATGCTTGAATGGTTTGAATAGAATTGTATGATACAATAAGAACTGATAGCTGAACTGAGGATTCAGCTCCAGGGACGATATGCTTAGTCACAATGGGTACCGGAGTGCAACCTACTTTTGACTGTTCCCTGCCATGAGTGCACTAATTTCTTTTTCTTCGCTTTCAATTCGCTCAAGGTTGCTAGATTTCTCACGAAGGAGCTGAAGCACCTCCAGGGCATTTTCATACAGACCTTGGCTTTTAAATATATTCATTAAAGTAAAGGTAGCCATAGATCGTGTAATGTTATGTCTTACAGCTGGGTCTTGAGCTGGAATCGGTTTTTTCTTGGGTTCAACTTTTACCACTTCAGGCTCTGGCTCAACAACAACTTCTGGTGTCGGTATTACTTCAACCAACTCAGCTTCTTTTTTTGGCTCAATTTCAGGCTCAGGGATAACCTCGATTAATTCGGCCTCCTGTTTTAGCTCAGGTTCTACTATTTCTACCTGCGGTGGAGCAACTATTTCTTCAAACTCATGCTCATCATCAGTCACAATCTCAACGGATGCTGAACGCTCAAGGCTATCTACCAGATCTTCCAAAAACTTGTATTGACCGGGTTGCAGTACAAAATCACGAGCCCCCGGATTCTTTTTATAGAACCGGGTCGCATCTGGATGTCCCGGCAATGCTTTATTCAGCAAATGCACTAATAATGCCATCTGCTCACCTTCTAAAGTTGGACCCAGGTTCTTCATCACTTCAATAACAACGCCAGGGAAAGGATCTCTGGTGAGTATACACTCAACAAAATGTTTCATTGATTGAGTGACCTCTCCTTTGGCCATATAGATCTCACCCATAAGCTTGTGCAGCATTCCCCTATTCACCGACCCTTGCATCCCGAGGCGGCAAATTTTTAATGCCCGGTCAAGTTCACCAGCTTCCATGTTTTGTCTGGCATACCAGGAAAACAACTCTGATTGTGGGTTTTCTAGTAAATAGGCTTCCAGATTTTCCTGCTTTTTCAATAACTCGTCGTGATCTCTAGCGTCCACTTGAAACCTTTCTCCCGTCTTAAAGGGGGATATTTCCGTGTTTTTTTTGTGGATTCGAATCTACTTTATTTTCCAGCATTTCAAATGCCCGGATAAGCTTCAATCGGGTTTGATTGGGCTCAATAACCTCATCTATATATCCTCTTTCAGCGGCTGAGTATGGATTAGCAAAGCGCTCAGAGAATTCATTGGTCAATTTCTCAAGGGCAGCATCCGGGTCATCAGCTTTAGCAATCTCTTTTCGAAAAATAATTTCCGTCGCCCCTTTGGCACCCATGACTGCAATTTCAGCACAGGGCCATGCAAAATTTATATCACCACGGATATGCTTGGAGTTCATCACGTCGTAGGCTCCACCATAGGCTTTTCGGGTAATGACCGTAACTCTCGGGACCGTTGCTTCGGCAAAGGCAAATAACAATTTTGCTCCATGCCTGATGATTCCACCCCATTCCTGGTCAGTTCCCGGAAGAAACCCGGGGACATCCTCAAAAGTCAATAATGGAATATTGAAGGCATCACAAAACCGTACAAACCTGGCAGCCTTGACTGCAGAATCGATATCCAAAACCCCGGCCAGGTTAGCTGGCTGATTTGCTATGATTCCCACCGGTTTCCCATTTAGCCGAACAAAGCCAACTACCATATTCATGGCGAATTCTGCATGAACCTCAAAGAAGTCACCATTGTCAACGACCATGCGAATCACATCTTTAATATCGTATGGCTTATTGGGATTTTCTGGAACGATTGTATCCAGAGCCGGGTCTGCACGATCAACTGGATCATCACAGCTGATTGCTGGTGGATCTTCTAAATTGTTTTGAGGGATAAAACCTAACAGGGTTTTAATTCCTTCAATAACCTCTATCTCATTATTACAAGTAAAATGGCTAACACCGGATTTGGACCCGTGAGCAGTTGCTCCACCTAAACTTTCTTTACTTACTTCTTCATGGGTAACTGTTTTAACAACCTCGGGACCCGTCACAAACATGTAGCTAGTACCCTTGGTCATGAAAATAAAATCTGTGATTGCCGGTGAGTAAACTGCACCTCCGGCACAAGGGCCTAAAATGGCCGATATTTGTGGAACGACGCCACTCATCAGAGTGTTTCTCAGGAAGATATCTGCATATCCCGCGAGACTGACAACCCCTTCTTGAATACGAGCGCCTCCACTATCGTTGAGGCCAATTACTGGAGCTCCAACTTTAGCAGCCAGATCCATAACCTTGACAATCTTCTCAGCATAAGCCTCTGAAAGCGAGCCACCCATCACGGTAAAATCTTGACTAAAGACAAAGACGATTCGCCCGTTAATGGTTCCATGTCCAGTGACAACACCGTCACCTAAAAACTTTTGTTTATCCAAACCAAAATTTGAAGAGCGGTGTGTTACCAGCATACCCATTTCTTCAAATGATCCCGGATCTAAAAGTAAATCTAATCGCTCTCTGGCAGAGAGCTTTTGTTTTGCATGTTGAACATCAAGACGGTCTTGGCCACCGCCGAGGAGGGCTTCCTCCTGAAGGTTTTTTAATTGCTTTAGTTGGTCTTCTCGACTCATTGGCGATTTTCCTGAACCCAGCTAGTAAGGTATTCATTGATCTCTAGGAGACTGGCACCCGGCCCGAACAATTTTCCTACCCCCTTGGCTTTAAGGGCGTCCATATCAGTATCAGGAATAATTCCACCACCTGTCAACAGTACATCATCCAGACCTTCTTTTTTCATTAGCTCTAAAACCCGTGGAAAAATGGTCATGTGTGCACCAGACAAAATACTTAAGGCAACAATATCTACGTCTTCTTGAAGGGCGGCCTCAACTATCATTTCAGGGGTTTGCCTCAATCCAAGATAAATAACCTCCATACCTGCGTCCCTGAAGGAGTTTGCTAAGACTTTGGCGCCTCTATCGTGTCCGTCAAGTCCAGGTTTGGCTAATATGACCCTGATTTTTCGTTCCATAGAATATGTCCTTCATCCGATCTCAAGCTTGATATTTTGAATAACATTTAATCTAAACTGAAAGCGTGGTGACAAAACATGGTTTTTTACCTGGATGGGATCCCAATCGAATTCATTTTAGCCACGGATTTACACGGATTCTCACTGATGATAGTTTGAGCCTTTGTGCAAATATATATAGTTGTTCTTGTGTGAAGCAATAATCAAAACATTATTTTCTTCAGGTGATAACATTCTTGATAAAAATTTCCTGGTTTTTCAATTCTATCCACCTGAAACCCACATTTGTTTATATAGAAGTTCTGATTCCTTTTAGAGTAACCAGGCGTTGATGTTCTCCAAACTCTAGTCTTTGAAAACTCAGATTCTATAAATGACCAAACAATATATCCATAATTATTATTTCTAGTGTCTGGGTCTAAGAATAACATCTCTAAATAGTTTATATCTTCGTTTTTTGAAGTTATTACAAAGCAACCTATTAATTTAGAGTCTGCCAGGATTTTATATGATATTGATCTTGGTTTATGAATCCATTTCCTTAAAAAGCTACCATCATCATAACCAGTAGGTCCATCAGAATCTAGATCTGTATGGGTTCTAGTATCCTCGTCGAATGCTCTTTTCATTATTGGGGTCAATAATGCTATATCATCTTCACTGATTTGGTCAAAGCATAATTCTTTGTACTTTTTCACAACGTTTAGCCTGTATTCATTTTTCCAACGCTTAAGCAGTGTTTAATTTTCCAAAATATCGTCAATTTCATCCAGCTCCACTGAATCAAATTCAAGCTTATCCAGTGCTCCGACTGCGTCATTAATCTGTGATGTTTTTGACGCACCGATAAGTGCTGAAGTTACTTCTGGTTTCCTCAACACCCAGGCAATAGCCAATTGTGCCATGCTCTGATCACGGTTATCAGCTATCTTCCGCAGCTGCTCTACTTTTTCCAGCATTTCCGGCTTGATATATTCCGGCTTAAGATAGGCACCAGCTCTACCGGCTCTTGAGTCGGCTGGAATCCCATCCAGATAGCGGTCTGTTAAAATACCCTGAGCCAGGGGCGAAAAGACAATGGAGCCGATCCCCTTTTGTTTCAGCGTGTCAAAGAGACCCTCTTCTGCTTGACGATGGAATAAATTGTATTTGGGCTGATGGATCAGGCAAGGAGTACCAAGATCTCTCAGGATCTTGGTGGCCTGTCTTGTTTGTTCAGGATTATAAGATGATATCCCAACATACAGAGCCTTCCCACTTCTTACAATTTGATCTAATGCCCCCATAGTTTCCTCTAATGGCGTTCCTGTATCCGGTCGATGGTGATAAAAAATATCGACGTAATCCAAACCCATGCGTTGTAAGCTTTGATCAAGGCTGGCTATCAGATATTTCCTGCTTCCCAGGTCGCCATATGGACCCGGCCACATATCCCAGCCTGCTTTCGTGGAAATCAACAACTCATCTCGATGACTTGTGAAGGATTCCTCCAATATCTTTCCAAAGGTGGTTTCTGCAGCGCCATAAGGTGGACCATAATTATTAGCCAGATCAAAGTGAGTTATGCCCAGGTCAAAAGATCGATGAATTAAGGCCTTGGCATTTTCATAGTCATCTTGGCCCCCAAAGTTATGCCATAAACCTAAGGAGATTTGCGGTAGCATAATGCCACTCACACCACATCTATTATATGTCATACTATCGTAGCGATCAGGGTTGGGTATATACATTCTGTTCCTAACTGTAATTAATTATGACTCAATTGTCCGTTTAATATAATGATCTGATTGTAGAGACGTAAGCCCGCTTTTTGCGGGATCTTCGACATGTTATGTCTCTACTACAACCCAACCCTGAACTCAATTTCTTGCTAAACAAAAAAAACCCCATGCTCACGGCACGGGGTTTCCAGAATTAATCTTTGCGATCTTCGCGGTTAAGATTGTTCTACCAGGGAAGTGGTTCCCCGTCTTTAAAGAAGCCACCTGAAGGTCCATCAGGGGGAAGCATTGCTGCCCACATGATTCCTTTAATGCCATCTTCGATTGAGCGCTCAGCATTAGGGCCACCCATGTCTGTTTTAACCCACCCGGGACAAACCGAGTTAACCTTGATACGAGTTCCCTCTAATTCAGCGGCGAGAACACCCGTCATGGCATTCATGGCAGCTTTAGACATGCGGTAAGCAGGCCAGCCACCTTTCATTTCACTCAAGGTTCCCATGGCACTGGAAACATTTACAATGCGAGGTTGTCTGGCTTTTAACATGAGATCATAAAAAGCCTGGACGGTACGGAGACTACCGACTGTATTGATGGAGTAGGCTTCTTCCACTAATTCAGGGTTAACTGTAAAGCAGGTAACTTGACTATCTAAACCACCTGGCTCAAGAATTACACCGGCATTATTTATCAAAATATCCAAATGATCATATTGTGATTGTACATAGGATGAAAGGGCGGTGATGTGACGAGCTTTGCTCACATCTGCCTCAAAGCCTTCAACGTTTAATCCAGCCTCTTGCAATTTAGCCGAGGCGTTGTCGATTTCGATCTTGTTACGACCGACCATAAAAACTTTATAACCTTTTTCAGCTAAGGCTACGGTTAGGGCATGACCTAGACCTCTGTTTGCTCCGGTAACGACTGCTACTTTATTATACATCTCTCGAGAGTTCTCCTCGCTTATTATTCAATGACCGCAAGTGAACCAACCTTGCCTTTTCGAGCATTCTATAATGGATAGAAAGGACTTTGACAAGTGTTTTACACTGTTTTTGTCCTTGAAATGAATTTTTTTAGATTACTCATGGCTTGTTGTTGAATTTTTTTCTGAACACCGCTATGCCAGCCCAGCATTAGCCCCAGTGGACCCAATGCCATTCGACTCCATTTCCATAACTTGAAATGATCCACATGTTTGATGATTTTACCTTCAGAGAATTCGAACTTGGCATGTACGAAATTGTGTACCGGACGAGGAGGTTTACCAAAGCCATATTTGGCCTCCCAAGTTGCTTGACCTTCGACCTCATCAGCTTTGATGTCATAAACTTCGATTGTCAGATCTTTGCCCTGGAGACACAACATTTTCCACATAGCACCAATCTGCTCCCCCTTAAGTTCCAGGAAGACCGGATCAGCAAAAGTTGCGTCTTTGTGATAGCAATCCGCCATACCGGCTCCGTCGCGTGATGCGAAAGCAGCGTATAGCGTGTGTATCAGATTTTCATTTGTGTTCATGGAGCTCTTTACTTGTGTTGCATCTATGTCCACAAATAATAAGCGCCGGTACTCAGGTGAGACCAGCGCTTAATTTTAATTCTTTAAAAGAATTAGACAGCAGTAACGTTTTCTGCCTGTGGACCTTTTTCGCCCTGTGTGACATTGAAAGTAACGTTTTGCCCTTCAGCGAGAGTGCGACGACCCTCACCGTTGATGGCGCGAAAATGAACGAAGACATCTGGACCATCTTCCTGCTGAATAAAGCCGTAGCCTTTTGAATCGTTAAACCATTTGACCACGCCGTTGACTAGTTGATCAGTCATTTGTACCTCTTTCTTAAACAATACCACCTAAGGTGGCTTTCTACTTATCAGGCTTCTTCCAGCAAACACAGCTAAAAGAATTTCATATCCATATCGGACTATCCTGACTATACCACTGAATATTGTACACTTAAACCTAAAAGCAAACAATCATTTACTATGAAGCGAGTACTTGAAATGCACTCATTTATACAAGATCTCGATTCAGAATCGGATGTTTTTGATGTATGGTGTTCTTTAGTTTTTACTTAACTTGGATGCTGATGAAAAATTTGTTCTCCATACTGATTCTTGTTCTGTTCATTCCGCTATTTGCTTTGGCTCAAACGGAAAAATTGGATAAAGACATAAACTCTCATTCAAAGAAACTAAAAGAAATTCGCAAGGAGATCGATCGTCTAAATTCAAAGATCAGTCGATCACAAAAAGATGAGAAGGCTACCATAAAGCAAATCCAACAGCTTGATAAACAAATGTCCATGATAACAGAATTGAAACGCGGGCTTCAGATCGAACGAAAGCTGAAAGAACGACAAATTGGGGTAATACAAGAAACCATTTCGACCACAGATGAAAAGATCAGTGTCATGAAGGAGAGGGCAGCAAGACGAGTAGTGCGAGCCTACAAACTTGGCCATAATCGGGATATTGATCTACTACTTACTTCCGGGGATATTAACCAGGCTTTAAGAAGGTCCATGTATCTTTCTGCTATCAATAAAGCTGAACGCCAAACCCTTAATGAACTCCATTCCATGATATCAAAAAATAAAAGCAGTCAAAACAACCTTGCTCGTGCACTGGGCGAAGTGAAACGAAATATTGATGAACAAAAGCGGGCCAGCCTAAAGAAAGCTTCACAGCAACAAAAAAAAGAGTCTCACCTTAAGAAGGTCAGGAAGAATAAAAAAAGTTGGGAAAATCAGAAGAGATCTAAAGAGGCAGCCGCAAAAGAGGTTAAAAGCAAAATTGACGATCTGGAAAAAAAGAAGCAGGAAGTTTTAAGAAAGCTTGCCCAGCAAAGCGGTAGAACCCTGGAACAAGTGAAAGGTGAATTTGCCAAACACAAAGGTAAACTCCTCTGGCCAGTTCAGGGTAAATTGGTCAGTCGTTTTGGGCCTCATAAACATGAAAAACTCGGCACTGTAACAACTAACCCAGGTATTGATATTGCTGCTCCAAAAGGTAGGGATGTCCATGTGGTGATGGATGGAATCGTTTTGGCAATCACCTGGATACCGGGATATGGGAATACCATTATCGTAGGTCATGGTGATTACTATACGGTTTATGCGCATATCGATAACATACAGGTTAATCTCGATGACTATATAATCCGTGGTCAAACCGTAGCACAAGTCAGCGATATTGGGAGCCTGGATGGCGCAAGATTACATTTTGAAGTCTGGCGTGGAAAAGATAAGGTTGATCCTTTAAAATGGCTGAAGCGCTAAACTCTTTTCAAATAGTTGGTCAGGAAGCCACTATCCAGAGCTGGGAGACCCTGCTCAATTCAGGTCGGTTTGGTCATGCCCATATTTTAAGTGGTCACTCAGGTGTTGGAAAAGATGCACTCGCCTTCTACGTGGCTGCAAGTTTGAATTGCAAAACAGGAAAACGAAAAGCCTGTGGCGTTTGCCAGTCCTGTCGACAGTTCCTGAATCTGGAACACCCTGCTCTACATTTGATCTTTGCTCTGCCCCGCCGTTCAGCAAGCCAAACAGATCCCTTTGCCGGAATAAAGGAGGCAGAGATGACAGAGATCAATAACGAGCTTTCGAAAAAGGTAAAGTGGCCCTACTATCACCTCCAGATTGAAGGCGCCAACGATATTCGCATCTCTGGAATTCGTCAATTACGGAAAAACATTTACCTGGCAAATGATCCTGGAACCACCCGCGTTGTTATTATTCTACGTGCACATAAAATGAATGTTGAGGCAGCCAACGCCCTATTAAAGATCCTGGAGGAACCACCCTCGAACACGGTCTTTCTGCTTACCACAGAATTTCCAGACAGGTTACCCGATACGGTTCGTTCACGCTGCGCCCTTCACCATGTTCCTGACTTGAGCTGGCAGCTGATCAAGGACACCCTTATTGAAAAGAAGGGGAGTGATCCAATGCAGTCTGAAATCTGTGCCAGAATGTCTATGGGAGATCTGGCCACAGCTCATATTTATGCCGAGCAAGATAACACCTTCTGGCTAGACCGAATTCGAGCCACCTTGAATAGTTTGGCCGCTAATGATTTTGCTTCTATCCATCGACAGGTCTTAATTATGAATGACAAAGAACTGCAAAATGATGACACGAGACAACAATTCTTGTCCCTGTTGATTCTCCTCTTCAGAGACGTGGCCCTTCGTGCAACAGAGGTGGAAACCAGTTTATGGGCAGCCCAGGTTCAGCAAATAAACAAGCTTTTTCCCGAGTGTGATAGCCGAAGTGCTATCCAAACTATCGAAAAAACAAAGGATGCTCTTGAGCGTAAAGTTCATTTGCAGCTAGCTCTTACAGCCTTATTTTTCGAATTACGAAAATATCTACGTGGAAAACCGTAAATATGAATATATATAAGAACCGTTAACTGAATTGTTCTCGGTCAGGAAATAAAAACCATGACACACTATATGCAGCACAATACTGATCGCGTTGAGCCTCATGAAACGAAGCAACAACGCTACTTTAAGGTGAGTTTCAAGGGCAATCGTCGTGAAACCTATCTCAATCCTGAAAATTTGATCCTTAAATCTGGTGAGTTCGTTATTGTTGAATCTGAGCTCGGCGAGGATATTGGCATTATTACACCTATCTGTAATAAGACTGAAGGTTGTAATCGTTGTCCCAGCAAAGAACCAGAATTCAACAATCGTAAGAACGGCGAGTCTATTCGCAAACTCCTCCGCAAAGCCAATGAAAAAGAGATAAACCTGTATCACAGCAACCGTCGGGATGAGCCCATAGCTTTTGAAAAGGGGCTGGAGCTAATTAAGAAAAACAAACTGAACATGAAACTGGTTGATGTTGAATACCAGCTTGATAAACGAAAAATGACCTTCTTCTATACTGCCGAGGAACGGGTAGATTTTCGCCAATTGGTAAAAGACCTGGCTTATGTTTTTAGAACACGTATTGAAATGCGCCAGATTGGTGTTAGAGATTATGCCCGCCGACTAGACGGACAGGGCCCTTGCGGACAACAGCTGTGTTGCTCCCGTTTTATGGATGGGTTTGAGCCTGTCACCACCCAATATGCCAAGGATCAAAATCTTCCAATTAATCCTAGTAAACTCAGTGGTGCTTGTGGAAAACTGAAGTGTTGTTTGCGTTTTGAGTGGGATTTTTATAATGAATCCCTAAAAGATTTTCCCTCGACTGGAATTCCTGTAGAAACAGCAGATGGTGTGGGAACACTGGTTTCCAATGACATTTTGAATCGACGCTGTACCGTCTACTTTGAAGAATCTGGAACGGAGGTCTATGACCTGGACCTTATCCAAAAAGCGTTAAAGAAAATGGACTCCGATTATAAAGAGAGAAAGAACTAAACCACATATGTCACGTTATTATGTAACCACACCTATTTATTATGTTAATGATGAGCCACATATTGGACATGCCTATACTACGATCTTAGCTGATGTTTTAGCCCGTTTTCACCGCGCTCTTGGCGATGACACTTATTTCCTAACCGGCACAGATGAACATGGCCAAAAAGTTCAACAGGCAGCAGAGAAAAGAAACGTTGACCCTCAACAACATGTGGATGAATATGTGCTTCGCTTTCAAGAGAAGTGGGACGCCTTAAATATTAACTATGATCAGTTTATTCGCACAACTCAGGAAAACCATAAATCCGTAGTTAGCCATCTACTCCAAAAACTCTGGGATAAAGGTCTCATCTACAAAGACACCTATGAAGGCTGGTATTCTGTAGCCGAAGAAAGATTTCTCACAGATAAAGAATATGAAGAAGGTGAATGGAGGGACGTAAAACAGCTCTCCGAGACTAATTACTGGTTCAAAATGTCTGCCTATCAGGAAGATCTAATTAATTATATCCACGACAATCCTGATTTTATCCAACCAGCCTTTCGCAAAAATGAAGTGCTCGGTTTTCTTCGACAGAAATTAGGTGATTTGTGCATCTCGCGACCCAAAGCTCGTCTTAACTGGGGTATTGAGCTACCTTTTGACAGCGACTATGTCACCTACGTTTGGTTTGATGCCTTGACCAACTATATCTCTGCCATTGGTTATCCAGATAAAGAGGATGAGTTTAAGAAATGGTGGCCTGTTGACACCCATCTCATTGGTAAAGATATTCTCACTACTCACGCTGTGTATTGGCCAACCATGTTGATGGCGGCAGAACTTCCCTTGCCAAAAACCATTTTCGCCCACGGCTGGTGGTTAATGGGCGATACCAAAATGTCTAAATCACTGGGGAATGTGGTTAGGCCTCTTGACCTAGCAAATGAATTTGGCGTAGACGCTCTAAGATATTTTCTCATGCGGGAAATGACTCCTGGACAAGATGCTAATTTTACCATGGATGCTTTTATTACACGCTACAATTCAGATCTGGCAAACGACCTTGGTAATCTGGTGAATCGCATTACCAAGCTCATCGGCAGGAATTTCGACTATGAATTACCTGATCCCGGTGAAGCAGCTCCAGAAGATGCAGATCTCAATCAACATGTGTTGGGACTCCCTCAAAAAGTAAGTGATGAACTTGACCAAATGCGTGTGAATTACGCCATTACTCATGTTTTTGATGTGCTTCGCGAAATCAATCGCTATCTGGAAGACACTGCTCCCTGGAAATTGATGAAAACAGACAAAGCTCGTGGTGGAGCGGTCCTCTACAATGCAGCTGAAGCCTTGAGACTCAGTGCTGTTCATCTTTACCCTGTCATGCCGGAGAAGATTGCCAGCCTACTTGAGGTTATGGGAACCTCTATTGAGGCAAGGCTAAATGAACCAGACTGGTTTGAATGGGGTCACAATAAGCCCGGTACAAAACTTGGAAAGACCGATGGTCTATTCCCCCGAATTGAAGTCAAGGAGCCAGTAGAGGTGGAAACTGAAAAACTCGATCTAAAACCAGAAATATCTTTTGAGGATTTTGGAAAGATGGATATTCGGGTTGCCAAGATCATTAAGGCAGAAAAACATCCCAATGCTGATAAATTATTAAAGCTTCAAGTTGATCTTGGGGCTGAACAACGGCAAGTGATTGCCGGGATTGCTGAACATTATGCCCCTGATGATCTTGTGGGAAAATCTGTTTCAATTATTGCCAATTTAAAACCAGCAAAAATCCGTGGAGAAGTTTCTCAAGGAATGATCCTGGCGGCTGATGATGGCACTAATGTTTCCCCGCTTATCCCCCTGAAAGATGTAGATGCCGGATCAAAAGTACGATAACTTACTTAATAATTTGTCTCTAGACCCTTCGACAGGCTCAGGGAGACAAGCTTATGATGCGTCATGCTGAGCAAGCCTGTCTTGAGCGAAGCCGAAAGGTCGAAGCATCTCAACCGTTGAATCGAGATCAAAACCCATGATTGATACCCATTGCCATTTAAATATTGATCCTCTTCTAGACAGAGCGGGTGAAGTGATTGATTCTGCTCTAGAACAAGGAGTGGACAAAATGGTGGTTATTGGAATTGATATTTCTACCTCAGAAAAAGCAGTCATGTTGGCTGAAAAATATCCCCAGGTTTATGCAGCTGTGGGTATTCATCCCAATGACTGTGCCAAAGCTCCAGATAACTGGGAAAAACATATCCTGGATATGCTTGACCATCCTGATGTTGTGGCAGTTGGAGAGACCGGCCTGGATTACTACTGGGATGACTCACCAGCAGACCTGCAAAAGGTTTTCTTTAGAGACCATCTTGACCTTGCTTTAGCAACAGGAAAACCTGCAGTTATTCATAACCGAGATGCTGACCAAGATATTATGCAGCAGGTTCTGGAACACGGAAATACCCGTGGGGTCTTTCACTGCTGGCCAAGCGGATGGGATATTGCTAAGCCACTTTTAGACAAAGGTTACCATATCTCTTTCACGGGGACGGTTACATTTAAGAAAAACCTGCCTGTACAAGACGTGGCTACAAGGATGCCGCTGGATCGGCTTATGCTGGAAACGGACAGCCCCTTTCTAACACCTGTTCCCCATCGTGGAAAACGTCCCAACGAACCAAAATACCTATCTCACATCGCGGAGAAGATTGCTGAGCTAAGGGGTGTTTCAATTGAAGATGTAACCCAGACTACGACAAATAATGCAAATCTATTCTTTGGCTTGAATGACCTTGGTTAATCTCATTCTTTCATTTGCCGAAGTTCGGACGCAACATTTTGCGTCCCCTCCATACTACCACACTAACTTATTAACTGAGCCTCTATGGGTTTAAGACCCGACCTGAGGGCCTTCAAAAAGTGGGGGCAAAACTTTATTACCGACCCCTCATTTTTAGCGAAATTGGTTCGCACAGTAGACCCTCAAGAAAATGATATCATGGTTGAAATTGGACCAGGTTCAGGAGCTCTCACGCGCTTGTTCGCTCCACAAGTCAAACGGCTACATGCTGTGGAGATCGATCCCCGCATGGATGAGTTTTTGGAGCCCGTTCAAGGAGACACGGACACATTTACTTACGAATTCTCCGATTTCCTCAAGTGGTCTCCCCCCGCTGACCTGGGAACCTTCAGGCTAATCGGAAATATCCCCTACTATATCACCTCTGCCTTGATCATTCAAGCCTTTGAACATCATGAACGCATCACAGATGTACATTTTCTTATGCAGAAAGAAGTCGGGAAACGTCTGGTTGCTCCACATGGCTCAAAAAAATATGGTATTCTATCAGTTTACGCCGCTCTCTTTGCTAAAACTGAATACCTTTTCGATATCAGTCGTAACATTTTCCACCCAATACCTGATGTGGATTCTTGTTTTGTTCGATTTAGTTTTGATGGCGAGCGTCAAATCTCAGCTGAGTTGGAACCCCATCTAAGAAAGGTGGTTCGAACCGCCTTCAACCAGAGACGAAAGACCTTACGGAATAGCATAAAGACCCTCCTGGATAACAAGGATTTCGTGGAAGACCGATTTGATTTGAATCTTAGACCCGAGCAGTTAAGTCCCACTGATTTCCTGGCATTGACACAGATAATAATAAACTCAAAAGAGCGTTCCAGCCCGCGCTAAGGTGACCAGAAGAAGGACTGCAGCAATTAGAACAAAGATCTGAATGCCTGCGCCTTTATTTTCTTTCATATTCCAGCTCTCCCTTCCTTCGTCCCCCGCCTTTTCCCTCAACCACCTTTGGAACCACAACAGCTCCCTCACCCTTAACAATAAAGATGATGAATTAATTGGTTCTAGCTATGTTTGGGGTCACATCTCTGGAGCGGTGTGTTCTAGATCATTTTGGTGTATTTAGGGTGTTGATAAGCTGTTCTAGTTTAAATCTTCCCGTTCTTCCAATTCCCATTCTTGGAGCTTTTCTTTTCCCCGTCGATACTTTATAAACCAGGCCAGAATGACAAGTAATGGCGAAAAAGCCCATAGCATAGGTGGAATTTGTGATATCTTAAAAAACCACAATCGAGTCTCCAGGTCTTTCCGCCAGTCAATTTCAAAGTCTATGAGATCGCCTTTCGTCTCAATTTTGAATCTTTCTCGAAAGCTCAGATCATCATTTCTCAGTAGAAATGGAAGGATTGACTCCCCTTGTGTCTTGATTAAGTAGCGCGTGGCATCTAATGCCTGTCCATAGGCCAGGCTAGCTCGTTTATGGTTAAAACTCAAAATTACATCTAGATCAACTAAAGGAATCAACTGTTCTCTGGCAGTTGCTGTTCCAAGTTCCATGAAATGACCCCAGTCAGACTGCCCAGATTGCCACTGAGCCAAACCTTCATTCAGCCAAACAGGGATTTTAATATCATTCTGCCCCAATAGAGCATGAAACAGTTCGTGACTCAAAGTTGACAACCATTGATTTCGGTTGCTACCATAAATGTGAATTTCAGTTCCTGATCGAGCAATTCCGCCACTCCAATAGGGTACTGCATGCAGATGTTGACCCATGGCATCCTGGTCGTAATAAAAATAGATTTTCAAGGGTTTGTCTAATGTCAGACCAAATTTGTTCGGATATATTTTCTTCTCTTTCTGGATGATATAAACTGCTTGTCGTAAGAGTGTAGAGTCTCCACGATCGCTATTTAACTGAATATTCCCAGATGTAAGCCGTAGTGCATCAGCATTAAGAAATACTGCTAATGAAAGAATGAGGAGTAATATTGATTTAATTCGTTCCATCAAACTTTTATGACGTAATTACAATATCTGATATGGATCCACATCCACAGAGACCCTGACATTGCGTACGCGAGTTCTTTGAAATACCTGGCCAGCTGCCTTTCTTAGAGCCGTCCCCTTGGGATCATTTTCCTTGCTGCTCTTGAGAACTACTTTCCAGTTATATCCCATATGACTTTTTTCAATCATTGCTGGAGCAGGTCCTAAAATGTCGAGCCCTTTTTGTCCTTTTAATTCTTGGACTGAATGCTCTGACAACTGCATGACCTCATCTCTTGATTTTCCCTGAAAGCTAAAGGCAATCATACGAGAAAACGGCGGATAACTCAGTTGATTTCGGTCGTTGAGTTCAGTGTTGTAAAAAAGTTTTACATCATGGCGGGTGGCGCATTGAATTGAAATGTCATCCGGCATCCAGCTTTGAACAACTACTCGACCAGGAAATTCACCTCGACCAGAGCGACCAGACACTTGATAAACCAATTGAAAAGTTCGTTCCCGGGCTCGAAAATCAGGGAAATGCAGACCAGAGTCAGCGTTTATCACGCCAACCAGAGTCACATTCTCAAAGTCAAGGCCTTTGGCGATCATCTGGGTCCCTAAAAGAATTTTATACTTACCTCTGGCAAAATCACCCAGCAATTTTGTATGCGAACCCTTTCCTCGGGTGGTATCCATATCCATTCTGCAAACAGGGACATCTGGGAACTGAGTTTCAAGCGCTTCCTCGATCATCTGGGTTCCCATACCACCAAATTTTAACTCAGTGGAGTGACATTCTGGACAGTTTTGAGGGGGTGGTGCCTGATAGTCACAAAAGTGACAGCTCATTTTGTTGCCAATTTTGTGGTATGTCAGTGAAAGGTCATCATTGGGACAAGACATGGTCCAGCTACATTCTTTACACGTAATGATGGGAGCATAGCCTCGTCGATTTTGAAAGAGAATAACCTGTTTTCCAGCCGCCACTGTCTCTTTGATAGCTTCCACTAGTTTTTGTGAAAAGGGGTTTGTATAATCTTTGGTTTCTTCTCTTTCTTTACCCATATCAATAAGATCGACAAGAGGAGGTTTAGCCTTTTCCCAGCGCTTAGTCAGATGTAAGCCCTTATATCGATTCGTACTCAGATTGAAATAAGTTTCCAGGGCAGGTGTGGCCGAACCCAGTAACACCACAGCTTTCTCTTCTCTTCCCCTTACCAAGGCGACATCACGGGCGTGATATCGAGGTTCACTATCCTGCTGTTTATAGCTGTTCTCTTGCTCCTCATCCACAATGATCAGGCCAAGGTCACGAATGGGCGTTAATACAGCAGATCGGGCTCCCACGACAATCTTAAAATGATCCTTCTGGATTTGCTGCCAGGTCCATACGCGCTCAGCTCCCTTTAAGCCTGAATGCCAAAGCGCGACAATATTCCCAAACCTGGCCTGAAAACGGTAAGCGATCTGAGGAGCCAGAGCGATTTCCGGGACAAGGATAATGACGGATCTTCCTTGTTCCAGAGCATGCGCTGCTGCTTCCAGATAAACCTCCGTCTTACCACTTCCGGCCACACCAAATAACAGATAGGGTGCAAAGACACGGTCATCAAGGGAACGCTTGATCTCACCGAAAGCAACGACCTGTTCTTGATTTAGCTTAATCTCCTTGGGTGGAGGCCGATGATAATCTTTGAGGGGATCAATGTCTGGCTCTAGTTCTTGAACAGTCACCAGGCCCTTTAATTCTAATTTTTTGATCACATCTGTGGCTATCTCAAACTCTTCTTTGAGCTTAGCCATAGATATCCCCTCCGGATAGTCATTGAGCACTTCGAATGCCTTTTGTTGGGCATGGGCTCTATCAGGAATCTCTGATTCTCTCCCAAGATCCGGTATAATTAAGAATTCCTTTTTACGACTACTTTTAAAGCCAAACTCATTTTCCAGCTCAACCAGACCCTGTCTCTGGAGACGGGCCAATTTGATCAGGGTGAGTTCGGAGCCAAATTTACGCTTTAATATATAAAGTTTGGTCGTGACAACATGAGCCAGATAACTGGTAAAATCATCACTCCCTTGAAGCAAAGGACTGGCTGTGATTATGATGTCTTTTTTTAATCTGGCATCAGACGGGATGGCAGACTGAATAACTTTACCTAGTGGGGTAAAATAATAGCGGCTCATCCATTTCAGCAGATTGATCAATGGTTCATTAAAGACGGGTACCGGATCAATGAGATTATCAAAGCTCTTAAGCTTGCCGGTAAAGTTTTCCGGTGGATCAGACTTGACCTTGATGATCATCCCTTGCTGTTTCCTGCGACCTAGAGAGGCAATCACCCGTTGACCGACCTGAACCACATCATTCAATTCTTCAGGGACAGTATAGGTAAAAGCCTGTTCCAGACTTAAAGGGAAAACGATCTCTACAAATTGCGGTTTGTCCATCTTATAAAATGAATGCTCCTATGCGAAAAATGAAGTGTTATTCAGGCAGGTGGTTTGCTGAAGGTAAAGTAAAGTTCTACCGGACAATTAGAAAGAAGAGTCTTTCTAAATATAATAAAAACTATAATCCTTGTCTTTTTGTAACCCCCCAAACAAAAGCCTATCAAACTTTCTGACTTAGAGAACCAATTTGAATAACGAATATACTAGGAGTTATAAAATGTTACAAACCAACCTGAAACATATCACAACTGAAAATGAGTTCAGCCAGGCTATTGCTAACAATGAGAATGTTATGATCTGCTGTGGTCGCATGGGACCGATGTGTCTTCCCGTCTATGATATCATGGAAAATCTTGAGGAAAAATACGAGAATGTTACTTTTTATGATATGGCATTTGATTCACCCCACGCACATGTCATTCGTAACCATCCAAAATCTGCAGGATTCATGGGTCTTCCCTTCACATACTACTTTAAAAATGGTGAAGCTGTCGAAGCAACCTCTTCGATCCAGTCCAAAAAGCAGGTCAAAGATATTTTGGACATTCACTTCGCATGAACCCAAACCAGATAACAGAATCATTTGATGTTATCGTTTTAGGGGGTGGTCCTGCCGGCTTGACCGCCGGGATCTATCTTGGACGAGCTAAACTGAAAACCTTGATCATCAATGAGGGCTCGGTTGGTGGTCAAATGGTACTTACTCACGCTATTGCTAATTATCCTGGTGCTAAAGTTGATATTTCAGGCCGGGACTTAAGCCTTGATATGAAGGCCCAGGCAAAAGCGTTTGGCTGTAAAATTGAATCCAATGTAGAAGTCACTGGGATTGATCTTTCTGGAGACCAGAAGCTGGTAGAAATTGACGAGGATGAAGTCTTCTCAGCAAAGTCTGTTATCATAGCGACTGGTGGAACACCAAGACCCATGGGCGTAGAGGGTGAAAATAAGTTCAAGGGCTCCGGAGTTTCATATTGTGCAACTTGCGATGGTGATTTTTTTACAGATAAAAAGATCATTGTTGTGGGCGGCGGAAATTCTGCTTTAGAAGAAGCTGTCTCGCTGACTCAGTTTGCCAGCAAGGTTACTGTTGTGCATCAGTTTGATCATTTTCAAGCCACCGAACATGCTGTTAGAATGGCTCAGGAGAATGATAAGATCTCCTTCATTCTGGAATCAGAAATTCAAAGGGTTCTCGGTGATCAAGCCATCACTGGTGTAGAGATCATGAACATGAAAACAAAGGAACGGTCAATTGTATCTACCAACGGTATTTTTGTTTTAATTGGTTACATCGCCAATACTGCCTCTTTGCCTGATTCATTAGCTTTGAATGCCAGAAACGAGGTCATCGCAGATGAAACGATGGCTACCAATATTGACGGCATTTTTGTAGCTGGGGATGTTCGCGAGAAACGATATCGTCAAATCACGACTGCTGTGTCAGATGGAACGATTGCAGCCCTTTCAGCCATAGAATACATACAAAGCTAAACGCTTAAGACTCCTATATATTTACAGGGAAGAGAAAAATTTATTTTTCTCTTCCCTGTTTTCTTTACTACTTTTTTATTCTTTGCGAAAACCAACTTCCTAGGAAAAGAGAGACCCCCTGGATGATTAAAATGACTCCAAGATTTATAATGTCCGCGGAAGTGGAAGATGTCACACCGAGCATGGTTAAACCGAAGGGAATTAAGCCATAAAGGCCAATCAACTTCACAATTTCTCGCTCATCAAACTTACTGATATGTTCAGGAAGACTTCTACCAAATTTAAAAACACGTTGAATGATTCGATAAAGGGTCAATATAAAGGCATAGATCAGCGTTGATGTTATTATCAGTATTCCCACACCAAGTTTTGACAGTGGCATGGTATCCTTCGTTAAAAACCAACTGTCGGTTAAACCGGCCAGAATACCAGCCAGGATCAAACCTACTTTGAACATGATTGGCTTTTCGATCACAAAGTTGATCAGCGCTATTTTCAGATAATTCATTAGTATATGAAAATATTTCAAAAGAGGGAATAAGAGAAGGGTTTATTCGTGGATTAAGATTCTCGATTTTTTTAACATTATCTGCCTGTTTTACCCTTGCTTACCCCTGCCTCGGATCATTTCATGGCGTTTAAGGGGGTGTTTTGGACGAAAAGTTGTATTTATTGCTAAAAGAGGACAGGTTCAAGCTTTGATTTGCCCTTGTCAAAGTTTAGCTTGGTTTGCTATTTTAAGGACAGAGAATAACCTGACATTCGGAGATCAAAACCATGCAATTTACCGTTGATTCATCAACACTTTTACACGGCTTGCAAAAAGTTGCGCGCGTTAGCCCAACTCGTTCCACCATGCCCATACTTAATCACATTCTCTTTTCGGTGCAGGGAAACATTCTTTCCATGCGCAGCACTGATATTGAAATTACCTATACCTTAAAGCTTGATGTCAACGGTGATGAAGATGGAGCTGTTGCACTTCCGGTTCGCTTACTCCAGGAAATCACGAATGAGCTACCAGATACAGAATTAACCTTTGCCTGGACTGAAGATAATCGCGTTACTCTGTCTACATCCGGTGGAACCTATAAGATCGTTGGTCGTCCGGCTCTGGATTTCCCTGAAGCACCTGAACTCGGTCCTGCCAGTAGTTTAGAAATCAAATCCAGTGTTCTAAAAAGAACTGTTGAAAAAACTGTCTTTGCTGTTTCAAAAGATGAACTCAAACCAGCACTGCTTGGTGTTCTCTTTGAACTAAAGAAAGACATGATTCGTGCCGTTGCTACTGATGGTCACCGATTGGTGAAGTATAGCAACCGCGATTTCTCCTCACCTGACTTTGAGGCAAACATCATTGTTCCTCCAAAATTTTTATCCCTCATCCAGTCTTTTCTAGATGATGGAGATAGCATCAACTTGGCCGTTGGTGAAAAATATATTAGCATCTCTACTGAGAACGCAACGATTTTCAGTCGTCTAATTGACGAACAATACCCAGATTATGGGAGTGTAATCCCCTCCACTAATGATAAGACAGTCACACTTTCCAGTGCTGATCTGGTTACTACGGTGAAACGTGTTTCCATCTTCTCTAACCGCACAACGCATCAAGTTGCTCTGAAACTTCACCCTGGTTATCTGGAAGTATTTACCGAAGACCCTGAAGCTAGCACAAGCGCTAAAGAGCAGGTTCTGGCAGAATATGATGGTGAAGAGTTGACGCTTGGATATAATTCTATTTACCTGAAAGACATGCTCAAGAATGTAGAAACTGATCGTGTGGTCTTCAGGCTGGGCTCAGAGATCGGTCCTGGACTGATCTTGCCGGAAGTTCAGGCAGAGAAGGAAGAATTAGTAATGCTCTTGATGCCTATCAGGCTTCAAGGATAGTCGGAGTTCTTTGCAGGACAGCCGATCGTTAAGCTAATTCCAACAGCTCGGGATATAGATACAGGCAAGTGTGCTTGTATAAATGATTTATTAAAAGATACGGTATGATAAACAATAAAAAACCATCCACACATCAGGCATGCTGATTAAATCCCTTACCATGATCAACTTTCGTAAATACGAGCAGGTTTCCATGAGTTTTGGCCAGCACACCAATATTCTCCACGGGGAAAATGGTGCCGGAAAGACCACTCTTTTAGAGGCCATTCATAGTTTGGGCTACACCCGTAGCTTTAAAACCCGACTTGATTCCGACCTGACACGACATGGCCAAGCAGGCTATCAGCTTAAAGGACTCTTTTCGGATCATACCGGACTTGATCATGAAGTAAGGCTCAAGGTTGAATCTTCTCGCAAGAAACTGTTGAGTGTTAACAATAAAAACCTGAATAGTCGGGCTCAGATCATTGGGAAGTTTCCCCTGGTTTCTCTAACGCCTGAAGACAGTACGCTCACTTTTGGTTCACCTGAGATCAGACGCCTGTTCTTCAATAAGCTCCTGTCACAAATTGACCCTGCCTATCTGGAAAAGCTCCAGATCTATGCACGGATTCTCAAACAGCGTAATGCCATGCTGCAAGCTCATGCCAATGATGGTGTTGCCATAGACAGAATTCTCCTGTCAACTCTTGATGATCAACGAGCTTCCGTTTCTGCCCGGCTGCATGAGGCACGGAGCAAACATCTCACTGAGTTTAAAAAGATCCTTTATGAAGCTTATACAGAGCTGGAACAGGATAAATCTCTCAAGATGGCCTTCATCTCCAACGTGAGGGTAACTACTGGAAATGCAGAGCACCTCTATCGGCAAGCTTACCAGGATTCTCTTGCAGAAGATATGCGCAAAGGCACCACCACGCGAGGTCCTCATCGAGACCTCTTCACCTTTTTTCTCGACACAAAAGACCTGCGTAAATTCGGCTCTCAAGGAGAGCACAAGCTGGTGCTGGTTGCTATAAAATTTGCTGAAGGACGCTTTTTAGAAAACTTTCTAAATGAACCGCCCGTCTTCTTACTGGATGATCTCTTTGCCGAACTGGATGTTAAACGGAGTATGATGATCGTGGAAAGTTTACAGGGCGATCACCAAATATTTATTACCGCAACTGATCTGGCAGACCTTCGAAACCATGGCCTCAATATTGAGGGGGACACCCTCCAGATCATCGATGCAGGAAAGATACAAGTCGATGGCTAAATCTCAGGTTATAGGAAATGTTTTTACCCAGCTATTTCGTGATCTGGGAATTGATAAGGCCATTCAGCAGAATGCTGCTGTGAACCGGTGGTCAGAGATCGTGGGTGAAAGAATCTCGGAGGTTACCGAGGCTGAGAAAATTGAAAAAGGCATTCTGGTTGTAAAAGTAAGTTCTCCAGTATGGCGAAATGAACTCGTATTTATGAAAACAAATCTGATAAAGAATATTAATGACGCATTAGCGAAAAACATAGTTAAGGATATCAAGTTTACATGAGTGACAAACAAAAAAATCCTGCCGGAAAAGGTTATAGTGCTGAAAGTATCACCGTTCTCAAAGGTCTTGAGGCCGTTCGTAAACGCCCCGCCATGTACATTGGAGATGTGGGCAAGCGTGGTCTCCATCATCTGGTCTATGAGGTCATTGACAATTCAATTGATGAGGCCATGGGTGGTCATTGTGACACTATCAGCGTAATCATTGGTGAGGGAGAGACCATTACTGTTGAGGATAACGGTCGTGGTATTCCCGTTGACATGCATAAAGATGAAGGTCGCCCGGCACTAGAGGTTGTTATGACCTCACTGCATGCAGGTGGAAAATTTGACAAGGATTCCTATAAGGTTTCTGGTGGTCTCCACGGTGTGGGAGTCTCTGTGGTAAACGCGCTGGCTGAATGGCTCCATGTAGATGTCTATCGTGATGGTTCCGTCTATGAGGCTGACTTTAAAAAAGGCCTTCTAAGCGAGGGTATGCGAACAACCGGTAAGACCAAAAAACGAGGTACCAGCGTCACCTTTAAGGCAGATGATTCTGTTTTTACTCATTACGTTTTCGATTGGGATGTACTGGAAGATCGTATTCGTGAGCTGGCCTTTCTCAACAAAGGACTTACTATCCATTTAAAGGATGAGCGGGCTACAGAAGGGCGATCTGAAACCTATCTTTACAAGGGTGGATTGAAGCAGTTTATCGATTATCTTAATGAAAATAAGCACCCCATTCACCCTCAGGTCATCGCCTTTGAAGGAGAAAAAGACGATGTACCCATCGATGTGGCCTTTCAATACAATGATAGCTACAATGAAAACATTCTCAGTTATGTGAACAATATCAACACAATTGAGGGTGGCACACACCTGTCAGGGCTCAGGACAGCTCTTACACGAACTCTTAACAATTATGCTACTCGAAATAACCTGTTCAAAAAGACCAATACTACCTTGAGTGGTGATGATGTTCGTGAAGGTCTAACCTGCGTTATGTCCATTAAAGTGGCTGAACCACAGTTCGAAGGTCAAACCAAAACCAAGCTGGGTAATGGGGATATCAAGGGCATCGTTGATTCATTCGTAAGCGATCAATTGAATGAATTTATGGAGCGGAACCCGGCCATTGCCAAAAGGGTTATCGAGAAAAGCCTTCTGGCGGCTCAAGCCCGGGATGCTGCCCGCAAGGCACGCGAATTAACCCGTCGTAAAAGTGCCCTGGAAAGTGGCGATCTTCCAGGGAAACTGGCTGATTGCTCGAACAAAGATCCTGCCATGTGTGAAATTTATCTGGTTGAGGGAGATTCTGCTGGAGGCTCTGCCAAACAGGGACGTGATCGACGGTTCCAGGCAATTCTACCCTTGCGTGGAAAAATCATCAATTCTGAAAAAGCTCGAATTGATAAGATTCTGGGCAACAACGAAATCAGGATGATGATCACTGCCTTTGGTGCCGGATTCAAGGAAGACTTCGACATCGAAAAATTACGTTATCACAAAATTGTTATCATGACCGATGCTGATGTTGATGGCGCACACATTCGTACCTTGCTACTGACATTCCTGTTTAGATATCTCCCCGAATTGATCATCGGAGGGTATGTATATATTGCCATGCCTCCTCTTTATCGAGTCAGTGTTGGTAAAAAAGAAAAATACTGCTATGACGATGATGAACGAGACATTGCCATTAAAAAGATGACTGATGGTGGCGACCCTTCTCGTGCCAAGATTCAACGTTATAAAGGTTTGGGAGAGATGAACCCTGATCAATTATGGAACACAACAATGGATCCAGAAGTTCGGTCCATGATGCGCGTGAACCTGGATGACGCAGCTGCTGCAGATAGAATTTTCTCAACCCTCATGGGAGACGTGGTTGAACCGCGTCGTGAGTTCATTCAGTCTCATGCCAAGTATGTGACGAATATTGATGTTTAGAGATAATAGAATTATTGAAAATTTAGATAGAATAAAGAGGTACTGAGTTGGAAATACAGAGACAGAATATTCTAAACACCTCCATCGAAGAGGAAATGAAAAAATCGTACATGGATTATTCCATGTCGGTTATTGTTTCACGTGCCCTGCCTGATGTACGAGATGGACTTAAACCTGTTCATCGTCGCATTCTTTATGGAATGATGGAACTGGGTGTGGGCTATAACAGATCTTATCGTAAAAGCGCCCGTATTGTTGGAGATGTCATGGGTAAGTATCACCCTCACGGTGATTCTGCCGTTTACGATTCAATGGTGCGTATGACCCAGGAATTTTCGCTACGCTATCCCCTTGTTGATGGCCAGGGTAACTTCGGATCCATCGATGGTGATAGTGCTGCTGCCATGCGTTATACAGAAGCCCGTATGAAACGTATCTCAAGCGAGATGTTAAAAGATCTTGAAAAAGAGACCGTAAAATTCACGCCTAACTTTGATGAAAGCCTTATGGAGCCTTCAGTTCTGGCGGCTGTAATCCCAAACCTTCTACTTAATGGTTCCAGCGGTATTGCTGTTGGAATGGCAACCAATATCCCACCTCACAATATGAATGAGGTGATTGATGCTATCGTGACTCAGATCGATAATCCTGAAGTGGAAGTTGCTGAACTCATGCAACATGTTAAAGGTCCTGACTTCCCTACTGCTGCTGTTATCTACGGCGCTGCAGGTATTAAAGAAGCTTATGAGACCGGTCGTGGAAAAATCACGGTTCGCGCCCGCGCTAATATTGAAGAACGCAAGAATGGTCGCTTCAGCCTCATTATTACTGAGATTCCTTATCAGGTCAACAAATCGTCTCTCATCGAGAAGATCGTCATGCTGGTTCGCGCCAAAAAAGTCGAAGGCATATCCGATATTCGTGACGAATCAGACAAAGATGGAATCCGTCTGGTCATTGAGCTAAAACGGGATGTGGTACCGGAGGTTGTTCTTAATCTACTTTACAAACACACCCAGATGCAGGACACCTTTGGGGTCATCATGCTGGCACTAGTTGACGGCTTACCCAAAGTACTGACCCTAAAAGAGGTCATTGCTGAATTCATTAAATTCCGGCATGAGGTTGTGGTTAAGCGGACTCAGTTTGAATTAAAAGAAGCTGAGGCTCGTGCTCATATTTTAGAAGGCTTAAAAATTGCGCTGGATAATCTGGATGCTATTATCAAGACTATTCGAGGTTCAAAAAACCCCAAAGAAGCTAAAGCAGCCTTAATCTCCAAATTCGAATTGAGCGAGATTCAATCTCAAGCCATCTTGGATATGCGTCTACAAAAGTTAACCGGGCTTGAACGTCAAAAAATTATTGATGAATACACTGAAGTCCTCAAGGTAATTGCTCGCTTGAATGAGATTCTTAATAATCGTGGCCTCAGAATGGACATCATCAAAACTGAATTGCGAGAAGTTCAGGAACGGTATGGCGATGAAAGACGTACTGAAATCATCCCCGATGCCAAGGACTTTACAATTGAAGATATGATCGCTGAGGAAGAAATGGTGATCACGATTACCCACAATGGCTTCATTAAGCGATATCCTGTGAGCGGATACCGTCGCCAGAACCGGGGAGGTCGAGGATCTGCTGGAGCAAAAGCTCGCGATGAAGACTTTATTGAACATCTCTTCACGGCTTCTACCCATGATTATATCTTGTTCTTCACTGATCGCGGTAAGTGCCACTGGTTACGTGTACATGAGATTCCTCAGGCTGGTAAAGCCACTCGTGGTCGTGCTCTGATCAACCTCTTACAGGTAGACCAGGGAGAGAATGTTCAGGCTTATATTGCTGTTCGGGATTACGCAGAGGATCTATTTATAACCATGGCCACAGCTAAAGGTCTGGTCAAGAAAACAGTACTCACTGCATACAGCAGACCGATGAAGGGTGGCATTTTTGCCATCGATATTCGTGACGATGATTATCTCATCGATGCTCAGATCACCAATGGTGAAAATGACATAATTCTGGGTACACATAACGGAATGTCCATTCGCTTTAGCGAAACCAATATCCGCCCAACAGGTCGCAAGACAATGGGTGTTAAAGGTATCGAGCTGAAGGGAGATGATGACCAGGTTGTAGGTATGATCGTTGTGCGACGTGAAGGTACCGTTCTAGCCGTTTCAGAGCATGGTTATGGCAAACGTACCGAGGTGATCAACTATCGCGTTCAGAACCGCGCTGGTAAAGGAATTATCACCATCAAAACCACACCAAAGGTTGGTAAGATGGTTTCATTGCTAGAAGTTGTAGATAGTGACGACCTAATGATCATCACCAGTCGTGGTGTTCTTATTCGTCAACCTGTTGCTTCTATTCGCAGCATTGGTCGAAATACTCAGGGAGTCAAACTGATCAGACTGGATGAAGGTGATTCTATTGCAGCCGTGACTAGAGTCCAGGAAGAAAAAGATCCTGCAGAATCAGGTCCTGCAGATGATGATCCTGTTACAGTTGAGCAAAAAGACATCTTTGATGGAGAGGAAGACACATCAGGAAGCTGATATAGGAGTAGATCCATGAATAAATCCTATTATTCACTGCGCCTGTACCATATTCTGGATCGTGTGGCTCAGGCTGCCAACAGGGTTGGGCGCAATCCTGATGACATTACACTCATAGGTGTCAGTAAACGAAAACCCATTGAAGCAATGCAGTTCGCTTATGATGCTGGACTAAGACATTTTGGTGAGAACAGAGCCCAGGAGGTTCGAGATAAATTTCCTGCTTTTTCTCAAGAAGGTATAACCAGACATTTTATTGGCCACCTACAGTCGAATAAGGTGAAGTATCTACCTGGTCGAGTCGATATTATCCATACCGTGGACTCAACTAAAATTGCAGATGCAATTGATCAACGATTTGGTGCTCAAGATATTACCATCCCGATCCTGGTAGAGGTAAACATAAGCGGAGAAGCCAATAAAGAAGGCGTGGAACCACAGGAGGCATTAGCTTTAGCGGCTTATTGCGCGGAGAAACCCCAGCTTGACTTCATGGGTTTGATGACGATAGGTCCGCTTACCAGTGACGAGGATCGGATACGGCACGCATTTCGAAAAATGAAAGCGCTCAGCGATGAGGTCAAACAACAGATCGGTTTGGATGAAACTAAGGCCATGCTTTCTATGGGGATGTCCAGTGACTTTGAGATCGCCATTGAAGAAGGCGCTACGCATATTCGCGTAGGAACAGCCATTTTTGGTGCTAGAACATACTAAGGAGTAGGTTATGGGACGATTAACTCCACAAGAGATTCGAGAGTTAGAATTTAAGCAAGGCGCTTTGGGCTTTAATAAAGAACAGGTAAATCAATTTCTTGATGAAGTCGCTGATGAGATGGAAACTCTTACCCGCGAGCTTAATGAAATCCATCAGGAGAATAAAGAAGCTCGATTAGCCCTCCAAACCTATTCAAATGTGGAGGAGAGCCTCAAAGAGACTTTAAACCAGGCTAAAGAGACCTCTAGAGAGGTTTTACAAAATGCTCGTAACGAGGCGGATACCATATTGCGTAAGACCCAGACTGAGAAAGATGCACTCCTCTTCTCGGCCAAGGAGAACCTTGCTGAAGTACAAGCTGAGGTTCGTAATCTTAGGAACGAAAGAGATGCCATGCTGGCTAAACTGAAAAGTATCCTCCGTTCTAACCTCGACGTCTTAGAAGCATCATTTGAAGGAGATAAGTCAAGCCCTCTAGATGTGGAGAGTTCAGACTTTGGACCAGAGCGTATCGTAGATTTTTCCCAGGCTGATCTTGCTGTTGAAGACCTGCCACCTGAAGAGCCTGAAGAGCCAGCGAAGGAACAGGACGATGTCTTTTTTAGTGAGCCAGAGGACTTTAACGAAGCGTGAGTTCTGCATCGATCATATTTTGTGCTCCTGACTTTCTCAAAATGCTTAAGACCGCATTTCCTGATACAACAATTTACCCTTTCTCATCAAAAGTGGATGATTGCCGTCAAAGCATTACACAACTTGAGGGATCACAAGAACGATCTGCCATATTTCTATATCAGCCTGTTGAAATGCAGTCAACAAATAGATTCGTAAAAGATCACATTAATCTCTCACCCGAAAATCCCTTAATAGGGCCAACGACAACTGCCAGCATCGCTCGCTTCCCGGATATGTCAAACGTTTATGAGGACAAGGAAGGTATTGTGGCCGTTTTTGGTGAGGATGAAGATCTAAATCAGTTTGATGAGTCCTGGGCTCATGTTACAGCAGGCATTTGGGAGGCCATTGCCTTGAAAAATATTGGATTCAGTCTTCGAGCCTGGCTTATTTCAGATCTCGAAAAATGGATCAGTGAATACCCTGAATTGAATTAAATTACAGCTCTTTTTAAACGACCTACTGAGGTCAACTGGAGGAATCATGCAAAAGAATAGTGTTAATAAAGCAATAATTGTAGGTCGTATGGGTCAAAAGCCTGAACTGAAATATACACCAGCACAAACGGCAGTTACCAATATCACCATAGCCACCAACGAAACTCGTAAGGATGCTAGCGGTAATAATATCGACTCAACTGAGTGGCACCGAGTGGTTGTCTTTGGTAAAACTGCAGAGTTTGTAGCCAATTATCTAGACAAAGGCTCTTTAATCTATATTGATGGTCGTCTTCAAACCCGTTCCTGGGAAGACAGAGATGGCGTTAAAAAGTATACAACGGAGATTGTCGCCCTAACTGTTACCCCGCTTGGTAGCGGTGGCGGATCACAGGGTGGTGCACGCAGTCAAGAAAATAGCGGTGGCTTTAGTGGTGGCACCCCTTCTGGTGGTTCTGCCCCTGGTGGTGCTCCCTTTGGTGGTGGCGAGGATGACGAACCCTTACCTTTCTAGGTATAAGACTACACTTTGATTCAACAAAGCGGGGAGTGAGTTCCCCGCTTTGTTATTTATCATCATGTCTAAATATATTTCTAATCCTTGCCCGCTTTGTTCCAGTCCCGAGCCTCAATTATTTCATGAGGATCAGTTAAGAAGATATCTTTTCTGTCCAGAATGTGATTTGGTCTTTGCTCATCCCGATTCTTATCTCAGTCGTGAAGAAGAATTCAAACGCTATGAGCTCCATGAGAATAATCCGGAAGATGGTGGGTATCGCTCCTTTCTTGAAAAGCTATACAAGCCTATGATCCAGCATATCCCTGGAAAGTCCGCAGGTCTGGATTTTGGGTCTGGACCAGGTCCTTTACTCAAGATGATGTTTGAGGAGCAGGGTCACAAGATGGCGATTTATGATGCCTACTATGCCCGAGATGAATCTGTTTTCCAACTTCAGTATGATTTTATTACCAGTACTGAAGTTGTTGAACATCTGCATCACCCACTGGAAGAGCTGGATCGACTCTGGTCATGTCTTAAACCTTCTGGAACACTGGGAATCATGACCGGCATCCGTCTCCCTGAATCCGACTTTTCGTCCTGGCACTACATTCTCGATGAGACACACGTAATCTTCTTTTCGCTCAAGACCTTTGCCTGGCTTGCAGAACGCTGGGGGGCGAAGCTTGAATTTGTAGGCAAAACCGTGGTTCTCTTTCAGAAAAGTTAAGGTTTAGTAAAGTAACCTTGCGAAGGTTTTAAACCTTCGCAAGGCTCACCAATCCACATATCTTATAGCATGACACCCATGCAATACATCGATGTTTTCCCTTTTGCCAAAACTGAGGATGGGCTGAGATTTCTGCTCATGAGGCGATCTCCGGACAATACTTACCCAAATATCTGGCAGGCAGTGGCGGGAAAAGTCAAAGGCGGTGAGACAGCTTGGCAGGCAGGTATCCGTGAGCTTCAAGAAGAAACCAATTTGAATCCTCTGAATTTCTATGCCCTTGATCATGTCTCGATCTATTATCTCCATGCCTCAAATGAAACCATTCACGTCCCGGTGTTCATTGCCGAAGTAAACTTTAAAGATCCTACTCTCAGTCATGAACATGATAAATTTCAATGGGTTCCACTTGAAGAGGCTGTGGCTCTCGTTTCATGGGAACCTTATCGCAAAGCCCTGGCTGCTATTCCAAAATTACTCACCTCGTCGCCTGCCCTCGCCCTGGCACAAATTTCCTTAAAAAATGAAAAAACTGCTTAAATCATTGATTTTTTTATCCAAAAATGACTTTTTATGCCCTTTTTTTATACAAGATACAGATTCACCTTAAATAGAAACCACAATATATGGTGTTACTTAAAGCATTTTCTTAAGTATTCCCCATAAGTCCCTAAAAAACAGCTGTATTTTCTTGACAAGATTTTAAAAAGCCCCTAAATTCTAGACGAATACGGTGCAGGACAGATACATAACCGTATTAAAACTGGAAGCGATGTTAAGTCGGAAGAGGCTGCGTATGAAGCAATATGGCATACAAGTACTGTTATTGGCTCTAACCTTGACTATTGTACAGTGTTCAATGTTTGGCGGAAAGTCATCCCCTGAAGAATCCTGGGAAGATTCTGCCACAAAAACGGACTCTGTAGATCGTGCTGAGACAGCAGGGGTAGAAGCTAATACCTCAGATGAATCAGCCTGGCAAAGTGGAGAACAAGCTGACAACCTGATCTATAATCTAGATCAGCTCAAAAACAAAGCTGCGGATCAAAGTGGATCTTCAGAATTTGTTGCTAGCGAGATCAATTATGAGATCAAGCGAATGGCAGCTGAATTAAAGTACGTCAAGAAAAAATTAACCGAGCTTCAGACTCAAAGTGAAGTTTGGACAAATCCCTTAAGTATATATAGTAAAGAAGTACATTTAGAGAACGGCACAAAAATATTTGGTGATGTGATTGATCAGGATAAAAAGAATATCCAGATTAAAACATTGATCGGTGTACTCACTGTGTCTCGTGATCAAGTTCTTCGAATTGTAGACAATGTTCCCACTGATCCTAATGCTCCTGCTGTCAGCGAGCCAAGTAGGGCAGGTGGCGGTGCTCCTATGAATGTTAACAACTCAAGAGCTGGCATGTCCGGGACTCAGGATGTTAAGGGAGCCTCTCAGCAGAATAAATATACGGGCAATGTGGTTCTTTCCGGTAGCATTAGAGAGCGCAAAGATAGAAGTGGTAACACCATTCTTTCTGGTGTAGTAAAGAACATTGGTGGTCGTCGCGCTGATTTTGTTAAAGTAAATTTTCTATTCAGGATCAATTGGAGTGGTGACACCCGCGAGCTGACTGCTTTTGTCAAGGGCTCACATCACGTCTTTTCCAGCGGTGTCAATACAGACACCTCCTTATTTCCTGGAGCATCTGGCGAGTTTGAACTCTACATTCCTAAATCTTTTGGTTCATTCATTGGTTATTCTTATTCCATTGACTGGGAAGAGCATGATATTTAAAAACACAGCAAAAGTTTCTATCCTAGCTATTGCTCTGTGGGGTCTCACGGCTTGTACCCCAAAAGAAGCTGCGACTCCTGCTGCGAATATCGAGCAGATGAAAATGCAGTCCCAAATGAAAGCGCTTTCCGCTGAAGTTGTTAAGCTGCGTGAATCCAGGCTAGAAGTGGAACAGTTGAAAACCAGCATTGCTGTCATGGATTCTCAGATTGTTGTCTATCAAGCTCGGCTTGAAGAGAAAGCTGAGGAGCCAGTCATCGAAGTTGTGTCTGCTCCCAGAGACCCGGATATCATCAATCTACGTGGAAACATCTACGTCCTTATTCGCGAGATCGATTCTTTAAAGGTTGGCATGAAAGACCTGTTGCTGCTTAATGATTCATTGGAAATGCAGATCGAACAACTTGCTATAATAGCAAATACAGAAGTTAAGTTAGTAGAAATGGCTGAAGAAAAGCCAGCTGCTTCCCGCCAACCAGAGCCTCTTGTTGAGCTACCAGTTAAAAAAGACGACCCCGTTTTGACTGAAGAACCTCAAATGGCGGCCCCACCTGTCGCCCACGGATATGCCTTTAATGCAGACTACCGCATGGCTTATAATGATGCCTTAAATCAATATTTTAATAATGAGTATCTCGAATCCATACAGGACTTCCGGGTGCTCATAGAACGTGAGCCACAAGGCGCCTATGCTGACAATGCTCAATATTGGATTGGTGAATGTTTTTACTCACTCGAGGATTTTGAGTCTGCCATACGAGAATTTGAAAAGGTTTTTGCTTTTGCGGAAAACAACAAAAGTGATCATGCATTATTTAAAATTGCTATTAGTTATCAGCAGATCGGACGCTACCTGAAAGCGAGAGAAACAATGAATCGCTTTATCCTGGATTATCCAGAGAGCGAACTGATTTTACAAGCCCATGATTTCTTAAAAGGGAATCAACGGAAATAGACATGCTGACTCATAAAACCACATTGGCCTTTATTCTTCTGTTCTCCGGGACCTTGCTCCTTGGACAAACAGGCAATAGTGGTTTGTTTTATGATATTGGACTGGTAATCGAAGATACCAATAAAACTGCTCTAGACACCCTGCAGGTAAACACCCTTCAAGGTGCATTGTCACAGGAACAATTAGAGTTGGAAGAAGAACTGGACCGCTATCAACATAAACTGGTTGAAACTGAGATTCGTTTAAGACACCAAACCATGGTCATTGATAGCTTGCAAACTGAGATTACTCAAATCAAAGCAGCCGGGGAAACGGATAAGGCACTCTTATCTACCCGAATCACTAATTTAGTGGATCAACAGTCCAAGCCAGCACAAGCTGCCACACAATTTGACCCTTCCAGGCCAGCAAGTTCAGATAGTGTTTTTGCTGAATTACATACACCCTGGAAAAACACAACTGTTACTACTCAACCATTAGCTCAAGTGCAAACTGAACCAAAATTATCTACCGCTGAAGAGCAGGCTGCCTATAGAACAGGCTTGACCAAGTTTCATCAGCAATATTATTATCAGGCGATTGATGAGTTTAACACCATCGTTAATAGAAGTACGGATGTCACCCTTCAAGCAAATGCCCAGTATTGGGTTGGTCGCTGTTATTTTGAAAAAGGTTTGTATGATCAGGCAATTAGTACACTGGAGCAAGTACAACGCTATCAGCATTCAGATAAGCTTGATGACGCCTTAGTCATGATTGGTTTGGCATTTAAGAACAAAGATCGTCTTCCAGAAGCAAAACTAGCCTTTCAAGAGCTGGTTTCCAGACATCCTGGTAGTGAGTATTTAACCCTGGCTAAGCGTTTTGTGCAGGAATAAAGTGAGATGAAAGGCTGATCCCGGAGATCATCAAATGAAAACTATTAGACTATTATTGATACTAATTATTGCGGCAAGTGGACTGGCTGTCAATGCTCAGACAGCATTGAATTATTCACGTCCCGGTCCCATGATGCACATTCCAACATCCAGTCTTTACAGTGAACCGTATCTGCTGAGGATTGGTGTCGCAGGACAGTCGACTCGTGGAGCTTTATAGAGTGAATTCTTTAATAAGGGAGCCTTTCTAGAGACTGATATTACTCGTGATTTTCGACTGGGAATGTCAGCCATTCAATCAGGTTCAAATAATAATGAAGCTGAGTTGGCGCTGCATATCCAAAATCGTCTGCTGACCTATGGTGAAACTGCAGTCGGTATTGGTGTGAATGATATCAGCTTTACAACAGGCACCTCGGACACAACGGATATCGAAGAACGCGTTCGAAATCTATCTTACTACATATTGCTTACCCGTGAGAATAGTTTTTCCGGATATAGCCTAAAGACTTACCTCGGGGTAGGTTCAGGTAGATATGGTTCAAACTTTGGTAAATATGACCTGACTGTAGACAGTACAACAACACCATTCGATACAGTTAAGACCGCCAAGGATAACAGTATGGGCTTCTTCCTTGGCTTGCTTTTGAATACAAACATTTTTGCCGATCGTGGCGGTATGGATTTTATTCTGGAGTTTGATGGAACAGGGATCAATACCGGTATTAAAATTCCATTAACCCAAGAATACAAGATTACTCTCGGCTTTTCAAATATCCAAAACCTACCTTACTTAGGAGAGGATCGTGAGAATCCTGCAGGAGTTGGAATTGGTCTGGATTACTACTTACCACGGGTGAAATCTTCAGCCAGTAAACAACGTGGTGGTATCAAAATAGCCGGCGTCGTTACTGAAGATGGCGTTCCCATGCGTACTGTTATTGATTCCAGCTGGCATAAAGCGCAGGAACAACAATTACTAGTCTTAAGAGATTCCTTGAGAATGTCGGCTACTGAGATAGAACACTTGAATCGTATGGTGGAGCAGCTTGAACAACGCAACCAGGTGGTTGAAGACTCTGTTGCTGCACTGCAGCTTGCTCGTCATGTATCAGATGCACAGATTAATCAAGCCCTGAAGCACCTTTCACGCTCTCTACGCTTGTTTTACAATGAAGAATATGAAGATGCTCTCAGCGAGATTAACCAGGCCTTAGAGTTTAATCCCAACCTGGCGCTGGCTTATGCCCGTAGAGGGTCCATCTATTATAAATTGAATCAAATTGATCGCGCGACGATCAACTGGAATATTGCCCTACAGATCGATCCTAGTTATGATGAGGTACGAAATATTCTCAGGGCTTTGAATGAAAACCGACTGCGCTCGGCAGTTTCTATAAAGGAATAGAATAAAAGGACTTACTTATGGATTTTGCAACCATTATAGGATTATTGTTCGGGTCAGGTTTGATTGGGTATGCAGTATTTGGAGTTTCTTCCGCCCTGCCTAACGGAGTTATGACTTTTGTTGACGCACAATCACTTATGATCGTGTTAGGTGGTACGATTGCAGCCACTGCCATGGCATTCCCTGTGAAAGAGGTATTATCGCTCTATACAAATTTGTGGGCTGTCTTCAAAGGTGAAAACCATGAAGACGCAGACACCTTGCGAGAATTAGTAGAGTTAGCCACTGTAGCACGTAAAGGAACCGCGGATCTGGAAAAAGCGGTTGGTGGTATTAATGATTGGTTCTTAAAGGATGGCGTCCAGATGATCGTTGATGGACTTCCTGAAGAAGACATTCGAAGCATTATGGAAACCCGGGTTGTCAATCGTGAATTGAGGGAAGATGCTGAAGCCAACGTATTCAAAACCATGGGTGTCTTCTCTCCTGCTTTTGGTATGGTTGGAACCTTAGTAGGTCTTGTTGCCATGTTGTTTGCAATGGGGGCTGGTCCTGGGGATGGAGGAGATTCGGATCCTGCTGCGAAACTTGGACAAGCTATGGGTGTTGCCTTGATCACAACTTTTTATGGGGCTTTGTTTGCTAATTTATTCTTTCTTCCTGTAGCAGCTAAGCTGCGCTCGCGAATTGATAAAAGAAATATAACTCAGAATATGATTATTGATGGGATTGTCATGCTTAAGGTTAAAAAGCATCCCATTTTAGTGCGTGAATTTCTCAACTCTTATCTGGCACCACGCGATAGGGTTTACGAGGACTAAAAAGTATGCCTGTAGCACCAAAGAAAAAAGAAAAACAGTCAGAAGAGGGCGGATGGCTTACCACTTTCGCTGATATGATGACCTTACTCATGACTTTCTTTGTGTTGCTATTCGCTATGTCTACTATTGACCCCGTGAAACTGGAACAATTCGGTCAGTCTATGGGCGAACACCAGGGCTCCAGGAAAAAGTCAAAAAAAGTATCTCTGAGCCAGATTAATCAAGAGGTTAAAAAGCTGGTTAAAGAACAGCAACTTGATCAACAGGTTAAGGTGCGCATGGATGCACGAGGGGTTACCCTTGAGATTGCCAGTGATCTGGCCTTCAGTGTGGGTAGCGCAGATTTATCCTACTCAATCAAACAATTTTTGGTAAAGCTGGTTAGCACAATGGAAAAAGCTACCTACGCTATTGCTGTGGAAGGACACACGGACAATGTCCCCATGCGGTCTGTGCAGTTTCCATCAAACTGGGAGCTATCAGCCTCTCGAGCAAGTGCTGTAATAACTTACCTGACATCGCAGGGTATTGCGCCTGATAAGTTCAGAGCAATTGGCTTTGGAGATACCGTTCCTAAAGTTGCGAATGACACAGCAGAGAATCGCGCAAAAAACAGACGCGTTGACATAACATTTCTAACGATGGGTTAGTGAAAACCATCGCTGGAGTCGAGGAGAAGCTTATGAAGTATCCAACATTAAAACACATCATGACAGGAACCGTAATTACCTCCCTGATGCTAATATCACAGGTGTTTGCCCTTCCCGACACGAATAGAGAATTAATCTCGCAGAAAATTCTGTTGGAAAATACGATAAATCAGCGTGTAAGTGATGCTGTCTATCGCATTCTACGTCATGAAAACTTTATCGTAAATGTTAATGTCATTATGGAAGCAACGCCAGCCCAGAAATACACTACAATCTATGAAACACCTGGCGCACAGGCCCAGCAAGAGCTTGGGGATAATATATATTCACCGCAAGCAAGCATGACTGGATCAAGCTCACCTACCGGCATAAGTACTGGAAATAGAAAGACAAAGACTGTCCTCAAGAAACGACCTATTAAATCCAGCATGCCTTCTGACATCCCCGGTTTTCCTGGAATACAATCACCGGGATTCGAAATGTATGAAGAAGAGGTGCTTGCAGAGGAAGAGTCAAGCAATGATGTGATCTACGCAGCCGCTGAAGAGCTTGACCGTGTTGCTCCAATGGATGGCGAAATTGATACCTCCGTTGCAGCTGAAGCTATTCTTTCCTTGGATGAAAATGAAGTTATCACCGAAGAAGCTTTAGAGTCTGAGACTAACGCTAATAAGAGCCAGGCACTCATTGAATATGCTGAAGCAGAATCTCCAAGCTTAGCAAGACATACTGTCGCCAGCAGTACTGGCCCATCCTTACGCGTAAAGAAAATGGAACTGACGGTTATCTTAGAAGATCCAATTTCTCCAAAAATAATTGAAAACATTCGAACCATCACTATGGTTGCCTCCCACTTCAATAGAGAACGGGGTGATAAATTACAAGTTATGACTGCTGATTTTCAGGGAGCAAAAGATGTCAAGCCGGACACTGAACAGATTCTGCTAAAATCGATTGCTGAAAAAATGACAGCCATCGAAGCTCGCCAGAAGGAAGAAACTGAAAACCAGCGGATTAAAGAACTTGAAGGCGAGCAAGAACGCATGCGTCAGGAGCAAGTTAACAAAGAAACTCAGGATGCAGAGATGGCTCGCTTGCGAGAGCAAGAACTAGAAAAGCAAAAAGCCCACGAGGAAGAACTTGCCTCTATTCGCCAGCGAGAAGAAGATCGTATCCGTCAGCGGGAACAAGAATTAACTGATCTACGTCAACAAGAACAAGAACGGCTGACTGAAGAACGCCAGCAAATGTTTGATGCTCAGCAGCAGCAAGCGAAAGAACGTTTACGTGAAGACTCTCTTCGCTTGACTCTCCTAACAGAGCAGTTAGATGACTTGAAAAACCAGTTGTCTGCTGTAGACCTGGAAGAGGAACAGAGACTCAAACTGGAGCTCGAGCAAAAACGAAGAGAAGCAGAAAAGTCTGCAATCCGTGATAGAGAAGACAAGCTTAAGCAACAGATGGATGAACTGGAAAGTCAAAGACTCCAGGCTTCTGTAATACCTGAAGATGATGGTAATCTCTTTCCTCTCATGCTCATTGGTGCTGCAGTGTTGGTTGCGCTGGCAATTCTACTAGGAGCTATGATGGGTGGTCGTCGCCGTGGTCCAGAGTTAGCAGGTATTCCAAGTGATGGTGATGGCTTTTCTGAACCTGTTCCCGAGACAACATCTGAGCCTGTGGCTGTTGAAGAAGAAGCTGAGATTGATCATGAATTAATTGGTGAAGTTGATAGTATTAAGAAATCCGTAGTTTCACTTGCAGTAAGCAAACCAGGGTCTGCCTCAAACATTGTGAAAGAATGGCTTCAGGATACTGGTGAAGCTGAAGAAGTTGAAGAAGAAGCCGAGGAAGAAGAGTCAAATGGTAAAAACAAAAAGAAGGGGAAGAAATAATGGCTGATCAAAAAAAATTGGCCGGAATTGATAAGGCCGCCGTCCTCTTTGACATATTAGGCGCTCGATTGGCGGGACAGCTTTTCCCCAATCTAAGCAATGAAGAGATCGTTGCTGTTCGTCAGCGTATTCCTCAGGTTCAGAATGTTTCCTTTGACTCAAAAAAATCGATTCTGGAGGAATTTTATTTTTCCTTTATGTCTAAGAAATTTTCAGATGAATCCAAAGAAGCCACCTCACAACCATTCGCCTTTCTTGAAGGCATGTCTGAGGTTCAACTTGCTTATCTTATAAGATCTGAACCTACAAGATCGATCTCCATTTTATTGGCCCAACTTCCTTTGGAAATGCAGGGTAAATTACTTCAGAGATTGCCAACAGAGATTCGGACTGAGGCTATGATTGATCTAGGTAAGATCAAAGATGTTCCGCTTCAGGCTGTCCTGGAGGTCGCTTCCGAATATAGAGAAAAAGCAAAGCAAATTCCATCCCATGCAGAATATCAAGAAGGTGGCGGTAAAGCCATGGCTGGTCTTCTGGCAACTATGGACGCTAAGGAACAGAGGCAGTTTCTGGACTATCTAGGCGAAGAGGATCCCGAACTGGCAAAAGAGGTGAAGAAGCATCACTTCACTTTTGATAATGTTTCCATGCTTTCGGATGGTTTACTCCGAGACGTTTTTAATAGTCTGGATCTGGATGATGTCGCTCTCGCCCTTAAAGGACAGGAGCAGGAGTTAACCGATCGTGTTCTCGAGAGTCTGCCCCAGAAAAAGCAGGCTATGTATGAACCGAAAGATGGACCCGTTTCTCGTAAGCAGGTAGAGGCAGCGCAAAAGAAAGTTGTTGAGTTTATACTCCAAATGGACGCTGACCCAAATAATGAATTCAGTATCGAAGAGTTTGCTGAGGCCGACTATATCGAGTAGTTAATTACTGACAAAGATATCTCCGCTGTCCTGCACTAGCGAGATGGGAGGGAAGGCGTCCGCCCGGACTGTCCTTCCCTCCGCTGTTTTTGGGCTGAACCTAAGGCTCAGGTACCAAAATATCTATCACCGGCATCCCCAAGGCCAGGAACAATATATCCAATTTCATCTAAACGTTCATCAACAGAGGCTGTAAAAATGGAAATATTCGGATGTTTTGCAAAGACTTCTTTTATTCCTTCAGGGGCCGAGATTAATGTCAATAGACTGATTTGTGAAGCTCCATGACTCTGCAAGAGATCAATGGCAGCGACAGAGCTCCCGCCAGTAGCCAGCATGGGATCCATGATAAAACAATGGTTTGCTGATTTCGAAAAGTCGGGAAGGTTTTTATAATAATGTTGGGGCAATAATGTTTTTTCGTCGCGGAAAAGACCTATAAAACCTGTATGTGCCTCGGGTATTAGGGTCAGGCCAACATCAAGCATAGCGAGGCCAGCACGAAAAATTGGAATAAACCAGATCTCTTCAGCCAAAACCTGCTCATTTGTTTTTTTCAAGGGTGTTTCTACAGATTGCTCAAGTGTGCTTAAGGACTCAGTTGCTGCGACTAAAACCATAGTGCTCAGGCGTTTAGCTGCTTCTCTAAATTCATGACTGTTGGTATCTCTATTCCTGAGAATAGCCAAGTTGTGTGAGACTAGAGGATAAGATTTCAACTCCGTTACTTGGGACAACAGCATCTCCGAACTTATGGTTTTGAACAGCTTGTACTAAAAGTAACCATGAACCCAAAAAAGTCTACGTCTATTCTTATTGCTGGATAAATGCTTTAATTCTGAGATTTGTATACTTATCTAACTGTAAATTATCAATATCGTCTGTTCGCCGTGTGTTCGAGTTTGAGATCTTGAAGCTGTTGTGCTTTAGGTCTTATGGTAAGATTTAGTCCACCCCATCGACCCATCGGGGTCCAGCTTAAATTTAATTTCCAGCAATGTAGATCTCGAGTCACACCAACCGACCCACTCACTAATTTTCTGTCAATTAGGTTAAATCTTGGACTATAGGTCAAACCCCAGTTTTCAGAAAGATTGAATTTTAAAGTGGTGTTTAGATTAAATGTCTGTTTAGCTAATTCCAGAGGATTCTGGTGACTGAAGGAATAAGAAAAATTAAAGTTTGCTGACCAGGCAGGGCCACCCCTCTTAGGTTTCTCGGAGGGAATAAACTCATCATCATCAAGATCACTTTTCGTAGTGTCTTCTGCTGCACTCTTTTCTACCATTGATCTCAACCCACCGGGACTATCTCCCTGAAGTCTAAATCCGAAACTGAAGCCTGCGCGGGTCATACGTGGTGATCTATATACATTAATTTTTTTAGTTCCCGTTGAGTCACGCTCGTAAATTTCAAATGTCGCACGGGGGCTCAACCGGAAGGTTTTGCCAAAGTTAAGCTTAAAACTATTGCTGATATCAGATGCCTTCAGCGAGTCTGCTTTAAAATTGTAGGATCCATTAAAGGTCCAGGTAAAGAATTGAGCTTTGGTCTCCACATCCCCGTTAAACAGTTTATAGTCAAAGACGTTATTCAGGCTATAGTTCAATCTCAAGGCCTCACTGGATGGCGTGGCACCCAGATCACTTCCTGCAAAGCGGTCAAATGTGTGTGTTTCACCTGTGCCGTCTGTTAACGTTTCCGTATATCCCCAGAAATCTGTTGAAAAGTCTGGTGTATAACTAACAGAGACTTTGGGTGTCAGCGTATGGCGAATGGCACGAAGCGGGCCAAGTCTCACAGGAATCATACCGTAAAGTTTTGTGTTCAAGCTGGCACTGGTACTAAAAGTACCTCGCCTGATAAACCCATCTACCTCCTGAGTTCGAATCGCTCCTGAGGCGCTATCGATAATAACCGATTCATCGTCAGTGAGTACCGGGTCAAGGTATCTAAATCCCCAAGCATCCCGGTAACTGATGGACCCCACAAGTTTCAATACCTTCATAATCTGTGTATCGCCCGAAATACTAGTGTTATGATTCCAGGTTCTTGTATCGACAACATCTTCATCCCATAAAAGACTGTCACCACTTAGTGTGTCTGGGTTTTCGTAGGATAAGTAACTCCATCTACGCTTGTTGCTAAAGGTGTTGTTATAGCCCCAGCGGAAACTGTTATACCAGCGTAGCTCATTCCCTTTCGCTGGAATCAGTGCTGAAGATGATCGGTTGAATCTCAACGATGGCAGAGCTAAAGTCGGTCCAGAGAGCTTGATATCGGCGGATTCCGGTGACTCCTCCACCCTACGAGTAACCTGTAAATTTTCATCGTATGTACCATTCAATGAAAGGCTACTGCTAATGGAGCTGAACTTTTTATTTACAGAAATTCCGGAGTGTAATTTTGTATTCAAGCGATCGCTCTGCTCGTGGCTATACGTTCTGTCAAAGCTAGCATCACCTGAGATTCTACCGTCCGCTCGAATGCTTAAACTGGGATCAATGGTCTGGCTATGATTGAAAGAGACCTGCCAACTCCAAACTGCTGGCGTATTGAGAGTACTTCGATTGGAAGCCATCTGGGCTTTGATCCCTCCGTTATAGCGATAGCGCTTTTTGTAGCGTAAAACACTGTTGAGCTTGAACTCTTCGCGTTCATCCCAGAAATCTCCCGTCATTTTAAAATCGGAATAGTCGCTCATGGCCCAATAATACCCGAGACCTTTGATGGCTCGTCCTCCATTACTCGGGCGATAATCATAGGAAGGCATGATAAACCCAGATGATCTTCCTTTTTGCTGAGGGAAAATAGCGTAGGGTAGGGCTAGGAGTGGGATGTCAGCAATATATAAAACCACGGGTTTAGCAATGATAAGCTTGTCTGTAATGAGCTTCATCTGCTTGCTGTAGAAATAGAAATGAGGATGTTCTTCCAGCTCACAGGTCGTGTAATAACCATCTTCCATGAGGTAGACATCTTTATTGACCCGAGTTACCTCTTCCCCGAAATAGTTTGCATCTTCCATCTTGGTTCGGCCGGCAGCAACTTTTCCTCGCTGGGTCTGAAGGTCATAGATCATGGTCTCACCATGGAAATCTTCCTGGCCGGTCTGTCTTAAGACAGGATAATCACTTGCTCCCAGTGTGTCGATGAGACTGCGCGCTCGGAGTAAATTCTTACGCCAATAAACACCAACTTGTCCTGCTGACATGGACATGTTGCCGTATTTAATTTGTGAATTATGCCTCAATAAACTGGTTTCATTCGCCATGCTGTATTCAATGATCTCAGCCTGATAATTAATGGGTGAATCTATATCTGCACTGCCTTCCGCAGGTTTGAACTTGCCCTGAGCTCCTCCAGTCACCCGAATATCTGAGATACTGGAATCAGAGAGCAGAATCACCAGGGTATCACCACTCACATTGTTAGAGCCCTTAAACTCATCTTCCTCGATAACATTAAAAAAGGAAGTCGCCATTTCTATCAGGGTTACGGTACGTGGTTGATCATTTTCAAATTCTACAGCCATCACTTTTCCATCCAACCAATCCGTGTAGCTGGTATCCCCCATTCGTTTCTCTTGGGTAAAGTGTGGGTTTTCCGGGACATAGACAGAAGAGAGTCCACCGTTCTCCATGTGTAAATTGAACAGATCACCAGTAAGGATAAAATCGTCTTCTCTCAGAATGGGATTGTCTCTCATGACAGCAACTTCATCGTCCTGCATATAGACTGCCTGTCCGCAGGTACCTCGAGCTTCTCCATTGCGTAGCTCTACATCGGACCAGGCGAAAAAGAAACCATCTTCGAGACTAAGACTGTCAGAGTCAATTTGTAGGCTTGTATCCTTACTGGACCATTTTTTGAACTTGGCATCACCATAGCTCAGTAAAGAGTCTTTTCCCGAAAAGTATAATAGCTGATCGCCAAAGACGCTGAGGCTATCAGATGTATTAAGCATGAGCGCCTGTCCCCTGGCATCACCTAATTGGGTGTCCTCATAATAATAGATTGTGTCGGCCGTGAGGGTGGATCCACTATCAACTAGAGCTGGATTATCCGTCGCCAGCACCCTTTTCTGATCGATATAGTAAGCCAGCTTTTCGGCTGTCACAAAATAGGGGTCATCTTCAAAGCGGGCATCTCCCAGCAATTCGACATATTCCCGATCACCATAATAATGGGCTACTTTCCCGCTAAGCCTTGATTCTTTGGTAGTTATAGTAACTTGACCCGTAAGTCGGGCTTCATCTTTGTCCACCATGAACTCAGCCAGGTCACAAGTAAGGATAGCATCCCCTCGTCTGAGTTTTACATCTCCCACCAGTCGTCGATAGGCTTGACCACCTCGGGTAAAGGCGCTGATCTTGTCAGCTTTGATCAGCTCCAACTTCTCACCTCTAGCGGCCCAGGCTGATGACAAACCTAGAGTGATCCACACGATAGCCAGAATCAAAGGGGTGTGCGATTTAGAATTGAAAGGCATGTAGAATTCTATGAGTTATGACCCTGAAGGTTCCTCAAAACGAGAACCCCAAAGTTTTACCAGACGTTCATAAATACGTTTCTCGATTCCTTCAGTAGATGGTTTATAAAAACCAGCATCTCTGACTTCTTTTGGAAAGTAATCTTGGACTATGAAGTGATTTGGGTGTGCATGTGGATAGGCATAGCCTTTTCCGTAGCCCTGATCTTTCATAAGGCTTGTAGGCGCATTCCTGAGATGTAGAGGGACTGCCTGAGATCCTTTTGTTTTAACAAACTCACGGGCTTTTCTTAAAGCCATATAGCTAGCATTACTTTTTGAGGTAGAGGCTAAATAGGTGGTTACCTGAGATAAAACGATGGCACCTTCCGGTAATCCAATGGCATGGACAGCCTGGAATCCTGAGGTAGCCAATGTTAAAGCTTGAGGGTCAGCATTACCAATATCCTCAGAAGCTGATATGATGAGTCTCCTGGCGATGAAGAGTGGATCCTCTCCCCCCTCCAACATGACGGATAACCAGTAAAGAGCAGCATCTGGATCCGAGCCGCGGACACTTTTAATAAAGGCTGAAATTGTATCGTAGTGATAATCCCCAGTTTTATCATAAAGTTGGTGTTTGTTTTGCAGAGCCTCTTTTATATGGTCTTCAGTGATCTTGATGCTTTGATCTTCTCCCTTGTCAGGAGTGGCTACAGAGACACTGATTTCCAGGGCGTTCAGCAATCGACGCGCGTCTCCGGAAACGGATTCTACCAGGAGCTCTTTGGCTGCTTTCTGGAATCGAATTTTCTGAGTGCTAAGAAAGAGATCTTCCTTGATAGCGCGTTTGATAATCTGCTCTAGATCTTCTTTGGAGTGTGGATCTAGCTTCAGTACCTGACAACGACTTAAGAGAGGCGAGATCACCTCAAAACTTGGATTCTCAGTGGTGGCTCCGATCAAGGTGATGATACCATTCTCCACTGCCTGTAATAGAGCATCCTGTTGAGATTTATTAAAGCGATGAATTTCATCAATGAACATAAGGCTGGACTGGCCCAGTTCTCTAGATGCCTTGGCTTTTGCCAGTGCTTCACGGACATCTTTGACACCAGCGGAGACAGCAGAAAGTTCAAAATACTGACTCTTACTTTGTTGTGCAATGATCTTAGCCAGGGTGGTCTTCCCGCAACCGGGAGGTCCCCAGAGGATGATTGAGAAGAGCCGCTCCGACTTAAGCGCTTTGGCTAAAAGTCTGTCGCCTGCTACCAGATGGTGTTGCCCTAAAAAAGCTTCCAGGGTATTGGGTCGCATCCGTTCTGCCAGAGGTGGTAAGGTTCTAGGGTTCTCACTATTATTGAAAAGATTCATGGTCTTAAAATTAACCCTAAATATGGAAAAGGGTAATGGGTTTCATGAGTTCAATGAGTTTTTGAGTTCAATGCGTTTCTGGGGTTTTCGATACTGAAAGCTGAGCCTGCCTGCCATGGCGGAGCTCGTCCAGAGGTGGTGGCTGAGGTTCTCGAAGCCCTTTCGAAGGACAGAAAAAGAAAGCGGGTCGAAGTGCCTGGAACAAGAATCTAAGGAGACCAATGAATCTCGATCCAATACCTGTAACCCAATTTTTCAGTTTTCTATTTTCATTTCCTATGCCTACCTTCCAGCACTGTTTAACAAATGAGTAAGGAGTTTGCTTGAAACTATATTCGCAGTCTTACACCATTCTTCTCCATCTGTACTACAAATCGGCAATGGAACTATCTACGAAAAAAGTGCATCGCACGTAGTTATGCACCTTCTTAATCTATGGTGTGTAAATGAGCATTCAACAAGCGAGCAAAAAGCATGGTAGACTTGACTCTTAAGACATTTGGTTGGGATAGCTGGTTTGAGGGACAAGTTAGCAAGCTCTGTGATGAAAATAAATCTGTAGCCCGCGTCGTCTCGGTTGATCGTAATCAGCTCCTTCTAGCAGGTGAAAATGGTTCATTTCGCGCAAAACTATCCGGTAAATACAGACATGAGTCCAAGTCGACATCTGAGCTACCGTGTGTTGGTGATTGGGTTTGTGTGGAAAAATCTGAGTCCGATGAAGTGGGAGTTGTTCACAAGGTTTTTGACCGGAAGTCTTATCTGCGCCGCAAGACAGCAGGAGAGGTCGTTGAATATCAGATGATTGCCGCGAATGTCGATTTTGTCATTATCGTACAATCATGTCACTATGACTTTAATCTCAAGAGGCTAGAGCGCTACTTAGTCATGGTAAAGGATGGCGGTGCGAAACCTTTTATTCTTCTAACAAAGACCGACCTCGTTGCACCGGAAGTCTTGGCAGATCAAATTGCGCAAATCAAAAATACCGGTATTGCGGAGCCAGTAGCAACAATAAGCAACGTTACAAAAGAAGGCATTGAGGAGCTCAAGAAGAATCTTTCTCCGGGTAAGACCTATTGTTTTGTTGGATCCTCCGGGGTTGGGAAGAGCACCATTATCAATAGCTTTGTGGGCCGAGATATGCTGCAGACAAAAGTAGTAAGCAGCACAGGTGAAGGACGACATGCCACAGTGCGGAGGGAACTCATTCTCTTGGATAATGGCTCAATGGTAATTGACAATCCAGGCATGAGGGAATTCGGCGTAATAGGTGCGAAGGATGGAATCGAAGCAAGCTACTCAGACATTTTAGATTTGGCGTCGGTGTGTAGGTTCCGAGATTGTACACACACCAATGAACCCGGTTGCGCTGTGCTGGATGCCTTGGCGCGGGGCGATATTGATGCTGAGCATTATGCCAACTTTTTGAAACTGCGGCGAGAGTCCGAGCATTCTCTGTCCTCATATGCAGAAAAGCGCAAAAAGGACCGCGACTTTGGTCGATTCATCAAGTCAGCTAAAAAGGATCTTGACGATGAATAGATTCCGTGAAGTGCACAACAATGACTTAGTACGTTTTATGTAATACCGGAAGAGTGTGTCCAACAAATGAAACAACATTCTGTATCGCAAAAAGTTTTATGAAACTACGATCTTCAAAATATGTATTCGCAATTACGGCACTCCTTCTTATTCTTAGCCAGGGAAATAGTGCTGAACAAGCCAATACGGTCAAATTGCGATATTTAGGACATTCGGCTTTTCTTATTACCACATCATCAGGTACTCGAATCATCACAGATCCGGCAGAGTTCAAGGGATATAGAATGCCGGTGGGAATAGAAGCAGATATCGTAACTATCTCACATGAACATATGGATCACAATAATACCAGTTCCATAGCACCAGATTTCACAAGTCTAAGAGGTTGTCTACCTGGAAATCAAAAGATCAATTTTATCGACACCACATTGAATGGTGTTCACATATATAATGTTGCTTCATACCATGATCCCGGTCATCATGGACTAAACTCCATCTTTGTTCTGGAAATTGATAACATACGAATAGCCCATCTAGGGGATATTGGCACTGAATTATCTGCAGAACAAGTTGTGAAAATCGGATGTGTAGATATTCTTCTTATTCCAGTTGGGGGTAAATTTACGATTCCTCGCAGCGTTGTCGAATCGATTGTCTCTCAATTATGTGATGGTAGTATTATTATACCTATGCACTATCAGACAGAAGATTTCAATTCGTTACCAAACTCAGCAGAGGATTTTTTACGGGGGAAGGACAATGTAATCCGCACCCATCAGACCGAGATATTGATCTCTACTAACTCATTTCATGAGAAAAATGTATACTATAAAATGGAATACAAAGACTGAGTTCTGCACTCTAATAGCTCAACAAGGATTCCATAAACTGTCTCACCGAATCTAGTCCTTCTTCCAGAGGTTTATCAGTATAGGCCTTGATCAAAGCACTACCCACAACCATGATATCAGCATAGGAATTCAGTGCTTCAACTTGAGATCTGTCAGACAAGCCAAAGCCTACCGCCATTGGGATTGAGGTGTGTTTGCGAACATTGACCAGGTAGTCAGTTGTGTTTTTATCAATGGTCGTCTTGCTCCCAGTAGTTCCTGTACGAGCCATGCAATACACAAAACCGCTTGCCTTTTCTGCAATAGCTTTCATGCGATTATCTCTGGTGGTGGATGCGATAACCTGAATCAGAGCGAGGTGATTATTTCCACTATGCTTTAATAGTGAATTTCCCTCATCCTCATCATAGGGATAGTCAGGAACGATGAGACCTTGAACACCAATAGCCAGCGCTTTCTTACAAAAAGCTTCCACCCCGTAGTGATTAATAACATTAAAATAGGTCATGATCAGGATGGGTTTGTCAGTTGATTCTGCAATACGTTGGATCATATCAAGACTTTTTCGAACCGTAGCTCCATCAAGCAAGGCAGCCTCGTTGGCAGAAGCGATCACCGGACCATCAGCTACCGGATCAGAGAATGGAATTTGCACCTCGAGGATATCAGCCCCACTCGCCAGAATCTTCTGGGCAATCAATTCACTGTCAACCAAGTTTGGATAACCGGCTACGATGTGCATCATGAATCCAGGCCTGCTAGATATTTTAATCTCGTTTAGTTTTATGTTTAATTTATTCATAACCACATTTCTTTATTTCATTAATCAGAAAAGATGCTGTGGCCCTTCGACGGGCTCAGGGTGACGATATATAGCATTTCATATTCACAAAGCTTAATCATGATTCTATCTGGTCTGACAAGAATTCGTTAAAGGTGTCATCATTAAACTCTTTTGTGACAATAAACAGATCTTTGTCTCCCCTGCCCGAGCAGTTAAAGACAACTGTTTGATCTTTGTTTAGAGTGGGTGCAAGCTTTAACACTTCACAAACAGCGTGACTTGATTCCATTGCTGCAAATATTCCTTCTGTCTCTGCCAGAAGCTGATAAGCCTCCAGAACCTCTTTATCTTTCGCGTAAGAAAACTTAACTCGTCCTGATTCTTTTAAGTAGGCTATTTGGGGTCCAATTCCAGCATAATCAAGACCAGCTGATATACTGTGAGTGTCCGACAATTGGCCATCATCATTTTGCAAAAAATAAGATTTAAATCCCTCAACCACACCGACGGCACCACCTTCGAATCGAGCGGCATGTTCATCCCCTTCGACACCCTTTCCGCCAGCTTCAACGCCTATCATTTTAACTGAGTCTTCATCCATAAAATCATAGAACAAACCCATAGCGTTACTCCCGCCTCCAACACAAGCTACGAGATAATCAGGTAAGGCTCCTGTTTGCTCAATAGTCTGAGCACGAACTTCTTCACCTATCACTTTCTGAAAATAGGTATTCATGGAGGGGTATGGATTTGGACCACAGACAGTACCCAATAAATAATGTGTTTCTTCCGGCTGAGAAATAAGATCTCTCAAGGCGGCGTTGATAGCATCTCTTAAAGTCTGGCTGCCCTCTTCTACAGGAATAACGGTAGCTCCCAGGCGCTCCATCCAGAAAACATTTGGGCGTTGTCTCTGGTAATCTTTTGCCCCCATATAGACCGTGCACTCCAAGCCAAACTTTGCGCAGACTGTGGCAGTGGCCAAGCCATGCTGACCAGCTCCCGTTTCTGCAATGACCCTCTTTTTTCCCATTCGTTTTGCTATCAAAGCCTGTCCCAGACAGTGATTGATCTTATGGGCGCCCGTATGAAGTAATCCTTCATTTTTTAGATAGATTTGTGCGCCACCCAGCTTTGCTGAGAGATTTTCACAATGATAGAGTGGTGTTGGTCTGCCTATATAATTGCGGAAAAGACCGCGTAGCTCTTTTACAAATTCTTCATCGTCAATAGCACGGAAGAACTCATCTCTGAGATCATCCATAATAGGCACCAGTACTTCCGGAACATAACGTCCCCCGAATTCACCGAAGTGACCATCTTTGTTTATCAGAGTTGATTTAATGCTCATTTAAAACCTCATAACCATGCTAGCTATTTTTTCAATTTTGACTAGATCAACTTGACCATCAGATTCGATTCCGGTGGCTGTATCCACGCCAATAGCTAGAGGCAGTTCCGTCAATATCGATTCTACATTGGTTTCATTAACCCCGCCGGCAACCAGAAATGGTTTACCTGGGTTTAGTTCTTTCAGCACAGAATAATCATAGGCTTCACCTGAACCTGGTTTAATCCCATCGATGATAAACATGGAAACCACATCTGCATATTCTGCCAAGGCATTCCTGTTGTTAATGCTAACGGTTTTAATCACGGGTCGAATCACTTCAGAACAATAAGCTGCACTTTCCATACCAGACAGTTGAACAAAATCCAATCCGACCTCCTCTGCGATTCTATTAACTTCTTCGAGAGATTCATCTTGAAAAATACCCACGCTGATGGTGTTTGTTAAAACCTCACAAATGCTTTTTGCTGTGTCAATATCAACTCGTCTTTTGCTCTCAGGAACAAAATTAACGCCAACCATATCAATCTTATTCACCTCACAATACTCAGCCGCCTCAACCGATCGAATGCCACAAGCTTTAAACTTCTTCTTCATCGTTTTAATGTGTCGGATTTCCTGGATCATGTTTTTGCTTTTCATGATCGACGTACCTATGAGGGCGGCATTTGCCAGGCCTTGGATTGTATGTGTATTCTTTGCTGTATACCCACTTTCTGCCACTATAACATTTCCACCAGGAATACGATGAAAGAGTTTTAAGAAGGTTTTTGGGTCAATTGAGAAAGTATGTAAATCTCGATTGTTTATTCCAAAGATGTCTGCGCTCGTTTTTTGGGCAACTGCCAGCTCCTGTTTGTTGTGTACTTCTAGTAACACATCCATATCCAGTGATCTTGCCAAAGTTATGAAGTGATCAATTTCCTCTCTTGATAAAATCGCTGCGATGAGCAGAATGGCATCAGCACCATAATGCCGAGCAAGATATATTTGATACTCATCGATAATAAAGTCCTTCATCAACAAAGGGATGCTCTTTGTTGCCGAACGTGCTAGCTGCAGGTTCTCCAGGCTACCGTTAAAGAACTTTTCATCAGTCAGGACCGATATTGCATCTGCACCACTGGACTCATAAACCGCTGCAATCTTGTCTGCCTGGAAGTCTCCGGTAAAAATATGTTTATCCGATGGTGAGCTTCGTTTAATCTCAGCTATAAGATTCAATGCTGGGGGCATGGCGATCGCTGCCTTAAAATCACGCTCTGATTTTTTGAGGCTTCCCTTTAACTTTGTCATCGGCAATAGGTTCTTTAAAGTGTCAACCTCCTGCCGTTTATGAGCCGTAATTTCTAAGAGGATGTCAGCCGTGTTGCTCAGCCTGCTATATTTTTTAATAAGTTCTTCTGCAGTGCCTTCGGTAATGACCTCTCTGGCAATCTCTACTCCCTCTATGTATGTTCTGGCCTTACCCATAAACTTGAGGGCCAAGGCTGTATTTGCCAGGACGAGGTTCATGTGTTGCGTGGAACAGGAACCATCCAGTATCTGATTTGTAATATTTACATTAAACTCCTGATCTCCACCTTCAATCTGTTCAAAGTCTACAGCCTCAAAGCCAAAATCTTCTGGCTTTAGACTGTATGATTCTATTTCACCGGCTCGCAGTTCTAAAGCGGCTGTTTCTCCTGTTAAGGTCAGTTCGTCAAGACCATCACTTCCATTGAGGACGAGTACATGTTTCTTCCCAAGGGCTTTCGCAGCGTCTGCGATTAGACGCATGTCTTTCAGGTTTGATGTCCCAATGATCTGATATTGGGTATTAGCCGGGTTGAGCAGCGGACCCAGAATATTAAAGATAGTTTTTACTTTGAGTTCCTGACGCACCTGGGCAAAGTGTTTAAATACGGGGTGAAAACTCCTGGCGAAAATAAATGCTAAATCCAATTCCTTATATAGATCTTCAAGGCGATTTTTGTCCGCCATGATATTTATACCAAGTGCCTCCAGAAGATCAAAACTCCCAAAACGACCACTGGCAGCTTTATTGCCGTGTTTCGCTACAGGAACTCCACAGGCAGCCAGGACAATGGCGCTGAGGGTTGAGGTGTTGATGCGTGATAAGCCGGAACCACCGGTACCACAGAGATCGATTGCTCCAGGGAGATCCAGGGTCTGTGGCATCTGACTGTAAAAAAGATTCACCATGGTTGCTATATCTTTTCCGGTAAAGCCTTTGTCATTCAACTCCAGAAGAAATTGTTTTTGCTCATCAAGACTCAGCTCTCCTGAGATGCTATTGTTTATGAATTGCTCTAGATTCATACGAGGGCTTCTTTCTTGACTGGTAGTTGGCTGAGGATTTCCGATATAATCCGATACCCATTTTGGGTCATGGCAGACTCAGCATGAAATTGCATCCCAAATAAGTGTTCACGTTTTAAGGCCATAATACGCTGATCACTGTCGACGCTGACCTCCACACCCTCTGGCACATTGTCCGCCATTGGTGAGAATGAATTATACATTCCTACCTTCTCAATAGCACCAAAAAGATCGATCTCCTTTTGCACGCCCTGGCTTGGGACCCTCTGCTTCTCGACTGGCATCCCTAAATCTTTTGCAATAGCCTGTAGTCCTAGACAAACGCCTAGAATGGGTCTCCTGGCAGTCAGCAATTCGTTTGTGATTTTATTTAATCGTACCATCCGATCGTTACCTAGGTCATTAATATCGCCTGGCCCTGGTCCAATGACAACAATATCGGAATCATCTTCTGCCTGTGAATAGTCAAAGGTGTCAACCACGCGAGTGTCATAACCCATGTGGTGAGTCAAGTGACTCAGGATGTGGGCAAAATTGTCTTCATTATTAATGATGGTTATCTTGCGATCGAAAGCATCATGTTTGATCAGGTGGTCGATCTGATCTTCAAAGTGAAATGAAGAGAAGGTCTGGTTTCGTTGTTTTAGAGAATGGTTAATCTCATCTCTAAGCTCTGGTGTCAGAAAGGTTTCAACAGAGGCCGAATCCCCTCTTAGCGCAGCAATAAGCCCTGCGGCTTTTGCCTCAGTCTCCCGAGCTTCTTTGTACGGATCAGAATCTTTAACAATACCTGCCCCGGCTTGAATCGCAATTTCTCCATTGGCAAAAATCTCGGCCGTTCTGATCATAATGGCGCTATACATATCACCATTTGGACGAATAACACCGATTTCTCCTCCATAATAGCGACGAGATGAAGTCTCTCTTTTGGCTATAATCCTGAAAGCGCTTTCCAGGGGGCTGCCAACCAGAGTGGGTGCATGAAGAGAGAGCGTCAGAGCATGAACCGCTGATTTCTTCGAGTGTCCCTCAAGGCGATATTCAGTATGGATAACGGATCCCGTTTCTCTGAGAAAGGGGCCTGTGATCTTCCCGCCACGAGGACAGATCTGAGCCATAATTTTTAGCTCTTCATCCAAAATCTGGGAAAGTTCATTGATCTCTTTTTGATCTTGAAGGAATGCGTCCAGTTCAGCTTTGAAGTTTTCTCTATTCCCTTTGGGCAAAGTTCCGGAAATTGGGTTCTTGATTACAATCTCATCATGTATTTCAAGTTGTCGTTCCGGTGAAGCACCTACAAAATAGTGACCCTCACCATCGGAAAATAAAAAGGTCAGGTACTGCCCTTTCTGCTGTAACAATCGCTGAAACAGGACCAGGGGTGCCATGGGAGACATGTCATCTAATTTGGCCTTGAACCGTCTGGAATAGATTACCTGACATGCATTTCCTCCGGCTATTTCTTCGTCCTGAATTTTTTGTACTTCTTTTGCAAAATGATCATCGTCCTGATCTGGAAGAAAATTGCTCTCGAATTTCAAGTCCTGTCCTAGAGTTAATGCTTCTAGTTCCTCCGCTTGAATCTCACGTTTATCCTCGGATAGCAGAACCAGCAGATCTTCATCGCCTACAGCTTTCATACCATTGTCTCGAGCTGCACAAAAAGGAGCAACGAAAGCAATATCGCCGGAATGGGTCTGTTGTAGCCTGTCCAGGTCTGCAAGGGACCTGTATCGTCTTAGTTCTCCAGTGAGTAATTGGATGGAGCCCTTTTGTTCTACGAGGAGAGCTGGTTTCTTTATATCATCAAGTTTCAACATGAATTCAATTCTTTATTTTATCGCGGATTATTGGGTTAATGTAAATGCTCTTTGAAAGTCAAATCAAAGAGGAACGCCAGCAGGCATCGTCGTTTAGGGGTGTAAATAGGGTAAGCATTATCATTGTTACATAATGTACTAGTACGGTAGAACATTGTCAAGAGAATTTAGTTCCTTTTCCAAGCTATCTGGCTGAGTTAAATCAAATAGCATTTAGCATTCACCCTTTGCATGCTTAACTTTTGCCAATCTATGAGATCAATAAAAACACACTTTAAGCTTTCTCTTCTTTTCCTGCTCTTGCTTTCGCTTGCATATACCCAAGATTGGGCAAAGCTGGACTATTACAAACAGGCTAATATTGAGCTTGGCCCAGCGACGAAGGGAGACCATCGTGTTGTCTTTATGGGGAACTCAATTACTCAGGAGTGGTTAAAAATCAACCCTGACTTTTTCGCTGGGAAAGACTTTATCAACCGCGGAATCAGTGGACAAACCAGCCCTCAAATGCTGGTAAGGTTCAGATCGGATTGCGTGTATCTAAAACCAGATGTGGTCATCATCAGTGCAGGTACCAATGATATTGCCGAGAACACAGGTCCTATCGCGCTGGAACAGATTCTGGCAAACATTATTTCTATGGTGGAACTGGCTGAAGCCAACGGTATTACATGTATCCTTACCTCGCTTTTACCTGCCGAATCCTTTAGCTGGAGACCAGAACTAAAGCCAGCCCTTAAAATTCTTGAGATTAATCAGTTGATAAAAAGTTACGCGCGGAAACGTGGTCTACTTTATATCGATTATTATTCATCCATGGTGAACAGGCGGGGTGGTTTAAAGCAGAGGTTTACACGCGATGGTGTACACCCGAACAAAACAGGATACCTCGAGATGGAAAAATTCGCGAGGCCAGCGATAATGAAGGCTCTCCAAGTTGTAGACAATCAAGAACATTCTATGCCATAGCGCATTAGCTTGAAAAGATAAATCAGGAGATAAATATGTACCCAAAATTTAAACTGTTCAGTGCACTCGCTCTTTTAACGCTTACGCTTACAGCTCAAACACAACTAACAGTATACAATCATGGTCAAGCCCTGGTTAAAGAGAAATTCTCTCGGAAACTTACGGCGGGGATCTCTGAACTTGAGATTGAAAAAGTTGCTGAGACGCTGAACCCCTCTTCTGTAAAGTTAAGTTCAAACTCCGGGCTTCAAGTTTTAGAACAGAATTATCGTTATGACCTGGTAAACCAAAACAAGCTACTGAAGAAATACTTAGAGGCACCCGTTACCGTCGTTCTTCAAAATGATAAAAAGGTCTCTGGTCAACTCCTTAGTTATGACAACAGTACACTGGTCCTTAAGACAAAAACCGGAACTGACATAATTCAACGCAACTATGTTGGATCTATAAAATGTCCAACACCCTCTGAACGACTCTATGTTCGACCCACCCTGGCATGGACAATAAATACGGAAAAATCGGGAAATTATGACCTGGATCTATCTTATCTCGCCGGCGTGGTTTCATGGCGAGCAGAGTATGTTGCTGTAATCAATGATGATGACACAGAAATGGATCTTAGCTCCTGGATCAACCTGAATAATCAGTCTGGTAAAAACTATAAAGATACCAAGTTAAAACTAGTGGCCGGAGATTTAAACCGCGCTCAACCTGAATATCGTGATCGAGCAGAAGTAGCGTTTATGGCAAAATCAGCCGCACAGGTGGTCACAGAGCGAGGGTTCTTCGAATATCATCTTTATGAGATCGGGTTCCCTGTTAGCGTAAATAATCGAGAGGAAAAGCAGATTCAGTGGCTGAGCCCATCAACCGTAAAGACAGTTAAACAGTTTGTCTTTGAAGGTGGTGGAAGCAGCTTTAGTAATCTGCCAATTAAGATCACCTTTAAGAATGATAAAAATTCAGGTACTGGTGTTGCCTTGCCTGCCGGAATTGTTCGTTTGTTCAAAAAAGATACAGATGGGGCGCTGGAGCTTGTCGGTGAAGATCGCATTAAGCATACTTCCAAAGATGATCTTGTAGCCTTCGAAGTTGGAAAGGCGTTTGATGTCAAGGGCAAGCGGGAAGTGCTTGATCGCCGCTCAAAGCAAAACAAGTTTCATGAGGAAGATATTAAAATCACCCTGGCCAATCGTAAGGATGAAGCTGTTGTCGTGGATGTAATCCAACGAATTGGATATGGAAACTGGAAAATAAAGAATCCCTCTGAAGCCTTTGAAAAACTGGATGCAAATCGGGTGAAATTCACCGTTTCAGTTCCCGCCAATACCGAGAAGGTGCTGACCTTTACCAGTTACACTTCTATGCGATAGTGTTTATTTGGAGATTGAGCTCGCCGAAATCTCTTACTTCTTTGTAAACCTTGATCCTTCGAGACTGTCCTTCGGACACCTCAGGATGACGAGGTTTTGATTCTCTCGTCTCGACCTTGAGAGATACACCCATTTCGTCTCACTGAGGTTGAGCGAAGCTCAAATCTCGAAGTGCTACAATATTTCTTGTCTCTCGTGAGTTTTGTATACATTTTAAATCAACCAAAAACACAACTGGAGATAATATGAAAACAGGTATTGTTTATATACTGATATGTTCAGATAGTTCGTTCTACACTGGGGTAACCAGCAACCTTGAACAAAGACTTTTCCAGCATGAATGTGGTCACTTTAGAGGATATACGCATTCGCGTCGTCCAGTGAAGCTTATCTGGAATTCAGATGATATGGATATACAAGACGCAATTGTTCTTGAGAAACAGATCAAAGAGTGGAGTAGAGGTAAAAAAGAGGCCTATATTTTTGGTAACACTCAGAAACTCAAGAAGCTTTCGATCCCATACCGAGATAGAAAGGTCTAAATTATTATCCTTCGAGTTCCCTCCAGTCTCCGTTCTATCGAACTACGACTTGGCAGGCAGGATGACGAGGACTTGATTAACTCATCTGATTATACCTGCAATAGTCAACTACTGATTTAGTAAATATTTATGCGCCTACATGCTTTATTTACAATCTTTTAACTAATCAGTAATTTCTTACCCTAATAACAATAAATCTGTCCGACTGGTCTTATTTTTGCCCTAATCCATCACTATGAAGAACATCCTGATTTGTGGAAGAATTCGCATCATGGTTTCCAACCCATCTATAAAAGGGCAATTTGCTTATGGTTGAATCCAGCACACTCTCTGTTAGCACTTTTCGTCGTGGTGTTCACCCTGACGAATTTAAAAACTTGAGCTGTAACATTGCATCACGCGATTTACCAGCGCCAGATGAGGTCTTTATCCCCCTTCAGCAACATATTGGGGCTCCTTGTGAGGCTTTAGTCGAAAAAGGTGATTTTGTAAAAACCGGCCAAAAAATTGCTGACACCAAAGCTTTTGTTTCTAGCCCAATTCACGCTTCTATTACAGGCAAGGTACATGCTGTAGCATCTTTTCCTCATCCCCTTGGTGGCAAAGTTCCCATGATCCACATCAAACGAGAGGGAGAGGAAGACAACTGGGCGTTACTCGACACTCCGGATGACTGGAAAACTACGGAGGCGAGTACACTTCGTCAATTCGTTCGCGAGGCTGGAATCGTAGGTCTTGGAGGGGCAGCTTTCCCTACTCATGTCAAAATGGCTCCACCAAAAGAGAAGCCCATTGACACTTTCATTTTAAATGGCTGTGAATGTGAGCCCTTCCTTACTTGTGATCACCGCAACATGCTGGAGGATACGGATCGCATTCTTAACGGAATGGCTATTATGATGAAGATTCTCGGTGTTGACCAAGGCATTGTAGGTATCGAAAGCAATAAACTTGATGCCATCACCCTAATGGAATCACGAAGTACAGCTTTAAATCTTAATTTTAAAGTCCAACCCTTAAAGGTAAAGTACCCACAAGGTGCGGAGAAAATGCTTATCGATGCTGCACTAGGTCGCAAAGTCCCTGCAGGTGGATTACCTATGGATGTTGGCGTTGTGGTTAACAACATCGCCACAGCACTGGCTGTTTATGAGGCTGTCGTAGAAGGTAAACCACTTATTCAAAGAATGCTGACTGTCACCGGTGATGCCATCAATGAACCTGGAAATATTGTCGCCCGAGTTGGCACTCCTTTCAAGGTGTGTGTGGATGCCTGTGGTGGACTTAAGGGTGAGACAGCCCAAGTTTTCATGGGTGGACCTATGATGGGTTTAGCCCAGTATGACCTCAATGTCCCTACGCTAAAAGCCACCTCGGGAATTGTATGTCTTGAATCAACTCAACTTCAGAAATCCAGGCAATATCCTTGTATCCAGTGTGGTACCTGTGTGAGCGTGTGTCCCATGAATCTGGTACCAACTCGAATATCACGATTAGCAGAGACAGCTCAATACGATGACTGTAAAGCGTGGGGAGTATTTAACTGTATTGAATGTGGCTCCTGTGCTTTTGTCTGCCCATCTGGAATTCCACTTGTGCAATGGATTAGAGTGGGCAAAGTCAAGGTGACTGAAAAACAAAACAAACTTAAAGCTCAGGTCTAGTCGGAGTATCTATGACGGATAATAACTTATCATCTCAGCCTGAATCAGCACCCAAACCCGAAAAGAAGAAAAAAGATCCTCGGGCTAAATTATATATACCTGATCAGCCTCTGGTTCTAGCCTCATCTCCTCATTTCCATGCTAAGGATTCAGTTCCAAGCATCATGTGGAATGTGATTCTTGCCCTGGTCCCAGCTGTGGTCATGGCTAGCATCTATTTTCAGTGGGCTGCAGTGGGAATTATTCTGAGTTCAGTGCTTGCCGCTCTCGCATCTGAAGCTATTGTAAACAGGATAAAAGGAGAATCACTAACCATACCGGATGGCTCCGCCGCCATTACCGGACTATTGTTAGCTCTGACCCTACCTCCTTCATTTTCTATAGGAGGAGCTGTTCTGGGATCTGTTTTTGCCATTGTTATCGGAAAACATGTCTTTGGCGGTCTAGGGTATAACATTTTTAACCCCGCTCTCCTAGGGCGTGCCTTTCTTCAGGCTAGCTTCCCAGTTCCCATGACTACCTGGACCTGGCCTTCAACAACGCGTTATGCTGATATTGACGGAATAACTGCAGCAACACCTCTTGGATTGTTCAAGTTTGAAAAAGTGACCAGCGAATTACCCGCTCTCCTAACTGGAGATATTAGCGGGTCCCTTGGAGAGACATCTGCTATCGCGATTCTTATAGGCGGATTATATCTCTTGATTCGAAAATATGCAGATTGGCGTATCCCACTCAGTTTCTTGCTTTCCGTCTTTGTGTTTGGCGGTTTGTTCTGGCTCTCCTCTCCCGAGTCGTATCCTTCACCTGTATTTCAACTATTTAGCGGTGGATTAATGCTGGGAGCCTTTTTTATGGCAACAGATATGGTAACCTCCCCTGTGACTGCTCGTGGTTCCTGGATCTTTGGAATTGGCTGTGGCTTTATTTTGGTCATTATTCGTCTGTTTGGGGGATTACCTGAAGGCGTGATGTATTCCATCCTGCTCATGAATGCCTTTACACCACTTATTAACCGTTATACCCGTCCTGCTTTCTTTGGGGAGGTGCGAGCATGAGCAACTTATCATTGTCAACACGCATGATTCTGGTGTTGACCCTTATAACTGTCTTATCCGGAGGCATACTTGCCGGTTGGGATATGTATACAAAGCCAAAGGTTGCCTACCATCGTCTCCAAGCACTGAAAGCGGCGATTGGTCATGTCCTACCAGACCATGGCATGTATGAGAGTCAAGAAACGGAAACGGGGACTCTTTATTTTGGTAAAACTGATAGCCTGGCTGAATCTCCTGTCGGGGTGGCATTTATGGCCATAGGAAGTGGGTTTCAGGGAGAGGTCAGGATTATGGTCGGACTTACACCTGATCTCATGAAGCTGACCGGAATCAAGGTTCTGGAACAGATTGAAACACCTGGACTGGGAACTAAAATTGTGGTGGACCCATCAAATAAACAAGACCCCTTTTGGTTTCCAAAACAGTTTGAAGGGATTGTCGTTTCGCCTGAGATCGTCGTTCTGAAAAATGCAAAGCCAAGCGCAAATAATGAGGTACAAGGGATTACAGGTGCAACCATTTCTTCCAAAGCGATTGCCCGAATCATTAACGACAAGATTAAGGCTGTCCAAAAAACCTTGTCAAGCACAGAAGGGCGGGAGTCATGAGCAAAACAGTACCGCTAAAGACTGAGTTCATCAAAGGTCTCTGGAAGGAAAACCCTGTTATTGCCAGCCTGTTGGGTCTCTGCCCAACCCTGGCAGTTACAAATGCCGCCATGAATGGTTTAGCGATGGGTTTGGCGACAACCTTTGTTCTGGTGATGTCAAGTCTCATGATCTCAGCGCTACGAAAAGTGATTCCCCACCAAGTTCGAATCGCCGGGTTTATCGTTATTATTGCCACCTTTGTGACTGTTGCAGATCGCTTTTTGGCTGCTTTCTTTCCTGAAATCAGCGCAACACTTGGACCATATATTCCCCTAATCGTAGTCAACTGTCTCATCTTGGGCCGACAGGAAGCCTTCTCTTCACGAAATGGAATTGGACGCTCTCTGGTTGATAGCTTTGGGATGGGTTTAGGGTTTATTTTTGTATTGGTAGCCCTTGGGTCCGTTCGTGAGGTATTAGGCTCTGGATCTATTTTTGGAATTACGGTCATGGGAGATTGGTTTAATCCCTGGATGATCATGATCCTTCCTCCGGGTGCTTTTCTAACGCTTGGATTGATGATCGCTCTAGCGAATTGGTACAACGACTGGAGGGCCACATCGTGAGTTATTTCCTGCTTTTCTTTTCGGCTGCAATTGTAAACAATTTTGTCCTTTCTTATTTCCTGGGAATATGTCCTTTTGTTGGGGTTTCAAAAAAAGTCTCCTCTGCTGTCTCAATGGGAATGGCAGTAACATTTGTTATGCTCATTACTGCTGTAGTTACCTGGTTGATCTATCATTTACTGCTGGTGCCCTTTGAGGTCGAGATCTTGGAGTATGTCAGTTTTATTCTGGTCATCGCATCTCTGGTCCAGTTGGTCGAGATGTTTATCCGCAAGGTGAGTAAACCTCTTTATGATACGCTGGGCATTTATTTGCCACTCATCACAACCAATTGCGCCATCCTCGGTCTGGCCCTTTTCTCTGTATTGCGTGATTATGGTTTTATTGAAAGTGTCGTCTTTGGTCTGGGTGCTGGTGCTGGCTTTACGCTCGCACTGGTAATTATGGCCGGAATTCGCGAGGAGTTGGAGTTGGCTCCCGTACCTAAGTATTTTCAAGGAGCAGGTATCACCATGATCGTTGCAGGAGCCTTAGCTCTCGCCTTCATGGGTTTTGCTGGAATGATTTAAGCTATAAGGAATGTTTGAAATGGATATGGCATCAATTGCTGTTTCAATGCTAAGTATGGGTGGACTCGGAGCACTCTTTGCCTCTGGACTCGTTATTGCCAACAAGAAGCTTCATGTTGAAGAAGATCCCCGAATCGCATTAATACAAGATAATCTCCCAGGTGCTAATTGTGGTGGTTGCGGCCTCCCCGGTTGCAGTAGTTTTGCTCAAAATATTGTTACTGGTGAGATTGGAATCAGTGGGTGTCCCGTATGTAATGATGAAGCTCGCGAAGCTATAGCCGGCGTGATGGGTCTTGAAGCAGAAAAGGGAGAAAAGATTGTTGCCCGAGTCTTATGCCAGGGTGGAGACTATGAAAGTGCTCAAAAGGGCAACTACCTGGGTATTGAGACATGTACTGCAGCACATATTACCAGTGGAGGTGATAAGCTTTGTCTCTATGGCTGTCTGGGCTACGGTGAGTGTGTTGACTCTTGCCCTTTTGATGCCATTTGCATGAGCGATAATGGCCTACCCGTGGTTGATGAAGAAAAATGCACGGGATGTGGTAACTGCTCAGAAGCCTGTCCTCGCCATATCATAGAAATGCATCCTGTTAGCAACACTGTTTTTGTGGCCTGTAAAAATGAGGACAGTCCAAAAGATTCTCGTAAAGTCTGTATCAAGGCTTGTGTTGGATGCTCCTTGTGTGTTAGAGGTGTGGATGAAGGGCTAATGACCCTGGAAAATAATTTGGCACGTATTGACTACATGCTTTATGGCCAAGGTCATGAATTGCCTACAGAGAAGTGCTCAACAAATGCACTTATTCTCATTGAGTCTGTCCCCAAAACTGAAGTAGAACCTGTTTTTCAAGAAGAAGTGCTCAGCGCCTGATGTTGTTTAACGGCGAAAGTGGCGTTATTCAAGAAATAACAGAGACCCAAATAGCTATTTCTTTTGAGACAAAAGACGCTTGTGATACTTGTGGTCTTAAGGTGGTCTGCGCCCCGGGGAAATCTTCCCAACGTAGATTAACTCTCCCTTTTCGAGGGAATTATTCTGTGGGCCAAAGGGTTCAAATCGAAGAGATAGGAAACCTAGAGCTTCATCTTGCTTTGATTCAATTTGGCATTCCTATGATAGCTTTCTTGTTAGGATTGGGTTTTGGATACATAATACCCCAAACCATCATAGCTAAAGAATTACTCGCATTTATAGTGGCATTGCTTGGGTTGGGTGCGAGCTTCTTTATTGCCCGAAATATGATCCAGAGATTGGTAAACCTGATCCCCTCAAAATATCTGAATGTGAGAGTGCTATCCAGACCCGGAGGTTGAGCTCGTCGAAACCTCCTTTTTATAGTAAGCGGTAGACAAGCCAGGCAAGTCTTTCACCTTACCTTCCATCAACGCAACTTTCTTTTTCCTATTCCACCCCTGAACTTGTTTCTCTCGATAGAAAGCCTCATCAATCCGTGGAAATTCTTCTACGTACAGTAATTTTACTGGCAATCTCTTTTTGGTATAAATGGAGCCTTCTCCAGCTTGATGCTGTTGCATTCTCATTTCGATATCTTTTGTACTGCCCGTATAGAATGTTCTATCAGAACACTCTAATATGTAGAGATACCCTACTGACACTTGCCGTTCCTTTTTCTTAATAATGTAATACTGGACATTTCGACGAGCTCAATGTCCGGGATTGCTACCAGCCGCCTGAAGCGCCTCCGCCTCCTCCAAAGCCACCCCCGCCAGAGAATCCTCCTCCTCCGAAGCCACCGCCACCACCGTGTCGGCCACCCATGGCTGAGCCTAGCATGGATCCTAGAAAAAAGCCGCCAAGTCCACCCATACGACCACGACCGAGAAGTAAGAAAATGATTAGAGGAAAGAGTAAGCCGAGGGGACTACTTTTTTCTTTTTGTCTTTGTGAACGAGGTCTGTCACTGCCGGTGTATTCACCTTGGACTGCTTGAATAATTCCATTCAGCCCGGCAACGACACCTCCATACCACTGACCCTCCTTAAAAAGGGGAGTGATCTCATTGCGAATGATTTTGCCGGCAGTAATATCAGGTAAGGCACCTTCAAGACCGTAGCCAACCTCAATTCGGATTTTTCGTTCCTGCTTGAAAATGCTGAGCAATACACCATTATCTTTTCCTGACTGACCCAGCTTCCAGGCTTCAAACATACGCACAGAAACATCTTCAAGACTTTCACCCTCTAAGGATGGAAACGTCGCTACCACGATCTGATTTGATGATTGGGCCTGGTGTTTCTTTAGAGCGTTTTCAATTTGACTTTCCTGGCTGGAAGAGAGTATATCTGCCCAGTCGTTGACATGCTTATTAATGCGGTCGGGATAGATACCATCAGCAATAAGGCTTGATGTGAGGAATAAAAACAAAGCAAGGTGGAGGTATTTATTTAATTTCATTTTGTCTCATTTTTTGTAACAGTTATCTGTATAAATGACCGTGCTATACTTCGACAGGCTCAGCATGACGCACTCTTGCAGCTTGTCACCCTGGGCACTTCGACCATGCTCAGTACAGGCCTGTCGAAGTGTCTCAGAACCATTGCTTATCAAATTTTTATTAAAACTCAACCTCGGGCGCTGTTTCTGCTCCGGACTCTGCTTCAAAGTATGCTTTGCGATCAAAACCAAAAAAGCCAGCGTACATTGATCCGGGGAAGCGTCTGATCACAGTATTGTATGCTTGTGCCGTTTTGTTAAACCGGTTGCGCTCAACTGAGATTCGGTTTTCTGTACCTTCCAGTTGTGTCTGGAGATTAAGAAAATTCTGATTGGCTTTCAGGTCCGGATATTTTTCAACCACAACCATAAGTCGACTCAAGGCACTGGTAAGTTGTCCCTGAGCGGCCTGAAACTTCTGCAAAGCTGCAGGATTGTCAGCCATACCTTCCATGTTGATACTGCCAACTTTGGAACGGGCTTCAGTAACAGCGATAAAGGTTTCTTGTTCATGCTCAGCGTAGCCTTTTACTGTGGCAACCAAGTTGGGAATAAGATCAGCACGACGTTGATAGACATTTTCGACCTGAGACCAGGCAGCGTCTACACCTTCTTCGAGACTGACCATGCTGTTGTATTTTCCAATGGCATTACTGACCATTAAGAAGATCACCAGCACAATAGCAATAATTACAATAGTACTCTTTTTCACAATTTAACTCCTTGTGGAAATATTTAAGTGTTCTCTCGCAGAGCGCGCAGAGATGCAGAGTATAATCATTTGTGTTTTTTGATTAATATTTGCCTTTGCGGTCTTTGCGAGATGGTTTATTCGTTTCATTCTTCAATTGATATTCACGCCGGTTCGACCTGTCCCAACAGACCTTACCTTAATAAATATCGTTAGAATATATGATGAAAACTTGACTTTGTTCCGAAAAACTGCGCTATTCACAAAGGGTTAACCCTTGTTCAAGCCACTTGTTGAAATTAACACTCGGTAATGCTTACCGCTAAGCCCCCAAGGGCGGTCTCTTTAAACTTTGCTGACATTTCCAGTCCTGTTTGTTTCATGGCCGAAATACAGTTATCCAATGACATAAAATGTTGTCCCGTTCCCCGCAAAGCTAATGATGCTGCTGTATAGGCTTTAATGGCGCCAAAACCATTACGCTCAATACAGGGAACCTGAACCAGTCCATTAACAGGATCGCAAGTGACTCCAAGATGGTGCTCCAGAGCGATCTCTGCAGCATTTTCAACCTGTTCTGGTGTTCCACCGCGTATGGCACATAGGCCTGCCGCAGCCATTGATGACGCAGAGCCAACTTCCCCCTGACAGCCCACCTCAGCACCGGAGATTGAACTTCGTAACTTGATGAGTCCACCAATTGCAGCGGCAGATAATAGAAAATCACGGACCTGATCAAGGGTTCCATTGCGATGCTCGGTCCAGTAATACAAAATGGCGGGTATCACTCCAGCAGCTCCATTTGTGGGAGCAGTTACGACAGGATGACCAGCAGCATTTTCCTCACTAATAGCCATGGCGTAGGCACAGAGCCAGTCGGTGACATTACCATCCTCCGGATTGCCCAGTAATTGTTTGTGTAATTTAGCAGCTCGGCGTTGGAGCCCCAAACCCCCGGGGAGATCACCTTCTGCCTTAAGACCTCTTTCCACACAGTCTTTCATGGCAGACCAAATACTATCAAGCCCCTGGTTTAGTTTTCCTTCCGACATATATTCTAATTCGTTGACCCGCTTCATGGCTGCGATAGAAAAACCGCTCTCCCTAGCCAGAGATAGCATCCGTTTTGCCGAGTCAAATGGATAGGGCGTACCTTTGCTAGATTCCATTTTTAGAGGTGCTACGATTGCATTTATTCTTACCCGGGTATGCACAAAACCACCACCAATGGAAAAATAGGTCTCTTCTTTTATGATCTTTCCTGTTGAATCTACAAGTCTAAAGATCATTCCGTTGGTATGTTCAGGTAATGGCTCACCACGATCAAATAGAATATCATTTTCAGGTGAGAACTTAACTGTAATGTCAGCCCCAACGTTAAAGGCGGGAAGAGTCCAGAGCTGTTGGATAATGTCATCTACATTTTGATTTAGTAATTTTTCCGGGGTGAAACCATGGAGTCCCAGGGCAATTGCCTTGTCTGACGCATGACCCTTTCCCGTGTAGGACAGGGAGCCTTTAAGTGTGCATTGAAGATGTAGTTTTTCTTCTGCTTTACTGCTTGTGAATTCTGCTTTTAACAACCCCCTAAACCTACCAGCAGCCACCATTGGTCCGACGGTGTGTGAGCTGGAGGGGCCAATTCCCAGAGTAAATAGCTCTAGTGTGCTAATGAACATCGAGGATTATTTAGTCTTTACCCATTTATTGTCTAAAGGCCCAGGAGAATCAAGGCTCCACTAAGAATAACGGTTACGCCAGCGATGACATGTACATACTTTTCAAGCTTGCTGGTTTTAATAAACGAAAACCCATAATTGACTGCCAACACAATCCCCACCATGGTGAGTACGGTGATAGTGGTAAACGTTGCTATTACAGCAATGAGACCAGCCATGGATTCCTGGGCAGCAGGATAAACCAGCACAGGAATGAGAGGCTCACAAGGGCCCAGCACAAAAATCAAAAATAAGACCCAGGGTGTAATGTTCTTGGATTTGTCTTCGTGAGGATGCGTATGGTTGGTTTCCAACATGCTCCCTGCTGTATGGTGATGGTCATGAGGATGCACGTGAACCGTAAGATCGTGAGCATGAATGTGTTTATGGGCTGTACCTTTGTTGAGTTTCCAAATTGCCCAAACGAGGTAAGCTACACCAAAGATTAAAAAGCCCCAGGCTGCCCAGTCTCCTCGAAAGGTTTCAATAATTTCCAGCTTTTTTAAGCCGATACCAAATCCAACACCAATCAAACCCAACAGCACGGTGCTGCCAACGTGTCCCAAACCGCAGAGGGCTGTGATCCATATTGTTTTTACGGTAGACCACTTTCTGGCCTTTGACAAAACGATAAACGGTAAATAATGATCTGGTCCTAACAAGGTGTGAAAAAAGCCCAGTGAAGCAGCTGTTGCTATCAGTATCAGTATTTCATTGTCCATCATATTCCCCTTTTTGAGTGTCTTAGTTGCTAGCTCTTTTAGAGGTACAAATCACGAGCCAAAAGGTAAGATTCGTTGGGACTTTTAGTTTACTCTTCCAACCATAGATATTGTATTGAGTACACCATGAGCGATAATTAATGGCCATAAATTTCGGCCAAACACCATATAGGCTGTTCCCATCGTTAAGCCAATAAGGGCGACTGTTATTGATCGTTCTGATAGATCATGGGAATGCCTAAAACCAAAAATCACCGCCTGAACTAACACGGCCAGGATTGTGGCAAAAGAAGTCTTTGAAAATAGCTGTTCAAACCAATTCATTAAGAACCCTCTATCCAAGAGTTCCTCCAAGAATGATTGGACTAAAACCAGTGGAATTATTGAAAAGAAAAGTAGCCAGTTTCCTTTAAGGTCGCCAAATTTAGAGCCACTATCTTCTGGGGAGGATTCGGGAGCCACCAAAAATGGTATCTGATCCTTAATAAGATGGAAGACGACAATAGATACTAGAGTCACGGCAAGAATCCCACCTGAGATTAGCAGTGTTTTTTTATAACTTTCAGGTTTGTGTAAACCCAAGTCTTTCCAGCTCACCCCTCGCACTTTCATTCTCCAGCTTGCCACCACTAGAGTGGATAATGACCAAAAAAGACCATTTGTCAGAAACCCGACATTGGAAAAATATATTTCCCTAATCAAAAACATGACTGAGATGTAGAGAGCCAGATCCAAAAATGAATCTTTAAAAGAAATTGGGCTCAATCTGTTAGTCTCTGTATGCAAATCGCCTAAAGCTTAACTAACTGTGCTACCGTTTCAATATGAGCTGTATGGGGAAACATGTCCACCGGCTGAACACTCAACAGTTTATAATCGGTTTCACAAAATAACTTAAGATCCCGAGCCAAAGTTGAAGGGTTACAGGAGACATAGACCAACTTCTTGGGTCCGACATTCAGAATATCATCCACCACTTTCTGATGTAAGCCTGCGCGAGGTGGATCTACCACAATCACATCAGCTGGTTCAATGCGGTCCACATTCTGCCAGAGGACATCCTTGAGATCTCCCAGAATGAACTCCACATTTTCAAATCCCTGTGCCTTGGCATTCCTGCGGGCATTCTTCACAGAACTGGCAATCAATTCAAAACCATACACTTTTTTGGCTTGTTTGGCGAGGAACAAGGCAATGGTGCCAGTGCCGCAATACAGATCATAGACCACTTCCCCACCTTTTAGGTCTGTTCCCTTTAAAGCTTCGGCATAAAGCACTTCTGCCTGGCGAGTATTGGTCTGGAAAAAAGAAGATGCAGAAATTTCAAATTCAGATTCGCCCAGGCGATCCCTGATGCTGCCTGGTCCATGGAGGAAAACCTCGGTTTCACCTATGGCGACGTCAGATAACCTAGAGGTAATGCTGTTAATCAGCGTGCTAATCTGTGGAAATTGGGACATAATGGCTTTTTTAAAAACCTGCATGTGTTGTTTTTCGTAGGTCTTGGTAACCAGGTTAACCATGATATCATCTGTGTGTTCACCATAACGCAACACCAGGTTACGTGCCCAACCTACATGGGTTCTATTATTGTAAGCTTCCCAGCCATGTTCCTGGGCAAAAGCGAACACAAAATTCATGATCTCATTCATAATGGGTTTTTGGAGATGACAGGTTTCGATATGTACGACTTTATCAAAACGTCCTGGGATATGTTGTCCCAGACCGATGGGTTCATCTTCATCATCAGGATGATTACGCCATGGGTTAGGTGTAAAGGTGAATTCCATCTTATTACGATAGTGAAATTCTGATGGTGATGGCAATGCTTCAGGTACTTCAAAACCTTCAAAACCACCGACTCGCTGGATCAGGTCACGAACTTGGGTGGTTTTTTCCTTGAGCTGATCTGAATATTCCAGATTCTGGATACGACAGCCTCCACAAGTTCCAAACGCAGGACATTTTGCTTCGATCTCATTGGGAGCTTTTTCCAGGATTTCCAGAGGATAGGCTTCGGCAAAACTCTTTTTCTTTTTAACGATCCGAGCCAAGACCTTTTGACCGGGGATCACTCTTTCAACAAAAATAGCCAGGCCGTCTACATGGGTCATTCCCTTACCGCCAAAAGCTAGGCTTTCAATGGTCAGTTCAATATCCTGACCCTTTTTTAAACCTTCTTTACCACCTCTAATCACATCACTCATATTTGGTCCTTATTTTCCGTAACAGGATAGACTATTCAGGGAGTTTCACCAAGGTGATTTGTACACTATCTTTCGTTGTGAAAAGTATCTCGTCACCCTGAGTAAGCCTGTCTTGAGCGAAGTCGAAAGGTCGAAGGGTCGACCTTCCATAACTTGCTATTACACGCTTGTTAATTATTTTACAGAAACCATTTACTAAATCTGGAGTCCAATAATGAAAACAGGATATGTGTATATCCTTGAATGTTCTGATCGTTCATTCTATACAGGAATAACAAACAGTATTGAAAGACGGCTTGCCGAACACGAGGAGGATGAGGGAATCACATATGTGTCTAAACGAAGGCCCTTTAAATTGATTTGGATCTCGGATGAGTTAGTAATTCAAGATGCAATTGTACTCGAGAAACAAGTTAAGGGATGGCGTAGAGATAAGAAAATGGCCCTTATAAACGAGAACTATGACCAGTTGCCAGATTTATCTACAGCATACTGTAAACGGAAATGAACCGTCGTGCTTTGTCCTTCGACGGGCTCAGGATGACGCACTGAGTATAACGAGTGATGGAATTATTTGCTAAATTTGTGACAAATGAACATCGTCCACAATTCCGACGATGACAGAACGAAGCGGAGCCATGGAATCTCCAACTATCTGACGAGCACCATTGCCCTCATCAAGCATGAGAACCGTTTCTCCCACACCAGCATCGACGCTATCAATTGCGATCAAATATTTTCCAGTAGGTTTTTGAAAAGCATCCAGCTTATCAACAACCAGCAGGCGCTTCCCGTCATAAAAGGGATGATTGATAGTGGAGTGGATGGTTCCGCAAACTTTACCGAGGATCACAATTTCACCATTTTTCTTTCTTTAGCCACTGATCTACACAGATTTTCATGGATGGTTTTTGATTGGTCTTCGCGAGCGACTGAAAAGAGCGCGGCGATCTCAAGTCCGAGATTGCTTCGTCGCTACGCTTCTCGCAAAGACTAAAAGTAGATATTCTATTGTTCATCAGTGTTTCATTTCGACGTTGCTCAATACAGGCATCCGTGGCTAATTACCATTTCTATAGTGTTTTTTGGATCTGAATGTCATCCACAATCCCGACGACAGCATGATCCACAGGAACAAACCAGGGGTCGCATAAAAGAGCTGCTTCCCGAGAGCTTTCATAATAAATCAATTCACCTGGACCGGCCATGCGGGTTGGGTCTGCTGCGACAACGGCCTCCCCTTCCGGCTTCTGGTATTTATCCAGAGGTTGCACCATAAGCATGGGTGTGCCCTCCAGGCCTTCAGCCACAACAGCTGGTGTCAGTGTACCGATAACTTTACCAAGCAGCATTATTCTCCCTGCGCCAGGTTTGCCAGTTCCGATTTGGAAAAATAGGTTGTGGCGTCGATCTGCTTGGCCAGCTCAGGATCAATTCTTGGAATAATGGTCTGTGATAGAAGTAATTCTGGTTTTTCCAGGGCTTCTTCAGAGAGTGAGTTCGCTATCTCAACGTCTTCAACTTTGCCGGCATAAATGGCGATTGATTTTCCACCCAGATCATCAGCCAAACGTAATTCCACCAGCTCAACATTGGCGCCCTTCATCGCTGCATCAGCACCTTGAAGCACCCCGGCAACCGTAGCCATTTCAATCACAGCCAGAGCTTCTGTTCCACATTTTTGACGTTCGCCCAGACAGGCCGAGTAAACACTCTCATGAATGTCTGGCAGAAAAACAGCATCAAGCAGGTGGTCTTGCCCCTTGCTCATTCCTATGGTGAATGCCGTTTCAACCGAAGCGACAGACCCGGCAATCAGTACCAGATATTTTCCATTATGGACAGTCCCTGATTTGATAATCGCAATAGGCGCTTCTTTGAGCATAGCATCAGCTGTAAGCACGCCAATCGGTATACTGTCTAATTCTATGAGTGCGAGTGCAGCTTGTTTTTTCATTATACTATCCTGAATTTATCGACCAACACGCAACGAATAGGTCGGACAAAGGAACGTGGTCCCGTGAGTCCATCACCCGTTGGGCTGGCAATTGAAAAAGAGGTAAAGCCTTCGCCACCATAACCTAATCCGGCTAATGATGGACCATTCTTTACAAAAATACTGCAACCCATGACTCGCGCCATACGGCTGAGATTATCTAAATTTTTGGAATGGATGACGGCAGTGTGTCGAAATCCATGTTCAGCTTCTTTGGACAGATCGATAGCCTGATCCACATTGGGAACTCTTGCGATGGGTAGTACTGGCATGAGCTGTTCAGTCCAGATCAGAGGATGACCCACTGATACTGGCAGAACCGCAATTCTCACATCTTCAGCAACCTTCAGACCGATCTTGGAAAGGATAAATTGAATATCTTTACCGATCATCTCTTTCTTCATAACAGCTGGCTTACGCATGCCGTTGGTCTTTTCAAAGATCACTTTTTCCAGTTGATTGACCTCGTGAGGTTTCAAAACAACTGCACCATGACGAGGGAAAGCAGCCAGGAGTTGATCGGCAACCGACTCAACCACAAACACCTCTTTCTCAAGCACACAGATGATTCCATTATCCATACCTGCACCGCGGACAATGTCTCGAGCGGCCTGTTCAATATTGGCTGTTTCATCAACCACAACTGGTGGATTTCCAGGGCCGGCACACAAAGCACGTTTCCCGCTGGACATGGCAGCTTTGACCACAGCTTCGCCACCTGTGACAACCAGAAGATCAACCCCCTTGGCTGTCATGAGTTCATTTGCGCTCGCAATGGTTGGCGATGCAATGGTACACACCAGGTTAGGTGGACCACCCACTTCAATAATGGCTTCATTTATGAGCTCAACATTGAGGATACTAACTTCCTTGGCCATTGGGTGAACATTGAAGACCACGGCATTTCCAGCAGCCAACATACCAATCGTATTACAAATAATGGTAGAGGTTGGATTGGTGCTGGGTGTGATAGATCCGACGACTCCATAAGGAGCCCACTCAGTTAAGGTCAGTCCTCGATCTCCTGACAATGCCTCTGGAGTTAGGGCTTCGGTTCCCTGGGTATTCTCAATTACCAACTGGTTTTTGAGCACCTTGTCTTCATAGCGACCCATGCCTGTTTCATCAAAGGCCTTCTGCGCCAGCTCTTCAGCATGCAGTCTCATTTTTGAGCGAATGCTCTCAATGATCTTTGTTCGCTGCTCCAGCGTCAGCTCATTTAATGCATCATAAGCTTTTCTGGCTGCAGTCACCGCGGAGTCTATCGTATTGAAGACACCGTACCCACCAGAGATTGTTTTCTCCTCTGCGAGCAAGGGGGCTTCAAATACTGATCGTTCCTGTTTCTCAGGTTTGATCAGCGCCGCCACGCGGTTTGCTATGAGATCAACTTGACTATCTGTCAGTTGTGACATGGTTTGCCTCCGAAGGGATTGTTCATTCTACCCGGCTTGTCTAGAGACCCTTCGAGAGCCTCAGGGAGACAAGCCCTGGAGTTTCGTCTTGCTGAGCCCGTCGAAGTATCGAAACTCCGACGCCGGGGTAATGACTTAGTCATTCACACCCTTTTTGTATTTGGTCTTACCGCCAATTTCCCAGTTATCTACAATCGCCATAACGACTGCATCACAGGGACGGTTGTCTGTTACTTTTGTCTGACGAGCAGAACTACCGCTGGCATAGAGAACCATCTCTCCCACGCCGGCGCCAACTGCATCAGCAGCTACAACAAACCCACCTTTGGCTTTTCCTTCCAGATCGACCTGCTGCAAAGTCAGAAATTTGAGACCGTCCATACTGGACTCTTTCTGGCTGGCAACAAGAGTCCCAACAACTTTTGCCAGGATCATAGGGTCACCTCTCGCTTAGGCTCTTTTGGCAAGTTCGGCTTTACCTTCTTTACCACGACCTAAGGGTAAAACAGAATCCACATTTGGATGGGGACGAGCAATGATATGAACAGCTACGATCTCACCAACTTTTGACGCACCGGCACGACCGGCGTCACAAGCGGCTTTAACAGCTGCTACATCACCACGGATAACGACTGTTACATAGCCACCACCTGTTTTTTCATACTCTACCAATTCTACCTTGGCAGCTTTTACCATTGCATCCGCTGCTTCTACTGCTGCTGGATATCCTCTGGTTTCTAACATTCCTAGAGCTTCAGACATTTTATTGCCTCCTGTTTGTTATTGCTTTGGGTTTATTTTTATTCATTATTCATTTTCTTGTTTTAGCCACGGATGCCTGTATTGAGCAACGTCGAAATGAAACACGGATGTTCACTGAAGCGTCTTCGCGAGCACTTCGACTGCGCTCAGTGCAGGCTAAAGAGCACGGCGATCTCGAATCTGAGATTGCTTCGTCCCTTCGCTCCTCGCAAAGACGTGACATGGTGATTCTTTATGTCAACTATGTGTTTCATCCGTGGCTAATTACACTTATTTCTTATCCGGCTGTACACGGCCTTCAACATTTTCAATGGCTGTCGTCGCTGCTTTCCAGGCCACATCAATATCCTTTTCATCACCACCGAGGTATACGCGACCGAAACTTCCGGTAGCACGAACCTCCAGGATATTAATATTTGCAGCTTTCTCGGCTTCATTAGCTGCCAGGGCCGCATAGGCTGCCGGTACACATTCCATGACATACATGGACTCACCGGGAATGATCATGTTGCCATGACGCATACGATTGATCAACTGGGTCTGATGATCGTCAATATTTCGGATGACCTGACTGGAAACCACCTTGGGTTTCTGACGATCTTCCTCTTTTAAGTCAAGGGCCTCCAGAATAGCTGCACCGGCCTGACGAACATCAGCCTGGGAAAAGGAATGGATCTCCAAAAGTCCGTAGAGACGTTCAACGATCTGTAAACCCGGTGTGACATTGGTTGATTTCAATGCGATATCCGTTATGCGGTTGATCTCGATTCCAGGAGATATCTCAACATACAAAGAAGCCATTCCAGCGAGAGGTAGAAAACCCCTGGCAATCGTACAAAAGAAAGCCGCATGCTGTGGCTGCAAATTATCTAAAAACACATATGATCTTAAATCTACACTCATTGGTTATTTCCTCTTTTATCCACAGTCTATCATTGTCTCGTCTTCGCGAGCGAAAGAAATGAGCGCGGCGATCTCGTGTCTGAGATTGCTTCGTCTCTTCGCTTCTCGCAAAGACGCAATGGTGGTTCTGTATATTAAAACTCTTTTCATCTGTGTTAATCCGTGGCTCAATTGCTTTTAGCTTGAGACCGTGATCGATCTGGCTTTTTTCAATATTGCAATTCCGGCGCTGGCACCAATTCTGGTGGCTCCAGCTTTGATCATACTCTGAGCATCTTCCAGTGATTTAATACCACCGGCTGCCTTCACACCAATTCCTGTATTAGCAACTGTCTTTGACATTAAAGCTACGTCAGCAGCAGTTGCTCCATGAGGTCCAAATCCTGTAGACGTTTTAACAAAATCTGCTCGAGCCTTTTTAGCTAATGTACAGGCGCGGACTTTCTCATCATCCGTTAAGAGTGCTGCTTCAATGATGACCTTAGAGATGGCTCCACCATCTTCGCAAGCCTCACAAACCATACGGATGTCACGATAAACCAACTCATCGTCGCCACTCTTTAAGGCTCCAACATTGATAACCATATCAATTTCCTTGGCACCATCGCGAATGGCTCTACGAGTCTCCATGGCTTTGATGGTTGGATGGTGAGCTCCTGATGGAAAACCTACTACGGTACAAACTTTAACTTTTGAGTTCTCCAGTTCTTTGGCTGCCAATGGAACATAACTGGGACTGATACAAACTGTGGCAAATTGAAACTCATCAGCTTCTGCACAAAGAGTTTTAATATCGTCAACTGTAGCATCCGGTTTTAAAACTGTGTGATCGATACATCTGGCGATATCTTCGGGGACAGATGCGGCACTGGTACCATCATGGACACCAATACGATCCACACCAAAATCCATAAATTTGCGGTAGGTGTCAGGTTGCCGTTCAGCGCAGACCCCACAATGACAAACCATATCGCTATCCTGATGATCATGGTTCTTCTCATTACATGGCTCTTCACCTGCTGTTCCAGATCCAGCCTGAACCAACTGACCTACACGTTCTGCAATTTTCAGAATATCCTGGTCAGATAATGATGCCAGGCTCTGGTCATCTGTTTTTGTTGTCGTTTCCATTGTTTCCGTATTTCCTTTTTCGGTTTGCAGATCATCGATCATGCCAACGCGTTTTAAATGTCTGTCTTCAGTACAGTCTGTTGTAATAAATTTTTTCACGATCTGAGTGGCCAAAGCCTTGCCAATTAAGCCTGACCCAAGAGTCAGAACGTTGGCATCATTGTGTTCACGGGCGTTGTTGGCACTGGAGAGATCATAACAGAGAGCGGCTCTTACACCGGGAATCTTATTGGCTGCCATGGAGGATCCGATACCGGCTCCATCAACAATAACACCAAAGCGAGCTTTGCCATCGGCCACTTTATGGGCGACTTTTGCAGCAAAGACGGGGTAGTCGACTGCGTCTGTTGAGTGGGTACCACAATCGATGGTTTCATAACCCTCTTTTTTCAGAAAGGTTTTGATCTCTTCTTTGAGAGGATAACCGCCGTGGTCTGCGCCCAGGGCGATAATTGGTTTTGTACTCATCTTATGCTTCCCCCAGTAATTTACGGGCGGTTTGTTCATCTGTGATCAGACTGTTAAACCATTTTCCTGTGAGTCCGGCTTTGACGGCCTGTTCTTTGTCAGGACCACCAGCTACAGCGATTGAATAGGGCTTGGCTTTGAGTTCTTCCAGCTCGATACCAATGGTTCTTTGGTCCAGGGCTAGTGAGCAGATGGATCCATCTGCCTTGATGAGGCGTGAGCAGATATCTGCCACAGCGCCTTGGTCGATAAGGTCTTGGACTTCATCGCTTTCAAAATAATCAGCTTTGACCAGAACACAGTTTGACCCGAAGGCGCCTACGGTAAAGGCTGCGATATCCGCTTCTCTGGCCAGCTTTAATGTTTTTGCAATATGTCGATCTGAAATGATGGCTGTTTTTAATTCTGGGTTATCTACGATGGCCGGTAGTGGTAGTAAGTATGGTGTGGCGTGATAATTCTCGCCCATTTTTCCGGCGATCTCACTGGCGTGGGTATCCAGTTCTGCTTTTGATACACCACCATTAAGTTGAACCACGGTCATGTTCTTGACCGGCCGTGATCTTAAATGTTTTGTCGCGGCTTGCATAGTGGTTCCCCAGGAAACGCCCAGGGTTGAATTGTCATCTATCAATGTGTCTAATAAGTCGATTAAGGCATAGCCCATGCGGGATTTTAACACTTGGCCAGGTTCACCATCATAAGGTACCACAACCACATGCTTGAGACCAAATTGGTCTCTGAGCCTCTTTTCCAGCCGGGTTCCGCTGGCACTGGGGTCGATGATCTGGATCCGAACCACACCCTGATCTCGAGCTTCTTGCAGAAGTCGTGAGACAGTGGGTCGTGAGACCTCCAACTTAGATGCAATCTGGGATTGGGTAAGGTGGTGTTCATAGTAGAAGCGGGCTGCCTCTAATACCAACAAGCCACGATCTTGATGCTCTGAGATCATATTGCCTGAATTCTACTGAACATGTGTTCATTGTATCTTAACATGTGTTCAAGTTAGAGTGCTAGAAACCTTCTGTCAAGTAAAATCATGGCTTTTGGCATCAACAGAAGAAGTTTAGCCCTGATCCTGTTATTCTTTACTCTCAATTTTTGAAACCAGGGCGCTTACAAGGGCCGCCATTCTTGGTGATTGCGACTCTATTTTTTGCTTAGTGTTAAACTGGGCAATGAATTTTTTTGCCAGACTTAGCTTGATTGATGCCATCTTCTGTTTGTCTTTAAGCTCTATATTTTGGCGCTTAAGTTGCAAAACGATTGCCTTGGTTGGGTCAATGTTGAAATTGCCATTCAGTTTACTGTCAAAATGCTCTTTAACAAAATCAACGGGCATGAGGTCTTCTAGAGTAGAATAAATAGGTAGTGAAGATTCTATATCTCTTATTGTGAATACGTTTTCCTTTGAGAATGAGTTCTTTAGATTCTCTAGAATTTTTTTCTTGTTGTCGCGACCCTCTTTATCATCATCAAACAGAACATATGCCGGAACGCTTTCATCACCCAGTATGGATGCTATTCCTGGAACCTTAGAAGCCCCTCCTGCTGATTTTATAGAATAAAAGAATCGTGACCTTATCTTATCAATTGAATGAAGTAATGTCAACTTGTCATCACCCCCCTCAACTACAACTATATTTTTGGGCAATAGCTCAATAAATACATTTAGACCAAAAGCAGACATTAACACCTTGTCGTCCTCAATTGGTGTGTCCTCGCCGATCTGACTTATTGTTGTTTCAGATTTTTCTTTTTTTACTATCCAATGTCGTTCTGGAGAGGTTGTGTCTACCAAGTAATGACTGTGTGTTGAAGCAAAGACTTGATTGTTTTTTCCAATTTTCAATATCTCGTCTCTCATGTATCGGACTCCACTTGGATGCAAATGGACCTCGGGCTCATCGATAAGAATAATATTGTTTTTTAATTTTTCACTTACATTTAATGCGGATAATGACAAAATTAATGAAACAAACTGCTTAAACCCATCACTCCTTTGGCTCATTTTATAATAACTATGCTTTTTATCGTTATCCTCGACAAAAACGTGGCAATTGTTTCCGTTGATAGAGACCACTATTTTAATTTTATGCTCTTTCCAAATCTCGTTTAAATGTTTTGTCACCGAAATTGATAGCTTGTCCTTTAGCTCGTCACAATATTCCTGCTTCTTAAGCGCGCGCTCAATTGTAGCCTTTATGTTTTTATTGTCTGTCTTTCCATATATGTGAAAGATATTTTTTAATGGCAATGAGATGTTCGGGTCTTCTTTAAATTTTGCAAGATCAATTGTTGTGCTGATTAAATATTTTTTTTCTGGACGCCAAATTTGAATGCTTGGGAAGCTCCTCTCAAAAATAGGCTGTAACACCAAGGGGATCATCTCTTCAATATCGCTCATTTCCAGTGTTTTTTGATTGCCTGTGAGGAACCCAGCTGCGTTGCTCTGAGTTATTTTCTCACTTACACTGTTTTGTTCTTTTAGTGACTTTATTTGACCAACGAGACCAACACCGCTGAGGGAACTTTCAACAACATATTCATATAAGGGAATGTTTTCAATTTCTATTGTATAGTGAAAACTGGAGCCCTCAGTGTCTAGATACAAATTCTTTTCCAGCTTTTTGAATTTAATCTTTTTGCTTAATTCTACCGGAATTCCACAGTCTTTTGTAAGCCTCTCCGTCCAAAAAGATTGACTCCCTATCGCTAAGGTGACATAAATGTCTATGTACTCCTCGTTCTCTAGCGCTTCCTTATTACAGGCTTCCTCGTAATCTACACCTGACAACCCTTTCTTTAGAAAGCTCAAGGCCTCAAGCAGAGCTGTTTTTCCACCCTCGTTGATACCCACCAAAAAAGCCGCACTACTCTTGTTTGTCCGTTGGCCGTACGCTGAAAAAGGGATGGTAACGTCTTTAATGCTTTTGTAGTTTTGGATTCGAACACTTTTAATTTTCATTCCCAAGCCCCTTGCGACAAATAGTCATTAACTTTCTCTTAGTCTTAAAACCTATATTTTTTTAATTAATCATCTAAATGTAGTTATATCATGGTTTTTTAAAAGCTGAAATCACCCGGCTTCGATTTTCAGCTATGCTGATGAGAGTTCTACCTATACTTATTTTATAAGAACAATTTTTCCAAGAGACACATCATTATCAGCCTGCAATCGTATCAGGTAGGTCCCCGATGATATTTCCCTGCCATGATTATCTGTTCCATTCCAACTGATCTGATTAAGGCCAGCTCCAAGATATCTATTTATGGTGGTGACCAGCCGTCCTTTTAGGTCGTAAACCTGTAGCTCAATTTCTGATTCAATTGGCAAGGATATTTCTATGGTTGTACCCTGATTGCTGGGATTTGGAAAAACCTTAAGAGCTTGGATTTCAGGACGCTGAGACCTGTCAATATGAACCACATCGGTAAATAGCTCTGTCATGGCTGTCCCGGTGGCTTTCTCTGTGGTGAAGCCCAGCAACTCACCAATGGTGGGAGCAATATCCGGTATGGTGCGAGTTACATCAGATCTAAGCCCAGTCCGCACATCTGGCCCAACTGCCAGCAGTTGGATATGGCGGCAGCCTTCACAACCATCCCCGTGACCGGTAAAATCCCAATCATGACGACCATGATCATTGGTAACCAATAGAGTCGTTTTTCCGGCATAGGCCGTATCAGCCTGGAGCACCTCCCAAAGTCTACCGACTAGACTGTCAGCAGTGACAATAGACTTGAGATAATCGTTCCAATCACCGACATGCCCCGCATGATCCACATCAGCCAGATACATCAACAATAAGCGAGGTGACTGAGTGGCTATAACCTGCTCCGTCTCCTGCCACACATCAGTATCTGTAGTGCCCGCTTCGTGATACAGTGGCCAGTAATCCGGTCCATAGTCCACATCATGACTGGCTTTCCAGGAGCACAGATTTTTTATCGTGTAAATGCAATCGTCAGCCGGTCTGTTTAATTGTTTCCTATAATATTCAAACACCGTAGGCAGCTCTGTGGTATTGTTGTTTGATCCACCACAGTAAGGATCTGAGAAGGTGTTAATTTCTGTCCAGGCTCCACACCAGATAGCCGGAATTGCTCTCCAGGTTTTGGTCACGCCATCATTACGGAAGTTGTCGACCAAAGCACCTTGATTTGCAAGTGCTGCCATACGTGGTGTATAGGTGTGGTTTGGATCGCCAAGACCTTCGCTGTAGCGAAGTCCGTCAATAATGACCAGGACAACGCGATCGGTGGTGTAGGCTTTGCTTGGGAGCGGCGTGGAGACAATTAACACTGCCAGGAAAAGGTAAATTAGCTTTTGGGATAATTTATTTGTTGAATTCATCATCAATACCACGCTTCTGTTTTTTTGTGGGACAAACTTAGGAGCAATTGGTTTCATTTAAAAGGGGTGTTTAGGGTAAAGGAGTAAGCTTGTCGCTATAACCGTCGTCCTTCGACGGGCTCAGGATGACGAGCTTGGTGTGACGAGTTTGATTTCTCTGCAGTTAGTTAGGGTCTATTATGGAATCAAAGGCTTCTGCCCGAAGCTTGGTCTGCTGAAATGCGTCGGGAAAGCTGGTTTGGGTTAAAAAATTAACGATCCAGCCAAAACCAAAAGGAACTGGTCCTGGATCAGAATAGACTTGATACCATACGAGACAGGTTTCAGGTGATACTTCCTCTATCTGCCAGAAGCCCTTGGTATCCCTGATGGTCTCTTTCTGTTTTAACCCAGGCCAATCACGATACTGCCATTCAATAATTGAGGTTAAACTGTCTCTCTCCATCAGAGCTATTTGAATCCGATACTTTTTGACAATCCCCATGGGGAGCTTCAAAATATAATTCAAGACTGCTTCGTCACCTGTTTGCTCAACGATCTCCACATGAGTCACATTAGGCATAAACTCGGGGTATTTCTCATAATCAATCAATACCTGCACTACTTCAACTCGTGGTGTATTGATCAAACCAATAGCCTCAAAAGTCTGTCCCGGTGAGTCTTCTGTACTGAGGTCCCGAAGTATTATTTCTCCCCGCTGAACTTGCGTCATCTCTTCTGCTGTCAGTGAAAGACCCTCACCAGGAGTGAATGAGAGCAGGCTGGACAGAAAGCCTGTGATTCCGAAGAGAATAATCTGTTTATTGAGATTTATCACTCAAGCTTCTTTCATCCATGAAGGTCGGTTGTCCCCAGGCATAAAATGCTTCCAATTCAACGCCCTCAGTCTTGCGGCGAAAACTAACCTTTGCCCGTACATATTGTGAAGCACTGGAAAGGGGAAAGCTGGCGATTGAAGATCTTGAGCTCGCCAAAATCTTACTGTCGGGGCCAATGAATTCGATCAAATATCCTAGATCTCCTTTTTCAATGTGCTCACCACGCAATTCTGGTGATGTCAGCTCGTCCTCGGTGGCCCGTTCGTCAACCTCCACACGGTAAACGCCCCTGCTAACGCTACACTGCTTGAGGATCACTCCATTGCTAGCATAGAAGTCACCTCGATTCATGGCGGCGGTAATGGCATCTCCGCTAAGCTTTGGAGCATTGACCATAACCCAACCCCGACCGGGATTAGAATGCAGACTGTCCATAGTTGCAAAATAATGAGCATCATCGGATGAAACGCCAAAAATTGTCATTCCGGCGGTAAGCAACTCATCCCAGAGTACCTCAGTAGAGACATGGACCGAGTCCCCCGCATTGTTGACCAAGGGATGGCCATTATAGAGTTCAAACATATATAAATTATTGACCGGCATAATGTCAGCCGCTGAAACGGTATAGATATAATTGGGATGATTTAGAATGGTGTGTCCACCTTTACTCAAGGTGCTGTCCACATGATCCTGAATAATTTCAGCTTTTACTTCAAGATCCTTTCGCTGTGAAACCAAGCCTTGGATATTCATGGCGGTTGTGTGTACGATCTTGGGTCCAGAAACCTCTTCGCCTGGAATGAGAATGAAGTTATCCCTGAGGTTTTCCGGCATTATTACAGAATCAGGATCAATGAAATGGTTGTGCTCGCTGAGAATAAGAAAATTATAGCCGTGATCATGGTACCATTGAGTCACCACTTCCGGTGGAGAGTCAGCATGACCACAAATCACAGTGTGGGCATGTGTGTTACCTTTATACCATATGGTTCTCTGGGCACAAGACTGAAAAAACAAGAGGCTTGCCAGGAGAATAGATAATTGGAGTGTTCTTTTTGTCATCATCATTTAATACTCATTTTCTACGGGAATCTCTGTGTCACCGTAAGCCTGCTGGAGTTCAGATAATTTCTGTTTCATATCAATCAGCACTCCAGAATATGCTGGATCAGCATAAACATTATTAACTTCGCTGGGGTCCTCGGCTAGGTCAAACAACTCCCAGTCATCCTCCATATAGAAATGGATCAGCTTGTAGCGTTCAGTTCTTACACCATAGTGACCACCCACACTATGCCATCCTTTGGGATTGTTGTAATAGTGATAATAGACAGCCTGTCTCCAGTCCTGGGGAGTTTGTCCTTTCACTAGTGCGCGCAGAGATGATCCCTGCATATCATCGGGAATAGTCACTCCGGCATAGTCAAGGAAGGTGGATGCAAAATCCAGATTCATCACCATATCTTGAGAAACTTGACCTGTCTGGATCTCTTGTGGATAACGCATGACCAGAGGCATGCCCAGGGACTCTTCATACATGAAGCGCTTGTCATACCAACCATGCTCACCCAGATAAAAACCCTGATCAGAAGTATACACAACGATGGTGTTTTCAGTCAATCCCTGTTCGTCTAAGTAGTCAAGCACTCGACCGACGTTTTCATCTAATGAAAGAATACAGCGGAGATAATCTTTGAGATAATGTTGGTATTTCCACACCAACAGCTCATCTCCCGTGAGTTTTAAAGCCTTAAACTCCTGGTTGATCTTGTTGTAATGCGCATCCCAAACTGTTTTTTGTTCTTTGGTAAGTCGGTTGTAGGTGTTCTTCCAGGTTTCACCCACATTTTTTGCGTAAGACTCTTTCCCGCCAGAGCCTGTTTCGGTTCCGTAAAATTCTTCCTGCAGTTTGAGGTCGAAAGACAAATACATATCATCGATGCGCATATCTGCTCCGGCAGCTGCCTTGCGTCCGGAGTAGTCATCGAAGAAGGTCTCTGGAACAGAAAATTCTTCATCATTAAAAGCATCAAGATGTTTCAGGTTGGGCATCCAGTTTCGATGGGGCGCCTTGTGGTGGATGAGCATGCAAAAAGGTTTTGACTTATCCATTGAGTCCAGGGTTTCAAGGGCTCTGTCTGTGACCAGGTCTGTAGTATAGCCAACATACTCGCGATTGCTTCCGTTGTCGTTAAAACTTGGGTTATAATACTGACCCTGGCCTTTCAGAATGTTCCAGGAATCAAAGCCGGTGGGCTCTGATTTGAGATGCCACTTCCCCACTATGGATGTATGATAGCCCGCCTCCTGTAGCAACTTTGGAAATGTGACCTGGCTTCCATCAAAAGTATCCCTATGATCGTGTAGTCCATTTAGATGACTGTATTTTCCGGTCAACATGGTAGCGCGACTGGGGGCGCAGATGGAGTTGGTAACAAAGCTATTCTCAAAGCGAATACCTTCTTTGGCGATACGATCAATTCCCGGCGTCTTTATAAGTTGACTCCCATAACAACTGATGGCTTGTTCGGCATGGTCGTCACTCATGATGAATACGATATTTGGCCTGGTCTTTTTCATACAGCCCACGGTCATTAAACCGGGAACAGCAAGTGCTGTAGTTCCCATGCCAACCCTTTTGATAAATTCTCTACGAGTCGTTTTCATCTTTACCTCATTGTGTTATCATGACGTTTGCCGGGGCACGTCTGTGCCGTATTTCATTTGCCATAAACTTCATCTGTGGATCTATATGTTCGAAAAACCTGGTATACCCATCACATAAATAGTTGAGCTTATTATCACTTTCAGTTGTTGTCAGGATTCGATCTTTGGGACAGCCACCATGACAGGCAAAACGATAATCGCAGCGGATACATTTGGGATGAAGCTGATCCAGTTTGTCCTGGCCAAAGGCGACTTGTTGCGGAGATTGCATGATTGTAGGCAACTCATCATCTAGGATGTTTCCAATCTTATACTTTGGCTCAACATAGTGATCACAGGCATACATGTCACCATTGTGTTCAAGTACGGGAGCGGTTCCACAGGTTTCAGCAAAGACGCACAAGCTAGACGGTAAGCCAGACCATGCTTCTAAAGCTACATCGAAATTCTGAACAAAGATATGTCCCACGTTTTGACTCACCCATTCATCAAAAATGGCGACAAGAAAATCCCCGTATTGCTTTGAGTCTACCGACATATCGTTATTCTTCTCAACAATTGGGATGAACTGCATGAACCGACTACCCAGTTCCTTTAGAAACCTGTAAATCTCCAATGCATGGTCAGCATTGCCTTTATGAACCGTGGTAAGGGTATTGAACTCAACCTGGTGTTTCTTTAGTAAGGCCACACCTTCAACGACTTTATCAAAAGTGGAATCCCCCGCTTTATTCACACGATATTTATCATTGAGTTCTCGGGGACCATCAATTGAGATCCCCACTAGAAAGTTATGTTTGGCAAAGAATTCACACCATTCATCATTCAACAGCACGCCATTGGTTTGAACGGCATTCTGAATCCCTTTTCCTCGCGCGTGCTTTTGCTGAAGTGCTACGACTTTTTCAAAATATTCCAAACCTAATAAGGTGGGTTCACCACCCTGCCAGATAAAGCTTTGTTCAGACGAACTTTCCGTGTTTAGCTTTTTTTGAATATAGGTTTCCAGAATAGGCTCAGACATGATTCGAAGAGGCACGTCTTGTGTTGGTAACGGAGCAAAGAGCTGTTCTTTTTCCAAATAAAAGCAGTAGGTGCAGTCCATGTTACAGGAAGGACCTGCCGGCTTAGAGATAATCTGGTAGTTTAAGTTTTGACTCATTATGGTCGACACTCACAGGACAACCAATACACCTGTTTTTGTCTGACTGTTTTTCTAACTTGTCTTCAGCCCGCTTATCTCGCGGATAAACTAAGACTAATCTTTACGCAAAAAGAACTCCAAGATCGATTTCATGACCTCATCCCGGTGTGTCTGGGAGATGATAGTCTCGAATGGAAACCCAAAGACCATAATTTTACTATCTCCGCTATGAGCCACTGCAGCGCTGGTGTTGTTCTCGGCATATCTGAGGACAGTGGAGGCAGTTGTGTCAACCGGTTCAATAGCGTCAGGTGACTCTACTGCATATAGTTTTGGATGAACCAGCGTATTAAACTCAAAGCCTTCAGGAAGAGTAAAAAGCGTGCTGTCAGAGGAAATGACCTTGCCTGTATTTACTGCGTGATCTGTTCTATGTCTATATTTCAAAACCTGCTCAGCAAACTCTATGTCCAGGGAATCAACCCGGTTTTCAAACAGATCCGTGCCCACATAAGCACCGCTAATAAATATGTTTCCACCCATACTGACATAGTGCTCAAGTGCAGCTTGAAAGGGTTTAGGGAATGCCCTAAAACGCATCTCGACTCGAGGTTTAGGACCATCGGTGGTCTTTTCTTCTCCCAGGATCAAATCTACATACTCATAGTCTGTCATGTCTAACTGATTGTCCATGATGGCTTCATCACTACTTGAAACAAATGAATGACCGCTGGCTCGGATGGACATCCCGTGTACATATGGAAAGTCAAAGGTGTTTCCGGGGATAATGGTGGTTTCATAGTCAGCAAAGCTGGCACCATGTCCAGGCTCGTCATCATCCAACCAGGGAGATGACGCCAAAAGATCATACTGTTGGCCTGTAAAATCCAGGTCATATTTATCCGGAACACCCTGGTCCCAAAGATTCATAAAGCCTAAATATTCATCAGTCTCAATTGTACCTGCTATTGCAATACGATCAAATCCATTCACGATCAAAACCGGCTTTTTATTGTTCCCCTGATAAGACACAGCCAATATCTCAGAGGGGAAACTCTCGCCACCCTCGTTTACGGCAGTCACTTTAAAGCTGTATATTTCTCCGGGTAGTAGGTCCTTGATTGTAAATTCTGTGTGAGAGACCAGGGTCCCATTTCCAAAATCTTTATCGCCAATCCGGGTATAGACCCTATACTTGTCCGGTGTGGCTGTAGCTTCCAGGGGATCGATAACGGGCTTCCATTTCAACACCACATCCCCGGCATTGTCAAAAGTGGCCTGAAAATGAGAAACTGGGAGCGGTTGAACCACATAGTCGACCTGATACTGAACACTGATAAATTTCAACATGGCTTTGTAGATGGATCGACTGGTGTGGAAACGGAAATCAGGATCTAGGGCAAACTTCATGTCCAAAAAGTTTTGGTGAGATAATAATTCTAACAAGACGGCCGGCACATTCGGACGAGAGATTTCACTATAGTCACGGTTCCAAATCCAGCGTCGAGTCCAGGCCGGATCGTATTTTGCGCGAATGTCTTCAATGATTTGGGTTTGCATGATATCCGCCAGATCGCGACTGGCCAGACGCGACATTTCGTCAGGAAACACCGTTGAACCACCCTGGTCTTCGTCACGATAGATCATTAATGTTCCGATAACCGTATCATTTCGAGTGGTCCCAGCATCAGTATGGAAGGCCATGGACAGGTCGATAGGAATCCTTAAACCCTCAACACTTCGGTCTTTATTGGGTCCGAAAGGAGCTCCCTTTAGATAATTAACCCATTCTCCACGACTTAGATAGTCGTCCTTATAATCACTATCCTCGTTGAGCATGTAAACCAGAGTATCCGGCATACCTGCATATTGTAAATTATAGCGTGCTGCTTCAGTAAATCGAGGGCGACCGCTTGCCTGGCCATTGCGGGCAATATTTCCCATACCACCACCAAAACGAACGCCATCGGCAGTCACGGTTTTTCCTGATTCAGCACTCTGGTTGGTGAGTTCTACCCTGCCATTGTCTTGGTTGAATCCAGCGTTAAGCATGAACGTCCCGAGATAGATCCAGGTGCTTCCACCTATCTGTTGGTTCACCAGAAAGTCGGTTTTTCCACCCAGGTGATAAACTGAATAATGGGCATCACTTACATTCTCTTCAGAAGCAGAATATGAGATATAGATAGCATACTTACCTGCTTCTTCAATTTTTGGAATCCACTTAATTGAACTCGTTGCCTCTGTGTTCGATTCTGAATAGCGATAGGTACCCAGCTTAAATGGATTGATGCCTTCGCCATAAGGAGGTGTTCCAATGGCAAAGCCTGTATCGCTGGAGGTTTGCCAGAACCCACTTTCCCGATACTCGTCTGCGTTCTCAGGGGTGTCATTGTCCACAACTGACTCATTCCATTGAATATCTCGCTCCCGTGGCATGAAAACCTGGGCGCCTGAATTCTCTAACATTGGCATTAGATATTGAGTCACAAAGGCGTGAGGTAAGAGATCTTCAACAGACTGGAAGGCTCGAACCCGTTGCCATTCCCAGCGGTCGAATTTCTGCTCATAATACCACCCATGACTGGACCACAACGCAATGTTGCGATTGTAAAGCCCTTTGCTGGGTTTCCACCCTTTGCTGGCATTCCTAACTAAGGGAACAACCACTTCATCAGGCTTGGGCATGCGTGATCGATCATATGCTTTTTTATTCCCACGATAGTAATTAGGGATAAGCTGTTCAATGACCACATCGCCACCGTAGATCTTCAGGGAATATCGCTTAAACTTGCGGCCAAGGACCTGTCGCATCTCTCTATAGATGGCTGCTGTGTTGCTAATGCGAAACGGCATGGAGGCGAACCAGTCATTGAGATAAACATTAAGCTCTCTGGTTTTCTTGTTAATAATGACCGTATCAATTCTACTGTATTTTAGAATCTTAACCGGAAGTTTCCCTGTAGCGCCTAACTCAAGAAACTGCTCAACTCGTTTGTGGGCAACCTTTGTCGCTCTATCCATGTTGGAGTAATCATAGTGATCTTTTTTTTGTGATCCCGGGGTGCAGGCCAGCAAAACAACCAGAGCTGCAAGAAAAATGATGCGGTTTATGTTTTTCATATCTCTAAATCTCTATCTTTCAAGATTAGTGGATTATCCAGTTTTTTATTCCTGCTTTAATACATCAAATATTAAACGTGACTGTGGTTTATCAAAGCTGCAATTCGTTTGACACCACTCTACCATCCATAAAAACCGGGTGTCCCCAGGCAAAAAAGCTTCCTGTCCACCTGCAGGATGATCTCGAAAAAAAGTGATTCGGGGGCGTATATAAGTTTGCACATCTTTGAAGAAGAGACAGACTCAATAGGGTCAATAACAACTTTTGTATCAGTTTCATTTCGGTTCTCTCCTGAAGTCTTCTCGTCTATCGTTGTTTATTGGCGGCGCCTGCCACGTAGTAAGCATAGTGTTGGTCAGTTGTGTTTTTATAGCCCTCGAGAAATGCTGTCGCTATTCTGTTTATCAGGGGGTCACTTAAGCCATTCAAAAAGGCATAATTTTTATTATCCAGTTCATGATGCAGGGCGTGATGCTCCCTTGAAAGTAGAATTCCAACTCGACCTAAATAGTTAACTGTTTTGGAATCAGATGTGTGGCACAAATAATGAGAGACCTCTGCAAACGATGATAGTAGACCAATATAGAGCAAAAGATGCAATACTAGTGGATCCAGACCTGTCTGTACAACAAGGAAGAGAACCAGAAACAGAAAGGGGGCCAACCATATTTTAGCTCCTGTTTCATTAAAATAAACTACCGGTAGAGACTTTTTTGTGTATTTGGGGGTTTGGTGGTGAAGATGAAAGCTGGCGACCAGAGGACCATATACGGACTCGTAATCTTCGTTGTGATCCATAATCATGTGCACCAGACCATTAATAAAGTCTGTCAAAAAGTATGCAGCAAGAAAAGTCAATGCCTGAGAAAGGGGATCAATTGGAATTCGCAGTATTAGATAAGCCAGAATCATCTGCAGTGATACATTGGTGATCGAGACTAGCTTTCCGATATAACCGTATATCTTCATGGAATAATATCGCTCCATGGCAGAGATAAACTGGTCCTGTTTTAAATTTAGATTACCCACAGAAGGCTCTCTAATCCAGAACTTCTTTTAAGAATTGGGTGAATCGGCTCCATGATTTTTTATCAGCATCTTTCCTGTAGCGCTCTGAACGAAATACTGTAAATGCATGTGGCGCACCACTATAGGCTATCATTTCGTGAGAAATCTGTGGAGACTCAAGATCAACAGCGAGTTTAGCAAAGTCTTCCATACTCACACTGGCGTCCGCCGAGCCGTGAAAAACCAGTACATCGTGAATCATTTTGAAAGTAAAACCCAGAGGCTGGAGCTCAGAGTTCCAGCCTCTGGGGAAATCGTCAACCATTAAAACTCAATGGTCAATTCTACTCGTTGGTTGGTGGCTCTACCCGCAGCTGTTCTATTGTCTGCAATAGGTTGAGTTTCACCATAGCCAGTGGCTTTCATTCTCTCTCCTGCAATACCTCTCTCGGCAAGGAATTGCAGCACAGCATCAACTCGCTCTTGAGATAATCTTAGATTCCCATTGTCGTTGCCTCGTGAATCAGTGTGGCCTTTGATAGCCAGTTTGTACTCTGGATGATTGTTGAGAATTTCAGCCAGATTATCCAAAATATCGTATGAAGACTGGGTTAGAACATCATTTCCAGCTTGGAATTTCACATCGTGCAGGGCTTGTTCTAATAAATCTGTGGTTTCTTCTTCAATTTCCGGACAACCTTTGTTCTCTAATGAGCCGGGAATACCAGGACAGGCATCATCTTTGTCAGCTATGCCATCTCCATCAATATCAGGACAGCCATTCATTGCATCAGATCCGATTTCGTCAGGACATGGGTCATAATTATCAGCGATGCCATCACCATCTGTATCCGGACAACCGCCAAACGATACTGGTCCAACCTGATCCGGGCAGGAGTCCTGTAGGTCAGAAATTCCATCACCATCTGAATCTGGACAACCGTTCATTTCCCACGTGCCAACTTCATCAGGACAAAAATCATTTTTATCCGATACCCCATCGCCATCTGAGTCAGGACATCCAAGTAGCGAAGCTGGACCAAAGTGATCCGGACATTCATCTCTTTTGTCAGCAACCCCATCACCATCGGTATCCTCACGGCCACCAAAACTGAAAACAATTCCTACTGTATATTGAGCGTAAAAGTCATTGCCGTCGCTAATTCTCAGGTCTGCTTCATCACTGTTGGAGAAAATAAATGTTTCTTTCATGACAAGATTGGCGCCTGGTGAAAGCTTAAACGTAACACCCAATCCAAAATCAGGTAATTGCATACTATACAGGGAGGGCACGTTCACGGTCGGTTTAGCAGAAAAGCGCATAACACCCAACCCGCCAAAGACAAAGGGGTCTAGCTTTGGATGACTATATTTTGGATAAAGCGTTTTTGGGATATAATATTTCAAACTGAGGTTCATCTGATTCACGTTGCGGTGAAAGCTGATAGCTGAACCAGTATCGTAGGCAATTTCTCCAGCACCAAAGGTCCAGACAACATCAAATTTCTCATTAATGTTTCTGGCAACGGTAAACTCATACAAACCCTCGCCCTGAAGCGGATTAAATAAACCGTTCCCGTATTCTCCATTGTAATGCTGTGACCCAAGGCTTAACCCAACGCCCCATTTGTCATCTAAAGTTTGTGCTTCAGCACCAAAGACAAATAGCATCGCCAGCATCGCTATTCTTGTCAATCTATTATTGTTCACCCCGCGTAAATCCTTGTCAATTTTTTCTTTCGTCGATAACCCTCACTCCACCACTTCTTCAATATAGAAATGACAAAGAGCTATCTAACTATTTTTATTACCCTCTCCGGCTAACCTTAAATCTTCAAAAACTTATCAGTATATAATAAAATAGGGATATCTATTTGCTTGGAATCACATGCTTGTGTGTAAAGATTAAAGGCAGTCATAAGGAAAAAGAAGCATGTCTCAATCTGAGTTTATACATAGTGGTGATGAAAAAAAAGAGCAAGTCCAACAAATGTTTGACGGTATTGCTAAGCGTTATGATTTTTTGAATCACTTTCTCAGTCTCGGAATTGATCACTACTGGAGACGACAATCTGTCAATGCTCTTGACCTAAAAGATGGGAATCGTTTATTGGATGTTGCCTGCGGTACTGGAGACCAGGGCTTTTCAGCACTCAAAGCAGCCGACATTCACGTCACTGGACTAGATTTTTCTGCCAACATGTTAGAACTGGCACAGAAAAAGATCGATGCTCGTCAGTTGGGCAATAAATATGATGTGATCCAGGGCGACGCAGAGAAGCTCCCTTTTGAGGATAGTCAGTTTGATGCTTTGAGTATTTCCTATGGTATTCGGAATGTCGGTACTATTTCAGCTGCTCTGGCGGAGTTTTACCGTGTCTTAAAACCAGGTGGGCGTTTATCAATATTGGAGTTCGCCGAACCTGAGGGTTGGTTTTTTGGACGTCTTTACCGTTTCTATTTTGACCATATTCTACCCAAACTCGCCGGATTGATGTCCAGTAAATCAGCATATAGCTACCTGCCTGAATCAGTCCGTCATTTTCCAGACCGTACTGATTTTAAGGCTTTGCTTGGTAGTGAGGGCTTTTCTCAGGTGAGCCATCGTGATCTGACCTTTGGGGTTACTACCATTTACAGCGCAGTAAAATAAAACTAAAAGCCCTCGCACTGACTAAACAATGCGAGGGCTTAACTATTTATTCTTCAAAACTACCGACTATACTCAATACTGAGAATTGAGGTATTCCCAAAAACATCCATCGGTTTTACAGCATAGTCAAGCTTGATCCGGTTTGATCCAGAGAGCGGAATCTTGATACCAACCCCCATGGAAAATGTCTCCAGATCATAATTGTGGCGATATCCGCCCCGCAAAAAAATCAGTTCTCGAAAACCATACTCTACACCAAAATTTAAATGCTCCGGTCCATCATTTGGATGATCAGCATCTAAAGTGAAGGTCATACGACTAACGTCACTTTGTAAGACAGCATCACCTACTCCAATGAGATCCATGGCAACACCAATTCGAAACATGAGAGGCAATGGCCAGGGTTCGGTTTGCAGGTCTGCATCATTTAAATAATTGCCTTCAAGGTCATCATCAATATCTGCCTTGACGATCAAATCACGACCTTCATACTTCAGGTCATTACCAAAATTGGATAAGGCCATTCCAATTTTAAGACCATAAAAATCAGTTCTCAGGATTGATCCGATATCTATGGCCATTGCACTGGCCTTTTCGTTGTATGCAGTAAGGTGGATAAATTTTCCGGTGATACCAAACGAGAGTCGATCTGTAATTAATCTCGCATAACTAACCCCAATTGCCATGTCAGAGACACCATATGTTAATCCGTCAGGTTCAGGGTCTGGATCTAGCTCAGTCCGAACCAGTTGCTCACCCATGGTAAGCGATGAAGCAGAGAGGCCAATCCACTCATTTTCTCTGGTTGGTAAGACCAGGGATAAAAAATCATGCTTAATATCAAGCACCCATGTATTGTGACTGAGTGTCGATGTCATCGTCTTCAGGGATGTTAATCCAGCAGGGTTCCAATAGGTTGCTGTACCGTCATTTGCCAGGGCAACAAATCCGCCGCCCATTCCCATGGCCCTGGGTCCCACACCGAATTTTAGAAACTGTGCATTGGTTGTCGCAACCTTGTCAAAATCCGCAAAGATCAAACTGGACCAGCACAAAAGGAGTAGTAGTTTTCTCATTTGATCACCAGAAACCTTCCTACGGTTTCATTCCCGTCCGGTGTTTCAGCATGGTACAGATAAACTCCAGGTGCTATGAATTGATCATTCTTTGTGCGCATATCCCAAAAAACATAACCATTGGCACTATCGCCATTTTCACCTTCTTCATGTTCAACAGTATCCACCAATTCTCCTACAATCGTATATATGCTTATAGTACATCGTGAGGGTAGGTGGTTGAACATGAGGCGTTTACCAAACTCGCTAGTCTCCCAGATATTGCTGACAATATAAGGATCGGGAACGACGCTTAGCTTTTCTAATGGGTTAGCTGCAGTTTCGCCAGTGTTGGTTTTTCCTAGAGGGTTAAAAGTATAGCTAACTAAAGGACCAAAACGCTTATTCGTTATAATGGTAAACTCATCTCCCTCAGAAGGTGCTTTTGCCTCAATTATCAGTGTATCACCGATGGCTGTTCCTGAGGTATCTGGTTTATTATTCGTAAACAGATACATATAGTTGGGAACTGCCTCGCCTGTTGCTCTTGAGGTATCAGGCGTTTCTAAAATTAATATGTCTACATGCTTTTCATACCAACCAGGGCTGGCGGCATTATATCCGGTCCCTCCTGGCACAAGATCCCATCCCAGTTGACTGTAAAACTCTTTTCTATATTCTTCCCAGGGACCCAAAATCGCAAATTCACCTAGATAACTCGTGCTCGTAGCCTTTTTAATATTATAAGGGTCAGTCACAATTTCAATTTTGATTGGTACGGGCTGTTTTTCGGGCTGAAGCGTCCCGGAGAAGAGATCAATCCAGAGTAGGGAGTCGGCCTGAGTAGAATCAACGGTGATTCGCCAATCATCAAAGGTCACTATTTCTTCCTGGTAAAACATGTTCGATCCTGGTTCAACACTAACGGTACGCCAATCAAAAGTGCATGTATCATTGGCAGCTTTTGTCCAGCCCATCGATTTTACTCCAGGGGGAGCATCTTCCAAATACAGTAAATACCCATCTACCGCAACCACGTTAGTGTCCGTGTCAGCACCAATAATTAGATTGTGAACCAGAGTGTCCAGTTCTGTGATATCAACCAGCGTTAATCCGGTACCAACGGCGGTGTCCCCTGCTGCATCAACGTAGGGAATGTCCCAGCTAAATGTGATTTTATAGTCGTGATCTTTTAATAAATCAGAGTTTTCGACTTCAAGCCTGACAGTTCCTTCACAATCCCCTTCAATAGGTTCAAGTTGCCCAAATGTCAAATTGGAAGCCAGTCTGCCTGGCGTTACGGTCACGGTATGCTTCTCAAAAGGAGAGGCTCCAATAGCATTCATATATGATTGAACCAAGCTGTCCGGATTTTGACTTCCTCGATCATAAGCGCAAACGGAATACCAGTATTCCACACCATTGACCAGGTTTGAATCAGTGAATGAGTGAACCAGACCTGAGTTCTCACCCAGGCTTTGTGGAAAAGCAGGATCATTTCCGGAAACATTTACACCGTATTTGTCCCGGTCCTCTTCTTCAGACCAGTCAAATTGGGCAATGGGATTGTAACCAACTCCGTTCCCGTAGACATCTGTAACAACTTTTCCCCAGCTAATTCCCATATCAGAGCTGCGGAAAATTTTATAGCCTTCGAAATCTGCTTCACCTGTCCATGCGTCAATAGATTGTTCAGGACTTGAGTCCCAATAAAGAGTTACCCTTTCATCACCTGGAACAGCATGAACGCTTGGAGCATCAGGTGGGCCTGAACCCTGAAAGTACAAGCGGTACATCTCGTTGGCTGTCTGGACGTTTTCCATAAGGTCACTGAAGTCAGGACTGTCCGGTACATCTCCGGCGTCACCCATGATAACACCCATTGAAAGGGTGACCATGGAGTCTTGTTTTAAATTAAAGGGGCCGCATGAGACCACATAATTGATGGCGTTACCAACCCGCTCCTCTTCATTCTCTGTTTCAGACCAGGCTGGATAAAAGGATTCCTCCGCAAGAGAGTCCAGTCCTGTATAGTCTATGTGAATATCATCTCCATGAAAAAAGAAGGCTGGATCCGTAAGGTTGGTGTCCGCGGTGTCGCTGGTCATCAAAGCCCACCATTCTTCGTCGGTCTTTGGTGAAGCTGCTCTGGCAAAATGATGAAAATCAGTAATGCCGATTTGCCCTGGTGTGTCAAAAACTCTCAAGCCAACCATTCCCAGTGGGTCGTCAGTGTCAGCCCAGACACCATCAGTCGTATTGTTAAGATCATAGACGTAGACAAAATCTTTCTGTCCATCCTTGTCGGTGTCCACAAAATTGATATAGTCGTGGTTATCAAAGTCTGGTCGAAATTTGGCATAGAAGCCGACATAGATACTGTCCAAGTCTTTAAGTCCATCATTGTAGATCTTAAAATCCCAAAAAATAATGTCCTCAGCATAAGGTCGGCCATAAGTGTGGGCCGTTTGTTCTACAGTAAGCCCATGACTCCCCTGTGGATTCTGAAGGTCGTTGTATGTGCAAAATAGATCACGATCAGAACTGAATTGATTGGCTGCTTCGGGAAGGGTAAGAGCATCAGGATGATCAGCCAGGGTGGCAGAATCAAGATTGTTAATATCAACCCGAAAATATCCTGGCCAACCCAGGTCGGGCCAACTATTAAGCAAGTCACTGGAGGCCATAAAGGGCGTGTCATCAGAAATGGCTTTGATCTCACCTGAATACTCTGTGTTGAGAGCATTGTCTGGAGGCAGCCAGTCAAGTATCTTCGAGCTGGATTGGGTCTCTGTCTCCAAAACATCATTTTGATTGATGCCCACCATTAATCCAAGACCAAAACTATATTGGCGATTGTCATCGGCATTTCTGGGCCAATGCAAGGCATTGGTGAAATAGACATGGAAGCTGGAGAGAGTTCCGAAATTACCTGTGTTGTTTTGGATTTGTCCTTTATCCATAACCCCAACCGCTTTTTGAAAAATCCCAGCTGATTTTGATAGAGACGAATATGATCTGTCCGTATGGCAGGAACTACAGTCACCTGCCTGTGTTGATGTCGCAAGGACAGAGATCAAAAGCACTGTAAAGAAGTTCGCTTTATTCATAGTTACCAACTCACACTCAATCCTAGCTTGGCGGCTCTACCTGGTCCAAGTTTAGCCGGATTTAAGTTACCATCATCATTTGCACCCACGAGTCCACTTGCACCCGAATTGAATGGTTCCCCTGTTCTACTGCTCACGACAAGAATGTTTTCATAGTCCGTTAAGTTGATAGCCTCAAAAAATACTGAAGATCTCAAGGACCCAAGATTTATGCTTTTCTTGACCCGCAAATCAAGGGTAAACGTCCAGGGTTTTCTAGCGGAATTTTCTTCAACTCGAATCGAAGGATCAACATACGGTGTGTATGGCAAACCACTACCGGCACTAATCAGCAGGTTAGCGTTGATATTTGATAGGGGATATAAACTACCAAGTTGAAAGCCTTCTTTAGCAAAGCTGCGTAGTGAAAGATTAAAAGACAGGTCGTGGCGTTGATCAAAACTGAGGAAATATTCTTTATGGGGAATCTCTTCATTGGTATAAGCAGAAAAATACCCGGCTATGGGTGAGGAGTTATTTCCGCGAGCAACAGAAAGAGTGTAGCTAAGATCGGCACCAAAATGTCCACTAAACTGTCGGTCAATACTCAGGTCAATTCCCTTGACGCTGGCGTAATCTGAATTGCTATACACAATAACTGTATTGGATTGAAAGCGTAGCATTTCAGTTGATAAAAGATCACGAATATCCTTAGACCAAACGGTTAATTCTAATCGGGTATCTGCCGATAAGGCTTGTTTTAGACCCACTTCAAAAGCCACCGTTTTCTGTGGTTTAACTTTTGGATTTCCAACCAACGGTAAAGATGAGGTAATGTCCTTGCTGGCATTATAAGTCATAGATCTAAAGTTTGGACTTTGGAAAAAGTGGCCATAAGAAAAATGAAAAACCGTATTGTCGGTGACGGGATAAGCCAGACCGATTCGCGGACTCCATTTAGTTTGAGACTCGGTTTCTACCGTTGGTGCTGGTCCCCAAGTTTGAGTTGTTGAATCAAACATGGTAAAGCGGGTCAGGTCTTCCCACATATTTATCTGTGGATTGATCTGATCAAATCGGATACCCAGGTTGAAGATCATAAAATCATATTCGATCTTGTCCTGCACGTAAAAGGAACCTTCTGATGGTGAGAACGAGGTGTCGTCTTTAAAATTGACGCCACCCTCCCAGGGTTCTTCTTCGGTATTGATCTCAAGACGGTGTTTGTCCAACAAGAAGCCGGTTTTTATCTGGTGTTGTTGATTAGCCTGCCAGGTAAGGTTAAAGCCTGTAGAAGCGGTAATACTCTGGTTGTTATTAATAATTCCCTCATGTCCACTTTCATAAAAATAAACAGACTTGTCCGTTGCGGGGCGTTCGTAATCTTCTGGCAACAAGGCCTTTACCCCAACTCTGGTACTCACTGACTGCTGGGTGACATGAATATTGTAAAATACGCTTCTACTTGGTGAATGGGTCAGCTTAAGAGCCAGTCGATCATTAGACTGATAAGTATGGGCATGATTTTCAGGTAAATACTTCCAGGTATGTGAATAACTCTGAGATAAACGACTCGTGCTATGCAAGTGGGCCACAAGCTTGAGTTTGCGAGTGATCTTGTTACTTAATTTTAACTGAACATCCTGGTTAATGTTTATGCCATAAGGTAATGGATTGTCAAGCTCGCTATAAAACATGGACGCAAAATAATGGGTATTTCCAATCGGAAGTGGGCCCCCAAAACTGAGACTAACTTTACCTTTAACAGGAAGGTTCACCATGGGAATTATTCCCGGTACGTAATAGTCATCAGGGGCATTATCAATATATGAGAACAAGACAGAGTCCTGTTGATCAGGATAAATATAGGCTGAGTCTACGTTTGCATAGCTTGGGTCTATATACTCAAAAGCTCCCGACTCATGATAGGGTGATTCGTTTAACTGGTCACTGGTAAATTCCATCTTTCCGCTAAAATCAGAACCACCTTCTTTTGTAACAATGTTTACCACGCTAGACATAGCTTGACCATATTCCGCATTAAAAGTACCGCTTATAACCGTCATTTCCTGAATAGCATCTTGATTTACACTACCGCTGAAATCCCCCTCCAGGGGGTCCCTTACAACAATACCATCGATCATGTATAAAATTTCTTTTGTACGCCCCCCGCGGACATGTATTCCTCCGCTTGCATCCTCGGTAAAGCCTGCCTGGGTAACCAGAACATCCTTGAATGTTGATACTGGCATAGCCACAATATCGTCAGCCCCCACCACATGAATGGTTGATGTTGCGTCTTTCTGAATCAAGGGTCGGCTTGCGGTTACAATTACTTCTTCTAAAGCATCGAGGGCAACTGGTTCAAGGACAGTATTTAAACGGGTGGTAAAATCAGAAATAACCTGAACCTCTTGATAAACAGCTGTCTTGTATCCGATCATCATGAATCTTATGGTGTAGGTCCCCGGAGGTACGTTGAGAATAAAGTAGTCTCCATCCAGGTCAGAAGCTGTCCCTAAAGATGTTTCATTAATGACCACATTGACACCAGCCATAATGGTTCCATCTAGTGAACTGATTTTACCAGCTATCTTCCCGCCAACCCCGGCAAAGGATACGCTTGTGAGAAGCACTAATATTAGTGCGGTGATTATCTTTTTATTCATTGTGGTAGGTAATGGCTGCCCCATAACGATTGAGACAGCCATTGAGTTTTATAATTATTTGATCATGAGCATGCTGCGACTGAGCTGCTCATTTCCCTTGCTTAGAACAACTAAATAGGATCCGGATGGTAAGGCCTGCCCGTTAACGTTTGTTCCGTCCCAGCTTACCTGATAACTACCCGAGTTAATGTGACCATTAACAAGCGTGGTAACTAGCTCACCTTTTACATTATATACATGCAGGGCAGCCTGTCCTTCTTCGTTTATATCAAACGAGATGGTGGTTGAAGGGTTAAAGGGGTTGGGGAAATTCTGCTCCAAGGTCATGACAACAGGTAGATTTTTGGGCTTATCTATAGCAACAGACCCATTAGGTTCAACTACGAAATTATCAAAGTATCCAGCTATACCATCGGTGTCCTGCTGGAATGCATATACTCCCGCCAAACCACTGGTCGTATGGCCAGCTGCGTCATCAACATAAGTTCCCAGATCCACATTATCATACCAACACTGGTAGGAGACCGTATTGTCGACCGCATTCGTACTCACTTTAACTTTCATATGATGCCAGCCCTCGGATTTATCTATACCTGTGGTTGAAAGGGCGTGGTGAAAAGTATACACAAAAGTCGATGTGTTTAATCGGTTATTATAGAGACGGAACCGATTACTGGAGTCAAAATCAGCTACCAGTTTGACATAGTAGCTTTTTGAGGAATCACCATAAGCGACAATACCAGTATAGCCTGAAGGTGATGGATTTTCATAAACATAAACATCTGCCTCAACCGTATAGTTGGCATCTAAGGTGTCGCCCATGAGCAGAATAGCTGCACCTGTATAGCTACCGTTAGTATCCTGGATATAGCCAACCTTACTACCTCCTTCTGCGAGAACAGCCGGAGCTGAAGCCATATCAATCGCCTGGATCATCTCTTCTCCGGCACGATACTGTTGCCAATCACTGACTACGCCATCTTCAAAATCTTCAGTGTATGATTGCCCAAAAGAGAACCCAAGGGTCAATCCAAACAGGATTAGTGTTAAAAGTGTAATCTTTCTTTTCATAAGAACCTCCTTAACGGTATTGAAGAGCTAAAGATAAAATCTTTGCTTTGGTATAACAAGCACTACAACACCTTATTTACTACTGCCATTATTAATTACCCTGCAAAATCATATCTAACATTTTTTCAATTTCATCTTCTGAGATTGAAGTTCGATCTTCTCCCCAAAACACGAGTCCGTGAAAAAGCCCACCAAGCGCTTTTAGTACCAGCCGTGATTCCATTTGGGGAAACTGTCCTGCCTTGCTTCCTTCTTCAATGAGCTCTAGAAGGACATTGTATAACCTTGTTTGATAAACTTTCCAGTCTGCTTTTTCATTCTCCTCAGGACGATTAGCCCTGGGAGCAAAGAACAAGAATTCATAGAGAGGACGATTCCCATTAACCAGCTCAGCAATTCGCTTTAGAATGGCTATAAAGGTACGTCGCGGGTTGTCACCACCCACAGCAACCTCTTCCAGGTCACCCCAAAGCATCAACCACCCTTGGAGGAGAAGTGCGTTGAAGATTTCTTCTTTTGAGCTGAAGTAGTAGTAGAGAGTAGCCTTACCAAAACCTGAAGCGCGTGCAATTTCATCAATCTTTGCTCCCGCTAACCCCTTTTCCTTAAAGACAGTGAGCGCCCCTTTAAGAATAAGTTCTTTTCTGGCTTCTCTTTCAATGGCTTTTCTATCTACCGTCATGTAAATCGTCCTCTTATAAACTCTTCGTTCTGCTTTTCGAACGCTCGGTCGAACATGTGCAAATTAAGTGCCAAGAACAAACAGTTTCTTCTCATTTCGCCGTTTCGATTTTTAGATGCTGGCCTAAGCCTTGAAAACTATAGGTTTTTCCTGAGTGGACTTGTCAGTGCTGGCCATTGTCCCTTGCCAATATTCCGAGAGCCCTTAAAAACAAGATAGGAATATTTCCCATAATGGGGAATCAGTTGACCCACCCGCGCTAAGGATGCTTTGTCATTAGAGATCACCACCAGCAGCTTTGCTGAGATCTCCGCTTCTTCGGCACTTAAAACAAAGGTATGGCCTTCCCGTTGGTATTCGGTTCCATTGATCGTAATAGTCTTGTCATTCATTTGAATTTTCTGATCCAGACCAGCAGGCAATTGAGTTGGGTTTAAGGTAATTATGGCGTAAGTCCCTTCTGGACCCAAAGTCAGAATTTCACCTCCGGATACTGGTGAAACATCACCTTCAGTAAGGTTGTCTCCAAAAGCTTTTAGGGATTCTTTCTCATTTCCTGAGTAATAGACAAAATGCTTTTCTGGGGCACCCATAACAGCCGCTACAATCGGTTCGATCTCTTGAGGATAAAGATGCCTGAACACGTTATAGTCAGGGTCTAGCTCGAAGGCGCTAATATCGCCATCAAGTGTAAACTCTAGCACTGTTTGTGCTCCTTCAACTTGAACTGTTTGATATTGATCTGCGGACCCCATGAATTTTATTGGAAGATTCAAAGAGTAGGCGCCATTCTCGGGCTGATTGACTACGAGCTTGATGTTCGTTTTCCCTTCGTTCTTTGAAGACTCCAGCAACTCAACACTCAGGTTTGCAGCGCCAACTGTATCCACCCATTGCGGAATTATATGCGTCAGGTTCTCTCCAGAGCTTTTTTCAAAGGCCTGGATCCAAACCTCCCAAGTCACTTTCTGGCCCCGGTAATCAGCATAAATATCTCGCCACGCTTGAAAGAAGTTCTCGGTACCAACATGATTCTCAATCATGTGAAAGATCATCATGGTCTTATTGTAACCGATCGTACGGCTTTCCGCATTATGACGAGCCACAAACTCACGAACAGGAAATTCATTGTCAGCGGTCACATAGCTTTTGTATTGTTTTAATATGTCCTTGCGGTAATCACGTGCACTGGCTGGACTGCGATTGAGCTTATAGTGATAATCTGCTCCATAGACCGTGAGGCCCTCACACCAGTTTCCTTTATCGTAGTCGACATAAATACTGTTTCCCCACCAGTTATGAAGCACTTCATGTCCTAAAGAGGTCATAACAATAAAAGGTAGTCGAATAACCTGCTGGCCCAGTAAAGTCCAGGCTGGCATCCCATAACCCGTTGGGAAAAAGTTCTCCGCCACAGTGAATCTTTCATAGGGATAGGGACCAATCATATCAGAATACATTTTAACATATTCTGCAGTGGCCGGTAAGTAGGTTTCAAAAAGACTGGTATCCTCTTCAAAGAAATAGCAATACACATCAATTTCATTTGCTTTGACATGCCCAACAACGAATGGGGCTGCCATAAACATCAAGCCGTCGGATTGGTAAGGGTTTTTCCAGCTTTGAATTTTTTGACCATAACTTACCTCACTAGAGATGCTATTTCCATCTGCAATAGATTCCCAACCCTCGGGTATCTTGGCAGTCACCTCAAAATTCATCAAACCATCATTCCCGCGTGGATAGTAATAAGACGAGGGGCTGAAATAGGCACCCCTGTCAATAATGGTGGCTGTGACTTCACGACCCACGTTTTGATTCGAAAAACGAACCTCTGAGACATCAGCCTGAAAGACGGATGAGTATTTTACACTAAAATTGACCTCTTTGGTCGTTTTTTGCTTAAAAATGACCCATAATGCGTTATTCGGGGGATCTAATGACACAATTTTAGAGGCTAACTTACTATCAAGGGTAGATATACTGTTTGAATCAAGCGTCTTAAACTCTAATGCTTTACCATCAAGCATCACATGGTCTACCCTTGCATTAGGGGTTAAATAAAACACGTTTACCCCCGACTTAACCTGCATTAACCCCTTGTCTTCAAACATTACACTGCTTTTTTCAATATTTAAGTCAAACTTGAGATTGTGGTCGGTAAAGATAACCTCGCTTACCTCAGTCGGCTTACATGACACCATAATTAGCACACTTACAAGCGTTATTAAGACAGCTTTAACCAGTCTCATTTTATACCTCTTATTTCTGTTTGTCGTCCTGCACAGTACAGACGCAGCATGCTGCGTCTCTCCAAATCAGCTCCCCTGGCTCGATTTACAGCTCTTTTCATCTAACCACTATAGAAATAGGATTCTCTGCCGATAAATATTTTGCAGCAACTCTATTGACGTCTTCAAGGGTTACCTTTTTTAAGGCGTTCAGCTGAGATTGGTCTTCGTTCATGTCGTCATGAAAAAACAAAGATGTCCCCAGGTAGTAGGCTTGATTCACACTGGAAAGTCTACGGAACATCATCCGCCCAAGGTACATATTGATCGCTTTCTGGACATCCGTCTCACTTATATCACCCAAATATTCCTTACTCATCAGTTTTGGGAATTGAGGAACCAGGACGTCTGTGTTTTGAGGTCTGGTGCCCAGTGTAATATAGAATAATACTTTATTGTCTCTTACGTTTGAGGTGGCGGACATTCGGTATGCCATCCCTTGTTTCTCGCGTACATCAAATATTATCTTATCAGAGAGCAACAGTGAGAGGGCTTTGATTGCTGCTTTATCTGCAGGGTCAATATCTTTAACAAATCCCCAGAACAAATAAGACCTCTCACCACCACCGGGAGTATCTATGGCAAAGGAGCTTGAAGGAGTTTGATACGCCTTCTCTGTCAGGGCGTATTCTTTACTCGGGGAAGTGCTTACACCGGACAACAACTGTTTTGCAACCAGCGTTGTTGGTTGTGGAGAAACAGCACTCACCACGCGATTGTTTGGCTCAAAATAGACCTTCGTAAAACTTAGCAGACTGCTATAAGTCAATTCCTTTGCGGCTTCTTCAACTTGCGCACCATACAGAACTGAATCTTTCAGTGCTTCAAACTGATCTTTAGCTTTATCTTTTCCACCGTGGGTCATTCCGCGCGAAAACTTGCCCTGTGCTATTTCAAATTCGGCTTGCGTTGGTACAAATCCATTCATTTCTGCATTAAGAAAGGCGATTGCTTCATCAAGATTCGCTGCCAAGCCCTCGACCCTGATATAGCCAAAATCAGGATGTAGATAAATATTGTCCATTGGAATCCAAGGGTTGTCATTTACCGTAAACTTCAAACCAAACTTTTTACCCAGTTCTTCTTTCTCAGGGGATTTCATGCGTTGACCAAAACAGTCATGCAGGATCTTTGCGGCATCCTGCCCAAATTCAGACTCATAGGCCGCTTTATATTTAAAGAGGTAGTGAATGGCCAATAACTCGGAGGCTGTGTTTTGTCTTACAACCAAACCCATCCCTTGTTCTGGTCCTTGAATCAGTTGTGTCACAACTTCACCGCTGGAAGCGGCATCTTCTTCGCCACTAGCATGGTGAAAAATGACAGCAGGTTCACTTTTGAAGCGAAACTTCTTTAATGTTTTGGCGGCCGACGACAATGTCATCTCTGTTGGAAGATCCAAGACACCATCAATTCCATCCACAGCAAAGGCATACGAGTTATAGATTCCAAACATATGGGGTTTTTCTGAGTTTCTTAAGAAGTCTGTCTTTTCTTTGGTTGCTAAAGAGGCGAGGGTAGCTGTTGGTATTCGAATCTTCACACCTTTTAATAAGTCATGCAACTGATCGTTAATAGTGGACGGATTATCGTAATCGTTCATGCCCACCTTAAAAGCAATGTATGCTGCAATTGGGCTTGTGTGTAGCTCAAGCTCAACACTCTCAACCACGTTGGGGAACTTCTGTTTGAGGCCTGATTCAATCTCATTTAATTGTTCTTTCAGTCCCAGCTCTAACAACGAGAAAAAACCTTCAGTTTTATCCGTTGGCAACTGATAGATCTGATGTAGGGTGTTTAACTCACCACCATAATATCGATCAAGCCATGCTCCAGGTGTGAGATTATTCCCGGAAACCCTAGTCATTCCTGTTTTCAAAATACTGTCTGTTGGTCGAAATACTGACCCGGGAGCGGCTGCCCCATAAATTCTGTTGATCTCTTTTAACATGGTTTCGCTGTCAAAATTACCGATGGCGCTTAAGATCATATTGTTAGGTAAGTAGGTTGACTGATAATAGTGGTTCACACCATCACGAGACATGTGTTCAATCGTGGCATAGGTTCCAAGTGTTGGCAAAGATAGGGCGTGTCCCTTATAGAATTCAGCAGACAGGTTGTATTCCATCTCTGTAGCTGGTTTTGACAGGCTCTGTGCAATCTCTTCAAGCACAATACCCTTCTCTTTTTCAAATTTGTCTTCAGGAAGAATGGAATTAAAAAGCATGTCAGCCTGTATCTCCATGCCTTTGATCTGATGCTCGGCCGGCATGACCATCATGTAGTTTGTATAATAGTCACCTGTATTTGCATTGTTATAGCCCCCAATCAAGTCCGTATCGTCATATAGCTCTCGTTGGGTTCTAGAGGTTGTTCCATTAAATAGCAGGTGTTCTAACATGTGACTCATTCCGCTCGTCTCATAAGTTTCATATGCGGATCCAGTTTTTACGACAACATTTACACCGACCATTGGCAGGGCCTTATTCTCAACCAACAAGACTTCCATTCCATTGTTTAGCTTGTGAATTGATACTCCCTGGCGGGAAGCTATAAGACTTGAAACGGCCAACAACGTGATTAATACAATTGATTTCTTCATATTTCTTCTTTCTTATAGTTTAATTAGAGTCTTAGCGTCCATCTGGCTCGGAATATCAATTTCCAGCAACTCCAAAATAGTGATGCCAATATCTGAAAGGACGCCATCAGCCAGCGTGACATCAGCGTCCAACTCCTTGGTGATGTAAAATAACTCGACCGGATTAAGGCTGTGGCTGGTTCTAACCAGGCCGGTTTCATAGTCAAGCATTTGATCCACATTTCCGTGATCAGCAGTGATCAGCAAACGACCGCCTTTTTCTAAAACTGCAGGAACAACCATTCCCAGGCACTCATCAATGATCTCAACGGCTTGAACTCCGGCGTCAAAGCTTCCTGTATGACCCACCATGTCTCCATTAGCAAAATTCACCATGATGAAGTCATGTTTCCCTCTATCCAGCTGGGCAATAAAGGTCTCGGCCACTCTATATGCTTCCATTTCCGGATGATCTGCAAAACTCGCCGGGTCAAATCGACCTTCTAGCTCTATCCGTTCTTCATTTTTACAGGGTGTCGTTAGTTTGCCATTAAAAAAACTGGTCACGTGTGGAAATTTTTGGGTTTCCGCAAGCCTCAATTGGTGCATCCCGGCGTCCGCAATGAGTTTTCCTACCGTGGGAGGAAGCTCGTGATCGTCATCTGCATCCTCGCCGAGCAGAAAGTTATCAAAACCATCATAATATGATGTCATTCCAACATACATGATGTCAAGATCCGCTTTCTTTGCCCCTGGATAATCAGGCTCAATAAATGATTTTGTTAGCTGGGTCGCTCTGTCTTGTCTGTAGTTCGTGTGCAAAATGACATCCCCGTCGAGAACTCCTGCATACCCACGCATCACAAATGGAGGTATATATTCATCAAACATATTCTCATTGTTCGGGGTTTTGTCTTCCTTCCATGATAGCTTTATTGTCTCCGCTATAGAGTTGGCTATGCGACCTTTTGCTGAAACAATACAGTCATAGGCCTGATCTGTCAGCTCCCACTTCTTAGCCCTATCCATCCCATAATAGCGACCCATAAATGTTCCGATGGATACATTTTGGAATTCATCTATGACGGACTGAAGCTTGTTCAGGTGTTCCAAAGCACTCTTTGGGGGCGTATCTCGACCATCAAGAAAGGGATGGATGACCACGTTTCCCTCGGGGTTTTCTTTCACAGCTTGGCGAATAAATTTGAAGAGATGGTCATAGTGTGCGTGCACGCCCTCATCCTGAAGCAGGCCTAAAAGATGTAGGTTGGAGTTATTAGTTATCCACGTGTCCATCATGGACTGCCAAAGCGCACCCTGATAGATTGTTCCGTTTTCAAGCTGGTCGTTAATACGCTTAAGCTCTTGAATCACAACCCTTCCGGCACCCATGCTTAAATGGCCAACCTCACTGGAGCCCTGAAAACCCGCCGGCAAACCAACTGCTTCTCCTGAGGCGCCTAAAATACTCTTCGGGTATGTTTTACGATAATGGTCCAGGTTTGGCGTTCTAGCAGCCAAAACGGCATTACCCTCAGCTCTTTCGGTGTAGCCCACACCATCAAGTACAATTAGTACAACTGGTTTCATATATATAAATCTTTCGTATAAAGTCTCATTTTCATTACGTGGAATTTAGGTTTTACCAAGAGTTTTGGAACCATAGACTTAAATGAATTTATCAATTGGGATGGTCGACACATGATTCTGACAACGCCTTTAGAACAATATCCCAGGCCTTCTCAAAATATACGTATGTCTCATTCCATTTTTCACCATTCAGCCATCCAAGGTGATCCAGCGTAATTTCAGTGTAGTTCTGGTCAATTTTATTGAACTGGACAACTACCCATGTTCTGTGGTTTTGATTTCTAACTTCAGGAATGGATGGGGGTGCGTTCCAGGAAAAGGTCAACATCTCTTCCGGCAGGAAACTTAGAACCTGACAACCTTCGCTTCCTCTTTCTCCCTCTGGGGCGTCCATTGAGAAATATATTTCAAAAGCGCCTCCTGGTTTTAATTCAATCCTGTTGTCGACTCCAATAAACGACTTTAAGCCATCACTTGTGGTCCATTTTCGCCACAATTGATCCTTTGAAGTCCTAATTGAGATACTTTTATGAATGTTTTTTGAATTGATATTCATGAGTCTTGACTCCTTTCCTTTAAGCTAATCCGGAATCAATATTGCTCTATGGATGATTTTAGCTGATTTCAAAATCATGTGATTGCTCTTTCACCTGTATCATTTTGATTTAATTTTCATGCTATGGTAAACTTAAACAAACTCAAAGCTGGATTGGTGGGCGCCGGTCATATCGGTCGCTTCCATACGAGACATCTAAGTAAGCATACTGATTGGGATTTTGTTGGACTCTTTGAGCCAGACAAGGAACGGTCTGCTTTAATTTCAAGCGAATTCGATGTTTATGCATTTTCAGGCTTTCATGAATTACTTCTCGCTTGCGATGCTGTCTTCATCACCTGTCCTACAAAATTCCATCATCTCTATGCGAAAGAAGCAATCCTGGCCGGCAAGCATGTCTTTATTGAAAAACCTATTACTCAAACCTTGAGTGAGGGTGAAGAACTGCTTTCGCTTGCCAAACAGCACAATGTGAAAATCCAGGTTGGTCATGTTGAGCGTTTCAATCCTGCATTGCTGGCATTGGATGATATTGACCTTGACCCGCGGTTCATTGAAGCTCATCGCCTTGTGAGCTTTGTTCCCAGGGGAATTGACAACCCTGTAGTTCATGAAAACATGATCCATGATATTGATATTATCCTGTCTCTCGTTAAAAGCCCGGTAAAGCAAATCCAGGCGAATGGTCTAGCCGTCATCTCTGAGCTTCCTGATATTGCGAATGCACGTCTAACTTTTGAAAACGGTTGTGTGGCAAATGTCACGGCAAGTCGTATCTCCCTGAACCCTATGCGTAAAATGCGTGTTTTTCAGCATGAACATTATATCACTATTGATTTCCAAAAAGGATCAACCGAAATGTACCAGCTGGCCAGGGAGCAAGATGAATTTGAAGCTGACCAGGTCATTCCAATGGAAGGCACTGACAAAGTTATCTTATACCATAATAAGGAGCTTCCACAATTGGATGCAATGTTTGCAGAGCAGGCTGCTTTCGCATTAGCTATTAATTCAGATCAAACGCCTCTGGTCAGTGGTCGCGATGGTCTTGAAGCCTTGAGAATTGCCGAACAAATCAATCAACAATTGATGGATCAAAAATAGACACCACACCAAAAAAATTCCTGATCGTCGCCGGAGAGGTTTCAGGCGATCATCACGCAGCCCCAGTAATGGCGGCCATTTCCAGGCTTAACCCTGAACATACATTTTGGGGACTTGGTGGTGACCACATGATCAAGGAGGGCTTAAATCCTCTCTTTCATGTAAGAGATCTGGGGGTTACCGGGTTTGTTGAGGTGATCAAACACCTGTCCTTCTTTAGAACCGTAATGTCCCGTGTTGTGAATGAGGTTATAGCTAATAAACCGAATGCAGCCATCTTAATAGACTACCCCGGCTTTAATTTGCGCTTAGGTTTGAAGCTGAAAGCACTTGGTGTCCCCGTTTATTACTATATTTCGCCCCAGGTTTGGGCGTGGAAGAAAAATCGAATCAAGGTTATGCGTCAATTCATAAAGCGTATCTTTGTTATTTTTCCATTTGAGTTGGATTTCTATAGTGAACAGAATATTCCCGTTAGTTTTGCCGGGCACCCTCTAGTTGATAAAATGTTTAACCTGCCTGAGAAGTCAGCCTTTTTCAGACAATATGGCTTGGATGCAGAAAAGCCTTTGCTTGCGTTATTGCCAGGAAGTCGTCGTAACGAGCTAAGCCGTCATTCAAGGCCCCTCATTGACGCGGTTAAATTACTGAGAGATAAGCACTCTGACCTTCAAGTTGTACTCGCCGGGGTTTCCACGCTGGAAAATAGTTATTACGAGTCTTTTAAAGAGATCGCCGGGCTTGTACTTATTCATGATGATCCCTACCCGCTAATTTCGTTTGCCAATGTGGCAATTGTGGCCTCTGGCACCGCCAGTCTTGAAACAGCCTATTTAGGAACGCCTCTTCTGGTAATATATCGCGTTTCTCCATTGTCCTATCTCATTGGAAAGTTGTTGATCAAAATTGATCACCTTGCTATGCCAAACCTGATTTTGGGAGAACGAGCTATTCCAGAACTCATCCAGAGAGACGCAAATCCAAGGACAATCGCAGGCCAAACCACACGATTACTCTCAGATAGTAACGATCGTAGACAAATGCTTGAAAAATTAAAGAAACTTAAGACATCGCTTGGTAAATCTGGCTGTGCCAACAAAATTGCCACACAAATCCTTACAGAGCTTGGTTAAAAATGGGACTAAGCCGGAAGACTCAACAAAGAATTGCCCGAATAGCTAAACGCTTTGGCGGGCTCATTGTTACCCTAATAAGCAAAAGTCTGCGCCTTGAAATTCGAGGCTGGAATCGAGTTTTGTTTCTACTTCGATCCGGGAAGCCTATTGTCTTTCAATTTTGGCATGGCGATATGTTTATTGCCTGGTATTTGACTGCTCCCCTTCACCCGGCTGCGATTGTAAGTCAGGCTGGGGATGGAGATATTGCCTCGGCTGTTCTAGAGGGTATTAATTTTGTGACTTTCCGTGGCTCCAGTACACGGGGTGGTCGGAAAGCATATTCTAGCATGATTCGCTATTTGCGAAAACAAAACATTAAGGTTTCAGCTTTCGCTTCCGATGGACCTAAGGGCCCCAGATATGTTATGAAAGCAGGCACTTATGTTGCAGCTCAAAATCTTGACGGATACATCATTCCAACAGCATCCAGTTCGAAGTGGGCCCTTCGTGCCAGGGGTTGGGATAAATTTATGATTCCCATTCCTTTTTCAAAAGCGATAGTAAGTTTTGGAGAACCTATAAAGGCCGATAAAACTATACGAGGAGAAGTTTTAAATACTGTAATAGCTAGTGTTGGTGAAATTTGTAAATCTCATCAGCAAACAATAGATCGCCATTATAGATAAGTTTTATGCGCACGCTTAACTATTTACATTCTGCTGCCTGGTTTTTACCTGTACGTATACTGCTTTCAATCGTCTACTTTTTTCTTACCGAAATGAGAAATAGGTTTTATGATTGGGGCGTTCTCCCTATTCATAGAATTGACACGCCCATCGTTTCAGTTGGAAACATCTCGGCTGGAGGAAGCGGAAAGACCATCATGGTTCAGACACTAATCAGGTTTTTTCAAGACAACCACATGTCTCCTGCTGTCCTCTCAAGAGGATACGGCCGAGAGACTAAAGGCTTACTTCTAGTCGCTGATAAAAATGGTCTTAATAATGATGTTCGTAGCTCCGGAGATGAACCCTATTTAATTGCTCGAAATTGCCCTGGAATTCCTGTCCTTGTTTCAGAGGATCGAGCACTTGGTGCCAAATATTTACTCGAGGAATCTCACCCTGATGTGATCATTCTTGATGATGGCTTTCAACATCGACGATTATATCGAGATCTCGATATTCTTCTTTATGACAGACAAAAAGATATTCCCTCTCATATACTTCCGTGGGGTAACCTGCGAGAGTCTGAAAAAAACACTCGTCGGGCTGATCTCATTCTAAACAGCAAGAGCGGACTTCAGGGAAATGTCAGCCATGACTTTGTTGTGGAAATTGCCGATAAGCTTGTTGGATATGATGGAGAGATGCTCTCATTTTCTGATGTTTCAGGTTCTTATGGTTTGTTTGCTGGGCTTGGTAATAACCCGTCTTTTTTTAGTGCAGTGGAGTCTGTCCTGGGTATACCAAAGAACAAACACTCTTTTCCTGATCACACATCCTATTCTGTAAACCAGCGCAATAAAATCCTTGAGTCTGATTGCGATATTTGGATTACGACTCAAAAGGATTTTGTTAAGCTTAACCCTGGTTTCTGCGAAGAGAATAACATTTACTACCTGCCTGTTATGGCTAAAGCCCCGGGAGCACTTGAACTCCTGTTAAAGCAATACTTTAAGTTATAGCTAGGGCCAAGATATTTCATGTTACCCACCCATATTTTGCTGTTTGCCTCGAGTTTGTGCTTGGACACGAGGTGTAATCGTGTTATTTGACCCTACAAAGATGATTTTACCTAATATTAGATTAATCTGTCCTTATGTTTAAACCCGCCATAAAAGTCTGCTGTATTAAGAGCCTGCCCGAGGCTCTTTTGGCCCTTGAAACGGGGGCTGATATGTTAGGGTTTGTTTCTGAAATGCCCAGCGGTCCAGGGGTCATTCCATTAGACGATATTGCTTCTATCATTAAACAGCTCCCACCTAAAACCAAGAGTGTCTTGCTAACCAGCGCTCAAACCGCTCAGTCAATCTATTCACAACATTCACAAGTTAATTCTTGGGGTATTCAGATCGTTGACTATGTAAATATTAGTGAGCTAGTAAACCTTCGGGCAATACTTCCTGATGTTCAGCTTCTTCAGGTGATTCATGTTCAAGACGCGTCTTCCATTCAGCTTGCTTTGAAGTATTCTCAGTATGTGGATTTTTTGCTCTTAGATTCAGGAAACCCTAATTCAACACTCAAAACATTGGGTGGAACCGGTGAGGTTCATGACTGGGAAATAAGTCGAGAGATCTGTGACAAAAGCAGCATACCTGTTTTTCTGGCTGGCGGTTTAAATACCGGTAATATTTTAGCAGCACTTGCTGCCACTCGTCCAGATGGTGTGGATTTGTGTAGTGGTTTACGAACTGATGACGGGCTGCAAAAAGATAAGATCATAGATTTTTTTAAGGTCCTTGAGGTGGCTTGTTAATTACGCTGAATTAAAAGAATTTCTTTTGTCCTTTAAGGGGTCATCTCTTACGTTTCCCTTTGATGAGAAAACCGCCGTTTTCAAGGTCGGCGGAAAAATGTTCGCCCTTTCGGGTACCGATAAAAAACCCTTAGCGGTGAACCTAAAGTGCGACCCTGATGATGCTCAAGTATTGCGCTCTCAATTTGAAGCGATTACTCCTGGGTATCACATGAACAAGGAACACTGGAATACAGTTTTGTTAGACGAAAGTCTTGACAAGGGATTAACACAAAAACTTATTGAGGATTCGTATCGCTTAGTAATCAGCACTTTAAGTTTAAAAAAGCGACAAGAACTTAGCTTTTAATTATTGTTCAGGAAATAGCCGGTATTTGTTCCTGTAAAGCACAGATAGTATAATAAGGATCAAAAACTTTTGAATAAGAAGCCCGTATTCATTTTGACCCAATAGACCACATCCGCATTCTGAATTGAGTTTGAAGATTAAAGAGTAAATACTTAATGTAACCCCTAGGGTTGTCAAAAGAGACATAAAGACAATTCCACTCAGAAACAGCCGTTCACTCCACAGCGATATCGCTGCATAAAACTCTACCAACATGGCGACTACCCCATAATACTGTAATACCAAAGGCCAACCGATTACCAGCAGGAACTCCCGGTAAGGAACCAGTCCAGCGTTAATAATGCTCTGGGATTTGATCATGGCCAAAAAGAAGAATACTATGGAGACCAACCAGCGCAGCGCCGGGATAGCATCCGTTTTTGAAACCTGTATCCTTTCATTAATCATTTGAATCTTGCTTGATCCTATTCAGAACAAAGGACTGGTTTACCTTTCCTGCGATCAACTCAGCAATGCTTATCTCTACAAGATAGTATTCATCGTCACCCAGCCATGAATCACTCTCTTTCATAACATAGAGATACATATTCCCTTCATCATCCCTGCCAAAGAAGGGGTAGGGTAATTGACCTGATGTCTTTTTCTGCCCATCCTTTGCATGGATATCATAATAGTAGGGGCCTTCAGGTCTTTCCCAGCCTTCTGGATTTTGGTAAAAAGATGTGACCAGCCAGTCATTGATTGAGTATAAAGCATAAAAAATCGAGTAACTACCTTGTTTTGACTTAAGTTTTTTGGCGTCCCCCTTAACAAGCATTTTTGGAATGGGCTTAAAATCATTGTTCTCGCAACGAAATTCCTTTTCTAGCTGCAAGGATGGTGAGTAAGATCGGATCAGATAGTTTTTTGATGAATGGATCAAATGAATGTTTGAGTCTTTATCCTGATCAACCGCCTGGTTGTCATATAGTTTGAGGTATTCCTCTAAGTCTACCCCTACCCGGTTAATTACATCCGCCGAGTCCACGGGTTCAAGCTTCTCATCATGCTTCCAAATTGTGAAGGCCTTATTTTCCCTAAAAAAGGCATCAAACTTATCCCTTGAATATTGGGAGGGCGTCATTGAGTTCTCATCATAAAGATCTAGAGCTTTTTCATAACCACTTAAGTGTGGTGAAATCAGGTAGATTGTTTCTCCTTCTTGTTGGCTAAACACTTTATAACTCGCATGTCCGGTGTGATGGGGTCTCTTTACTATAAGTTTACCTCCATTATTGTCAAATACACCTATCCGATATCTTCCGTTTGCAGGGTTGTTATATACACAGGCGTAGGTGCTAGAATTAGCAACCAGCGAAACTGGAATCATGCTATACCTTTTATTGGGAAGGACTCTAAATTCAGTAACAACATCATTGTTTACTTTGTCAAAATATACAACCCGTTTATTTAAGAGCAGTACGCCAATCTTGCTATAAAACAATTTTCCCGTGTTTGATGATGATGGCCACAAGCCCTTAGCTTCTGAAGTTGAAACAATACTGTCCAACCTTACTGTTCTTGTTGCAGCGACAGCCAACACGATACAAACCATGTTAACCATTATGCTTTTAAGTATTATCATTTTTCTTTTTCCTTGTCCGTGTTAAAGGGACTCCTTTCGGAGCCCCTTTCTTATTCTATGCCCAGGGGATTCTGAAGTTAATCCAAAACTCAAAATGGACACACTCCCACGCGTTCGTATCCTCACATATAATGTTACCGCCGGATCCAATGTAGCTGCGTTCTACTTCCTCTCCACCAGCATCCATCACAGCGACCTCTCCTGCTGTTACCATTCCAACCATCAAAAGCGCCACCAGCCCACTTAAAAGGATTCTCTTTAATTGAAACATATTGTTTCCTTTCCTTTGTGGGTAATATCTATCCTTGTGATAAAACATCACCCTGTTCGCTTTTTGATTTACTTGCTTCAGTTTTATGTTGAAGCACTTGGACCGAAAGACAATCAGGCAATTCAGTTTAAAGAATGCTATGCCAACAACACTGAAGTTGCAGCTGTCTAAATCGATTTTCTTCTTTAGTTTGTGTGAAGGGTTTGTCTTTCGACTGAGTAATTATAACATGCAGAAATACATAATGCAAACAAAAAGAGCCCGGTATTAAACTCAGGCTCTTTTCGGGATATGTTTTGAAAGCCAATTCTTATATAAATGTATAATTTAAGCCCAGAGCCATTGATTGTTTAATTTGTCGCTTTGCCGAGATATCTTTGTCATAGACCAATAAGACGTTAATGTTCATGTTCAAATATTTTGAGATCTTCACCATGAGCGTGTTGTCAAATTTAACATCAGTTTCCTCAATGCCATCAAAACCAGCAAACAATTCAAGCTTTGAATTGAAATTCGTGTTATCGTTTATTGTCAGTGCAATATCTGTTACAGACTCTGCTCCAAACTCTGACCTCAACGTCTCTATGGTGGATGTTTCAGCATCGTCTGCATAGGGCTTTGGATAGTCGGTCGTAACTGTTTGTTTTAGCGCTACACCTGCCCGGGTACTGATTCCTTCCGACAGAATCATTCCTGCTCCAAAACTTTCTCGAAAATAGCCAGGGTCTAAGAAAGCTGATATCTGATCTGCCGTGCCGCTTGAATAATCATAGCCTGCAGTCATTTGGCTTTCTCCCGTAACGGCAACAAAAGGGTTAATCTTTGTGCCAAGTTTATAAGTCATTACACTTTCATGCTTAATTTCATCAGCTGATTTCCGCATGTCGATGTCACCCGTTTGGGTAGCACCGTAGGCAACTTTTCCCGTGTTGGACCAGGAGGTTTTTTCTGTATCCTTCACAAAGCTATAATTCATGTTTAACTGCCATGCAAAAGAACTTTCTCCGCCTGCACTCCAGTTATCAAAACCAACCTGGGTCATATTAATACCACCAACCACAGACTTTTTCCACGTCTCCGACCCGTTCTCTGCAGCGATCAATACGTTCATTAAAGCTAAAGATAATATTATCAACACTACTCTTCTTGTCATGCTTATGTCCCTCTGTCTTTAACTCTTTAGCACCTAACGCTATAAGGGTTTTCTCGTTTCTTTTTGAAGTTGTGTCCTTAGCTCACGAACAGCTCTTGAAAGTACTTCATCTTCCTTCCTGTTCAAATTTCCTGCGGTCTTAAACAATAATGCCTCAAGAATCCCAATGGTCATGGTCGCTGCTTCCAGGTTCTTCTCTGTTCTTCTAGTTACAGGGTTTGGACTTAAACCTAATTGCATCGCCGCGCTAGTGTGTAACTGTGTTACCAGCAAAGTAAATAGTTCTTTCTGGTCTATTCCTTGTCGTGTCATAACCACCTCACACTACTGTTTGTTCTTGTTTAGTATCGTCTTCGTTTTGAGGGCTTGTTTTAACCCCCGAATACTTTCGTATTGCAGCATATATCGCATCATCCTGAAGGAAACATATTCAGGACCCAACAATCTCACCCCGCGAGCAATAAAAAATATTGGGGGCGTGAAAAGAATGTTCATAAATAATTTCATAAGGGGTGCGATCACCGGAAAGCCTTCAATTCGTACAAAACGGCTTGGTAGGCGGGTATACAGCTGCGGGTATCTCTCCAAAAGTTTTGGGATGCCTTCTTTTCCAAATTCGTATTTAGCTCTCAGGGAAGTTCTTAGGTCTGGGTGTTGGCAATAAGCAATGGCTTCTGGCTGGTACCGTATCACCCCGTCATCAAGCGCACCAATGCGATAGGCTAAATCAATATCTTCAGCTTCATGGTTGTTAATAAAGCCAAACCCAGAAGAACACGTCAAATAAACCTCTTTACGAATTGAAAAATTGCCCGTTCTTACATATCGTAGCGGTGGTGACTTCGTTTTGTTTTCGCTGCCTGCCCACCGCCGAGTATTGCGATAATCACTGTCGAGAAAACGATACCAACGACTCTTTTTAACAAACTCTGGCAAAAAGGTTTCACCCATAACCCCAACTGTGTTTGTCATACTGTATTGCCCTAGGTGATAAACAAGCAGGTCTGGCGACACCTCCATGTCATTATCTAAGAAGAGAACAATATCGTGCTTCGCTTTGTTAACCGCCAGCTTTCTACTGTCAGCTCGAGTCATCCGCTCTGTCGCAGAGAGAAGTTTTAATTCAAAGGAAAATCGGTAGCTTTTCAATAGCTCTTCGACCTTCTGGTTCAATCCTTGTAGAACGAGAGTCACTTCAAAATCAATTTCTTTTGACTTTAAGTGTTCACAACTCGTCAGCAACCGAACGCAACCACCAGGGTCGGCATTGCCATAAATGATAATGCTTATGCTAGGTAAGTTCATTGGGTAATTCCTGAATCCAACCTTGTTTAAGATAAAGCTCATACGTCGACTTAATCACAGCATCAACACCATGGGTTTTCTGGACCCACTCCCTACCGGCGACTCGTTTTTCTTTGATTGCGTTTTTATCCTCAACTAGTTTTACCAGGTCATCATAGATGGTCTCTTTGTTAATGTTCACAAATGGGTGTTGTCCCAAAAATGATTCGTATTGCGGCAATAGATTTGTAGCACAACACAAGCCCATAGATAAGGCTTCTACAGAATTCATTCCATAGCCCCACCCTCCTAGGTTGGCAACTTGATCTATGTATATGTCACATTCAGATTTAAGCTTTAATGTTTTATCGTGAGGCTGGTTTTCAATTAAAACAAACTCTATTCCGTGCGACTTTACTAGTTGTTGACAAGCGTTGATAATTATGTCTGATCCCTTCCAGTACCTGTCTCGGGTTGCGTGACATATTTTCAATGTAGGATTGATCTCGAAATTTGGTTTATGACTTTCAACCTGGTATGGCAGAAAAATATATTTAATGTTTTTATGTTTCTCTAGTAGGTCTAGCTCGCTGGTAGTGTTTATGTCGACAAGCTTGTCAATCCACGGGAAGACACCGCGTGTTCTCATGTCAACACCATGATAGTTTGCTACGATATGTTTCCCCTGGCTTTTCAGTTCCATTATGGGCCAGGCGGACGTTCTTAAAAACCCATGGCCACCCTCTAAATGATAGATGTCATAGTCTAAAAGCTTGTGTTTTTTAAATGCCCGTTTTAAATATGGCTTCCAAAGCTGATCCCTTAATTTGAAAAACATCAGACGGCCGAATGGAGGCTCCCACTGAGGGGGGAAACCTTTTGCTTCGGTATACAGATTGCTTTGGTTCAGGATCTTTTCCTTTGTATTTATAAACATTTTGTTCTTGGGTAATAGGGGAAGATCAAGACAAATATCCTCTGGAAAGCCTTCGGCAGTAGGAAATAACGTGACAAAGTGAGCTTCATTCCCAAGCTTCCGGTGCGCCTCCGTAAACAAAGAGAGCGTCCCAGACGAGTTCTCTGTTCTAAGGTATAATATCTTTAACGGGCGTCCCATGCATTCCTAACAATAAGGTGTAAATAAAGTCTGTATGTTTGTTTCTTGAGCACAACATCTTTTTCGATTTGTTTTTGTATCCGATGTTCTATTAGTCGTGTTACCCCGATAAACGATAACAGCCACCAGGTCTTACGCCAGCCAAGGATAAGCCCGCCAAGTTCCGGGTGTTTCTTTAAAAGCCTTGGAAGACCAATTTTTCCATACTCTGACAGGCGTCTTTTTATAGAGTTATGGTCTTCATTTTTTATACGTTTCAAGGGAATGTCCTCGATTATAATCCGTCGCTTAAGTCCCCGTTGATCCATGCGGTAGATCAAATCTAATTCGTGTCCACCATAATGCTGCATTACCTCATCAAACCCACCTAGCTGATTAAATACATCTTTTTTTATCATCGCTGCAGCAAACTGACAATTTTTAATATCCAGGTTTTCTGTAGATATCTTTACTCTTCCTTTTTGGTCCGTAACAAATCTCTGAAAGTTGGTCAAGCTCGCATTGGCATCGGCAAATAAGAGGTGTTGTGCAAAGTCAAAGTCTTTACTCGAAATAAAACTTATCATATCAAGAATATAGTGTTCTGGAATAACTAAAAAGAGAGAGATAAAAACAAGGTGCTCTCCCGCTGCTTCATTAGCTCCAATATTTCTGGCTCTTGCAGCTCCAACATTTTTCTCTTCCCTAATAATCTTCCAGTCTGGATTCTTGTGCTTTCCGAAAGAAAGCGGTACATTCGACCCATCATCAACAACGATCAATTCCCAGGTGTCATCTACCTGGTTTTCTAAAAGCTCACACAAAATTCTGTCCAGGTTCTGCTGGCTGTTAAATGCGGGAAGTATTATTGATATTTTTGGCTTCGTCTTCATCAATGCTATAACGTACTATTTATTACCCTTAATCTTGTCTTTCTTTAGTTAGCCTCGAGAAATCTTTGTGGGAAAATAATGCTAATCCTTACTGGATGAAGCATAATGTGCCCCGAATCCTTTTGGGTTTTAGCAAAAATCCGTCTTTACAGTTAATTTATTCCATCTAGATTAGCTGTCAATATGACGAACCAACACCAATCAGTTTCAAGAAGAAAGTTTCCATACCCATATCGAGCGATGTTCGCAATCGGAAGTGATGTTGACCACTCAGTATCCCTGACAGCATATCTTGAGTTTATGCAGTATCTAAACACTACTAAGAACACCGTTTATGGTCGCGGTCTTGATCTGGAGATATCAAATAGTTTTTGGTTTTTTAACGCTGAAGAGGATAAACAGTTAAGCTATTTTAGCGGAACCTCTAACCAAAAAAGTCAATTTTCTCACGCCTGTCGACACCTGTGGGCTTCTGGACATATTGATACCTTACATAGTTATGGAAACTTCAATGCTGGTGGATTTCAACGGGCCTTCGCAGAAAGAGCTCTTGAAGAGCTTGAAAAACATGGAGTGACGATCCCTGTTTGGATAAATCACGGAAATGATCAAAACCATCAGAAAATTGGTAATTACCAAGCATTCCATGGGGCAAAGCCAAATCAAACGGCTTACCATTTCGATCTGCTCAAGAAACACGGAACACGCTTTTTTTGGGCTGGTCGTACTAGCCATGTTCGCGGACAATCCACTACCCCCCAGTTTGGTGGAAACCTGGAAAGGGGAATCCAGAACCTCTTTGTAAGAACTAAATATCGAAACGTTGACCGACCCATGCCAGACAACGCGAACAAATTGCTCATGCGTACACGGCTTGAGGACAATAATCATTTTATAGAGTTTCAGCGATTTATTTCACGCTTTGGCGAGGTTAAAAACACTGATTTTCTTGATCTTGGCAGGCAACTCACCAAGTCAAATCTATCCGCGCTAATAAGACGCGAGGGTTATATGGTCTTATATACCCACATGAATGAGAATCTTCCTAAAGCTAAACCCCTTCCCTTAGCGGCAGAAAAGGGTTTGCAGTTATTAAAAAAGTCTTCGCTGGATAAGCGGCTTTTGGTTACAACCAGCTCTCGATTGCTTACCTATGCAGACATGACCCAAAACCTCGCCTGGACAACCGAATTTCACGCTGGCTTAACGTCTCTTCATTTATATCGAAGCGATGACTATCGTCTTCTACCCGAGGACTTGCAGGGCTTGTGTCTTTACTGTGACCACCCAAACAAGATATCCCTGTATATTGACAACAAACCCCTCTCTTTGCATATAAACCCCCCAGACATAAATGGACGTGTCTCCGTGAGTGTTCCCTGGGTGCCTCTTGAGTACCCGCTTTGATCTATTTGCTTGAGTCTTTTTCTCCCCGGGCTATCTTTCTTGCCTACAAAGGAGTTCTTCTTGTTTAGAGTTTTAGGTTTAATTATTCGAGTCCTTTTTTCTCCTGTTTTTTGGCGTCAAACCATTAAGCATTTTCGTTTTTTTATTCACAATAATGTGCTTGCTATCCCGAAGCTTGCTGCTCTTGGCGATGGTTCTACCATATCACCAACTGCATCACTCGCTTTTCCTGAGAATATCCATGTTGGAAAAGGGTGCCTTGTAAACCATAATGTTCGTCTCTATGCGGGTCCTGCTTCGAAAATTATACTTTCAGACGGGGTTATGATTGGCCCTGATGTGTTCGTGACCTCAGACCATTTTTCAAAATCAATGAGCAACACAAAGGATGCTCATTCTGGTAAAGCAGGAGATGTGTTTATTGATAAAAATGTCCGCGTGGGAGCCCACTGTATTATTCTACCTGGCGTATCAATTGGAAAAGACACCACTGTTGGCGCAGGCTCTGTTGTCACAAAAGATATTCCCGCAAATGTTATTGTCGCTGGTAATCCCGCTGGTATAGTAAAACAAACAAAATAACGCTTCTCTCTTTACTCTATTTGTTTAAAATAATGATCTGTGGCATAACTTTTAGTTTATTGGCGTGACTGTCTATCGCTTGAACAATTCTCGACCAATTTTCTTTAACGACAACACACCCACCGCGTTTAATAGTGGAAAGTAAATTAAAACCAAGACCATATTCAGCATCAACGAGTTATTCTCCAGAAACCCTGGGATAAAATAGAGAATCGCTACAAGTGAAAAGGTCTTGAACATTTTATTGAAGTTGTATGGAACAGGATAGAAACGACGGACAGCAAAATAGATAACTAGCCCCTGTATAAAATACGTGAGAACCAGAGCATAGCCTGCAGCCATAAACCCAAACTCAAAAACCGACAATAGTAAAATGTTCGTACTAATATTTACAAGAAATCCGATACCGGTAAACAGTGGTATATATTTGGTTTTCTTTTTGATGTAGGCGCCAACGATAAAGTTTTGTGATAACCCAAAAAGCATGTTTCCCAAAAGGATTAATGGAACAACCTGGAGGCCGGATTGAAATTCAGCAGCAATTATATAATAATCACCAAACGGTAGCTTGAGCAGTTCAATAAGAACCAGTGAAACCCCAAGAAAAATAAAGCCGGTTACCGCAACAAAAAGTGTGAATATTTGTGCGAAGATCTTTGGTGCTTCTGGATCCTCGCTCTTTGAAAGATAAAAGGGTTGCCAGGCAAAACGAAACGCAGTGATCAATAAAGCCATCACCACCCCTATCTTATAGCCTGATGCATATAATCCAACCTCCCCAGCTCCAAGAAAATGCTTCAACAAGAATCGATCGCTAACACTAATAAGAATTAAAAAGAAGACTGCGGGGACAGTGGGCAGGCCGTACTTAAGAATGTCTTTCCAGATTTTTATGTCCCAGTTAAACCGAAACTGGCGCAATAAAACCGGAGAACTAAACAGGAATTTTATTGATGAGCTAATAGCGTTAGAAAGTAAAATACCTGATAAACCCATATTTTTAAATGCGACAAAATAAATATTAAGAGATAGGTTCACCACCACCTCAGCAAAAACAATAATTACAAAATTAAAGGGTTTGTTTACAGCCCGGTAATAAGCAATTGGCAAAAAGGAAAGGGCGTCAAAAAGAATTATTATGGCTAAATATAATAGCATTGTTGAGTTTGGAGGAATACTGAGAACTGGCAGTGAAAACAGCGGTAGAACTAAGTATATTCCCAGAACAAATAAAACTGTAGAGCTCAGCAGGCTTGTATAAACTGTGTTTAGTATTTGCCGTTTTTTTGTTTCATCCTTTTCGGGAATAAAAAAACGCATAAACGCTGTATCCATTCCGTGTATAAAGAAAACATTTGTTAGGGCAATAAACGAATAAACAAGGCTATATACACCATATTCTTCAGTGCTAATCAGGTTTGTATAAAATGGAAGTAATAAAAACGTCATCCCTCGATTAAGGATGTTTCCAATTCCATAAACAAGAGTGTGTTTGGAAAGTTGTTTTATGCTTGAGCTCGTTTTGCTCATTTTTTTGGACCCCAAACCTCAAACGTCGATGTATACTCCTGGAAGTCAACTGGGTAATAAGACAATATGTTTAACTTCTTTAATAATAGCGGTTCTGATTTTCCTATAAATTCAGCCTTCAATTCAAGGTCTCTCGCGATACACAGAGAATCGAACCGGCTTACTATTAATTCCAGGTTCTCAACCCTTAAGCTTCTGCCTTCTAACCAAAACTTATTTACCACAAGCCAGTCTTGGAGGTCATCAGACCATGTGTCAGGAAAAGCCAACGATTTAATTTGTTTTCCAGAATAACGTTTAGATGCCCAAACATCCCAACCAACCCTCAGCCAGTCCGTATTTTGGCCGGCATAATACGGCTGTGTAATAATCCTGCCGGTGTCCTTTTTCATGTGTTCACCAGCCCAACGAAAAGATTTTTGCATTGTGACCTTGTCCTGAAAGTGTCCGTGTGCGTGCAAAAGCGTTCTAACAAACATCGGAAAAAAGAGGATTGTTGCGATAATTGCAAACGAAACAATGGGGGTTCGCCTTGGAGCGCCATCAACATTGTCTTTTGCTTGAAAGGCCTGAAATGTTCTAACAATGCCGTTTGCCCCAATGAGAAAAGTCGCTGGCATAATTGGCATTAAGAGTCTTGGTTTCACTCCAAAATAAATAACAGAAAGGGTCCCAAGAACTACCCACGGAAAGAACAACCAAAAAACATCTCTTCTTCGCTCTTTCCATAAACCATGAATCGCAAGGACTCCAAACATGGCCAATAACGGCGAGAAGAAGTCCCAGGTAAATAACATTCTATACCCGACCCGGATTATGTTCTTTATGTAAGTATTTATGTTGAAGATAAACTGCTGGCTGTAATCTAGCTGGCTGTAACCAATTTTTAACGGGTTTTCAAAATGAAGATAATTAATATATAATTGTGCAGATATACCCAGCAAGAAACCAAAAAAACCAAGTAGCCAAAATGACGGATAAAGATGAAAGGCCCATATTCGACGATCGCCAACCAGGTAGATCAAAAACAAGGGTAAAAAGAAAACATAATTCCAGCGAAACAGAAAGGCAATTCCAAGTAGGAAGAATGATAAAAATAAATCTCTTGGGCTTTGCGTGTCAAGAAATAAAAGCATTAAATACACTGCGCCAAGGAGCATAGCGAGTGCGCCTGGATCTGAAGCAGAGTTAATGCTGTGTATAAAAGGACTTTCGGCTAAAGATAATAAGACGGCACCGATAATGCCGGTTGCTGGGTTAAATACACGCTTACCAAGCAAATATGTGAAGGCAACTGCAATAAAGATAAAAAAAGCTCCGTGCCAAAAGGCTGCGGACTCTGGATGGGCCCCAAATAGTTCAACGATCAAGATGAACGGAACGAGTGTTAAGCTTGTTCCTATCGGCCATATGGGAGCATTCCCCTCAATGAGATATTTTCCGTTTTCAATTAAGCTTTCGGCTCCACTAAAGTAGGCAACAGGATCTCCGTTATAGAGATATGGACCCTGAAACGGAAGTCTCGGGATCAGCGTAATTAAAAACAAAGCGAACAACACCAGATAGTGCTGCTTGCGGGAGAATGTCCTTACAGTCAGCTTTACCTCCGGGCTAACTAAAACATCAACTCAAACGTATCCCTAAAGACACCGCTTGACCCGAAGTTTTCTTTGAAACGACCAAGCCCAAAATTCGGCTCCATATTTACAGTAAAGATTCCAAAGTCTAGATATTTAAATTGATTAGCTTGACACCATTCAATGATATTATAAAACAGTAGGTTTACCGCTCGCAGGTGTTGAAATGCCTCTTTATGACTAATATAGAAAGCCAGGACAACATCTTGGTTAACTGCAATATTCACGACACCCGCAACCATTTGATCCTGCCAAAAAGCGCCAAACAGTTTTATTTTATCTGGATAAAGCTCTTTTAGTTTTAATATCTCTTCTAGCGTATGGGTCGGTTTAACATTGTGTCGAATGGATAGGTTTTCATCAAGGATATGATAAAAGCTATTCCAGTCGTTACTTTCATTAACGGTTACGCCTTGTTTGATTGCTTTACGTACAGCCGTCCTGTGTGATGGCTTAAAGAAAGACAGGTTTTCTTCTGGTGTTTTCTCTATGGTCAAGATTGATGAAACGTCTCTTTTTTTGTAAACAAACCCGTGCTTTATCAGGGTAAAATCTAAATAGTTACTCACTCTGGTTTGATAAATTGCTGGAGGTAAGGTCATTTGAATTCTATCAAAGCCTCTCTCTTGTGCGTGGGCTATTAGAGCAGCAACGTAATCATAACTATCTTTTATCCCCATTTCTCTCTCGACAACAAGACCTCCATAGGAAGAGCCCTGGTGACTAACAAGTGATCTAATATTGTCCGCTCGATTTTCAACGGCAGGGAAAAGTGCCTTAACTCGACCCTTGTTCTTTAGTAAAAGGCTGTGGTCTACAAACCGGTCTCTTGGGTGATAACCGAGAAATTTTCGTTCGTGAAAGATGGTTCCGTTATTAGCCTCAGAAACAAACTGATCCCAAAGAACAGCATCGTCTTCCTTATATAAATGTATTTCTATTGACATAGAGACTTGTTAACCACCCCAATCGCTTAATACATCTTCAGCGTGAGTGGCTACTTTTACTTTATCATATATTTTATCTATTATACCTGACTCATTGATCAAGAAAGTCTTTCTAAACGTACCCATGTATTTTCTACCGTACATAGATTTTTCACCCCAAACACCGTAAGCGCTGACCATCTCTTTTTCAACGTCTGCCAGTAGGGGAAAGTTCAGGTTTTGTTTTGTGATAAAATTCTGGTGAGACTTTTCGTTGTCAATACTCACACCCAAAATCACAATATCATTATTTTTGTATTCTGAAATATTATCGCGAAAACTACAAGCCTCTTTAATGCACCCCGGTGTTTGATCTTTAGGATAAAAATAGATCACTAGTTTTTTACCTGAATAGTCAGCTAGTTGATGTTGCTTTCCATCTTGATCATTTAATGTGAAGGCGGGTGCCTTATCTCCTGCTTTTAGCATCTTTATTTCCTTTAATTATGACTTTAATACGGGTCCAGATAAGCGACGCAGTAATGCTTTAACTTCAGCATTAAAAATATCGTCATCGTTCATCTTGGCGACAACTGTTTTGCAGGCGTGTATCACTGTTGAGTGATCTCTACCGCCAAAGAACAAGCCGATAGACTTTAGAGAGCTGTGTGTCAATTCTTTTGAAAGAAACATAGCTGTCTGTCGGGCCAAGGCGACCTCTTGCTTTCGACCTTTTCCGTAAATATCGTTTTTTTTCACCCCGAAAGAGTCGCTTGTTTGGCCAATTATATCTTCCATGCTAACGGTTGGTTTGGCAACTTTACCTGTCAAATCCATCAAAACCCTGTGGGCAAGTTGAAGATTGATATCGCTCTTTGCTAATGAAGAATATGCCAGGAGACGTATCAAGGCACCCTGAAGCTCTCGAATATTACTTTCAATATTGGTGGCAAGATACTCAATCACATCGTATGGGATCTCAATTCCACTCTCCTCTGACTTTTGCCTTAATATGGCAATCCGGGTTTCAAAATCCGGAGAGTGTATATCAACCAGAAGTCCGGCTAAGAATCTTGACGTTAAGCGTTTCTGTAGGCCTATTTCATTGGGTGGGCGGTCAGTGGAAAGGATAATTCTCTTTCCGTTCATATGAAGATCGTTAAAGGTGTGGAAGAACTCTTCTTGTGTCCGCTCTTTTTTCTTGAAAAACTGGACATCATCTACAATAAGAAGGTCTGCCTTCCGGTATCGTTGACTAAACAGGCCAGCTTTGTTTTCTTTGATAGCACTAATGAAGTCCAGCGTGAATTTTTCAGATGATATATATAAAACCTGTTTTCCGGGGTTGTATTGTCGATATGCATTGCCAATTGCATGGAGTAAGTGGGTTTTCCCCAAGCCAACACCGCCATACACGACCAAAGGGTTATACATATTATTGTCATTAGAATTAACAACCGCTTCTGCCGCTGCCTTGGCAAACTGATTGTTGGGTCCTTCAACAAAATTATCAAAGACGAACTGTTCGTTTAGGTTTGATTCTCTTGCTGGCAGTTTTTGTTTTGCCTGTTGAGTTTCGAAAAAGAGTTCGGGCTGTGCGCTTACAGCATGATCCTCAAGTACAATGGAATATTCAACACGCATCGCTCTACCACTAACCTCAGTCAGAGTATTGGTGATGATTTCCCCATAATGGCTCTTCATCCAATCATAGAAAAACTGATTGGGCACCTTAAGGGTTAAAACCTCACTATCCTCTGCCAATTGTTTCATTGGCTTAAACCAGGTTTGAAATGTTTGGCTGGCGACCCGAGTTTCTAAAACCGTTTTTACGTTTTCCCAAAGCGCTTGACCCAAGGCCTACTCCGACACATATACACAAGTTATCAACAATTATATGATTTTGGTTTATTAAAAACCTCGTTCGCAAGGTAACCTGTGTTTTTACGCTGCAAATGATTATTTCTGTCAAATTAAAGATCAGTGTTGTTTAGTCCTTATTTCTTAAAAAGAGCGCCTTTCCTGTACGGTAAAGTCAACACTCTTGTCTTCCTTGCTATATTGAGCTTAGGCGGCAAGGATGGTTAATAAATACTCAAAAATACACCTTTTTTACCCTTTTTTGTTTAATGCACTTAAGTGTATTGAAAAATTGATTTTGCTAGTCTCTTTCTTATATTGGTCGGCTTTTAAAAAACATGTTATTATTGGAGTAATGATTTAGAATGAAAAGAACTTATCAACCAAGCCGGCGCAAACGTCGTAACAAACACGGATTTCGCGCTCGCATGAAGTCAAAAAATGGTCGCAAAATATTGGCCCGCCGCCGTGCAAAGGGAAGAAAACGGCTCACGGTTTCCGGTTAAACAAATCGACCGTAACGCTATTCCTGAATATCTGCAAAACGGTCAACGGACCACCATGCGGGGAATTACATTATACACAAAACCCACCGAGTCTTTGGAGGTGGGTTTTTTAATTCGCAGGAAAGCAGGATCTGCTGTACAGCGAAACAAAACCCGCCGAGTGTTTCGAGGACTGCTGCTTAACGCCATGCCTTCGTTTTTACCTCAAAGAGGTTATTTGTTTTTATTCCACCGGTCTTTTTACTCCGCCTCGGCAGTAAGCCCACACATTGAACAACTTGTTCACCGGTCTGCACATGCTAATTAACAAACTTTTTGTTTTGCTTGTTCGGGGTTATCAGCTCACAATTGGCACAATGCTACCAAACAGTTGTCGCTATTATCCTAGTTGTTCACATTATACCATTGAAGCTTTTGAAAAATTACCCTGGTGGAAAGCCCTTCCCCAGTCAACCTGGAGAATCCTTCGTTGTAACCCATACACGCAGGGTGGTTTTGATCCAGTTATAAAAGAATAAAGGATTTATCATTTCTCATGTCTGAACAAAACAGAACGCTTATTGCCATCGGCCTAATGGGTCTCATTCTTATGGTTTTTTTCTCTGACTGGTATCAGGAGCAAGTTGCCCCGGGCAGCACAACCGAAACCAAACCGCACATTGAGTCCTCTTTTACTCCCAGCGATACCTCTTACGAGGCTGCCCCTTTGGCTCAAGAGCAAGAGACTATTGTTGTGTTAAACACGCTTGACTCTTTGGTTCAAAGCACAACAACAACTGAAACAAATATTGTTGTCTTTTCTCCTTTATACGAAATGCATTTCTCTAATCGTGGTGGTGGTACCCTTGAAAAAGTTTACCTGAACAATTACCTATCCAAGGACAGTTCACGTGTTCAGTTGATATCATCAGAAGCTCAAGGTGTCCTTTCAAACCAGTTCATTGGGTATGAAATTGAAAGTTTCAACACTAAGAACATGCTTGCTACCAGCTCTCTCGGAGCTGAATCCCGTTATGACATTTCAGCGATTGATAGGCCTAATTCATTTTCCTTTGAATTGAGTCTAGGTGGTGGAGCAAAACTGGTTCGCACATTCACTTTTTACCCTGACAGCTTTCATTTTGATCTGAATCAGGAGCTGATCAATTTTGACCAGGTCAATGCGGGTCGCTATTTCTCAACATCATGGTCTGGTGGTGTTGCCCCTACAGAGCAAAACCGTAAAGATGATCTCTACTATTCAGAGATGTACGCCCTGCTTGGTGATGACCATGACCCCACAGATTACTCTGCAGATAAAACACAGGAGACAGAGGTTCAAACGGCTACTACAACATGGGTTGGTTCCCGCTCCAAATATTTTACAGCCATCATGATTCCTGAAATCCCAGTCTCTGAATTCAAGTCCGTTCGTTATCAAACCGGCGGGCCTGATGACCACTCTCAAAAAATCTTTAATTTTGATGTCCGGGACTCTTTTGATAGAAGAAGCGCTATCAGCCATTCAAACTACCGTGTCTACATCGGTCCTCTCGATTATGACGTACTGAAGGGCTATGGTCTATATTTCGAAGAGATGATGAACTGGGGTTGGTTTGGAATAATCGGGAAATCAGCACTTTGGGTTTTCAAAGCTATCTATAATGTGATCCCAAACTACGGTATCGTTTTAATCATTTTTTCAATTCTTGTCAAGCTGTTGCTTGCCCCGCTAACAAAAAAACAATTTGCCTCAACCCAGAACATGCAACAAGCTCAGCCACAAATTACTGCCCTTAAAGATAAATATAAGGATGACCCAAAACGCCTCAACGAAGAGACCATGAAGCTCTATAAAGAGCTTGGGGTTAACCCTCTGGGTGGCTGTTTACCTCTAGTGATTCAAATGCCGATCCTCATCGCCATGTTTAACCTTTTCCGAACAACCATCGAATTGCGTGGGGCTGCATTTAAGGGTCTTGAGTTTTGGATTTCGGATCTCTCGTTGCCTGACACGGTAGGAACTTTTATGGGGTTTGATATTAACCTTCTACCTGTGATCATGTCTGGGACCATGATGTTACAACAAAAACTCATGGCCCCTGCATCTAATGCGAACCCTCAGATGAAAAACATGCCCTATATCATGACCGCCGTTTTCTTCTTTATGTTTTACACTTTTCCATCAGGTCTAAACCTTTATTATACCCTGTTTAATCTGATGTCAATTGCCCAGCAAGCGCTTACCCCAAAACAGGTTCTTCCTGTTGTTGGTTCAGGTAAAGCTGTCAGCAAAAAGAAATCTAAAAAGTAGATTGATGGGTGTTTTGTGTTGCCTTTTGACCAGGACACGATTGCGGCAATTTCAACGCCACCGGGCACTGGAGGCTTGGCTGTTATAAGGGTCTCTGGACCACAATCACTCCAGGTGGTCACCCCTCTTTTTTCTGCAACAGAGAATCTTGTCCCCCGCCACGCCACTTTCGGTAAGCTGTCGCATGAAAAGCTCGGTGAAGGGGATTTTGATGATTGTGTCGTAACCTATTTTAAAGGGCCCAACTCTGCTACCGGTGAAGATCTTGTAGAGATCTCTATCCATGGTGGCGCCTTCTTACAGCAACGCTTACTTGAGGTTTTGCTTCAGGAGCCTTCAGTTCGTCCTGCTGGTGCCGGAGAGTTCACCTTGCGTTCTTTTTTGAACGGCAAAACGGACTTAAGCCGTGCGGAGGCTGTTGCAGATCTTATACATGCAAAAGATGCCGCGGCACACAAAAACGCTCGCCACCAGCTTGGTGGTGGCCTTATGGGACTCGTTTCCTCTATCTCAGAAAACCTGACCCACAGCTTGGTATTATTAGAGGCTGAGTTGGATTTTTCAGACCAGGAAATTGAATTTACCCCAACAGAAGCCTTGCTTCCTTCGCTTCAGGAAATAAAAGAAACAACCCTGTCTCTTCTTGACACCTATTATTATGGGCGCCGACTTGAAGAGGGCTTTAGGGTTCCTATTGTCGGCTCACCCAACAGCGGTAAATCATCTTTGTTTAATCAACTTTTAAAACAAGACCGAGCTATCGTTACTTCTCAGGCAGGAACAACCCGCGACACAATAGAGAAAGCCATCTCAATAGCAGGCCATACTGTCGTTTTGGTTGACACTGCCGGTCTCAGGGACACCAAAGACGAGGCTGAGCTCTCAGGGGTTGACAGAAGTAATGAAGAAATATCACGAGCTGATCTTGTTGTTTTGGTTCACGCCCCTGACACTGAAAATATTTCACTCTCCCTCCCAGATGACGCACAGCAAATTACTGTTTATAATAAGGTTGACCTTGACACCTCACCACCAAAGAATAAAGATATTTACACTTCCTGCTCAACTGGATCGGGCCTTGAATCCCTTCACAACGCTATTTATTCACATGTTATCAACATTTCGTCAAAGAATGTTCAGGGCGTGGTTTTAAGCAATGAGCGCCACCGTGATGTCTTTAATCGATTTTTGGAGCAGGTTTCCGCGTGTATTTCCGCAGCGGGGGCGTCACTGGGTCCTGAGTATGTGGCATCTGATTTACGCTTGGCTCTTGATATTTTGGGCGAGATCACCGGAAAGACCACACCAGACGACATCTTAAATCAAATTTTTAGCGGGTTTTGTGTTGGAAAATAACACTGCCGCTGTTTCACGTGAATCATATGATGTGATTGTAGTTGGCGGCGGTCACGCCGGCATAGAGGCAGCGCTGGCTGCCAGTCGGCTGGGAAGCCACTCCCTTTTAATTACCATGGAATTGTCCGCTTTGGGTCGCGCATCATGCAACCCAGCGATTGGGGGACTGGCTAAAGGTCACCTCGTTAGGGAGATTGATGCCCTGGGTGGCGAAATGGCCAAAGCTACCGACGCAACAGGTATTCAGTTTAAAATGCTTAACCGCTCAAAAGGGCGAGCCGTCTGGTCTCCGAGGGCGCAGATTGACAAACACGCCTACAGCGCCTACATGGTTGACGTGTGTGCAAACCAACCCAACTTAACCCTTTTTGAAGACGAGGCTGTGAGCGTACTGACAAGCAAAAGCCGGCAGATCTCTGGAGTGGTTACGAAAAGCGGGTCTGCCTTCACATGCAAGTCTCTTGTTTTAACCAACGGCACATTTCTTAACGGCCTGATCCATATTGGCGACATAAGCTTTTCTGCCGGCAGGATAGGTGAGTCTGCCAGCATCGGCATAACTGAGTCTCTCGTTGATTTGGGGTTTGATACAGGCCGACTAAAAACAGGCACACCTCCAAGAGTTAAACGCAGCAGTATTGACTTCTCAAAGACGACCCTGCAAAACGGTGATGAGCACCCAGAACCATTTTCATTTACAACCGAGAATTTTTCTCCACCCAACGAAGCCTGCTTTATAACCAAAACCAACAGCGATGCCCACAAAATTATCAATCAGTCGCTGGAGTTCTCTCCGTTGTTCTCTGGAAAGATTAAGGGTGTTGGCCCGCGATACTGCCCCTCGATTGAAGATAAGGTTGTGCGTTTTTCAGAGAAACCCTCCCATCAACTCTTTCTGGAGCCAGAGTGGTCCAATGCTGACCAGATCTATGTAAATGGATTTTCTTCTTCCTTACCTGAAGAGGTTCAGCTTGCCAGCCTTAGATCTATATCGGGACTGGAAAACGTGGAGTTTATTCGGCCAGGCTACGCCATTGAATACGATTTCTTTCCCCCTTCCCAGCTCAAGTCGACTCTCGAGACAAAATTGATTTCAGGACTCTTCTTTGCCGGCCAAATAAATGGCACCTCGGGATATGAAGAAGCTGCAGGCCAGGGTTTAATTGCCGGAATCAACGCAAGCAACTCAAGCAACAACAAAGAACCTTTTGTCTTGAAGCGAGATGAGGCATATCTCGGTGTTCTTATCGATGATCTTATCACCAAAGATACGGATGAACCCTACCGCATGTTTACCTCTCGAGCTGAACATCGACTGCTTTTAAGATATGACAACGCACACTTTCGGCTTACCAAATCAGGTTACCAGCTGGGACTCATCTCAAAAGAAAGATTTAGCGAGGTTGAGAAAGACATCTTGTTAGCGAGAAAGACAGAAACCTTCCTTGAGTCCACTTATATAAAAAAAGAATCTCTAGACAGTCTTGTTTTTAAACAAGAGTCTAAGCGAGAAAATCAATCACTGGCAAACCTGTTGCGCAGACCTCATGTAGAAATTGAACACATCTTCCCGTTATTGCCTGGGTGGATTAAGGAGATCAAGCCCTCGCTTTTAAGTCTTATAGCAACAAACACCAAATATCGCGGCTATATAGAACGAGAAAAACAGCAGGTTCATAAACTGTCAAAACACCAAAACATGCTAATACCAGCATCGCAAGACTATATGGCAATGGCAGCTATCTCCTTTGAGGCGCGACAAAAACTTCATAAAATTCAACCTGAAACAATTGGGCAGGCTTCGAGAATCAGTGGTGTTAGCCCTGCGGATGTTTCGGTTTTGTTGATTTTGTTGAGAAAAAATGTTTCACGTGAAACAACCTGATCTTTTTTCTATCACAAAGGGTTTATATCAGACCCTTGTGGGTGTGGGTGGCGTAGAGCCACCTGCCATACCCTTTTTTCTCCATGCTGGTGTGACGGACCAATCTGTCGTCCTTGTTATGCCAGACAAACCCTCTGCTGAACGAGCCTTGAATGATTTAAACGCGGTTCAGCTCGGGATAGATGTTAGCTTTTTTGGGAAGGACCTGGTTCATGGGGTTGATAGCGGCCAGGCCGGTCTTGCGCTGCGTTCTTTGTTTGAACAAAAACCTGGTGTTTATATAACCAGGCCCTCTGAATTATTAAGTGGCGTAAACAAGCAGTCTTTTGACTTTTTAACTTTAACAGCGGGAAACGACTATTCCCTTAAAGATATTGAAGAAAGACTTTCGGTTTATGGTTTCGTCAGAGACTCTTTTGTTGTAGAGCCGGGAGTGTTTTCGGTAAGGGGTGGCATTCTTGATGTTTTTCCCGGTGACAAAGACAAACCTCTCCGTTTAGATTTTTTGGGCAACACCCTTGAGTCTATCAGCGGTTTTGATCCTGCAACACAGCGCTCAGGGCGGGTTTTTGATTTTATAAATATCTTTCCGGAAAACATCTATTCCTCCGTTGAGCGAGATCCCCTTGTGGGTCGGGTGCCTTCAGGAGTACGCTTTTACCAGTTTAGGCCACTTATCGAGGACTCTGACTCTCTCGCCCTAGCTGATTTGTTGGCAAAAGAACGACCGACAATGAGCGTGTCTCTTTTACAGAAGAGACATGTTGCAGCGGTGGATTTTGATTTTGAGGTTCAGCCGGAGTTCCAGAGAAATCTCGATGCATTTAAAGAGCGCTTACGCGTTTTGAACGAAGATGGATACACCACTTTTCTATGTGCAGACAGTAAAATTCAGCTAGATCGCCTTTCTATACTTTTTGAGGGGTATGCATTTCACCGTCTTCGCTTGTCCTTGTCCTCTGGGTTTATTGATCACAAAAACCGGCTGGCTGTTCTGACGGATCACCAGATTTTTGGCCGCAGCAGAAAACGAAGTGTGGTTCCGCGGGCCTTTCCGGTAAAACCAGGTACGCGAGTTGAGGCTTTTGAAGAGGGTGATCTCGTTGTGCATCTGGATTATGGTGTTGGTCGTTACCTTGGTGTAGACATAATTCCGGTAAACAGGATTTATCGTGAGGTATTGAGTTTAGAATACGAAGCCGGCGATCGAATCTATGTTCCGGTTGAAAAAATGAACCGTGTCCATAAATATGAGACTCACTCAGACTCTCCCGCCAAACTAACCCGTCTGCGGACAACAGAATGGGACCAGGCGAGGCTCAAGACCAAAAAGGCCGTTGACAATTACGCAAAAGAATTAATGGCTTTATACGCAAACCGTTTTGTTGTTGATGGTTTTGCTTTTGGTCCGGATAATGATTTTCAACAACGCATGGAGGCCGCATTTGTCTATGATGAGACAAGCGACCAACTACAAGCTGTTGAAGAAATTAAAAAGGATATGGAGTCTGCTTTTCCAATGGATCGTCTTTTGTGTGGAGATGTTGGGTTTGGGAAAACAGAGGTGGCTATGCGTGCTATTTTTAAGGCGGTAAACAACTCTAAACAGGTGGGGGTTCTGGTGCCCACAACCATTCTGGCTCAGCAACACTATGAGACTTTTCTTGAGCGCTTTAGTGGCTACCCTGTAACAGTGGGGGTTCTTTCCAGGTTTAGAACCGGCAAGCAAATCAAAGAAACCTTGAGTGGTCTAGAAAAAGGACGTCTTGACGTGGTGATTGCGACTCACCGATTATTGTCCAAAGATGTTGTTTTTAAAAGACTTGGTTTGTTGGTCGTCGATGAAGAACACCGTTTTGGTGTAAAACACAAAGAGCGACTTAAAGAAATCAAAACCTCTGTTGACTCGGTTTCCATGACAGCGACTCCTATCCCCCGCACCCTTCAAATGTCTCTTATGGGGGCTCGAGATATCTCAACGCTGAAAACCCCTCCAAAAGAAAGACAGCCGGTAGAAACTCTTGTTGTCGCTTTTGATGAAAAAAAGATCCGAGAGGCGGTCTTGAGAGAAGTTGATCGTGGAGGTCAGGTTTTCTTTGTCCACAACAGAGTTGAGTCTATAGGTCTTATGCTTAAACGTTTGCAGGTCTTACTTCCTGGGGTTCGTTTTGGTGTTGGTCATGGACAAATGATTCCTCGAGAGCTTGAGCGGGTTATGTTGGGTTTTTTCCATAAAGAGTTTGACGTGTTGCTCTCTACCACTATTATTGAGTCTGGCTTGGATATTCCCAACGCAAACACCATTATTGTAAACAGGGCAGATGCCATGGGCTTGTCCCAGCTATATCAATTGCGAGGCAGGGTGGGTCGATCCCATCGAAAAGCGTGGGCTTACTTTTTGGCTCCCAATTTTAATCAGCTAAGCATTACAGCTATTAAGCGGCTTAATGCCCTTGAAAGGCACGCCCATTATGGTGGCGGATATGAACTGGCAATGCGTGATCTCGAAATTCGTGGCTCAGGCAATGTCTTTGGTACCGAACAGAGTGGACATATCTCAAATATTGGCTATCACTTATATACGAGAATATTAAAAGAGACACTGGAAGCCCTGAAAGAAGCCGGAGAGGGCGAGGAACAGGTTTTTCCTGTCCCTGAAAGCACTGTAGATCTACCCTTAAGTCTTCCTCCAGAATACATAGAAGATACAACCGAAAGAATTGCCTTCTACAGACGAATTGCCGACTCAAACACGCCAGTAATTCTGAACGACCTGCTCCGAGAATTAAGAGAGCGCTTTGGACGACCTCCGGAAGTTGTTTTAAACCTTATAGATGTTGCATTAGCCAAAATCTATGGTCAAATAATAGGCCTCCAGAGCTTCATTGTGAAAGGCGGACGGGTGCAGGGTGCTTTTTTACCAAACCATGTGGAACTTGCAGGCCCCAGGATCATTAAAGGTTTGTCCAAAACTTTGGGTGAGACGGGGATTAAAGTAGAGCTTATGAATAACAAAAGCCTAACTTTTATAATCACAGCCCTGGAGAACCAAAACTCCTTGAATCTTCTTAGAAAATTCTTGGAAAGCCTGGAGCGGTCGTATAAATTTTTTGACCAAAAAGATAAATGACAAGTATAATATAAACAAAAGGTTACATTTATTATGTCCCGACTATCCCTTCCCTTCTTTTTCTTAGTTTCAACCCTCTTTGTGGCTTCTTGTGCCAAAATGGATGATACGACACTGGCAACGATTGGAGACAAAACAATCCCTATGGAGGATTTTACCTCAAAAAACCCCGCATCACGCTTTGCTGGTAAGGACAATGATTTTATCGACTCTAAGGTTGATGAATTTGTCAAGAGAGAGCTATTTACGTACGCTGCTTTTGATCGTGGCTTGGACTCAAGCCCCGACATTGTAGAGAAAAAGACCGCGAACGAACTACGCCACATGCTTCAGTATGTCTACGATAAAGACATTCTGGGTGCAGTTATCTCCGATTCTTATTTAAGGGATATCTACGACCGCGGTGGTGAAGAATTAAAAGCCAAACATATTTTGCTGCAGTTCGAAGGGAAAACCCAAAGCCAGTCTCAACGCAGCAAGACAGATGCTTTGGCAGTGATGGGGCAAATCAAAAACCGCCTGTCCAAAGGCGAGTCTTTTGAGGGTTTGGCAAAAGAATTTACCGATGACCCTTCAGGCAAAACCAGCGGTGGTGACCTCGGTTGGTTCGGCTGGGGAAAAATGGTTCCACCTTTTCAAGATGCTGTCTTTGCTTTAAAGCCTGGTGAGATTTCGGATGTTGTTGAGACGGCATTTGGCTTTCACATTATAAAGCTTGAAGAGCGCCGGGAATTAAAAAGGGGCTCTTTTGAAGATGAAAAGCCAGGTTTGACACAGCAGGCCAGAAGAGCGAAGACTGCTGAACTGTCAGAGCGAGCAGCAAGCTTTATTGCCAAGCAAAAAGCCGATGCAAATTTTACTTTAATTACCGAAAACATACACGCTTTTTTTGTGATTTATGAAAAGTCCAGTTTCGCCAACCTGCCAATGGATGAGGCTTTTAAGGGGCTTTCTTTCGCCGCACCCCTTTTCAGGCTAAACAGCAAAGAGTTGGGTGGTGATTGGATTGTTGAAAGGCTAAGTAATATTGAGCCCTCACAAAGGCCGGCCTTTAGGAGTGAAAACCAGTTTGTTTCTATCTTAGATCAGCTTGTTATTCAGGCTTTAATTACTGATCATGGGTTTTCTATGGGTTATGACAAAGAAGAGGCTTTCATTGCAAAAATAAACAGTCTAATTGCTCGTTTTGTATATGATGCCTTCGTGAACAAAGAAGTCAATATAGCCCTGAACCCTGAAGACGATGCGCTCATGGCTTTTTATGAAAAGAATAAGACCGGCAAGTATATGGATAAGAAAAAAGTTCAAATCCGTGAGGTTTTTGTGAAGGATAGCCTTCTAGCCGTAGATATTAAGAAGCGGATTGATGCTGGTGAGGATATTGGTGTGTTGGCTCAAAGATATACCGAACGAAGAGCTGCCAAAGACAACAAGGGTGAGCTACCTCCTTTTCAAGAAGGTCGTTATGGGGTGATGGGGAAAAAAGCATTCTCTATGCAAGAAGGACAGCTGGCTGGTCCAATTTCTCTTGGAAATGGATACTCCGTTTTTCGGGTTGAGAACCACATTCCGGAACAGGCTCGTCCCTATACTGAAGTAAAAGGGCGTGTTAAGTCTGAATTAACAAGCGAGCTTCGCAAGCAGCAGAGCGAGAAGGTCCATAAAGATCTTTTAAAGCGTTATCCTGTAAAGGTTAATTACTCCGGTGTTCGTGATTTCTATGTTCCAGTCAAAGGAAAAGACGCCTAGTTCTGATGTTAAAGCCTAGCCTTATAATTACGTTTACTCTGTTGTTTGGGGTCTTGTCTTGTTCCGGCGATAAAGATGAGGCTCTTGTGGCAGAGGTGAATCACGAACAGCTTTCTCTAGACGAGCTGGTCTTGATGTACCCTGGTTTTATGGGGCTTGACAGCCTGCAAAAATCCTTATTGGCGGAAACATGGATTCGGGAGACCTTGCTTGCACAAGAGGCAGAAAGAAACCTGATCCATAAAGATCCTGTCTTCAGTTATCGTGTTGAAACATATCGCCGTCGGGTTTTAGCTGATAAACAGCTTGATGCTGTACTAAAGAACCGGGGTGGTGTTAACCGGTCTGAGGTTGAAGCCTACTATAATGAAAATCTGTCTTCATTTAGAAGACAAAGTAATGAGTTTTTTGGGTTCCATGTCCTAATGTCTACCCGGGACGGAGCCAGGGATCTTGAGAGAGCAATTGAGAGAGGCGACCTGGAAAAGAAACAGGCCCTTGTAGCTTTGAGGCCAAAAGAGACCGGTCTCTTTAAGGTTGAGAATCTTCTTCCAGAGGTTAAAGAGTACCTTCTTAAGAAAAAGAGAGAGGGTATTTTTGGACCCATCAAGTCTGATCTTGGATATCATCTGGTTGAAGTAAAAACCTGGTATGACAGGGGTTCTCTAAAGAGCCTGGATGAGGTCTGGGAGGAAATTGCTGCGAGGCTTTCTGTAAACCGACACCGAAAAGTCGAAGCTTCTTTGGTTGACAGCCTTAGAAAAGATGGTAGCATTTATTTGAATAAGGCGGTTCTTTACGGGACCCCTGCAAAATAGGTATTTTATGCGTAATTATTCCCTTTTAATAAGTCTCTTTCTCGTAATAAGTGTTAGCGCTCAACAACTGGTTGACGGTGTGGCAGCTATTGTTGGCGAAAAGGCCATTCTGTACTCCGAAATCGACCAGGTAACCCAACTGTTTGCTATGCAAGCACAACTACCTTCTTATGCCTCTCAGGACGCTATACAGCAATTGAGAACAAGGGCGCTAGAAGAGTTGCTTAACCAACAAGTTCTGCTTGAATACGCAAGACAGGAAACTATCGAGGTAGAGGATAGAAGTGTTGAGCTTCAGCTTGAGCAATCGCTCCAGAATATTGAACTACAGTATGGAAGCTTGAATAAGGCTGCTGAGGCTTTTGGGGTGGAAAGACATAAAATTAAGTCCTACTATGAGGACCAAATAAGAAACAATCTCCTGGTTGAACAGGTAAAGATGGAGCTTTTCAGCGATATTAAGGTCAGCCGTAGAGAGGTTGAGGATTTTTATGTTACCTGGCAGGATAGTTTTCCTGATAAAAACCCCCAGGTTGATTTCTCTATTCTCTCTTTGTCCATAGAGCTGGGTAAAGATAAGATGAACCAGCTTTCCGATAAACTCCTCGCAATAAAAGATGATATAATTTCTGGGAATATTTCTTTTGAAGATGCAGCCAAAAAATATTCAAAAGATCCCGGTTCAGCCGCTAATGGTGGTGATTTAGGGTTTGTTGGAAAGGGTGTATTTGTAAAACCCTTTGAGGAGGCAGCTTTTGCTTTGAAGGCAGGTGAATATAGCGGTGCCGTTGAAACCCAGTTTGGTCTTCACCTATTAAAGTTAGGGGAAATAAGTGATTCCCAAGTTCATGTTTTTCATATTCTTCTGATCCCGGAGCCTGATGATTCTGATAGAAAATTAACCGCTGAAAAGATGTCAAATATCCATAACGATATCGTATCTGGTAAAACCAGTCTTGCTGAACAAGTACAACTGTTTTCTACTGACGACTATGTTCGCTCTAAGGATGGCAGAATGGGAATAACAGATATTTCTCTTCTACCGGCTGATATCCATGAGTTACTCCTTAATATTCCCCTCGAAAGCTTATCTATGCCGATATTTAGTGCCGATCAATACCACTTAATTATCGTCCATGAGCGTGTACCTGGTGGCAAAGTAAATTTAACCAATCACTGGCCAGAAGTAGAGAGCATGTCGCTTGAGTTTAAAAAACGTGATCGTTATCAATCCTGGATCAATGATCAACGGCAAAGAATGTATATCCAGATCAAGTAGTGCCCTTCGTATGTCTGATTTAATGAGAGAGTGAAGTTATAAACATTTATTTATCTATTATCTAATTAACTAAGTTATTGTTTTTTATTCCCGTTATAAATATATCTCTTGTTTATCCCCATCATTCACATATTACTTATCCACAATCATGACTTAGGCTCATTATTTAACAATGATGTTATTAAGCGTTTTTAATTACACCATAGACAAACACATATCCACATTATGAATATAGATATCAACATCTATTTATCGTTATGTAAATAGCTATATCTAATTGTTTTTATTATATTTTAAATATTATGATTTAAAGTTATCAACATATTCATTCAAGCTAACTACTACTACTATCTAATATATCATAAACAATATTAGTATATAACCGACCCTTGAGTTCTTTTGTGAATTAGTGTCAAACAGTGTTTATGTGCATGTTTATGCACCTATAAGTGGTATATGAGAGCCTTCTTTCTGTTATTTAGAGCTAAAAGCTCTACCCTTATTATTTGGGCATAAATTAGAAGTTTTTATAAATAATCCATCTTCGTCCCAACAAAGCAATTGTAAGAGCATAGAAGCCAATTAATTTCCTGTCGCTTTTTGGTTTTTAGATACTAATATGCTCTTAATGAGGTGAAATTGAATTCAGATCTGAGACAGAAGATATTAAAAATATTGGTAGTGATCATTACCATATATTTATTCCTTCTTAGTATCAAACTGCTTGGCCATAGTTTTAAGCTGTTTGGAAAAGATTTCGCTGAAGCAATGTTGGAGACAACATCAAATCCTTTTACAGGTTTGATAATTGGTATCGTTGCAACCTCACTTATTCAGAGTTCCTCTACGACGACATCCATTGTTGTTGGTTTAGTAGCAGGTGGTGTTGTTAATTTGGAAAATGCCATACCCATCATTATGGGGGCAAATATTGGCACCACAGTAACAAATACACTGGTCTCTATGGGACATGTTGGTAGAAAGGCGGAATTTAAAAGAGCCTTCGCCGCTGGGGTGGTTCATGATTTTTACAATATCTCTACTGTAATTGTTCTCTTTCCTCTTGAATTAAAATTTCATTTTATTCAAAAAGTATCAATTTTATTAAATAATAAATTTGCTGGCGTGGGTGGCATGAAAATGTTTAACCCATTAAAAGCAATTCTAAATCCCGTTATTAAATTCATTGATAACTTAATTATAGATCTACCCTATAAGGAAATAGTGTTAATGATCATCTCTATCATAGCGATGTTTGTTGCACTTGCTTTCCTCATTAAGACGATTCGATCCCTGGTATTGAACAAAATTGAGATTATTATAAATAAATATTTGTTTAAAAATGATTTCTTAGGGCTTGTCTGGGGCGCGGTTATGACTTTTATAGTACAAAGCAGTTCAGTCACTACTTCCCTGATAGTCCCCTTAGCCGGTGCCGGAATTGTCAAACTGCGTAAAATATTTCCATATACCCTTGGAGCAAATATTGGGACCACAGGTACAGCATTACTTGCTGCACTCGCCACGGGAAATGGAATCGCTGTAACAGCCGCCTTTGCACATCTTACATTCAACATATTTGGTATTGCCATCTTTTATCCATTGAAAGCTATCCCCATCGGAATGGCTGAAAAGGTCAGTAACTATGTCGCCGAATCAAGAAAGAATCTTACTCTATTTTTAGTTGGATATTCAATGATTTATTTGTTACCAATTATGGTAATAATTTTCTTTTAATCTCTATTAAGGTGAAACTATGTGGAAAGAATTGAAACAAATTTGGTCAACGGACAATCTTTTAAATGAAGCCTGGAATTTGACCTATGAGGCATTAAATATTGATGCTGAGATGTTTAATGAGGCCGTCAAGGCCTTATGGGGTGAGAGTAAAAATGCTACACATAAACTTATATTCAAAAAAGATAAACTGGTTAATAAATACGAAAGAGATATTCGCAGGAAGGTAGTCACCCATCTTTCAATTCAAGGTGGAGAAAGCGCACCTGCAGGATTAGTCCTATCGACGATTGTCGTGGATGTCGAGCGAATTGGTGACTACGTAAAAAATATTGTAGACCTGACAGAAATACATCCAGGAGAGTTAAAAGACAGCAAAAAGAATAATCAGCTTTCCGATATTGAAAAAGCGCTAAAAAAGATGTTTATAAAAGTAAAAGAATGTATCGAAGATGGGGATGAGGATATTGCGCTAGAAATGTACTCCGAGACAAAAGAGATAGGAAAAATATGTGACGAAAATATAAATACTCTCATAAAGACAAAATCTTCTGATATAAGCAATTCAAGTGCTGTGGTATATGCCCTCTATTTTAGGTATTTAAAAAGAATCAATGCACACTTAAGAAACATAATTTCAAGCGTTATTAACCCATACGATAGAATTGGCTATAAACCCAAAAGCAAAAAATAAGAATGAATCAAGAAATTAATATCAGAAAAGCAACAGAAGCAGACATAGATGATATAGTTGCTTTTAATCTTGCCATGGCGCTGGAGACAGAAGGATTGCGCTTAAATGAGGCGACCCTATCAGCAGGGGTTAAGGCCGTATTTCAAGACGACAAAAAGGGTTTCTATCTTGTTGCTGAGGTGAAGGGAAAAACGCGAGGCTGTTTGATGATCACTTATGAATGGAGTGACTGGAGAAACGGCTTGTTTTGGTGGATTCAGAGTGTCTATATAGAAGAAGGATTCCGAAGAAAAGGTCTGTTTAAAAATCTTTTTAAGCAAACCCAGACTTTGACCAGGGATATAGAAGAAGTTGTGGGCACCAGACTTTATGTAGAGAAAGACAATATCCGAGCGCAGGAAACCTACCTGAACTTAGGAATGAAAAAAACGAACTATTATCTTTTTGAAGAAAAAAGGTTAAATAAGTAACTCTAGCGCTTGCATTAAAATTGATTTATCCTGCAAACCAATAATTATACCCAAGAACTAAGCACGCCACAAAACAAACACCCCAAAAGGGATAAATGCTTGTTGTTGGAATGTTAGAACGACAGCTATAATCAATACATACAATTATTTCTAGAAGCACATTTCCTGCTTGCAATGGATGGTGACAAAAAGTATCCTGTTTGCTGAACATTAAAGTCAGCAGATTAAGCGGGGTGAAAAGAATGTTTAAACACTTAATTGCATCAGCTGTTTTTCTAACAGCTATTGCATTGTTAGCAGAAGTAAACACAGAGGCAGAAATTGGAATTGATGACAGCTTTTTAGGGCAAACCATTCCTTTGAACCTTTCCTTTTTTGATGAAGACGGCGATTCTATTACGCTTGCCGAAGCTGGAGAAGGAAAACCAATCGTACTTGCCTTGGTTTATTACAACTGTACTTCCATCTGTAATCCTTTTTTGAATGCTATTGTAGATGTGATCAATCAATCCCCCAGAGCATTTCTACCCGGCGATAAATATAATGTCATCGCTGTTAGTTTCGACCCAGGTGAAGATCATGAAATTGCAGCCTTAAAAAAACAATCTTATTACAATCTATTTGAAGGGAAAAACGACATTCCTGAATCTTCTTTCAGGTTTCTAACCGGTGACTCGGCTAGTATTCAAACACTCACAGAATCTGTTGGTTTCAAGTATGTTGCAGACACCACGGGTGGCTTTATGCACGCCTCTTCAATAATTGTACTTTCACCCAGTGGAATTATCTCTCGCTACATTCGCGGGCTCTATTTTTTACCCGTGGAACTTATGGTGTCTGTTACCAATGCAATGGAAGGCAAGTGGGCACCTACGCTTCGTAAAATTGTCAAATTTTGTTTTGTTGAAGAACCAGAAGGACGCGGCTACTACTTTGATTTTCTCAAAGTAGCAGGGGTGTTGATTTTAGGATCAATTATAATCACAATGGTGGTTCTGACAGGCTTGCTTCGTAATAAAAAACCAGCGTTACCGATAAACGAAAACGAGGATTCCTAAGTTATGGAAACAACCGGGAGTAAAAACTATTTAAACAGTCATACCAATTCACGCTGGACCAGTGGTTTTGGGAGCTGGTTCTTTTCTACTGACCATAAGCGGATTGGAATCATGTATGGCATTACCATGTTCTCCTTTTTCTTTTTGGCTGTTTGGATTGGCTTTGTGATCAAGCTACAGAAATTTTATCCCGCATCCAGCGGATGGGAAATAATTCCACCAGAATTTTACGGACAGTATTTTACACTTCATTCAGTCATAATGATTTTCCTTTTCATTGTCCCGGGCGCCCCGGCAGTTCTGGGCAATTTCATTCTACCTTTACAATTAGGCGCAAAAGATGTTGCCTTCCCAAGGGTAAACCTGCTCTCGTTTTGGCTTTATTTGTTTGGCGCCACCATGGCAGTTCTCGGAATTTTGCTTGGTGGGGCAGATACCGGATGGACATTTACACCCCCCTACTCTGTAACAACCAGAACGGTTTCATTTTTCGGAGCTCAGTTTGACTCAGTATCCTGGATGTTAACGGCAGCTTTCATTTTGGGTTGGGGAACCATTCTTACGGGAATCAATTTTATTATTACCATTCACAGAATGAGAGCTAAAGGCATGAATCTTTTTAAAATGCCTCTTTTCTCCTGGTCACTATATGCCAGTTCCTGGATCCAGGTACTAGCCACCCCTGTTGTGGGAATTTCTCTGCTTATGATTGTCCTTGAAAGAATGTTGCCTATTGGCTTTTTTGATCCCAACAAGGGTGGAGATCCCATTCTGTTTCAACATTTGTTTTGGATATATTCTCATCCGGCAGTCTATGTTATGATTCTACCTTCAATGGGTCTTGTGAGTGAAATCATTCCAACCAACAGTCAAAAACCAATTTTTGGCTATAAGAGTATTGCCATTGCATCGTGTAGCATTGCCGGTGTTGGATATTTGATTTGGGCTCACCACATGTTTGCCACAGGAATGTCTAATGTTGCGGCAATAACCTTTTCCTTTTTAACCTTCCTTGTAGCAATTCCCACTGCGATCAAAGTATTCAACTGGATCGCTACGCTTTACAAAGCCTCTATTACACTTACTCCAGCAATGATGTTTGCGCTGGGTTTTGTGTTCAATTTTAGCATTGGCGGGTTAACGGGAATGTTCTTGGGGTCCCTCTCAACTGATATCCATCTTCACGATACAGACTTTATTGTGGCTCACTTTCATTATACCATGTTTGGAGGAGCAGCTTTTGGAATAATTGGTGGCGTTTTTCACTATTTCCCAAAGATGTTTGGGAAAATGTATTCCATGAAACTAGCCAAGGCGACTTTTGGGTTCATGTTTGTTGGTTTTAACTCACTTTTTATCCCCATGTTTGTCCTGGGCTATTATGGAATGCCTCGTCGTTATCACACTTACCCAGACATGCCCATATTTAACAACTTACAACAAGCATCAACAATTGGGTCGTGGATTCTGGTAACAGGTGTAATCCTCATGTTTATCACGTGGATTCATGGTTTACTAAAAGGCAAAAAAACGAATGAAGAAAACCCATGGAACTCCTCTACGTTAGAATGGCAGACGGCTACTCCTCCAACCCTGTTCAATTTTGAAGAGGACCCGGTTGTTACACGTGATCCGTATGATTATGATGCTTTTAGAGAAGAAGTGAAAAACGGAACTGCAAAGGGAGCATCTAATGAGTGAACAAGCATTACCCGTTGAAGTCTTTCATCATCACGATGAAGATGGAACACGCCTAGGTTTTTGGTTGTTTCTTTTTACAGAGCTGCTTCTCTTTGGCGCCTTCTTTATTGTATATGCTGTTTACAGAAACAACTATCTACCAGACTTTAAAATTGCTGCCGAAAGCTTGAATAAAGGAATTGGAACCCAAAACACAATCATCCTGTTAGCGAGCAGTCTTACAATGGTCTTATCGTTAAACGCCTTAAAAGCTAACCAGGTAAAACTGGCAAAAACATTTCTGCTTTTTACCATGGCACTGGGAACAGCTTTTTTGATCATCAAGGGTTTTGAGTGGAACGCAAAATTTGCCCACCACCTCTTTCTACAAACCAGTTCCGCTATAGCTGCGGGTGAAGGATCCCTCCTCTTGAATCCTGGGCCTGAGATGTTGCCAAATGGTCAGGTTTTGTTTTATGGTTTGTATTTTGTGATGACAGGAACCCATGCATTGCATATTATTGTCGGTGGTATCTGGATGGGTATCGTTTACTATTGGATAGCGAAAGGCTCAATCAATCCAGAAAACACAGGCGTTCTTGAACGCTGTGGGCTCTACTGGCACCTGGTTGATCTGATTTGGATCTTCCTGTTTCCCCTATATTATTTGGTTGCATAGAGGACTCTCACATGAATACACACAAAGAAATATTCAACTATCGAACACCTGTAATTGTATTTTCAGCCCTTATCCTTCTGACCCTTTTAACTGTCGCCACATCGTCGCTGGCTTTAGGAGAGACGGGAAGTATTATGCTGGCGATGTTTATTGCGTCAGTTAAAGGGTCTTTGGTATTGATCTTTTTTATGCATCTAAATCACGAACCATTAATCTTTAAACTTTTCGTCGCACTGGCATTTGTAACTCTAGCTACACTGTTCGTGCTCACTTTCGCTGATTATGCTTTTAGGGGAGTATCATGAACAATGGCCCAGCCTCAGTTTTTGTTGAAGAGGTAGATTTTGCCTTCTGGTTTATTACCACCGTGAGCTTAATCTTCCTGGTCTTTATTACAGGCTTTATGATCTTCAGTATAGTTAAATACAACAAAAAGAACAATCCGATACCTTCAAATGTTCATGGTCATACAGGACTTGAAATTGTGTGGACCATTATACCAACAGTTTTGGTGATGCTCTTCTTTTACTTTGGTCTTCAGGGCTTTCTAAAAATGAGAAACGTGCCGAAGGATGCCATGGAAATTCGGGTTGATGCAGGCATGTGGTGGTGGAAGTTCACTTATCCAAACGGACTAGAACAGTCAACCGAACAGGGCTTAACCGTTCCTGTTGATACGCCTATTTATCTTCCTCTTTATTCGGTGGATGTAGTACATTCTTTTTATGTTCCAGCTTTCAGGGTGAAAATGGATGTGGTTCCAAAAACAAAAAACGAAGATCCCAACTACACCTGGTTTGAGGCCAGCCTGGCCGGGGATTATGATTTATTCTGTGCTGAATATTGTGGACAAAATCATGCCCAAATGATCAGCAAGGTTCATGTGCTTTCAAAGACAGACTATGATGCCTGGTACGTGGCTTCGACGAGCAGCCAAGAAAAATTAAAAGCCGAATCTCCCAGAAAAGCGTTGTTGGTTTCAAAGGGCTGTATCGCTTGCCATAGTACTGATGGCTCTAAACTTATTGGACCGACCTTTAAAAACCTCTTTGGTAAAAAAGAATTTATTCTTACAGGAGGAGTTGAATCTGAGATCGTCGTTGATGAGGCATACCTCAAACAGTCAATAGTAGATCCGGCCAAAGATATCGTAAAAGACTTTCAGCCACTTATGCCCCCTCTACCATTAAGCGATAAAGAAGTTGGGCAAATAATAGAACATATAAAAGAATTGTCGGAGTAATTTTTGTCTTTATTGAACATTAACACAAAAAAAAGAAATGTTTAAAGCCTATACAGAACTGTTCAGGCTAAAACCCATAGGGTTAATTTTATCTATGGTTTTGTTTGCTCATTTTTTTGCGTTGGGCGAGACGGGTTTAGAATTTAACTGGACCGCACTTCTTCTTTTACTTGGGACCACAGGCATTGCAAACGCCGCCTCTTTTGGTTTAAATCAATATTATGAACGAGATGCTGACGCAAAAATGGAGCGAACTAAAAACCGTCCCATTCCTTCTGGTAAAATTTTACCAAAGATGGCCTTTGTTTCTAGTTTGGGTTTATTTATCGTTTCCATAGGTTTACAGTACGTGCTCATAAACGGGACGACAGCTTTAGCAACACTGTTGTGTGGCGGTATCTATATTTGGACTTACACGCCCTTAAAATCACGATCAAACCTAAGCACCTTGGTTGGCTCTCTCCCTGGAGCGCTACTCCCCTTTATAGGTTGGTTTTCAGTAACCCAGGGATTCAACCTTGTCATTGTCTGGATGTCACTCATGATCTTTCTTTGGCAGATTCCCCACACGTTTGTCATCATATTCAGATACAATGATGAATTTGCTTCTGCTGGAGGAAAACAACTTCCGTTCGTTATCGGCGAAAAAGCAGCTCTCAGGCAAAGTCTTTGGTACACCCTATACAATATTCCACTGATATTTATACCGGTTTTATTTAAGGTCTCTGGAGGGGTTTATCTTTTTACAGCAATTCTAGCCACATCGATTGCGGTTTTTCTCGTTGTAAAATTTTATCAACAACACAACGAGAAAAGCGCAAAAACCTTTTTCTTCTATATGTTGATCTACCTACCGGTGATATTTGTTGTTATGGCAACGAACAGGGTGTCTTAAAATAAAAGACAAACAGGTGATGGCGTCTCTAGTTGTGATCTGTATTTTAACAAACCACTTTTAACATCTCGCTTTAAAACCACAATATTGTTAGACTTTTGGTTTGCCACCAAGAGATAATTCCCCTTTGGTGACAAAGAAAAATTTCTCGGGCTAATCCCTCCAGAAGATTTATGGCCGAGTAGTTTTAACTCTCCATCCACAAAACTTACACGGAATACGGCGATACTGTCATGACCCCTGTTTGCCACATACAGGTACTTGCCGTCAGAAGAGAGATGGATGTCAGAACAGGTGTTGGGTTCGACATAGTTATTAGGCAAAGCGGAGCAAGAAGCGCCTTTTGTGTAACCACCTTCTTTGTCTCTATGAATGATTGTGATGGTTGAATTCAATTCGTTAACAACATAAAACCATTTGTTGTCAGGATGAAAAGCCAGGTGTCTTGGACCATCTCCCTCGTCAAGATCGAGTGTGATGGGTGTTGAGGGAACCAACTTGTTCTGATCAGGATCAATTCTTGAAAACCAGAGCTGATTTGTGCCAAGGTCAACTGAGATTATATCTTCACTGTTCGGGACAAACCAAGAAGAGTGTGCATGCGGTGCATCTTGACGTTCAGAAGTACCGGCTCCCGTATGTTGCTGTGTATCCAAAATGTCTGAGAGTAGTCCCTGGTCATCTTGTTTTAATAGACAAACATTACCGCCGGTATAATTAGCAGTTAGAATATACCCATCACGGTTAATAGCTACAAAGCAGGGATGGCTTCCACCGCTCGCTTTTTGGTCAATAAGATCAAGCGTGTCACCATTTATAATGAACGACTGTATAGAACCGAGATCATTTTTACCAACAACTTCATTAATAGCGAGGAGAAAGCTTGAATCTTTGTTTCGAGCTAAAAAAGATGGGTTCGTTGAGTTGGCCGCCAGACCGAGATTGGTCAAAGTGCCATCGGCATGAAACAGGAACTTGTAAATGCCTTGACTGTCGCCATCTGTATAGGTGCCTACATAAAAAGGGGAGGGGCTTGAGGATTGACTGTCATTTTGTGTCACGCTGGAGTTTTCGTTCAAGAAGAGCTCTCATCGGTGGCATCGGGTTGATTCTCGGGATTGACTTCAGTTTCGGTGTCACCCGCTTTTTTGCTTAGACGCTTGAGCCGCTTCTCTTCTTTTTTCTTTTTTTTTGCCAGGTCTTTTTGTCTTTTTTCATATTGATAGTTCGGTTTTGCCAAAAGTATATCCTTCTGTTATGGTGTTAAATAGCTAGGGCGAAAAAAGTTAATTAGCGCAGATGCTTTTACTATACAGAAAGAATCTACAGTCAGGCGCTATTGAGAAGGTCAAAAAGAGGTTAAATAACGTAGGAATACAAGAATGCGAAGGTCATTTTCTTTGCCCAAACATAGATCAGCAGAGGATACAAAATGGAAATAACCCGTCACTTTACAGCCACCACATTTATTGTATATAAGGACAAAACATTACTTCATTTACACAAAACACTAAACATGTGGTTGCCCCCGGGTGGTCATATAGATAGAGATGAGCTTCCTCATATTGCTGCCCTCAGGGAAATAAAAGAAGAAACAGGCCTCGATGTGGAATTAATACATGATGAGCCAAGCATTAAATCCGAAAATGCAGTAGAGATCCCAGGCCCCAGGCACCTGCTCTTAGAAAATATCAACCCTTTCCATCAACATATAGATTTGATTTACTATGCAAAAGCAAACACCGATATCGTTGTTCCAGACAAAGGTGAAAGCATAAAACTTGAGTGGTTCAATTCTGAGCAGCTGGAAAACAATAAAGTTGAAAACGATATTCGAATTCTCGGACAAGAAGCGATTAAGTTAATTTCATAGCCCTGACTACAGACAGCCCTAAATTGCGAAAATCTCTCTAACCCCTAGGCGAGTCCCTCTCTATCTTGCTAGCATGAGCCAAGACAACACCAAACACAACTTTAAAGCCTTTGTCTGGCATGCCACCTGGCTGGCCTTTACTTCGACCTTCACCGAAATCAACACCGTGCTTCCCGGAATGATTCTCGAGGTCGGTGGCAACCATATACATGTAGGAATACTAACTGCTATTATGGTTGGTGTTCCCATGTTGACCCAATTGCTTTTTGCTGGGTTTTTAACGCCTAAACCCCAAAAGAAACCATACCTACTGTTAGGTATATATCTTAGGGTCGTGGCGCTAGGTGGCGTGGGGTGGACATTAACGCGGTTTACGGATGTTGACCCGGTGGTCGTTATCTTTTTAGTTTATGGCTGGATGTTGATTTTTACCACTAGCGGCGCGTTTGCCGGTGTTTCCTACACAGATATTTTAGGAAAAAGTATTGCTGGAAAGGTCCGCAAAAAGTTCTTTGTCGTGAGACAATCCTTGGCAAGCATGGGGGTTTTAGTCTCAGCGTTGATCACACGACAAATCCTAAAACACTATGAATATCCGCAAAACTATGAAGTTCTCTTTTTTGCTGCTGCCATTGCTCTCTTTATAGCGTCTTTTGGATTTATCATGCTTAAGGAAAAATCAGTTGCTAGTCGTTTTGAGAGTAGCTCCTTTCTGGAAATTCTAAAATTTATACCAGGCTATATCAAAGAAGACGCTAACCTGAGAAACTTCATCATTGTGAACAATCTGACAGGATTTGCCACAACCCTATTACCCTTCTATGTTGTTTTGGCGAGAGATACATATTCTCTTGAGTTGTCAGATATTGGTAACTTTTTGTTAGTTCAAATTAGCGGTCTGATCCTATCAAACCTTCTCTGGTCGCGAGTCCTTAAGAAATACTCGTTTAAGGGTATTTTGTTAATTTGGATCACTATAGGGGCAAGCCTGCCACTCCTGGCATTATTGATAGCTACTTTTGCTTCTGAACCTGTTTTCTTGCTTATTTTCTTTTTGAGCGGAGCAGCAATGAGCGCCCAAAAAATTGCCCAAGAAGGGGTTTTAATCGAAATCTCTGAAAACGATAACAGGGCTCTATATTCTGGAATCAATGGCGCCTTCAATCTTACCATTGCCCTCTTTCCACTTATTTCAGGATTTGCAATCGCCTGGATCGGTTACGCCCCTGTTTTTATTCTGGGATCACTTGCCATGTTGTCAGCCAGTATTTTTGTAAAAAGACTTCAATGTGAGGTTCATGAGTCATGATTAAAAAAGCTGAGGCTGTAGTTCTTAAGACTTTAAATCATGGCGACACCAGCAAAATAATAACACTGTACTCAAAAGAAAGTGGTCGACTCAAGCTGATCGCCAAGGGTGTTCGTTCACCAAAAAGTAAGTCCGTTGGACTTTTCCAGCCCACCCGACATCTCCAGGTTATTTACTACAGTAAATCTAATTCTGAATTACAGCTTTTTAAAGCCGGAGAACTTATTGACGGTTTTTTTGGTCTTGAAAATGACTTTGACAGGCTCACGCTAGCACAGGTCGTTGTTGAACTTTTAGATCGATCGCTGGAAGACGAAGAACCCCATCAAGCATTGTTTGATTTGCTGGTGAACACACTTAAAAGACTCAGCGAGCCCTCAACAATAACCGCAAACAGCTATTGGTATTTTCATCTTCAACTACTAAAAGAGCTGGGCTTTCGACCACATATTCAGCATTGCTCTATTTGTCAGTCCGTGTTGGAAGAAGGAGCATCCATTGGCCGGGGAGTCACCTCTCTGGAGTGTGTAAAGTGTCACCAGCCCAACAAAGGGTCAACCTTTGTTTCCAGGGAGGTGTTGCTGGCCATGCAAAACATTCTTGATTCAGATTGGGATAGCGTTGGTGAAATTAAGCTCAACTCGTTAGAGAGGCGCTCACTTTGGGATTACATGTGGCGCTATACATTTCACCATATTGAAACCACTCGTGGAATGAAGTCGCTTAAGGTTTTACAACAACTATACGGATAGCCCAGTTATTCTTTAGGTTGAGATGTACCATCTAAAAGAATTGACAACCAGCGGGTTTCCTCAAAACTGGATAGAGCAATCTTCATTGACATGGTAAGGGGAACTGAAAGAATCATCCCCACAGGACCCAAGACCCAACCCCAAAAGAGTAATGACAAAAAGACCACTAGAGTTGAAAGCCCCAGGCCTTTTCCCATAACACGAGGTTCAACAAAACTCCCAATACTCAAGTTGATAGACAGATAACCAAGAGCCACTGCAAGGGAACTCCACGGCCCCAGCTGGATCAAGGCTAGCAGGACCGGCGGAATGGCGGCAAGGATAGAACCAATATTTGGGATATAGTTAAACATAAAGGTTAACAAGCCCCATAAAAGCGCGTAGTCAACACCAAGAATGGTTAGCCAGATCGTGGCAATTATACCCGTACCTAGGCTGGTCCAGGTTTTAATGACCATGTATCGATTAATATTTTCTGTAAAAACTTTAAAGCGCTCTACTTCTGGTGATTCAGAGTGTATAGCCCTCTCAAGTTTATTACCAAAGGTTGCCGCCTCTAGCAGCATGAAAACCACAACGAGTAATATTAAGAAGGTATCACCGAGTAGATTTCCCATGCCGGTTAACAGTTTTGACGTGAGCCGCATGGCAGCTCCGGGATCGATAAATTCCGTAAAAGTTTGATCAGAGATCTTTAAGCCCTTGGCTTCAAAAAAGGACAATAAGTCAATTGTTTTTGCTTTTAAACCTTGCTGATATGCTGGAAGGGAAGCTGAAAAATCGGTTAAGGAGGACCCAACCATAACTGCCACCAAGAACCCGAGGCTAACAATGATAATAATGATAATAATGATAGAAGCCCAAGTTGGAAGTCCCCGTCCTCGGAGCCAGTTAAGAAGAGGGGTAACAATGATAGCGATAAAAAGAGACAACAGAAATGGGATGAGAATATCTGTTGCTGCACGCAAACCAGCAACGACCAACACAAAAGCCGCCAAAGTTAAAAGAAGTCGTTGGGCTCTGTTAAAGCCGATATTTACACCACTGGTCATAAGGACCCCTTTTTTGTAAAAAGTTCATTAGACTCACAAGATACGCTATTTTTATAAAAATACAGAAAATTTAATGAGGGTAATTTGGGATATTAAGCCGGCCAACATTCTTTAAGTGGAAAAGTGTTCACCAAGGATTAATATCAATCCAATGCTACAATACATACTCAAACGCTTTGCACAGTTGGTGCCGGTCATTCTCGGGATCATCTTGTTAACCTTCATCTTGATGTACATTGTTCCTGGAGATCCGGTTTTGTCTATGGTAGGCGAACGATATGACGAGGAGACGCTTGAGTTATTAAGAGAACAATTCCACTTAAACGATCCTCTTTGGAAACAATTTGGTCACTACCTTTGGGGTTTGGCTCATGGAGACCTAGGGGTTTCATTTGTGTCACAAAAACCGGTAACAGATATGATCTTAGAGCGGTTTCCTGCAACAATGCTGCTTGCTGTTGGTGCTATGGTGGTTTCCATTCTGCTTGGAATTTCTGTTGGGATAATCTCCTCCATAAAACCTCACTCGTGGATTGATCGAACCAGCATGGGGTTTGCGCTCATTGGTGTTTCAGCACCAGTCTTTTGGGTCGGTTTGTTGTTGGTTATTGGCGCTCGATATGTAGGGTGGCCCTATCTAACAGGGTATGGATGTCTGCCCTACCTCATTCTTCCGGCAATTACTTTGGGAACCAGAAGCGCTGCGTTTTTAGCCAGAGTTACTCGAGCAAACATGTTAGAGGTTCTATCCCAAGATTATGTTCGTACAGCCAAGGCAAAGGGCCTGTCAAATTTTATTGTTGTGACCAAGCACGCTTTAAAAAACACACTCATTCCTGTGATCACCATCATTGGTGTTGATTTCGGATCTTATTTATCTGGAGCAGTTCTAACGGAGTCCATTTTTAACTGGCCGGGAATTGGGCGCCTGGCCTTGACGGCAATATTAAAACGAGATTTCCCTGTAATACAAGGCGCTGTACTGGTAACAGCCCTGGTTTTTGTTACGGCTAATTTTGTTGTGGATATCTTATATGGCGTTATTGATCCGCGCATAAGAGTTCAAAAGGAATCAAATGCGCGGTAGTATTACCCAAGAAACTCTGCGACAGCTTCGCAAAAATAAGACAGCCCTCTTTGGTTTGTTTCTGGTAGCTCTTCTTGTCTTTACTGGAGTTTTCGCTCCCTTTGTAGCACCACATAATCCCTATAAAGCGGATCTGGATATTAGCCTTCAGCCCCCGTCTACCCAATATTGGCTGGGAACTGATGAAGAAGGACGAGATGTGCTTTCCAGAATAATTTATGGCGCTCGCATTTCCTTAAAGGTTGGCATTATTGCCAGCTCAATATCACTAATGATTGGCGCTCTCCTGGGATTGATAGCAGGATTTTTCAGGGGTTGGATTGAAACCATAATCATGAGATTTACCGATGTAATGTTTGGGTTCCCCGCCCTCTTGTTTATGATTGGCATAACAGCAGCTGTGCCACGGCCCAGCATTGAAGTAGCCATGCTTGCAATTGGACTGGTGAGTTGGCCAGGCATGGCCAGAATCATGCGCTCGCAGGTCCTAACTGTGGTAGATCGTGAATATGTAATTGCAGCACGATCCCTGGGATATTCAAAGTTACGAATCATTTTTAGACACGTACTACCAAACAGTCTTGCACCCGTTGTGGTTGCTTTTACTATGAGTATTGCCGGTGCAGTTATGGCAGAGGCCTCACTTTCTTTTATCGGTCTTGGAGCGCAACCTCCCGAGCCCAGCTGGGGGTCAATGATTGCCTTTGGTCGAGTTCATTTAAGGGGAGAGTGGTGGATTTCAGTTTTTCCCGGAATAGCAATAGCACTCATGGTGATAGGGTTTAACCTTTTCGGTGAAGGCCTGCGTGATGCACTTGATCCCACCATGCGTAGTAAAACCAAGTAGTCAGAAAAGAAGGGAAAAGGGAAGCATGGATATCTTAATGCAGGTCGTTGGAATTTTAGGGGCAGCCCTACTTCTCTTGGCGTATTTCAATAACTCTACCAAAAAATGGACCACACACAACATGGCCTATCAGTTGGCAAACCTGAGTGGCGCATCGTTGATTTGTGTAAACACCTTCTATTTTACGGTTTACGGCCCCTTTATTCTCAATTTCTTTTGGGCACTCATCGCGCTTAATGGAATAAAAACACATTTATCCAGCATAAAAGCTTGATTCGAGATAGAACAGGGGGGGCATAATATGGCACTCAAAGACAAAGGTTTGTATAAAGGGTTTGACCAAGAAATGATCGATCGCTGGAATAAAGAAATCGATGAAAAATATGACCGTGAGAAGGTTTCCAAATCCAGACGCAACCTGAAGAACATGAGCAAAGATAAATTCCAGGATGTCAAAAAAAAGGCGATGATGTCACGCGGGTAATTTCTGAACTGATGAATTAGGGCGTACAAGCATCAGAGGTTCAAGACTGGATAAAGGAACACCATCTCTGGATTGAGAACTTCTATACCTGCCCGGCAGAAATGTATAGTGGGCTTGGGCAGCTCCATATCCAAAATCCTGAGTTCACTGATTATTACGAAAAGATCAAGCCAGGCCAGGCTGTATTTATGGCTGAAGCTATGGGGTATTACGCCGACAACAGCCTTTAAGAGGCGCCTTGCCTAAACAGAGAAACATTTGTCAATAACAGCTTTCTAGGCATTATTTTGTGTTTCAGGCAGGATAAACTGCTTGTCATGGTTTTGGATAAAATGTATCATGTTTGGTGTAAAAAACGTGGGGGTAATAACTGCAGTTGCAGTGACCAAAAACGTAGAAAACCCACATAAAAACAAAAACATGTAACACCCAAAAAAAAGGGATAAATCTTGGCTCAGATATTCCCCAAATGGACGAATAAAGCACCAACATATGTGCTAATAGGCATTATTTTGATTTCCGTAGTTAGCTTTATGCTGATTGACTATTACGCCTCCCCTATGTACACGGATGTTGGTTATCGCCCCATTCAACCCGTTCCATATAGTCATAAGATTCACGCCGGAGACCTTGGCCTGGACTGTCGCTTTTGCCATACAGGAGTAGAGATATCTCCTGTGGCCAGTTTACCGCCAACACAGACCTGCATGACTTGCCACAATATGATCAAACCGGATAGCGACAAACTGAAACTGGTTCGTGAAAGTATCGCGAACGAAACACCCATAGAATGGGTCAGAGTTCACAAATCTCCGGATTATGTATATTTCGACCATAGCGCCCATATCAATGTAGGTGTTGGGTGTGCAAGCTGTCATGGCTCAGTTGATCAAATGGAGGTCGTTACCCAAGACCAGCCATTAAGCATGGGGTGGTGCCTTGACTGTCACCGCGATCCAGATCTACATTTACGGCCCCTCAAAGAGGTAACCAACATGACCTGGTCTGCCCCCGCCAATCAACGAGAGTTTGCCACAAAACAGAAAGAGCTATTCGATATCAAAGCCCCGATTACTGATTGTACAGGATGTCATAGATGAGCAATACTATAGATAACAACATAAAGGGAAAAGCATACTGGAGAAGTCTGGACCATCTCGCTGAAACACCAGAATTCAAAGAGTTGGTACAGAAAGAATTTCCAGAGGGTGCTGACGAATTAAGCAGTCCGGTTTCCCGAAGGAAATTTTTAAGCCTAATGGGAGCTTCTATGGCCCTTGCAGGACTAACCAGCTGCCGTCGACCCGTTGAAAAAATCATTCCTTATGTAATTAAACCAGAAGAAATTACTCCAGGAAAACCTCAATACTACGCAACCAATATGCCTTTTGGTGTAGAGTCTTTTGGCCTTTTGGTTGAGAGTCATGAGGGTCGTCCCACAAAAATTGAGGGAAATAAAAATCATCCTGCCACAAAAGGATCGTCCAACGTATTCATGCAGGCTGAGATGCTCAACCTTTATGACCCAGATCGATCCCAGGTTGTCCTTAGAAATGGAAGTCAGTCTAGCTGGAACGCGTATAAAGCTTCCTGGAAAAAGGAAGCCGAAAAATATTTAGATAATAGTGGTGAAGGACTTGCTGTCCTCTGTGAGAGCTTCTCCTCGCCAACCCTTATGCGTTTATCTAAGGAGTTTTTAAAGAAATACCCTAAAGCTCAATGGGTTGCTTATGATAGCGTAAGTGATGAGAATATTTATCAAGGCCTGAACAACGCCACAGGTTCTATGGCTGCCCCGAAATACAGATTAAACGATGCGAAGGTCATTTTATCACTAGACTCTGATTTTCTACAAATGGAGAGTAATGATATTGAGCACTCCAGGGATTTCGCAACAGGTAGAAGGGTTCGTTCTGAAGAAGATAGCATGAATCGTCTTTATGTCGTCGAGGGAGCATATAGTCTTACCGGCGGTATGGCTGATCATCGTCTCCGCATACAAAGTGGTCAGGTAGCTATGTTCGTCGCTGCTCTGGCAACAGAACTTGGCGCTCAAGGATTAAACATCCAGGCTCCAGAGGTAAATGCAAGCTTTGACAAAAAATGGATCAAAGCAGTTGCTGCAGATCTTATTGCCAACAAAGGGCAGTCTTTGGTTTTGGCTGGAAGACGTCAACCGGCTCATGTCCACACACTGACAGCGCTGATCAATGATGTTTTGAGCAATACCGGAAAAACAGTTGAATATATTGTTAATCCAGATAGAAAAGTATCTGACACAGACGCACTTGTATCGCTGACGAAGAGCATGAAACAAGGCAAGGTTGAAACCCTGGTGATTTTGGGTGGAAACCCAGTCTATCAGGCGCCTTCAGATCTCGGGTTTGCTTCAGCGATGAAGCAGGTTGCCTATTCTGTACATTTAAGTTCACATGTTGATGAAACTTCATCTCTCTCGAGTTGGCATTTGCCACGCGCTCATTTTCTTGAGAGCTGGGGAGATGTCTCAGGCTACGGTGGCGCAGGAATAACACAGCCATTGATTGCGCCACTTTTTGATGGTAAAAGCTCAATCGATCTCATGGCTGATATGGCTTCTGAAGATGATGCATGGGCTTATGGTGCAGTCCGCGACACCTGGCAGAAAATTTTAAACGGCAATGATTTTGAAAAAGGATGGCGCCGGGTTGTACATGATGGTTTTTATGAAGTCAGTCGCGAGAAAACGGTTTCACTTAAAAAAGCTAAAGCCCAAAAGCTTGTCAATGAGAGTAGTTTTGACGTTCCTGTTGCATCAAGTTCGAACATGGAGGTTGTCTTTAATGCCTCCTTTAGAAATCTGGATGGGCGTTATGCCAATAATGGTTGGATGCAAGAACTTCCAGACCCCATCACAAAGGTGACATGGGATAATGTTGCTCTGCTCAGTGTCGGAACAGCCAAAGCCTTAAAAGTAAAAAATGAACAATTATTAAAAATTCATCAGGGCGACACCACTTTGGTTCTTCCTGTTTGGGTTCTACCTGGAATTGCCGAGAACACCATTGTTCTAGAGCTGGGCTATGGTAGAAATATTGGACGTGTTTCCCACGGTGTTGGAACTGATGTAAATGTGTTCCGGAAATCAGATGCCATGTCAATTGCTTCTGGATTCACAGCCGCCAGAACTATTGGACATCACGCCATTGCCTGTGTTCAGGACAATCATGGTCTTGATGAAGAAAAACTCGCAGCTGATGCGATTCAAAATAGGCTGCCAACTATTGTACGTGAAAGCACTATGGCGGATTATCAAAAAGATCCTGCCTTTGCAATGGCTTTTGCCGAAAAAGAAGAGCTCAGATCCATGTGGGTTGAGCATGACTATAGCGATGGAAATCAATGGGGCATGGCTATTGACTTGAATACATGTACCGGCTGTAGCGCCTGTACAATTGCCTGTCAGAGTGAAAACAACATTCCCGTTATTGGCAAAGAAGAAGTGAATAACGGCCGCGACATGAGCTGGATCCGTCTAGATCGCTATTTTAGTGGCGATGTTGATGATCCGGAAATGTTGTTTCAGCCCATCGCTTGTCAGCATTGTGAAATGGCTCCATGTGAGGGTGTTTGTCCTGTGGCAGCAACCACACATAGCGAAGACGGCCTCAATGAGATGGCTTATAATAGATGTATTGGGACACGTTATTGTGCCAACAACTGTCCTTATAAAGTTCGTCGCTTCAACTTCTTCAATTTCACCAAGGATACGCCCGAGATCGTACAAATGGCGATGAACCCTGATGTTACGGTTCGCTTCCGCGGAGTTATGGAGAAATGTACTTTTTGTGTCCAGCGTATCAATGTTGCTAAGATCGATGTTAAGAATGAAGGTCGTGAGCTGGAAGATGGTGATGTGGTTGTTGCTTGTCAACAAGCCTGTCCCACCGATGCAATTGCCTTTGGAAACATCAACGACCCGAATAGTGAGGTCTCAAAGGTTAAAGCGCAGAACCGCGATTATGCCTTGCTGGGTGAATTGAACTTACAACCACGAACGAGTTATGGCGCCAAGCTACGGAATCCTAATCCAGCGCTTGAAACCCCAGCTTAGTGATTGAACCCTTGAAATTAAATGGAACGCTAACGTGAGCATGTTAAACAAAAATCTTAAAAGAGATCCCGGTGCAGCCGAGGCTGTCGGTGGTGATGAATTACTGGTAACCGGCGGTCATACCTTTTCAACCTTGACTGACAAAGTTAGCGGGATCGTTGAAAAGAAAACACCATCTCAATGGTATCTGTTATTTGCCATGGCTGTTTCAGGCATGATGGTCTTGCTGGGCTCTATTGGCTGGTTGGTTTGGGAAGGAACTGGAGTTTGGGGTCTAAACAATCCTGTTGGTTGGGGTTGGGCCATTGTGAACTTTGTATTCTGGGTCGGTATTGGTCATGCGGGTACCTTGATCTCAGCTATTTTGTTTCTCTTGCGACAGCAATGGAGAACAGCCATTAACCGCTTCGCTGAAGCCATGACTATTTTTGCTGTAATCACAGCCTTGGTTTTTCCGGGAATTCACGTTGGAAGAATCTGGCTGGCGTATTACATGTTTCCAATTCCCAACCAGATGTTGATCTGGCCCAACTTTAGAAGCCCCCTACTTTGGGATATTTTTGCCGTTGGGACCTACTTTACTGTTTCCACCTTGTTCTGGTATGTCGGTTTAATACCTGACCTTGCAACCCTTAGAGATCGAGCAACCAACGTAAGAAAAAAAGTTTTAGGTTTTTTTGCAATGGGCTGGAGAGGCGGCAATCGTCAATGGCAGCACTATGAAAAAGCTTATCTTTTGCTTGCTGGTCTAGCCACACCTCTGGTTCTTTCAGTACACTCAGTTGTAGCAACAGACTTTGCAACAAGCATGGTACCTGGATGGCACACCACAATTTTCCCACCCTACTTTGTTGCCGGTGCAGTTTTCTCCGGTTTTGGTATGGTAATGACACTGGCTATTATTGCCCGTAAGATTTATGGTTTAGAAGATATTATCACAGTCAATCACCTGGAAAAAATGAATAAGATCATTTTGGTAACAGGCTCAATGGTTGGCTATGCCTACATGACAGAGTTCTTTATCGCCTGGTATTCAGGCAACGAATTCGAATTCTTTGCATTTATCAACAGGGCGCTTGGTCCTTATGCCTGGGCCTACTGGATCATGTTTTTGTGTAATGTGATCACACCGCAGATCTTCTGGTTTAAAAAAATAAGACGTAGTATCCCGGTCATGTTTGTCGCATCTATTTTTGTGAACATAGGAATGTGGTTTGAACGATTTGTGATCACCGTAACATCATTATCACGAGACTATTTGCCATCCTCTTGGGATTATTACTCCCCTTCCATATGGGACATGCTGACCTTTGTTGGTAGTTTTGGTCTTTTCTTTACCTTTTTCCTTCTGTTTTTGAGATTTCTACCCATGGTGGCTCTCTCTGAAGTCAAGGGTGTCATGCCTGAGGCCGACCCACACAACTACTCGCACAAGAACGGAGGTGCAAAATGAGTAAAACTCAAGGCGTTCTCGCTCGTTTCGCAAATCCTGCTGAACTGATTGAGGCAGCAAAAAAAGTCCGCGATGCGGGTTATGAAAAATTCGACTGTCACTCACCCTTCCCCATTCACGGGATGGATGATGCCATGGGCTTAAAGCGCTCACCCCTAGGATATATTGTTGGAGGGATGACAGTGACCGGGGCTATTGCCGGAATGTCGCTTCAATATTGGGTCGCGGCGATTGAATACCCCCTTGTCATTTCTGGAAAACCTTTTTTCAGTTGGCAGGCATTTTTTATTGTTACTTTTGCCCTGTTTGTCCTGTTTGGCGCTTTTGGATCCGTCTTTGGCATGCTCCACTTGAATCGCCTGCCAAGACTACATCATCCATTATTTTATTCTGAACAGTTTTCTAAAGTCACAGATGATGCCTTTTTTGTGAGCATTGAAGTTGAGGATAGTAAGTTTGACGAAAAGCGAACCCAAGAGTTCCTGGCCTCCATTGGAGGATCAGATGTTGAACTTGTGGCTGGCGAGTAAGGAGTTGATGATGAAAAAAACACAATCCCTTACAAAAGTCATCTTGGTGCTCAGCCTTGTAATTTTAATCGTCTCCTGTGGTCGAGGTGAGTTTTCTGAAAAACCACCTATTCATCTAAACCCAAACATGGATTCACAGGAAAAGTATAAAGCTCAATCCGAGAGCAACTTTTTTGCAGATGGATCCAGCATGCGGACGCCCGTAGTGGGAACTGTGGCCCGTGGAGAATTGCGCGAGGATGATGCCTATTATCGCGGTAAGGACAGCAGGGGCGATTTTATCAATAAAGCACCCATGGATTTCACTGACGAAATGGCTGAATATGGAAAAACAAGATACGATATTTACTGTGTTACCTGTCACGGTGTGAATGCTGACGGAAAAGGTAAGATCCTTGAGTTCAAATATCCTATTCCTCCAGCAGATTTTCATGCAGACAGAATTGTAGGCTTGAGTGATGGACACATGTTTAACGCTATAAGTGAAGGCTGGATGAATATGCCTTCTTTAAAGGCACAAGTATCCGTGGAAGATCGATGGGCGATTATCAGCTATATTCGATCAATCCAAAAGAAATAAGGTTTCGAGTAGATTATGAAATTTGATAATAAGACTTACATGTTATTAGAGACCGATTCTTTTGCCAAGAAAGCCTTGATGGCAGGAGCCGCTGGAATTCTCCTGTCGCTCATTGGTGCCTTCATGGATCACGCACAATTTTTCCAGGCGTATCTCACCGCCTTTACTTTTTTCACCACCATTTCACTGGGTGGACTTTTCTTTGTTTTGATCCATCACATTACGGGCGCGTACTGGGGAATCGTAATGCGTCGTGTTGCCGAGAACCTGGCCTGCACGCTTCCCTTAATGGGCTTTTTCATGATTCCACTTTTCTTTGGGATGCATGACCTGTTTCACTGGTCGCACGAAGAGGCTGTTGCCCACGATGCCATCTTACAATGGAAAGCACCCTATCTCAACGTGACCTTCTTTATCGTTCGTAATATTGTTTACTTTTTAATCTGGGGTTGGCTGGTTCGTGGTTTACGTAAACTATCCATCGCCCAAGACAAGGGAGATACAGAAGCTCTTGGTAAGATGCGTCGAATGGCCGCAGGAGGTACACCTCTATATGCTATCACAGTAACCCTGTTTGCCTTTGATTGGCTTATGAGTCTTGATCCCCATTGGTATTCTACCATCTTTGGTGTTTATATATTCTCCGGCGGTTTTCTGGGTGGCCTAGCTCTACTCTCGATCCTGGCAGGCTATTTACGCAACAATGGTGCTGGTCACATTATTACAGCAGAGCACACTCATGACTTTGGAAAGTTTCTTTTCGCCTTCACCGCCTGGTGGGGTTACATCGGCGGTGCACAATACTTCCTGATTTGGTATGGCAATATCCCTGAAGAGACCATATGGTTTCTCCACCGCTGGGAGCACGGCTGGAAAGAAGTCAGCTTATTTCTCATGCTCTTTCATTTTATTGTGCCTTTTGTTGTTCTCTCATTCAGGGCCGCAAAACGAATTCCCATTATGATTTTTGGCATGGCAGGCTTGTTTCTTACCATGCATTATGTAGATCATTTCTGGTTGGTCAACCCCGTTTTTAATGATCACCACTTTCACATCTCCTGGATGCACATAACGGCTGTCTTGGGAATCGGAGGTATTTATCTGGGCTTCTTGTTTAAGAAGATGGGTGGCGCTCCAATTATTCCCACGAGCGATCCAAAACTGCAGAAATCCATCGACCATACTGTTGCATAGTTTCTCAAACAAATAGCTTAAGAAGCCTCAGTTATTCTGGGGCTTTTTAATTTGATAGATGTGTTCGCAAAAACCTGGAGACTTGTGGTAAACAACAAGAAGCACGAATATCTTTCCAGCTATGAATTCACTAGACCTAAATACAAACTGGAGCAAAATTCAAAGACACTTTAACCGAAGCTTTGCCAGTAATTTCCATGTTTCAATTGCTTCTGTTGATAAAGATGGTCGACCGATAAACACACCGATAGGCAGCCTTTTTCTGAATAGAGATCAAACGGGCTTGTATTTTGAAAAATACCCAACGAAACTACCCAAATATGCTAAAGAAAAACCAGAGGTTTGCATCCTTGCTGTAAACAGCGGTGTTGTATTCTGGCTAAAAGGATTATTAAAAAAAAGATTTGATGTTTATCCAGGGGTTCGACTATATGGTGTTCTGGGTGACACAAGAGCCCCTACAGAAATTGACACAAAACGGCTAAACAATCGCATGCGTACGACCCGCTGGCTAAAAGGGAATTCATATCTTTGGGGAGACATGCAGACCATTAGGGTGGTGACGTTTACAAAGGGTGAAATGATTCAACTGGGAAACATGACCAAAAACCTGAGTTAATAAACATCCAATCACAAGCTCGCTTTATATAAAAAGAAAGCCACCATTGCTGGTGGCTTTCTTTTTATCAATTCAAATTCGTTAAATTAGAATTTGTAGTGTACTCCAAACTGCATCTGCCATTTAGAGAGAATTGATGTATCGTCGACATAAGAATCCGTTAAGTCAGTATTGAAACTGAAATAAGGTACGTTGTTCGCATCAACACCATTAACGGTAATTGGATTCCAAGTGGTTGACAATTGACGGACACCCCAGGCGGAGCTGATCATATTGCCAAGATTCATAACATCAAGTGAAAGCTGAATGTTATGATCACTACCAGCCACATTCAGACTTAGGTCTTGAATGAATTTAAGATCTAACTGAGAGAACCAAGGCAACATAGCGCTATTACGTTCGGCATAATCGCCACGACGTGTGCTCAGATAGTCATCCTGCTCGATAAAGGCGTCCAAGGCTGCCCATTGAGCTGCAGCATCTGCGGCTACTGTTCCAACCCCGTTCGCATCAACGGTTCCAAAATGGATATCGCTGGCATCTGAGGGAACATAGAGCAAGTCGTTATTCGCAATGGCATCTCCATTGAGATCTCCGGCATAAGTAAAGGAATAACGATTACCAACGCCTGTTTCAAAGAACAGCGCCACGCTGGAGTTCATGTTTCCATAACTCTTAGAATAGGTAGCCGAGGAAATAACTCTGTGCTTAAGACCATAACGAGAATGTGAGAAAATGGCACTATTAGGGCCATCTACGATAGCATTTCTCTGAAAGGCATCAGCAGCAATTTCAGCTGGAATTGAAGTCAAGTCCTTTGAGGTGATGTTGGTGTATGAAACATTAGCCAACAATCCAAAGTCAAATTCTTTGGCAAGCTTTCCAGTAAACGAGGTCTGGTGTCCTTCATCTGTGTTATCCAACACTATAGCGCCAGCATCCAGGAATGTATTGGATACGCCAGCAGCTGAGTAAATGTTGACCTCATTAAAACCAGCGAACATTGGTCTGGTATCACCTGTTCCTGACAAAGCGGCAGAAGGTGGTAACATGTTGTAGTTACGATGGACCACGGCATTCAGGTCTTTAGAGTAAATTGCTTCTAAAGATGCTAACCAACCATCACCAAAAGCTTTATCAACGGCGATATCATTTTTCCATACTTGAGGATAATTGAAATCATCAGCCGTCGTGTTGATCTGAAAAGTATACCATGGATAGAGCTTGGCATTGGAAGCCTGGTTGCCTAACCATACAAAAGGAATGCGACCGGTAAAGATTCCGGAGCCACCTCGAACCTGCATGGTTTTATCGCCATAAACATCCCAATTGAATCCAAGCCGTGGAGCAAACAGAGGTTTCCCTGAGGGCCATTCGGCAGGATTAACTGTGGCAGGATCACCGTTCTCATCTACCCAACCATCAAAATTAGTGATTGCAGTATCTTCTTCGATCTCATTGAGATAGAGAGGAAAATCAACCCGAAGACCAGCGGTGATTTTCAGGTTATCAGAAGCCCTGAATTGATCTTGTGCGTAGACACCAAGCTGACCAACATCCACATAAGCCCAAGCATAGTCATTTGCTTCAGCGGTAGCTGCAGCAGCATTGAAATCAATTCCAGTATCATCATTATTCAAGAAGTCCTGAAATACCAGGGATAATAGAACAGGTTAAATGAGTTGTCAAACTGCAACACCTCAAGGTTAACACCGGCTGTTAGCGTGTGTTTATCCATATAGTAAGTCAGGTTGTCAGTAAACTGAAAAACATCCTGATAGAGCCTATTGTGTGTAGAGAACATTTCTGAACCCATGGAGATTGCTAGATTTCCACTTCCGTCAAAAATATCAACCACAGGCCAACCAACTGACTTAGGCTCTCTTTCATCTCTGAACATGGTATAGCCAACCAATAGTTTGTTAGCAAGTTTGTTAGAGAAACGAGAATGAAGTTCTGCCACATAGGAGTTAATCTTATTGAAGATTCTATAAGAAGAGTTTTCAAAAGGAAGTCTATAGCTGGTAGGACCGCGACCAATAATAGCTTCTGGGTGAGGCAGGATATCTTTCCATGAATCCAGATAGTTGTAGCGGAATGTCAAGTTGTGTGACTCATTGATATTCCAGTCAATCTTGGCCAAGAGCTTGTTGTTAAAAGTCTCATGGTTGTAACCCTGATATTCACCAGGTTCATAACCCCAGTACTCACGGAGACGAGCCTGAACCAATGCAATTGAATCTGCAGAAACAGATGTAACGTTTGCACCTGTTGATCCATCATCAGCAATAAAACTGTGGGCAAGCTGGTCACGACGTTCAGCTTCAATATTGACAAAATAGAACAGCTTGTCTTTGATAATTGGACCACCTAGAGAAATACCACTTTGATTGGTTGAGAAATCAAGGTTCTCAACATCTGCATCACCCACCTTGGTTCCCACCATCGATTCATTTCTCAGGTAGTGATAGACTGAGGCCTGGAATTCATTGGTTCCGGATTTGGTCACAGCATTTACACCAGCACCGGTGAATCCACCTTCACGAACATCAAAAGGAGCGATTGAGACTTGTACTTGTTCAATAGCATCCAGCGATACAGGTTGTGCATCTGTTTGGCCACCGGGAACAGCATAATCCAAACCAAAAGGATTGTTAAAAATAGAGCCATCCAGAGAAAAGTTATTGTAAAGATTATTACGACCACCAAATGAATTCCCATCACTTTCAGGTGTCATACGGGTAAAATCTTTTGTGCCTCTGGAGATAGTAGGTAGAGTAGCAATTTGCTCTGAATTAATACTGGTTTTTGATCCAGTCCTGTTCGCATTGATCTCACTGTGTTCAGCTGTAACAACCACTGAACCCATTTCCATGGCTTCAACTTGCAGCGTGAAGTTTTGAGTCTTTTCAACGTTTAGCGCGAGGAAGACATCTTCAGCTTTTTGCTCTGAATATCCGATATAGCTCACGGTTAATACATATGGGCCACCAATTTTCATGTTGGGGATATAATAATATCCGTCCGTCATGGTTGAGGCACCGTAAACCCTTCCCGTAGGGAGATGTTTGGCGATGACATTTGCACC